>Ga0181527_1000002_pt1 | contig 522544 bp, 475 predicted proteins | sample PEATcosm2014_Bin_30_FD_119762 | JGI IMG/M metagenome (GOLD analysis project Ga0181527, IMG submission 119762) | Peatland microbial communities from MTU Mesocosm Facility, Houghton, MI, USA - PEATcosm2014_Bin06_60_metaG | ecosystem: Environmental > Terrestrial > Soil > Wetlands > Peat | place...
CGACTTATGTAATTGGGACACCGACCGGCCAAGGGCAGAAAAACTCACCAAAGCGTTAGGGAAAAATGCCGGAGGACAACCCCAAATCCGCCCGAGCACATCATTCTTTCAACTCTTCCGCGACCATCGGTTCTCTGTTAAGTCAGCATCACTCATTCAGGAGATTGCCGACGCGCTGAGCCAATGCCGATCTTGCCAACCCGCATCGACCCGCGCTCGGAGACGTTTATCGCCAATCGGCGGGCGATGCTGGAAAAGCTCGATCGGCTGGCGGCGTTGCAGCGCAAGGCGATCCTCGGCGGCGGAGAGCGCTACGTCGAGCGGCATCACCGGCGCGGGAAGCTTTTGCCGCGCGAGCGGGTCGAGCTGCTGGTTGACCGCGATTCGCCGTTCCTAGAGCTGTCACCCTACGCGGCGGCCGAGACCGAGTACGAAGTCGGTGCCTCGCTGGTGACCGGGATCGGCGTCGTCTCCGGGACGGAATGCCTGGTCCTGGCCAACGACCCGACTGTGCGCGGCGGCGCTATCAACCCGTACTCGCTCGCCAAGATGTTGCGCGCGTACCAAATTTCGATCGAGAACCGGCTGCCGCTCATGTATCTGGTCGAGTCAGGTGGCGCGGACCTGCCGCGCCAGGCGGAGATCTTCGTGCCTGGTGGCGCGATGTTCCGCAACTTGACGCGTTCTTCGGGGCGGCGCGTGCCGACGATCGCGCTGGTGTTTGGCAACTCGACGGCCGGCGGCGCTTACCTGCCAGGGCTGTCCGACTACGTGGTCATGGTGCGCAATCGCGCCAAGGTCTTCCTCGGCGGCCCGCCGCTGGTGAAGATGGCGACGGGCGAGGACGCCAATGACGAGGAGCTCGGCGGCGCCGAAATGCACGCCAGCTTGTCGGGCCTCGCTGACTACATGGCGATCGACGAGCCTGACGCAATCCGGCTTGGCCGGCGGATCGTCGCCCGGCTGGCTTGGCGCAAGCTCGGCCCCGGCCCGAGTGCGCCGGCGCATGAGCCGCGCTACGACGGCGAGGAGCTGCTCGGCGTCCCTTCGGCCGACATGAAAGTGCCGTTTCCGATCCGCGAGGTAATCGCGCGGGTAGTGGACGACTCGGAGTTCGACGAGTTCAAGCCGCTTTACGGTACCAACCTGGTGACGGGATGGGCGCGCATCCACGGATACGACCTCGGCATCCTGGCCAACGACCAGGGCGTGCTGTTCTCGGAGGAATCGCAGAAGGCGGCCCAGTTCATCCAGCTTGCCAACAAGATCGATCTGCCGCTGCTGTTCGTGCAGAACGTCACCGGCTACATGGTGGGGAAGCAATACGAGCAGCGCGGGATTATCAAGCACGGGTCGATGATGGTGAACGCGGTCTCGAACAGCAGCGTGCCCCACCTGACGCTCCAGGTGGGAGGCTCTTATGGCGCGGGCAACTACGGCATGTCCGGCCGCGCCTACGAACCGCGATTCCTTTTCCTGTGGCCCAATGCGAAGACGGCAGTGATGGGCCCGGAGCAGCTTGCCGGAACGCTCTCGATCGTGGCCCGCGAGGCGGCGGCCGCGGCGAAAAAACCTTTCGACGAGGAGGCCGACGCAATGCGCCGGCGCGTGGTCGAGGACCAGATCGAGCGCGAGTCGCTGGCGCCGTTCACCAGCGGCCGGCTCTTCGACGACGGAATTATCGACCCGCGCGACAGTCGGACGGTGCTCGGGATATCGCTCTCGGTGGTGCACTCGAACGAGATCAAGGGCGCGCGCGAGTTCGGCGTCTTCCGGATGTGAGAGCGGCATGCGGAAGTTGCTGATCGCTAATCGGGGAGAGATCGCGCGGCGCATCCAGCGCACCGCGCGCGAGATGGGCATCGCGACGGTGGCGGTGTTCTCGGAGCCCGATCGCGACGCGCCCTTCGTGCGCGAGGCGGATGAGGCGGTCGCGCTCGGCGGTGCGTCGCCGGCCGAGTCGTACCTGCGCATCGACGCGATCGTGGATGCGGCGCGACGCACGGGCGCCGACGCGGTGCATCCGGGCTACGGCTTCCTGTCGGAGAACGAGGCCTTTGCCGCTGCGTGTCGCGACGCAGGGCGTACGTTCGTTGGACCTCCGCCCGAGGTGGTCGCCGCGATGGGCTCGAAGCTCGAGGCCAAGCGGCGGATGCTGCACGCAGGCGTGCCGCAACTCGAAAGCCGCGAGCTTCGCGACGGCGCGCCGGAGGCAGAGCTTGCCCGGATCGCCGGCGAGCTCGGCCTCCCGGTCGTCGTCAAGGCGTCGGCCGGAGGCGGCGGCAGAGGCATGCGCGTGGTGCATCGCGCGGCGGAACTTGCAGAGGCGGTCGCATCGGCGCGGCGCGAGGCGCTTTCGGCGTTCGGCGACGATACCCTCTACCTGGAGCGCTACCTCGAGGGCGCGCGCCATATCGAGGTGCAGATCTTTGGCGACGCACACGGCCGCGTGATCCATCTCTACGAGCGTGAATGCTCGATCCAGCGGCGACATCAGAAGATTATCGAGGAATCGCCGAGCACTGCTTTGACCCCGGTGTTGAGCCAGAAAATCCGTGCGGCGGCGGTCACCGCGGGCGAAGCGATTGGCTACCGCAATGCCGGAACTGTGGAATTCCTGCTCACACCGGCCGGGGAGTTCTTTTTTCTGGAAGTGAACACGCGCCTCCAGGTTGAGCATCCCGTGACCGAGTGCGTGACGGGCCTGGACCTGGTGCGGCTCCAGATCGAAGTGGCGGGCGGTGGCAGACTTCCGGTGCAGGAAGAGGTGCCAGCGATTCGCGGCCACGCGATCGAGGCGCGTCTTTATGCCGAGGACCCGCGGCGCGGCTTTGCCCCATCGACAGGCGTGTTCCATCGGTTCCACTTCGCACCGGAGCCGGGAATCCGACTGGACTCGGGGGTAGAGGACGGTTCGGAGGTGAGCGTCCACTACGACCCGATGCTCGCCAAGGTGATCGCGTGGGCGCCGACGCGCGCGGAGGCGGCGGCCAAGCTGGCTAACACGCTTGCTCGCGCGCATCTTCATGGCCCGTACACGATTCGCGATCTTTTGGTGCGCATTTTGCGCCATCCCGAGTTCTTAGCGGGCGCAACCGACACGCATTTCCTTCAGCGGCATCCCCCTGAGACGCTTGGCGCGCCACTGTGCGACGAGGCGGGCGAGCGCCTCCACGCGCTTGCGGCGACGCTTGCGATCCAAGCCGCGCGGCGCGCGCGCAGCGGCTCGATAGCCTCGATCCCGTCGGGCTGGCGCAACGTCCCTTCACAAGATCAGGAGCAGGCGTTCGAGGGAAGCTCGGGGCGGCTCGACGTGCGCTACCGTTTCGGGCGCGAGGGCCTGCGCGCTCAGGTGAACGGCAACGCGCTCGAAGGCGTTCGGGTACACGGATCCGGCGAAGGCGAGGTCGATCTCGAAGTCAACGCTTTACGCTATCGCTATGCGGTGCATACGGTCGGTGAGCGGGTCTTTGTCGATAGCGCACTCGGCGCCAGCGATCTGTGCGAACTCCCGCGCTTCGCCGAGCCTGAGATCGAGCTGGCAGCCGGCTCGCTGGTCGCGTTTATGCCGGGCGTGGTCAAACAGATTTACGTCACCGTCGGCGCAATCGTCGCCAAGGGTGACCTGCTGCTGGTGCTCGAGGCTATGAAGACGGAGGCACCGATCCGGGCGCCCCACGCGGGAACGGTCACCGAGATCCGCGCGACCGTCGGGATGCAGGTGGCAGCGGGCGCGATTCTCGCGGTAATCGAAGCAGAGAGCGCAAGCGCCCAGTAATGATCGAGAAGGAGAGCTGCAATGGCTGACCAGCCGGTGCGATATGAACTGCGCGACGGTATCAGCACGATCACGATCGATCGCCCGGAGGCGCGCAATGCGCTGAACCGCGCGGTGCGCGAGGGCCTGTGGGATGGGTTTCGCCGCTTCGTCGATGACGACGACGCGCTGGTCGCGATTCTCACCGCAACCGGCGACAAGGTCTTCTGCGCCGGCGCCGACCTGAAGGAGATGTCGGTGATCGGGCTTCAAGTCCCGCCGCTGGATTTCGTCCCGCAGCTCGGCCGCAATCTCATGACGGATAAGCCGGTCATCGCCGCCGTTAACGGCCTGGCCTATGCCGGCGGTTTCGCGCTCGCACAGATGTGCGACCTATGTATCGCCGCCGAGACGGCGAAGTTCGCGATCACGGAGGCGAAGTGGAGCCGCGGTGCGCCGTGGGCCGCGCCGCTACCGTGGATGATTCCGCCCCGCGTGGCGCTCGAGCTCCTGCTCACGGCAGAGCCGATCGATGCGAATCGCGCACACGAGGTCGGCCTGGTGAACCGGGTCGTACCGCTCGATCGCCTCCAGCAGGAGGCGCGCGCGCTTGCGACGCGAATCGCGCAGAACGCGCCGCTCTCCGTGCGGGCGGGCAAGCGCATGGTGTACGCCACCGCCGAGCGATTGCGGAGCGAGGCTTTCGACGAGGCCGAGCGCATCTTTGAGCCGGTCTATAAGAGCGAGGACGCGCAGGAAGGACCGCGCGCCTTCCTGGAAAAGCGCGCGCCGGTCTGGAGGAAGCGATGAGCGCGCGCCGACCGCTTAGAGTGGGGAATATCTCCGGCTTCTACGGCGATCGCCTGTCGGCGGCACGCGAGATGCTCGAGGGCGGCCCGATCGACGTGCTTACCGGAGACTACCTGGCCGAGCTCACGATGCTGATCCTATGGAAGGCCCGCCAGAAAGATCCGAACGCCGGCTACGCGGCGACCTTCCTGCGCCAGATGGAGGAGATACTTGGCACCTGCGTCGATCGCGGCGTGCGGGTAGTGGTAAACGCCGGCGGCCTTAACCCGCGCGGCCTCGCCGAGAAAATCCGGGAGGTGGCGAAGCGCGTCGGCGTGAAGGCGCGCGTCGCCCACGTGGAGGGAGACGATATCCTCCCGCGGCTTGGCGAATTGCGGAGCGCGGGACACAAGCTCGCGCATCTCGACGACGGCCGCCCCTTCGAGGCGATGCCGGTCGGGCCGGTGAGCGCGAACGCATACCTCGGCGCGTGGGGGATCGTCGAATGCCTTAAGGCGGGAGCCGACGTGGTCGTGTGTCCGCGGGTGACGGATGCCTCGCTGGTCGTGGGTCCGGCAGCATGGCATTTCGATTGGGCGCGCGACGACTGGGACCGGCTGGCGGGCGCCGTGGTCGCGGGGCATATCCTTGAGTGCGGCGCGCAGGCGACCGGCGGCAACTACGCCTTCTTCAGCGAGGTGCCCGATCTCGACCATCCCGGCTTCCCGATCGCGGAGATGGAAGAGGACGGTTCGTTCGTCGTCACCAAGCATCCCGGCACAGGCGGGCTGGTCTCAGTCGGTACCGTGACGGCGCAACTGCTATACGAACTCGGCGAGCCGTCCTACATGAATCCGGACGCGATTGCGCGCTTCGACAGTATCCGGCTCGACCAGGCCGGCGCCGATCGCGTGAGCGTTTCGGGCGTGCGCGGTGAGCCCGCGCCGGGCGCGCTCAAGGTATGCATCAACTATGTGGGCGGCTACCGCAACGCGATGACGCTGGTGCTCACCGGTCTCGACGTGGTCGAGAAGGCCGCGGTGCTCAAACGGGCGATCGTGCGGCGCGCCGGCGGCGCCGAGCGTTTCGGCGCGCTCCACTTCCATCTGGCGCTCACGCAGCATTCCGATCCCGAGACCAACGAGCGCGCGAGCGCCACCTTCACCATCGTCGCTAAGGATGCCGACGCGAACAAGGTCGGGCGCGCCTTCTCCTCTGCGATCACGGAGTTGGCGCTCGCCAATTATCCTGGCTTCTACTCGATGGACCCGCCCGGCGACGCGAGCGCATATGGGGTTTACTGGCCGACGCTGGTGCCGGCGGACGCCGTGGATCACGTTGCCGTGCTACCCGACGGGCGAAGCGTCCCAATCAAGCCGGTCGCGGTGGCGGCACGCTCGCCCGTCAAGGTGGCGTCGGCGGCGCTGCCCTCGGTGCCGGCGGGCTTGACGCGACGCGTGCCGCTCGGGCGCGTGGCCGGGGCGCGCTCCGGCGACAAAGGCGGCAACGCGAATGTCGGTGTGTGGGTGCGCAGCGATCTCGCCTACGCGTGGCTCGCCGAGTTCCTGACGATCGAGCGCTTGAAGCAGCTCCTGCCCGAGACGGCGCCACTGGAAGTGCGCCGCTACGAGCTACCCAACTTGCGCGCGCTCAACTTCGTGATCGTCGGCATCCTCGGTGAGGGCGTAGCCTCGTCGGTGCGGCCCGATCCCCAGGCCAAGAGCCTCGGCGAATGGTTGCGGGCGCGGGTGGTTGACGTGCCGGAGGTGCTGCTGGAGCCAGCCGCATCGCGCTGAGCACCTGGGAGCCGTCCGCCGGAGCGGCGATTGAAGGTCGTCAATCAAACAAGTGGGCATTAGGCGGGCTATCGAGGCACCCGCCGTGTTGTGCGAACCGGCGTGGGTGCCTAATAAATAAGGCATGGAGGGGTGGCCGAGCGGTTGAAGGCACCGGTCTTGAAAACCGGCAGGGATGAAAGTCCCTCGTGGGTTCGAATCCCACCCCCTCCGCCACACACTCTAGCATGTTTTCCTACTTTTTGGAGAAGTGATGAAATCGGAAGTGTTGCAACTTCGAAGGCTGTGAGGGAGGACGGCCCGAGCGGAACTGGGCGGCGAGGTCTCAGGCAGCCAGATCGAACAGTTGGTCGATGAACTGATTCTGTTGGCGAACATCATTGCCGCAGACCCAGCGCGCCTGGCCCTTCCAGATCATGTGCATCGCTTCGTAGCCCTCAATCGTTCGCCGGGCCGCCTGATACTCGCGAAAGCTCTGCTTGGCCTTCACGCGTCGTTTGATCGCTCGATGATCCTGCTCCAGGATGTTGTTCAAATATTGGACCGGCCGATGTCGGCAGCGGCGGCGCAGGGTTCCTTCCTCTTTCAGCGCGGCAATCGCCGCGCCATAGAGGCGGGCCTGATCAGTGTTGATGACGCGGGGCTGAGGATGCGATGGATCGCTGAGAGCCTTGCGGAACAGGCGTGTGGCCGCTGCGGCATCGCGCAACGCCGATAACAGGAAGTCGATGGTGGCACCGGTGGAATCGATGGTCCGATAGAGGTAACAGCAACGGCCCTGCACTCGAATATAGGTCTCATCGACCCGCCAGGATTTGTTGGTCGGCTTGAGATGACGGCACAGCCGCGGTTCCAGTTCGGGACCGTAACGTTGAACCCAGCTCCAGATCGTCGTGTGATCGGCCTTCAGACCGCGCTCGGCAAACAACCCTTCGACATCGCGGAGCGAGAGCGAGTACCGAAGATACCAGCGCACGGCACAAAGAATCAGCTCCGGCGCCGTCCGCCGCCACTTGAAGATCGGCGGTCGGGTTGCGTTCTTCACGCTCTCTTCAGACTACCAGCGACCCCCGCCAAAGTTGCAACACATCCGGTTTTTCCAGTTAAATCGGCTGATGAGCGAAAATCGCGTCAACGACTATCCGTCTTCCAACCGCGCGCTCGGGACGAAGCCGGTGCACTTCGGTAGAGTGGAAACGTGAGGAGAGACCAGTGACACTATTCGGTATTCCGCGGGTGCGTCTGGCATTTTTGCCCACGCCGATCGAGCCTCTTCCCGCATTGACCAGGCATCTGGGCGGCCCTCAGATATGGATCAAGCGCGACGACATGACGGGTCTGGCGATGGGAGGGAACAAGGCGCGCAAGCTCGAGTTTCTCCTTGGCGAGGCGATTGAGAGGAAGGCTGACACGATAGTCACTTTCGGCGCTGTCCAGTCGAACCATTGCCGGATGACGGCAGCGGCGGCGTGCAAACTGGGTCTCAAGTCCTTGCTCGTGCTGTCTGGAGAGAAACCGGACGTCGCGAACGGCAACTTCCTGCTGGACCGAGTCATGGGATGTGAATACCTGTTCGTCCCTGATTTCAATGACATATCGAAGTTCGCCGAGATGGGGCTCGCAGTACGTGACAGGGTTCGGGAGCTGACGGACGGTGGGCGCGCGCTCTATATGATTCCTGCGGGCGGCAGCACACCGCTTGGAGACCTAGGGTATTACCTTGCCGCAATTGAAACGTGTGATCAGGCGCGACAGATAGGGATTGAGATCGACCACATGTGTGTCGCCATGAGCACGGGCGGCACGCAAGCGGGCCTTCTCGCGGGGGTCAAGTCGCTGCGGAAGGCGATGCAGGTAATCGGAATCTCGGTCAACAAGGAGGGCTCAAATCTCGGATCGCCTCCGATCGATGTAATGGCAAACCAGGTCGGCAAACTCATCGGACAGGAGCTGGAAGTGCAACCGCGGGACGTAATCGTGCACTACGACTACTACGGGGAGGGTTACGGGAAAGTGACGCCGGAATGCGTCGAGGCTATTAAGCTGGTGAGCAGACTGGAAGGGATCTTCCTCGACCCGGTGTACACAGGCAAAGCAATGGCCGGAATGATCGATCTCATCAGAAGAGGCACCTTCAGCAGGGATGAAACCCTCTTGTTCGTGCACACCGGCGGTTACCCTGGGATCTTCCCCTACGGCGAATCGTTGTGTGGGCAATAGAGCTCCAGATGGCCTCGGGCACAAGCGTACGATATAAGGCACTATAAGACGTTTCGAGGAAGAGGACACTTATGGATCCTGCGACGGGAGCCAGCGGCAATTGGGATGCGATCGTGGTCGGAACGGGTCCCGGGGGAGCGACGGTGGCCAGAGAGCTGACGCGCCGCGGTCGCAAGGTGCTCATGCTGGAGTTGGGGACGGGGAGACCGATAAGTGGAAGCTTCTTCCAGGGGCTGCGGGAGCTGATGCTGCCCGGTAAGAGCCTGCTGGTGACCAACGACTTCCTCGGCGTCGTGCGTGGGATCACCACCGGGGGGAGTTCGGTATTCTTCTACGCCACCTGCTTCCCGGTGCCGTTGGAAATGCTAGCCGCGCACGGGGTGGACCTCACGGATATCGTGCCGGAGGCGCGGGCAGAGCTTCCGGTCGGCCCGCTCAAGGACGAGATGATCACCCCGATGGCCGCCCGCCTGATGGAGAGCGCGCAACGGCTGGGGTTCAACTGGCAGAAGCTGGACAAGTTCATGTATCAGGAACGCTGGAAGCCGGGGTACCCGTTCGGGTATTACGGCGACCCGACCGGCGTCAAGTGGAGTGCCCGGGTGTACGTCGAGGAGGCACTGGCACTGGGGGCGACATTGGTAAATTATGCCAAAGTCACCCGCGTGCTCGTCGAGAACGGCACCGCCACCGGCGTGGAGTACCTCGTCAACGGCGAGCGGCGCACCGCCTCCGCCCCGGTCGTCATCGTCGCCGCCGGCGGCATCGGCTCACCGCTCATTCTGCGCCACAGCGGCATCCACGCGGCCGGCTATGACTTCTTCTTCGATCCGCTGATCACGGTCTGCGGCACGATGAAGGACGTGTCGTCGCGGCGCGACGAGATTCCGATGTCAGCCGGGGTGCACATGAAGGATGAAGGCTACCTCATGACCGACATGGCGCTCCCGCCATCGGAACACTTCATTTTCACGGCCCAGGTACTCCGCCTCACTAAGCTGTTCGCCTTCCGCAGCACCGCCCGGATCATGGTGAAGGTGAAGGACGAGCTCGGCGGCCGGCTTACTGAGCGCGGCGGGGTGCGCAAGAAGCTCAGCACCGCGGACCACGCCAAGCTGCTGCATGGCTATGAGAACGCCAAACGGATCCTCCGCGAGGCAGGCGCCACGGACATCTACAAGACTTGGTACCTCGCATCGCACCCGGGCGGCACCGTGAAGATCGGCCAGTTGGTCGACGCCAATCTGGAGACGGAGTACCGCAATCTGTACGTCTGCGACTGCTCGGTGATCCCGGAAGCGTGGGGCTTGCCGCCGGTGCTGACCATCATCAGCCTCGGCAAGCGCCTGGCGCGCCATCTCGCGGCTGAGCCGAAGCCAACCTCGGCTAAGAACGCCACGCTCCAAAGACTTGCGTCGTGACGCGGTCACGCGATTTCGCAGCACAGGCTCCGGCATGAAACCGAGGTCGAATAGCGCTCTGGCGCACCCTGTGGCTACCGAAAACTCAACTCCGAACCTAATGGTGATGCAGTCCTGTCGTTACCGAAAATTGGATCCCAACATAAAACCTTCGCAGTCACAGCGGTAGGCCGGTCAAATCTCTGGGATCGAGCGAGCGGTGACCGCCGCGCGGCGAATCACCTCGGTCGCCTGCATTGCAGGGGAGGCGCCGAACCGCTCGGCGACTTCCCGGTCCCCTCTCTTAAAGTTCAACTAAGGCCGAAGCGCGCAGCGCAGGCGAGTTAATCGGAACCAATCACCGGCTGATTTACGGTGAGCGTCGGTTGTTCTTACCGAATACCCGGATCCGAGGATTGTGTGGTAGAGCTAGACATAGATGAGGGAGCGTTGGAGAGCCTGTGGGGCCAATGCCTGCCGACGAGATCGCCCCATTTGGCCCGTGAGAAGAAGCTCAATTCAGTTTCCCTCTTATTCCAGGAAAATTCCCTGATCCGCCAATAAAATTCCCTGATAATGTTTCAAAATTCCCTGATCGGTTGAGTAGGGAATTCGGACAAAAACCCGGGAGAAAACAAGGCCTATTCAGCCTTAAATCGGCTTGGGGACACCCGAAATCGCCGAAATTTCCTGTATATTGCCTGATGATCAGGGAATTTGGCGCAGAGAGCAGTTCGCATCAGACTGCGCCATCTGCACCCGAGGCGCTGTCAGTCACCGATCAACCTGGGTCTCCGAGCTTGCGAGTTAGGGTCTTGCGATCGACCCCGAGAATCGCGGCCGCCTCGCCCCGATGACCGTTGACCGAAGCGAGCACTGCGCGCGCGTACTCGCGCTCGAGGTCCTCGAGCGCCATGCGCTGTGATGCGAGCTCCTCGAAGCGGGCAGGCGCGCGGTGGGTGCCCGTGATTCTGTCCGGCAGGTCGGCTGGCGTAATCCGTCCGCCGGAGCAAAGGATGACGGCCTGCTGAATCGCATTCTGCAGCTCGCGAATATTGCCCGGCCATCGATAGCGCATGAGGGACTCCATGGTTTGAGCGTCGAGTTCCGGCGGGGATTTTCCGGCCTCGGCGCTGGCGCGTACCAGGAAGTGCTTGACCAGCAGGGGAATGTCCTCGGGCCGATCGCGCAGCGGAGGCACGGCGATGGTGACGGTGGTGATGCGATAAAACAGATCCGATCGGAACCGGCCATCGGCGACGGCTTTTTCCAAATCGGAATTGGTCGCGGCGATAACCCGCACGTCGACAGTGGTCTCGCCGGTCTCGCCCAGCGGACGGACGCGTTTGTCCTCGATAACCCGGAGCAGCTTGGCTTGAACCGACGGAGGCATCTCGCCGATCTCGTCGAGGAACAGAGTGCCGTGGCTTGCCGCCACAAAAAGGCCGATCTTGCCCTGTTTCGCGTCGGTGAAGGCGCCGCGCACGTGTCCGAACAACTCGCTCTCGATCAGACTCTCCGGAATCGCCGCGCAGTTCACGGGGACGAACGGACCGCTGCGCCGCGGGCTTAAGAAGTGAAGCGCGCGGGCCAGAAGGTCCTTGCCGGTTCCGCTCTCGCCGGTGATCAGCACGCTCACGGAGCTATCAGCCACCTGCGCGAGCTTGCTCAGCAGCGCGGTCATCTTGGGACTGGCGGCGATGATATTTTCCAGGCCGTGATTGCGGGCCAGTTCAATCCGCAGCCGCTTGACTTCGTTGCGCAGGTCGCGATTTTCCAGGGCGCGCGAGACGATCAGAAGCAATTCGCTGGTGGCGAAGGGCTTGGTTATGTAATCGAAGGCGCCGAGTTTCATCGATTCCACGGCGGTCTGAATCGATCCGAAGGCGGTGATGATGATTACCGGCAGGTCGGGCGCAATCCGCTTCAGCTCGGCTTGCAATCCGTGCCCGCTCATTCCGGCCATCCGGAGATCCGAAATCAGCACGTCCGGGGCTTCCCGCTCGACCATCGCGAGAGCCTCATGTCCCGAATTCGCGCTGAGCGCGCGGTATCCTGCGTGGCGCAGAATGTCGCACAGCGCGCTGACCATGTCGTGGTCGTCATCGACCACGATGACGGTAGGCTGGGCGCTATGCAGGCTGCTGTCTTCGTGAGCCGGGCTCATGTTGGTCTATCTCGCTGGTTGCCATCGGGATTGCGACCACGAATCGCGATCCCGATGGCCCTGAGCTGAAGGTTATCTCGCCGTCGTGCTCGCGCACTATAGACTGGCTGACCGCCAGACCCATTCCGGTTCCCTTGCCCGGCTCCTTGGTGGTGAAGAAGGGCGAGAAGAGGCGGTCCTCGTGCTCGGGGGCGATGCCCGCGCCGGTGTCTTCGAACGCAAGCATCGCGCGCGAGCCGTCGCGGTTGTGTTCCGTTTGCGCGGTTACTCTCAGCGTTCCGCCGTCGCGCTGCATCGCGTCGAGCGCGTTCATGATCATGTTCACGAACACCTGTTCGATTTGGTCGGCGTCGCAATTTACCAGCAGCGGACTTTCCCCGAGTTGCGCGATGGTTCTCACGTTGCGGTGTGCGGCTTCCGGTTCCAAAAGAGCCAGGGCGCGGTCGGCGATCGTTCTTAAGTCGCAGATCGCCTTGTGCGATTCGCCCTTGCGCGCGTAATCGAGCAACATCCGGACGATTCGCGCAATCCGATCGATCTGACGGACGATGACGCCCAGCATTGCGCGGGAGTCCCCTGAAATTGTCCGGTCCTGCTGCAAGGCCTCCGCGCGCACGCGGATTACGCCCATCGGGGTACCGATCTCGTGCGCGAGCCCGGCGGCCAGGGCACCGATCGTGGCAAGCCGGTCCGCGCGCTGAAGCTCGCGCTCGAGTTCCAATTCGCGCCGATGACGATCCTCGAGGTCGGAGCGCGCCCGGTTGAGTTTTTGATCCAGTCGGCGGAATTCTTCGCCGAGCAGTTCCACTTCGCTTCCCGGGCCTCGATCGGAATCATCCGAGGAAAATTTCATCACTTTCGCCGACAGATTGGCCAGCGGCCGTGAGACGTAGCGATGCACGGTCAGAGGTATGACCGTGACAACGACGCCCATCAACACGATGGCAACTACAAAGGACGCGATGGATTGCTCGCGCTCATCTCTTGCCACCTTCGTCCAGTCCTGGACCTCCAGGAGATATCCAATGACTTCTCCGGCGGGGTTCCTTAGTGGGGCCAATTCGCAGAACCAGTTCTCTGCCCCTGCCGTAGGTCCGAACTCATCCGAGCGGCGTTGCGCGAGTTGCACCTGGGCCGCAGCTACGACTTCAGCGGGGAAGTCCGGCAGGGAGTACCAAAGCTTACCGTCCTTTCGCAGCAGGGCGCTTCGGGTTCCTTCGGCATCCATTTTCCGGAATGCATCGGCGATTTGGTTCCATTCTTGCGCATTGACTTCTTCATCGACCGAAGTAGCCAAGCCGGAACTGGCTGCGCGGGCCGATTGCTTCAGCTCATTTACATAGACGTTGGACCGCTCGATGCTCCAATACGTGTACGCGGCCAGTACCGGCAGTATGCACAGCATCAAGACCAGCGTCAGCCGAGTGCCGATTCTCACAGTCCGTTCTCCAATCTTCTGCGCGCCACTCAAGCGCCTCATCGCGTCAGCCGTGGGCTCGAGGGAAACCCCGCACCCGCAAGGTTTCCCCGCCAGTTATATGTCATGACTCGCCTTCGGCGAAACGGCTGCACCGCGCAAGGTCCGGGAATAATGCCTTGGAACGAGCGGGAATTTTGACCCATGATTCGCGCACTCCGCACACAAATAGCAGCGTATTCTGCCACGCGAATCCGAGACCCCCACGACTTGTGCAAGATTTCGCCCATTGAATTCGAGCCCTCCGGTTTTCGGGAAAGCCTTGCGCGCGATCGCGATCCTGCGGGCACATCCCTTGCTGACACTTGTTCCATTCGGCGGCCCGCCTGAGGATTCGGCCTTGCAGTACTTGGGGGGAAAGGCGCCACCCGAGCGTTAGAAAGGGCCTCCGGGCCGCCGCATCATCCAGAGTCAGACCGGTGATCACTCCTTGAAATCGAAACAGTCGCAGACGGCCTTTGCAGAGTCGAAGACGAGTGAGATCTCGTCGCTCAACCGAGCAAATGTGTTCGAGGCCGGGCTTTCTTCATGGGGAATTCCGCAGCAGATCGCAAAGGAACTGACCAAACGTCACACCGAACTCAATTACGCGGCGGGGAAGCTGATCTTCAGCCAGGGATCGGCGGCGGACGTCGTGTTGTGGATCGTCAAAGGCGTGGTTCGGGAAATCTGCCCGAATCCGAACGGCAACCAAACGCTGGTGCGGCTGGCAACTGCCGGCGACATTTTGGGCCTCGCCGACAAGCTCAACGAAAAGGGTCAGTGGATTCGCCGCTTCGAAGCCTGGACGGCCACCAACTGCGTGCTCGCGATTGTCACGCGCCAGCATGTGCGCAATCTGCTGAAGGAGATGGCCCCGGAGGAACTGCTGGCGCTGTCGGAGCAGATGAGTTCGGCATCTTCGGAATGGGTCCAGTACTACGCGACCTTTCTGGGACTCTCCTATCGTGAGCGGATTGAAATGGTGATGGTGGAGCTGGGGCGCAAGTTTGGCGTTCCCGACCACGACGGCATTTTGCTGACATTTGAACCTACTACTTCCGATTTGGCGGAAATGATCGGAAGCTCGCGGCCAGTGGTGCTCCACGTTATGGCAGACCTGATTGAAGAAGGAGAGATCGGGCGGCGCGATCGCAAATACATTTTGCTACATGGCGGAGCGATTGAAGCGACGGCGAGCGGAGGCTCCCACATCGCCAATGGGCATGTGCCGCCGAGCATTCGGCCCGCAGCATCAAGCCGGCATGCTACTCGTCTTCAGCGTCAGCACAGGTGGGGGAGACAGTCGTGATTACCCATGCCGTGGCGCTGGTCCTTTCGCTCGACCAGGAGAGTTGAGCGCCGGCCCGAGGCGCAGGCTTTCCAATCCGTGGGGCGGCTTGCTTCCGGTTCGCCGATCTACCTGCTAGGAAATGCAGATGCGCTCCCGTCATGCAGCTGCGCTCGCGCTGGTGGGCTGGTATCTGATGGTGCCGCCTACGGGCCGCGACTTCCCGATGGGTAACGTGGATACGCCGCTCAGCCAATGGCTAAAGCGACCGACGACCTATCGCGACAAGGACGAATGCGAGCATGTGCTGGATCGGCATCGCCGGCTGACAAACTCGAAGAACAAGCAGGTCGCGGTCAATTTCTACAAGCAGGCGCAGTGCATCTCGGCTGACGATCCCCGGCTCAAACCAAAGTGAGCCACTTCGTATAAGGCTAAGATGTTACCGACGTTAGCTTCGCTCGCGAGTCAGATCTTCCCGGCGACAGCGCCTTCCGATCTGTCAGGCGCAAGCCAAGTCAAGAAGGTGCGGGACCCGATCAGAAGGGCGTTAGGCAACTGGGCGAGCGTACTTACATTCATCGTTCTGTTCGGAAGCGGTTGCGCCACACCAGTCGGGGTTACGCGCCTCGACGAGCAAGCGGCCCATCGTGAGCTCACTGCCAATGTCCTGTCGACGGGAAAACCGAGCGGTTATTCGACGCAGATTCTGGAGCGAACGGCGCTTGGCGAGCGGTTCACGAATGATCCGGAACCTGTGCTTGCCGAGTTGAACTCGGGACTTGGCAAGACCGACGAGCGCGACCGGCTATTTGCGCTATCCGAGCTCTCGTTTGTGCATGCCGAGGAATCGCGGAATCAATCGTACTATCTGGCATCCGCGGCCTATGCGTATGCATTTCTCTTTCCCGCAAACCCAGCCGGCGCGCCCGGTTCGTACGATCCACGCCTGCGGCTCGCGGTTGACCTTTACAGTCGAGCCATCGCTTTGGGACTCGCGACTAACGATGGAAAGGAAGTTGACCTTAGCGCTCGCCAACTCAGCTTGCCCTTTGGATCGCTCGATCTGACGGTCAACGCGAAAGGATTCAATTACGGCGGATATCACCTGACGAAATTTGTATCGCTCGCGGATCTGGAGGTGCGCGGGCTCCGCAATACCTACCGCGAAGCTGGCATCGGCGCTGCCCTTTCAGCACGAGTCGAACCGTCGCCGGACAACCCGGCGAGTCGCTGGATACCACCGAATGCGAAAGTGCCGATCACCGCCTTCGTGCGCTTCGACGATCCGCGCCGCGCGATGAGCGACGGCCGGCTTCACGGCACCGTGGAACTCTATGACGAGGACATAACAGCGGCGGTACAGGTAGGTGCTTACTCCGTGCCGCTCGAGTCGGATCCCAGCGCTGCACTCGCCTATCGTCTGGAAGGGGCGCCTATTTGGGATTTCGAGATCGCGGGCTTTCGCCGGGGAGACTTTTCGCTTTTTGGCAATGGCAACAACGGTGACAGCAGCGGTCTCTACATGTTGCATCCGTACCATCCGGGCCTGATCCCGGTGGTATTTGTTCACGGAACAGCGTCGAGTCCCGCCCGTTGGGCGGAGATGGCCAACGAGCTGCTCGGCGATCGTGCGATAGCCTCGCACTATCAGCTCTGGTTCTTCATCTACAACAGCGGCAATCCCATCGCGCTGTCAGCGATGCGTTTGCGGGAATCGCTCCAGGCGGTGCGCAAAGACGTCGATCCCCAAGAAAAAGACCCGGCGCTCAACCAGATGGTGGTAATTGGCCACAGCCAGGGAGGGCTCCTGACGAAGATGATGGTTGTCGATAGCGGCAACCGCTTCTGGAGCAATGTCACGTCGGTCCCGTTTGACCAGGCGGAACTGGACCCCGAGACGCGCGACCTGGCCTCTCGCACGATGTTCTTCAAACCTCTGCCGTTCGTGACGCGGGTGATCTTCATTGCAACACCGCATCGTGGCAGTTATATGGCGAGCAATCCCATTGTTAAGTTCGGAAACAAATTCATTAACCTGCCCGGCGGCCTTGCCAAGACCGTGGTTGCGCTCGGAAAGCTTCGCGAGACCAATATGATGGGAACTCCGTTTACGATCCCGACCGCGCTAGACAACATGGATGCTTCCAATCGGTTCATCAAGGCGCTATCCGCGACGCCAATCGCTCCTGGGGTGAAATTCAACTCGATCATTCCGGTAAAAGGCGACGGGCCGATCGAGGACGGCAACGACGGGGTCGTCGAGTACAAGAGCGCGCATATCGACGGCGTCGAATCCGAGCTGGTTGTACGCTCGGGTCACTCGACTCAGGCCACGCCCGAAACGATCGAGGAGGTCCGCCGAATTCTCTATGAACACGCCGGAATCCATTGATGGCCCGGCGCGCTCTCCGCTTGATCGCGACGGTGGCGTTATCCGCGATCGTCGTCGTCGGGATCGCCTGGGGCGCGTTGGCGCTGTGGTTCGACGGACCACAGTCGCGCGTGCTTGCGGGGACGATCGCCGGGGGACTGGCTTTAGCCAGCGTCCTTTTGACGGCACTCGTTCGGCCCCTCCTGAGAGGGCTTCTAGCTGCGCTGTTACCCGTCATTGCTGTCGCTCTCTGGTGGACTTCGATTCCGGCAAGCAATACCCGTGATTGGACTCCGGATGTGGCTCGTACCGCGCGCGCAATATTTGACGGCAGCCGCGTGATAATCGAGAATGTGCGAAATTTCAAGTACCGATCTGAATCCGACTACGACGAGCGATGGGAGACGCGGACTTACGACCTCGACCGGATTCGCGGCGTGGACCTATTCCTGTCGTTTTGGGGACCGGCCCAAATCGCACACACGATCGTCAGCTGGGAATTCGACGATGGCCGACACCTGGCGATTTCGATCGAGACGCGCAAAGAGAGAGGCGAATCATACTCGGCGCTTCGTGGCTTCTTCCGCCAGTACGAGCTCTATTACGTCGTCGGCGATGAACGCGACCTGGTCGGCTTGCGAACGAACTACCGCGGCGAGCAGGTTTATCTGTATCGCATCCGCATCCCCGCCTCACAGGCGCGGGCGCTGCTGGTTGACTACCTCGATGAAGTTAATCGGCTCGCCGACCATCCGCGATGGTACAACGCATTGACCCAGAACTGCACGACAACGATTCGCAGCCACGCGCAAAACGCTGGCGCCGGCGGACGCCTGGACTGGAGGCTGCTCGCCAACGGCCACCTCGATCAACTCGTCTACGAACGCGGCCAGATCGACACCGACCTGCCGTTCGCGAATCTTCGAGCACGCAGCAACATCACGGAAAGAGCAAGAGCCGCGGACGACTCCCCTGATTTTTCCGCCCGGATCCGCCAAGGCCTGCCAGAACGCCACGGCTCCTAAGCTTGTCCCTTTCTGCGGCAACCAGCTTTGCGCTCGGGGCTGGCTCCATATAAGGGGCAGCCATCCCAATCTTGCGTACGCTGCTTACAGTTCGAAATGCGGGAACAACACCGTTAGCCCGAAGCGCACGGTGTACATTGGGGTAATGCCGGTGTACTGCCGGTATGCTGTCCATTCGCCTGAGACCCACGCATTAAGCTCGAGCCCCTCGAACTTCCATACCTTCCCGAAACCTAAGCTGATTGGAATCCTGGTCGAAGTCCCATGGCGCCAGTTGATGATCCAGGTAGAGTCGGAGGATTTAATGTACCATCCGCGCCTCAGGCTGTACGAAATCATCGGCTTGAGCTTCATTCGACTCTGCGGGGTGGCCGAAGAATTCGTGTAGGCAAAGGAGATGGGATTCTGGTACAGGAATCCGACCGTCAAGCGTGGAATGCCGGCATAAGCGGCCGCAGCAGCGGGTCCAACTTGCCACGCGTGTTTCCCCGCGCTTGAAATTCTTCCGGTCGGGAACACGAATGTCGGCCCGACTGCCCAACCGAACCCTGTTTCTTTGGGGTCGGGCCAGTTGGAGATGAACAGATCGAACAGCTCTATATCGGCGAATTCGGTTACTGTTGAGCTGCTCTGCGATGTTGCCAGCGTTCGCAGCCTGAAAGTAGGTGTTATTACTTGTCTGAAAGGAAGGAATGAAAGAGGCTCTACCGGGAGTTGGGGCCGGAGTTGAAGTGTGTTGGTCTGCGCCGATGTTTGAAAATTCCTTGGTGTATAGAGATCCTGGAATTTCAGTTGCGTCAGAATCGCGGTCGGGTCATCGACCTTTCGCGCCAGTTGCTCCTCTTCCGACTCCGTGCCCGGCGAACCACTGGCAGCTTCCTGGCCATATGCGCTGCTTGCAATGGTGAAGATAAGGACGAAAGCCAATACCGGGGTTCGCGAGATTCTAGTGTAAATCGTCAGTGGTCCTGCCTCCCGACTCTCGACGGACCTCGCAATGGTAAAGCGCGATCGGCCGGAGCATCACCGCGCAAAGACGGCCGCGGCCGGTTCTAGAATTTCCAAGTGACGTTGAGCGCGGCGAAGTTAAGAAAGTTCGTTGAGTAATGTCCTTGCAGGGTTCCGGCAAGGGGGCCGCGGTCATTACTGATGGGACCGGGGCCAGCGTCCATTACCTCCAACGCAGCCCCGGCTGTTACGTCGCGATTGATCTCGTACTGGACGCCTGTGCCATATCGCAGCTGGCGATCTGCAGGCAGGACTGCGATCCGATTCGCTGTCGAAACCGGCGAGCTGTCATACGCAAAGCCCGCGGACCACAGCCATTTTTCACCGATCCGCAATTGCTGCCCGATCGCGATCTGACACGTGTCCGAGAAATGCAGGTTAGTCTCGACAGTCCTCTGGTTGATCGCAGATATCCCGACCGGGAACTCTCCGAATGCCGACCAATTCTGCCATCCAACGTTACCCATCAGGCTAAAGTTGGGTAAAACCTCGTAGACCGCGCTCGCCATCACTTGCTGCGGCTCCGTCAAAGGGACATTGACTTTTACTCCGCCGATTCTCTGCCGAATACGGCTGATAACTGGACCGAGACCTGTGACGTGCGGCCGAAAGCCGAACTTGTAGTCTTCCGGCGACTGATAGGTGAGTCCGATGCGAAGTTTGGAAATCGGCCTGAGCAGTACGCCGACCTTAGCGCCAAACGCCTCGTCCCACGATTCCATCGCGAGGCCGCCATCCGGCACGCGCGGAAGAGCGTTGTTAATCTTCGATTGAAACGTGAAACGCGCGACCCCGAAGCTGAAACCTGCTCCCACTGACAGCCATTTGTTTACCTCGTAGGCGATTGACGGGTTGATCTTGCCGGTGATCAGTGACTCTTCGGTCGCGTAATAGCGGCCGACCCACGTTTTGCCGTAGTTTCCGCCAAGACCGTAATCTGAAAAGAGCGCCACGCCGAGCCGCACTCGCTCGGATAAGTTGCGGACATAGAAGAACGACCCGAGCGGCATAAACACGCCTGCATTGCCGCCGCCACCACCAGGCGTCCTCGTTTGCGGGGCAACATCGAAGTTAGTCGAGGGGAGGAGTGCGCCAGGCGCGGTCATCAATTGCGAACGGTCGAGTAGAGTCATCCCGGCGGGATTGGAAGCTGCGGTCGAGGCGTCCTCGGCCATAGCCGCTTGTCCGGCGCTTGCCGTGCCGAAATCGGTTGGATACAGCTCCAGCGCCGCGCCTCGCGCGGAAGAGACAAATGCCAGCAAGACGACTATCGCGAGAGAAATAGCCCTATGAATTCTGCGCAATGACGGATGCACGGTTACCTCCGGCCTCTCTTTGGCGGTACGCTCCACTCTTCGATCCTTCATTTGAAAATCTTTTCTTTACCCAATGCGTGGAGCGATCCTCTCGACGCATACTAGTGGTTCCCATCGAGAGCTCCAAATCAGGGGAAAGCAGCGTCAAGCCGATGAGCCGTCATCACTGCACGATCCAGGTCCCCGAGCCGTCATCGGACCCATGATAGGAGCCCGAGCCATCGCTCCAGGAAGCTGACCCACCCTCTGTCCCATGAATTTCGCCCGAACCGTTGTTCCACGAAGCTGTCCCGCCCTCAGCCCCGTGAACAGATCCCGAGCCGTCATTCCACGCAGCTGATCCGCCTTCGGCCCCACGATAGGAACCCGAGCCGTCATTCCATGAGGCCGAACCGCCCCTTGCTCCGTTGAAGGAGCCTGAGCCCCCACCACGATGGGCGCCGACCCAAGCCCGGGCCGGGAGTGATATGGACAGCGCTGCAATAAAGCTTGCCATGGCCAACAGAACTTTTGTTCGCGCCATGATTTTTCACCTTCCTCAATAATACAATTACTGAATATTTTTCCTTGGGCGGGATCCGAACTCAATTTGCTTGGCGTCGCCTGGTCTTTGGAACGCGAATTGGCTGGCGGCCAACCTGGGCTGCAGGTTCCAGTTGGAAAATTCGACCAGAAATCGCGGAAAATTCCGGACATCCGTGTAGGTCACCGCCAAACGCCGTGGCAAGGCCCTCTTACCAGTCTCTATCCAGATCTCCCAATTGACCGCAGGGACCCTGAACGCCAAGTGCTCACAGGGGAAACCGTCCACCATGGCGGGACCGACAACGAATGCGCTGGTCACGCCTGTGGCCATCATGGCGTAAGGGTCGTTGAACATGACGTCGGCCGAAGGAAAGTAAATGCCGGTTTTGTGCTCCACGAACTTCAACATCTCATCGATCGTTCCTGGCGCACCCGCGATTGAGTACACATTATCCTTAGGCGAGAAGGCGATGATGTTTATCCCGTCATAATAGAAATCAAAATTACGCACTTCTCCGGTGACGCGTACGCTGAGCTTGTTTGGACGCTCCAGCGCGACGTTGGAAGTTCCGAAAAGCGTGACGAACTGGCCCGTTTTTGCCGGGATCTCCACCGTGCTCCGAGACTGGTAGGTAAACGCCTTGGCCGCGCCGAGGGTTGCGCTCATGCGCTTAAGCAGGTCGAGCGCCGCCTGTTCCATAACAGGGGCGGCTGCTTTTCCGGAAGGGCCCGGCGTCGGAGCAGTTTCCAGCGTTGGTGCCGCAGCCTGTGTCGGCGCGCTGATGGGGGCCTGCGCTTGCTGGGCGCGCGCTGCCACCGGCAATGCGAGGACAATAACTGCTAGCAGTATGCTCGGCATCCACGGTTTTTTGAAGCCTTGGTTTGTTACCGCTATCCGCTCAATTCGCATACCAATCTCCCACAGCTAAGGCGTGAGGCTGCCCTTGAATACGGTCAACAGCAAAGGCCGGCGCCGGGTGCAAAAAAATTATAGCTGGTGTTCTGCGTGTGAGCAGGACCAACTTTGCCCCCGTACTACCAGTATTGCGAGCGTGGCTTAAGCCGTTGGGGGGCCATCGGCTCAAGCCACAGCCATCGCGCCCCTGCTAGAATCCGCTCTGCACGAAGACGCTGCCCTTAGGCCCGATTCGGACACATTCGGCCTGCCCATTGTAGTCGGGGCTACAAATGGCTTTGTCAGAAGCTGGACACTTGTACAAATTCGCCTCGAGCTGCTCGCACTTATTGAGGTCGAAATGCAACTCAGTCTTCTTGATTGCCGCCTCCTCCGCTGGCGGAGGAGTGGACGACGAGCATCCGCCGAGTGCCAACAGCCCTGACACTGCGATTGCCAAAATCGCGCGCCTCGCCATTTGTGCTGCCTTTGGTCCTGAGTTTCGACTTGCCATTGAACTACCCTCCAATCAGTTTGGATACGTGTTTCGTGGGGCCTGGCGCTGGGGACCTGCTACGGCGTCTGGTCCTGAATTACGATATTAATTAGGTCTCCAACTACGCGTTAGAATGCTCCTTCCGCTGAGGGCTTCTCATTTCTTTTTCAACTCGGAGACATCCCCTAGCTCTGCGCGGGTTTCCCCTGCAGCTGCAAGATGCGATTCGGAATCTTCAGTGCCCAGTAGTCCATCGCGTTCTGCGCATCGCCCCATTGAAACGACGCCGCCCCCTTCATTCCGATGCCGCCCGCACGCTGATCGACTGCTTCAGCCAGCAACGCGCCGGTGACCGAATCGGTGGCCTTCATCTCGGCCTCGGCCGAACCAACGAACGCATAGCTGCCGGTAACCATCGATTGGGCAAGGTTGATGACTTTCACCTGCGGGACAACTACAGAGATGGTGCGAAGTGCGGGTACCGCAGTCGTCGCGTCCATCAGCGCCACCCGCAAGGTCATAACGCCCGGTCCCGGCTGATTGACAAGGGTGAAACTCTTGGAAAGGTTGGCCTGGAGCGCGTTGTAGAAGTATGTGGTTAACGTTTGTTGATCGGCTTCCGACACCTTCGAATCGGCAGCGGCCCAGAACTCAACCGGCACCAGCTGTATCTTGGTGTAGCTGCTCCATTGAGTGTCAGGACTTACCCAGGCCAGCGCAGCGCCACCCTGTGGCCCGGGGGCCAGCTTGGACGCGTCGGGGCCGAGAAATCCCGTAACGGAAGAAGGCAACGGGCCCCCCGACTCCACCGCTTTTGCCGCCTCTGGCGCGCTCTGGATCGTAGTCGCGCATCCCGAAGCCAGCAACGCCGCGGCCAGAGCCGCTGTAGCGGCCATACCGGTCATCATTTTCTTTCGCAAACTAAGAGTCATCGCGATCTCCTCCATAATGTTGGCTCTCGCCAGTTCAATCAGTTTCGTCAATCTTCTGGAATTGAGGTTCATTTTCTCCTTGGACTACTTCTTCTCTTCGCTGCGTTGTGAATCGGCCCACTGCAATGCCGGACGACCGGCTCTTCCCTGGAGCCTCTTCGCGCAACTCGATTACGCGTGAAGTTTGGCCCTTTTGTCGGGGCAGCGATATTGTACTTTGGTACAATGGCTGAACGGTCACCGCGCGATGCACAATGTGCGTGCGAGCAGTGACGTGGAAGATCCGCACCATTCTCCAGCGCAGCCGGTATCGTTAGTTGCTTAAGAAATCGACGGCCACAGTCATTGTGGTAGATGACGACGCGTCTGTCCGCCGCGCGCTACGAACGCAATTGCAGATTTTGGGATTCAACGTATTGGACTTTGAAAGCGCGGAAGAGCTGCTGGCCAGCGAGTTTCCGACCGGCGACGCGTGCCTGTTGCTGGACGTCTACATGCCGGGAATGAACGGTGTTGAACTATGCCGGAGTCTGGTGGCGTCGGGCCGGCACTTGCCGACGATCCTGATAAGCGGCCGCGACGATCGGCAGACCAGGCAAATGATGCGCGAAGCGAACCCGATCGCGAGCTTGCTCAAGCCCTTCGATGAAAAAAACTTGTTGCACGCGATTCGGAAGGCGTTGCCGAACGCGCTGAATTCGCCGCAATAAACGCTATCAAACGCGCTATACCAGCAAGTAGTCCTTCTCGTTAACGCGCGACGCTCGCTTCAATCTGACTCTCTGTTATTGTATCGTGCGCAGCGAGGGGATCGCATTCCGTCGCACCAGTCGCGGAGATTGAATCCCAAAGCGCAGTTTTCACTGATGCAACGACGAGCGACCAGTGGCACTATCGAGCCAAAGCGAAATAGGGCCACGCGCGTCGGCCGTCAACGGCGCGAGCTTGAGCGCTTCGAGTCGCTGGTGGGCGAACTCTCGGCGGCGATGGCGCGGGTGCCAGCAGGCGCCGTCGACGGCGAAATCGAATCGTGGCTGGGCAAAATCTGCGAAGCTTTGGGTCTCGACAGAAGCGCAGTCTATGAGCGTGATGCACCGGGCGAGCCGGTACGTACGACGCATACCTGGCTTCGAGCGAATTTCCCGCCATTCCCGCCGCACTATGATCCGGGCAAGATCTTACAGAAAACCACCAATTGGGTCATGGCAGGCAATCAGCTTACGTTCTCGCGTCCGAGCGATATTCCGGTTGAACTGGTAGATGCAAGGCGCTTCGTAGAGCGATATGGGCCCAAGGCTTCTGCGGCGATCCCGATGTGGGCCGGTGGCCGAGTCATCGGAGCAGCAAGTTTCGGTAAGTTCCAATCGGCTCGGGAATGGCCGCCTGAACTGCTCGATCACCTGGCCCTCGCGGTGCGGCTCTTTGGAAGCGCGATCGAGCGCAAGCAGGCGGTAACAGCAATACTGGCAGCCCGAGCGCAACTCAGGGCCGCTTCGCGCCGTAACTTGATGAGCGAACTGGTCGCCTCGCTTTCGCACGAAATCAATCAGCCGCTTGGAGCAATTTTGAGCAACCTTGGAGGTCTGGCGCGCTTGCTGACCGAAGGAAATCCGAAGCCCGCTATGGCCTTGGAGGCGGTTAACAATGCGATCGAAGATACCAAACGGACGGCTGAAATCGTGCGGCGCATCCGGTCGATGTTCAAGAAACACGTCGAGCACAAAACCGCGATCGACATCGGCGCTTTGGTCAACGAAGTGGTGAAGCTTACTGCCGGCGAGGCCGCGATTCGGAAGATCCCAGTGCAGATCGAGGTTTCGCCTTCCGTGCAGCGAGTCATCGGCGACAGCATCGAGCTGCAGCAGTGCGTACTGAATCTGCTCATGAATGCCTTCGACGCGATCGCAGAGGCCGGGTCTGACCGGCGCGGCGTAACAATCAAGGTGACCCCGGAGAAAACCGGATGGGTCGGCGTAAGCGTAAGCGATAACGGCGCGGGCATTGACCCGGCGGTCGCGAACCGGCTGTTCGAGCCATTCGTTACGACCAAGAGCGAAGGAATGGGATTGGGCTTACTCGTCACTCGGTCGATAGTGGAGAGTCACGGCGGCAGAATCTGGTCGGCGCCGAATCCCGACCGCGGGGCCACGTTCACCTTCACGCTCCCGGTTGCTGAAAGGAAGCGCGCCAGCGCATCGAGAAGAGCGCAACCCTGATCGCCCGCAGCGCGTAATACTCACACGCACAGCAACAACGGCAAGCTGCGCGCTAGTCTTTCTCGTTTGATTCGGGAGTTTTCGAAGAGGAGCGAAGCTGGAGGATTCCAGCCATGCGCACCAGGTCGGCGAGCGAGCCGGCGCCCATCTTGCTCATCACACTTGCGCGATGCGCCTTCACGGTCCGTTCGGTGGTTCCCAACTCGGTGCCGACTTCTTTGTTCAGCAAACCGGTGGTTATCAGGCCGAAGACTTCGCGTTCGCGGGAGGTCAGAGAGCGCTGGAGGTCTTCAAGCTCGATCCGCCGCAATCGTTCAGCGCGCCGTCTGCGCGAAAGATCTGCGCCGCGTGCTATCGAGCTCAACAGAGCTTGATCGTCAACCGGCTTTTCGAGGAAATCCACGGCGCCTTTCCTCATCGCGTGCATTCCAAGCGACAAATCGCCGTGACCGGTGATGAAAACGATCGATGCGTAGGGAACCGTGCGGTTGAGTTCCTGCTGAAGCTGAAGCCCGTCCATTCTTGGCAGGTAAATGTCCGCCACGACACAATCAAATTCCCTGGCGTCAACGGCCTCGAGAAGTTCCTCAGCGCAGGAGTAAGCGGTGACCTCAAAGCCGGCGGTGCTGAGCTGAAAGAAAAGGGCTTGGCGCACCCGCTCGGTATCTTCGACGATTGCGACCCTGATGGGTCCGGTCGCCGCAACAGGTTTGATGTCCTCGCGGTCTTCCACGCTGCCGTTTTGAGGTCCACCGCGAGTTTTTGCGGTTGCCATCATTCCTCCCAAGCGTCTGCTGCAAGATCTCTCGAAATACTACAAATCCTTGACGGCGTAGAGCAACTTGGACTTTGGTCACCTATGGCACAAACAGCATTCGCACATAATGAAATGATTACATATGGCGGCCGGACGATTCGCTTGCCAGGGTCGGATCTCTATACTTCTTCGTTGCCGTGACGCTGACCAGCGGGTTTCGAGAATCATTATTCAAGAGTTGACCGTTGAGCAAGAAGAAAAAGGCCCGGAACCAGCAAGCCAACACCGCTGGAACCGGACCGACCGCGGCGCGAGCGCAACCCGCCGGGGCGTTGCCAAAACCGCGTCATATGCTCCGGACCCTCGCTTGGCGTCTCCCTATAGCGATCGCAACCGTCGTCGCGATCGTCTTCCTGGCGCGATGGATGCGCCAATCCGCGCGTCTGGCATCTTCGTTGACAAGACCCTCGATGCTCGGCGTGAAGTTCGTCGGGGCCGGCGAATGCGTGACCTGTCACGAGCACGAGAATGTCCGCTGGCTCGGCTCGCATCACCAACTGGCTATGCAACCGGCATCAAGTTCTACGGTCCTGGGTGATTTTAATCACGCGAGCTTCAGCAACAATGGCATCACTTCAACTTTCTTTCGGATTGGCCCGAAGTTCATGGTACGCACCGACGGACCGGATGGGGCGCTTCATGATTACGAAATCAAGTACACGTTCGGCGTATACCCGCTGCAGCAATTCCTCATCGGTATGTCCGGCGGACGCTTGCAAGCATTCGGGATCGCGTGGGACAGCCGTCCATCCGAGCGCGGGGGACAACGGTGGTTCGCCCTGTATCCCGGCCAGAAGATCACATATAGGGATTCCCGGCATTGGACCGGTATCGATCAGAACTGGAATTACATGTGTGCCGATTGCCATTCTACCAACCTGCACAAGAACTACGACGCTCGCAGCCGCACCTTTTCCACTTCCTATTCGGAGATCGATGTGTCGTGCGAGGCCTGCCACGGTCCCGGTTCCAATCACGTAGCGTGGGCGAAGAAAAAGGATGATTGGAAGAAATTCGGCACAACCGAGGGCCTGACGATCGCGCTGGATGAACGCAAGGGCGTTGCATGGCCGATCGATCCCGCGACCGGTAACGCGCGTCGAAGCTCACCGCGTCAATCAGAGCGGGAGATTCAAATGTGTGGGCGATGCCATTCGCGGCGCGGCGAGATTCACGAGGACTACGTGCACGGCCAGCCGGCGGGAGATGACTATCGCGTGGCGATCCTCGATCAGGACCTTTACTACCCGGATGGGCAGATAAAGGAGGAGGACTATGAATACGGCTCCTTCATCCAGAGCCGGATGTTCCATGCCGGCGTGACCTGCAGCGATTGTCACGAACCGCACACTCTCAAAATTCGTGCTACCGGCAACAACATTTGCATGCAGTGCCATTCCGCACAAAAATACGATTCACCGAAACATCATTTCCACAAGATCGGATCGGCCGGCGCTCGATGCGTCGAATGTCACATGCCAACGCGCACATACATGGTTGTCGATCCGCGTCGAGATCACAGCATCCGCATTCCGCGCCCCGACCTGTCGGTTAAGCTCGGCACTCCCAACGCATGCAACAATTGCCACGCGGACAAGCCGGCCCAATGGGCGTTGGATTCCGTGGGCAAGTGGTACGGGCATGCCGCCCAAGGGTTTCAGCGCTTTGCTGAGACACTCGATGGCGGGTCAGCCGGCGCACCCGGAGCACAGCAATCGCTTGAACGACTGATTGCGGATCGCGAGCAGCCGGCGATTTCTCGCGCCACCGCGCTTTCCATGCTTGCCGACTACGCTCCGCCTCCGACCGACGCGACGGTTGGCTTGGGAGTCACCGACGAATCGGCGCTGGTGAGACGCGGCGCCGCCCGCGCTCTGTCAAACTCCGATCCGGGCGCCAGCGCAAATACATTGGCGCCGCTTCTCTCCGATCGAATTCGCGCCGTGCGAATCGAAGCCGCCGAAGTGCTTGCTGGATTGCCCGCGGACAACTTACCCGCAGATGTTGCCGCGGCGTTCAGTCGAGCCACCAACGAGTACATCAGCGCACTGCAATTGAACGCGGATCGTCCCGAGGCGCACCTGAACCTGGGATTGCTGTATGCCAGGGAGAATCACTTCGACAAGGCGGAGGCGGAACTCAAGACCGCGTTATCGCTCGACCCGGGGTTTACGCCTGCGGCGGTCAATCTCGCCGACCTTTATCGCGGACAGAACCGGGATAAAGAGGGTGAACGCATCCTTGAAGACGCCATCAATCGTTCGCCAGACGACGCGTCGCTCGAGCACGCGCTCGGTCTGCTGATGGTGCGTCAGAAGCGTAGCGCACAAGGCCTTGACCATCTGGCCGCTGCCGCGCGCCTCGATCCGGCCAATGCCCGCTATGTTTACGTTTATGCGGTCGCGTTAAACGGTGCCAGACGAACTCGCGCCGCAATCGAGGCGCTGGAGCGGTCGATCGAAGTGCATCCTTACGACCGCGATTCACTCGCCGCGCTGGTGAACTTCCTGGAACAGTCTGGCGATTCGGCCAAAGCGCTCATCTATGCGCAGCGCCTCGATGAGCTCGAGCCGGAAAACCCACAAGTTCGCCAGATGCTGAAAGAGCTAAACGACCACCTGCACGGCTGACGCACATTGTACTTTGGTACAGTAGTCGTATCCGTTCGCGCGATGTAGACTCCGGCGTCAAGGCAAATGTCTTGGGCGATTGTTCAGAATCGATCTAGGCGGAATGAACACTTTCCAGTAAGGAGAAAATCGATGAACTCGATGGGCTTGAGGACAATGCTCCTGTCATTCGCCGTCATCGCGGCGGGTTGTGCAGGCGCCCAAGTGATCCAACAATCCGATCAGGCGCCAATCGCCAACGCACGACCCTCAGCGGTCGTCATCTACCCGTTTGCTGTCAGTCCTTCGGAAGTCACTTTGAACCAGGGCTTTTTCCAAAAGGCATATATAGCGATGTCGGGTACTAATCAGACCGCCGACCAAGTTCAGCTCGCTGACCAGACAGCGCAGAATGTATGCGTGAAAGTTGCGGCAAGCCTCACAAACAAGGGTATCACCACAACATGTCTGAGCCGCGGTACGCCACCCACGGGAGGTAACGTACTGATCATCGATGGCAATTTCACCGACATCAATGAGGGCAATCGGCTTCGCCGGATGGTTATCGGTCTGGGTGCTGGTCAATCCACGCTTGATACCACCGTTCAAGCCTACCAGAAAACGGACCAAGGCTCCCATCAATTGATGAATTTCAGCACTCATGCGGACAGCGGCTATATGCCGGGAGTAGGGATCACCGGACCTGCCGGTGCAGCGGCCGGTGGCGCCGCAGCCGCGGCGACCTTAGGCGCTAACGTGGCGGCCAGCGGCGTGAAGAGTGTCACATCATCTACGGGGTTTCTGGCTGACAAGACGAGCGCGCAGATTGTCGACCAGGTGAGCGCGTATTACGCGAACGAAGGATGGGGTAGCTAGGGATCACGACGGGCTGTGCGGTCGCGGACGATCCCGAGTCGCCGGGGACATGATGCAAAGTGCAGAGCGGCCTTGGACACACACTCGAACGAATGTGTGGCACGGAACTGATCCAATTTCGAACCGGTTGACGAGGGAGGACATCGCATGATCAACGCTCGACGCAAAAACACTGATGCGGCTTGGGCGGTACTTGTTCTACTGATCGCCGCCGGTCTCTTCCGCTCAACCCCAGTTTCGGCCCAGCAAATTACCGGTGTGCCGGGTTCGCCGGACGCCACCGTGACCCTTGACGGGAAGCAACTCCCGGCGCCACCGATGCCTTTCGGCGGTGTGATCAAGGAAACCGCCAAGGATTCCAAGCCCTACTGGCCGCCGCGCGTTGTGCCTCCCAAGGGCGCACCCAACGTCCTGCTCATCATGACTGACGACCAGGGTTACGGGATTTCAAGCACCTTCGGCGGCGTCATCCCGACGCCCGCGCTGGATCGCATCGCCAAGGCCGGGTTGCGCTACACGCAGTTCCATTCCACGGCGCTGTGCTCGCCGACACGTGCGGCACTCATCACGGGGCGCAATCATCACTCGGTGGGCTTCGGTGTGGTTGGCGAGATATCCACAGGTTATCCCGGCTATGACTCCATCATAGGGCCGGAAGACGCCACCATCGGCACGATCCTGCGGGACAACGGGTACGCCACCTCCTGGTTCGGCAAAGAGCATAATACCCCGAGCTTTCAGTACAGTGCGGCTGGACCCTTCAACCAATGGCCTGTGGGAATGGGCTTTGAGTATTTCTACGGCTTCATGGGCGGCGAGACCGATCAGTGGACGCCTTACCTCTTTCGCAATACGACCCCGGTGTTTCCGTGGATCGGCAAGCCGGGCTACAACCTCACCACCGACCTGGCGGACGACGCTATCAAGTATATGCGCGATTTGAACGCCGCTGCACCCGAAAAGCCGTTTTTCGTCTACTACGTGCCCGGTGGCACCCACTCGCCCCATCAGCCGACCAAGGAATGGATCGATAAGTTCAAAGGCAAGTTCGACATGGGCTATGAGAAGTTACGCGAACAGATCTTCGCGAACCAGAAGCGGCTCGGCGTGATCCCCGCGAATACCCAGCTTACCCCGTGGCCGGACGGACAAGCCGCCTATGGCGGCGCAAAGCTGCCGAGATGGGACTCGCTTTCAGTCGTACGAAAAAAGCTCTACACGCGCGAGGCCGAGGTGTTCGCCGGCTACGCGGCCTACACTGACAATGAAATCGGCCGGGTGATTCAAGAAGTCCAGGATGAGGGCAAACTCGACAACACGCTCATCATCTACATCTGCGGTGACAACGGCACCAGCCCCGAAGGCACTTTGGAGGGCACGTTCAACACATTGACCGCGTACAATGGCATCCTGGACGTTCCAATGCCTTTGCAGTTACTGCACTACACAGACTGGGGCTCGGACAAAACCTATGCGCACATGTCGGTGGCATGGTCGTGGGCGTTCGATACTCCCTTCAAGTGGACCAAGCAGGTGGCGTCGCATTTCGGCGGCACCCGGCAGGGTCTGGCCATTTCATGGCCCGGTCACATCAGCGATGTCGGTGGCATCCGCACGCAGTTCCACCATGTCATCGATATCGTGCCCACGATTCTCGAAGCCACCGGCATCAAAGCGCCTGAAGAGGTCAATGGCATCAAGCAAAAGCCGATTGAAGGCGTGAGCATGGCGTACACGTTCGACAAGGCAAACGCCAATGCACCGTCGAAGCACGATACGCAGTATTTCGAGATGGTTGGCAACCGCGGGATTTACCACGACGGTTGGATTGCCTGCACGACCCCGCCGGTTCCACCATGGATGTTGGGCTTACCCATGCCCAATCTGGGCGACTACAAGTGGGAACTCTACAACATCACCGACGACTACTCGCAATACAACGACGTCGCCGCGAAGATGCCGGACAAGCTGAAGGAGATGCAGGCATTGTTCCTGACCGAGGCCGCTAAGTACCAGGTCCTGCCCCTGGATAACTCGGGTTTCGCGCGTCTCCTGACGCGGCGACCGAGCGCGGTCGCCGGGCGGACTGTTTTCACCTACTCGGGCGAGATTTCCGGCATTCCCTTCGGAAATGCTCCCAGCATTTTGGACAGGGACTACACCATTACCGCCGACGTGACGATCCCCAAAGGCGGGGCGGAAGGAATGATCGTGACCCTGGGCGGCCGCTTCGGCGGCTACGGCCTCTATCTGCTCAAAGGCAAGCCGGTCTTCGATTACAATCTTCTCGCTCTGACGCACTACCGCTGGGAGGGGGGACCATTAGGCCACGGCTTGTTGGCCGAGGCGCTCAAACCGGGCAAGCACACGATAGTGTTCGACTTCAAATATGATGGCCCCGGCCCCGGCAAAGGTGGCACCGGCGTGCTTACAGCCGATGGCAAGGAGCTTGCCCGCAAGAAGATTCCGCACACGATTCCGTTGCTTATGACCATAGACGAGACCTTCGACGTTGGGAGCGATACCTACACGCCGGTCAACGATGACTACAAGCTGCCGTTCCGCTTCACTGGCACGATCGACAAGCTGACCTTCAACCTCGGGCCGGAGCAGTTGACGGACGCGGACCGAAAGATCATCGCGGAGAAGCTCGCCCGGGCAAGGGACTAGGCGGCAGAGCTCGCGATGCAGAGAAAATGGAAACTACGCTGGAATCACCGCGGTCGGTAAACGCTCTGTCCGCTGCGACCGCGGTGCTTGAAGCAGGCGCCGGCTTGGCGCTCCTGTGTTTTCCGTCAGTTTCGGTGTCGCTTTTGCTCGGCGCGCCGCCGGAGACCCCCGGCGCCTTGACCGTGGCGCGGCTCGCCGGGGTCGCGTTACTTACGCTGGGAGTAGCATGCTGGCTTGCGCGCGGCGACACGCAAAGCCGTGCCGCGAGAGGATTGGTGTCAGCGATGGTGCTCTATAATCTCGGTGCAACCATTATCCTCGGGGCTGCCGGCATCCGGTCGCAGTCGGTCGGCATCGTTTTGTGGCCCGCGGTTGTGCTGCACTCGGCCATGACCATCTGGTGCATCATCAGCCTCCGATATCTCAGCGTCGCCGAAAGAATCGGGAATCACGGCTAGAAGCACTGCCGCAATGAGTTATAACCAGCCGGTCGGGGACACCTCGCTCATCGCATGCCTGCACTGCGATCTATTGCAGCGCATCCCGGAACTTGCGCCCGGCGCCTCCGCGCGATGCCCGCGATGCAACAAGGAGCTGTGGCGCCATCGTGAGGACTCGCTCAACCGAACGCTGGCGCTGACGCTCGCAGCCGCGGTGCTTTACGTGGTCGCGAACACCGTTCCAATGCTCGGCCTGACGATCGTCGGGCGCGACGCCTCAACCACGGTAATCGGAGGCGCCCAGCATTTGTGGGATAACGGGCAGAAGATCGTCGGGGTGCTGGTGCTGTTCACGGCGGTCATCGCGCCGGCGCTGCAAATAGGCCTGATGCTGGCGATTGTGCTCGGAGCCATGCGCGAACGCCCGCCGCGATGGGTAGGGATGCTGCTGCGCTATCATCCGACGACCCGCATCTGGAGCATGATCGAGGTCATGATGGTCGGCGTGCTGGTCGCTTTGGTCAAGATTGCGGACTACGCGACGGTGATTCCGGGAATGGCGCTGTTCGTGCTGTGGGTGCTCGTCTTCATCCTGGCCGGGATGTCGGCCAGCTTCGACTCGCGAGAAGTGTGGGAGAGGGTCCGGTGGGCGGACGAAGCGCCGAGTGACGCCGGCGGGAACAGGGTGGCGGAGGAAACGTCGTGACCCCGAGCGCCATGACCGCGATGCAGCAAGGCTTGCAAAGCTGCGAAGGCTGCGGACTGCTCTCGCGTCCCGCGCCCGGCGAGGTCGAAGGCCGATGCCCGCGCTGCGACGAGGAGCTTGCCTTCCGCAAGCCCGCCAGCTTCCAGCGCACGTGGGCATACCTGATCGCCGCGACGATCTGTTACGTCCCGGCGAACGTGCTCCCGGTGTTGACGACGACCACGGCCGCCGGCGCCGAGTCCGACACCATCCTGCAAGGCGTCGTACTGCTCTGGTCGCCCACAGGATGGCCTCTGTCGATCATCGTGCTCGTAGCAAGCATCATGATCCCGAGCGCGAAGATCCTGACACTCGGATATCTGCTAATCAGCGCGCAGCGAGGCTCGGTCGCGAACAATGAGCAACGGATCCAGATGTACAGGATGGTCGAGTTCATCGGGCGCTGGTCGATGGTGGACGTATTCGTCGATACCTTCACTGCGGCCCTAATTCAGCTCCAGCCGCTCATGTCGGTGGAGCCGGGGCCCGGCTTGATTTTCTTTGCCGCGGTGGTGGTGTTTACGATGCTCGCGGTCGAGTCGTTCGATCCGCGGCTGATCTGGGATTTCGTAAGTCCGGAAGAGGCAGGTTCTAAAGAGGTTACATATGCCTGATCGCGATCCACCACTTCCTTCTGTCCCTCAGTCGAGGAGTGTGCCCAGGAAACGCACGCGGCTCTCTCTCGTTTGGTTCATCCCGATTGTGGCGGCGATTGTCGGCGCATGGGTGGCAGTTACGAGGGTCTTGAGCGAGGGGCCCAAGATAACGATCGTCTTCCAATCTGCCGAAGGGCTGGAAGCTGGCAAAACCAAGATCCACTACAACGGCGTTGACATCGGCACCGTCACGGCGATCCGGTTGTCGGACGACCACCAGCGCGCGATTGCCAACGTGCAGATGGCTCCCAAGACCGAAGGGTTCCTCGTCGAAGACACCAAGTTCTGGGTCGTTCGGCCGAGGATATCGGGCGCCAACGTGACGGGTTTGGGCACCCTCATCTCCGGGGCTTACATCGGTATGGAAATCGGCGCTTCGAAAGAAAACAAGAGCGATTTCGTGGCGCTCGAAACGCCGCCGGTGATAACCGGTGAAATTCCCGGCCGCTTCTTCATCCTCAAGACCCCCGATTTGGGTTCGCTGGATACCGGTACGCCGGTCTTCTTCCGACGCCTCCAGGTCGGCCAGGTCGCGTCGTACGCACTCGACCAGGACGGCAAGTCTCTGACCGTCAAGGCGTTCGTGCGAGCGCCCTACGACCAGTACGTCAACCCGGACACCCGCTTTTGGCATGCGAGCGGGATCGACGTTTCGCTCTCGGCGAGCGGCCTCACCGTGCAGACCCAGTCGGTTTTGTCGATCCTGATAGGTGGCATCGCGTTCGAGACGGCCGCGACCGATCCGGTCCTGCCGCCGGCCGAGGAGAACACCGTCTTCAGGCTGTTCAGCAACCGGACCGAGGCCTTCAACCCGCCCCCCCGCAATCCGCAGACCTTTCAACTCATCTTCAAGGACTCGGTCCGGGGCCTCGCGCCCGGCGCGCCGGTCGAGTTCCGCGGCATTCCTGTAGGCGAGGTCGCGGATGTTCGCGCGCAAGTGGACTTGAAGACCTTCGAGTTCTCGGTGCCGGTGATTATCCATCTGGACGCGCAGAGACTTGGGGTCAAGATCATGGACCTGAAGCCCGGCGAAAATTTCGAGACCATGCGCAGGAAGATGATCGACAGCCTGGTGTCCCACGGGGTCCGTGCGCAGCTTAAGACGGGGAATCTGTTGACCGGGGCTGTGTATGTATCGCTCGACTTCTTCCCCGGCGCGCCCCCGGCAACGGTGGACTGGTCGCAAAAGCCAGTGCGGCTGCCGACCAGTCCGGGGCAGCTCGAAGCGACCGAGGCCACCGTCGAGAACATCCTCAAGAAGCTCGACAAGGTGCCGTTCCAGGAGATCGGCGATGACCTCCGCAAAGCGATTACCGAGCTGGATAAGACGCTGGTCACCGCGCAAGGCACGCTGGCGAGCGCACGCGGCACGATCGATAACACCACCAACCTCACCGCGCCGGATTCCTCGCAAATCCAGCAACTCAACAGCACCCTGCAGGAAGTGAGCCGTGCGGCTCGCTCGATGCGCGTGTTAGCAGACTATCTCGAGCGCCATCCCGAGGCGCTCGTTCGCGGCAAGAAAGGGGAGGCGAAGTGATGGCACGGCGTATCGCGCAACTGATGTCGATCGCGTTGGTGGCAGCGGCAGCAGCCGGATGCAGCACGGCGCCGTCGCACTTCTACTCGCTCGCCTCCACGGCAACACCGGACGGCGCACCGGCCGCGCGCGCCGCGGTCATGGTCGGCCCGGTTACTATCCCCGCTTCGGTGGACCAGCCGGAATTCGTGGTCCAAGTGGCGCCGAACCGCGTCGAGGTTGACGAGTTCAATCGCTGGGTTGCGCCGCTGAACGACGCAATCGCGCGCGCCGTCGCCGGCGACCTCGTCGTGCTGCTCGGCACGCCGGACGTGGCCTCGGCAGAGCTGGCTAACTTCAAGCCGGACTACGCGGTCACGATCGATGTCCAGCGTTTCGAGTCGATTCAAGGCGACGCGGCGACGGTCGAGGCGGTGTGGACCGTGCGCAAGACCGCCGGCGGGGAAACGCGCTCGGGCCGCACCGTCGCGCGCGAGCCCGTGCAGGGCCAGGGCTTCGACGCGCTCGCAGCCGCGCACAGCCGCGCAATCGCGAAGATGAGCGCCGACATCGCCGCCGCCATCCGTGGGGAAGCCGGGCAGAAAACGTAGCCATGGAAGTCTATAGGCGAGAATAGCTAGGATGCGGCATCAACCTGTGGGCGCCTCCCCGTACAGGTGTTGCCCGATAGGAAGTGCATGGCCGTGGATGAATTCCTGTATCAACAGAGCGAGCTTCTCGTCATTGCCGTGCTTTTCGGACTGCTGTTGCTCGCGACCGAAGTGGGGTTTCGTCGCGGGCGCGTGATTCGGTCCAGGCTTGAGGATTCTGCAAAGTCTGAACTCGGCACTTTGCAGGGCGCGATGATTGGTCTGCTTGCTCTACTGCTCGCTTTTTCCTTCGCAATGGCAGAATCGCGCTTCAACACTCGAAGACAAATGGTTCTCGAAGAAGCCAATGCTATAGGCACTACCTACCTTCGTTCGAAGGCACTCGCGGAGCCCTATCGGGTCAAGGTGGTCAAACTCCTGCAAGACTACGTCGCCAGCCGCCTGGAAGACTACGCTACCGGGGCGGAGCAGAAGACACTGGATGAAGTGAACAATCGGACGAATCAGTTGCAGACACAGCTTTGGTCGCCAGCGATGGATGCGGTGAGTCAGGATCCTCATTCCATCCCGCTCGGGTTGTTCATTAGTTCGCTCAATGAAGTCTTCGATCTCCGCGAGAAGCGTGACATCGCTACACAGAATCACGTGCCCGAGGCAGTTATACTTCTCCTGTTTTTTGTGGCCATTCTGGCCATGGGGATTGTGGGATTCGGCTGCGGAATAGGAGATTGGCGCAATCTCTCGGTGACGGTGACGATGTCCCTGATCATTACTTTGGTAATTCTCGTAATCATGGATCTTGATCGCCCTCGCAGAGGATTCATCCAGGTCAGCCAACAGAGCATGGTTAATCTTCAGAGCAGCATGAAATGAGACTTTGCATGAGAGGACGCGAAGCCCAAGGGCAAAAGGCGTAGCGGCGGGACTGCGTGCATATGTCAATCGAGGCCAGTCTATTGGGACAGTTGCGAGAAGCCATCCGGCGGCATTTCGCGCCGCACAGGCATAGCGCTCTGCTAGCGGCGATAATAGCTGCGTTCGCGGTGCGCCCACTGGTAGGCGACTCCGGAATCAGTTCCGGCGCATTCGGCATTGTAATGGTGATCGTCCTGCTTGTGGCCCTCTACAACATCAACGTCGATGAGTTGGTGGGTGAAAGAGGCCGCCTGCTGGCCCAAAGCAGGCGGCGGCTAATCCTGGGTTGGACGCTCGCCACCGGTGCCGCGGCAGAACGAATAGCCGTCCTCTTGGTGCAGAGCAGGATGCTCAACTTGGTGGGTTCGATTTGTTGGCTGCTATTCGTCGTGTTTGTCACCTTGAGCGAGTTACGAAGCGTCCTGAAGCAAAAAGAGGTCACCGGTGAAACCATCTGCATGGCGGTATCGGTCTACCTCTTGCTCGCCCTTACCTGGGCTTTCCTTTACAACGTTATATTCGAACTACATCCGGATTCCTTTAGCGGCCTCGTGGCTGCAAACTCCGGCCATCCAGCCAGCATTCAGTCCATTTTCCCAGTTCTCGGCTACTTCAGCTTGACGACGATATCCACCATCGGATTTGGCGATATCACTCCGTTGACTCTGCAAGCCCGCTACGCGGCGGTGGCGGAAGGCATAGCGGGACAGTTCTACCTGGCGATCCTCGTTGCGCGGCTGGTGGGAATGCAGATGAGCCAGCCTACGAGTCAGCAAGCGGAACCTCAGCATTCAAGGAAGTCATCTGGACAGGGGGAGGATCACCCGTGAGCCCGATGAGCATCGGTTGGACCGTCCTGGCTTGTGTCTTTGGAGGAGCGCTTCTCGGGATGGCTCTTCGCCTGATTCTTCCCGAGCATCATCTGAGCGCTGAGTCCAAGGATGTAATCAAGCTGGGGATGGCCCTGACGGCGACGATGTCGGCCCTGGTTCTCGCTCTGCTGACCAATTCGGCAAAGAGTTCTTTCGACGCGCAGAGAAACGAAGTAACGCAAATCTCTGCCAACATCATCCTGCTCGACCGCATACTGGCTCATTACGGGCCCGAGACGAAGGAAGCTCGCGATCTGCTCATCCACTCCGTCACTGGCCTGACCGATCGGATTTGGTCCGAGAACCAAGCCGGATCCGAGAAGTTGGAGCCGACGGTGGCTGGCGCCGATGCCTTCTATGACAAGATCCAGGAACTCTCGCCGCAGAACGAAGCTCAGCGCTCGCTGCAGGCCCAAGCCTTGAAGCTGAGCGTCGATATTGGACAGATGCGCTGGTTGCTGTTCGAGCAGCGCGGCCGCTCGATCCCGATGCCGTTTCTCGTATTGCTGGTCTTCTGGGTGACCATCATCTTTCTAAGCTTCGGCCTTTTCGCGCCCGCGAATGCGACCGTCATCGCTACTCTGTTCCTGTGCGCGCTTTCGGTTTCTGGTGCGATCTTCATGATCCTCGAGCTGGATCGGCCATTCGGCGGGCTGATTCAGGTTTCCGACGCGCCGCTGCGCAATTCCATCGCGCATCTCGGCAAGTAGCACGATCACTTTGCCATCAAAGCTTGCGGCAGCAGCCGTTGGTTTCGGCGTCGCGGGTAGCCTTGCGAACGGCGTCCAGCAGGGTAGCTTTCTTGACCGGCTTGACGACGTACGCATCGCATCCTGCGTCGATTGTTTTCTCCAACGCCACCGCGAGGACGGAAGCGGTTAGCGCGAGGATCGGGGTATGGCGCCGTCCGGTTTCACGCTCGATCGCGCGTATCGCCCGGGCCGCTGAGTAGCCGTCCAGGATTGGCATCTCGATATCCATCAGCACCAGGTCGTAGGTGCCGGTCCTGAACTTTTCGACCGCTACGGCGCCGTTTTCGGCTTCGTCGAGAATGTATGGCGTCTTCTTGAAGTATGCACGCACGAGCAAGCGGTTGTCGCGCGAATCGTCGGCCAGCAGGATCCTGAGCGGGCGCATCTCGTCCGATACCTGGCTGCCGGACGCCGAAGGAACCTCGGTGGGCGAGGTGGGTTGCGATGATGCACTCCCGGCGCCAAGCGCCCGGCCGAGCGCCGCGAACAGATCGTCGCGTCTTATCGGCTTGACCATAAAAATCTCGATGCCCGCTTGGCGCGCGCGCGCCATGGTGGCGCCCAAGTCGTCGGACGTGAGCATCAGGATGATCGGACGGTCCTGCGGCTGAAGCCCGCGAAGCCGAATCCGCTCGGCCACTTCTATCCCGTCCATCCCGGCCATCCGGCAATCCAGCAGCACCGCGCGGTATGGGTTGGCTGACGCCGCGGCCCGGTCGATTTCGTCCAGCGCCGCCTGGCCGCACTCTACACAGGTAACCAGGACGCCCCGCGAAGCGAGCGCCTCGCGCAGGATCATTCGGTTGACGGCGGTGTCGTCGACGACCAGGATGCGCATGCCGGCCAGCTCCACGTTCGCGGCCGGCGGCGCGACCGGCGCACAGCCCGGGCGGGTCTTGAACTCGGCGGTGAAGCTGAAGCTGCTGCCCTTGCCCACCTCGCTCTCGACCTTCATCGCGCCTCCGAACATCTCGACCAGCCGTTTGACGATCGCGAGGCCCAGCCCGGTTCCGCCATACTTTCGCGTGGTCGAGAGATCGGCTTGGGTGAAGGGGTCAAAGATGCTGTTGGTCTTGTCGTGCGCGATCCCGATCCCGGTGTCCGACACCATGAACCGAATCGAGGCGGTGCCCGAGCCGGTATCCGGACGCGCCATCTCGACGCTGAGCACGATCTCGCCTTGTTCGGTGAATTTGAGCGCGTTGCCGATCAAATTGACAATCACCTGGCGCAGGCGGAGCGGATCGCCGACTATGACATGCGGCACGTCGTCCGCAACGCGGCAGGCGAGTTCAAGGTGCTTCTCGTGCGCGCGTACCCCCATCGTCTCGGCGACCTTGTCGACCAGCTCCCGAATGTCAAAGTCAATTTCCTCGAAGCTGAGATGGCCGCTTTCGACTTTGGCGAGGTCGAGGATGTCGTTGATCAGATCGAGCAGGGTGGCGCTGTTGCTGCGCATGATGTCCAGGTAGCGGCGCTGCTCCTCGGTCAAGTCGGTTTCCCACAGCATGTCGGCCATCCCGAGTACTGCGTTCATCGGTGTGCGGATCTCGTGCGACATGCTCGAAAGGAATTCAGACTTGGCCCGCGAGGCGTCGAGCGCCGCTTCGCGCGCGGCGACCAGCTGGCGCTCGGCCTCCTTGATCGCTCCGATATCGCGAGTAATCGTGACGCAGCACAAATGTCCGCGGAACTTGAGATTCAGCGCCGAGATCAGGCCGGAGTAGGTGCTGCCGTCCTTGCGGCGAAAGGTGGCCTCCATGTTCCTGACCAGGCCGGCCCGTCTGAGCTCGGCGCTCAGGCGCTCGTTCTCTTCAGGGTTCACGAATGAGTGGATTTCGCGGGAACGTTTGCCGATGATTTCGTCGCGGCTATAGCCGGTATTTCGGCTGTACTCCTGGTTGATGTCGATATATCTGCCGGTTTCGAGATCGAGAATCGACATGGAATCGAGATTCTGATCGAACAGTTGGCGCAGCGCCGTCTCGCTCTCGCGCAACTTGGACGCATTCAACTCGCCCTCGGCAATAATCCGATCGCGCTGCGCAATTTCCCGCTCCAGCCGAACCTGCACTTCGTGTCGGGCGGTGACCTGTCTGGCCAGTTCGCTGCGAACGGTCTCGAGTTCGCGCTCGGCGGTCTGGAGCCGGCTGATCTCATCCTCGGCAATATCGGTCTCGGGGCGTCCCATTCTGAATCCAATGCTCCTCAGCGAGCGGCTCGATTACCCTTGCAGGCAGAGAATGAGCAAACGTCATGCCTCAGAATCGGGGAACGGCGCGAAGTTCAGGAAGGCTTGAGCGATTTGGAACAGAGACGACCTAAGCGAACGCCGAAACAGGATGAGCAACGAAAAGCCGCCGCGCGCCGAACCTTAATCAGCGCGAGTACGACACCTGGATGATTTCGCCGGTGTCAGTAGCGGTTGAGCCGAGCTATCCGATCGGCGTGAAAGTTCGCGTCGCCGAACAGCTCCTGGCCCACGCGGACCCGCTTCATGAACAAGCCGATGTCGAATTCGTCGGTCATCCCGATACCGCCGTGCATCTGGACGGCTTCATTAACCGCGAGCGTGGCGCTAAGCCCGGCCCGCGCCTTTGCCACCGACACGATCGCGCCCGCGCGGTCGAAGGAAGCGTCGAGCGTTTGCAGCGCCTTCAGCACCGCCGAGCGGGTGACTTCAAGTTCGCAGTAGAGGTGGGCGGCGCGATGCTGCAACGCTTGAAATTCGCCGATCGGCCGGCCGAATTGTTTGCGTTCCCGCAGGTAGCCGACCGTGCGGCTGAACGCTTCCTCGCCGGCGCCGGCCATCTCCGCCGCCACCGCGGCGCGGCCTGCGTTCAGTATCCCCTCCAGCACCTCCCAGCCCGCGTCGATCCTGCCCAGCACATTGTCGGCGCTGACACTTACGTCCTCGAACGTGAGCCGCGCAGCATTGTGCGAGTCTACCGTCGGGGTGCGCTCGGCGCGAATTCCCGGGGCGCTCGCGTCAACCATGAACAGCGTAAGTCCGCTGGTATCGCCGGGTTTGCCCGCGGTGCGCGCGGCAACGATCAGAAGATTCGCGACGTGGCCGTCGATCACAAAAGTCTTGGTGCCGCGCAGCTTGAAGCTGTTGCCGGCGCGAGCGGCGGTCATCGCCGTTTTTTCCGGATGATGCTTTGCCGCTTCATCGACGGCTAGCGTGGCGATCAGGCTGCCGCCTGCGATTTGCGGCAGGTAATTTTTCTTCTGCTGATCGGTGCCGGCGCGAGCGATCGCGGTTGCGGCAATAACCGCGGTCGAAAGAAACGGGGAGGGCGTCAGCGTTCGCCCTAATTCTTCCATCACCACCCCGGCCTCGACGTATCCGAGTCCGAGCCCGCCGTACTCTTCGGCGACCAGAATTCCTGCCCACCCCATCTCGGCGAACTGCTTCCACAGTGCGCGCGAGAATCCGTCGGCGTCGCGTTTGCCGCGCAGCGCGCGCAGATGGGCGACGGGCGCATTTTTGGCGAGGAAGCCGCGCGCATTGTCGCGCAGCATCGTTTGTTCGTCGTTGAGAATTAGCGCCATGTCATCACATCCTGTCGCGATCGATGCTCCAGCGGCCGGCCCCGGCGATTCGCCAGCCCGCTACGCGCCGGGCAAGCCCAGTATTCGTTTGGCGACGATGTTGAGCTGAATCTCGCTGGTCCCGCCCTCGATCGAATTGCCCTTGGAACGCAGCCACGCGCGCGCGGTGCGGCCTTCGCGCGACCGCTCGCCTTCCCATTCCAGCGCGTCCAGGCCGCCCGCCGACACCATCAGTTCCATCCGCCGCTTGTTGAGTTCAGTGCCGTAATATTTCAGCAACGACGATACCGCGGGATGAGCCTGGCCCACCTTGGCCATGTCGCCAACCCGCTCCATCGTCAGGCGGAAGGCGGCCGCGTCGATTTCGTACGCCGCGATCTGTCCGCGCAGAAAGCTGTCCGCTAGCATGCCGTTGTCGGTTCCAACCGTGTCGCACGCAATCTGTCCGAGCGGGCGGTTTTCTCCGGTGCTGCCCATCGCGCCGATCATGTCGCGTTCATGAGTCAGCAGGTACTTCGCGACATCCCATCCCTTGTTGAGCTTGCCGACCAGGTTCGCCTTCGGCACGAGCACGTCGTCGAAAAAAGTCTCGCAAAACGGCGACGCGCCGGAAATCAGAACGATCGGCTTGGTCGATACCCCCGCGCTTTCCATGTCGAACAGTACAAAGCTGATACCCTCGTGCTTGGGCGCGGCGGGGTCCGTACGCACCAGGCAGAAAATCCAATCCGCCTTGTTCGCGTACGAGGTCCAGATCTTCGAGCCGTTGATGAGGAACTGATCGCCCTTGTCCTCCGCGCGGGCTTGCAGCGACGCAAGATCGGAGCCCGCGCCCGGCTCGGAATAGCCCTGGCACCATCGAATCTCGCCGCGGGCAATCTTGGGCAGATGCTCGCGTTTCTGTTCCTCGGAGCCGTACTTCAGCAGCGCCGGTCCGAGCATTGAGATGCCGAAGCTGGTCAACGGCGGGCGGCAGTTGAGCGCGCGCATTTCCTGGTGCAGAATTTTGGTCTCGTCGCGGGTGAGGCCGCCGCCGCCGTACTCGCGCGGCCACTCCGGCACCGTCCATCCCTTTGCCACCATGCGCTCGAGCCACAGCCGCTGCGCGTCGGATTGGAAAACCGGATGCCTGCCGCCCCAGCATGCGTCTTCATCGCCCTGGACCGGGCGCCGCATCTCGGCAGGACAATTAGCCTCCAGCCATGCGCGCGTCTCTTTGCGAAAATTTTCAAGATTTTCCATAGATGTCTCTGCTCCTAATACGTTCGCCCGCGGGATTCAAGGATTGCTAATCGGCTTGTGGATCGATTCCGAGCTCCGGCCGTCAAGTCTGGAGTTCGGCTAGCATTTTCGGGCGATGCGTCTGGCAGAGTCTGAGAATCATCTGGCGCAAGCGGTTCGGGTCGCGCATGGGTGTACCGCGGTTCGAGGGCGGCGGAAGAAGCCCCTGCGGAAGCGCTACGGGCAAACGGGACTTCCGGGCGTTACGTGCTTGCCAGACGCGAAACCGGCCTCTCCCGGCGCCGCTCTGGAAACAGTCGGGACCCAAAACCCGACCAAACCCTTGCCGCGGAAGGCGGTTCGGTCTATTAGGTGAGTTGGAATCCGAGGGTAAAAGGGATTTCCCGGTTCAATTGGTCGGGGTGGCCGGATTTGAACCGGCTCTCGGTTTAACGTTGCGCCCGACGGTTACGGCGCGTGTGTAGCCGACGGCCATAAACACGTCGGGGCTGCTGGCGTGATCCGCGAAAACCGTAGAATTGGCGAGCTGAAGCGGCGGCATGAGACGTGCTCAAAGGTTACTGCGACGTTTCGAACACGTCGCGTACAACGCGCCAACTCAAAATGCGAGAGAGAGGATGCAGTATGTTGCGTAAGATCATGTTCCTGGTTCCGACGTTCGCGTTGGCTCTGTTGCCGGTCAGCCGCCTTGGTGGGCTCGCCGGGAAGATCGGGGCTGACGGCCTCGCGTGGGCCCAGGATTCGCCGGCGGCCGACGACGGTTCCAGCGATGTCGCGGCGGCGCAGAACTCACCGGACAATAAGCCGAGCGCCATCAAGTTCAATGGCTCGGGCACATTCGATGCCAAACCCGTCACGCCCTGTTCCGCCGATGAGTGCTTTTCGATTACCGGCACCGTCACCAATACGAGCTTTAGCGGGCTAGGGACGGGCGATGTAGCGGGTGATGCCACGCTCGACAAGTGTAAAATAAAGAAGGCCGCCAGGGAGAAATGCTGTACGTTCACCTCGACTCAGACGTATTCATTTTCGACCGGTGTCTTGGACGTTATGTTTGGGGGTACGGCTTGCGGGAAGACGCCAACAAACGTAACAGCCAAGAACGCTCGGTATGAGATTACCGGCGGCAGCGGGTTGTTCTCAGGGGCGACCGGCTCAGGAAAGGCAACCTTCAAGCTCAACGAGGGTACCGGCGCGGGCACGTTCACCTTTAAAGGCAACCTCAAGGAATAAGCGTACCCGCGATACCATTTCCGCGTTGGAGTGCTCGCAGGCTCTCTAAAAGTACGCAGGATTTTGGTCTTAGTTCATTCCAATCCTGAGACCGCTGCTTTAGGAGCTTCTGGCACTCAGCTTGATCGACGAGCATCGCCGCGTCTGGTAGAGCTTCTCCGTTGATCTTGATCCTCAAGAGGTGCGCTCGCGATCGAGGGCCAAGGCGACCTGATTTCGCGAAGTAAAATCCCGCAACGGCGGCCACCGCGACGGTGCCGCCGACCAAGCACACCAAATTATAGACCTCAAAGAGTCTATGATTTCAATTTCAGTTCACCGGGTGATACTCGATTGACGCCAGGATGTAGCAAACCTCGCCGCAGCCCCGACCACCGTACACCACCTTGCCCGAGGCCGTGATCCAGTAGCGTCGTGCGCCGCACTTCCTGCACGGCGGAAATTCGGGTTCAGCCGTTGACAGGGGCCGCGCCCGCCAACGGCGCGTGGCCCTAATACTGGGTGCAGGGCTCATCCCTGCAATTTCGGACTGGCAGATTTGCGAAGCTGTACGGTGCTGACTAGGCTGCGATCTCGATCGGAGGACAATGCCTGATACCGACAGCGCGCCTGCGGCCGAGAGCGGCGATGGCGTCCCGCTCCATCCGCCGGGCGAAGCTGCCGGCGGGAGCCGCGGAGCGTTTCGCGCGCTGCGCCATCGCAACTACCGCCTCTATTTCTTTGGCCAGCTTACCTCTCTGGCCGGCACCTGGATGCAGAGCGCCGCGCAGGCGTGGCTGGTGCTGAAGCTGACCAACTCGTCGACGATGCTCGGCGTGGTATCGTTCGCCCAATTCACTCCGATCCTGCTGGTCGGTCTGTTTGCCGGTGTCGTCGTCGACCGCCTCGATCGCCGCCGCCTGATAATCACCACCCAAATCCTGCTGATGTTGAGCGCCTTCACGCTCGCGGCGCTGACCTGGACCGGCGCCGTCCGCGTCGAGTATGTGATCCTGCTCGCCGCATTCAACGGCACCGTCAGCTCGTTCGATATGCCCGGCCGCCAGTCGTTCGTGGTCGAGATGGTGGGCTACGAAGACCTGGCCAACGCGATCGCGCTCAATTCGATGATGTTCAACAGTGCGCGGATGCTTGGCCCCGCCGCCGCGGGATTGCTCATCGCATGGCTTGGCATCGGGACCTGTTTTTTCTTAAACGGCGTGAGCTTCCTCGCCGTCATCTGGAGCCTGTTCCAGATGGAGATTCCCGCCCGCGTGATCGCCGGCGCCGGCGCCCGCATGTTCCATCAACTGCGCGAGGGTCTCGCCTACGTATGGAGCAACCGCCCGATCTTCCACCAGATGGCGTTGGCCGCGGTGACCAACGGCTTCGGCTACACCTATCTGGTGCTCGTTCCATTGTTCGCCCGCAACGTGCTCCACGGCGACGCCCGCACCTACGGATTCCTTGCCGCGGTGCAGGGACTCGGGTCCGTCGTCGGTGCGGCGACGCTGGCGTCGCGCGTCACGACGCGGGGAATCAGGAACAATCTCATCGCCGGGCTTTTTGTCTCCGCCGCTGGAATCGTCGTCTTCGGACTGTCGCGCTCGATTGCGCTCTCGATGGCCGCGCAATTTGTAATCGGCGCGGGACTGACCAACTTCAGAGCGAGCAACAACACCCTGGTGCAGATGTTCGTGAGCGACGATCTGCGGGGCCGCGTGATGAGCACCTTTCAGTTGGCGAGCGTCGGGATGGCGCCGCTCGGCGCGCTCGAGGTCGGTTACATGGGCACGCGCATCGGCCCGCTCCGGGCAGTCGTCATATGCGGCGCGGTCACGATGATTTCCGGGATTGTGCTGCTCACCCGCCTCAAGTCGGTTGGAAGGGACTCCGTGCCCTCGTGAGCCCCTGCTTGCCAGGCAATCACTTGCCGTGTTCAATACCTCATCTGTACCGATACGCGCCGGATAGCTGCCCGCCAACGGTTCAACTCAAGGAGCCCTCTATATGAAGCCCTGGGTCTCGAAAACAGCAATCGCGATTGCGATAATCGCCGCGCTCCCCGCGCTGGCGCATGCCGATACCTGGCAAATCGATCCCGCGCATACCAGCGTCGAGTTCACCGTACGCCACATGATGATCTCGAACGTGAAGGGGCAATTCCAAAAGACTTCGGGAACGATCACCGCCAACGGCAACGATCCGGCCTCGGCAAAAATCGACGCAACCATCGACGCCTCATCGATCGACACGCGGGTTGACCGGCGCGACGCTCATCTGAAGAGTCCCGACTTTCTCGACGCAGCCAAGTTCCCGCTTATCACCTTCAAATCCACCAAGGTCGAAGCCGCCGGACCGGGCAAGTGGAAGGTGACGGGCGACCTGACGATTCATGGCGTGACCAAGCCGGTGGTGCTCCAAGTTGAAGGAATCAGTGCGCCGATTCACGATCCGATGGGCAACACGCGCGCGGGCGCGTCGGCGACGGCAACAATCAAACGCAGCGATTTTGGCCTGCTCTGGAACAAAGCGCTCGAATCGGGTGGCGTGATGGTCGGCGACGAGGTCGCGATCTCGATCGACGTCGAAGCGATCAAGAAGTAGATCGGTAGCGGCGATATTGACGCCTGATGCTAATCGTTCTGGCTAATCGTTCGCTGGTTACTTATCCGCTCGGTGGTGGCGTCTGGTCCTGGATGCTGCAATATCCGCTCGGGTTGCGCGCTCTTGGCCATGACGTTTTCTGGATCGAGTTGATGAAGTCATGCGGCGATCCCGCGCGCGATGAGGAGATCGCCAATCACTTCTTCGCCCGCGTCGCAGCTTACGGCTTCGCCGAGCAATCCGCGGTTCTGGTGATGGAGGATCTCGATGTGCAGGACATCAGCCGCGCGCAGATCTATGTCCAAAACCGTCCTCTGCGATCGGTCTTGGACATAATGCAGAGCGCGGACTTGTTGTGGAATATGGCCTGCTCAATCCGCCAGCCGCTGCTCGGGAAGTTCGCGCGGCGGGTGCTAATCGACGTTGACCCCGGCCATCTGCAGATTGCGGCGACGCAGTTCGAGATGGGAGTCCACGATCATCATGTTCATTTCACTGTCGGCGCCAGGCTGTCCGATCCCGATTGCGAGGCGCCGACGCTGGGCCTGACGTGGCGTCCGTTCCTGCCATTCGTGTACCTTCCGATGTGGGAAGCGGCGCCCGACCCGGGCCCCGACGCGCCATTCTCTTCGATCACGCAATGGACGTGGGAAGAGCTGTTGTACCGCGGGCGAGTGCTGAGCGTGTCCAAGCGCGAGGCCTACCTGCGCTACGTGGACCTGCCGGCGCACACCGGACGCGCGTTCGAGCTGGCAGCATTCATCGGCGATAAAGACCCGGCGAACGATCGCGAAGCGCTTCGCCGCGGCGGGTGGCGCGTCGTCGATCCGCACAAGGTCGCCAGCACCCCGGAGGCCTATCGCAGCTATCTGCGCTCTTCGCGCGCCGAGATTTTGTGTCCCAAGCCGATCTTCCGCGAATTGAACACCGGATGGTTTAGCGATCGCAGCGTCTGCTACATGGCGCTGGGCCGCCCGGTGGTCGCCGAAGATACCGGCTTTGGCGACGTGGTGCCGGTTGGCCGCGGCGTTCTGAAGTTCCGCGACAGCCTCGAAGCCCAGGCCGCCGTCGCCGAGATCGACCGCGACTACCATCTTCACAGCCGGCACGCTCGCGCGCTCGCCTGCGATCTCTTCAACTCCGACCGCCAGCTCAAGGCGATGCTCGCCGCCTGCTAGCCGTTTGGTCTCGGCCGCAAAAGAATATTTGTGAGACGCAGCATTAGCGGGGTTATATCTGCTAAATTGGATACGGAACGATTGGAGCCATTGACCCGGGCGGCTTGATTTCCCGGAAATCCAAATAGGCGCTTGAAGCGCTGAGCGCCCGGCAGTTGGGTCGGGGGAGGGAAGATGAACATCAATATTTTTCGCTGGCGGCGTCTGGCCGTGGCCGTTGCGCTTCTAATGCTGACCTGCGCCGCGCCGTCACGCGCATGGTGCGCGAGCGCCAACCTGTGGGTAGCGTTCGATAACGGCGCCGGCATCGGGACCTACACCCCGGCAAAACTAGCGAAGAGTGGGGCGCGAACGCCGGTTTATCTGGACCTGTTTCCCTACCCGACAGGCCTGGCCTTTGACAAGTCGCACAACCTTTGGGCCGTTGTCTCGCACGACCAGGTGGTGCAATTCACTCCCGCGCAACTCAAGAACCTGAAAAGCAATCCGAGCCCCACGCCCGCAGTGATCATCACTAGCACGTCGTTCAAATATATTATCGGTTGCAATTTCGACCCCAAGGGTAACTTGTGGCTTGTGGACGGCGAGAACAACTCAATCGATGAACTGTCAAAAGCACAGCTGGCTTCCAGCGCGAGTGTAACGCCCCACTTCATCATCACTTCCACCGATTTGAACTATCCGAACTTTGTGACGTTCGACAAAGCTGGAAATGCATGGGTGGATAGTGAAGACAACAGTGAAATCGCGAAGTTTTCTTCCAGCCAGCTGACCAGCAGCGGCGCCAAGTCGCCCGCGATCCTGCTCTCCGACGACGGCACCGGCACGAGCCTCAACTGGCCGGGGGAGATTGCATTCGACAAGAGCGGCAACCTTTGGGTCCCCAACTACCAGGCGGATACGGTCGTAGAGTACGCGAAGGATCAACTGACCACCTCGGGCAGCCCCATTCCGGTGGTGAAATTGAGCAGCGCCGTTTTTATCGAGCCATGGGGAGCCGCGTTCGATGGCAGCGGCGATCTGGTGGTGATGAACTACTCCAACGGAACGATCGCCAAGTTCACGCCCAAGCAGTTGAAAACGAGCGGCATACCGGTTCCCAAGGTCACGGTGACGGGAACCGAAAAATTCAACTATCAGATCATCTTCGGACCGGCTTCATAGCGCCGTCGCGGCCGCCGCCGGCGCAGTCCGGCGCCTACGGCTTGGCGGTTCGAAAGTTCCCTTGATCGCGCGCGCCGAACTGGACGGGCGCGCTGTCTGAGCCCTGCACCACCACGACGCATCGTTTGGGGTCGGTGAGGTCCTCGGGCGAGAGGCCGACCTTGTCGGCCAGGTTGGTCGCGATAACGACGAGGCCGCCCGGCGTCTGGCGCGCGAGTTGAGCCGCGGTGGGCGCGCTCAGCACGTCGGTATGCAGCCGGCGTCCAAGCGCGCGGCCGGCGTCGCGAATCAGATCGAGCAGCTCGGTGTCCTCCGCGCCCCAATCGGCGGGCACCAGCACCGCGTGCAAGCCGGACCTCTTGCGCAGCGCCACCCGCAAGGCGAGGTCGAGCGCCGCGCGCCCGTGCGTCCCCCGATCCACCACCGCGAACACCCGGTCCAGTGGCCGCTCGCCGCCGTGAATCACGACCGCCACGTGAACCGGCAGGTCGCGGGCCTTGTCCAGAATTTCGCGGACCACGCCGCCCATGAAGTCGGAACCAAAGACCGCGCGATGCGATCCCAGCAGGATCCATCCGATTTGCGGCTCCTTGGCGAATGTCAGGATGTCCTGCGCGGGATTGGTGGTCCAGACCGCCTGCGGGGTAATGATGCTGCCGCGCTCGAGTGCCAGGTCCAACGCCGCCGCCAGCGCGGGAGAGCGGGGCGGCACGCGCTGGTCGGCTTCGCGCAGTCCCGACCGCACTCCGCCCGGCGGAGTTTTCACCAGCGCGAGCACGCGCGGCGGCGGGGCGCCGAGCGGGGTCGCCGCCAGTGCGAGTTCGACCAGAACGGCCACGCCTTCGGGGTTCGAGACCGGCACCAGGATGGCGCGGTGCTCGGTTCCGGCCGGTATCGGGCGCGCGGGCGGCTGGGACGGCCGCGACGCGGGATGCGCCGCGCGAATCGCAGCTTGCGGCGCGACGATCGGCTCGGGCGAAAACGTGCCGAGCTCCGGAAACGGCTGGACCTCCGGAATTTGACGGCGCGTGATCAGGTGCAGAATCGGGGTGGTCGCAAAGGTGGTGACCAGCGCCATGATCACCAGCATCGCGAACAGGGTCGGCGAGATCACGTTCATCTCCAGCCCGATATTCAGCACGATCAGTTCCATCAGCCCGCGCGTATTCATCAGCACGCCGAGCGCCGACGAGTCGCGCCAGTTGAGTCCCGTGATTCGCGCCGCGACCGCGCTGCCGCCGAACTTGCCCGCCGACGCGACCACGACGATCAGCGCGCACATCATCCATTGCTCGTATCCGCTCACCAGCCCGATTTGGGTGCGCAGCCCGGTGTAGGCGAAAAATGCGGGCAGCAACAGCACGATCACGATGTCCTCGAGGCGGTCGGTCAGCTCGCGCGCCATCCCGCTGTCGTGCGGAATCACGGCGCCGAGCGCGAACGCGCCGAACACCGCGTGGATACCGATCAGTTCGGTGGCTGACGCGGAGACCAGCAGCGCGACGAATATCGCCGCCATCACGCCCTGCGTCAGCCGCCCGCGATTTCCATACACCAGCGAGAGGCGCACCATCGCGGGCCGCACCACGGCGATCATCAGCGCAATAAAGCCGAGCGCCATCGCGATCGTCGCCACCGCGCCCGCCACCTGCGCCCGCGCCACGCTGACCACGAAGGCGAGCATGCACCACGCGGTCACGTCGTTTGCGGCGGCGCAGGTCAGCGCGATCGCACCCATCCGGGTTTTGTGAATTCTGCGATCGGTCAATATTCTCGCCAGCACCGGAAACGCCGTCACCGACATCGAAACGCCCACAAACAGCGAGAAGCAGGTGAACGGCACGTCGGCGGTCGAGAGCCTTGGATAGAGAAAAAGCGCAACCGCCGCGCCGAGCAGGAACGGCGCCATGATGCTCGCGTGGGAGATCGCTACCGTGGTATGGCCGCGTTTGCGCAGGAGGGCGGGGTCGAGCTCCAGCCCGACCAGGAACATGTAAAGGATGACGCCGACCTGCGCGATGATGTTGAGAAACGGCCCCACCATCGCCGGGAAAAGATATCCCTCCGCCCCCGGCGCCAGCCGCCCCAGCAGCGAAGGACCGAGCACGATCCCCGCGATAATTTCGCCCACGACTTGCGGTTGCCCGAGGTTGCGGAAGATCGAGCCCATCGCGCGCGCCGTCGCGATCACCACCACCAGCGCGAGCAGCACGTGCAGCAGGTCGCCTTCATTGGCGAGCGACGCGGCCGAGCCGAAGATCGCACTGCCGCTTGCCGCCGGCGCATCCAGCGTCCCGCCGTAGGAGCGAATCCCCAAATAAAGCAACACCCCGGCGCCGAGCATCAGTGCGTACGCGGCGGCGGCGCGCGCGCCCGCGGTGTTAATTCGCGGCTGCCCTTCGGCCATCGATGCAGTTTACCAGAGCGCCGGCCCAATGCGCAGCGCCGGGTAACGCCCGCTAGCGGGTCAGCCTGGTTTCTCCAGCACTGTCCCTATCGCAGTCAGTGCGCCAAGTCCGGCGGCTAGGCGTTTTTGTAGTAATTTGCTACAAGAAGGGAGAGGTTGCCAACGATGGACCGAATATTGGCATCGAAGTGGGTTTTTTACCTCATGCTGGGTTTCACGGTCGGATACTTGTGGGTGCATTTCGATCGGCTCAGCGAGGCGTGCGTGAGGCTGAACATCGACTGGTGGCGCTGAACCGCGCGACGCCTTTTTCGAACTGACCCACCAGCTAACGCCCCTGCCTACCTGGTTTTGCCCTTGCCCTTGAGCTTCACCGGCTGCGGCTGGTGTTCCGCATTGTCGATGATGGTCAGCGTGGCGCTATACGTTTGCGCCGCGGCCGGCGTAAATGTAACCGCGATCGTGCACTTCCCGCCTGCCGACAGCGGCGCATCGCAGAAATTGGTAACGCCGAACGGACTGCCGTCGCCGCTGAGTCCCTGCATCAGCACGGTAAGGCCGGGCTTCTTCTTGACCCCCTTGGGGTTGCTCACGGTGATGCTCTTTGGGCCCTTGGACGAGCCGACCTTTACCGTGCCGAAGTTCAGCGACACCGGACTGATCTTCAGCTTGACCGGCACCGGCGTCGGCGTGGCAGTCGGCGTGGCTGTTGCGGTCGCAGTCGCAGTCGCAGTTGAGGTTGCAGTCGCAGTTGCGGTGGCCGTCGCGGTCTGAGTTGCCGTTGCAGTGGCCGTCGGCGTGGCAGTAACTGTGGGAGTCGCCGTGGCGGTGGCCGTCGAGGTCGGCGTGGCGGTCGCGGTCGCAGTGGCAGTTACGGTCGCAGTTGAGGTTGCAGTCGCAGTTGCGGTGGCCGTCGCCGTCTGAGTTGCCGTTGCAGTGGCCGTCGGCGTGGCAGTAACTGTGGGAGTCGCCGTGGCAGTTGCCGTCGAGGTTGGCGTGGCGGTCGCGGTCGCAGTGGCAGTTACGGTCGCCGTGGCGGTGGCAGTCGCGGTGGCCGTCGCGGTCTGAGTTGGCGTTGCAGTGGCCGTTGGCGTGGCAGTAACTGTGGGAGTCGCCGTGGCGGTGGCAGTCGCGGTTGCCGTAGCCGTAGCGGTCGCCGTCGCGGAAGCGGTCGGCGTGGCCGTCTCGGTGTTGGTTGCGGTCGCCGTCGCGGAAGTGGTCGGCGTGGCAGTTGCGGTCCGGGTTGCGGTTGGCGTTGCCGTGGCGGTTTTGGTTCGCGTTGCAGTCGCGGTCTTGGTTGGTCTTGCGGTCGCGGTTTTGGTTGGCGTCGCCGTCACGGTTGCGGTTGGCGTTGCCGTGGCGGTTGGCGTTGCAGTCGGCGTCGCGGTTGCGGTCGCGGTTGGCGTTGGCGTGGAAGTGGCCGTTGCAGTCGGCGTATCTGTCGCAGTAGCGGTCGGAGTGGCGGTGACGGTCAGTGTCGCGGTGGATGTCGCAGTCGGTGATGCGGTAGCGGTTGGGGTCAAAGTCGGCAAGGCGGTGGCGGCCCATACCCCCTGGATCAAACTCCCCTCCGGCCATTTGTCGCTGGATACGCCGCTGAAGGACAGCACCCAACTGCTGGCGCCGTAATTGAACTCCAGAACGTCTGTCGGCGCGAAATCAACCCCGCCGATCGAGCCGATCAGGTCGAAGGCCATCAACAGATCGGTGTTGGGCAGCATCGTAGCGCCAGTGAGGCGCGTCCCGTCGGGGATGCTGGCGGCGGCGCTGTCGAATGCGAGCGTATAAGCCGAGCCATTGAACGAGACCAGGTCCGCCGGCTTGACGGTTATTGTCCCGCTGGAGGGCGGCAGGCTGATCGTCACGTCGAAGGCGAGCAGCAGATTGCCTGAGCCGTCGATCCCGATTGCGCCGATTCTGGTGCCGTCGGGGATTCCGTTGCTCGATCCCTGGAAGTAGAGCGATGGCGAGAAGTAGCCGGTTGACGGGTTGTACGACGCGACGTCGTTCGGAGTCACGGTCACGATATCTCCGGTTGCGTCGATCTGGAGCGCCGCGCTCGTGTCGATCGTGAGCAGGGTCTGCGTCGCACTCAGCGGGAAATAGCCGGTCACGTTCACGCCCGCTGGGAGTCCATCAAAGCTGATTGCCGCGGCCGTACCGGAAGCAAAAGAGTAGCATTGCACCTGCTGAGGCGAGATGGTTGCGCTGCTCAGAGCGACAGTGATGTCGGGCGAGACGCAGAGCATGCTCAAAGCGGTCTGCGCCGCGGCGGGCGCGACGCTCGTCGCGATCGCCGCCGCTATCATGGCGAGGATGCTTGCGGCAAAGCGCGCAAAACCGGCGCGCGCGGACGGCGGGTGTCGAGCCTTTCGGCCGGAGTTCACTGCCTCCGCGGTCCTCAGCAAACGGTTCCGTTGCAAAGATTATTGCCCATCGAGGTGGCCGCCCCGCCGGTGATCAAGCCGTTGCCAAGGAACAGGTTTTCCCTGTAACCAACGGACGCACCACCGCCATTGATACCGTCGGCGCCGTTATTGGTTATGGTGTTGCCGATAATGAGGGCGCTGGCGGCGCCACCGGCGTTGATACCGTCGTTAGCGTTAGCGTTCACCGTACTGCCGGAGACCACGCTCCCAGCCGCGTTGAGTTGAATGCCGTCGTAGCCATTGTTTGCCGTGCAGCCTTGGATCACGGCGTAGGCGCCGCCGACCTGGATGCCGACGTAGTTTGAATCGGCATGCACGTTCCTCACGATACTGTAGGTGCCCACGGCGATTCCGGCGAGGGGATTCGAGCCGACCGTCCCGTTTTCCACTGTCGTCCCGGTCACCGACGACGCATTGATTCCGCTGCCCCCCACACTGGTGACCGAGAATCCGTTCAAGTCGATCGTGACGTTGTGCGCATGCACGTCGATCGCGTCGGCGCCGGGTGTCGTAACTGACAGGTTGCCGGTAAGGCGATAGCTTCCGGGGTTGCTGATGTTGTAGGGAAAGCCGCCGTTCGCCAGCACCTTCGCCTGGTTGATCTCGATGGTGCCGTCCACGGCGCCCGCCGATGCGGCGAATGCGAGCATCGCCGCCGCGGCAAGCAATGCCGCTGCAGATAGCTTACGTTTCATTTCTGGATCCCTCCCGCGACAGTCGCGATCGCTCCGGCGCTGGCGCCTGGCTCGAATTGTTTGTGTCATTCTAGAGCGGAAGTTGCTAGAGCGAAGAATCCCGGATCCGGGTTTCCTTCGCTACGCTCAAGGACAGGCTCTTCGCTGCGCTCAGGATGACACAAGAAAACTTCTAACAGGCCGTCAGACCGCTTCTTTTCTTAACGTGCAGGGGTCACCCCTGCCAGGGGTCAGCCCTGCTTTTTCCGTGTGCGGGGTTTTTTCGGCGCCTTTGCCGGTTCGCGCGACGCCGCCGCGCCTTCATCGGGCGAGGCCGAAGCGGTGGCGGCCGACTCGCGCCGCCGTCGGATCGCGGAGATGGTCGCTGCGATTTCGATCGCATCGGCGGGCGCCGCGCTGTCCCGGCCGCTATAGTGCACCAAATCGCTCAATGACAGGATTCCGAGCAACCGGCCGCGGGAATCGGCTACCGGGAGACGGTGAATCTCATGCGTACGCATCAGGCCCAGCGCGGTCTCGAGGTCGTCGCCCCGCGCGCATGTAACCACCCGGGCCGACATCACACGCTCGACAGGGATCGCCGTGAGCGAGACGCCTTGGGTGTATGCGGCCATGCAGATGTCGCGATCGGTGACTATTCCGGCCAGCCTGCCGTGCTCATCGACGACCGGCGCGCATCCGCAATCGCGATCCCACATTATCCGCGCCGCCGCATTCAACGAGTCACGAATCGAGCACGCGCACACGTCGCGGGTCATCAAGTCAGCTACTTTCACTCAGTTTCACTCCTTGTCACGGTTTTCGCCTGGCGATTCATTTCCAGCTTGAGAACGGGTTGATCGACAGGTTCGAATTGAAATAGCGCGGATCGCCGCTCACCTCGCGGCCGACCCAGTCCGGCAGTTCAACTTGCTCCCCGGCGTCCTTGAGTTCAACCTCGGCGATTGTCAGTCCGCGATTGGCGCCGGCGAACTCATCGACCTCCCAGGTATGGCCTTTGAACAGGATTCGATGGCGGGTTTTCTCGATTAGCGGATGCGGGCAGAGGTTTTCCAGAATCTCGTTCGCGTCGCGGGGCGGGATCTCGTACTCGTATTCGTCGCGCGTGATTCCCGAGGTGGCTCCCTTGATCGTCACATAGCCGCGCCCGCCGTACGTGCGCACCCGGACCGAGCAATGCGCCGACGCAGCCAGGTATCCCTGGCGAATGGCGACGCCGGCCCCCAGATCGCTCCATCGGCGCGGATGAACCAGGAATTTGCGCTCGATTTCCTTCGCCATGCCCGTTCAAACCGGCCCGTGCTCGTTCGTCGCCGCCGCAGCCGCTTATCATCGCAGCCGCGCATCACAATAGCACTACCGCCGGGCGCGCATAAAAATCAGGCGCGATCCGTTTTTCAGTTTTTCAGGTTTTCGACTTTTTCGTTTTCAACCACCGGCGCGCTCCGCCGTTCCTGCCCCGCGGGCATATGAGCCGTGGCCGCCGCGAACCGATCGTTTGCGCGACGAGCGCCCGGCGCGCACCACTTGCCTGCGGCCCACCGAGCGCATCTGCTTGGTCGGCAGATCCTCGACGCTGATCAAGCCGAGCCGTTCGCGTAACGCCGTGGGCTCGATTCCAAGCACGTCGCATACGTATTCAAACGAAAACGGACTATGGGTTCCCGCCTCCGCATGGAACCATCGCTGAACTTCGTCGAATTGCTCGCGGTCGCATCGGCGCGGCGAGTTCGCCGTTTTCACGTAGCATCGCACCGCGTCTTCCAGCACCGCGAAGACCAGCCGCGTCTCGCCGTCGATCATCGATCTGCGCCGGGTCAAATCGAAAAACTGAACCGGCACCAGAAAATCCGGCTCAAAGCGCGCGCTGAGCCACGGATCCGGCCCGGCGCACTCGTCGATCACCCGGTTCTGATTCGAAGATCCTTGTTGAACCTGTTCTGAAGCAGATGCATACATGCTAATTGGACCTCCTCTCAGCCGAAGCGGAATTGCTCACTTGAGAGCACGGCCTGTGCCAGCCGGTACAAGCGTGCTAGAATGAAAAACCGGCAGGGAATTTGGAGATTTTCCGATGCGCATGGCTCCGGCTGCTGGTTGATTATTAGGCATGGACTGCCCTTGTATTAGGCATCTTTGCATTTGTCATTGTGCAATGAAAGGTCACCGGGACGGGGTTCAATCGTAGCCGAGGCTCTCGCAGCCCCCGCCCGATCCAGCTAAACTGCCGCCTTCCGGGAATGGCGATTCCGGTAAGGAAACCGACCTGGGTCAATTTCCGTATAAAGGAATCACTGGACTCGAATCGTGCTCAGCAACATTATGGAGTCCGCTCGTTTTTCGCATAGTGGCGCGAGGTACGATCAATGCTCATATTGAAATACGGATCGAAGTGCGCGAACGGTCCTTATCTATGAAGACTCGAACCAAGACCCGCCCGACGAAGACTCGCAAGAGGCAGAAGACGAGAATGGAAGCCGCAGTTAGCACCGGCGAACGGCGGATCGACGCCCTCAGGCGCCTACTCGCCAAGGAGCGCGCCGAAACGCTGGCCCGGGTGAAGGAATTGATGCGGGAACAGGCCCGTAACGGCGGGCAGCCGCCAGCCGACGAGATGGACGTGGCGAGATCGCTGTCCGAAGTCGATACCCATGCGGCCCTGTTCGACCGCGCGCGCGAGCGCCTGAGCGCGATCGACGCGGCAATCGCCCGCCTGGGTGCGGGGGTCTATGGAACCTGCGCGCGATGCGGCGATGAAATCCCGTTGGCGCGCCTCCAGGTCATCCCGTTCGCGCAATTCTGCGTCGATTGCCAGAACGAAGCCAACATCGAAGCTCGCACCGGTCAAGGCGGATTGGCCAAGCCGTTCGGCGTCCGATGGGTCGCACCCGAAGAGCTCAGCAACGCGGAAGAATCGGAAGAACATATCGAACCGGCCCGCTCCGCCGACGACGACGTGCAACTTGACAGCGCGTTTGGCCCCGACGAGGACGAACTCGAAGCGACCGGAGTCGAGAAGCGCCGCCGCGGCCGTCCGCCCAAGGCAAAGAAAGCGATCCAGAAAAAGATGCGCTAGGGTCCCCTTCCGCAGCACTCAAGGCTTCGGCCAGTGCTAGCGGAGTTCGCCCTGAACACTCGAGCTATGAATGCAGCGGGGCCGGTTGAATCCGGTCCCGCTTCCTATTCATCGCATCGCTTGTTCCAAGCCGTTACGGTAGGCCGGACCCGTAAGCCGGTCCTGAGTCATAAAACCAAATGGTGTCCAGGCCGCTCAAGTAAGGGGTCGATATCACCGTTGGCGAGGAACACCCCGAGGCGTTCCACGGCGGGCACACCATGCTTATAGCAATCCTCTTTGTACCACCGGGGCTCTTGCTAGGATAGAAACTACCTTTTGCAGTCTTGGCATAGTCAACGTTGAACGGGTCGGCCACATAGTTGGTCAAATCCGCGAGGCCCCCGCTAACCCCCGGCCGTTCCTCGATCCACTCCGCGGAATTGCCAACGTAGGTGGTGCCGGGCGGTGGGTTAAACGTGTAGGTAGCGGCTTCATTAAGTGTGTAGTTGGCGAGGTAGGCGTGCCCGTATGGCGACGTGGTCGTGTACCAAACCTCCGAGCCCATCAGGTCGCCTGGTTCGGCCGGTGGCGAGCTTACCCGCGTCTCGACGTATGGGTACCATTCGATCCAGGATGAGTAAAAGGTGTCGGTTGTACCACCGGAGCAGTAAGCGTCAACCTCGGTACCGGCCTGTAGGACGTCACCCGAATTATAGCCGTCGAAACCGATCCATTGCGAAGAGTAATTCCAACCGCCATTGCAGACGCCAAAGGGCTGCTGGGCGATCGGCACAACCCATTCAGCATAAATCGCGCTGTTATTGCTCTTGAACGTGCCGTTTTTTCCGGTCACGGCATAGCCGCTCCAATTCGTGCTGGTCGCGGAGACCGTTTTGTTCTTAAGGGTCGCTCCGGCCGACACAGCTTGAGCGGGACCATTGTGGATTGTCGTTTGTTGTAACTTCGGGTTTGCGACGCGCGGCACCGAAACCAGCTTTTGCCAATGGCGGTACTGGTCGGGCTCGCTCTGAGCATCGGGGCGGGGAGGAAATCCGTATTGCTCGATCTCCGCGTCCGATGCAGAAAGCGGATTGAAGCCCGCGGGTGGCTCGGGGTATGCGACCACACCCTGGACATTGGTCTGATCGGTCGCAACGCTTTCCGGGGGTGGCGTCCCGTTGGCTAGGGCGAGGGAGGAAGCGCCGCAAAGCGCGATGGCGGCAGCGAAGCCGGCCACCCGGAGGCGTCCAGCAACGTCCGCGAACAATTTATTTCGCATATTGCACTCCAAAAAGTCGGTTGAGCAAACCTTTGATCGGGAATTTCAATCTTGAAACCCCCCATTCAGACTGACAGCACGACACGCGGCATTCAAACGCAGAGTTTGAGCCCGGATTTGAGTTCAGGGGCTTTCCAGCGCATCGCAACCTGTCCGGCTCCACTCAGCAGGCGCGACGCGTTTGCAACTCGCCCGCCGTTGGTGGAACTCTGAAGCAGGATTCGAAATCGAAATTCCGCTTGAGACGGCCATCAGCTACATGGCCCGGACAAGGGGACCGCTCACGACAGCAACCGAGCAATTGCGCCACGAGCACGAAGCGCTGACGCTGGTGCTCTCGATTCTCGAGCAATTATGCCGGCAGCTTGCCCGCGGCGAGGAGGTCAATCCCGAGCATTTCGGCCAGCTGCTGGAGTTCATCCAGGTCATCGGCGACCAATGCCACCATGCCAAGGAGGAAGAATTTCTCTTTCCCGCGATGGAAGTGGCCGGTGTCCCCAAGGCCAGCAAGGTGCTCGATGTGATGACCGATCATGAGAAGTGCCGCATCCTCATCCGGCAACTGGCCGCCGCGTGGCGAAAGCACCGCTTCGGCGATCCCGCCGGCGCGCGCGCGGTGATTACGAGCGCGCGAGACTACAGCGAGTTTTTGCAGGACCACATCCGCGAGGAAGACGACGTGCTGTATCCGCTGGCCGAGGCGCGCCTGCCGGCCGATGTCCAGCGGCGCCTGCTGGAGCAATTCAAGCGGCTGGAAATCGAGCGCATCGGAGCAGGCAGATACGAGCAGTTCCACAAATCCTTGGATTTTCTCAAACAAAATTATCTTGATCGCAGCGACGACGGGCCGGAGAAAATCCAGCGGCCTCCGCGAACAGGCTTCTTGTCTGAGTTGGCTTCAAGATGGAAACTTGGGATCAAGGGTTTGATCAACCAACTTTCTCGAAGGTAATAGAGCGGCGCCAGCACCCGCGGCGCTCGAACACATCGCCCGGACAAGGAGAACGCACATGACGGCAACCGAGCAATTGCGCCACGAGCACGAAGCGATAACGCTGGTCCTCTCGATTCTGGAGAAACTATGCGAGCGGCTCGCCGACGGCGAAGAGGTCAATCCCGAGCATTTCGGCCAGGTGCTGGAGTTCATCCAGGTCTTCGCCGACCAATGCCACCATGGCAAGGAGGAGCAATTTCTCTTTCCCGCGCTCGAAGCGGCCGGCATCCCCAAGGCCGGCGGGCCGGTCGGCGTGATGCTGAGCGAGCACGATCACGGCCGCGCCCTCATCCGGGAGATGGCCGCCGCGTGGCAAAAACACCGCTCGGGCGATCGCGCCGCCGCAGCCGCGGTGATCGCGAGCGCGCGAGAGTACGGCGCGCTTTTGCACGGCCACATCTTCAAGGAAAACAATGTCCTGTTTCCGATGGCTGAGGCGCGCCTGTCGGCGGACAGCCAGCGCCGCCTGCTGGAGGAATTCGAGCGGCTCGAAATCGACCGTATTGGAGCAGGCAGGCATGAACAGTTCCACAAAACTTTGGATTTTCTCAAGCAAACTTATCTTGGATAAAAAGCGTGTCATCGCGGGACGCATCTGCGTCACTTGCAGAACAGTCGATTGACGATTGGGCGCTTCCTGCCGCCCTTCGCCCCCCATTTTCAGCCATCTCGTGCGTATTCTGAGCAATCACGAATTCCATCCTCTCGGCATAGTGATTGCTCCGTAGTGACATGCGGCAGCGCGATGCCACGCGCGAGGATTTTTCCCCCAATGGAGCTGTTGCTCGTAGAAGACAACCCGACGGATCGGATGCTGATTCAGGCCCGGCTCCGGCGCGCATTCCCGAGCGCGCAGATTTCGGCCGCCGACACTCCGGTTCAGTTCAACGAGCAACTCAAGCGCGGCAGCTGCGATATCGTGATCACCGAGTATTGGCTGGGGGGTTGGAGCGACGGATTGTCGATCCTCCAGCGCGTGCGTGAGCGATGGCCGCGGGCCCGGGTAATCATGCTGACCGGAAACGGCGGCGAAGAGGTGGTGGCGAGCGCGTTCAGGCACGGTTTGTATCGCTATCTGCTCAAGCCCGACGGCTTCGATGAGATCGTGGCGGTGACCGCAGCGGCGATGGAAAGCAAACGGCGCGAAAATTTTCAGGAACTGATGGCGATGGTCGTCAATTCGCTGCCTGACGGAGTTCACACCGTGAACGCCGCCGGGATAATCACCGCGGCTAACGCGGCGGCGCGCCGGATATACGGATACGAAGACACCGAGATGGTCGGCCGCACCAACGAGATTCTGTTGCCGGCTGCGGGCCGCAGCGAAATACGCCGCCTTCGGGAGCGGGCGTTCGGCGGAGAAATCGTGCCGCGATTCCCAACCCTTCAGCTTCACAGCGACGGCGCCGAAATCGCGGTCGCGATGACGATTCTCCCGGTCCGTGACGGCGGCGGCGCGGTATCCAACGTGGCGTGCATCGCCAGTCCGCTTGGCGGGCCTTTCGCCAGGTAGCCGGCCCGAGCGCGCCACCGCAGCGCCGGCGCGAGGGACCGTCGCGTTTTGTTTTCTCGCGCAGCCTTCCCTTTCGGCGTGCTACCTTGTTGCTTGCCGGAGGGCTACAGTAAATAGTCCGATGGCTCGCAGTGACGGCTCGAACAATCCGGCGGAGAGCGGTGCATTGGACTATCTGTCGATCGACCGCGGCCGCCCGATCAGGATCGCGCTTTACTACGCGCTCGGTGCTCTGGTCTGGTTAGCGATCTCCGGCCGGGTGCTATCGCTGATGCCGGTGCATTCGTACGCGCTTAATCTAAGCGTGAACACGGTGCTGCTCTACCTGGTCGCATCCCACTACACGAAGACGATTCGGGCGTCGGTTGCGGCGCAAGAGGAAGCGCTGATGCGAGCGCGCGGCTACTTCGAGTCGTCGGTCGAGGGAATCATTTCGGTGGACAGCGCCGGGACGATTCGTCAACTCAATCCGCGCGGGCAGGAGCTGTTTGGTTACGAGGAAGCGGAGATTGTCGGTCAGCCGATAGAAGTCCTGGTGCCGCAACGCTTCCTCTATCGCCACGAGGCGCATCGCGACGCATTTTTCAAGGCGCCAAAATCGCGCATGATGGGCAGCGGGATGGAGGTGGTGGCACGCCGAAAAGACGGCAGCGAATTTCCCGCCGAGATCAGCCTCAACGTGGTTCATATGCGCCGCGGCAAGCTGATAATCGCGTTCGTCGCGGACGTCAGCGAGCGGCTTGCGATGGAGCGCGAGGCGCGGCGCAATGAAACAGTGGACGCGCTGGCGGCGGTGGCGGCAGGAGTCGCGCATGAATTGAACAACCCGCTGGCCGTGATGGCGGCGCGGATCGAGCTGATGCTGGCGTCGGACGACGATCTCAGCGCGCAGACGCGTGACGACCTGCTGGTCCTGCAAAAAAATATCGAACGCGCCAGCCGCATCTCGCACAGCATGCTCTCCGTCGCGCGCCAGCGCCCCGGCGCACGTTATGCGATGGACATGAACCTGGCGGTCGAAGAGGCGATGCTGATAGTTGGGCCGGAAGCCAGGGGCGGCATGCTCCGATATGAAACGAATCTCGATCGCTCGCTGCCGGAGGTGATGGCCGAGGCGACGGCTCTGGAGCAGGTGCTGATCAATCTCATACTTAATGCACGCGACGCGGGCGCGCGCCTGATACGGATTGAGACTGCGCGGGCTCCGGGGCGCGCGGGTCATCTTCAGTTGTCAGTCTCGGACGACGGCCCGGGAATCAAGAGCGACGTGCTCGGAAAACTTTTTCGGCCGTTCTTCACGACCAAACCCAAGGGGACCGGCCTGGGCTTGTGGTTGAGCCAGCGGATCGTGCAGGATCACGGCGGGAGTATCGCGGTTGAATCGGTGGCGGGCAAAGGCGCCACCTTCACCATAACCCTGCCGACGATTGGCGAACCGTCAGCCGGGCGCGCGGCGCTTTCCGCGCGAGACGAACCGCTGGCGCCGCCGCAGGTCTCGGCCGCGCGAGGCAATCAGTCGGGCCGTTAACTAACTTTTTTTCAAGCCGATGGCTGTGCAAGCAAAAATTCTGATCGTGGACGACGAACGCGATCTGGTGGACGCATACGTCCGGCTGCTCGATCGCTCGGGCTATCGATGCGCCGGCGCATTTGACGCGAACCAGGCACTCCAGATGATCGACGCCGACCCGCCCGACCTGGTGATCACGGACTTGAGCCTGCCCGATAACACCGGCGTCGAGATCGTCCGCCGCGTGCGCGCGAAGCTGCCGTCCGCCCCGATCATCGTGATGTCGGGACATAACACGCCCGGACTCCACGAAACGGCGCGGGAGGCCGGGGCGAACAGCTCGCTGCTGAAGCCGGTTTCGATTGCCGACCTTCGGCGCGTGATCGGCCAGGCGCTCGCGCGCTAGACCGCGCCCCACGCCGGCGAAATCATAGCGTGCGTTTGAAGGACATGCTGGCGAGCACCAGCATCAGGGCCATGAACACCAGCAGGAAGGCGATGTCGCCGCTGACGGCGGTGAAGTCCGCGCCCTTGAAGAGAATCTGCTTGATCGCGCTCACCGAATGGGTCTCGGGATTGAAGTGGGCGAAGGCTCGCAGCCACGGCGGAAAACTTTCGACTGGATAGATCGCGCCGCTCGGGAAAAACAAAATCACGTTCAGGAATCCCGCGAACGTCCCGACCAGCCGCGGGTGGCCCGCGCGTCCGAGCAGCGCAAACGTCATCGCCAGCAGACCGGTCGCAGTGATGACGATTATTCCGATCAGCATCGCCAGCGCGGTTGGTCCGCCGAGGATTCGCCCGCCCGTGATCAACAGGCCCAAAAACAACACCAGCACACCGGCGGTGCTGGTTACGACCACGCCGCTGGCGAGTATGCCGCCGGCGATGTCCCAGCGTGAAAGGGGAGTCACCAGGTAGCCCTCCGTCACGCCCATAAATTGATCCATCACCCAGTTGAATACTCCCGACATCAGCGATCCCATGAAGATGGCCATTACGATGACGCCCGGGATGAGCGATCGATCGTAATCGACGTACGGGAACAGCCAGTTGGGCCGCAGTGAAATGTCGTTGAGTTTGGGTTCGCGCGCGGTGACGAAGGCGATCTTCACGGTTGCCGTCGCCTGGTCGAGCGCGCTTTCGATCGTTTCGGAGCTGATCTCGTCGACGTTGTCGGTGAACAGTCCGATCTGCGCGATACGGCCTTCGGCGACTGCATGGCTGAAGTCGGGCGGAATTACGACCACGCCTTTGAACCGCCCGTCGCGGACTTCGTTCATCGCGGCGCCCGGGTCGTTCTCGAAGGTGATGTCCACGGTCTTGGGTCCTGACTGCAGCGCGAGCAACTGTTCGACGATTCGGCGCGCGTAGAGTCCGTCATCCTGCTGGACGACCACGATCGGCAGATGCTTGAGCTGGCCCTGAAATGAATTGCCCATTATCACGAGATAGACGATCGGCATCAGGATGACCGATAGCAGCGTGACCGGATTGCGCATCAGCTTCTTGAGATCGCGCCGCATGATTGCGAGGAACTTCAGCCCTAACATCGGCATTCCTCTCAGCGGTGCTGCGGCATCCCGGCCCCGACCAGCATGCTGACCTTCTTGGCCGGCTCGTCGCGGAGCGTGCGTCCGGTAAAGTGGATGAAGACGTCCTCGAGCGAGAGCTTCTGCACGGTGATCGAAGTTACCCGGCCGCCGGCTCCATCGACCGCCTCGAGAACTTTCGGAATCGCGTGCGCACCGTCGTTGGCCGAAAGCTGCAGGCGGTTGCCCCCGTCGCGATTCACCGCGCGCAGATACGGCATCGGGCGGAGCATATCGGCGATCGCGTCGGGATTCTTTTCGACCACCAAGTCGATCCGGTCCGCGCCCGGAACCATCGACTTGAGTCCGGTCGGCGTGTCGAGCGCGATTATCTTGCCGGCATCTACGATTGCGATCCGATCGCACAGCGACTCCGCCTCGTCCATGTAGTGGGTGGTGAGCGAGATGGTGATCTCGCTCTCCTTGCGCAGCGTCTCGAGCAGGTCCCACACCGCGCGCCGGCTTTGCGGGTCAAGTCCGATGGTCGGCTCGTCGAGAAACAGCACGTCGGGCGAATGAATCAATCCGCGCGCAATCTCCAGCCGCCGGCGCATGCCGCCCGAGTAGGTCGCGACCAGATCGTTGGCCCGCTCGCTCAGCCCCACCATCTGGAGCAGCCGATGCCCGCGCTCGCGGCGCTGGCGGCGCGACAGGCCGAAGAACTCGCCGTAGATATCGACGTTCTCCCATCCGGTGAGATCGAGATCCGAGGTCAGCGCCTGCGGAATCACGCCGATATTTTTGCGCACCTGGCGCGGATACCGCACGACGTCGAAGCCCGCGACCGTGGCATGTCCCTCGCTCGGCGCCAGCAGCGTGGTCAGCATCCGCACCACCGTCGTCTTGCCGGCGCCGTTGGGCCCGAGCAGTCCGAAGACCTCGCCGCGACGGACCTCGAAGCTGACCTTGTCGACCGCGGTGAAAGTGCCGAAGCGCTTAGTCAGCTCTTTGGTCTGTATTGCTGGTGACTCGGGTTCCATCGGTTTTCGGAAAGCTGACTTCCGCGGTCATTCCGGGTTTGAGTTCGCCTTCGGCCTGCAACACCTGAACCTTGACGTAGAAGGTGCGAATATCCTGGCGCCCGCGCCGCACATCGCGCTCGGTTGCGAACTGGCCTTCCTGACCGATCGCCATGACCCGGCCGCTGAAGACGAGCGGCGGTTTGGTCGGCAATTCGACCTGCGCCGTCTTGCCGATATACAGCGAACGCAGGTCGGTCTCTTCGACATCGACCCGCGCCCAGATCGTCGAGAGGTCATCGACGGTCAGAACCGGCACCCCCGGCGTCACCCATTCGCCGACTTCGAGCGCTTTGCTGACCACCACGCCATCGACCGGCGATTTAATCTCGGTGTCCACCAATTGATCGGCGTAGAACTTGGCGTTGGCCTGCGCGCTCAGCACGTCGGCCTCGTCCTGCTCGACGGTGGTCACGGCGTCATCACGCGTCTTGATCGCAATCACGTTTTCCTTCGAGAGCGCTTCGTCGCGCGCCAGATCGCGCCGCGCCTGCGCCAGGTTGGCCAGCGCGTGGGCGAGATCGGCCTTTGACTTGGCGAGCTGATTTCTGAGGTCGATATCCTCGATCAGGCACACCACCTGTCCCTTCTTCACCCGGTCGCCCTCGATCAGATCGAGCTGCTTGATCCGGCCGGCGATTCGGCTGGTGATATTCACTTCAGGCGCCTCGATCATCCCCACCGCCTGGACGGCCGAATGATCCTCGGGGGTCCACAGGTACGCGCGTCCGAACAACCAGAATCCGAGCGCAACGCCGGTCAGGATTATCAGCTGAATCGCCCGGCGAACGATAGTTCGAATCATTGTGGATGCTCCGGGTTGGAAAGTTGCGAAAGGTCAGCGCCGAGCGATCTGAGCATCATGGTGCCCAGCTCGCGGCTGATCTCGGAGACTGGCCGGCCGCCGCCGTAATACAACAGCAGCGAGCGAATGGCCCCGGTGATCGCCAACGTCGCCAGCCGCGGATCGGCCGGGGCGAACACGCCGGTGCGGATTCCTTCCTCGACCAGCGACACGATGAAATTGAACCCGCGGTCGCGCCATGCCTCGATAATCCGATTGCTTGCCTCGGCCAGCCTCGGCTCGACGGTGGCGAAGAACTGAAGAAAATCGCGCCGCTGATCGTAAAACTCCACCATCACTTCGATCGAACGCCGCAGTTTCTCGACCACCGGCAGCCGTGGATCGGTGCTGCTTTGATAGGTGCTGAACGCGCTGTTCAGTCCGTCGCTCAAAACGCCGAGGTAGAGTGCGTCTTTGGACGGGAAGTAGAGATAGAGGGTCCCTTTGGCGACCCCGGCGGCGTCGGCTACGCGGTCCATCGTGACCGCTTGGTAGGGTTCGTGCGCGAACAGCTTCAGCGCGGCAGCCAGAATCCGTTCGCGCTTGGCGGCTTGCTCGTCGTGAACGCGAATCGGGCGTGGATTGGGAATTCGAGCCGAATTTGAGCTTGTCCTGTTCATGCACTGACCGGTCAGTCATATCTTTGAACGCACGCAGAAACGAGTCAACAGCCCCCAATTCTAGCATCCGCGTCGGTTGCGCGTGCGAGCAGCGGTGCCTAGACTCGTCGAGTTCGAGGGTCGATCAGGGATGCGCCCGTAGCTCAACTGGACAGAGCATCAGACTTCGGATCTGAGGGTTGGGGGTTCGAATCCCTCCGGGCGCGCCACAATTAAAATATTTCGAACGGTTTTCAGCCACCGGCCAGACGCGGCGGATTCCCACCGATAAAGACTGCTAAAGAGCACCGTCCACGACATCGGCTCGAACCATATAGGGAAAGGTCGGAAGTTAAATCCTAAGTAAGCAGAACGAAGAAAAATGCCTATATCTGTTTTAATGGTTCTTATTATCGGGCTTACGCTGACCACATATTTTAGCCTAAGACCGCTGCAACACTTAAGTAAGAAAGAATTTCTTATAAGTCATGCTTTTATCCTCGTCGGCCTTTCGATAATCCTCGTTTGGTTATGGTCGAATCAAGACCGATTTCGGGAAGCTACCATGCTAATGGGTGGAATATGGACCTTATCTGGCGGTCTTTGTTTCATCACAGTCTATGTTTTGCGAAGGTCAAAAAAGTAAAGTCCATGCGAGCAAGGGCCGTCGCCACCGGCGTGTACATCGCGCACTTGCCATCGAGGCCGAGCGCGCCGGCGTCAGCTTGAATGCCTTGATCGCGCAGACACTGGCGAAGAGCGCGTAACTTAGAAGCTGGACGAGCGCATGCCGTGGGGTCGGTGAGCCTGCGTCACAGCGGGATTGCGGTGCGGAACTGGATGAATCGGCCGAGCATCTCGCCCACCAGCACCGACATCACCGCGATATACAGCAGCCCGGTCGCCGCCCTCGTCTCAGGAATCTTAAACGTCTGCCAGCACATCCAGACCAGCACGATCGTGGCAACCGGACCGAGCAGGAGGCGAAATCCCAGCAGTCCGAGGTGCTGGGCGAATAGCTCATGAACGGACGCGACCGCGCCCGTGCTGCCGAGCGTCGCGGGCAGGGCGATCGCGACGACGAGCGCGACGATCTGCGCGACCAGCGCAATTCCCAGCAGCCGGACGAATGTGCGGATGTAATCGACCGGCATCCCGGGGTCAACCAGGTACCAATGTCCAAACATCATCGCGCCGCTCACCAATCCCAGGACCAGCGCCGAGGTGATTGCAGTAAGTCCGTAGGCGACCGCCGCGGCCGCGCCGAAGCCGCTCGGCATCAGCAGCATCACGTTGGCGATCAAGGCGGCGAGGCCCAGGCCTAAGCCAAGCGCGTACGATCGCGCCCGGAGCAGGCCGTTTTCAGTCCAAAGTGTGCCGAGATAGATGGCGACGGCGGCGCTCGACAGCGTCCACAGTGATGCCGCCGTCCACAATGAGCCCGCGCCCGGTCCGCCGGCCGCGCCGGCGCGCATCGCCAGCAATCCCAGGCCGATCGCGGTCGTCAGCGAAGCTGCCAGGTACACCGAGGCGCTCGATTTGTAAAAACCGCGCTCGACGTTGAAGAAGGGCGGAATCGCAAGCGCGAACAGCCCGCCCCAGGCGAGTTCACCGAAGACGAGGATAAAGCCGGCGGCGAATCTGGTCACGCCGGAATACTACCGATCACGGTGAATCCCGGACAGAGATGCGCGGGGCGTGCGCAGCCGCCCTCCGTATCGCTTGCCCTAGCGTGCCAATGGGTGAAATAAAATGTCGGTCGAACATCGGGGAGGTTACGATTAGACATATCCGGTGGCGGGGCTATAATTGAAATTAGATAGACAGGGACAGACAGGGAAGGACATGCGTTCATCGAAAATTCTGAAATTGTTCGTGATTGGAGTGGCGCTCGGAGTTTCGGCTTGCGGCGCGATGGAAGCTGCTCGCCAGGTGCAGGAACAAAAGCAGCAGGTGTTCGTGCATCGGGTTGATATGGCGCACATCTGGGTCACCACCGAAGGGCCGCCGGCCGGCAAGCCGTTCACGGAGCTTGGCGAACTGAGTTATACCGAGCCGTTTTCTCCCGATGCGATCGAGGAGTCGAAGATCAGCGACAGGCTGAAGAAGATGGCGTTCGAAAAATGGCCTGACACAATCGACGCAGTAGTGAACGAGAATCAGTCGATCTCGGCCGACGGCTCGCAGATCACGGTCACTGCCAAGGCGATCAAATACGACTCGTCGGTTGACCGCGAAGCCTTGCATCATATGAACGAGGGAATGGTCGCGTCGCCGTCGGGCAACTAGCGGTTCGTGATTTCGCGATAAAGTGCGATTGAAGGCGGGCGCGTGGTGGCAAACAGGCCGCGATGCGCCCGCCGTTGTTTCCGATCGTTGACGGCGAGTCGCGGCGGTTCAGGCTGGCGCGGGCTCGGCCAATAGATCGTCGAGTTTTCCGGAGTCGTTGAGCGCCTTCAATTCGTCGAAGCCGCCGACAATCCTGCCATTGATGAAAATTTCGGGCACCGTGCGGCGCCCCCCGGACATCTCGATCATCTTCGCGCGCAGATTGTCGTCGTCGGTCACGTCGATTTCATCGAAAGCCACGCCCTTGCTCTTGAGCAGGCTCTTGGCCCGCGCGCAGAACGGGCAGTAGGTAGTTGTGTACACTTCGACTTTTGGCACGTCGTACCTCGCTTGATACATTCTTATCTGCGCGAAGAACTCTGTCCACTATCGCGCCCAGGCGGCTAGCGCGCGTCGGAGTACATGCGTTTGAGGCGAGCCGGCGCAACACCCATCAGGTACATCGCGCGAATCAGCCACATCCTGACGACGGTGCGCACCACGCCGTCCCGAGTCCATCTCCGCGCAGACGTTGCCACCCGGGCGCGCAGGCATGCGACGCGTCCGGCGCGCTTGAGCCGTCGCGAGAATTCGAGATCTTCGCATAGTTCGATATCGGGGAAGCCGCCGAGGCGCTCGAAGACGCCGCGCCGCACGAAGATCGCCTGATCGCCGGTGGCGGTGCGGCTGAGTCGCGAGCGAATGCTGATCATCGCGCCGATGATCCGGCAGAGCAGGGTGCTTGAGTCGAGTTTCACGTCGAATCGTCCGCCGACCACCGCCGGATCGGACAATGCCGCCGCGATGTCAGCGGAAAAGCTCGATGGCACGATCGTATCTGCGTGGACGAAAACCAAGACGTCGCCGTGCGATTCGCGCGCGCCCGCGTTCATCTGGCGCGCCCGGCCGCGCGAGGCGCTAATCACCTTGTCGCACAACGGCCGCGCGATGGCGACGCTTGAGTCGGTGCTCCCGCCGTCAACCACGACGATCTCCGCGCCGGGAGCGCCGCGCCGACACGCGCCCAGCATGCTCGCGACGGCGGCCGCTTCATTGAGCATCGGCACGATGACCGAAAGCGTCTTCAATTTCAGAATCAATCCACGATCAGAATCGATCCACCGCAGGATTCACCAACGACGAGGAGCTTGGCTTGGCTGAATCGCCCTTGATGACGACCCGGCGCCCCTGAATCTCGAGGCGTCCCTGCTGAAACAGCGCGATCGCGTGCGGAAAGATGCGATGCTCCTGCACCAGGATTCGCGCCGCCAGGCGTTGCTCGTCGTCGCCGGGCAGCACGGGCACCGCGGCTTGCACGATCACCGGGCCGACGTCGACGCCCGCGGTGACGAAGAAAACGGTGCATCCCGCTATCTTGACCCCGTATTCGATCGCGTCGCTGGGCCCGTGAATACCGGGAAACGACGGCAGCAGGCTGTTGTGGATATTCATGATGCGGCCGGGGAACGCCTCGAGCATCACCGGCGAGAGCAGGCGCATGAAGCCCGCCAGCGCGACCAGCTCGACCGAGCGATCGGCAAGCGCGGCGAGGATCGCGCGGTCGAAGTCCTCGCGCGATGCAAACTTGCGATGGTCGATGACCATGGTCTCGATTCCGTGGCGGCGGGCGCGCTCGAGCCCCTGGGCGCCGGCCTGATTCGATATGACGAGGCGGATTTCGGCCCTGAGATCGCCGCGCACAATCGCGTCGATTATCGCCTGCAGATTGGTGCCGGTGCCGGAAATCAGGACACCGAGTTTGACTGTCGGATTTTCCGCCATCGAATTAGCCGGGGCTCAGCGAATTGACACTCCGCGCATCCCGCGCCTTACTTCGCCGACCACGCATGCTCCATATTCGCGCCGCCGCAAATGAGCGACGATGCGATCAGCCTCGCGCGCGGGCGCGATCGCGACCATCCCGAGGCCGTTGTTGAAGGTGCGATCCATCTCGGCGCGGGCGATTTTGCCCAGCCGCTGAATCATGCCGAAAATCGGCGGCTCGGGCCAACTGCCGCGTTCAAGGATTGCGCGGGTGTTTTGGGGCATCACCCGCGGGAGGTTCTCGATTACGCCGCCGCCGGTGATATTGGCAAGCCCGTTCAACTTGAAGCGCTCGAACAGTTCGGCGACGACCTTCGCGTAGATGAGCGTGGGGCGTAGCAGTTCCTCGCCGAGCGTGCATCCCAGTTCGGCGATGCGCGAGCTGAGCTTGAGCCTGGCGCGTTCGAGGATAACCCGGCGCACCAGCGAGAAGCCGTTGGAGTGGAGTCCGCTGGATGCGATTCCGATCAACACGTCGCCGGCGCGCACCCTGGAGGGCTCGGGAATTCGCGCGCGTTCGACGATTCCCACCGCGAAGCCGGCCAGGTCGTACTCGCCGGGCTTATACAATCCGCTGAGCTGCGCCGTCTCGCCGCCGACCAGGCTCATGCCGGCCTGGGCGCATCCGCGAGCGACGCCCTTGACGATATCGAGCGCGGTCTTTTTTTCGAGCTTGCCCGCGCCGATGTAATCGAGAAAGAACAGCGGACGCGCCGCGTGGCAGATGATGTCGTTGACGCACATCGCGACGCAGTCGATTCCGACGGTGTCGTGGCGTCCGGTCTTGAACGCGATCACGAGCTTGGTGCCGACGCCGTCGGTGCCCGCGACCAGCACCGGCGCGCGCATCCTGCGCGCCGCGCCGATTTCGACCATCGCGCCGAATCCGCCGACTCCGCCGATCACGTGCGCGCCGGCGGTGGATTTCGCGATCGAGCCGAACAGCGGAATCAGGCTCTGCTTGAGCGCGATATCGACGCCCGCCGCTTTGTAGGTCAGCCCGGGCGCCATCAGCTCGATTTCCTCCGCCGCGCAAGCATCGAGGCGCGATAGGCGCCGTTGCCGCCGGGGTCAGCAATCAATCCTTCGCGGTATTCCTCGATCTCGAGTCCGTCCGCTAGCGCGCGAAGCTCTCCGCGAGCGAGCAGAAAGCGCGGTTCGCGCGCCCGTTGCGGCGGGAGCGCATCGAAAAGAGCGGCGCGCTCCGTTGTCGCGCTCGCGCTGTGTCTGGCGATCGCGGCGTCTGATGGAGCGCCTCGATTACTTGAGCGTGCGTGGTCACCGATCGCGCCCTGGTCAAGCATGAACGTATCGGCGATCAAAATGCCGCCGGGTCTGAGCGCCCGGATAAATTTCGGGAACAGCGCGCGGTCGAGGAAGTTTATGTTCACGATGACGTCGAGCGATTCGTCCTTGAGCTGAAAGCTATCCAAGTTTGCGATTACGGGCCAGATGGGCAGCCGCGCGCTCCGCGCAGCCGCGGCGACGGTCCGGATCGCTTCCGTGGAGCGATCGACCGCGAGCACCCGCATGCCGGCTCGTGCGAGCGCGAGCGCGTTGCGCCCGCGTCCTGCGGCGACGTCGAGCGCGACGCCGCCGCGCGGGATTCGCGCCAGCATCGCGACCAGGAACGGTGCGGCTTCACCCGGTGGCTGGCCGCGATGGCGTTCATCCCAGTCGGGGCGCCAGGATCCGCTCATAGCACGCGCGCGAGGGTGAATACGTCCACGCAAGCCGCGCCCGCCGCAACCAGCACGCGCGCGCATTCATCGACCGTGGCGCCGGTGGTCATCACGTCGTCCACGATCAGCACGCGGCGATTCCGGACCCGTTCGGGATGCGCGACCGCGAACGCGCGGCGCACGTTGCTCACGCGCTCGTCGTGGTGTTGCGAGGTCTGCGCCGTGGTGAAGCGCCGGCGCGAGATCGCGGTGGTATCGAGCGGAAGATCGAGCCGCCGGGCGACTTCGCCGGCGAGCAGCGCGGCCTGGTTGAATCCGCGCCACCACAAACGCCGCCAATGCAGCGGCACCGGGATTACCACGTCGTAATCGCCCGCAGACACCGGCAGCTCGCCGCCCAGGTAATCCGCCAGCGCGCGGCCGGCGGCTTGATCGAGGCCGTACTTGTGACTGCGAATCAGCGCGGGCAGGCTGCCGGGTTCGTCCTCAGCCGTGGTTCGATAGCGCGCGACGGTGCGCGCGATCCGGTAGCGCGGCGGATGCGCGAGGCATCGGGCGCATCGCGCCGCCCCGCTGACCGCGGATTCGAGCGGTCCGCCGCATACCTGGCAGCGCGGCTCGGGCATCCGCTCGGCTCGCGCGACGCATCGCGCGCAAACGCGCCGGGGCTGGCCGGCTTCGGAAGCGAGCCGGGTTCCGCACGCGGCGCATCGCGGTGGATAGAGAAAGTCGAGGACCTGGGCGAGCGCGGCCATGTATAATTGATGCGTCCGGCGTCAGCCAAACTCAAGCCCGGCCGCTGCGACGGCAGCGCAATGTTAAGACGCGCTCAGTTGTCGCGCGGGCGCTGCGACGGCAGCGGAGGTTGCGGGCGGGGTGGGCGGCGGTCAATTTGGCGGATGTGGTATAGAGAAAAGCCATGAGCGGACCGCTTGATGGAATTCGGATTATCGACTGGACGATTTGGCAGCAGGGGCCGGTCGCCACCCAGATGCTCGCCGATCTCGGCGCCGAGGTGATCAAGATCGAGGAGCGCGAACGGGGCGACCCGGGCCGGGGACTTGCCGCGGCCGCGGGCAGCGCGACGGTCAAGGGCGGGCGCAATTTTTATTTCGAGGCCAACAACAAGCACAAGAAAAGCATCGCGATCGACCTGAAGCGGCCCGAGGGGCGCGAAATCGTGCATCGATTGGCGGCGCGCAGCGACATCTTTGTGCAGAACTTTCGCAAGGGTGTCGCCGGGCGGCTTGGACTCGGCTACGGCGACCTGGCCGCGCTCAACCCGCGAATTATCTACGCGAGCGCTTCCGGCTACGGCCCCGAGGGGCCGGACAGCGGCGAGCCGTCGTTCGATTACCTTGGGCAGGCGCGCTCGGGGATCATGAACGCGGTCGGAACCGGGAGCACCGCGCCGGTCTACATACAGGGCGGTATCGCCGATCAGATGGGCGCGATCATGCTCGCCTACGGGGTGCTCGCGGCGTTGTTTGTGCGCGAACGAACGGGAATCGGGCAGGAAGTGGATGCGTCGCATTTGGGCTCGATGATGGCGCTGCAAGGGTTGAACGTCGTCGCACGAACCATCATGGGCGCCGAATTTCCGCGCATCCCGCGCGCCAACGCATTCAACCCGCTGTGGAACCACTATCGATGCGCGGACGACAAATGGATCGCGCTCGCGATGCTTCAGCCCGATCGTTACTGGAAGGATTTTTGCGAAGTTATCGGCAAGCCGGAACTGATCGAGGACCCGCGCTTCGCCGCCAACACTCGCGGCTGGAATGCGACCGCGCTGATCGCGATACTCGACGAGGTGTTCGCCGCGCGCCCGCGCGACGAGTGGATGCGAATCCTCAAGAGCCGCGGCGACTTCATCTATACGATCGTAAATTCAGTGTCCGACTTGCCCGACGATCCGCAGGTCAGGGCCAACGACTATGTCGTCGAGTACGACCATCCCACGCTCGGCAATATGACACTGCTCGGGATGCCGGTTAAGCTGAGCAAGACGCCGGGGGAGCCGCGCGGGCATGCGCCGGAATTCGGCGAGCATACGGAGCTGCTGATGACCGAGCTGCTCGGCTACTCGTGGGACGAGGTTCGGCACCTGCGCGAGGCCAACGTGATTTGAGCGCCGCTCACCCGAATCGGGGCAGACAGGAGGAGTTGACGCGATGGCTATTACAGGAACACTCGAGGACCGCGAGGAAGTTCGCGCGCTGCACGCGCGCTATTGCCTGACGATCGACGCCGGCCGCTTCGACGAATGGATCGATTGCTTCACCGAGGACGGCGTCTTCGAGAGCCCGCGCTTCGGGATGCACAGCGGACGCGACGGTCTCAAGCGATTTGCGGGGCTGTACAAGGAATCACTCGGCGGCGCGCAGGTGCTCCACGTGGTGGCCAACCCCGCCTTCGAGCTCGACGGCGCAACCGGCACGGGCACCGCCTACCTGCTCTATTACCACTGCAAGGACGGAAAGGTGCAGCAATCGACGGTTGGGTATTACACGGACAAGTTGCGCAAGACGCCCGCGGGATGGCGCTTTGCCAGCCGTCAAGTGACTATTCTCGGGCATCACTGAGATTGTTCAGCCTGTGTGCCAGACCCGGATTTCGATTTTCCAGGTAGAATGATAAAATAGCTTAAAAGCCCTGATACAAGAGAAGAACGGCCTTTCCAGCTTTCGTTCAACGGCAGGTTGAGGACCAATTATGGAGCAATCGACAGGTGACCTGATCGGGCGGCTTTCACGGCTGGAACTGCAACAGGCCAAAATCCTGCGCAGCAACAAGCACCTGCGGCTGATGACCGGCGCGCTGATGCTACTGTGCGGCGCGCTGATCACGATGGCGCAGACGAGTTCTGCGGTGCCGGAGACGCTGGAAGCGCGACAATTCCTGCTGCGCGACAGCGCCGGCAAGCTGCGTGGCGCGATGGGCGTGACGGCAGACGGCGCGGTGGGGTTCAATCTTGAGGACTCCACCGGCCGCACACGGGTGACCTTGGACCTCGCTGCCAACGGCACGCCGGGTCTGGATTTCTTCGACAAGGACGGCAAGCTGCGCGCGACCATGGCGCTGGGAGCGGCCGGGGAACCCGGACTCGGCCTCTACGCTGCCGATGGTCATCTGGGAACCAGCCTGGATGTTCCAGCGGCCCAGACTCCCGGTTTGGCCTTCTATCATGACAATGGCAAGCCGGCTTGGGGAGCTCCCTAAAATGCGCTCAAAGCAACGAAACTACATCCCGAGCCGTTCGATCGCAGCGCTCATTGTGCTTGGTATGGTCGGCTGCGCCGCAAGCGGATGCGGACCGTACTATGGCGGCTACGAGGGTTACCCCGCATATGGCTACGCGCCGTACTGGGGTTGGGGTGGCTGGTATAATCGCGGCTTTCGCGTCCACCATCCGTGGGAAGACCATCACCACGACGGCCATCATACGGAATTCGGTCACAGCACCGTTGGACATGAGGGCGGTGGTGGCGGGGGCGTTCACGGTGGCGGTGGTGGTGGCGGCGGGGGCCATCGCTGAGTTTTTCTAGCCCGCGTAAAATAGTGCGGCGCCGGATCGGGATCCGATCCGGCGCCGCATTTTCGTCCAGTTGATTACCGCGTCAGAAGGCCGCGTACCACGGCACTTCGTGCGGGCTCTGCACTTCCCAATCGATATTGAACGCCTGCAGAATCGTGCCGTCGGAGTGGGCGAGCGCGAGCTTGGCGTTTTCGAGATCGACTTCGGCCTGCACCTGGTTGCCCTCGGCGCTCACTTCCTCTTCCTGGAATTGCAGCAGGTCGTGCGTGGTCGCCATCCCGACCCGGAACATCACTTGCTCATCGTGGAGCGCCTGGCGAGCGTAGTAAGTCGCCGAGGCCGTCGCGGCCGCGCGCTTGTAGTCGGCATACAGATTAGCGATCGAGCTCTGCACGTTGACCACCGCCTGCGACAGCGCCGCGCGATACTGCAAGCGCTGCTGCTCGTATTGTACGCGCGCCTGCGCTAGGGCCGCGCGCGGTACGGCGTTGTCCAGCGGCATCTGGAACGACAGCACGGCGGCGTAGTTGTAATAGCTGAAGCCCCACAAGCGATCGAGCGCGTCGCCGTAGATTCCGCCCAGCGGGGATTTATTGCCATCACCCGGCAGTCCTCCCCGAGGCGTACATCCGGTCGTGATCGTCTTGAGGCTCGCCACGCAAGGCGTGTATCCGGCGACCGAAGTCAGACCGAATTGCGCGCCCAGGTTCAACTGCGGCAGGACCTGGTTCTCCGAGTACTTCACCTGCAGCAACGCGTCGCGAATCGCCTCGCGCATGTTGCCCAGGGAAGGCGAGTACTGCACGGCCAGCTCGAGCGCCCGCTGCTCGTCGACGACGATCCGCTCCTGGGGATTGGGCCGCGTGAGCGGCTGGATTTCCTCGGGGATGAAGGTGCCGTAGGGATTCAGCATCACGTCTTGGCGGAGCTGGACGCGGGAATTTTTCAGGTTGGCTTCGGCGGTGTACACGTTGGCCTCCGCAGTGGCGGCCGCGGATTGCGCTTCCTGCAGATTGATCGGGGCAAGAGTGCCGACCTTGACGCTAATCGCGTTCTGGCGGACCAGGTCGAGATTGAAGATCAGTGCGGAGCGCGCGACATCGAGATTTTCCTCGGCGAGCACAACGTTCCAGTAATCGCCGCCGATTTTCTGCACGAAATCCTGGAGCGCCTGGCCGTAAGTCCATTGCGCCTGCTTCTGCCCGGACTCCGCGATCCGGACGTTGATGGTCGCGAACTCCCAGCCGAAGCTCTGCAACAATGGCTGCGAGAGCGAGAGCGCGAGGTTGGGCGTGTAGGAAGGATTGACGCCGGCGAAGGCCGAATTCGACAACGTGCGATCGTTGTTGAAAGTCACGCCCCAGGTTCCGTTGGTGACCGAAGAAACTTTGTTGAGGCCGAAGTTCCAATCGTAAAATTTCTGCACGTACGAGCTGGCGCCACCGGTCTGAAAGGGCGAGGTGACGGGCACGACGTTCTTCTCGATATCGCCCTGCGCGGTAATGTTCGGATCGAAGCTGCCGTTGGCCTCCCTGACGGTTTCCATCGAGGCGATCGGGTCGAGTTCGGCGGCCTTTAGCGACGGGTTGTTCCGCATCGCGATGTAGATGGCTTCCTTGAGCGTGAGGCCGCGCGCGTTGGGAGTCTCGGAGCGGAGGTAGCGCTGGCTGATCACGGTGTCGGGCGCGATTTCCCTGGTCAGCGACCATTGATGCCCGAAGATGCTCGGCAGATTCAACAAATCGGTGTGATGCTCGAACTGGTTGGAGGCGCTCGCCGGCACGCTGGCCTGCGGCGGCGTCTGCGGCCCGACCGGCGCGGACTGCATCTCAATCGGTCCGGTCAAATCCGGCGGCGGCAACGGGGTGGTGGGCGGCGAGCCGGTCACCTTGAGTTGATCCTGGGCGAATCCGATCGAGGTTCCGAGGATCATCACGGCAATCGTCAGCATCGCAAAATAAACCCATTTACTTCTCGACATTCCAACGAACCTCCTTGGTACTGTTGCCATCGCCGGCGATGGCCCGCCACTTCCGCGCCCGATCTGCCAGCGCCGAATCGAACCGGAGCGCTTGCGCGGCGCCAATTAGCTCGCGATTATAGCCAAGGCGGCCCGCCTTGTCTTGCGCAATCGAGGGCGGCCGGGTTTCATCGCGAGTCGAACTTGGAGATGGTATGCGCGCTGTCAGGCTGGTAATCGCAGTACTCATCGTGTCGCCGATCCTTATGCTGGCGTTCAGCGAGACAAGATTCTCGCCGCAGCCATTGGCGCAAATTACCGCGGCGCCGGGACCCGTGCCACTGACTGCACCGGTGGCTCCCGGTCAGCCGCAGCCCTTCGCGACGATCGGAGCGCTGCCGGCATTGGCGGCGGCGCCGGGGACTTCGCCGGCTGCAGTCGCGAGTGCGGCGGCGACGCCGCGCGCATTTCGATGCACCTGTTCGGCGCCGGGAAGCCCGACGGAATGGGCGGGCGTCGTCAAGTCGTCGAGCTATGTTCTCGCCAGCCAGTCCGCGCGCGGGCAGTGCGTCGGCTACCTGTCGAACGAGAACCAGCAGTCGGCGTACATGGTACCGGAGGGATCCTCACCAAACGCGGGCAAGCCATCGATCTACAACGGCACGGCGTTCACGCAGCACACGCAGGTGTCAACCGGGGTGGGACTGCGCCAAAATTTGCAGGCGGTGGAACAATCGCAGCTAACGACCCAATGCGTTTCAAATTGCGTGTGCTCGCGATGCGCCTGCAACTGAGGCGCTCGCGGCCTAGTCGATAAGCTTCTTCAGATCCGGCGGGAGAGGCGCGGTCGCTTTGACGTGGCCGACCGCCGGCGAGTCGAAGGCTACGTCGCATAGATGCAGCCAGAAGCGCCCGTGCGCGAGCGTCGCAATCGCGGGGCCGCCGTAAAGCGTGTCACCAACGATAGGATGGCCGAGACTCGCCAGATGCACGCGAATCTGATGGCGGCTGCCGGTTTTGGGCGCGACTGACAAGAGGGTGAACTCGCCCACGCGCCGGATCGGCTCGGCCAGCGTGATGGCGGCGCGCCCGGCGCGTTTCGGATTCGCACTGGAGGGATCGCCGGCGACCATCTTGCGCGCGTTTTTGGCGTGATGCGCGATCGGCGTGTCGATCTGAATCTTGTGCTCCAGCGATCCCGCGACCAGCGCCTCATAGCGCCGCGCGATTCGCCCGGCGCGAATGGCGTCGCGCAGCTTCTCGAACGCGACGCGGCTGCGCGCGATCAGCAGCGCGCCCGAAGTGCCGTTGTCGAGCCGATGCACCAGTCCGCCTTCGAGCGGCTTTTCGCCGGCGCCGGCGGTGTCCGGGAATCGCGCGACGACCGCGTTCATGACCGTGTCGCGCTCCCCCGCGTGGAGCGGATGACAGGGGACGCCGCCGGGTTTGTTGACGACGATCACGGCCGCATCTTCGTGGATAACTTCGAGCGCGAGGCCGGCGTTGGGCTCGATAGCCGCGCGGCGATCCGGGGCGGCAACTTCAACCCGATCCCCGGCGCCGACGATTTCGCTTTTCTTCGAGCGCCGCCCGTTGATTAGCACCATCCCACGCTCGACCATCTCCTGAGCAACGCGCCGCGAGGCCGCAAGGCCGGTTCGCACCAGGTAACGATCGAGGCGTTCGTTTGTCGCGTCCTGCAAGGGTGCTGCGTCCTGCAACGAGTCAGCCCCTCGCGGAATTGCGGGCGGCGATCGGCGGGGCCGGCGGCCGATGGTACACGGAAAATTGAAGGGTCGCGGCGTAGAGCAGAATCCCAAGCAGAATTGCCGCGGTGAGCACATCGGCGAAGCCGAGTTGGGTTGCGCCCCGCGCCAGGCGATTGAATTTCCGCATACGTCCTCCTTGCCGATTCCCCACACTATACTCCCGCGGCTGCGCGCAAAGCCGAACGCGCCTGGCGGCCATGCTCGGGCAATCCGAACAAGCGCCGGAGCTCGCGGCCAGTCTCGGACTTGTCGCACCCCGCGATATCCAGCGGAGAGCCCGCCGCCACGATCCGCCCGCCCTCGTCGCCGCCGCCGGGTCCGAGATCGATTACATAGTCGGCGTTCGCGATGAATTCGAGGTTGTGCTCGATCACCACCAGCGTGTTACCCTCGCTCACCAGCCGGTTGAGCACTTTGATCAAGCGCTTGATGTCGGTCGAGCTCAGCCCGGTGGTCGGCTCGTCGAGGATGAACATCCGCGGCAGATGCGTCCCGTGTTCGCCCGCGGGCGCGGGTTCGAGATCGGCCAGCAGAAATCGCGCGAGCTTAAGCCGCTGCGCCTCGCCCCCCGACAGGGTCGAGGTGGTCTGCCCGAGCCTGACGTAGCCGAGCCCGACCGCAATCAGCGCGTCGAGCCGCTTGACGATCGCCCGATGATGGATGAAAAACACGCGCGCGTCTTCCACCGTCAGATCGAGCACCTCGGTGATGTTCAAGCCGCCGAGTCTGATCGCCAGAATATGGCTCTGGAAGCGGCGTCCGTCGCACGCCTCGCATTTCACCTCGAGGTCCGCCATGAAATGCATCTCGATCGTGACGGTGCCCGTGCCGCTGCACTTCTCGCATCTTCCGCCGGTGACATTGAACGAAAAATGCCGCGCTTGCACCCCCAGCCGCCGCGCTTCGGAGCTGGCGGCGAACTGCTTGCGGATTTCATCGTAGATCTTCAGATAGGTCGCCGGATTCGAGCGCATCGAGCGCGCCGGCAATTCCTGTCCCATGTGCACCATATCGCCGACGAGCTCGAAGCCCTCGATCCGATCGCACGCGCCCGCCTCCACCGACGTATTGCCCGACCGGCGCAGGTAATTGTTGTACAGAACGTCCTCCACCAGCGTCGATTTTCCCGATCCTGAAACTCCGCTGACGCATACCATCCGCCCGGCCGGGATTGCCGCGTCGAGGTCGTCCAGATTGTGCTCGCGCGCCCCGAATATTCGAATCGCCGGATCGCGCTTGCTGAATTTCCGCCGCTTGGCGATCGCCTGCATCAGCAGCACCCGTCCCGGCGACGACGCCATGCTCTCGAGATTCGCCTTCGCCGGCGGACCCGAGTACGTCAGTTCTCCGCCCTCGCTGCCGCCGCCCGGCCCCAGCTCGACCACGTGATCGGCTCCCGCGATCATCGTCGGGTCATGCTCGACGACGATCACCGTGTTGCCGAAGTCGCGCAGGCTGTACAACACTCCGAGCAGTCTCCTTGCGTCCGCTGCATGCAGCCCGACCGTCGGCTCGTCCAGCGCATACAGCGTCCCGACCAGCACGCTGCCGAGTGCGCTCGCCAGATGAATCCGCTGCGCCTCCCCGCCCGACAGCGTGCGCGCCTGCCGCTCGACCGTCAGGTAGCCCAGGCCGACCTCGGCCAGGTAGCCGGTGCGATTGCGCAGCTCGCGTATCACCACCGCCGCGCGCCTCGCCACTTCAGGGATCGATCCGATCTTGCCGAGCCACACCACCAGGTCGCGGATCGAGAGCCGCCCGACGTCCGCGATCGACATTCCGTCGACGTGCACGTTGAGCGCCTCGGACTTCAGCTTGGTCCCCCCGCATCCGGGGCAGGTGACGAAGCGGCGATACTTCGCCAGCAGGATTCGCACGTGAGTCTTGTAACGCCGGCCCTCCAGCCACTTGAAGAAGCCCCGCACTCCCGGCCATTTATCTTCATCCCATTTCGCGCGCGGACCCTCGTCACCGTCCAGCAGCCAGGTCCGCTCCTCGTCGGTCATCTCGGCGAAGGGCGCCGAGGTGCGGATTTTTCTGCGCCGCGCCAGCTTCAGCATCCACTCGTTCATCTCGCGATACGCCGGAGTCCGCCACGGCGCGACCAGCCCATTGCGCATCGACAGCTTCGGATTCGGAATCACCTTGTCGAGATCGAGTTCGACCGTGCGCCCAAAGCCTTCGCATTCGGGGCACGCGCCGATTGGACTGTTCGACGAAAACAGCGCCGTGGTCGGCTCGCTAAACGCCGTCGCGCAGCGCGAGCAGTTGAAGCGCCGGTCGAAATCGATCGCGACTGCGCTGTGCATATTGCCGTTGCCGTCGCCATTGCTGATCCCGTGCTCGACGCGCACCGCCCGCGCGCGTCCTGCGCCCAGGTAAAATGCTTTTTCGAGCGCCTCGCGCACCCGTTCGCTTTCCGCTTCGCCGCTTACCGCGATTCGATCGACGACCACCATCATCGGGCTGCTTGGCGGGTTGTTTGGCCCGGCCGCGACACTGCCCGAATCCGCCGCGATGCCGTCGCGATGCGCTTCCGCCGCGATTGCACGCGCGGCGAACTCGCTGGTCTCGGTGATCGCGTCGTTGGCGTACAGGCGATGGTAGCCGTTTTGAATCAGGTAGGCCGCCGCGTCGGCCATCGAGCGTGAACCCGCCTCGAATGGCGCAATCACGATGTAGAGTCCCGGCGCGCCGGCGATTCGTGCGCCCGCTCTCTCGACCGTGTCGCGGCTCACTTCGCCGCCGCATCGTGGACAAATCGTGCGGCCCGCGGTCGCGAACAGCAGGCGCAGGTAGTCGCTGATTTCGGTCACGGTGCCGACCGTCGAGCGCGCATTCTTGATCGTGTTCTTCTGGCGCAGCGCCAGCGCCGGCGGAATCTCCGAAATGGAATCGGCGTCCGGCCGTTCCATCCGTTCCAGGAACAGCCGCGCGTAAGTCGAAAGGCTCTGCACGTAGCGCCGCTGACCCTCGGCGTAGATGGTGTCAAACACCAGGCTCGACTTGCCCGAGCCCGACACCCCGGTGACCACGGTCAGCCGGTCGCGGGGAATTTCAAGCGAAATATTAGCCAGGTTGTGAGTGCGCGCGCCCCGGATACTGATTGAGCGATCCAAGCTTGTTCCCAAAAAAACCGCTTAGCCAGCGTCAATCAGCGGCCGCGCCTTCTTTTTGCGTTCGCCGGGATATTCGCCGGCCACTTTTGCGTACAACTCGGCAAGCTCGACGTCGAATTTCGCCTCGATCCGCCGGGTTTCGGCCTCGCGTTCGCCGGCCGGTAGCGGCGCCAGTCGCGCCAGCTCCTTGCCTAGCTCTTGCATCAGGCGATTTCGCGCCACCAGGTATTCGTATCCGTCCATAGGCGCTCTAAACCTCAAATTCCAAAGATCAGAATTATAGGTTATCCTGCGCCTATCGAACAACCCGGACCCTCGCCGCCGAGCACCTTGACATGCAATCCCGTACGCAACCTTCCCCCGACTTGAGCCCCGTCGAAATCCTTCGCCCCTGGCCTGACACCTCGATATCCCACGGATTCGTCGGGCGCGCGGGCGGTGTCAGCACCGGCGCGTTCGCCTCGATGAACCTTTCCTATTGGGTCGGCGACGACTACGATGCCGTCGATACCAACTGGGAGCGCATCCGCCGCTATGCGCCGGAGCTGAATCTCGTGGCGAGCCTGAACCAGGTGCATGGCAACGTTGTTCACGTCGCGACTCGCGACAACGCCGCCCTTCGCCCTGCCGCCGACGGCATCGTCACCGCCCAAGTCGGCGTCATCCTGGGTATCTACACCGCCGACTGCGTCCCGGTGCTGATGGTTGATCCCGAGCGGAAAATAGCCGGCGCTTTCCACGGCGGATGGCGCGGTGTCATTGCGGATATCGCCGGAGCCGGCGTCCATGCGATGGTCAAGCTCGGTGCGCGGCCGTCGGCCATTCGCGCCGCGATGGGCCCGTCGATCGGGCTGTGTTGTTTCGAGGTTGACGCCGAGCTTGCGCGTCGCTTTGGCCGCGAGATTGCCGGCGCGCCGAGTCACACGAGGGCAGGGCGTCCCGGCAAGGCGTTTATCGATTTGCGCGCTGTCGTGCAGGGCCAGCTCAAGCGCGCGGGACTCGCGCCCGCCAACATCGCGAGCGTTGGCCCGTGCACTCGATGCGCGTCCGATCGGTTCTTTTCGCGGCGCGCGGCCGGCGGAAAAACAACTGGCCTCCAGATGAGCTTTGTCGGCTTTGCCGCGTAGCCATATGCCGCAACGTAAACCAAAGAAACATCGCGCCGGCGGATTGATCGCGAAAATCCGCAAGCCCATGGCGCCGCCGTCGCGCGCAATCGAAGACCCCACCAAATACAAGCGCGAGCGCGAGCTGGAAAAACTTCGCCGCCAGGAGAAATCCGGGAATCACTGATGCCAATCCCCGTCAGCAGGCAGCTTCGAGTCGGAATTATCGGCGCCGGCCTCATCGGCCAGACGCATTCGATGATGCTTCGACAGGTCGCCGATCGCACCGAGCAAAGCGTCCGCGTGGTTTCCGTCGCCGACCTGTCGCATCCCGCAGCCGAGGATCTCGCCGCCAGATGGGAAGGCGCCCGTGCGTTCGAGTCCGCCGAGGAGATTATCGCCGACCCATCGATCGACGCGGTATGGATTTGCACGCCGACCGCGATGCATCGGCAGGCGTGCATCGCCGCCGCTCGCGCCGGCAAGCATATTTTCTGCGAGAAGCCGCTGGCGATGAGCACGGCGGAAGCAACCGAGATGGCCGCGGCGATCGAAGCTTCCGGCGTGATCGCCCAGGTCGGCCTGGTCATGCGATTTTCGCCGGTTTACAACGTGATCAAGGCGATGTTCAAGGAGCCGGACGTGGGGGCGATCCTCAGCGTCACGATGCGCGACGACCAGGACTTTCCCACTCGCGGCGTGCACGCCAGCGCGTGGCGCAACGATCGGTCGCTGACCGCCGGCGGCACGCTCATCGAGCACAGCGTTCATGACTTCGATCTGCTGAGCTGGATGTTCGGGCCGGTCGCCGCCGTCTACTGCCGCACCCGCATCCTGAACGGCGCCGAGGGAGTTGAAGACTTCGGCGCGACCACGATGGAATTTGCCGGCGGCTTTCACGCCCAGCTCACTTCGATATGGCATCGGATGATCGGGCGCCCGAGCAATCGCAGGCTTGAAGTTTTCGCCGAAAATCTGTTTGTTGCTTCCGACGCCGACTCGCTTGGGCCGATAATTTTTCAGCGCGGCTCCGGCGCCAACGAGGAAACCATCGGCGAGAGCGAAGTGATGGCCCGATTCAGCGATGAAATTCTGCGCGAGCGCCCCTACTTGGCGCCAATCAAGGATTGGCTGGCGGTTCCCTACGCCACCGAAGATGCGGTCTTCGTCGCCGCGCTCAGCGGCGCGTGCCGGCCGGCCCCCGAATTTGCCGCCGGGGTCGCCGCGCAGCGGATGGTGGAAGCGGCATATCAGTCGGCGCGCTCGCGCACTGCGGTGCCGCTCAAAACTTAAAGCGTTACTTTAACCAATGACGGGGTTCAACTTATGATCGACTTCGAACTCAGCGAAGAACAACAGATGATCCGCGACAGCGTCGGCGCCTTTGCCCGCGACGAGATTCGTCCCGCCGCGCGGCCCGCCGACGAAAGCGGCGCGATTCCCGCCCCGCTGGTGGCCAAGGCGTGGCAATTCGGATTTGTCAGCGGCGCTATCCCGGAGAAATTCGGCGGCGGTGGCGATACTCGCTCGGCGGTCACCGGCGCGATCGTCGCCGAGGAACTCGGCTTCGGCGATCTCTCGATCGCAGTCCACGTGCTCGCGCCGCGGCTGTTAGCGTACCCGATCGTCGAGATGGGCACCGACGATCAGCGCGCCAAATATTTGAAGCGATTCTCCGGCGCCGACTTTGCCGCCGCGACCGCCGCCCTGATGGAGCCGCGCTTCGATTTCGATTTGTCGGCCCTGCAAGTCTCGGCCCGGCGCGACGGCGGCGGATTCGTCCTCAACGGCGCCAAGTGTTGCGTGCCGCTGGCCGCCGAATCCGATTCGATCCTGGTCTATGCGGCAACCGACCCCGCCAAAGGTTTTGCCGGCGTGGACGGCTTCATCGTACCGCGCACCGCCGCCGGCGTGACCGTCTCGGAACGCGAAAAAAACATGGGCCTCAAGGCGCTCGCCACCTACGAACTCACGCTCAAGGATTGCCGGGTCGGCGCCGACGCGCGCGTGGGCGGCGACAAGGGTATCGACTTTTCGCGCCTGATGAGCGAGTCACGCGTCGCGTTTGCCGCGATGGGCGTCGGGGTGATGAATGCCTCGTTCGATTACGCGCGCGAGTACGCCAAGGAGCGCAAGGCGTTCGGCGTGCCAATCGCGACCAAGCAGGCGATCGCGTTTATCCTCGCCGACATGGCGATTGAAATCGACGCAGCGCGCCTGCTGGTCTGGGAAGCCGCGTTCAAATTGGACAAGGGCGGCGACGGGCTGAGGGAAAGCTACCTGGCCAAGAATTACGTCGCGCAGAGCGCGCTCAAATTGACCGACAACGGCGTCCAGGTGCTCGGCGGCCACGGTTACATCCGCGAGCACCCGGTCGAGATGTGGCTGCGCAATGCGCGCGGTTTTTCCGCAATCGACGGAATCGCAACGGTCTAGCTGCTACGGAGAAAAAATCATGATCGATTTTGAACTCGAACCACACGTATTGAACCAGCTCAAGATGTACCACATGGTCTCGGAGCAGATGATGCGTCCGATCTCGCGCGATTGCGACGAGCACGAGCATCAGAAGCCGACCCAGTTTTACGAGGCGATGTGGGCGGCGTCGGCTGCCGCCTCCAACGTCCAAATCGGCGACGACAAGAGCAAAAAGCCCGACCCGTCGAAACCCGCGGCCCCTCGCCGCGCCAATCTGCTCACCGTCCTCAGCACCGAGGAACTGTGCTGGGGCGACGCCGGCCTTTACCTCTCGACCCCCAACCCGGGACTCGGTGGCGCGGCGGTGATGGCTGCCGGCACGCCCGAGCAGAAGGAGCACTTTCTCAAACGATTCAAGGAAGGCAAGCCCAAGTGGGGCGCGATGGCGATTACCGAGCCCGGCTTCGGTTCCGATTCCTCGGCGGTCACCACCACCGCAACCCGCGACGGCGACAATTGGGTCCTCAACGGCACCAAAATCTTCGTCACCGCCGGCCAGATGGCGGCCGAGAAATCCGAAGGCTTTGTGGTCGTCTGGGCGACCGTTGACAAGACTGCCGGACGCGCCGGCATCAAGCCGTTCGTCGTCGATCACAACACCCCCGGCATGACCGTCGCGCGGGTCGAGAACAAACTCGGCATTCGCGCCTCCGACACTGCCATGATCGTTTTGGACAACTGCCGGATTCCGATCGACCATATCCTGGGCAGCGCCGAGGTCCGCAAAGAGGGCGGCTTCAAGGACGTGATGGCGACCTTCGATGCGACCCGGCCGATCGTTGCCGCGATGGCGATCGGAGTGGGGCGCGCGGCGCTCGACTTCGTGCGCGGCTTCCTCAAGGATCAGAACGTGCCCATCCGCTACGGAATCTCGCCGCGGCGCCTGACCGCCGTGGAACGCGACTTCATGGACATGGAAGTGCAATTGCAGGCCGCGCGCCTGCTCACCTGGCGGGCCGCCTGGATGCTCGATACCGGCAAGCGCAACAGCCTCGAGGCCTCGATGGCGAAGGCGAAGGCGGGGCTGGCGGTCACCCAGATCACGCAGAAGGCGGTGGAGATACTAGGGCCGCTGGGCTACTCGCGCAAAATCCTGCTCGAAAAATGGATGCGCGATGCAAAGATCAACGACATCTTCGAGGGCACGCAGCAGATCAACATGATAATTATCGGGCGCCGAATCCTGAACTACAGCAGCAAGGAATTGAACTAGAATCGCGCAGTTTGAAACGCAAAGCGCCGCTGGATTCCCCAGCGGCGCTTTTTTTTGCGTCCGCTCTTTCACTTTTCATCGGCCTATCGAGGCTCGCGGGGAGCAGGCCAGATACCGCGCCCCCACAACGGGCTTTTGTGATGGCACCGGCTGTTCTGCGGTCGGTTTGAACAAGCGGCAAACGTAGAGAACGGATCACCTCATTGCTGCGGTTTCGGGCAAGTGGTAGCAGTCGAGGTGTGGATCACGCCACCGTATTTGACGTCGATGTTCATGATCTGGAACGCCTGAACGCCGAACAAGCCGTCGACGTTCTACGCGAGCTCCTTTGGGCGGAGGCCGGCGCGGTCGGCATTGCGAAAAATCTCATAAATGTTCCGACGTCGATAAACGTTGCGGATGGCGGTATAGACGCCGAAGTTCATCATGCGCAGCCGGTCGGTGGTCAAGGAATCATCAAACTCGGAATCACGCGCTACCAGGTCAAGACGGGAAAATTCTCGCTGAAGGGTGGCGCTAGTATCCGTGCAATTCTTCTGCGCAAGGCAGCTCGAACCAAGAAGAATCCGACCCCGAAAGACTTGCAGCCGCGTGTCAAAGCCTGCTTCGACAAGGGGGGCACGCTCGTGGTCGTGCTTTTCGGCAGCGACAATCCGGACAAAGAGGAAGACGCGATCCTGAATGAATTTCGGAAGCTCTTAAAGAAAGTCTCCCCAGCCTACGGGACCGCCCAGATCGAAGTCTGGCGCCAGAATCATATAATCGGGTTTCTCAAGCCTTTCCCTTCAATTGCACGTTTCGTCAACAGCCGCGGTATCGGTAGCGGATTGAGTCGTTCGGAGTGGGCGAAACTCGGCAACAACAGTGCACGCTACGAGGCGGGGCTGCCCCAGAAAAAGACCATTGATGATCTTCGGAGCGCTCTTCGAAATGCTGATGGAGCAGCGATTCACATTAGACTTTTGGGAGAAGCGGGGGTCGGAAAGACACGGCTCGCATTTGAAGCAACCGCGGCTCCCGATTTAGCGCCTCTCGTCCTCTATTTCAGCCGAGCAACCGATTTCTTGAGTAGTCCCCTATCGTCTGAACTCGTTCGTGAAGACAACACGTTTTGGCTGATTCTCGTCGTCGATGAGTGTTCTACGAACGACTGGTATCAAATTTGGAACCGCCTGCATCGACAGGGGGATCGAATCAGGCTCTTTACAATTTACAACGAGCGGGACGAGGCCGACCGCACCTTATCCTGCTTCGAAGCCCCACTACTCGAAGACAGCCAAATTTCAGCGATTATTGAAGGTTACAATGTGCCGGCCGATACCGCGAAAAGGTGGGCCGTATATTGCGGAGGTTCTCCTCGTGTTGCACACGTAATTGCGCAGAATTTGGTCAATAACCCCGAGGACATACTCCGCCCGAGCGCGCTAGAGAACATCTGGAAGAGATACGTGGCGGGCTATCGGGACCCTGATGACCCGCAAGTCAAATTACGTAGCAGGGTTTTGCAGTATCTATCTCTTTTCAAGCGTTTCGGGTTCGAAAAGTTCGTCAAAGGTGAGGCAGAGGAAATCTGTAACATCATTGGGCGTTTGGACGGCACGTTCAGCTTGGACAGGTTCAAAGAAATCGTCATTGAGCTAAGAAATCAGAAGATTCTACAAGGTGACGCTACCCTCTATATCACGCCGAAGCTCCTCCACATCTGGCTGTGGTCGGAGTGGTGGAAGACGTACGGCCATACTCTCAACGCGGCAGAATTCTATGAGTCGCTGTCCAAACCTCTTCGGAGCTCATTCGCGGACATGCTGATTTACGCAGGAATATCAGATGCGGCGAAAGACGTCGTTCGCGACCTGCTGGGCCCGGGGGGACCCTTCCATAAGGCAGAATTCCTGAATTCAGAAGAGGGCGGGCGTTTTTTTTTGAAACTAGCGGAGGCTGATCCGAAAGCTGCTCTTTGGTGCCTTGACGATACGATCGGTGCCTGGAACGGAGACGAGTTGCTTAAGTTCACAAGGGGAAGGCGGGGAGTTATTCACGCTCTTGAGAAGATCGCGGTTTGGCGCGAACTGTTTCCCAGCGCTGCCCGGCTGTTGTTATCTCTTGGCGAATCGGAAAACGAGACATGGACAAATAACGCAAGCGGAGTGTTCGCTTATCTCTTTTCGAACTTCGTGGGGCGTGTGGCACCCACGGAAGCTCCGCCTGAAGAGAGACTCCCGGTAATCGAAGAAGCGCTGCATTCCTCCTCCGAGAAACGGCGACGTTTAGCATTGAAGGCAATAGACTCCGCTCTGCGGGTCAGCGGGGTGGCACACCAGAAAGAACTCCAATACCAAGGTTTGCTGCGGCGGGCTGAACTCTGGACTCCAAAGGACCGAAAAGAGCACGTCGAGGCGTACAGGAGAGTCTGGTGTCTACTGCGAGATACGCTTCCTACCCTTTCAGAAAAAGACAGAGCATACGCCGGAAATTTACTTTTCGCGCGCGCTACAGAATTGCTGTGGGTCGATGAGCTCAGTGGCTTGGTGTTGGAGACCGTGGAGGAATCGTCGAGGCGGGGACTTTTGGATCAGACGGCGCTCCTGGGGTGGCTGTCGAGGCTCTTGGAGTTCAGAAACAAGAATGTTCCACCTCCGATCTATAGTCGGTTAGAAGCCATTCGATCCGCGATCTTGGGAACTGGCTTCCCAGCGCACCTGCGCTTGTACGTTGGCCGAAGTTCCTTTTCAACAAACCCCAAAGATGACGCCCTCGTTCAGCGAGAGATCGAAAGGCTCGCCGCTCAGGCCGTCGAAGACACGTCGCAGCTGCGCGACAACTTGAGTTGGCTCGTAACGAGCGCAGCCGGCAATGGCTTCGCGTTTGGGTTTGCATTAGGGAAACATGACGCGGGGTTTTCTCTTCTAAACGTCTTATTGGAGGCGCAACGTTCAGCCGTAGAAAATCCCAGCGGCTTTTTCCTGGGAGGTTATCTGCGCGCGGTTTCGGAAGCAGATCCGGCGCTGTTGGACGATACGCTTGATAGTGTCGCTAAGGACCGGAAGCTCACACCGTTTCTTGTTGAGCTGACGTGGAGGACGCGAGTTACCGACCGCTCTGTAAAGCGTCTAATCTCCTCGGCTCGCAATGGGTTGATTGAAATCTCGGACCTTCGCACGCTCGCTTTCGGGAGAGCGATCAACAATCTGTCCGAGGTGGTGTTCAATCAGCTCGCTCGTTATCTATTCTCCGTCAAAAGGAGCGATGCCGCCGCCGTACTCCTTGATCTATACGCCTTCTATTATTTGCACGGTCCGGAAAAGAAGCCTCTTCCCGAGAGTTCGACATTGGCGCTTTTATCGCAGCCCGCTCTCTTCCGAGAGACGAAGCATCCGGCGTCCAATTCCATGCTCTCATTTCACTGGGGGGAGATCGCGACCGCATTCATAAAGCAATTTCCTGAGCGAGGCATTAAAGTCGCGCAACTCATCCTCAAGCATTTCCGCGATTTTGGAAGTCCACTGAACGCATACAGTCGAGAGGTTACGCAAGTTCTCGATCTCATAGTCGATCGAAATCCAGACGACGTTTGGAACTTAGTAGCGGAAAAGTTAGCAAACCAGGCCGACGAGTCTTATTATGTTAGCCAGTGGCTGAGAGGAACTCTCGTGGGAGCGGAAGGTGAGGGGGCGCTTGCAAAAATCTCCTCTTCGGCATTCTGGAAATGGATAGATGCTGAACCAACGAAACGAGCATCATTTTTCGCAACATTTGTCCCGAAGAGGCTTTTCCGTCATGAGGGAGAGGAGTGCTTGGCGAGGGAACTCCTAGTTCGATACGGGAGACAGCGCACCGTCCGGAGTTCTCTAGCCGCGAACTTCATGACCGGAGGCTGGGCCGGACCTGCCAGCGTTCATTTCATCCAAGCGCGAGAGCAACTCCTGGCATTCAGATCTGAAGAACAAAACGAGAACGTCAAGCGATTCATTGACGAGTTGGTAAGTAGCTATGACGCCCAGATCGAACGGGCTCAAGTTGAAGAAGAGCGCCAGCGATTCTAAAGAGGTATTTCGCCCCCGCGACCGCGTCTAGGCCGAGAAGCGATGAGAGCGCCTACCCACGCCGCATCAGGCGGTTGATTTCAGGATTGTTCAAGCTGCCCTCGTTGAACGGCTCGGAGCGGCCGTCGCCGAGGAAGGCCCGGGTCATCGCGTGAATTTTGTTGATCAGGACCTTGGCGATTCCGCCACCCGCGAGCCCCGCCCAAGCCGGCCTAGTAGAACCACTTGCCGTTGTCCCAGCGGAAAATCTCCGTGGTGTGAGTATCGCTGATCGCCCTTGGCGGCGCGTGCTTGGCTTCGTCCTCCGACTTGCCGGTCAGGTAATAGACGAATTCCTCGTAGCTGATCTTTCCGATCGAGTAGCCGTCCCGGGATTGATGCGATTCGCACGCGGCGACCTTGCCATACGCAGTATATGTCGCGGTCTGGAAGCCGTCTTTCAGAATGAATCTCAATTTCGCCAGATTGTTCATCTCGCGCTCGCGCAAATCCTGCTCCCAATGACGGCAAAAACCCGGGAACAGCGCGGCGGCCTTCTTGAATTCGAGATCCCGCTTGATCCGATCGGGCGTATATTTCGCGACGATCGCCTTGACCTTTTGCCCGATCGTCTTCTTCGCCGCGGCCGCCGCCGGTGAAGCGGATGGCTGCGCAACCGCCCCGCTTTGCGATGGCGGCGCGGGCGATGCCTGCGCGGACGCCTCCGGAGCCTTCGATTCGGCGCGCGCCCCCGGCGCCGCCAACAGCGCCGTGATCGCGATAGTGGCGACGACGGCTCTTATTTCGGTTGCTCGTATCGACATCATAGCGATGCTTTCTATAGCAAAAATCCCGGCCAACGTCGAAATGCAAGAAAGATAAGAAAATGCCGCGCGCAAAAAATGCGGCCGCAGCCCCCCGGCGGGACTGCGGCCGCATGCGGACGTTTCAGTTGCGGCCCGGCTTACTGATTGGGCACCAGTTCGACGCGGCGGTTCTGAGCGCGGCCCTCAGCCGTGTCATTGCTCGCCACGAAGTTGGTCTTGCCGTAGCCATGGGCAATCAACTGGCTCGACGGGATTCCGGCTTTCACCAGGTAATCCACCACGGCGTTTGAGCGCCGATCGGACAGCTTCAGATTGTATTTTTCGCTGCCGATCGCATCGCAGTAGCCGTCGACGTTGATCGTCACGTTGGGATTGGCCTTGAGCGTTGACGCGGCCTCATCCAGAACGGCGGCATCACCCGGCCGGATCTTCGACTTGTTGAAGTCGAAATGCACACCGCGAAGCACCAGCTTCTGCTTGACCGGAGGCGGCGGCGGCGGTGGCGGTGGGGGTGGCGGCGGCGGAGGAGGTGGTGGCGGCGGCGGTGGCGCCGGTTTCGGCGCCAACAGGTAGCCGGCCACGCCGCCGACCACTGCGCCAGTCAGTACGCCTATGCCGCATCCAAGACCGACTGCCTTGGGGTCATCTTCGTCAGTTTGGAGACCAATTGCGCATCCCACGCCTCCGCCGACGAGCGCGCCCCCCGCCGCTCCGTACTCGGTGTACTCTTTCTGCTGAGGCGTCCACGACGCGCACGACGAGACCATCAAAAGAGCGACAGCAGCTCCCGCACTAATCCAATTTTTCCATCTAAACATTTGCACCTCTCCCTGGGTTTCAGGCAATTCCGGGATTAAACTCGCAGAATTCCGCCATTTCGTGGAACTCACTTTTATTGAAGAGGCGACCGCAGCCCTCCGATAGGACTGCGGCCGCTTGCTGATGTTTCAATCGCTGCACGGCTTATTGATTGGGCACCAGTTCGACGCGGCGGTTCTGAGCCCGGCCCTCAGCTGTGTCGTTGCTAGCCACGAAGTTGGTCTTGCCGTAGCCATGCGCAATCAACTGGCTCGACGGGATTCCGGCCTTCACCAGATAATCCACCACGGCGTTTGAGCGTCGATCGGACAGTTTCAAGTTGTATTTCTCGCTGCCGATCGCGTCACAGTAGCCGTTGACGTTGATCGTCACGTTGGGATTGGCCTTCAGCGTTGAAGCGGCCTCATCCAGAACGGCGGCATCGCCCGGCCGGATCTTCGACTTGTTGAAGTCGAAATTTACGCCGCGGAGCACCAGCTTCTGCTTGACCGGCGGCGGAGGCGGTGGCGGGGGAGGTGGCGGCGGTGGAGGAGGTGGCGGCGGTGGCGGTGGCGCCGGTTTCGGCGTCAACAGGTAGCCGTTCAAGGCGCCAAGCAGAGCGCCCCCCACGACACCCACGGGGCATCCGATCTCGTAACTCTGCGCGGTACCCTTCGTCGCCCCGGCAATTCCGCACCCTATCCCTCCGCCGACGAGCGCGCCGGCGGCCGCTCCGTACTCGGTGTACTGTTTCTGCTCAGGCGTCCACGACGCGCACGACGAGACCATCAAAAGAGCGACAGAAGCTGCCGCACCGATCCAATTTTTCCATCTAAACACGGGAGATCCTCCCTCGGTTTCAAGCAATTCCAGGATTAAACTCGCAGAATTCTGCCATTTTTGTGGCACTCAGGCCTATTGAAGAGGCGGCCGCAGCCCCCCGATGGGACTGCGGCCGCTTTTGGACATTTCAGCCGCGGCCCGGCTTACTGGTTTGGCACCAGTTCGACGCGGCGGTTCTGAGCGCGGCCCTCAGCCGTGTCATTGCTCGCCACGAAGTTGGTCTTGCCGTAGCCGTGCGGAACCAACTGGCTCGACGGGATTCCGGCTTTCACCAGGTAATCCACCACGGCGTTTGAACGCCGATCGGACAGCTTCAAGTTGTATTCCTCGCTGCCGATCGCGTCGCAGTAGCCGTTGACGTTGATCGTCACGTTGGGATTGGCCTTTAGCGTTGTCGCGGCCTCATCCAGAACGGCTGCATCACCCGGCCGAATCTTCGACTTGTTGAAGTCGAAATTCACACCGCGGAGCACCAGCTTCTGTGTGACCGGAGGCGGCGGAGGCGGTGGCGGAGGTGGCGGCGGCGGTGGTGGTGGAGGCGGCGGTGGTGGCGGCGGCGGAATCACCGGATCGCAGAGGTAGTGGCCTGCCAACGCGCCGAGTCCCGCGCCTATGGCTGCTCCACCCACACCGGCATAAACCCGGGTATCTTGGTCGCTATGGTGACGGCCAGCGGTATTGTCAGCGATGACAATGCCTGAGGCTGCGCCCACGCCTGCGCCGAGCAGTCCTCCGACGACCGCGCAGGTTCCCCACGATCGCGGCTTCTGTAAATTTGCGCAACCGCTCAAACCGGACGCGATTAGCGCCGCGCCCGCGATGCCAGCGACCGCATTTAGAAGTCTTGATTTCAGTCTCATGAACTCCTCCTCACCCAAGTGCGTCTATGCGCGAAGCGAACCCCCTCACTTACCCGTGAGCCTCGATCATGCCCAAACGCTAACGATCCCACCCATTTGACGGGGAAATATTGTTATATTCGTAACAAGAATGCAACCTGCCGGTAGGGTGAAGAGGTGGAATTTTTTGCCCGGGCTGGCCAGCGTTCTCTCAGCCCGGCGCGGGTCTTCTGTGGATAAGTGGCGATGATGCTGTCGCGGTTTCCCGGTCAAGCTCGGCTTCTATTCCCGCTCTGAATGACCGCGCAGACGGTGTTCGCAGCGGCGGTCTGAGCGATGGCGATGCTGGTGCGCATCGGCCTGCTGCCTGAAACCCGGCTGGCTTGGCGGCGAATTCCGCGCCCAGCGGAAACCCTGCTAGACTATTGCGCTCATCATGCTCTCACTGGCGCGCGGGAAAGAGGGAAGCTTCAAGCTGGTCTCGGGTTACAAGCCCGAGGGCGACCAACCGGCCGCGATCGATTCGATCGTCGGCAATCTGTCCGGCGGCGTACAGCATCAGGTCCTGCTCGGCGTCACCGGCTCGGGCAAGACGTTCACGATGGCCAACGTGATCGCGCGCGTGAACCGGCCCACGCTGGTGATGGCCCCGAACAAGACGCTCGCCGCGCAGCTTTACAACGAGTTCAAAAGCTTGTTCCCGGAAAATGCCGTCCGCTACTTCGTCTCGTACTACGACTACTACCAGCCCGAAGCCTACATTCCCTCGACCGACACGTTTATCGAGAAGGACGCGAGCATCAACGACGAGATCGACAAGCTGCGCCACTCGGCCACCAAGGCGCTGCTCGAGCGCAACGACGCGCTGATCGTGGCGTCGGTCTCGTGCATCTACGGCCTGGGCGAACCCGAGGTGTACTTCGAGATGCTGGTGTTCCTCGAACAGGGGCAGACCATCGACCGCGACAAGATGCTGCGCAAGCTGGTCGATATCCAGTATCAGCGCAACGACTACGACTTTCATCGCGGGACGTTTCGGGTGCGCGGCGACACGGTCGAGATTTTTCCCGCGTACGAAGAGCAGCGCGCGGTGCGGGTCGAATTCTTCGGCGACCAGGTCGAGGCGTTGTACGAAATCGATGCGCTGCGGGGCAAGGTGATTCGCAAGCTGCAGAGCGTCGCAATCTACCCCGCGTCGCATTACGTGACGACTTCGGACCGGATGGAAATCGCGGTGCGGGACATCCGCGCCGAACTGAAGGAGCGCCTCGAGTTCTATCGCGCCGAGAATCGCCTGCTCGAAGCCCAGCGCCTCGAGCAACGCACGATGTACGACCTCGAGCTGCTGGCCGAGATGGGCTTCTGCCCGGGGATCGAGAACTATTCGCGCCATCTCACCGGACGCCTGCCCGGGCAGGCGCCGCCGACGCTGCTCGACTACTTTCCGAACAATTCGCTGTTTTTCATCGACGAGAGCCACGTCACGGTTCCGCAGATCGGCGGGATGTATCGCGGCGACCGCTCGCGCAAGCAGGTGCTGGTCGATTTCGGTTTCCGGCTGCCTTCCGCGCTGGACAATCGCCCGCTGAATTTCGAGGAATGGGAATCGCACATCGTGCAGGCGGTCTATGTTTCGGCGACGCCCGGCGACTACGAGCTGCAGAAATCATCGGGGCTGGTCGTCGAGCAACTGATTCGCCCGACCGGACTCATCGATCCCGAGATCGAGGTGCGCAAGGCCGGCACCCAGGTCGATGACCTGCTCGAGGAAATTCACAAGCGCGTCGCGGTCAACGAGCGGGTGCTGGTGACCTGCCTGACCAAGAAGATGGCCGAGGATTTGACCGACTACTACCACGACCTCGGCATCCGCGTGTGCTATCTGCACTCGGACATCGAGACCATCGAGCGCGTCGAGATCATCCGCAGCCTGCGCAAGGGCGATTTCGACGTGCTGGTCGGAATCAACCTGCTGCGCGAAGGTCTGGATCTGCCCGAGGTGTCGCTGGTCGCGATTCTCGACGCCGACAAGGAAGGCTTCCTGCGCTCGGCGCGGTCGCTGGTTCAGACCACCGGTCGCGCCGCCCGCCACATCAACGGCCGCGTGCTCATGTATGCGGATGTGATCACGAAGTCGATGCGCCAGGCGATCGACGAGACCTACCGCCGGCGCGCCAAGCAGGTCGCATACAACGAGCAGCACGGCATCACGCCCACGTCGATCACCAAGGCGATCGACGCGTCGCTGGTCGAGATGTACTCGCCCGAGTGGGCGGTGGTGCCCGAAATAGGCGACGGCAAAGCCGCGGAGGAAGAGTTCATCCCGGCGCACGAGTTGCCGGACCGGATCACCGCGCTTCGGCGGGATATGATGGACGCGGCGGAAAGCCTCGATTACGAGCGGGCTGCCGATCTGCGCGATCAGATAAAGAAGCTCGAGCGGCACGCATTCGGGATGGACCAGCCGCGCCGTCCCGAACGGCCGTCCGCCCCGCCCGGTTCTGCCCATCAACACGCCAGCGATGCGGCGCGGGGCAGGCTCGAGGGCCACAAGATCAAGGACGTCAGCGAAAAGGGCATCCCGGTGAAGACTCGAGGCCGCCGCGGTGCGGGCGCGGCGACGGGCGCCGCCGCCGGCGCGATGCGCCCCAATCGTCCGGTCAAGCAAGGCAAGCTAAAGTTGATCCCGGACAATCCGAAGTAGATCCTGTCGATTGAATGCGGGGCTGCGCGCCCCGCGCCCCCGGCAGGGGTGACCCCTGCACCCGGTATTAAAGCCGCCCGCCCCTATGCCAGCGGCGGCGATGGCGCAACGTAAATCGCGAGATACGCGCAACGCGTCTCTCGCTCTCGGCCGTGGGAGAAAATGACCCATCCTGCGGATTTTTCGATTAACGGTGGGCGCAGGGGGTGACCCCTGCACCCAGTGTTAAGATTGGGGCGGGCTGACGCTGGCCGTCGTGTAGTCAGGGGACTGTCGGGCCGAACCTGAGCGGCCCTGGAGTGAACAGGTTTGTCCCCTTGGCGTTTTGGCTGATCGTCACTGATGGTGTGAGATTTCCACCGGTGCTCAACTGACTGGGAGTGAACTCGACCAGTTGCGCATCGGCCGGGCAGTGGGGGTAGTTTGCTGCGACTGATACCCAGAGGTCACCGGAACGGTCGAAATCAATGCCGCCCAGGCACCCACCCCCACTATCAGGGATGCCGAACGCGGAAGAAGTGATCGTTACCGCAGCCGCTGGGGAGACTTCTCCTGTGCCGGTCAGGTCGGCAGCCGAGATCATTTCGAGCGTGTCGTTGATAGTCGAAGTCCAGTAGGGCGTGGGAGAAATCGAGCCCGCCAGCCAAAGGTTTCCGGAGTTGTCGAAGGCGAAGTCCACGACGGAGACGAAATCCGGCAAGTTCACAATCAGGCCGGGAGTCGCCGGTCCGCTAATGGCGCGATCGCCCGCAGCGTATCTGCCCATCTGGATCGAGTTGGGCGGCTCGTACGGTATCTGGAACTGAACTACCCAGAGATTGTCGGACGCATCGAAGCGTATCGCTCCGGGAGCAAAATCAGAAGAAGTGATGGAAATGGTCGGCGATGGTGCACCGCTCTTTTTTATCTGGCTGGGCAGGAGTTCTATGATTTCGCTAACCGGGTCCTGGGAGGCGGCAATCCAGAGATCGCCAGAGGCGTCGAAGGCGAGTTGATCAGGGAATATATACGGGTACGGGGTGATGACCTTGGGTTTCACGGGGTTGCCGCTCTTGAGCGAAGCTAAATCGGCACGACTGAGCTCGATGACCGACCCAAGGTTGTAGTCGCTTGCGTAGTAGATGGCCCACAAGTTGTTGTGCGTATCGAAAGTGATCGATACGGGGCCGGTGTAAGCACTGCTCCGGAAGGCGAGGTTAGCGCGTGGGTCGCCGCTCCTTTTGAGAGCCTTACCCTGAAATTCCGATATGTACTGGGAGCCGCCTACCCACAGTCCCTGCGGTTCTTCTTTTGGTTTTGCCGCAGGCTTCGCCGCCGCGATTTGTATCGAGAAGGCCAATATCCCGGCGGCCGCGAGGACTATCGAGCGAACTGTAGTTCCGCGGTTCCGAGCCACGGTTCCCCAAAGTGACGAGAGAAGTTTTTCGCGGTCGCCAGGCATCGGCAATGCGATATCAGGTTACTTATAGGCAGTAAACTGCCAGTGGAACGCCGGGGGCGCTAGCGCTCGGGATGACGGATGCTGCGCGGGAACCGCAGAAGCTATTTTGCGCGCTGGCGGAGTTGGCGGGCGGCGCCGGCGAAAAAATTGCGCGCGATGAACGAGCGTTCGCTTGCCGCCATCGCCTCCAGTATCTCCGCGTTCAACCCGATCGCTTCATTGTCGGACGGATTCGCGTTTAGCGCGATCTCTGCCAATGCCAGCGCGCGCCTGAGTTGGGCCGCCTCTTTGAGTGCGCGCGCCTTGGCGACGATCGCGTCGCGGCCGCAGATCGCGACGATGTCTCCGCTGCATTCCTGACGCGTTGCCGGGAACATTTGCGACGGCTCCCCCGACCACCATCCGGCGTAACGCCGGATAACGTCGCGCACCACGAACGCGACGCATCCGTAGATCGGCCGCAGGTACGGCTTCGCCGCGAGATCGGCCGGGATTGAAATTTGAGCCTCAACTATGTCCACCGGCCACTCGCCGGCGTTGAGCCGCCGCACGACTTCATCATGGATGTACCGGATTGCCCGCGCCGTCTCGCACAGCACTTCGTTGCACAGTTGCTCGCCGCGATACGCGGGTCCGTGGCCCGGCAGAACGTAGCGCGGCATGCGCTTCGCGATCGCCTCGAGCGCCTCCGCCCATTCGAGCGTGTAGCGCTGCACCTTGTTGGGATTGCCCGTGTTCGGCATCGACGAGACGATCAAATCGCCGACCATCGCCAGCCGCCGCGCCGGCATCCAGACCCAGGTCGCGTCGTCCGTCTCGCCCATCGCGTGATGCAGCTCGACCGGCTCGCCCGCCAGATCGAGAAATTGTTCATCGCGATAAACCAGGTCGGGGTAACTGAACGAGCTGGGGGCGAAGAGTCCCTCGGTGGCGAACGCGCCGCCGAACTGGAGCCGATTGATATGGCGCTGCCATCCGCGGGTCAGTACGTAGCGTTTGAAGCGGGCAGGGACCTCCTCGTGTGCCCAGATTTTTGGCCGCTCATGCCCGCGCGCGATCGCGTCGGCGATGAACGCCGTGGTGCCGAACGCGTGATCGCCGTGCCCATGCGTATAGATGAGAAACGCGAACGGTTCCTCGCTGAGCTTGCGAATCTCGCGCACCGCCATCGCGCCCATCAACTGCGAGCTGGTATCGACGACGATCATCTCGCCGCGCCCGTACGCGAACGCGACGTTGGCGAAGCCGTGGAACATGGCGATTCCCGGCTCGAGCACTTCGAGCTGGCCCATCAGCGGGTCGAAGCCCGGCAAATCGTTTGATTGCTCGCGCTTGGGGGTGGAAGTCATGGCCGGTCTCCTGCGGATACGGGTCGCTTGAGACGAATCTATCGTTTAGACTCCGCACTTGGAAATGAAAGCTGAAAGTATCGAGTCGAAGGTGCGGCGGGAGGATCTCAAACGCCTGCTCGCGCTGAATCATCACGATCCTCATTCGATCCTCGGCGCGCATCCTGACGGCAAGCGCGTCGTGGTCCGCGCCTTTCGCCCCGAAGCCTCGCGGATCGACCTGCTGGTTGAGGGCGACCCGCCGCGGCCGATGCGCCAGCGCGACCCCGCGGGGCTGTTCGAGGCGACGGTCGAGGGCCGCGCCTCAGTTTTTCCCTATCAGCTCGAGATTCACTACCCCGGCGGCGAATCGGTCACGATTCACGATCCGTACTCGTTCATGCCGACGCTGGGCGACCTGGATCTTCATCTGTGGAGCGAGCAGAAGGACGATCGTGCCTACGACAAGCTCGGCGCTCACGTGCGCGAGATAGCCGGCGTCAGTGGCGTGTCGTTCGCGGTGTGGGCGCCCAATGCGCGCGGCGTCAGCGTGGTCGGCGATTTCAACCGCTGGGACGGGCGGGTCCACATGATGCGCACGCTCGGCAGCTCGGGCGTATGGGAGCTGTTCATTCCCGGCGTCGGCGCGGGATTCAATTACAAGTACGAAATTCGCACGCGCAACGACGGCTTGCTGCTGAAGAGCGATCCCTTCGCGCAGCGGATGGAAGCGCCGCCCGCGACGGCGTCGGTCGTTTATCAATCGGCCTACCAGTTCCGCGACGCGGACTGGCTTGCAGAGCGCGCGCGGCGCGAATGGATCAAGAGCCCCGTCTCGATCTACGAGGTTCATCTCGGCTCCTGGCGGCGCGTGCTCGAGGAGGGCAATCGCTCGCTCACTTATCGCGAGATCGCGCCGATTCTCGCCGACTACGTGACCCGCATGGGATTCACTCACGTCGAGCTGCTGCCCGTGATGGAGCATCCGTTCACCGGCTCGTGGGGCTACCAGGTCAGCGGCTATTTCGCGCCGACCTCGCGCTATGGCAGCCCCGACGACTTGCGCTACCTCATCGACGAACTGCATTGCCGCGGCATCGGCGTCATCCTCGACTGGGTGCCCGCGCATTTCCCCAAGGACGAATTCAGCCTCGGCCGCTTCGACGGCACCGCGCTGTTCGAGCACGCCGATCCGCGCCAGGGCGACCATCCCGAATGGGGCACCTATATTTTCAATTACGGCCGCGCCGAGGTGCGCAACTTCCTGACCGCCAGCGCGCTCTACTGGCTGGGCGAGTTCCACGCCGACGGCCTGCGCGTCGATGCGGTCGCCTCGATGATCTACCTCGACTACGCGCGCGAAGAGGGCCAGTGGATTCCCAACGCATTCGGCGGCCGCGAGAACCTCGACGCGATCTCGTTCATCAAGAAGCTCAATCAGGACGTGTACCGCCTCAACCCCGGCGTCATGATGATCGCCGAGGAATCCACCGCCTGGACCGGGGTCAGCCGCCCGGTCTTCATGGGCGGACTCGGCTTCGGCTTCAAGTGGGACATGGGCTGGATGCACGACACGCTCGAGTACTTCACGCTCGATCCCATCTACCGCCGCTACCATCATCGCGATCTTACCTTCGGCCTGCTCTACGCGTGGAGCGAAAATTTCGTGCTGCCGCTCTCCCACGACGAGGTCGTGCATGGCAAGCGCGCGCTGCTGGCCAAGATGCCTGGCGACCGCTGGCGCCAATTCGCCAATCAGCGCGCGCTGTTCGCCTACATGTGGGCGCGCTCGGGCAAGAAGCTGGTCTTCATGGGCGAGGAAATCGGCCAGTGGCGCGAATGGGACCACGACTCCAGCCTCGACTGGAACCTGCTTGACTACCCCGACCATCGCAAACTGCAGGCCTTGGTGCGCGACTTGAATCGCATCTACCGCGACGAGCCCGCGCTGTGGGAGGCCGACACCGACCCGGCCGGCTTTCGATGGCTCGACGCCGACGACGCCGACAGCAACATGATCGCCTTCATGCGGGTGGCGCCGAGCACCGGCCGGCGCGTCGTATGCGTATGCAATTTCTCGCCGGTGCCGCGCAGCCGCTATCGCGTCGGCGTGCCCGAACCCGGACGGTATCGCGAGATTCTCAACACCGATTCGGCTGTGTACGGCGGGTCCGACGTTGGCAACATGGGCGGGGTCGAGGCCGCCGCGGTTCCGTGGCGCGGATTTTCGCATTCGATCGCGATCGAGATGCCGCCGCTCGCGGTGATCTGGTTCTCCGTCCCGTAGTGCGGCGTTGCGCATCGCGCGCGCATCTGACAATTTTCTTGAGGACGGTAGCTCACGATGAAGTGCCCCATCTGCAAGAAGCCTGCCGACCTCTCGCCGCGAAATCGCTTTCGTCCGTTCTGCTCCGAGCGATGCCAGATGATCGATCTGGGCACGTGGGCTTCGGGCGGTTACAAGGTGGAGGGTTCGAAGTCCGCCGACAACGAGCATCACGACGATCTGAAGAAACGCAGGCTGCTCAATTGATCCGCCCCGCGCCTCTTTTCACCCACGAGTCATGATTTTTTCCCGGCCAAGGTCCTCTCATGCCGCCTAGCACGCGCACCCCGCTGGCGCGGATTCATCCGACTTCGGTGGTGGGCGCCGAGGTCGAGCTGGCCGCCGGCGTCGAGGTCGGACCGCTGTGCATCCTCGACGGAAAAATTCGCGTCGGTGCCCGCACCCGCTTAATCGGTCACGTCACCATTCTCGGGGTTACGGAACTCGGCGCCGACAACGTGCTTCATCCGGGCGCGGTAATCGGCGACGAGCCGCAGGACCTGGCCTACACCGGCGGCGCGCGCTCGGTGAAAATCGGCGATCGCAACATCTTCCGCGAATTTTCCACGGTCCATCGCGGCTGCGAGCGCGGCGACGTCACCATCATGGGCGACGACAACTTCATGATGCAGAATGCGCACGTCGCGCACGATTGCCGAATCGGCAACTCCACCATCATCGCCGGCGGCGCGCTGCTCGCCGGATGGGTCGAGCTCGGCGACCGCGCGCTGGTCTCGGGCAACTGCGTCGTGCATCAGTACACTCGCATCGGGCGGCTCGCGATGATGCGGGGTCTGTCGCGCACCAGCCGCGACGTGCCGCCGTTCTGCATCATGGACGGCACCCATACGCTGCGCGGGATCAATGTAGTCGGACTCAAGCGCGCGGGAATTTCGTCGAAGTCGATTCATGCGCTCCGCCATGCTTTCACCGCGCTCTTCGGCACGCGCCAGAATCTCAAACTTGCAATCGAGAGATTGGAGAAATCCGGCGATCTCGCGCTCGAAGTGATCGAAATGCTGGATTTTATTCGTGCCTCGAAGCGCGGCGTCGCCTTCGGCCCGCTGGACCCGCACTCCGACTCCGAAGATTAGCGGCAGCCGCTGCGTGCAGACCCGGTGCGGGCTTCGCTAGTGTCCGAATCTGGAGAATCGTGGGCGGACCGCAAATCTCAGGAGGGCAGGAAGATGGACCCGCTGATTGGCTCCCTGATTGCAATCGTGGCTTTGATCGTTGCGGTCTTCTTCACCGCCAGCCTGTGGATGCCGCGCGCATGGTACCGCGCGATGCTGTATCCGGGCGGCAGACCGAACGCCCTCGCCGGATTCTTGAACTCGGCGTCGGCGCGGATTTTCGCGGCCGGTATTTTGCCCAACTCGATGGTGACGCTCGAAACCGCGGGACGGCGGAGTGGCCGCGTCTACTCGGCTCCGGTTGTGATGGCCGAGGTGGCGGGCGAGCGATACCTGGTCTCGATGCTGGGCGAAAGCGCGAATTGGGTGCAAAACGTGCGCGCCGCTGGCGGCGTCGCAACACTCCGCCACGGGGGCGCTGAGCAGGTCCGGCTCGACGAAGTGCCCGTCTCTGAGCGCGCTCCCATCCTGAAGGCGTTTCTTCGGGCCGCGCCGGGTGCGCGCCCGCACATCGACGTTGATCTCAACGCCGATGTGTCAGAGTTCGCGAAGGTCGCGCCCTTATACCCCGTCTTCCGCGTAACGGGCCGCCGGCGCTGACTTAAGTCGCGCAGCCAGACTTTGCGGCCAAGGTTAGGGCGCTCCCCCAGTGGCCGCGCGCCAAGCGAGCTTTACTGCGTCCCGATCGGTTCGAGTCGGATCGGGATCGTTTTGCACTTTTCGCCCGTGAGAAGACCGCTGCGAGTGTCGCTGCCCGCGAGGAAGCGCACCCACACGTCGGCGATGCCGTATTTCTCCCGGAGCAGCCTATGGACCTTCGAGTGCGCCTCGGGATCGGGCATCGCGCGGTACCGCCGGATTTCGCCGCCTCGATCGACCTCGACAATCGGGTTTGCGTCTATGTGCTGGACCCACCACTGAGCGTTCGCGTTGCCGGGGTGAATCCAGGCATACTTTCCCTCGTCGACGATCCAGAGCCGCGCCTTGCGCACCCCTCCTGTCGGAGTCGGCTCGTAGACGACGGCTACCTCCCGGCCAACTTCGATTAGGGCCAGGTGTGCAAGGACATAAGCCACGCAGACGCCGGCAACGATCCCTACGACTATTATTACTTGTTTCACGTTGCTAGCCGTTGCCGCTCGATGAGGAGCATAAGAGGGGATCGTCCTACTCGTTCGCTGATCACCTATGGCGCACGCGCCTAAGCCAAGCCGATGCTTACTCAGCCCTGGTCCAGATTTGCGTCTTCCCGAGGATCGACAGCCCGACGTAGCCGCGCACGCGCAGCGTCCTGGGATCCTGGACGGTCAGCTTGCACGAATAGGTCTTGCCGTCATTGGGATTGTAGATCTCGCCCCCAGTCCAGACCTTTGAATCGCTCTGGTCCTGGGTAAAACCCCTGAGCAACGGCAGCCCGGCTAGTTTCCGCGTGCGCAGACTCGTATCGGGATTCTCCGAATCGACCTTGTCCTTGCCTTCCTTGTTGAGCGGCTCCTTGAGCCAGATGATAGTGCCGCAGAGCTTGCCGCCGCAGTCCTCTATCTTCACGTGCGATCCTCCGCCCGCAGTTGCCCAGACCCCGATCGGGGTCATCGGGGCGACCGCGGCGCTCGCGGCGTCCGCGGCGGCGGCCGGCGATGCCGCCATAAGAAGGTAGAGGATGGCCATTCCCAGGCCCCCCAGCCCCAGCCGCATCGGCATTATTCGTGTTCGCATTGGATTAACGTCTCCTTGTGGCGACTGAGTTTCAGCTAGCGCCGCCGTTCGGATCGACAAACTTTTAACTCCGGGCATCTCCCTTGTCGATGCAGTCAAGATACTGCTTTCCTTGTCGTCCTAAGCAGGGTCCGATTCTTGTTCCGTAGCAGACTCCGACTTTTGTTCCGTTCCGAGCAGGGGCACTTTTTTGTGTCATTCTAAGCGAAGCGAAGAATCCCGGCTCCGAGTTCTTTCTTTTCTGCATATGCGGACCTTGACTATCGCTCGAAGGCGAAGATGCGCTTCCAGTCCTTCTTCATGCTGATGACGGTCCAGCCATCCTTGTGCGCCTCGTCCCAGAGCGCCTGCGTGAAGGTGCCGATCTTGGCCTCCGGCAATCCATGTACCGGGCCATAGGCGTATTCGCGCGCCGCATCATCGTGTAGCACTATCATCGCGAGCCGCGCGCCGCCGCCGGCCTTGGTGTATTCCAGCATCTCCCGGTCGCCGGTCGAGTTACCGAACGCCGCTCGCGGGCGGCGGCCAATCATCAGGTGAATGCCTTCAGGCTTGCCGCCTTTGTCGTCGTTCCACAACAGTTTCGGCTCCTTGGTCAGGATCGGTTTGCCGTCCTTGTCATAGCCATAGGTCGTGCCGTTCGCGGTGCCGACCACCTGTTCGGGCGGGATGCCGTAGGTCTGTTCGGCAAACACGCGCACGAAGTCCTGCCCGCCGCCGGTAACGATATAAGTCTTGTAGCCATTGGCGCGCAGATATTTCAGCACCTCCTGCATTGGCTGATAGGTCAGCTCGGTGTAGGGCCGATGCCAGCGCGGGTCCTTGGCGTCGGCGAGCCAATCCTTCACCTCTGCGTCGAACTGGTCCGTCGTCATGCCGGTGAGCGTGGCGACAAGGATCTTTTCGAGATCCTTCATTGTCAGTTTCGCCATTGCCGCGCGGTCCCCCGACAGCACGGTTTTGAACGGCTCGACGTTTTTGAGTTCCGGCCTCTGCTTCACCAACGCGCCGACGCGATCCAGGCAATAAATTAATTGCGTAGGCAATGGCTTCTCGACCCAGAGGGTGCCGTCCTGGTCGAAGGTGGCGATACGTTCTTCCGGCGCAACGAAATTCGCGCTGCCAGTTTCCGTGGTCGTCCGGACGAAATTCTCGACGGCTTGTTTAGCCGCTCCGTCGTTCCAGGAGGGCAGCGGGTCGGCGTTGTTTTGCGCGATCGCGCAACGGCTGCCAAGGACAAACAGCGCGATCCCGCAAGCCAGCGCCGCCATTGGACGAACATATTTTGAAGGTTTCATAACGGTAATCCTTCTGATTCGGTTTAAGTCCTAAGCCAGGATTTCCATTTGAACCGGAATTACCTTTTTGGCTCTCCGATTCGTGCTGAATCGTACAGGGGGCAACCGAACACGAAAACCAGACGACGAGTGCCGGTTTCGTATCCTGCCCCTCAATTCGCAGTGGTTGATTGCGCCTTCGACCCCTGAAACAATCATGAAGAATCTGGGAAATCAAAAATGAATATACGTCCACGATTTTTCATCGGCGCGGGACTGATCATCCTCGCGATCGGCTACCTTATCGGCAATGCGATGCGCTCCACGTCGGAATACTACCTGACCGTCGCTGAAGTGGCCGCGCGCCAAAGCGAACTTGGCGGACAGTCGCTCCGGGTTGCGGGCCAGGTCAAGCCCGGCACGATCGAATGGGACCCGAACACGCTCACCCTGAAATTTGAAATCGTTCCCATTCCCGACCTCAACGCCGCTGGCGAGCCGGTCAAACCTGTGGTTGCGACCGAGCCCGTCACCTTCCGCGTCGTAGCCGCCGGCGAGCCCAAGCCCGACATGTTCGCGGCCGGCCGGGACGTGATCGTCGAGGGCAATCTCGGCGCGGGCGGCGTGATCACCGCGACCCAGGTGATGACCAGTTGCGCTTCCAAATACAAGCCCAAACGATCACAATAGCGGCGGGCTTTGCCGATGACGGAACTTGGTAATCTCGCACTCGCGATCGCGCTGATCCTCGCGGTCTATTCCATCTTTGCGAATATCTACGGCGCGCGCCGCAATGCGCCCGACTTCGTCGTCAGCGCGCGCCACGCGCTTTGGTCGATGTGCGCGATGGTCACGATTGCGGTCGTCGTGCTGTGGGTCGCCCTGCTGCGCAGCGACTTCTCGCTCGAGTACGTCGCCTCGTATTCCAGCAGCACGCTCCCGACCGTTTACAAAATCACTGCGCTATGGGCCGGGCAGCAGGGCTCGCTGCTGCTCTGGACCTGGTTGCTGGCGATCTTCACTTCGGTAGCCGCGTTCCAGAATCGCCGCCGCAATCCCGAGACCACGCCCTACGCGCTGGCCGTGCTGGCCGGGGTCTCAATTTTCTTTCTGTTGATGCTCAATTTCGTCACCCGTCCGTTCGATTTGCTCGCGACGATTCCCGCCGAAGGCTCCGACCTCAACCCGCTGTTGCAGAACTATTGGATGGCGATACATCCGCCGTCGCTCTACACCGGCTACGTCAGCGCGTCGGTTCCCTTCGCCTTCGGCGCCGCCGCGCTTATCACCGGCAAACTCGATGACGGATGGATTCGCTCGACCCGCCGCTGGGCGATTTTTTCCTGGTTCTTTCTGACTCTCGGCAACCTGTTCGGCGCCCGCTGGGCTTACGAAGTCCTCGGCTGGGGCGGTTACTGGGCCTGGGACCCGGTCGAGAATGCAGCCTTTATGCCGTGGCTGGTGATGACCGCGTACCTGCATTCGGTGATGATCCAGGAACGCAAGGACATGCTGAAGGTCTGGAACCTGTCGCTGATCGGACTCGCATTCGGGCTCACCCTGTTCGGCACTTTCATCACCCGCAGCGGCGTCATCTCGTCGGTGCATTCGTTCACCCAGTCCGGCCTCGGCCCGTATTTCCTCAGCTTCCTGATAGCGGCGACGCTCGCCTACACCGGACTTTTGATCTTCCGCTCCAAGCAATTGCGCAGTCCCGCCGAATTTGAGTCGTATCTGTCGCGCGAGGCCGCGTTTTTATTCAACAACCTTATCCTGGTCGGAATCACGTTCGCCGTTTTCTGGGGCACCATCTTTCCCGTGCTGTCGGAGGCGGTGCGCGGCGTGAAGATTACCGTCGGACCGCCGTTCTTCAATCGCGTCAACGCGCCGCTGGCGCTCGGGCTCGTGTTTCTGACCGGCATCGGGCCGCTGATCGCGTGGCGGCGCACCTCGGCCGACAATCTGATACGCAGTTTCGCCACCCCCGTCGTGATCGGTGTCGCGGCCGGAATCGTCACCGCCGCTGCCGGGTTGCGCCAATGGTACGTGCTGACCGCCTTCTCCCTGGCCGCGTTTGTGCTCGGCACCGTACTCGTCGAGTTTCGCCGCGGCATGAAAGCGCGCCGCCACATGATGTCCGAATCGCGTCCCAGGGCGCTCGTCAACCTCGTCGCCAAGAACAACCGCCGCTACGGCGGCTACGTCATCCACGTCGGCCTGATCGTCGCGTTCATCGGAGTCGTCGGCTCGTCGTTCTTCCGCACCGAAGTGAAAAAGAGCGTGCACTCGGGCGACAGCTTTACGATTGGTTCGTACACGCTGCGCTTCCTCGGTTTCACGCAGCTCGACACGCCGCACGTCGTCAGCGCGACCGCACGCGTCGAGGTGCTGGGCGCCGACGGCCGCGAAATCACCGTGATGACGCCGGCCAAGCTTTTCTACGTACGTGCACAGCAGCCCGCGACCGAAGTCGCAATCCGCTCCACTCCCTTGAGCGACCTCTATCTTGTGCTGGCCGGAATCGACGACGGCGGTGAGACCGCGACCTTCGAAGTGTTCTTGACGCCCCTGGTTTTCTGGCTGTGGGCTGGCGGCCTGCTGATGGTGCTCGGCACCGTAATCGTGATGTGGCCCAACGTGCGCGAGCGCGCTGCGATCGCGGCCGCGATGAGCCGCTCGTCCACCGCCGCCGCGCGCGAACTCGCCGACTCGGCCGCTCCCGGGAGTGATTGAATCCGTGCGTTCGCAATTCGTATTCGCATCGTCGCCTTGGCTTGCGGTCGCCGTCGTTGCGCTCTTCGTTTTTCTTTCTCCTGAACTGAAAAACGTTTCACGTGAAACGTTTGCGGCAGAAACCCCAACGAATGCGCAGGTTTCCGAAGGATTGACCTGCCAATGCGGATGCGGTCTGACCGTCGCCAACTGCAATATGCCCACCTGCGGCTTTTCCGTGCCGATGCGCGCCGAGATAGACGGCATGATCCGCAAAGGGATGAGCCGCGCGCAGATAATCGCCTTCTATCGCCACAAGTACGGCGAGAAGATCCTTTCCGCGCCTACCACTGAGGGCTTCAATCTGCTCGCCTGGACGATGCCTTTTATCGCGCTTGTGCTCGGCGGTGGCTTGATCGCGCTCGTGGTCGGGAGATGGCGCCACAATTTGCCATCTGCGCCGTCCGGCTCGCAACCTCCCGCCGAGTCGTCGTCATTCGATCCCGAACTCAGGCGCAGGCTCGAAAACGAACTCAAGGAGCGCAGGTAACCGGTGTTTATTCTTGCCGCCGCGCTGATTGTTGCCGGAGTCGCGCTGTTCGTGGCGGCTCCGCTGGGCATCGGGCTCGTCGGAGCGCGCGCCAAGTCGGCGGGCGAGCTTCAAGTCGAGCGCAACGAGCATGAACGCGCGCTGGCGGTGCAGGGTCTTCGCGAACTCGAGTTCGATCGCGAGATGGGCAAGCTGTCTGACGCGGACTACGAATCGATGCACCAGGCACTCGAGGATCGGGCGCTGACTGCGATGGCCGCGGTCGAGAATTTCCTCCAGCAGACCGGCCAGGCCGCAGACCCGAAGAAACTTTCCTCCGCACCCTTGCCGCAGGCGGCGCGCCGGCCCGCGGCGCCGCCGCCGCACAGCGACGCCGTGCCGACGCCCGCCGTGCGCGCTGAATCACCACCGCGGCCGCAATCCTCGCCGTCGGCACCGCGCAAGGTTAGCTTCTGTTCGCAATGCGGAACGCGCGCCGCGGCCAACGCGAAGTTCTGCGCGCAATGCGGCGCCGCGATCAAGCCGGCCGGCGGCGCGACCGCCTGGACTGAATGATGTCGGCACCCGTCGTCGAGACCAGCGGCCTGACCAAGACTTACGGTGTGGCAACCGTCCTGCGCGATGTGCAATTGCGGATGCTGGCGGGCGCGGACGCGTTCATCGTCGGCGGCAACGGCGCCGGGAAATCCACCCTGCTGCGCATCCTAGCCGGACTCGAAGCGCCGAGCAGCGGCCACGCCCTGGTCTTCGGCCAGGACACGCGCTCACTCGCGGCGCGCTATCGGCGCCGAATCGGCCTGATGGCGCATCAGAGTTTTCTCTACCCGAATCTGACCGCGCGGGAGAATCTCGAATTCTACGCCGAACTGTATTCGCTAGCCGACCCGCATGAGTGCGCTGATCAATGGCTTGGCCGGGTCGGCCTGGCCGACGCTGCCGATACCCGCGTGCGTGCGTTCTCGCGCGGGATGGAGCAGCGCCTGTCGGCGGCGCGTGCGATGATTGCCGAGCCGGCGTTGCTGCTGCTCGACGAGCCGTTTGCGTCGCTCGACCATGACGGCGTCGAGACCGTCGCGGCGCTGATTCGCGGCGCGGTCGAACGCGGCGCCTGCGTGCTGGCGGCGACTCATGTAATCCCCGACATGGACGGCGTCGAGGTTGCGGTCTTCGAAATCTCGCGCGGCCGCCTGATTCAGCATGCGCACAAGGAGGAGGTCCGGCGCGGCGGGAGAATTCGCTCGCTGCTGGGCAGATAGCATCCGTGTCGGGATTTGCCGCCGTCCTGCGCAAGGACCTGCGCCTCGAGCTCCGCAGCGGCGAGAGCACGCTGGCGCTGCTCGGGCTCTCGATGCTGGTGCTGGTGGTGCTGGTCTTTGCCTTCGGCGCGGCGCGCGCGCGCAGCTTCGACGCGGCGGCGGGCGCGCTGTGGGTGGCGATGGTGTTCGCGGGGATGCTGGGGGCCAATCGCGCGCTGCTGGCGGAGCGCGACAACGCTGCGATTCGCGGCCTGCTGCTCAGCCCACTCGAACCCGCCACGCTCTACGCCGCCAAACTCGCCGCCGCGTTCATCTTCATGGCGGTGGCCGAGACTGGCGCGGTCGTGCTGATGGTGTTGTTCTTCAATCTGGACTTCGACGCCTCGATCGCGCGGCTGGCGCCGGTCCTGGTGCTGGGCGCGATCGGATTTTCCGCGCTGGCGACGCTGCTCTCCGCGATCACCGGGCGAACGCGCGGCGGCGATATGCTATTGCCGATCCTCGCGGTGCCGATTTTCGTGCCGGCGCTGATTGCGGGCGTCAAGGCGAGCGCAGCCGCGCTCGCGGGCGCGCCGCTTGCGTCGATGGCCGACTGGCTGAAGATCATGATCGCGTTCGACGTGCTGTTCGTCACCGCCGGTTATCTGCTGTTCGAGCATGTGGTAGGCGGAGACTGACGAAAGGAAACCACTGGTGGCCCCATGAACAACTCCGCGATTCGCAACTGGCTCGGATTCTCGACCCTGGCCCTGATGCTGGCGTCGCTGTTCATGGTCTTCGACTGGGTTCCACCCGACGCCGAGATGGGAATCGCCCAGTTGATCTTTTATTTTCACGTCCCGCTTGCCTGGGTCGCGTTCGCGTCGTTCGGGCTGGTCGCGATTGCCGGGATATTCTACCTGTGGCTCGGCGATCAGCTGTGGGACGACCTCGGCTACGCCGCCGCCGAAACCGGTATGGTCTTCTGCACCCTGATGATCGTCACCGGTTCGATTTGGGCCAAGCCGATTTGGGGCACGTGGTGGACGTGGGACTCGCGGCTGACGATGACTTTTATCCTGTGGCTGATGTACGGCGGTTACCTGATGCTGCGCGCCAGCGCCGACGACACCCCGGAAGTCGCCCGCTTCGGCGCGGTGATCGGAATCGTCGCCGCGCTGGACGTGCCGATCGTTATCGCGTCGGTGCGGCTGTGGCGCACGATACATCCCGCGGTGCTGGTTACCAAGCAGGGCGGCCATGGGCTGGAGGATCCGCGGATGATCTGGACGCTGATGGTGGCGCTGACGGCATTTACCGCGTTGTGGGCGTGGTTCCTGATGCTGCGATTCGCGCAGTTGCGAGCGCGAAGCAGGATGGGCGCGCTCGAGATCAAAATTGCGCTCGCCAGCGCGGCGGCAACCGACGCCAAGTAATGGAGCTGAGTTGATGGAACATTTTGGATACCTGTTCGCCGCGTACAGCATCATTTTTATCGTCATTTTCCTGTACGTAATGTTCATCTGGCGCCGCCAGGCGGCGCTTGACGCCGAACTTCGCACGCTGGAGGCGCGGATGGCGGCGCTGGCGGGCCATCCGGCGGCCGGCGCCCCGCGCTCTGATGCTTGATTTGCTAATCGAGCATGCCAAGTGAGTATCGTAACTGAGGTTTTGAATGTCGCCGACTGAGTATTCCGTATGGAATTTCGCGACTACTACAAAACTCTCGGGGTCGATCGAAAAGCCAGCGAGGCGGAAATCAAGAGCGCCTACCGCAAGCTCGCCCGCAAATTCCATCCCGACGTAAATCCCAACAACAAGGATGCCGAGGCCAAATTCAAGCAATTGAACGAGGCCTACCAGGTCATCGGCGACGCCGAGAAGCGCAAGAAGTACGACGAACTCGGCGCCGATTGGGAGCACGGCGTATCGCAGGAAGAGATGGTACGCCGCTACGCGCGCCAGCAATCGGCGGCCGGCGCGGGCGCAGGCTTCGGCGGCGGCGATTTCAGCGATTTCTTTTCGCAATTCTTCGCCGGCGGCGCGCCGGGGGGCCTCGGACGCGGCGCCGGCGGGCGCACCCGCGGCGGCCCATCACGCGGATTTGCCGGCTACGATTTCGACACCTCCGGCGCGGGCGCCGAGCCGGCGCGCGCGCCCGATCTTCGCGCCGAAGTCAGAATCCCGCTGGTCGATGCGGTCAAGGGCGCGAAACGCCGCCTCGATCTCGTCGCCGACGACGAATGCGCCACCTGCCGCGGCAGCGGGATGATCGCGCGCGAGGAAAAGCAGGGCAAGGCGCGCGTGATTCGTTCCGCCGAGGCTTGTCCCACCTGCGGCGGCGCTGGCGTGGTGCAGGGGCGGCGCACGCTAGAAGTCACAATCCCGGCGGGCGCGGCGGACGGTACGCAGTTGCGCTTGAAGGGGCAGGGCGGCCGCGCACCCCGTCCCGATCAGAATGGCGATCTCTTCTTGACAATCCGAATCGAACCGAACGCGGTGTTTGCGCTGGTGGGCCGCGACCTCCGCGTCAATTTGCCGGTGTGGGACTACGAAGCGGCGCTCGGCGCCGAAATCACTGCGCCCACGGTTGGCGGGCGCGTGTCGCTCAAGATTCCTCCTGGAAGCCAGACGGGACGCGTGATGCGGCTGCGCGGGCAGGGACTGCCGGCCCGCGGCAAGGAGCCGGCGGGGGACCTGCTCTACGAATTGAAGGTGCTTGCGCCCGGGGATTTGAACGCCAAGGAGCGCGCGCTCATGCAACAGTTGGCCGACAGTCTGAGCGCGCGCGGGATCGCCGATCCGCGGGCGGAGCTGATGGCGTCGAAGTGACGCGGAGCTGAATGCGGTGGTGCGGCGATACCTAACCAGAACCTCGACTTCGACGCATCGGCGCGCCGTTCGCGGCCAAGAGGTCCTGATGAGCAGGAGCGTGTTCTGCTCGATCGGCGGATTCAGCGAAGGCGAGTTGGCATTGTGGGAGCGCGAGGATCTGATCGCGCCGGTCCGAGTGGAGCGGGTGCGCGGACGGGCCGAGGCGCTCTACGATCGCGAAGCGTTGAGGCGGGTTCGCGTGATTCGCACGCTCGCAGACGAACTCGAAGTGAATATCCCGGGAATCGGCGTGATCCTGCATCTGCTGGATCAGATGGCGCGCTGAGGTAGGGCCTCTTTTGTGTCATCGCCCGTCGCGCGCTGCGCGGGGCGGAGGTTCATTTGAGCGCGCGGCCGAACCTTATCGGCCCCGGAAGGAACAAGTTGGTCCCCGTGCTGTTTTGGCCGATCGCGACCGTTGGTGTCAGGCTTCCACCGGTACTCAACTGGCTCGGAGTGAACTCGACGACTTGCGTATCCGCTTCGCAGATCGCGTTCGTACCTGTTACTGATGCCCAGAGATCGCCGGAATCATCGAAGTCTATGCCTCCCAGGCAGGTACCGGGGTCGGCGGGGACGCCGAAGGCAGAAGACGTGATGGTCACCGCAGCCGTTGGAGCGATCTCCCCGGAGCCGGTGAGATCGCTGGCCGGGATCATTTCGATCTCATCGCCGCTAGAGCCCGGCCCCGCGAGCCACAGGTTTCCGGCGCTGTCGAAGGCCAGGTCCACGGGATCGAGCCCGTCGGGCACGTTCACAACCAGGCTGGGATTTGGCGGTCCGCTAGCGGCGCGATCACGCGGTGCGAATCTAAACACGTGCTGAGCGTCCGCCGTCGCCCAGAGATTGTCGGACGCATCAAAGCGTATCGCCCAGGGAAAGAAAGCTGGCGAAGAGATCACTATTCTTGGCCATGGATTCCCGCTTTTTTCAATCTGGTTGGGCCGGAACATCATGATGGCTCGTCCAGAGACGTTAGCCGCCCAGAGGTCGCCGGCAGCGTCGAAGGCGAGGCCGGACGAAGCTGAACTGCCGAAAGCTTCACCGGGAATAATAACGACCTTGCGCTTCACCGGCTTGCCGGTCTTGAGCAAAGCTATATCAGCGGGACTGATTTCTATGATCGGGAAAAGGTCATTGTCTGTTCCAAGGGATGTGACCCACAAGTTTTTGTGCCGATCGAAGGTGATTGATAGTGGAGTGAAATAATCCTTCGTGTCGAAGGAGATGCGAGCGCCGGGTTCGCCGCTTTGCTCGAGAGCAAGCCCCTGAAATTCCGAGATGTATGTTTGACTGCCTACCCACAGTCCATGCGGTATTTCTTTCGCTGCGGGCTTGGCCGCCGCGATTTGTATCGACAAGGCCAATATCCCGGCCGCAGCGATGGCTATCGAGCGAATCGTAATTCTGTGATTCCAAGCCATCGTTCCCCCAAGATGACGAGCGAAGTTGCAGTTTCGCGGATCCCAAGCAACCGCATTGCAATATCGACTTATGCATACCAGCAGTTAACCGCCAGTGAAACAGCGAAACGTAGAGCGTTGCCAGAATGACACGGGAAAGTGGCGATCGATGAAGTGGCCGGGATGCGGCACCCTAAATCGGCGCGTTGATGCGGATCTCATGCGGGATTAATCTCATCGGTGATGGTTCGGGATGTGGAAAACGTCGGGGTCGGCGCGGTCGAGACAGCACGCGACACCAAGTGCCGGAACTTTGCACGCTGGAGGCGCGGATGGCGGCGCTGGCGGGCCAGTCGGCGGCCGGTGCGCCGCGGCCGGATGCTTGATTTGCTAATCGAGCAGGCCAAATGAGTATAGTTGCTGCGGTCGCGAATGCTGGCGACTGAGTATTCCAGATGGAATTTCGCGACTACTACAAAACTCTGGGGGTCGATCGAAAAGCCAGCGAGGCGGAAATCAAGAGCGCCTACCGCAAGCTCGCCCGCAAATTCCATCCCGACGTAAATCCCAACAACAAGGATGCCGAGGCCAAATTCAAGCAACTGAACAAGGCCTACCGGGTCATCGGCGACCCTGACAACCGCAAGAAGTACGACGAACTCGGCGCCGATTGGGAGCGCGGCGTATCGCGGGAGGAGCTGGCGCGCCGCTACTCGCGCCGGCGATGGGCGGCCGGCACGGACATCGGCGGCGGCGGTTTCAGCGATTTCTTTTCGCAATTCTTCGCCGGCGGCGGATCAGCCGGTCTTAGACGCGACGCTGGCGGGCGCAGCCGCGGCGGGTCGTCACGCGGGAATTCCGACTTCGATTTCGACGTCACCGGCGCGGACTCCGAGCCGGCGCCCGGACGCGATCTTCACGCCGAAGTCAGAATCCCGCTGGTCGATGCGGTCAAAGGCGCGAAACGCCGCCTCGACCTCGTCGCCGACGACGAATGCGCCACCTGCCGCGGCAGCGGGATGGTTGCGCGCGAGGAAAAGCAGGGCAAGGCGCGAGCGATTCAGTCCGCCAAGCTTTGTTCCACCTGCGGCGGCGCTGGCGTGGTGCAGGGGCGGCGCACGCTCGAAGTCGCAATCCCGGCGGGCGTGGCGGACGATACGCAGTTGCGCTTGAATGGGGATGGCGGCCGCGCACGGCGTCCCGATAAGAATGGCGATCTCTTCCTGACGATCAGAATCAAACCGCACCCGGTGTTTGCGCTCGCGGGTCGCGACCTCCGCGTCAGTTTGCCGGTGTGGGACTACGAGGCGGCGCTCGGCGCCGAAATCGCTGTGGCCACCGTTGACGGCCGCGTGTCGCTCAAGATTCCCCCAGGAAGTAAGACCGGACGCGTCATGCGGCTGCGCGGGCGGGGTCTGCCTGCCCGCGGCAAGGAGCCGGCGGGGGACCTGCTCTACGAACTGAAGGTGCTCGCGACACTTCGCCGATAGTTTCATAGCGCGCGCGCGGGATTGCCGATCCGCAAAGTGAGCCGCAGGGGGGGCGCGTTGATGCGGATATCATGCGGGAATAATCTCATCCTTAATGGTTCGGGATGCGGAAAACATCGTGGTCGGCGCGGTCGCGGCGGCGCTTAAGCGCGCGGGAGTGCGTCGGGGCGCATCGATCCTGGTCGGGCTTTCCGGCGGGGCCGATTCGGTTGCGCTGACTTGTGCGCTGCTTGAGCTTCGCCAGAGCCTGGGGCTCCGGATTGTGGCGGCGCATTTGAACCATCGGATTCGAGGCGGCGAATCGGATCGCGACGAAGCATTCGTGCGCGCGATGTGCGGGCGGCTTGGGGTCGAATTGATCGTCGAACATGCCGAGGGACTTGACGCTTCGATTTCCAGAGCGAACCTGGAGGAGCGGGCACGCGAGGTGCGCCGCGATTTTCTCGGGCGCGTCGCCGACCGCATCGAAGCCGGCTTCATTGCGCTCGGACATCATCGCGACGATCAGGCCGAGACCGTGCTGATGCGCCTGATGCGAGGTGCGGGAGCGGCGGGGATGGCGGCGATGGCCGAGCGCGGGCCGGGACGCCTCATTCGCCCGATGCTGTCGATTTCGCGCGCCGACATTCGCGGCTACCTGGACGCGCGCGCGACTCCGTTCGTGGAAGATTCGACCAATTCGTCGCGCGACATTCTGCGCAACCGGATTCGCGCCGAGCTGCTCCCGATGCTCGAGCGCGAGTATGCGCCGGGGCTTGGCGGGCGGCTGGCCGAGGTTGCGGCCGAGATGCGCTCGCTCGACGAGCTGGTGGCCGCGATTGCCGCGCGCGAATTGGATGCGATGCGCCGGAGCGGCGGCGTGCTGGACGTGCCGGGATTCGCCGCGCTGAATCGCGCGGTGCAGCCGGTTGCGATTCGGCTGTTTCTCTCCGAGCGGATGGGGTCTTTGCGCGGAATTTCTCGCGCGCATATCGAAGCGATGCGTCAACTCATCGTGGAAGGCGGTCCGAGCGGCTCGATCGATCTTCCGGGCGGATGGCGCGCCGGGCGCGAGTACAATTTTCTTCGGTTGATCCAGGCAGGCGCCCGGCGCGAAGCCGCATCGGGATTCTCGGTTGCGATTGGCGCGGACGGAGTCACGGTGGTCGAGGCGGCAGGCTTTGCGTTCGAGGCTTCGACGATTGCCGCGGCGGATGCGTCGATGCCGGACAGTTCGACTTCGCTGGTCGCAATCTTCGACGCTGCGAAAATCGCGGCCGCGGGGCTGGTCGCGCGCAATTTTATCCGGGGCGACAGGATGCATCCGATGGGGATGCGCGGCACGCGCAAGGTCCACGACCTGTTTGTGGATCGCAAGCTGCCGCGGGCGAGGCGGGAGCGCTTCCCTGTGGTTACGCTCGGCGGCGAAATCGCGTGGCTTCCGGGGCTTGCGCGCGGGGACTGCGCGCTGGTCACCAAGGCGACCGAAACCGTACTGCGCGTTGAGGCGTCTGAAATCGCGGCTTAGCGCCCGCCACGTTGCGTGCGGCGCAACGCGCGTGATACTTTGTCTAATAGCATGAACCAGTTTTCTCGCAGTATTGCGCTGTGGCTAGTGCTGGGACTTATGTTCCTCCTGCTGTTCAATATCTTCAGCAGGCAACAGCCCAAAGAACCCGAAATAATTTTCTCGGATTTCCTTAACCAGGTTGAGAAGAACCAGGTCGCCCAGGCCACGATTCAAGGAAATCTGATCAAGGGCGACACGACCAGCGGCGAGCATTTCAAGACCTACGCGCCCGACGATCCCGACCTGGTCAAGACGCTGCGCGAAAAGGGCGTCAAGATCGCGGCCAAGCCGCCCGAGGGCGATCCGTGGTGGATGCTCGCGCTGATGCAGTGGTTCCCGGTGCTGCTGATCGTGGGGCTGTGGATTTTCTTCATGCGCCAGATGCAAATCGGGGGCGGCAAGGCGATGTCGTTCGGCAAGAGCCGCGCCAAGCTGCTGACTGAGAACACGCACAAAGTTACGTTCGGCGACGTGGCGGGAATCGACGAGGCCAAGGACGAGCTCGAAGAGATAATTCAGTTTTTGCGCGACCCGAAGCGCTTCACCCGGCTGGGCGGCAGAATCCCCAAGGGCGTGCTGCTGGTCGGGGCGCCGGGAACCGGCAAGACGCTGCTGGCGCGGGCGATTGCCGGCGAAGCGGGCGTGCCTTTCTTTTCGATCTCGGGATCGGACTTTGTCGAGATGTTCGTTGGCGTTGGCGCGTCGCGCGTGCGCGACCTGTTCGTGCAGGGCAAGAAGCATGCGCCGTGCATCATTTTCATCGACGAGATCGACGCGGTGGGGCGTCATCGCGGGGCCGGGCTTGGCGGCGGTCACGACGAGCGCGAACAGACGCTCAACCAGTTGCTGGTCGAGATGGACGGGTTCGAGGCCAACGAGGGCGTGATCCTGGTGGCGGCGACCAATCGCCCCGACGTGCTCGACCCGGCGTTGCTGCGCCCGGGCCGCTTCGATCGGCGCGTGGTGGTGCCGCTGCCCGACGTCAAGGGGCGCGAGGGCATCCTCAAGGTCCACACCCGCAAGGTGCCGCTGTCCGACGACGTCGATGGGAGCAAGCTGGCGCGTTCGACCCCGGGCTTCGCCGGCGCCGACCTGGAAAACCTTGTGAATGAGGCCGCGCTGCTGGCGGCGCGCCGCAACAAGGACAAGGTCGAGATGTCGGACTTCGAGCTGGCCAAAGACAAGGTGATGATGGGCGCGGAACGGCGCTCGATGGTGATGTCGGGCACCGAGCGCAAGATAATCGCCTATCACGAAGGCGGGCACGCGCTGGTCGCGATGCTTCAGCCGGGTGCGGATCCGGTCCACAAGGTTACGATTATCCCGCGCGGGATGGCGCTCGGCGTGACCCAGCAATTGCCAATGGACGATCGCTACACCTATCCCCGCGACTACCTGGTGACGCGATTGGCGGTGATGTTCGGCGGGCGCACTGCGGAAGAACTCGTGTTCGGTCAGATGACCACCGGCGCGGGCAACGACATCGAAAAAGCGACCGAGCTCGCGCGCAAAATGGTCTGCGAATGGGGCATGAGCAAGGAGCTGGGCCCGATGACCTTCGGGCGGCGCGAGGAACAGATCTTTTTAGGCCGCGATATTTCGCACCATAAGGATTACTCCGAGCAGACCGCGCTCGAGATCGATCGCGAGGTGCGCCGGATCATCGATGACTCGTATCAGAAGGCGCGCCAGATCCTGTCGGATCATCTGCCCCTGCTACACGCCATCGCAGCGCGGCTGCTCGAGCAGGAAGTGCTTGACGGTAGCGAAGTCGAGGCGATGGTGACTGCCTTCCGCGAAGGGCGCGAGATGCCGCCGTCGTCGGCGGCGGTACGCAACGAGCCTCCGCGGCTGGGTGCGGACCCGGGCAAGGAAAAGCGCGCCGACAACGAGAGCAAAGGCCCGCTGCCCGGACTCCCGCCCAAACCGGTTCTCGTGTAATTGTCTTCGCCGTCGTGGTCGCGGCGCTCCGATCGATTCGCCATCGCGAGTCGGATGCCGCGGGGGTGAGGCGGGAGTGGGGCCGGTGCGATGCGACGCTCGCGGATCAAAACCAAATCATCAAGCGATCGAGACCGGCGCAAGCTCGCATCGCAATCCCCGTATCTCAAGCTTTACGACGGCCGCGTGCTCAAGTTCCCCGCCGTAATGGGCGTGCTCAACGTCACCCCCGACTCCTTCTCCGATGGCGGGAGATACCTGGAGCCGGGCCGCGCCGTCGAGCACGCGCTTGCGATGGAAGCGGCGGGCGCCGACCTGATCGACGTGGGCGGCGAATCCTCGCGTCCCGCGGGCGCGTCGGAGATTCCAATTGAGGTCGAGCTCGCGCGAGTGGCGCCGGTACTCGCGCGCTTGGGCAAGCGGCTCACCGTACCGATCTCGATCGACACGCGCCGCGCCGAAGTCGCGCGGGTCGCGCTCGAGTCGGGCGCGGCGATAATCAACGATATCACTGCGCTCGAGCACGACTGCGAAATGGCGCCGCTTGCCGCGCGAACCAGGTGCGCGGTGGTGCTGATGCATATGCGCGGCGGTCTCGCCAATCATATCGAGTTCGCACGCTACCGCGACGTGGTGCGCGAGGTCGTCGAATACCTCGGCGTGCGCGCGCGCTTCGCCGCCGCGGCGGGAGTTGTGCGCTCGCGGATCATCCTCGACCCGGGGCTAGGCTTCGCCAAGACCGCCCAGCATAATCTGAAGTTGCTGGCAGCCTTGCCCGACCTCTGTGCCCTCGGCTATCCCGTATTGGTAGGAGCGTCGCGCAAGCACTTTGTCGCCGCTATCGCCGGAGCGGGCGAGCGGGAGCTGGAGTTTGGCACCGCGGCTGCCAACGCGCTGGCAGTCGCGGCTGGCGCGTCGATCGTGCGCGTGCACGACGCGGGCGCAGCGGCGGCCGTGGTGCGGATGGCTGCGGCGATGGCGGGACGGGACGAGCGGTTCAGGCGCAATGCATAACTACATACCCATGATACCGCAGCCGCGATGGCAGGACATCGTTGACGTCCTGATCGTGGCGTACGTGATCTACCGGATCGCGCTCTTGATCCGCGGCACGCGCACGATGCAGATGGTGGTCGGGATGGTGATCGTGGGCGGCGCGTTCGTCGCGTCGCAGGTGCTCGGGCTGTTCACCCTCAACTGGCTCTTGAACAACTTCCTCGGTTCGTTGTTTGTGATCCTGGTGGTTATCTTCCAGGCGGATATTCGGCGCGCGCTGACCCGTGTCGGTGCGCAATCCTTCCTCGGCCGCAACGCGGCGGCGGTCACACCAGCGGAGGAAATAGCAACCGCGGCGGCGTGGCTTTCCGCGCGTCGAATCGGCGCGCTGATAGTGATCGAGCAGGACGATGGGCTGGGTGAGTTTGTCGAAAGCGGAAGAGCCGTTGACGGCAGGGTCTCGCCGGAGCTGCTCGAAACGATTTTCATGAACGGCTCTCCGCTGCATGATGGAGCCGTGATCATAAACGGCGAGCGGATACTGGCCGCGGCCTGCCTGCTGCCGTTGTCGCAAAATCCCAACGTAAGCCTGTCGCTGGGCACCCGTCATCGCGCGGCTATTGGAATGAGCGAGGACAGCGACGCGGTGGTGCTGGTCGTGTCCGAGGAGGACGGAACGATTTCCCTTGCTCGCGGCGGTGTTCTGAACCGTGGACTGGAGCCCGCCGAGGTCCTGTCCACCCTCAAAAAACTGCCGGGTTAGGCGCGCGGAACCAGAAGAGCGACCGGGACGACGCACAATGAGGCTGGGCGACTACAAACGTATGTTCGGAGTCGATGGCGCGCGCCGCCGGCTCCGCGGCGCCAACATCGGGCTGCGCATACTCGCGGTGATGCTCGCGATCGGGCTGTGGATGTTCGTCAACGCGGGCGAGCGCGGCTCGGTCGAGCCGCTCACCGTGCCTATCAGCTATCGCTCGCTCCCCAATGGGATGGTGATCGTGAATCATCCGCCGGCCTTCGTAAAAATCGAAGTCACTGGTCCGCGCACCCTGCTTTCGCTGCTGGATCCCGAACGGCTTACGCTCAAGCTCGACCTGCGCGGCGTTGCCGCCGGACAATCCGAGTTCAAAATATACCCCGGCATGTTCAACGTGCAGCGAAACACCGCCGTGACCAGCATCTCGCCCGATCAGTTGTCGCTTGATATCGATCGCCTCGTTACGCGTGACGTGCCGGTCCATCTGGCGGTTCAGGGCAAGGTTGAGCCGGGTTACACGATCACCTCGGTCGATATTACGCCGCCGAGCGTCACCATCGTCGGGCCCAGCCGCTTCGTCACGCCGCTTACCTCGGTCAGCACGGAACCCTTCGACTTGAAGGGACTCACCTCGGACACCAGCCGCCCAATTGATATCGAGCCGCCCAATCCGGCCCTGGGATTTTCTACCGGTCATGTCGATGCGCGGGTTAACGTCGCGGAGGCGATTGAAGACCGTGAGTTTCGCGCGGTCGACGTCGAAGTCAAGGATAGTAACTTCAAGTACCGGATCGAACCCAAGCAGGCCACGCTGACGATTCGCGGGCCCGCGGTCAAGCTCGCGGCTCTCGCGTCGAAGGGACTGGCCTACGTTGAGGCGAAGGGCGTCGCGCCAGGCTCGCACGAATTGCCGCTGCAGGTGACGTTGCCCGACGGAATGCAGTTGATGCGCCAGTCGCCCGACAAGGTTAGACTGCGAACGTATCACGAGAAGCTGACAACTACCGCCGATGAGCACCCATCGTAAACTGTTCGGCACCGACGGCGTCCGCGGAGTCGCCAATCAGGAGCCGATTACCTCCGAGACCGCGCTCAAGCTCGGCCGCGCGCTCGCCCATGTGCTGCGCAATTCCAGCGAGCGTCATCGCAGAATCCTTATCGGCAAGGACACGCGCCTGTCGGGCTACATGCTCGAGACCGCGATCGAGTCGGGGATCTGCTCGATGGGCGTGGACGTATGGCTGGTGGGTCCGCTGCCCACCCCTGCGATCGCGTTTCTGACCCGCAGCATGCGCGCCGACGCCGGCGTGGTCATATCGGCCTCGCACAATCCCTTCCAGGACAACGGGATCAAGTTTTTTTCGCGCGAAGGATTCAAGCTCGACGACGCGACCGAGTGCCGAATCGAAGCGCTGGTGTTCGACGAAAGCGAGGTCGCGATGCATCGCGCGCACGCCGGCGATATCGGCAAGGCCAAGCGAATCGACGACGCGCTCGGCCGTTACCTGGTATTTCTGAAGTCGTGCCTGCCGCGCTCGGTCGCCTTCGACGGGCTGAAGGTCGCTATCGATTGCGCCAACGGCGCCGCCTACAAGGTCGGTCCCGAGGTGCTGGAGGAAATGGGCGCCAACGTCGTGGCGATCGCCGCCGAGCCCGACGGCACCAACATCAATCTCGATTGCGGCGCGGTGCATCTCGACGCGATCCGCCAGACCGTTGCGCGCGAGCATGCCAACGTCGGCATTGCGCTCGACGGCGACGGCGATCGCGCGATGCTGATCGACGAGCGCGGCGAAGTCTTCGACGGCGACGACGTGATGGCGCTGCTCGGCCGCAAGCTCGCCGCCGAAGGCCGGCTCAGCCACAACGCCGTGGTCGCAACCGTGATGAGCAACTTCGGACTCGAGCTCGCGCTTCGCGACGCCGGCGTGCGCCTGATTCGCACCGAGGTCGGCGACCCCGCGGTCGTGCGCGAGATGCGGCTCAACTCGTACAACCTGGGCGGGGAGCAGTCGGGCCACGTCATCTTCATGGATCACTCGACCACCGGCGACGGACTGATAAGCGCCCTGATGGTGCTCGCGCAAATGGTCGAGAGCGGGAGGACGCTCAGCGAACTTCGCGCGATGCGCCGGGTGCCGCAGGTTCTGGAAAACGTGCGCGTCCGAAAGCGCGTGCCGATTGCCGAGATGCCCGAGGTTCAGCGAATCGTTGCCGACGCCGAACGCCGGCTCGCCGGCGCCGGCAGGCTGCTGGTGCGATATTCCGGCACCGAGATGCTCGCGCGGGTGATGGTCGAAGGCGCCGACGGCGTTCAGATCAAAACGCTCGCACAGGAAATCGGCGCCGCGATCCGGAAGTACGCCGGCGCCCCCGCGGCCTAATCAATCCGGATCAGCGAATGGGTCGCGATGCGCCCGCCACGACGCCTTTGTCGTGCAGCCCGGCGATCTCGCGCGAGCTGAGCCCGAGCACGTCGGCCAGCACTTCATCCGTGTTCTCGCCGAGCAGCGGCGCGCGCCGCACCGGGATACGGGGCACGGTGGAGAACTGCAGCGGCGAACCAGGCATCAGGTACGTGCCGACGCCCGGATGCTCGAGCTCGGCGAAGATCGGATTCGCGGTCGAGCATCGCGGGTCCTCCTTAACCAATTGGCGGAAGGTCTGGTAAGGGCCCCACGAAACGTTGGCGCCGGCGAAGGTCTCGCGGATCGCCGCCAGATCGCGCGAGGCGAACCACGGCCGCAGCAGCGCCGCTATCAAATCGCGAGCCTGGAACCGCCCGCTCTCGCTGTCGAGGTCGTGGCCGGTCGCATGCTCGATACTCGCGCACGCCTCCTCGATTCCCGTCACTTGCTTAAGCGCAACCCATTGGCGCGCGGTCAGCGCGACCACCATCACCCGCCGGTCGTCGCGGGTTTCGAAGTCGTGGCCGAACGCGCCGTACAGGTAGTTGCCGTCCTTCGGCTGATCGTGCCCGCCGAGTTCGGCCTCCGCGATACGGCCCAGATTCCCGACCATCGCGAACGCCACGTCCGAAAGCGACAGGTTCACCAGTTGTCCTTCGCCGGTGAGCCGGCGATGGCGCTCCGCCGCCAACAGGCCTACCGTCGCGAGCGTGCCGAGCGCTATATCCCACGCGGGCAGGATACTGTTGAGCGGCTCGGCCAGATTGCGCGGCCCGGTCGCCCACGGAAACCCGGTCGCCGGGTTGACCGTGTAATCGACCTCGCTGGTGCCGTCGGGATTCCCGGTCAGCGCGACCATCACCAGATCGGCGCGGCGCTTGCGCAGCCCGTCGTATTCGAGCCATCCGCGCGCCGGAAAGTTGGTCAGGAAGATGCCTCCCTGCTCACCGGGCGCGGTGATCAGCGCCGCCACCAGTTCGCGCCCTTCGGGCGTGCGTACGTCGATCTGAATCGAGCGCTTGCCCTTGTTCAACCCGGCCCAGAACAGGCTCTGGCCGTGAGCGGCGAGCGGCCATCGATGGTAGTCGAGACCGCCGCCAATCTGGTCGAAGCGGATAACGTCCGCCCCGAGCTGCGCGAGCGTCATCCCGCCCAGCGGCGCGGCCACGAACGCCGAGCCTTCGACCACCCGCAGCCCTGAAAGGATTCCGCTCATGCCATCACTCCTACAAAGCGCCAGTCCAGCACGTCCTCGGAGCCGCCCTCGCGGTCGGCGCGCACGCGCGAGCGCAGATGTACCAGGCCGCCGCCGCCGGCAAGCGGCTCGGCGCGTTCCAGTTCCAGCCTGCTGCGCAGCGTATCGCCCTCGCGCACCGGCGCAAGATGATCGCATCCGTGCCATGCAACGATCGTCACCAGGTTCGGTATCGCGCGAGTCGCCTGCGCCGCTGCCAGGCCGATCGTATGGCCGCCATAGACCAGCCGCCCCGACGGGCTGGAGGCGGCGTCGTGATGCGCCATCGCGATATTCAGCGTCAGCCGCGCCAGTTCCGGAGCCGACGATACGACGTCGCCGCCGGTGACCTCCCATACCGTTCCCGCCGCAAGGTCGGCGAAATGCGGCCCCGGCGCGGCCTCGCGAAACGCCGTCAGGTCCCATCCCTTAACCGGCGCGGCGATAGCGCTCGGATCGAGGTCGGCGCCGATCGCTTCGAGATCGGCATTGTGGCCCGTCTGGCCTTCGGCATCACGCAGTGGGAGCATCGCGCAGCGCCAGTAATCCAGCACCGCGCGGCCCTTCTGATCGACGGTGCGCACGCGCAGAGCCGCGAGGCCGGTCGCAGCTCGGCCCGGTCGCGGCCGGTTCTGCCGGAGCGCCACGACCTCGGTCTTGGTGTAGAGCGTGTCGCCGATCGCGGGCGCGCGGCGGAACATGAAGCCGCGATAAAAAAGGTTCGCGATTACCCGCTGAGTGAGCAGCGTGGATTGTCCCGTTGCCACGTCCCACACCAGTGCGGGATGAGCGATCGCGGCGCCGAGCACGCGACGGCTCAACTCCGCGTCGAGCGCAAGCCGCATCCGGCCGCCGACGATCGCGGCGTGCGCCGCAGCTACGCCTTCAGTCAGGGTCAGCGCCGGAGCGCCGTCGGCGACGAGTCCGACCTGGAGGTCGTCGAAAAACGGCCCACCAACCGTTTGTACATCCACGCTCATGGTTCCCCGCCCCGCATTGGCACGTAAATCACCTCATCTTAGCGTCGAGTGCAAGGGGCCGTGGCGACGGCAGCGCAGTATTAAGCCGATGGCAGGGGCCGCGCGCGACAACGGAGCGCGGCCTTAACGGTGGGTGCAGGGGTCACCCCTGCTTCGTGCGCTTGCGCTTCGCGCCGAGCGGCTTCGAGCCCAGGGCCTTGAGATACGCCTTCACTGTGCGCGTCAGCCCCATGTAGAGCGCGTCCGCGACGAGTGCGTGCCCGATCGAGACTTCCTGCAACCCCTTGACCGCTTTCGCATAGGCCGGAATATTCTTGAGATTCAGATCGTGGCCCGCATTCACCCCGAGTCCGATTTCCCGCGCCAGCCGTGCGGCTTCGCGATGAGCCCCGAGGATCTCTTTACCGGCCGGCGTGCCGAACGCATTCGCATACGGTCCGGTGTACAGCTCGATTCGGTCCGCGCCGAGTTCTTGCGCGCGCCTGATCTGCCGCGGGTCGGTCTCGAGGAAAAGGCTCGTGCGGATTCCCGCCTTGCCGAGCCTGGCGAGCACGTCGCCGAGCCAATCCGCCGCGCCGCTCGTCAGGTTCCATCCCGCATTCGACGTCAGCACGCCCGGCGGGTCGGGCACCAGCGTTACCTGCGCCGGCCTGACGCGGGTTACGAGCTCAAGAAATTCCTCGCCCGGGTATCCTTCGATATTGAACTCGACCGTCAGCATCGCCGCGAGATCGAGCACGTCCTGAAACGTGATATGCCGCGCGTCGGGCCGCGGATGGACCGTAATCCCGTGGCATCCGGCGGCGATACAGGTGCGCGCCGCCTCGAGTACGTCGGGAACATTTCCGCCGCGCGCATTGCGCAGCAGCGCAATCTTGTTGACATTGACGCTGAGTCGAATCATTCCGACCTGAGCCTACCAGAGCCAGCGAGCCAGTCCAGTTTTTGATTGCCGCCCGCATTCCCGCCTCCCGCGCATGGTGTAATATCTGGTCTGCCAGGATAGCCGACGATGATTTTGCTCAACGCCGCCGAAAGCCGCGAACTCGATCGCATCAGCCGGGATAAGTACGGAATTTCCTCCTACCTGCTGATGACCCGCGCGGGCGAGGCTGTTGCCGACGCGCTAGTCGAGCGTTTCCCCGAAGCCGCCGCCGATGTGCTCGTCGTGGCGGGCAAGGGCAACAACGGCGGCGACGGATTCGTCGCCGCCAGACAACTGATTGAGGACGGCTTCGGCGTGCGAGCCGTTCTGCTCGGTCGCGCGGCGGACTTGAAGGGCGATGCGGCCCGGGCATACGCGGAGTTTTGCGCATCCGGCGGCAAGGCGATCGAGGCATTCACGGAAACCGCCCTCGACGCCGCGCTCGGCAAGCGCCCGAGCGCCGTTATCGACGCGATTTTCGGGACCGGCCTGAACGCGGAGGTCAAAGACGCGCCGCGCCACGCGATCGAGCTTGCTAATTCATTCGCGGTGCCCGTAATTGCCGTCGATATCGCGTCGGGGGTGAACTCGGACACGGGTGCGGTGATGGGCGCAGCGATCCGGGCCTCGCTCACGGTGACGTTCGGGTTCGCGAAGTTCGGCCACGTTTCATATCCGGGCGCCGGGCAAACCGGCGAGTTGCGGGTCGTCGATATCGGCTTCGCCGCGCGCGCGATTGAAGAGATAGCGCCACGCGGCCGATTCCTCGAGCGCGGGGACGTGCGCCATTTGATTCGCGAGCGGCCGGCGAATTCGCACAAAGGAATGTATGGACATCCGCTGGTAATCGCCGGCGGCCGCGGCAAGTCGGGCGCCGTGTTGCTCGCGTCGCGCGCTGCCCTGAGAGCGGGCGCGGGCCTGGTTACCGCGGCGGTGCCCGAGTCGATCCAGCCAATCGTCGCCGCGGGGCAGGCCGAACTGATGACCGAGCCGATCGCCGATCGCGACGGCCATTTCGACGGCACTCACGCGCCCCACGCGTTGAAGATGATAATTGGCGGGATGAACGCGTTGATCGTCGGGCCGGGAATGGGAGTCAGCGATGACACCAAGCGCCTCGTCGAATGGCTCATTTCAGATGCGTGCGAGCGCGAGCGCCCGATGCTGCTCGACGCGGACGGACTCAACGCGCTGGCCGCAATCGGTTGCGAGGCTTTAAGGCGTGCGCGCGGCCCGGTCGTGCTGACGCCTCATCCGGGAGAAGCCGCGCGCCTGCTCGGCGTGACGCCGGCGGCAATCAACGGCGATCGCGTGTCTGCCGCGCGCAATCTGGCGGATCGAACCGGAGCGTCGGTCCTGATAAAGGGCGCGCACTCGGTTATCGCCTCCCCCGACGGCGATGTCTATATCAACTCGACCGGGAATGCCGGGATGTCCACGCCCGGCATCGGAGACGCGCTCTCGGGAATCGTCGGCGCGATGCTTGCACAGAAGATGCGCCAGCTCGACGCGCTCGCGCTCGGCGTTTTTCTCCACGGCTACGCGGCCGATCGCGTGGCGGCGCGGATGGGTCGCGTGGGCTATATCGCCGGCGACGTTATTGACGAGCTGCCGGCGGCGCTGGAAGCACTAACGCGGTAGTTGCGCTATATTGCTCACTGAGCAATCGCGATGGCTAATCCTGCGGAAGAATCGGGCGCGACCGTGGTCACGATGGTGATCGAGAGCCGTTCGCCACACGAGACCAAATCGTGGGGACGGCGGCTCGCCTCGATTCTCGAAGGCGGCGAACTACTCGGCCTGATTGGCGATCTCGGTGCGGGCAAGACCTGCTTCATCAAGGGTCTCGCAGGGGGGCTCAGCTTGCGCGAAGAGGACATCGTGAGCCCCACCTTCACCATGATCCAGGAGCATCAGGGGCGCTTGCCGCTCTATCATATCGATCTGTATCGGCTCGAAGAGGCGACCCTCGACGACCTGGGCCTTCGCGAATACTTGTTTTCCGAAGGTATCGCCGCGGTCGAATGGTTCGAGCGATTGCGCGGCGGTGCGGAGATGGACTACCTGGCGGTCCGGATCAGGTACGCTGGCGCGAATCTGCGCCGGATCGAATTCAGCGCGGCGGATTCCCGTCACGCGCAAATCATTTCCAAGTTGAAGCGCCGCTTCTCCTAAGCCCATGAAGTCCCGCCACGCAGCCGCGCTCGCATCCAAAGACGCAAAAGCTGTTACTGCAGGTGCGCTTCTCGGGTTGCTGATACCGGTAGGGGTTCATCTGACCATGCACCTTTACCCGTTGGGGAATTGGATACTTTGGCTGTGGCCGAGCCTCGTGCTCCTGTTGGTGTTCGGAGTGCCTGCGCCTGTTGCCGATATGAGACTGATTTTCGCCATCTCTGTTGGAATCAACATTGTTCTGTACGCCGTCTTGGCGTGGTTCGCGATGATGGTTTTCGATACCGCGAAACGACTGTAGAACGAACCGACGATCTGAAATTCAGACGCCGGATCTCGGATTAAGACAGTACCCGCTCCGCAGGGGCTGGTTTGAGGCGAATTTTCCGCTCATAATACAAAATTGCGCCATTTTTCAACCAAACAGGGTGATTTCGGTGGGATTGGTCGTTCAAAAATACGGCGGGACTTCGGGCGGATCGATCGAGCGAATCAAGGCGGTCGCCGATCGTGTGGTCAGGGCGCGTGCCACCGGTAATCGGATCGTCGTGGTGGTCTCGGCGATGGCGGGCGAGACCAATCGGTTGTTCAAGCTCGCCTCCGAGTTGAGCGAATCGCCCAACGCGCGCGAGACCGACGTGCTGGTCGCCACCGGAGAGCAGGTCTCGGCCGCGCTGCTCGCTATCCGGCTCCAGTCGATGGGGTATCCGACGGTTTCCTTTCTGGCTTTTCAAATGAACCTTACCACCGACTCGCATCACGGCCGCGCGCGAATCAAATCGGTGCAGTGCGATCGCGTGATGCGCGCCCTCGACGAGGGGCGGATCGCCGTGGTTGCCGGCTACCAGGGCGTCAACTCCGACGGCGATATCACGACGCTCGGCCGCGGAGCGTCGGATCTGACCGCGGTCGCGCTGGCGGCCGCTCTCAAAGCCGACGCCTGCGAAATCTACACCGACGTGGATGGCGTCTATACGGCCGATCCCAACATCTGCCCCAAAGCAAAAAAACTCAGCCGCATCTCGTACGATGAGATGCTCGAGATGGCGGGACTCGGGGCGAAAGTCCTGCAAACCCGTTCGGTTGAACTCGCCCGACGTTACAACGTGCCGCTGGTCGTCCGCTCCAGCTTCCGGGAAGTCGAGGGGACGTGGGTCGGACAAGAGGATTTGTCAATGGAGGACGTGCTCGTTTCGGGCGTAACGCTCGATCAGAACCAAAGCAAGATAACTGTTGCCGGAGTTGAGGATCGGCCCGGTCTGGCCGCGAAGATTTTCAGCCCGATCGCCGACGCGGGGATCGTTGTGGATATGATTATCCAGAACGCCAGCGCCGACGGCCGCACCGACATGACGTTTACCGTCGGCCGCGAAGATCTCAGCCGCGCGCTTGAAATCGTTACGCGTACCGCCTGCGAAATCGGCGTGTCGGACGTGCGGCATAGCGATCAGGTCGCCAAGGTTTCGGTGGTCGGAGTTGGAATGCGCACGCATGCGGGGGTCGCGGCCTCGATGTTCCAGGTGCTGGCGGCGGAACGTATTAATATCGAGATGATCTCGACCTCGGAGATTAAGGTCTCGGTCGTGGTCAATTCGAAATACGGGGAGCTCGCGATGCGTGCGCTGCACGACGCGTTTGTCAATGGCGCCGGCGGCTCGACCGCCGCGCCGCGGGAGACAGTTTGAGTACGATGCCGGATGCCAAGCATATCCAGATTTACGACACCACTTTGCGCGACGGATGCCAGTCCGAAGACGTCTCGCTGACGGTCGAGGACAAGGTCACGATCGCCCAGCGTCTGGACGATCTCGGGTTCGATTATATCGAGGGTGGATGGCCGGGCTCGAACGATCGCGACGCCGCGTTCTTCAAAGAGATCAAGAAGATCAAGATTCACCACGCCAGGATTGCGGCCTTCGGCGCGACTCGCCGCTCCGGAGTGCGCGCCGCGGCCGATCGCAACCTGCAACTGCTGCTGCGCACCGGGACTCCGGTGGCGACCGTGGTCGGCAAGACCTGGGACATGCACGTGCGCGAGGCGCTGCGAATCCCGCTGAACGAAAATCTCGAAATTCTCAACGACACGATCGCGTTTCTGAAAAAGCACTTCGACGAGGCGATTTTCGACGCCGAACATTTCTTCGACGGCTATTTTCACAACCCCGAGTACGCGCTTGCGTGCCTGAAGGCTATTGACGACGCGGGCGTCACGCTGATCGCGCTGTGCGACACCAACGGCGGACGTCTGCCGGGCGAAATCGAAGCCGCGGTAACCGCGGCTCGCGCCGCGGTCAATTGCCCGATCGGAATTCACTGTCACAACGACTCGGAAGTCGCGGTCGCCAACACCCTTGCCGGCGTGTGCGCGGGCGCGGTGCAGGTGCAGGGGACGATCAACGGTTTCGGCGAGCGATGCGGCAACGCGAACCTGGTTTCGATAATCGCCAACTTGCAGCTCAAGCTCGGCTACCATTGCGTACCCCCGGCCAAGCTCAAGATGATGCGCGAGGTCTCGACGCTGGTGTACGAACTCGCCAACATCACGCCGTTCCCGCGCCAGCCGTACGTCGGCCGCAGCGCGTTCGCGCACAAAGGCGGGCTGCACGTGTCGGGAATCCAGCGCAACACCGCGACCTACGAGCACGTCGATCCCGCGCTGCTTGGCAACGACCGCCGCGTGCTGCTTTCCGAACTCTCGGGCCGCGCCAATATCGCGTACAAGGCAAAAGAATTCGGACTCGAGCTCGATCCGGCGAACGACAAGATCGGCGTGCTGCTCGACGAACTCAAGCGGCTCGAGGGCGCGGGCTACACCTTCGACGGAGCGGACGCATCGTTCGAGCTGCTGATGCTGCGCACGCTCGGCCTGGCCAAAGAGCATTTCAACTTCGTCAGTTTCCGCGTCTTCGACGACAAATGGCATGAGGACCGCGCGCCTTTCAGCGAGGCGGTGATCGTGATCGAAGGACCCGACGGCGTGCGCACGCGCAACTCCGCCATCGGCAACGGCCCGGTCAACGCGCTCGATTCGGCGCTGCGCCAGGCGTTGCTGCCGTACTATCCCAATCTCGAGGCGATGCAGTTGGTCGATTACAAAGTCCGCGTGCTCGACAACGGCGCCGGCACCGAGGCGCGCGTCCGCGTGCTGATCGAATCGACCGACGGCAAGCGCCGATGGGGCACGGTTGGATTGTCGAGCAACGTGGTCGAGGCGAGCTGGCAGGCGCTGGTGGACTCGGTCGAATACAAGCTGCACAAGGACAACGTGAAGCCGCGCGTGAAGCCGGCCAAGCACAACGGCGCGCGTCCGCGGGCTTCCAAGGCCGCGGAGAATGCGCCGGCGCGTGCAAGATAGCGACGCGAGCGGGCCTCCGTCCACGCCCGCGCCATCCACGATCATGTTCGCGCGCGAGCGGTCTGCGTCACGCGAAGGACGCCCGGCTTTTTCCGCCGATCGGCGTAAGATAAGCTAGGCGCCGCACTGGAGATGACCAAAACCGTCCACGAGATTTATCTCGATCACAACGCCGGCGCGCCGGTTCGCGCGGAGGCTGCCGCCGCGATTTCACGCCTGATTGCCGAGGCCGGCGGGAATCCCGCGTCGGTGCATCGTGCGGGCCAGCGTTCGCGCCGGATGCTGGAGGTTGCGCGCGCGCAGGTCGCGTCGATCGCCGGCGCCGAGCCGCGGCAGATGGTGTTTACCAGCGGCGGCACCGAATCGAACAACCTCGCCATCTTCGGCGCGATCGGCACGGCCGCTCGACGCCGCAAAATCATTACATCCCAGATCGAGCATTCATCGATCCTCGCCCCGATTGCGGAACTCGAGCGCCGCGGCTTTGACGCAGTGCGAGTCGCGCCCGACTCCGACGGGCGGATCGATCCGGCGCGGGTGCTTGCCGCGCTCGACAGCGAGACCGCGCTGGTCACGCTTGGACTGGCCAACTCCGAGGTTGGAACGATTCAGGATCTCGCTCCGCTCGCGTCCGTGTGCGCCGAGGCCGGTGCGTTGTTTCATATCGACGCGGTGCAGGCGGCCGGCCGGATTCCGGTTGATGCCGCGGCGCTGGGATGCGACCTGATGACACTGAGCGGCCACAAGCTTGGCGCGCCCGCGGGAATCGGCGCTTTGTACGTGCGCGACTTCGCGCGCATCGCGCCGATCGTTTTCGGCGGGCCGCATGAAGGCGGCATGCGAGCGGGCACGCCGAATCTGCTCGGCGCAGTGGCTTTCGGCGCGGCGGCCGAGGCCGCGATGAGTGCGATGGCGGCGGAGCGGGTCCGAATCGGTTCGCTCGCCGCGTCGATGCTGGCGCGTCTATCCGAGGCGATACCCGGTCTTCGCTTGAACGGCCCGATCGCCGGCAGGCTTCCGAATACGCTCAACCTGACGTTTCCGGGCGTGCTCGGCGAGAGCATGTTGATCGCGCTCGATCTCGAAGGCGTCGAAGTTTCGATGGGCTCGGCGTGCGCGGCAGGAGCGGTCGAACCGTCGCACGTGTTGCGCGCGATGGGCCGCAGCGTTGCCGACGCGCGCAGCTCGCTCAGAATCAGCCTCGGTTGGAACAACACTGCGGATGAAATCGAAACGGCCGCGGCGCTGATCCCGCAGGTGTGGCGGCGCGTAACCGGCGCCGAACCTCTGGCGGAGGCGAGCGCACGATGAGGCGGCGAGTGCTGGTTGCGATGTCGGGCGGGGTGGACAGCTCGGTCGCGGCGGCGATGGTGCGCGAACAGGGTTACGACGTGGTCGGGGTGGCGATGCGGCTTGCGCCCGAGCCATCAGGGCCAATCGGGAAGCGGCGCGGCACCTGCTGCTCGCATGACGACTTCGAAGATGCGCGGCGGGTGGCGGAGCGGCTGGATTTTCCGTTCTACGTGATCGATTTGCGCGCCGACTTCGCCGCGCGCGTGGTGGATAACTTCGTCATCGAATATCTGGGCGGGCGCACGCCGAATCCGTGCGTGATGTGCAATCGCGAGATCAAATTCGATCGCTTGTGGAGCCGCGCCCGCGCGCTTGGGGCCGACTACGTGGCGACCGGGCATTACGCCCGGATAGAGCAGGGGGCGGACGGCAGATTTCATCTGCTGCGCGCCGCCGACGACTCGAAGGATCAGTCGTATTTTCTGTTCACGCTCGGCCAGGACGAGCTCGCGCGAACCCTGTTTCCGCTTGGTGCGATGACCAAGACCGAAGTCCGCGCGCGTGCGCGCGCCTTGGGTCTTGTCACCGCGGACAAGCCCGAGAGCCAGGAAATCTGCTTCGTTCCCGACGGCGACTACGCGAGTTTTGTCGAGCGGCAAAGCGATTTTGCGCAGCTGCGCCCGGGCGCGGTTATCGACCGCGACGGAAGGCGGCTGGCCGCTCACACGGGCGTGCATCGCTTTACCGTCGGGCAGCGGCGGGGGCTCGGTGTCGCGAGCGGCGAGCGGCTGTACGTCCGCGAGATTCGGGCCGAGTCGGGCGAGGTCGTGGCCGGGAGGCGCGAGGAGCTGGATTGCGCGGGACTGGTCGCGAACCGAATCAGCCTGGTCGATGATTCGATAGCGCCGGGGCGCGCGCTCGGGGTCGAGGTGAAGATTCGCCATCGCCACCGCGCGATCCCGGCAACGATGCGCTTCGATTCGGGGCGGCGCGCGGAGATTCGGTTCGCGTCGGGCGGTCCGGCGGTGACGCCGGGGCAGGCGTGCGTTTTTTATCGCGGTGAAGAAGTGCTCGGCGGCGGAATTATCGAACGGGCGATCGCGCCAGAGCAGGCGAACTGACGATGGCAACGCGGTTTGCGATCGCAACGCTCGGATGCAAGGTCAATCAATACGATTCGGCGGTTATCGAGTCGCGCCTGACCGCGCGCGGAATGGAACGCCGCGAGTTCAACGAGCAGGCCGACGTCTATATCGTCAACACCTGCACGATCACCGATCGCGCCGATGCGGAGAGCCTGCGTATCGCGCGGCGTGCGCGGCGGCTCAATCCGAATGCCCGGGTGGTCATGACCGGATGCCTGGCGCAGGCGAGCCCGGGCGTGCTGGCGAAGGCGCCGGAGGTTGACGCCGTGATCGGGCTTGGCCGGCTCGGCGACCTGGAACGCGCAGCCGCTTCAGGAGCGGACGAGCGGGTGATGGTCACGAACCTGCGCAAGGAAAAGGGGCCGATTGAACTGGCCACGGTCACGCTGGAGGGCCATACGCGCGCGTTTCTGAAATTGCAGGAAGGATGCGATCAATTCTGCACGTTCTGCATCGTGCCGTTTTCGCGCGGCGCCTCTCGCAGCGTCGAGCCGCGCCGTGTGATGGCGGCGCTGGACGATCTTCATGCGCGCGGCTTCAAGGAAGTCGTGCTGACCGGGGTTCATCTGGGGGGCTACGGCAAGGACCTGGAGCCGCGGGTCGAGCTGGCCGATTTGCTCGAGATGATCGCCGAGCGATGCCCGCTGGAGCGGGTGCGGATAAGCTCGCTCGATCCCGAAGAATTGAGCGACCGGATCGTGGAAATAATTTCGAGCAGCGGAAAATTCTGTCCGCATCTGCATCTGCCGCTGCAATCGGGCGACGACGAAACCCTCTCGCGGATGCGGCGGCGCTATCAGCGCGGCTATTTCCGCGATCGGGTCGAGCGCGTCTTGCGCGCGTGGCCCGACGCGGCGATCGGCACCGACCTGATCGTGGGCTTTCCCGGCGAGACGGCGGGCCGTTTCGAGTCGTATTTCAATTTCGCCGAGTCGATGCCGCTTGCGTATTTCCACGTGTTTCCGTATTCGGTCCGGGCCGGGACCACGGCGGCGAAGTTTTCCGGGAGGGTGAAGCCGGCGGAGATCAAGCGGCGCGCCGCGGTGATGCGCGCACTGGGCGAGCGCAAGCGGGCCGAATTCGCCCGGCGATTCGTCGGAACGAAACTTAAGGTATTACTTGAAGAGCGGGGGCCGGCCGGCGAGCTGCAGGGCTACAGCCGCAACTACCTGCGGGTATCGACGCAGGGGGCCGACGAACTGGCAAATCGAGAAGTCGAGGTGGAGGCGTCAAGCGTTGAAGGTGCGCGACTGGTTGGGGAGATTGTTCGGCCGCGGGCGGACGAGACCGCGTGGCGCCGAAGCGGCTGAAAGTTCCCGCACCAAACTCGAGCGTGTGCTGGGCTATTCGTTCGCGCGAGCGGATTTGCTGGAGACCGCGCTGACGCATCCGAGCGCCGCGGTGGGCAGCGACGCGCATTACGAGCGGCTGGAGTTTCTGGGCGATGCGGTGCTCGATCTCGCGATCGCGGACCTGCTGATGCGCAAGTTTCCGACGGCGAAAGAAGGCCCGCTTTCCAAGCAGCGCGCGTCGATCGTAAACGCGCGCACGCTGGCGCTCAAGGCGCAGGCGATTGAATTGAACGAAATGATGCGGCTGGGAAAAGGCGAAGAAAAAAGCGGCGGGCGCGAGAAGACCTCGATTCTTGCGGCGGTGTTCGAGGCGGTGATCGGCGCGATCTACACCGACGGCGGGCTCACGCCCGCGCAGCAGGTGGTCGAGCGCCTGTTCGACGGCGATATCGGCGGACCGGCTGCGGAGCGCGATTACAAGACCGAATTGCAGGAAATCGCGCATCGGAATTTTCGCACCCAGCCGGTGTACGAGCTGATCGGGACCGAGGGGCCCGACCACGCCAGGCGCTTTACCACCCGGATCAGAATCGCGGGCCGCGATCTCGGCGTGGCCGAGGGCGCCAGCAAGAAGCAGAGCGAGCAGGCGGCGGCGCGCCTGGCGCTGGATCGAATCGAAAAGGAGCACGGCGAGCGCCATGAGTGAGCATCGCGCCGGATTCGTGACGGTCGCCGGGCGCACCAACGTGGGCAAATCGACGCTGGTGAACCGGCTGGTGGGGCACAAGGTCGCGATCGTCACCCCGCGTCCGCAGACCACGCGGCGGCGAATCCTCGGGATCCGCAGCGACGCCGACGCGCAGATTCTGCTGATCGACACGCCCGGACTTCACGAGGCGAAGAAGCCACTGAATCAGCGCATGGTGCAGGTGGCGCGCCGCGCGATGGCGGAGGGCGAAGTGATCATGGCCGTGGTTGAAGCGGGCGATCATCTGAACCAGGGCGATCGCGCCGTGCTGGTTGATATCCGCGCGCTCGGCCGCCCGACGATCGTTGCGATCAACAAGGTCGATCGCGTCCCCCGCGCTCAAATTCTGCCGCTGATCGAGGAGATCAACCGCGGATTTCCCGGCGCCGAGATCGTCCCGGTCAGCGCGCTTAGCGGCGAGAATGTCGGCGAGCTGTTGGAGACGCTGAAGCGGATGCTACCGGTGAGCCCGGCGCTGATGCCGGCCGACGAGTACACCGATCAGAGCGAACGGATGATCGCCGAGGAAATCGTGCGCGAGAAAATTTTTCTAAAGATGCGCCAGGAGATTCCGTTTTCCACCGCGGTCAGGGTCGAGAAGTTCGAGGACGACGCGGAGCGCAAGCTCAAGCGGATCAGCGCGACGGTGGTGGTCGATCGCGAGTCGCACAAGGGCATGCTGATTGGCGCGGGCGGGCGCACGCTCAAGGAGATTGGCACCGCGGCGCGACTCGAGCTCGAAGAGATTCTGGGCGCGCGCGTGTTTATCGAAATCGTCGTCAAAGTCGAGCGCGATTGGACCAGCGATCCGCGCAAGCTCGCGGAGTTCGGACTGTGACCAATCGGCGCGAAGCGCCGGGCGCCGAGGCGCGCCGGATTGCGGCCGAAGGCCTGCCGGCGGTGGTGATTGTGGGCCGCGCGAACGCGGGCAAGTCCACGCTGTTCAATCGAATCACCAAGGGCGGCCGCGCGATTACCAGCGCGATTCCCGGCACTACCCGCGACCTCAATTTCGCCCGCGGGACTCACGGCGACCGCGAATTCGTCGTGGTCGATAGCGGCGGGCTCGAGCTCGGCGGGCATGAGCGGATGACCGAGCGTATCGTCGCCGAGGCGCTGGCCGCGGTGGGAGTGGCCGACGTCGTGGTGTTCATCCTCGACGGCAGGGGCGGGCTCGGCGAAGCCGACGCCGAGGCGCTGGCGCTGGTGCGCGAAACCGGATGCCCGCTAATCATGGCGGTCAACAAGATCGATCAGCCGGGGCAGGAGGCCGAGGCGGCCGAGTTCTACGCGCTTGGCGGAGACGAGTTGTTTTTCATCTCGGCGGCGCACGGGCGCGGAATCGGCGAGCTGCTCGATCAAGTCGTCGCGCGGCTGCCGGAGCGCGAAGGCGCCGCGGCCGCATCACCCGACCTGAGGCTCGCGCTTATCGGCCGTCCCAACGTGGGGAAGTCGTCGATCCTGAACCGGCTCTCGGGGTTCGAGCGCGCGATCGTGGACAACATCCCCGGCACGACGCGCGATCCGGTGGACGTGCGGCTTTCCGCGCATGGACGCGACGTGCTGCTGATCGACACCGCCGGAATCCGCAGGCCGCCGCGCGTCGCCGGCGAGCTGGAGCATCATGCGGTGGGCCGGGCGATCGAAACGATCAGGCGGGCGAACGTGGTGATCCTGGTGATCGACGCGAGCGAGGGAATCACCGACCAGGACGCGCGGCTGGCGCGGCTGGCGGATAGCAGCGATCGGGCGATGGTGATCGTGTGCAACAAGTGGGATCTCGCGGCGAAGGAGGGGCGCAAGCTGGCGACTTTCGTCCGCGACGCGCACGAGCGCTACCCGTTCCTCGAGTATGCGGCGATGGTGTTCACCTCGGCAGTGACCGGCGACGGAGTGGACGGGATCATCCCGGCCGCGATCCAGGCCGGAGATTCGTGGCGCGCGGTGTTTCAGACTTCGCGGCTGAATCGAACGCTGGCCGAGGCGACCGCCGCGATGGATCCGCCGCAGGTGGACCGGCGGCGACTCAACCTGATGTACGTGACCCAGGTGGGCAGCGCGCCGCCGCGGCTTCGATTCTTCACCAACGTCGAACACGGCATCCCGGCGCATTACATACGCTTTATCGAAACGCGATTCCGGAAATCGCTGGAACTTGTCGGCACGCCGCTCAGGCTAGATTTTCGGCGCACCGGCCGCTCGTGGGTGCAAGGCAGTCCGCCGGGACGGCCGGGTGGCAAGCCTCGCAAGCGGCCCGCGCCGCGCACCAAGCCCGCGCGCGCGTGAGCATCCGGCTGTGGAGCATCGGCGCGACGGCATTTCGTACGGTGCGTGGCGTCCGGTATATTTCAATACACCGTGATCCTGATTCTCGATTTTGGCAGCCAGTACACGCAGCTGATTGCGCGCCGCGTGCGTGAAGCCAGCGTGTATTGCGAAATCCATCCGTTCAACCTCGCCCCCGAAAAAATCCGCGCGATGAAGCCGCGCGGGATAATTCTTTCCGGCGGACCGGCCAGTCTCTACGAGGAGAATGCGCCGGATATTGCCGATGAGGTGCTCGAACTCGGCTGTCCGATCCTCGGGATCTGTTACGGCCTGTACGTGATCGCGCAGCACATGGGGGCGCGCAGCGTGGGCGCGCGACAGCGCGAATACGGTCCCGCGACGCTGGTGATAGACGGCGACGACGCGCTGTTCGAAGGGCTCAGCGGCCGGGAGCATCGCGTCTGGATGAGTCACGGGGACCGGGTCGAGGCGATTCCGGACACGCTGTGCGCGATCGCACACAGCGACAACTCGCCGTATGCGGCGTTCAAGACGCGCGACGGGCGCATCCGCGGCATCCAGTTCCATCCCGAGGTCGTGCACACACCGTGCGGCGCGCAGGTGCTCCGCAACTTCGTGCTGAAAATCTGCGGCGAGCGCGGCGATTGGACGATGGCGAATTTTGTCGAGACGAAAGTGGCGGAGATTCGCCAGCAGGTCGGGCCGAGCGACAAGGTCCTGATGGGACTGTCGGGCGGCGTCGATTCTTCCGTGGCGGCCGCGCTGATCCATCGCGCGATCGGGCCGCGCCTGCATTGCGTGTTCGTCGATACCGGCCTGCTGCGCGCGGGCGAGCGCGAGCGGATGGAGAACACGTTCGCGCGCCAGCTCGGGATCGATCTCAAGGTTACCGATGCGTCCGAGCTTTTCCTGTCGCGGCTGGCGGGGGTGCTCGACCCCGAGCAAAAGCGCCGGATCATCGGGCACACTTTCATCGACGTGTTTGAATCCGAGGAAGTGGTTCGCGGCGCGAAATTTCTCGGCCAGGGAACGCTCTACCCCGACGTGATCGAATCGGTCTCGTTCAAGGGGCCGTCGGCGGTGATCAAGAGCCATCATAACGTCGGCGGATTGCCGGAGCGGATGCGGCTGGAACTGGTCGAGCCGTTGCGCGAGTTGTTCAAGGATGAAGTGCGCGAAGTGGGCCGGCGGCTGGGGCTGGCGGCCGAGGTCGTCGAGCGGGAGCCGTTTCCGGGACCGGGGCTGGCGGTGCGAATCGTCGGCGAGGTCACGCGCGAGCGGCTCGACCTGCTCCGGCGCGCGGACGCGATCGTGATGGAAGAAACGGCGGCGGCGGGATTCGGACTCAAGCTGTGGCAGGCGTTCGCGGTGCTGCTGCCGCTCAAGACGGTGGGCGTGATGGGCGACGGGCGCAGCTACGAAAGCGTGATCGCGATTCGCGCGGTCGAGTCGATGGACGGGATGACGGCGGATTGGGCGCGGCTGGAGCCGGAGTTCCTCGCGCGCGTGTCGAGCCGCATCACCAACGAGGTCAAGGGCGTCAACCGCGTGGTTTACGACATCACGTCGAAGCCGCCGGCGACGATCGAGTGGGAGTGACAGGTGACAGTTCGCACGCGCTTTGCCCCGAGCCCGACCGGCTCGCTGCACATCGGTAACGTCCGCTCGGGGCTGTTCGCATACCTGTACGCGCGGCACAACCGCGGGCAGTTTATCGTGCGCATCGACGACACTGATCGCGAACGATCGACGAAGCAGTCGCTCGAGGAAATCCTCGCGGACCTGAAGTGGCTGGGGATGGAGTGGGACGAAGGTCCGCCCGACGAGGCATACTTTCAGAGCAATCGAGTGGAGCGGCATCGCGAGGCCGCGCTCAAGTTGCTGCGCGAGCGAAAGGCATACCCGTGCTATTGCTCGGCGGAGGAACTCGACGCCAAGCGCAAGCAGGCCGAGCGCGAGCGTCGCCGGCCGGTTTACGATCGCAAATGCCGCGGGAGCGGCTTTCCGCCGGATCTGGCGCTGCCGGACAAATCCGCCGGGCGCAACTATACGATCCGGTTCGCGATGCCGCTTGCGGGCGAGACGGTCGTCGAGGACCTGGTGAAAGGCCGGATGGTCTTTCAGAACACCGAGCTCGACGACTTCATCATTGTTCGTTCGGACGGCTCGCCGATTTACAACTTCGCCAGCATTCTCGACGACGTCGACATGCGCATCACGCATATCGTTCGCGGCGACGACCACGTCTCGAACACCCCGCGCCAGATGCAGATGGCGTACGCGCTCGGGTTCACGCCGCCGGCGTTCGCTCATTTGCCGCAAGTGCTGGGACCCGACGGCTCTCCGCTGTCAAAGCGCCACGGCGCCACTTCGGTGATCGCGTACCGCGAGGGCGGCTATTTCCCGGAGGCGATGCTGAACTATCTGGCGCGCCTTGGATGGTCCCACGGTGACCAGGAAATTTTCTCGAAGGATGAACTGATCGATTATTTTGGCTTCGAGGCCTGCGGAAAATCAGCCGGCGTATTCAACGCCGAGAAATTGCTCTGGCTTAATTTCCATTACCTGAAAGAGCGCCCGATCCCGCGGCTGGCGGCCGAGGTCAAGCCCTTCATCGCCCGGCGCGGATGGCCGATTCCGGGCGACGACGCGTGGCTCGAAAAGGCGGTGGCAACCCTGCACGAGCGCGCCAAGACGCTCGCCGAGCTGGCGGACTTTGCATCGTTCTACCTGAAGGACGAGATCGAGATCGATTCGAAAGCGGCGGCGAAATTCCTGAAGCCGGAAATCGCCGAACCGATCCGCGCGTTGGCTGGGGATCTCGAATCGATCGAGGGCGAGTTCTCCGAGGCGCCGGTGCAGGCCGTTTTCGAAGCGCTGCTGTCGCGATTCAGCCTCAAACTCGGGCAACTCGCGCAACCGGTCCGGGTGGCGCTCACCGGCGGCACCGTCAGCCCCGGGATTTACGAGGTGATCGCAGTGCTTGGCAAACGCCGCACTGTCGATCGCCTGAACGCCGCCGTCCGCCTGATCGAGCATCCCGCCTGAACCAGCCGCGCCCGCTCGCTTGGGTCGGCGCGGCGGTACTTTCGCGCGGTTTGTTCAAATAGTACCCTTGATCCATGAGTGTATTAGTACCCTACGTAGTCGAGCAGACCGGACGCGGCGAGCGTTCTTACGACATCTTTTCGCGATTGCTCAAGGACCGGATCGTGTTCGTGGGCGGGCCCGTCAGCGACGACCTTGCCAACCTCGTGACCGCGCAGTTGCTGTTCCTCGAGTCCGAGGATCCGGAGCGCGAAATCAACATGTACATCAATTCGCCGGGCGGCTCGGTCACCGCCGGGCTGGCTATCTACGACACGATGCAATTCGTGAAGCCTCCCGTCTCGACCCTGTGCGTGGGGCAGGCCGCCAGCATGGGATCTCTGCTGCTGGCCGCAGGAGCCAAGGGCAGAAGATACGCGCTGCCGCATTCGCGGATACTGATCCATCAGGTCTCCGGCGGGTTCGAGGGACAGGCGAGCGATATCGAGATTCACGCGCGCGAGGCATTGCGCCTTCGCGAGATCCTCAACGACATCCTGGCTCATCATACCGGCCAAAACACCAAGAAGGTCGAAAAGGACACCGACCGCGACAACTTCATGTCGGCGGCGCAGGCAGTCGAATACGGACTTATCGACGAAGTGATTTCCGGCCGGCCGATCAAGGCCTCGCTCTAGCCGGCGCCCGGCTTGCGCTCGGCCATGAACGCGCAACATAACCTCGAAGGCCGGGCTCAAGAAAAGATCGAGCGGTTCCGAATTCGCGGGATGCATTGCGCGAATTGCGCGAGCACCATCGAAAAGGCCGTCGCGCCGATCCCCGGCGTGATCGACGCCCATGTAAATTTCGCCGCCGAGACGCTGACCGCGCGCGTCGGCAACAAAAACCAACTCGTTGCAGGTGAAATCGAGAAGAGGGTCGCGGCCGCCGGCTATAGCGCGATTTCCGAGTCGGACAGCGTCGGCGCGGGCGAGTCCGCGCTCGACCGCCAGGACGCGCGCCGCAATCTGCGATGGGTGCTCGCCGCCGCGATTGGCGCCGCGGCCGTGATGTTTTTGCAGGATCGCGAGGGGGGAGCCGCGCGGATCGCGACGCTGGCCGCCGCCACGATACTGATGTCCACCGCGGGCCTGACCTTCTACCGAGGCGCATGGATCGCCGCGCGAAATCGCACCGCGAACATGGATACGCTGGTAGCGCTTGGGATCAGCGCCGCCTATTTCTACTCCGTCCTTACCACGTTTCCCGCCGTCTTTTTCGCGGGTCCGCGATTCTTCGATACCGCCGCCGAGCTGATCCTCTTTATTCGCTTTGGCAAATTCCTGGAGGCGCGCGCGCGCGGCCGGGCGATGGCTGCGCTGCGCTCCCTGCTGACCCTGGTCCCCGACGTTGCCACGGTGGTGCTCGACGGGATGGAGCGCGTCGTGCCCGTTTCCGAGCTGGCCGCCGGCGAGATCGTGCTGGTCAGGCCCGCTTCCAGAATTCCGGTTGACGGCGTGATTGTCAGCGGCGCCAGCGCGATCGACGAGTCGATGCTTACGGGCGAGTCGATGCCGGTGGACAAGTCGGCAGGCGACGAGGTCTCCGGCGGCACGCTAAACACCGCCGCGGCGATTACGGTGCGCGCTACGCGCGTTGGCTCCGAGACGGCGCTTGCACAGATAGTCCGAATGGTTGCGGACGCGCAGGGCGACAAGGCGCCGATCCAGCGCGTCGCGGACGCAGTCGCGGCGCGATTTGTGCCGGCGGTGATAGCGATCGCGGCGCTGACTTTTCTTGCGTGGATGCGGTTTGGCCCGAGTCTCGCGATGGCGTTGACTGCCATGACCGCGGTGCTGGTGATCGCGTGCCCGTGCGCGATGGGATTGGCGACGCCGACCGCGCTGATGGTCGGCAGCGGACTTGGCCTGCGGGCGGGGATTTTGTTCAAGCGGGCATCCGCGCTCGAACTGATCACCAGAATCCGGGTGATGCTGCTGGACAAGACCGGCACCCTGACGGCGGGCCGGCCGGAACTCGAATCGGTCGTAGCGCTCGAAGGCGATGAAAATAGCGCGCTGTCCTATGCCGCGATCGCAGCCGCCGGATCGATTCATCCGCTGTCTAAAGCCGTCACCGCCGGCGCACGGGCGCGCAACCTCGCGCCGCAATTCACTCCCGAGAACTCGCGCGAGATACCGGGCCTGGGCGTTACCGCCGAGCATCGCGGAAAACAGATCGCGCTCGGCAACGACCGGCTGATGGCCGAGGCTGGCGCCGAGGTCGATGCTCGCGCCCGCGGCGAGACGGCCAGAATAGCAGAGTCGGCGGCGACGCCGCTGTTTCTCGCGATCGATCGCAAGGTGACCGCGGTGCTTGCAATCCGCGATCCGGTCAAGGCCGAGGCGCGGGGCGCGATCGCGGCGCTCCATCGTATGGGCATCCGCACCGTGATGATCTCGGGCGACAACGCTCAAGTCGCAGAGACGGTCGCGGCGCGACTGGGAATCGGCGAGTTCCGTGCGCAACTGAGGCCGGCGGACAAGATTGCGATGGTCAGGCGCTACCAGGAGTCGGGGATGTTCACCGCGATGGTCGGCGACGGAATCAACGACGCGCCCGCGCTCGCCGCCGCCGACATCGGAATCGCGATCGGTTCCGGCACTGACGCCGCCAAGGAGACCGGCGACGTGGTGCTGACCCGCGACGATTTGTACGACATCGTCCGCGCGCTGGTGCTCGGCCGCCTGACGCTGAACAAGGTGAAGCAAAACCTTTTCTGGGCGTTTTTCTACAACGTGCTCGGAATTCCGATCGCCGCCGGCGTTCTGTATCCGTGGTTTGGAATCATGCTGAATCCCGCGCTGGCAGGACTTGCGATGGCGCTGTCGAGCGTGAGCGTCGTCAGCAACGCGCTGATGCTAAATTTCACCGGCCCGCGAAAGTTGCGCGCAGTGCATGCCGAGGTCGAGGCAGGGGATGAACCCGCGGTGGCGGAATCCCCGGCTCCGCCGCTATCGCGGATCGAACCGTCTAAAAAAAAGGAGGTTGCAATGGCAACGAAACTAAAATGCGACAAATGCGGCTTCGAGACCGCGATGCCGGCGCATTGCAATCGCCCGATGCACTTTGAAAGCGTCGGCAATGAAACCAAGCTGGTGTGCTGGATGGGTCCCGACTGCGGCGTCGCCGACGTCCCCAAGCATTGCGACGCTCCGATGAAGGGCGCCTAGCACCTCCTGCGCGTGCGAAGGCGGCTGTGTCCGCCCTTTTGTTATTTGCCTTCACAGGGCGGCGGTCGGAACCATCTGGGCTCGGTGAGCTCCTTTGAATCAAAGGCTCCAATCGCTACGAACCTGTGGTCCTGACACACGAACGCGACGCCCCTGTCCTCATCGGCTATAGTGGCCGCAAGCGGCTTCATTTTTCCCTTAGGAGTGGTGAGTTCGATATCGCGAACGGTTCCAGAGACCGCGTCTCCACCGACGAGAACTTCAGACGCGATTCTCAGATAGAAATGCTTGACATCTCGAAAGAACTCGTCCCATGGGCCTCGGAAAATACTGTCTCCATCGATTTCCACATCGATTTCATTTCGTATCCGCGAAATCCTGAAATAGTGCTCCTCAGAATTTTCGGGTAACGGCGCCAACAGGTGGGTATCAATCTTGCCGCCGGAGTGTTCCAGCGCGACAAATGGCTGTAGTTTGAAACCGTCCGGCTGCCAACGGAGAAGGCCACTCTGCACCATAGCCGGGTACTCAAAGGTGCTTTTGTATTCCCCAACCATTATCCAAATAGAGTACTGACCGCTGTTCTTAGCGACTTTTGGGAGAGTTAGTCTCGCACCGAAGCGAAAGTCGCTCCTTTGGTCCACCTTAAAGAGCAAGGCAGCCTGACAATCGGGTTCTGGAACCGCCGGTGGGACGGCGTAAGCAGCGACTACCTGTCCGAAAAATGTGGCGAACAAGAGCAGGCCGGACTGGAGTTTCCGGCTTCGACCTCTTGGTTTACGCGCCGAAGAAGACCTCGCATTCGGCTGTGGCAGAAGCGCAGCGGCCTGTCGAGGTTTCATCGACACTGGGTTAGCAAACTGCTGGGCGACCGACAAACGCCCAACCGAGGCAGTCGGCGCGCCTCTGCCCGCCCGCTTTCATCGCGGGCCTCGGGCTGCGACTATTGGCAATTGGGTGGGCGTCGAGCCAGGTTGCAGCCGGGAGGATGCTAATGCCGAGCCGGCGTCATCAATTCTATGCGGTCGCTTTCGAGGAAAACTTTTCGCTGCGCCAGATAGCGCCCGCTTTTCCCGAGGCCAGGATTTCGCCGCTTGAGTTGTTCGTGCCGATCGAAGCCGGCGGCGGCTGCGGCTTAGCCTTGAGAGCTTGCGAGCGAATTTGCGGCGCCTGGTTCGCCAGGTGGGAGCGCTGACAACTTCCGCACGGTGAGCAGCTTGTCGATCTCGGGGTGAAGCCAGACTGCGAGCCACCATGCCGCAACCGGATAGAGGTATGTAACGCTCCACGGCAACCAAGTCCGAAGGAGTGCCGAGAAAAATGCGGAGTATGCGAAGTTTGCGATTGCCAGCGCCACGACGATTGCTACGGTAGGCCGCCGGAACCGCCCGGAATCAACAACCCAGCCACCGACAAAGCCAAATAAGGGTCCGGGAACCAGGACAACCGCCAAAGCCTCTAACTCAGAAAGGTCTAATTGGTATGGGCTCAGGTGTGGATTTACCGGGTGCGGGATTAGGAGGTAGGGGCTCCATCCTGTGTCCCAGACCGCCAGAAAGACTACGGGCGCAGCACTAAGAATTGCGCCGCATACAAGGCCATACCTCGCTGCTCGCGGAGGTTCCCGCCTTGCCCCACGAATCCATACCCATAGGATGCAGAATGCAAACAGAATGTAAGAGGAGATGAGTATGCGCACGGTCTCAAACAACCCCTGATGAACTACGAGTTCTCCCAGGATACCGTGGAGAAGCGAATGCGACGCACTCGCAAGAAAAACAATCATCGCGATAGCTACCGCACGCCATGATGCCGGTATCTCGTGCTCATGGCTTTCGTCCGCGGCGCCGAGGAGGCTTTTAAGACGCTCGAATAGGTCCTCGAGAACGACATATGAACCCAAGAACATCAGAAGCATTACGGATGCTTCCGATAGCTTCTCATCCGCGCTCAAGCTCCAGAACCTCGCAATTCCCTGGGAAAGGAGCATCAGGAAGGCCCAGCCGAATCCCACTCTCAGTGAAACCCAGAGCGCCGGATATCGAGTAGTCGAGATGGTGGGAGACATCGCCAGGCCACGATCGCGAATCCCTGTATCAGCAGCCATCGGTGGATCGCTTCAAAGCGCGCTCACGAAACCTAACCCTGAGCGCAGCGGCGGGAAGGGGATTCACGGACATTGAGTTAGCAGACTCGCGCGCGACGGACAAACGGCGACACGCGTCACCGTGCAACCACTTTCATCGCGGGCCTCGGACTGCGACTATTGGCAGTTGGGTGGGCGTCGAGCCAGCTTCCAGCCGGGAGGATACGAATGCCGAGCCGGGTTCATCAATTCTACGCGGTAGCTTTCGAGGAAAACTTTTCGCTGCGCCAGATAGCGCCCGCTTTTCCCGAGGCCAGGATATCGGCGCTTGAGTTGTTCGTGCCGGTCGAAGCCGACGGCGGCCTGTACATCTTTCCCTTCGGCGCCATCGTTTCACATGACGTTCCCGCCGAGCATCGCGAACGCATATTCGCACGCCTCACCCGCGCCATGCCCAAACTCACCACCCGGATCATCCGCGAGGATTACTCCGTGATGGAGGATGCGGCCGCGCCGATCGGCATCTCCGGCGGGATGCTGCGGGTTGACAAGCTTACTCCCCAGCGCGCAGAAGTCGTGGCGCTGACGGTCGGTCAGAGCGCGGCGATGGAGTACTACGAGCGAATCGTGGACAGCCTGTTCGCGCGGACCGCGCAGTTGGTCGATCGGATGGCGTCGCGCGGCACCGTGCCGTATCGGATTACTCCGTTGCATCGCTTCATCGGCGAAGCGATTTCGTCGCGCACCGAAGTCCTCGCCGTGCTTCATCTGCTCGACAAGCCCGACGCTGCATGGGAAGACCCCGCGATGGACCTGATCTACGACGACCTGCGCGATGAATTCGATCTGGTCGATCGTTACGCGGCGCTGACCAGCAAGCTGCAAAGCATCCAGGATTCGCTGGTGCTGGTGCTGGACGTGGCGCGCGACCGGCGCCTGATATTGCTCGAAGTCGTGGTCGCGCTGCTGATTTTGCTGGAAATAATCCTGGGCGTGATTCACTTCACGTAGCAGGGGTGAGCAGGGGGTGACCCCTGCACCCAGTATTAAGGCCGCCCGCCGTTGGCGGGCGCGGACGACCGGGCGAACCTAACCCTGCCGGGAATTCACATAGCCGAAACACTGGTCTGGTAGGTTCTTCATCGTGCGAACTTTAGCCTCGCGCTGGTGCGGTTCTACGCATCATCGGAGAGATGCCATGCCAGACGAAACTCCGGAGCGGAAAAAGTTCGCTGTTCCCCGCGGACGCGGCTCCGTGTCATACGACAAAAGAATCGACTCCGGGCTGCTGCTGCCCGGACAGTACGTCGATCTGGTCAGGCGAAATAATGTAATCGAAGGTGAAATGAAACTTCTGCTGGCCGTGCTGGAAGACGCGATTCGATGCTACCTGCGAAACGCGAACGCGAAAGACGGCGAGCGCCGGCGCGACTTCGTCGAGGTCAAGAACTGGTTCGGGGCCGGGGGCGATGCGGCGGCCGGCCGGCGCGCGGATATTTTCAGCTTCGACAATCTCTGCGCCGCGCTAGGCATCGAGCCGCGCTGCCTGCTGGCGCGCCTGCGGATTCTGACGATCGCCGATCTGCCGTCGCGGCGTTACCAGATGCGCCGGCATCGCGCACTGTCGAGCCTGCGCCATGCAAACGGCGTGCGCCAGCGCGGCCCGGCGCATTCGCACGGCTCGTGACGCAAGCCAGCGGGGAAACGCGCGAGTTGGTTGGTGGGCAGGGAGTGAATCGAACACTCGACACAAGGATTTTCAGTCCTTTGCTCTACCGACTGAGCTACCTGCCCACCGTGTTGGACGCGTTCGCATGATGCGATCGGAGCGAACCGTGAGAGAATCATTCGTACCGATGATTGCCGCGCCTTGCAACGGCCCGCTCATCGCTTGAGGGCCGCCACCCGCGACTCGACGAAATCGATCACCTTGCCTTCGAGGTTCACGCCGTCGAGCCGGTCGATTTCCTGCACCCCGGTCGGACTCGTCACGTTGACCTCGGTCAGGTAGTCGCCGATGATGTCGAGCCCGACAAAGTACAGGCCGTCGCGCTTGAGGCGCGGCTTCAGCATCCGGCAGATCTCGCGATCGCGCGGCGTGACCGGCGCCTTCACGCAAGTGCCGCCGACGTGGATATTGCCGCGATGCTCGTCTTCGCGCGGCACCCGCAGCGTGCATCCGAGCGGCTCGCCGTCGAGCACGATCAGCCGCTTGTCGCCGTTGCGAGCCTCAGGGAGATAGCGCTGCGCCATGATAGGACGCGACTCGTACTGCGTCACGGTCTCGAGAATCGCGCCGAGGTTGCGATCCCTGGTGGTGACGAGAAACACGCCTTCGCCGCCGTGTCCGTCCAGCGGCTTGACGATCATCTCGCCGCCCTGCTCGTCGAGAAAAGACTTGAGCCGGGGAATTTCATAGGTGACGAGCGTCGGCGGAATCGCGGCGGGAAAATTCAGCGAGTAAAGCTTTTCGTTGGCCTCGCGAAGGCCCGCCGGATGGTTGAGCACAAACGTGCGCCTGCTCTCGGCCAGGCTGAGCAGCATCGTGGCGTAAAGATAGGCCGCGTCGGCGGGCGGGTCCTTGCGCATGAAGACCACATCGAAGGTCTCCAGCGGATACTCGGCGCCGTCGTCGAGGAAGCGGTGATGAGGACTGGTGCGCGCCACCTCGCATCGGCGCGCCCGCGCGATGACATTGGGGCCACGCGAGTAGAGATCGCGAATGCCGAGGAAATAGATTTCATGGCCGCGCGATTGCGCCTCGAGCATGAACACGAACGTTGTGTCCTTGTCGGCGAGCACCCGCTCGAGCGGGTCCATGACGAACGCGAACTTGCGCGGCGCCGGTTTATTCGATTTCTTCGGTTTCGGCATCTTCGCTTGACCCTTGCGCATCGTGAAGTAACCCCGCCGCTATGCTGACCGCCGCCAGCGCCGCAGTCTCGCTCCTGAGGCGATTGGCCCCGAGTCCGGCGGCGACGAAGCCGGCGTTGGCGGCTTTGGCGCGCTCGCCGGCGTCGAAGTCGCCCTCCGGTCCAACCGCTATCAATATCGCACGCGGACGCAAGCGTCGAATCACGCCGGCGAGCGGTTCGCCGCCCTGGGCGCAGATTACGGCGAGCGTCCGGGGCGGCAGGCCGCGAACCATGTCGTCAACGCCGATCGGCGATCGCACGCGCATCGCAGCCGGGGAATGGCTTTGCTTCGCGGCGGCAAGCGCGAGCCGGCCCCATCGCGCGAGGCGATCCGCTCCCGGCGAGCGGACCAATCCGCGCGCGCATACGATCGGCCATAGCTCCGACGCGCCCAACTCGGCCGCCTTCTCGACTACGAAGTCCATTCGCGGGCCCTTGACGATCGCGGCGGCCAGAATGATTCGACTTGAGGCGGGTGGCGGCTGCGGCGACGATGATTCGACGCGAATTACGGCGCAGCCGCGTTCGTAACGCTCGATTGTGCCCTGATACTCGACGCCAGCGGGATCGAGCAACGACACGCGGGAATCGACGGGGAGCCGGAGCACGGTGCGTATATGGTGCAGCTCGGCGCCCTCGATGAGAGCGAGGTGCGCGGCGTCGGGCGCGCGCGAAATCGAAAACCGCGGCGGCGACGTGGCCATCAACGCGGCGCTCGCGCGATCACGGCCGTGGTCCATCCGCGATGCGTCATCCGGCTGAGACATCGCAGCGGCGAGCGATAGTGGGCAATCACTTCATCGGCCTCGTCGGCGAGAAACCCGCCCAGGATCAATCGTCCGCCGCGTGCGAGGATTCGCTTCAGATGCGGCGCGAGCTCGATCAAGGTATGGCTCAGGATATTGGCGGTAATCAGCTCGAAGCGGCGATGAATCGAAGCGAGCGGCACCGATGAGAATCGGATGGATTTTTCCACGCCGTTCAGGCGCGCGTTGGCGCGCGCATTTTCCAGCGCAACCGGATCGATATCGATTGCGACTATTTCGGGCTTGAGGCCGTCGCGCGTTGCGAGCAGTGCCGCCGCGATCGCCAATACGCCAGAGCCGGTGCCGGCATCGAGGATCGACTTCGGCGCGCGCGTGCCTATCAACGATTCGATCGCGCGCAGAGCGCCCGCGGTGGTGGGATGGTGCCCGGTGCCGAAAGCCTGCGCGGGTTGGATTACGATGGTGGTTCGGCCGGGCTGATGGTCGCGCTTCCACGGCGGCACGATCAGGATTCGGCGCCCGACGCGAAACGGCCCAAAGCGTTTCATCCAAAGCGTGGACCATCCCGGATCGACGATTCTGCTGACGGTGCCATCGCGAGCGCCGTGGGCAGGGGTGACCCCTGCACCCAGTATTAAGGCCGCGCTCCGTTGTCGCGCGCGGCCTGTGCTTTCGGGCGCGGCGTCCTCCAGCATCCCGGCTTTTTCCAGCGTCAGTTTCAGGCGCGAGAGCCTGGCCTTTGAGATCGCGTCGAAGTAGGCCTCGAGCGCGACGGTCTTATCCTCGCGGGCGCGGGGCGATTTCATCCCGGCGACGGCGCATCCGAGCGCGCCGCCGGCGACGAGGATTCCCGCGGCTTCATCGGCGAGGTGCGAATGGGTGCGGAATATCGCCCTGGTGTAGGTTCGCCTGGATGCCGATGCGCGCTGCATATTCTCCGGCGTTAGACTTTGGCATCCGCGCCGATTTCTTTCGAGTCCCGATCGCGGAGCTTCGGTGGAACGAGACCGGCGTGAAGCCTTGTCCAGGGAGGCCGTCGGGTCTATAGGGGAGCGGTGATCGAGAGTCAAAACAGAAATTCCGGCCAACTTTAATTTGACCGGGACAATTTGCAGTTTGGCTGCCGTCTCGTAGGGGAGGGGAACTGATGAAGGCACCTTGGGGAAAAGTACGGATCGGCGTGGTCGCGGTCTTTTGTGCGGTTGCGATTGCGATTGCCGGACTTCATCGTTTCGCAGGCCGCGCCTATAGCGCGGACCCCACCCCGACGCTCGTGGTTACGGACGATTGCACCAACGCCGTGACGGCTTATTCCGCCGCGAGCAACGGCGATGTCTCCCCGCTGGCCCCGGCACCTACTGGCCTTTGCGGACCGCTATATACGGCCATTGACGCGACTGGGAACATCTACGTTACCAACGGCAACGATACAATCACCATCTACGCTGCGGGGAGCAAAGGCGACGCCGCTCCCACCGCCGTCATCGGCGGGAGCAACACCGGCCTGAGCTCTCCAGCCGGCATCGCGCTGGATTCCAGCCGCAACATCTATGTGGCGGACGGAAGCGGCAGCGTGTTTGTCTATCCGCCGGTGGGAAGCAGCACCGGGCTGCTCAATGAATCCCCCACCGCCACCATCAGCGGAAGCAACACTGGCCTGATCTACCCACAAGGCATCGCGCTCGATTCCAGCCGCAACATCTATGTGGCGGACGAAGCCGCCGCCGCCGTGTTTGTCTATTCGTCTGGGAGCCACGGTAACACCGCCCCCATCGCCACCATCAGCGGGAGCCTCACCGGCCTGAGCGCCCCAGTCGGCGTCGCGCTCGATTCGACCCGCAATATCTATGTGGCTGACAACGGCGCCACCGCCGTGTTTGCTTATCCGGCTCTGGGAAGCAGCACCGGGCCGCTCAACGAAGCCCCAATCGCCACCATCAGCGGGATTAGTACCGGCCTGAACTCGCCAGAAGGCATGGCGCTGGATTCCAGTGGCAAGATCTATGTGGCGGACAACGGTGCGGTCAGCGTGTTTGTCTATCCGGCGCTGGTAACCAGCGGGACCGGGTCGCTCGACGAGGCCCCAATCGCCGACATCAGCGGGCCCGCCACCGACTTGGCCTCCCCAGTCGGCATCGCGCTGGATTCCAGCCGCAATATCTATGTGGCGGACAGCGTCGCCACGAACGTGTTTGTCTATCCGGCGGGGAGCAACGGCGATGCCGCTTTCGGCTCCGCCACCATCAGCACGACCGTGACCACCGGCCTGAGCTCCCCAGCCGGCATCGCGCTGGATTCCAACGGCAAAATCTATGTGGCGGACAACGGCTCCGCCACGGCCCCCCCGAGCGTGTATGTCTATCCGGCGGGGAGCAACGCCAACGCTGTCCCCATCGCCACCATCGCCGGGACCAACACCGACCTGAGCTCCCCAGAAGGCGTCGCGGTGGATTCCACCAGCGGCAGAATCTATGTGGCGGACCTAGGCGCCGAGAGCGTGTATGTCTATGCGGCGGGGAGCAACGGCAACGTGGACCCCATCGCCACCATCGGCGGGAGCGACACCGGCATGGTCGAGCCATACGGCATCGCGCTGGATTCCATCCGCAACGTCTATGTGGCGGACGGCGGTGACGAAAGTTGTTTTGGCACCGCGAGCGTGTATGTCTATCCCGCGGGGAGTAACGGCGACGTGGACCCAATCGCCACTATCAGCGGGACCATCACCGGCCTCTGCGAACCACGGGGCATCGCGTTGGATTCCAGCGGCAACATCTATGTGGCGGACGCGATCGCGGGCAGCGTGTTTGTCTATCCGGCGCTGGGAAGCAGCACCGGGACGCTCAACGAGGCGCCGATCGCCACCATCAGCGGGACCGCCACCGGCATGGTCGAGCCGTACGGCATCGCGCTGGATTCCAGCGGCGACATCTATGTGGCGGACGCGTTCGCCGTGAGCGTGTTTGCCTATCCGGCGCTGGGAAGCAGCACCGGGCGGCTCAACGAGGCCCCAATCGCCACCGTCAGCGGTCCACTCACACAACTGGGTGAGCCTCAGTTCATTGCCATTCAGCCGCCGGCAGCCTCGCCGACACCGACGGCGACGGGCGGCACACCGACGCCGACCGCGACGGCCACAGCAACGCCGACCGCCACCGCGACGGCAACTGCCACTGCCACGCCGACATCGACGCCGACCCCAAGCCCCGCCAAGCTCACGATTTCACCGAAATCGCTGAACTTCGGCAAATCGACCAAGGTTGGATCGGTCAGCAAGCCCAAGGCAGTGACGATCAAGAACGCCAGCTCGAAGAAATCCAAAATTACCGTATCGATCATCAACGAGACGACCGTCGCGCCATTCGCAGTCACCAGCGGATGCACCGAATCGTTAGCGCCGGGCAAGAGCTGCAAAGTTTCGGTGACGTTCAGTCCGACCAACATCACGCCGCAAAGCGGAGATTTGACCATCAACGACAACGAAATTGGAGCGCCGCAGGAGGTTCCGTTGTCCGGCACCGGCAAGGCGCCGAAGAAATAGGCAGGGGCACGGGTGACCCCTGCTCCCAGTATTAAGGCCGCGCTCCGTTGTCGCGCGAGGGCCCCTGCCAACGGCTTAATACTGCGCTGCCGTCGCCACGGCCTGGTTTGCGCTTGCGCTCGACGAATGCGTAAACTCGCATCATTATTGGGCTTCAACCGAGATTTTCTATGCGGCGGCCGGTAGCGAACTGGCGGGCGGCCGATGAATACATCGACGACGCCGAGCGAATCTCTCCAGATCTGGCCTTGCGGTTGACCGGTGGAACAAACCCGGGCTGAAACCTTGTGCAGGGAGGCCGTCGGGTCTATAGGGGAATGGGGATCGCGAGTCAAAAGAGAAATTCCGGCTAACTTGAAGCACTCTTGGGGAAGAGTACGGATCAGCGTGATCGCGATCTTGGGTGGGGCCGCGTTTGCGATCACCGGCGTAAATCGTTTTTCAGGCCGCGCGTATAGCGCTGCCCCCATGCCGACGCTCCTGGTTACGGACGATTGCACCGGCGCCGTGACAGCATATGCCGCCGCGAGCAATGGCGATGTCACTGCGCTTGCCCCGGCAGCCACCGGCCTGACGGTGCCCCAATTTCTGGCCGTTGACACGAGTGGGAACATCTACGTCACCAACGCGTGCAACAACTCCGCCAGCGTCACCATTTACGCCAAGGGGAGCACCGGCGTAGCCGCTCCCATCGCCGCCATCGGCGGGAACAACACCGGCCTGAGCTACCCACAAGGCATCGCGGTGGATTCCAAGGGCAAAATCTATGTAGCGGACGAGAACACCGCGAGGGTATTTGTCTACGCGGCGGGGAGCACCGGCAACGTCGCCCCCATTGCCATCATCGGGGGGGGCAATACCGGCCTGAGCTACCCACAAGGCGTCGCGGTGGATTCCAGCGGCCAAATTTACGTCGCGGACTACGACGCGCAGAGCGTGTTTGTTTATCCGGCGGTGGGAAGCAGCTCCGGGCTGCTCGACGAGTCCCCCACAGCGACCATCAGCGGTGGCAGCACTGGCCTGAGCTCCCCAAACGGCGTTGCGGTGGATTCCGGCGACAAAATCTATGTGGCGGACGACGGCGCCCCCGGAGCTCCAAGCGTGCTGGTCTATTCGGCGGGGAGCAACGGCGACGTCGCCCCCATCAACACGATCAGTGGGAGCAACACCAGCCTGAGCTACCCACAAGGCATCGCGGTGGATTCCGGCGGCAAAATCTATGTGGCGGACTACGGTGCTGACAAGGTGCTGGTCTTTTCGGCGGGGAGCAACGGCAACGTCGCCGCAATCGACTCCATCGGCGGGAGCAACACCGGCCTGAGCTCCCCAACCGGCTTGGGGTTGGATTCCAGCAGTAAAATCTATGTGGCGGATGACGGAGCTTCAGGCTACGGCCCCGGCAGTGTGTTTGCCTATTCGTCGGGGAGCAGCGGGAACGTCGCTCCCTTAGACACGATCAGCACGACCGTGACCACCGGCCTGAGCTACGCACAAGGCATCGCGGTGGATTCCGGTGGTCAAATCTATGTGGCGGATGACGGACCTGGCGGGTTGGGCCCTAGCAGCGTGTTTGTCTATGCGGCGGGCAGCAACGCCGGCACCGCCCCGATCGCCACCATCAGCGGGAGCAACACCGGACTAGTCGAACCAAAGGGCGTCGCGCTGGATTCCAGCGGCAACATCTATGTGACGGATTTTGACGAGGCCGCCGTGTTTGTCTATCCGTCGCTGGCGATCAGCGGCACCGGGCAGCTCAACGAGGTCCCAATCGCCGCCATCGACGGGAGCGGCACCAACCTGCTCATGCCGGAGGGCATAGCGGTGGATTCCGGCGGCGAAATCTATGTGGTGGATTACGGCGCCCGCAGCGTGGTTGTCTATGCGGCGGGGAGCAACGGCAACGTTGCCCCAATCGCCACCATCAGCGGGACCAACACCAGCCTGCGCACGCCGGCAGGCATCGCGCTGGATTCCAGCGGTAACATTTATGTCGCGGACGGCGGGCGCCCCTTGGTGTATCCCCCGATCCTTGGGAGCGTGTTTGTCTATCCGTCGCTGGCGATCAGCGGCACCGGGCTGCTCAACGAGTCCCCAATCGCCACGATTAGCGGGAGCGGCACCGGCCTGCGCACCCCGGAAGGCATCGCGGTGGATTCCAGCGGCAGCATCTATGCGGCCGACAACACCACCGCCAGCGTGTTTGTGTATCCGGCAGGGAGCAGCGGCAACGTCGCCCCCGCCGCCACCATCACCGGTCCGCTCACAGAACTGTTGTCGCCTGCGTTCGTCGCCATCCAACCGCCGGGTGCGTCGCCGACGCCGACGCCGACCGCCACCGCGACTGCGACTGCGACGGCAACGCCGACATCGACGCCGACCCCGAGCACCGCGAAGCTCACGATTTCACCCAAATCCGTGAGCTTCGGCAAATCGACGGTCGTGGGTTCAGTCAGCAAGCCCAAGATGGTGACGATCAAGAACGCCAGCTCGAAGAAATCCGGGATTGCGGTATCGATCACCAATCAGACGACCGCCGCGCCATTCGCGGTCACCAGCGGATGCAGGACAACGTTGGCGCCGGGCCAGAGCTGTAAAGTTTCAGTGACGTTCAGTCCGACCGATACTACGGCGCGAAGCGGAAATTTGACCATCAACGACAACGAGGCGGGAGCACCGCAGGAGGTCCCGTTGTCCGGCACCGGCAAGGCCGCGAAGAAATAAGCAGGGCTGACCCCTGGCAGGGCTGAGCCCTGCACCCAGTATTAAGGCCGCGCTTCGTTGTCGCGCGCGGCTACCAGTCGGCACGGGAGCCCAGTATAAAGAAGCCGCCCGCCGTTGGCGGGCGCGGCCCGTGTGCCCACCATTAAAACGAAGATGCGGGGGGCGGGTTTGCGCGTGCGCGCGATGAACGCGTAAACTCGCGTCATCATTAGACTTCAATTGTTCCAACGTGGTAGATGCGGGCGGTGCTGAACATAGCCCATCGCGGCGCGAGCGGCGCTTTTCCCGAGAACACGCTCAGCGCGTTTCGCGCCGCGATCGACGCGGGCGCCGATATGTGCGAGCTCGACGTTCAGCTGAGCCGCGACGGCGCGGTGGTGGTGATTCATGACGAGACAGTCGAGCGCACAACCGACGGCAAGGGCGAAGTCGCGGAGCTGACCATCGCGGAGCTCAAGCGATTGGACGCGGGGGCGAAGTTCAAGGACGGCCCGTTCAGAGACGCGCGAATTCCGACGCTCGACGAGGTGTTCGCAGTCACCAGCGGCAAGTGCGGCCTCAATATCGAGCTCAAAGCGGGCGGCCTCGAGCATCAGGTCGTGCAGATCATGCAAGCGCGCAACGCGTTGGACGACTGCATGGTGTCGAGCTTCGATTGGGAATATCTGAAAAAAATCCAACAGCTCCATTTCGGCATCCGCATTGCGCTTCTGGCCGAGGAGAAGCCGGTTGACCTGATGATGAACGCGGTTGCGATGCGCGCGTATGCAATCAATCCGCGCTGGGACATGGTGACCTCCGATCTGTGCAAAGCGGCGCACGAGCGCGGGCTCAAGCTGTACACCTGGACGGTGGATGCGGACGCGCGGATGCGCGCGCTAATCGAATGCGGGGTTGACGGCATCATGACGAACTATCCCGAGCGGTTGAGAACGGTGATGGGCGGCTGATGGGACGTTTCGGCGACGACAAGATCGAGGAAGTGCGTTCGCGCGCGGATATTGTCGAGATTGTCGGGGCGCACGTGCGGCTGCGCCGGGCGGGGCGCAACTTCGTCGGGCTGTGTCCGTTCCACAATGAGAAGACGCCGTCGTTCTCGGTGAACGCCGAGCGCGGATTCTTTCATTGCTTTGGATGTGGCGCGGGCGGCAGCGTTTTCAATTTCATAATGCGGGTCGAAGGGCTGACGTTCCCCGAAGCGGTGCGTTCGCTCGCGCGCAAGTACGGGGTGACTTTGCCCGAGCACGATCAATCCGGACCGGCGGCGGGCGAGCGCGAAGCGATGCTCAAAGCGAGCGAGGTCGCCGCCGAATTCTTTGCCCACGTGCTGTGGAATACGACCGACGGGGCGAACGCGCGCGAATACCTGAAATCGCGCGGCATCAGCGTTGAGACTGCGCACGCGTTCATGATCGGATTTGCACCGAGCCGGCCGGCGTCGCTGGCGAAATCGCTGGAACGGCGCGGACTGCGGGAGGCGGGGGTGAAAGTCGGCCTGGTCAAAAAGGACGGCGGCACCGCGTACGACATGTTTCGCGGGCGCGTGATGTTCCCGATTCGCGACGCGCAGGGGCGGGTGCTCGCGTTCGGCGGCCGGGTGCTCGACGCGAGCCTGCCGAAGTACATCAACTCGCCCGAATCGCCGCTGTACTCGAAAGCGCGAACTCTGTACGGACTGTTCGAGGCGCGCCAGGCGATTTCGTCGAGCGCATCATCAGGGAAGGACCGTGCGATTCTTGTCGAGGGTTACTTCGACGTGATCGCGCTGTGGCAGGCCGGGTTCAAGGAAGCGGTGGCGGGATGCGGCACGGCGCTGACGGTCGAGCAGTTGCGCGCGCTCAGCCGATACACGAAAAACGTGATTGCGTGCTTCGACGGCGACGCGGCGGGGCGCAAAGCGTCGATGCGGGCGCTGGAGATTTTTTTGCAAGCGGGATTGTTGGGCCGGGGGATTTTTATTCCGTCGGGGTTTGATCCCGATACGTTCGTCCGCGAGCGGGGCGCGGCCGCATTCGCGGAGCTGGCGGATAAATCCGAGTTGCTGGTCGATTATTTTCTGAGCGAGCAGGCGGGGCAGGCGCGCGGATCGATCGCCGAGCGGGCGCGGGCGGCCCAGCGCGTCGCGGAGATGCTCAAGCTGGTCGATGATCCGTTTCAGTTCGATTTGCTGGCGCGGAAGGCCGCCGATCTGCTCTCAATCGGCGAAGAAGTCCTGCGCAAAGAGGCGCGCGGGCGCCAATCACGATCGACACCGTCGCGCTACGCGCGCGACCGCGCGGCGAGCGCGAATCCGCCGGCCACACCGGGCGGCGGTGACGCCGGCTCGAAGGCCGAGATTGGCCTCGTCGCGATTGCGCTGTTGCATCCCGAACTGCGCGCCGAGATTGCACAGTCAGGCGCGACCGCGAATTTCGAGGAAATCCGCCTGGGCGGCGTGCTCGCCGACTTGTGCCGAACCGACGAAGCATACACTGCGCTGGAACAATGGACCGCGGAGCGGCTGTCGGCCGAGGAGCAAGGCCGGATCAGCGAGTTTGCGGTCGGGCCGCTGGCCGATGACATCGGCGACGAGACTCAGAAAAATGCCAATGAACTGGAAAAATGCCGGGCGCTGGTCAACGACTACGTCGTCGCGCTCGATCGGCGGCGCCACGCGCGCGAACTCGGGCGACTGCGCCAGAGCGCAGCCGAAGTGTCGGCGCGCGAGTCCGAGCCCGGCGAGGCGGCAGCCGCTGCGCAGGCCGTGATCGCACACAGGCGGCAGGGGTAGGGATGAACGTAACGCCCGTGCATGAGTTGCGCTGATGTTTCGGCCATTGGCTCTTAAGTATTTCGCGCGAACTTGCTACCATCAGGGGAGCCTGATGCATTTCAGAGGGCCCATAGCTCAGCCAGGTTCAGAGCTGCCGGCTCATAACCGGCTGGTCCCAGGTTCAAATCCTGGTGGGCCCATTCCATTCGTGCCCGTTTTTGGTTTTTCGTTTTCCGCAGCAGCGGCCGGCGGGCTCTATCATGATGACGAAAAAAAACATTGCGCGACGCGCACAACTTTAGCGGAGGGACGAATTGCGTGAAGAGATAACCCGGCTGATGGACCTTCAGGTCATCGACCGGCAGCTGCAAGAGTTGGAGCAATCGCTGGCGTCGATTGCCGGGCGAGTTGACCAACTTCGAGATGAGAACCAGAGCAATCGGGCCGAACTCGAACGCCTGACCGAACAAGACAAGGAAATAACCGCGGCGCGCAAAAAGGCCGAGCGCGAACTAGCCGAGGGCGAAGTCAGAATCCGCAACAAGCGGATGCGATTGACGCTGGTCCGCAACGACAAGGAATTGCAGGCGCTGACCCACGAGATCGAGTCGTCGAAGGAGGCCAATCAGCGGCTGGAAACCGAGTTGCTCACGGCGATGGAAGGGGCGGATGCGAGGACCGCGCGAATCAAGGAGCTGACCGAAGCGATCGCGAAGGGACGCGTCGACCTGGCGGCGGCGGAAAAGGAAATCGCGGCGGAAGTCGAAGAGCTCAAGAGCAACATCGGCAAGCATCGCAAGTCGCGCGAGAAGGTCGCCGAGAATGTCGATGCGAACCTGCTTTCGCGCTACCAGATGATCTTCAGCCGGCGCGCGGGCGTCGCGGTTGCGCTGGCCAAGGGCGGAACCTGCCAGGGATGCAGGATGCGGCTGCCGCCACAGCTATACAACGAGATCCAGAAGCATCAGCAGATACATTTCTGCCCGAATTGCCAGCGCGTCCTGTACTACGAGGAGCAGGCGGAGAAGCCGGGCTCGTAGCAGAGCGGGAATCGAAAAGATGCTAGTCTGATCGGGCCGGAGTGAGTCGGGCGATCGCTTCCTGAACAGGGAAGAGGAAAGTCCGGGCTCCGTAGGGCAGGATGGCCGCTAACGGCGGCGCGAAGCGATTCGCGGAAAGTGGCACAGAAAATACACCGCCCGAAAGGGTAAGGGTGAAATGGCGGGGTAAGAGCCCACCGGCGCGCGAGTGATCGTGCGCGCATGCCAAACCCCATCCGGAGCAAGACCAAATAGGAGGCTGAGCGGCCCGCTCTTAAGGCCTCGGGTATGGTCGCATGAGCCGGCGAGCAATCGACGGCCTAGAGGAATGATCGCCGCCCGCAAGGGCACAGAACCCGGCTTACAGACTCACTCCGGTCTTTTCAGTTGACGTGCAATGTGCGGGCGTCGAGGATCCTGCGGGCGTCGGTAACACAGCCGCCTTGTTCGAGTGCGTCCTCTGGCGCGCGCCTGTTGCTCCTAAAGACGCAGCCGCGATGCAGCCGACTCGAGCGGTTTCAGAATCGCGGTGCCTGAGGTCACGTAGCGGGAGACTCGCGAGAGGGCGGCCAGGTCGCGCACGCCGGCTTCGATTTCCGGCGCGATCGCGAGCCTGACGCCGGGTGGAAGTTCGCGCGCAAAGGCCGCGACGCGCTCGATCTCGCCCAGCGTCCGGTCGCGATATTCCTCGAAGTGATGGACCAGCCGGACGAATCCGCCGCTATCCCCATCGCCTCGGGCGAGCGACGATCTCAATTCCGAAATTTCCGCGAGATGACTCAACGGCCGCTCGGCAAAATCCGCGACCGCTGACCATGTGCGCTCGTCGAGGAACCGATTGATCACTATTGCGCCGAGCTTGAGTCCCTCGGAGTGCATCTGGCCGAGCAGCTCGCGCGCCTGGCGGATGCGATCGGGCTCCGCCGTCGTCACCATCACGAACCGAACGGCAGGCGAATGCAGCAGCGCTTCGGTCTTGCGCAGCCGGTCGATAATCGCGTCCATGCTGTCGGCGGCGGCGGCGAAGAAATCCGTGATGGTCGAAAGCACGTTGGCGCCGGCAAAGCGCTCGAGCTCGCGCACGACAAATCGCGCCGCCTCGCTGGCGACCCTCATCGCGATCCGCCCGGCAGAGAGCGACGGCGTAAACAGCCATCGCGCAGTCCGCGAATCGAGCAGGCGAATTAGCCGCGCGGGCGTCTGCAGGAACTCGAAGGAGTGCGACGCGGGGGGAGTGTCCACGACTTCGAGCTCGAAGGCGCCGGTCTGATGAAGATCGTAAAGCTGCTGGAGCGCGGCGAAGGCTTCGGCGCCGGCGAACTCGGCGGTCAGGCTTTTGTAGAATGGATTGTCGAAGATCCTGCGGCGGGTCGCCGGGTCGGCAATAAAGCGCTCGACGATGGCGTCCCAGGCGCCGGTCACGTCGAGCATCATCGCCGAGAGCTGAAGCTGGCGATCAAGGCCGGCCGCGGCAAGTTGCCGGCCGCCGATTCGGGTTGGCTGGCCGCCCAGGCGCGCCAGGCCGAGCGCGTCCCGCAGGCGCTCGGAAGGATCGACGGTTATCACCGCGGTGTTGAGATTGGCAGATGCGCCCGCCAGTCCGAGCGCGGCTGCGATAGTCGTCTTACCGACTCCGCCGGTGCCGAGAAGAATCGGAATCGAGCCTTTGGTGAGCAGGTCTTTCAAGCCGTCGTCTCCGTTCTCAGGGCCACGATAGCAGGCGCGGCGAACGGGCGCATCGCAGGACAACCGTTGTCATCGTGGGATGTGAGGCTGTCGGCAGCCGATTAGACGGTTTGACGCATGGGGAATAGAATCCTCGGGGAGTCAGGGGGCGTCAGATGGCAATAGAATTCGTAGCAGCAGTTGTGGTCGGCGCTTTGCTGGGGACTGCAATTGGATGGTTGCTGGCGCAGCGCAACGCGACGCGCCTCAAGGTACGGCTTGAAGAAACCGAAAAGCGCCTTGAAGAGGAAAAGGGCCTGCTCGACAAAGCCAGGGAGCAGCTCTCTGACACCTTCCGCGCACTTGCCGCCGACGCCCTTCACCAGAACAACGCCGGATTCCTTGCGCTTGCGACCGAAAGACTCGGAACGGTTAGAACCGAGGCCGAGAGAGATCTCGAAGCCCGCAAGCAGGCAATCGAAACGCTGGTGAAACCGCTCGGTGATTCGCTCGCCGAAATGACGAAGCAAATCCGGTCGCTGGAACAGGCTCGGAGCACGGCTTACGGAACGCTCACTGAGCAAGTGAGGTCGCTGATATCTACGCAGGATTTGCTCCGAACGGAGACGGGAAACCTGGTAAAGGCGCTGCGTGCCCCAATCGTGCGCGGACGATGGGGCGAAGTTCAGCTCAAGCGCGTCGTGGAATTGGCCGGGATGATCGAGCGATGCGATTTCTTTCAGCAGGAGAGCGTGGATACCGAGAGCGGAAGACTCAGACCTGATATGCGCGTCCAACTTCCTGGCGGCAAGAATATCGTGGTCGATGCAAAAGCGCCGCTGCAGGCGTATCTCGACGCCTTGGAAGCACCGACCGATGAGCTGCGAGTGACGAAACTGAAGGAACACGCGCGGCAGGTTCGCGATCATATGGTCAAGCTGGGTGCGAAGAACTATTGGGAACATTTGCAGCCGACGCCCGAATTCGTCGTGATGTTCCTCCCGGGCGAGTCCTTCTTCAGTGCGGCGCTCGAGCAGGATCCGTCCTTGATTGAACAGGGAGTGAACCAGCGAGTGATTCTCGCCACGCCGACTACGCTGATAGCAGTGCTTCGTGCGGTGGCCTACGGATGGCGTCAGGAGCAGCTCGCGGAGAACGCGCAGCGTATCGCCGACCTTGGTAAAGATTTGTACGAGCGCATGGGCACCATGGCAGAACACATCGAAGATATTGGTGGCGACCTCAACAAAGCCGTCGGCTCGTACAACAAGGTCGTCGGTTCACTGGAACGGATGGTCCTTCCCGCGGCGCGCCGGTTCAAGGAACTCGGCGTCGGCGGCAATAAGCAGATACCTGAACTGAATCCGGTCGATAACGTCCCACGCCAGTTGGCCTCGACAGCGTTGCCGGAAACCGAGCGCGACGACAAATAGCCGCGCACCCGCGTTTCTCACTTACTCCGATTCCTGATCCGACGGGGGCGGCGGCTTCAGTTGGCTGCGCTCCTTGCCGGCGACGATCCATCGCTCGACCTCGCGGCGCTCGCGCTTCAGGAATCCCGCGATCGCGCGCCTGAGATCCGGGTTGGAGACGTAGTGGATGCTGCGGGTGAGCGCGGGGTCGAAGCCGCGCAGCCATTTGTATTCGCCGCCGGCGCCCGGCTCGTAGCGCTGAATGCCGCTCAGGATCGAGTGCTCGATCCCCGCGTAGTAGCAGACGTTGAAGTGCAGGAAGCGGACCTCGCGCAAGCATCCCCAATAGCGGCCGTACATGACGTTCGCCTTGGCCAGGTTGACGGCGCCCGCGATCAGCTCGCGTCCCGCGTACGCGCCGATGAAAACCATATTGCGTTTGAAGGATTTGCGGAGGAGGTCGAAAAATTCCTCGGTGAGATATTGACGGCCCCAGTAAAGCTTCTCGATCGTCGAGCAATAGATTCGATACATCTCGGCGAACATCCGATCGGGAATTTCCTCGCCTGCCATCACGCGGATGTGGACGGCCTGCGCTTCCATCTCGGCGCGTTCGTGGCGGACGGCGGCGCGCCGCTTGTGCTTGAGCCGGTTCAGATAGTCGTCGAAGGTCGCGAAGCCCGCGTTATGCCAATGATACTGATAGCCGAGCCGCTCCATGAATCCGATCGGGGCCAGCGCGGCAGCTTCGTCGGGTTGGCAAAAATTGACCTGAACACTCGACAGCTTGTTGTCCTCGCAGATGGAGGTGAGCGCGAGGCCGAGCAGATTGATGAGGCCGGCTCGGTCGGCGCCCGGCGCAGTCAGAAATCGGCGTCCCGTATGCGGGGTGAACGGCACCCCGACCACGAGCTTGGGGAAGTAGCGGATGCCGGCGCGCTCGGCCGCGTCGGCCCATTCGTGGTCGAAGACGAATTCGCCCATGCTGTGGGTCTTTAGATAGAGCGGGGATGCGGCGACGATTCGTTTTCGCTGCGCCTCGCGAACCACGAGATGATACGGGGCCCATCCGGTGCTGCGCGCCGCCGACCCGGAATGTTCCATCGCATACAGCCAATCCCATTCGACGAACGGGGAATCGCCGGGGGCGAGCAGGGCGTCCCACGCCGCGCGGGGAATTTTGTCGATTCCCTCGACGATCGCGACTTCGAGTCTGGGCGCGGAGTCATTCATGGCAAACTTTCTGGCCCATCGCTTGAGCAATTCAGAACGCTCAAAGTATCAGACTTATCGCAAGCGACCGAGTTTTCCCCGATGCTCACCAGCAACGCTCGAATTTGTTATTATATTTACGGGACGGAGCGACGGGCTCCGGGCGACAGAGGCGCGATGGCGGATTTCGTGCGCAAGCGGACGGTTTCGGCGCGAATCACCGACGGCGACGGCGATGGTGATTCCAGCGGCGGCGATATCGCCACCGAGCGCAAGGCCCGGACCAAGTCGAAGACCGCCAAACCGCCTCTGTATAAGGTTATTTTGCTCAACGACGATTACACGCCGATGGAGTTCGTGGTCGAAGTGTTGAAGGCGGTGTTTCACAAACAGCATGCCGAGGCGACCCGAATCATGCTCCACGTGCATCAGAACGGGATCGGCGTGGCGGGCGTGTATCCGTTCGAAGTCGCGGAGACCAAGACCCACACCGTCGAGGAACTGGCGCGTGAGGCCGAGTATCCGCTCAAGTGCGTGATGGAAAAGGAGTGACCAGGCGATAGCATCGATGGCTGCATCGAATAACAACATCATGATCAACCGCGAACTGCAGGTGACACTGCAACTCGCGATGAGTGAAGCCGTGAGCCGGCGTCACGAGTTCGTGTGCCTGGAGCATCTGCTGTACGCGATGCTCCACGACGTGACGACGAGCACGATTCTGAGAAATTGCGGCGCCGAACCGAACGGGCTGCGGCGCAAGCTGGAGCATTACCTCGACGAGCAGGTCGAGCGGATGCCCAAGGGCGAGGAAGTGTCGCCGCGCTACGCGATCGGGGTGCAGCGGGCGCTGCAGCGGGCGGCGCTGCACGTGCAATCGGCGGGACGCCAGGAAATCACGGGCGGCAACGTGCTGGTCGCGATGTTCCATGAAACCGAATCGCCGGCGATTTTCTATCTCCAGGAGCAGGGCGTCACCCGCTTCGACGTAATCAATTTTATCTCGCACGGAGTGTCGAAGGCGGGCGCTGAAGACGACGAGAACGGCGAGGAATCGGACCGGGATTCGATCGATCGCGACGGACACGAACGCGAAGGCGGCGACGAAGAAGGCGAGCGCAAGCTGTCGCCGTCGAAGGCGCTCAATACTTACGCTGTCAACCTGGCCAAGCGCGCGGCGGAAGGGAAAATCGATCCGCTCGTCGGCCGCAAGAAGGAACTCGAGCGTGCGGTGCACGTGCTGCTGCGCCGGCGCAAGAACAATCCGGTGTTCGTGGGCGAGGCCGGGGTCGGCAAGACCGCGCTGGCCGAGGGGCTGGCGCTGGCGATTCACAAGGGCGACGTGCCCGACGCGCTCAAGGGCGTCGAGATCTACGCGCTCGACATGGGCGCACTGCTGGCGGGGACGCGGTTTCGCGGGGACTTCGAGCAGCGGCTGAAGGCGGTGATCAAGGCCGTGACCGGCGACTCGAAGCGGATTTTGTTCATTGACGAAATCCATACGATAGTCGGAGCCGGCGCGGCTTCGGGCGGAACCATGGATGCGTCCAACCTGCTCAAGCCCGCGCTCGCGTCCGGCGACCTGCGATGCATCGGATCGACGACCTACCAGGAATACAAGCGCTCGTTCGACAAGGACAAGGCGCTGGCGCGGCGCTTCCAGCGAATCGACGTGGTCGAGCCGACCCAGGACGAGACCGTGCAGATTCTGAGCGGCATCAAGTCGTACTACGAGAAGCATCACAACGTCCGCTACACCAATTCGGCGATCAGATTGGCGGTCGAGCTGTCGGCGCGATACATCAACGACCGCTTCCTGCCCGACAAGGCGATCGACGTGATGGACGAGGCTGGAGTCGCCGGGCATTTGCGCGGCGCGGGGGCGGCGGAACCGGTGACGGTCGGCACGCGTGACGTGGAGCGGACGGTCGCGCGGATGGCGAAGATACCGGAGCGGACGGTGTCGGCAAGCGATCGCGGGCGGCTGCAGACGCTCGCCGAGGACATGAAGCAGGCGGTCTTCGGCCAGGACGAGGCGATCGACTCGGTGGCGCGCGCGATCAAGCTCGCCCGCTCGGGGCTGAGCCATCCCGACAAGCCGGTCGGCGCGTTTTTGTTCGCCGGACCGACAGGCGTCGGCAAGACCGAAGTCGCCCGCCAGCTCGCGAAAGTGATGGGCGTCGAGTTCCTCCGCTTCGACATGAGCGAGTACATGGAGCGGCATACGGTTTCGCGCCTGATCGGCGCGCCGCCGGGATACGTCGGTTTCGATCAGGGCGGATTGCTCACCGACGCGATCAACAAGACGCCGCATTGCGTGCTGCTGCTCGACGAGATCGAAAAGGCGCATCCCGATTTATTCAGCATCCTGTTGCAGGTGATGGATCACGCAACGCTGACCGACAACAACGGGCGCAAGGCGGATTTCCGCAACGTGATCCTGGTGATGACCACGAACGCCGGCGCGCAGGAACTGTCGCGCGCGATGATCGGCTTCCACGGCGGAACCGGCCAGGGGAATCCCAAGAGCGTGCTGGAGCGGATGTTCGCGCCGGAATTCAGAAACCGGCTGTCGGCGACGATCGAGTTTGCGCCGCTAAGTCCTGCGGTTGTGGAACGAGTGGTGGACAAGTTCATCGCGGAATTGCAGGAGCGCCTGGACAAGCAGAAGGTCACCCTGACGGTGACGCCGGCGGCAAAGAAGTGGCTGGCGGAACATGGTCACGATCCGCGCTTCGGCGCGCGGCCGCTCGGGCGATTGATCGAGAACGAGATCGCGCGGGCGCTCGCGGACGAAGTGCTGTTCGGCCAGCTGACCAAGGGCGGGATGGCGACGGCGGACCTCGACGGCGACAAGCTCAAGTTTTCGTACGAGCCAAACCCGGCCCGCCAGCCCGCCCCGGTCGCCTAAGCGCTCGCCGCGCAGTTACGGGCCGGTCGCAGTCCCGGGAGCGCAGATGGCCCATGCTGTCACGTTGGTGCAGCTTCCAATAGCACAGACCTCAGCGGCCACATTCGGCACCGCCACGCTTACGTCCCACGCATCCCCGGTAGAATTCGGGGCGGACTGAGTAACCGGGAATACCGGCGCACTAATCGGAATTACAGCAGTCAGCGGCGACGCCGTTGGTGTTGCAGTGGGCACCGGCGTCGTCGGCGGCACCGTGGGCGGAGCGAGATTGAATCCACCGCCAAGGACAACATCGCCGGCCGGACATTGCGCTTCCACCGGGACTGATGCGGCGGGCCCGGCGGCAAGCGGACACGGAGTTGTTGTGGTCGTACCGCATCCGCATACGCAGACCTCTTGCGTTTGAGACACAAGCTGCGTCTGTATCGAGCCGGACGAAGTCGCGGGGCTCGCGCCATCCCAACTAATCAGGGTTTCGTTCGGCTTGCATGGGCCGTCGGTCGGGATGAGCCGGATGGTTCCGGTCTTTTTGTTCTCGCATCCGTAGTACACCGACTGCGCGCGAGCGATCGTGGCGGCGGCGATGGTCGCTCCAAGTGAGACCACGGCGGCCAGGAGCAGTTGGCGAAAAATTACTATTGATGCCGATTTTGTTCGCCGCATACGCCACCTCGCGTCATCCGAAAATTGCGGGCAACTTGCAAGCGCCTGGGAGCCCCGATAATGCGGTAATAACTCTTCTGGCGATTCACCGCAACAATCTGCGGGATCGCGCCCGCCCCGCCAGCCCGCGCCTGCGACGTAATCTAGCTAATCGCGAGGCCCGCTTCGGTGAGGCGCTCCTCCAGGACTGGTATGCGGTCGTGGCCCCAGAACGGTTCGCCGTCGAAGAAGAACAGCGGCACGCCGAACACGTGGTCGGCGGCGGCCTCGTCCTGGGCGCGCTGATAGGCGAGGGCGCCTTCGCCTGAAAGATAATCGCGATAGCCGCCGGCTGACATGCCGAGAGTTGCGATTAGGCCCGCGACCGCGTCGGGATCGTCGGCCTCGAATTCGCGGCGAAAGAACATCTCGTAAACCCGGCGGCTGTAATCGAGCAGGCGGCCGTGCTTTTCCGCGAACAGCCCGCCGATCAGCGCCGGCGTCGTGTCGTAAACTTTCAACGGCCCCCGGATGATCAGGCCGCGCGGCCTGGCCCACCGCCGCGCGTCGAGATACGAGTATCGCGCCTTGTGCTCGGAGTAGAGACTACGCTCGCCTTTGCCTTTGATTCGAAGCTGGAACGGAATCCATCGGATGCGGATGTGAAAACGATTTTCGAGCGCGAAGGCGGGATCGAACGCGAGGTAGGCGAACGGACTCTTGTAGTCCGAGTACATCTTCACTTCCATTGCTTGCATGGGATTCGATCCCGCGGCGCGAAATCTTCAGATCTGAATCGCCGGTTTTTGCAGCACGGTCGGATGCACCCATTCGGGGCCGCCGGTTTCGGGGTGATCGATGTTGTAATGCAGGCCGCGCGACTCGCGCCGGCTCATCGCGGATCGCACGACCAGCTCCGCGACCATCGCCAGGTTGCGCAACTCGATCGTGTCGGCGTCGAGCAGGTGGTCCCAGTAGTAGCGATGGATCTCGTCCTTGAGCAGCTCGATGCGGCGAAGCGCGCGCTCGAGCCGCTGGTCGCTGCGCACGATGCCGACGTAGTTCCACATCAGGCGGCGAATCTCGTCCCAGCTCTGCGTGATCATCACCCGCTCCTCGCTGCGGATCGCGCGGCCGGGGTCCCACTCCGGAAACTCGGGCGGCGCGCCGCCTCCCGACGCGGCGATTTCGCGCGCCGCGGCAAATCCGCGCCGGCCCATCACCGCGGCCTCGAGCAGCGAGTTCGAGGCGAGCCGGTTGGCGCCGTGCAGCCCGGTCATCGCGACCTCGCCGGCCGCGTACAGGCGCGCGATCGAGGTGCGTCCGTCGAGATCGGTCTGCACCCCGCCGCACATATAGTGCGCCGCGGGCACCACCGGGATCGGGCCTTTGGTCAGGTCATATCCAAAGCTCAAGCATCGCTTGAAGATATGGGGGAACCGCCCCCGGATGAAATCGGGGTCGCGATGGCTCAGGTCGAGATACACGAAGTCCAGCCCGCGGCGCTTCATCTCGGAATCGATCGCGCGGGCAACCACGTCGCGCGGCGCCAGCTCGGCGTCGGGATGGTAGCGCTTCATGAACGCGGTGCCGTCGGGCAATTTCAGAATCGCGCCCTCGCCGCGCAGCGCCTCCGAAATGAGAAACGACTTGGCGGCGGGATGGTACAGGCAGGTGGGATGGAACTGGTAGAACTCGAGGTTGGCGACCGCCGCGCCCGCCCGATACGCCATCGCGACGCCGTCGCCCGACGCGATATCGGGATTGGTGGTGTAGAGATAGACCTTGCCGGCGCCGCCCGTCGCCAGCATCGTGGCGCGCGAAATCACCTTGCGGATCTCGTGAGTATCGCGGTCCAGCGCATAGACGCCCCAGCATGCGCCGGGCTTGCCCGCGATCCCGGCCTCGACCAGCAGATTGATCGCGACGTGATTTTCCAGGGTGCGGATGTTCGGCCGCGCGGCCGCGGCCTCGGTCAGCGCGCGCATTATTTCGCGGCCGGTCAGGTCCTGCGCGTGAAGCACGCGGCGATGGCTATGACCGCCCTCCTGGCCCAGGTCGTACTCGGTTTCGTTGTCGTCGTGCCCGCCGGTCTCGACCCGGCTGAAGCGAGTGCCGAGCCGGATCAGTTCGCGCACCGCCTCGGGACCCTCGCGAATTATGGTCTCGACCGCGGCGCGATCGCACAAGCCGGCGCCCGCACGGATCGTGTCGTCGATATGCGACTCGAACGTGTCGTCAACGCTCCAGACGCTGGCGATACCGCCCTGCGCGTAGGCGGTATTGGCCTCGGAACTGCCGGCCTTGGTGAGAACGGTGACGGTGCCGACCTCGGCGGCCTTGATCGCGAAGGTCAGGCCCGCGATGCCGCCGCCGATTACCAGGAAGTCGCTGGAGAGTTGCGCGTTATGCCTCATCAGGTGGCCTCGGCCGCGCCCGCGGGGTGACTCGCGGAGCGCGCGTTGTGTCAAAATGACGCTACTCGGTCTGCGCTCGGCCAGTCAAGGCGATCGAGCGGCTGCGATTTGCCAGTTTGATTCGATTCAAATATTCTCGAAGGTGCGGATCGCGGCGAGAAACGAAACCTTCGCTGCGCAGTTTCGTAGAACCTACGACAGGCCAAGCCCGTGCCGATGACGCCGCCAAATATAGTCACGCTGCTGCGGATCGCGCTTGCGCCGATCCTGATCTGGACCCTGATGCACAGCGGGCCGGGCGCTTCGTGGCTGGCGGCCGGGGTGTTTTTCATCGCAACGATCAGCGATTACTTCGACGGCTACCTCGCGCGGATTTACGACTCGGTCACCACGCTCGGCAAGTTTCTCGATCCGATGGCCGACAAGCTGGTGGTCGCGACGGCGCTGATCATGCTCGCCGGGATGGCGCGAACGCCGCACGTGCCGGCATGGATGGTGGTGGTGCTGGTGGCTCGCGAGATAATGGTGACCGGGCTGCGCGCGGTCGCCGCGGCGGAGGGATTAATCGTGGCCGCCGAGGAGCTGGGCAAGTACAAGATGGCGCTGCAGTCGATCGCGATTCAGGGTCTGCTGGTTCATTACACGTATTGGCACGTCGATTTTTTCGCCGCCGGGATGTTCGTGCTGTGGATCTCGATGGCGGTGAGCGTGTGGTCGTGCGTCGATTACTATGTGCGCGTGGTCGTGGCGCTCAGGCCGAAACCGATTACCGCGGTGGGCAAGCGGGCGGTGAATTGACAGACGCTCGCGCGCCGGATAATCAAAAGGATTCGTCGCGCCGGTTTGGAGAGCGGGTGTAGCTCAGTTGGTAGAGCGCGTGCTTGCCAAGCACGAGGTCGTCGGTTCGAAACCGATCACCCGCTCCAGGTAAATCGCGACCGGCGGCCTCTCCCGGGATTGCTCGCACGGGGTTTGATCGCATATCACACCGGGAGATGAGGTCTCGTCTCCATGTCCGAGAAAGCAAGCCCGCTTGCCGGAAAGCATGTCGATGAATCGCAACTCGTCGATATTTCCCGTTTGATCACTTCATACTTCGAGTGCAAGCCCGACGCCGGTAATCCGGCGCAACGAGTCGCGTTCGGCACTTCGGGGCATCGGGGATCCTCGCTCGACGGCGCGTTCAACGAGGCTCACATCCTGGCGATCAGCCAGGCGATCTGCCTCTATCGCAAGAGTCAAAATATCAGCGGTCCGCTCTACCTCGGGATGGACACGCATGCGCTGTCGGTCCCGGCGTTCGCCAGCGCGCTCGAAGTGTTGGCCGCCAACGGGGTCGAGACGATGGTGGATAGCGGGGGCGGATACACGCCGACGCCGGCGATCTCGCACGCGATCCTGACCTACAATCGCGGGCGCAAGAGCAGGCTCGGGGACGGGATCGTGATCACGCCGTCGCACAATCCGCCGTGCGATGGCGGCATCAAGTACAATCCGCCGGGCGGCGGCCCCGCCGATTCCGCCGTCACCGACTGGATTGGGAATACGGCCAACGAATTTCTCAAGACTGGGCTTGCCGGGGTGCGGCGGGTTGCGTACGAGCGCGCGCGCACCGCGGCGACGGTGCATCGGCACGATTACATCGGCGCCTACGTCGGCGACCTGGGCAACGTCGTGGACATGGAGTCGATTCGCGCCGCGGGCGTGCAGATCGGAATCGATCCGCTCGGCGGCGCGGCGGTGGGCTACTGGCCCGCGGTGATCGAAAAGTACGGAATCAAGGCGACGGTGGTCAGCGACGTAGTCGATCCCACATTTCGCTTCATGACCGCCGACTGGGATGGGAAGATCAGGATGGATTGCTCGTCGCCGTACGCGATGACGCGGCTGCTTGCGATTCGTGATCGCTTTGACGTCGCGTTCGCCAATGACACCGACGCCGATCGGCACGGAATAGTCACCCGCTCGAGCGGGCTGATGAATCCGAATCACTATCTCGCGGTTGCGATCGCATACCTGTTTCGCAATCGCAACCGTTGGCGCCGGGATGCGGCGGTCGGCAAGACTGTGGTGAGCAGCGCCATGATCGATCGCGTCGCAGCCAGCATCGGGCGCAAGCTGATCGAGACGCCGGTCGGCTTCAAGTGGTTCGTGGACGGGCTGATCGACGGTTCGGTCGGATTTTGCGGCGAGGAAAGCGCGGGCGCGTCGTTTCTGCGCATCGATGGAACCGTGTGGACGACCGACAAGGACGGACTCATCCTCGGCCTGCTGGCCGCCGAGATGACTGCCCGCACCGGGTGCGACCCCGGCGCGGCCTACGATGACTTGACGCGCGAGTTCGGTGCGCCCGCGTACGAGCGTATCGACGCGCCGGCCACGCCCGCGCAGAAGGAAATTCTAAAGAGGCTGACGCCCGGGCAACTGGATGAGCGCGAGCTGGCGGGTGAGAAAATTCTCGAAACGCTGACGGTTGCGCCCGGCAACGGAGCGGCGATCGGCGGAATCAAGGTGATCGCGCAGAGCGGATGGTTCGCGGCGCGTCCGTCGGGCACGGAAGAGGTTTACAAGATATACGCGGAGAGTTTTCGCGGGGTCGAACATCTGCATCGGATTCAGGCGCAGGCGCAGGAGCTTATCGCGCGGGTCTTCAAGCGCGCCGAATCGGCGCCACCGGCATCGGCGCCGACCGGCGGCACCTGATGTGCGGACGATTCACAATCACGCGCCGCGACGGTAATTCGCTTGCGGCCGAACTCGGGGTCCCGGCAGACTCGTTCGCCGATTATCGGCCGCGCTACAACGTCGCGCCGATGCAGAATCATTTCATCGTCCGGATCAAGTACGAAAATCGCGAAGTGATTCCCGCTAGGTGGGGCCTGGTCAAGAGTGGCGCCAAAGACGCTAGCATGGCGGCCAAGTGCATCAACGCGCGGTCGGAGACGGTCGAGACGCGCGCTGCATTTCGCGACGCGTTCCATAAGCGGCGATGCGTGGTGCCGGCCGACGGATTTTTCGAATGGACCGGGCCGAAGACCGCGCGGCAGCCGGCCTGGTTCCATCGCGAGGATAGCGGGCTCGTCCTGTTCGCCGGACTTTACGAGGCATGGCAGAAAGAGCGGGGCGTGTGGGAGACGACGTTCACGATTATCACGACGGCGGCCAACGCCTTGATCGCGTCGTATCACGATCGGATGCCGGTGATAATTGCCGATCGCGACGCCGACGACTGGATGGATCCGCGCGCGCCCGATCCGCTTGCGCTCAAGCGATTGCTGGTCCCCGCGCCCGCGGACTTGCTGATCGCGACGCCGGTTTCGCCCAGGATCAACAATGTAGCCAACGACTCGCCCGAACTACTGGAGCCTGCCGGCCAGATTTCCCGCTGAGCCCCTGAGTCTGCCGATCCGAAGCGGCTCAATTGATGCGCTTTGGCGTGCGTGATAATTGATTGGGTTCGGTCGCGACGAAGATAGAGCGCGGGGCGGCGTACCCAAGTGGTTAAGGGAGAGGTCTGCAAAACCTCCATGCATCGGTTCGAATCCGATCGCCGCCTCCAACAAAACCCCTGAAGAGCAAGCATTTTCTATTGCAACGACGGTCCGCCGGCTTCGGTGGATTTCCGCCAATTTCGATGTTCTACTGACACCGCTACCGACACCAGACTGCGCTTGCTGACTCGCGGTAAGAATCCGCTTGGACTCAACCCCGGGCTCGAACTTCGCGTTTGCAAAACGCCCGGTGTCGGTGCGAGCCTGAATCGGAATTCAGAATCGAAATTCCGGGTGAGGCCGATATGATCAAACTTGTCTATGTAGCTCGAAAGCGCAAAGACATCTCCGAAAAGGATTTCCACGAGTACTGGCTCAAGCAGCACGGGCCGCTGGTGCGCAGCTTCGCGAAGGCGATGCGCGCCAGGAAATACGTGCAGAGTCATACCGTGTTCGAGGACGCGGGCAAACAAATTCGCGCTACCCGCAACATGACTGAAACCTACGACGGGATCACCGAAGTATGGTGGGACACACTCGAGGACTTTGCTTCGGGCGGCGACCCCAAAGAACGCGCTGAGGCGGCGCGCGCGCTGCTTGAAGATGAATCGAAGTTTGTCGATTTTGAGCGCTCGTCGATTTTCCTCACCGAAGAGCACGAGATCTTCGACTATACGAAATAGTCAAAACAGCGTCGCTGCGCGCGATCGCGAAGAGTGCGAGCACCGATTACGGTGACGAGTATTTCCGCACTGCTCCCCGGTTCGAATCCGATCGCCGGCTCCAGTTATTTTAACGCGGGTTGCGCGGTTCTACGGCGAGGGGGCGGGCGGTTGACCTAGATGGTGGTCGGGCTTCACCTGTAGCTTGACGAGGCAGGGGGGGCCGTCGTTGCCGTAGCAGAGGTTGCTGATTTCGCCGAGTTTCGGATCGCGATCGTCGTGGGTGTAATCGGGACATATCCAATGGCCGCCCGATCCCCGGTAAAGCGCGACCGCGAAATATCTGCCCGCCGCAAGATTCCCGGCCGCCGGATCGCCGCGCGCCGCGATATCCCGTGAGTTGACGATATCGAATCCGTCGTGCGCCGCGTCCGGCGAGTACTGCATGAAGAAAATCCGCCATGGCCGCCCCGGCCGCGCGCTCACCTGATATTCCATCGCGTGATTGGACGAGAACACCGGCTTGTCACGGCATAGCCACGGCCGCGCCTCAGCCGCGAAGGCCGGGCTCGCGAGCAGCGTCGCAATCGCCGCCGCGATCGAGAGGTATCGTCCAATTCTCAAACTTTTCATGCCCTTCCTATTTTTCACTTTTTCGGGCCAGCGATCGCGATAATACGGCCGACGATCTCGCCGAGGTTCGAGTCCTTGGGCGTGAATACCGCCTTCACCCCAAGCTCTAGTAACGCTTTACGGTCGTCCTCCGGGATTATTCCGCCCATCACGAGCGACACGTCGCTGGCCCCGCGGCTTTTCAGCAGATCGATTGTCTCGCGCGCGATGGACATGTGGGCGCCCGCGAGGCTCGAGATCGCGAGCACGTCAACGTCTTCCTCGAGCGCCGTCGCAACCATCTGCTCCGGCGTCTGCTTGAATCCCGCGAGGATTACTTCCATCCCGGCCTGCATGCATGCGTGCGCGAGCAGCTTGATCGCGTTGATATGTCCGTCGAGGCCGGCCTTGCCGAGCGCGATGCGAATCCTGCGTGGCGCGACCGGCACCTCGAGCGCGCCGACGCTCGCGCTGGTTTCGAGAATTGGCGGCGTGTAGCGGCCGCGGCTCGCGCGCACCAGCGAATCGGTCCATTCGCCGACGGTGCCGCCGGCGCGGGCGAGCTCGATCGTCGCCTCGACGAGTGCGCGGTCGCCGTCGTTGTCGTTGTCATTTGCGGCTGCCCGTTCGAGCGCCTCGCGCGCTTTCGCCACGGGGGCCCGGTCGCGCGCCGCGCGCCATTGCTTTATCGACTCGATGCGTTCCTTTTCCCTGGACGCCTTCGCCGCGTGATCCGCATTATCTCTGGGCGGGGGCGTGAGCCCGATTTTGCCGGTGAACGCGTTGACTCCTATTTGCACGATCTCGCCCGACTCGATTTTCCGGTAACGCTCCGCGAGCTGGCGGGTAAGTTCGCCGCTGACGATTGAGATGGCGCGCGAGTAGCCGGCCTCCCGCAGCTGGATCGCGATTTCGTGCGCGCGCGCCGCGGTCTCGTCGGTAAGCTGCTCGATAATCTTGCTGCCCTCGAAAATATCGCCATAGCCTGCCAGCCCCGTCTCGTGCATCAGCACCTGCTGCGTGCGCAGGCTGAGCGTCTGCTCGGACTGGTCGGGCAGGGCGAGCGCCTCGCGAAAGCCCGGCAACTGGAGCGCGTTCACGCGCGCGCCGGCCGAGATGACGACCGGGAGCGCCTCGTACGCGATCCGGATGATGTTAACTTCGGGCTGCGGCTCGGTCAGCGTGAGCGAGCGCACCTGGCATCCCGCGCGGAAGGCGACGTTATCGACGCTGTACTCGGAGTAGCAAAGCTCGCGCCAGAGCTTGAAGTACGCGCGAATCTTGCAAATCTCGGGGACCAGCTCGATGCCGCTGTTGATGAAAAATGAAATGCGGCGGACCGTCTGCTCGAACGCGGCCGCGCCGAGCGTGGGGCGAATCGCGTCGAGAATCAGCAGCGCGTTGCCGAATGCGTAGCCGATTTCCTCGGCCGGACCGGCGCCGCTTTCCATGTAGTGGTAGCCGCAGCAGTTGATCGGGTTCCAGTTGGGCACGCGCTCGACGGTGAATCGAATCAACCCGGTGGAGAGGCGAAAGGACAGCTCGGGATGAAAAATCGACGTGCCGCGCGCGACGAACTCCTTGAGCAGATCGTTCTGCGTCGTGCCGCGCAGCTCCGTCCATGGCACGCCGTGCTTTTCCGCGACGACGAGGTACAGCGCCAGGATGAACGGCGCGGTCGCGTTGATCGTCATCGAGGTATTGATCGACTGAAGCGGGATATCCTCGAACAGCCGCTCCATGTCTTTCCAATGGCAAATCGAGACGCCAGCTTCGCCGACCTCGCCGCGCGCGACCGGAGCGTCGGGGTCGTAGCCGTTTTGAGTGGGCAGATCGAACGCGATCGAAAGCCCGCGCTGGCCCTGCTTCAAGTTTGCCAGGAAGCGCTGGTTGGCCTCGCGCGCGTCGCCGAAGCCCGCGTAGGTGCGGATGATCCAGGGCTCACGGGTATCAGGGCGCGCTTTTTTTCCGCCGGCGGGCATCGACTCAAGGTTAGTTGTCGAAGCGCCGAGATTCCAGCCGCTGTCTGGCGGCCTGCGGTCAGTGCCGATGCGTCGCGCGAGCCGCGGTTTCATTTTCATGCGTGCGGGCAAGCTCAAGATCGGCGGCGATGCGATCGATGAGCGCGATTCCCGAGAGATCGCCGTGCTCGGCGATTTCGAGTAGCGGGGCACCGGTCTCGGCCCGGATTTTTGCGATCGCCTTGCGCGCGCCCGCCGCGCGGCCGAGCTCCGACCGGGCCAGCTCGGCGAGATGCTCGAGGTCCTTCTTGCGCCAATGGGGTCCGCGGCGGTTGGCCAGCGCCGATATGTCGTCGGCGTCGAAGCCGGATCGCGGCGTTCGATTGAAAAGCACGGCGGCCGGGGCGAGATGGATACGGCTCAAATTGGCGTGAGTCTCGATCGTCTCCGAGATCGAAAGACTGTCCGCGGTGGTGACCTGGATGATCGCGCTGCTCTGCGGGTCGCGCATCTTCCGCGAAATCTTGGCGGCTTCCACGCCGACGATGCTCTCGCCGAAGGTCAAGCGCGCCGCCGTCGGCATCTTGAGCAGGCTCATCGCCTGCCCGCTGGCGGGCGCATCGACGATTATGATGCTGGGACCGGGCAGCTTGGGGTCGGTCCGCCCGGCTTCATGGTAAACCTTCCCGAGCATCATCAGTTCGCGCAGCCCCGGCGCCGCTTGAACGAAAAATTGATAGAGGCGGCTCGCGAACACCGCCTTCAGCAGCATCCGTCCCGGCACCACCAGCCGCAGATATTCCTCGAGCGCGGCGCGCCCGTCGAGCGTCATCAGCGCGAGATTCGGCGCGAGCACGACCGGTGCGGACGACGGCGCGACGCCGAAGGTCGCGGCCAGCGGCGCACGCGCGTCGCATTCCATGATCAGGGCGCGCGCTCCCGACATCGCCGCGAGCTTGGCGATCGCCGCACTCACGGTGCTCTTGCCGACGCCGCCCTTACCGAGCACGATCAGCACGCGTCGCGCGAGGATTTCGTTTAGCATTTGCGGGAAGCGCATCCAGCCGGATCAAGTTACCAGCGGATCAAGTTCGCTCCCCAGGTCAGCCCGCCGCCGCACGCGTTAAGCATCACCAGATCGCCGTCGTGAATTCGCCCCTGCTCGAGCGCCTCGTCGAGCGCGATCGGCACGGACGCGGCTGAGGTGTTGCCGTAACGCTCGATGTTGGTGAAAACTTTTTCCGGCGGCAGCCCGAGCCGCCCGGCGACCGCCGAAATAATCCGCAGGTTGGCCTGATGCGGCACGAACAGGTCGATTTCGTCGAGCCCGACCCCGGCGCGCTCGGCCACCAGCCGGCTGATTTCTTCCATGCTCTTGACCGCAATCTTGAAAAGCTCCGGGCCTTTCATCTGAATCGCGTCACCGGCGCATCGGCGCACTTCCGAGTCGATCGTGCCGCGGATTCCGCTGGAGCGGACCGAGAGCAGGTTCCAATGCTCGCCGGCCGCGCGCAGCAGGCTCGACAGCACTCCGCGATTTCCCGCTTCGGTCGCCATCACGCACGCGCCCGCGCCGTCGCCAAACAGCACCGCGGTCCGGCGATCGCTCCAATCCACCATCGTCGAGAGCGCGTCGGCCCCGACCACCAGCACCCGCTTGAAGTCTCCCGCCCGCATCTGTGCGTCCGCCACTTGAAGCGCGTACACGAAGCCCGAGCACGCGGCGGCGACGTCGAAGGCCGGTATCGAGGAAACGCCCAGTCCGTTCTGAATCTGGCACGCGAGCGACGGAAACGCGTACTCCGAGGAAACCGTGCCGGCGATGATCGCGTCGAGCGCGCCCGGCTTCACGCCCGCCCGCTCAAGCGCGATGCGGCTGGCGTCGGTCGCGATATCCGCCAGCCGCTCGCCCTGGCGCATCGCGTAGCGGCTGCCGATTCCGGTGCGCGAGCGTATCCATTCGTCGGACGTGTCGAGGTATCGCTTGAGATCCTCGTTGGTCAGCGCCGTGGGCGGGACGGCCCGTCCGGTGGCGACAATTCTTGAACCCATGATGTACCGCGGTCAGCTCAGGGCGGCGGCCCTGAAGGCCAGCGTCGTGTTGGTGCCGCCGAAGCCGAATGAATTGTTGAGCGCGATCCGGATTTTGGCGGGCCGCGCCTTGTTGGGCACGTAATCGAGGTCGCATTGGGGGTCGGGAAATTCCTGGTTGATCGTCGGCGGCATCATCCCGCGATCGATCGCCAGCACCGTGTACACCGACTCGATCGCGCCGGCCGCGCCGAGCGTGTGCCCGGTCATCGACTTGGTCGAGCTTATCGCGACTTTCGCGGCGCGCTCGCCGAACACGTGCTTTACCGCTTGAGTCTCGGCGATATCGCCTAGCTCGGTCGAAGTGCCATGCGCGTTGATATAATCGACCTGGTTGGGATCGAGGTCGCTGTCTTCCAGGCACATCCGCATGCACTTGGCCGCGCCGCGTCCCTCGGGCGCGGGCGAGGTGATATGGTAGGCGTCGCTGTTGGCGGCGTAACCGCAGACCTCCGCGATGATCCTGGCGCCGCGCGCAATCGCGGCGTCGCGCTCCTCGAGGATCAGCGCCGCCGATCCCTCCGCCATCACGAATCCGTCGCGCTCCTTGTCGAACGGACGGCTGGCCTTTTCCGGCTCCTCGTTGCGGGTCGAAAGCGCGCGCATCGCGGCGAATCCGCCCACCCCGAGCGAGGTCACTGCCGCCTCCGAGCCGCCGGTGATCGCGGCGTCCAGGTAGCCGAGCCTGATCATCCGGTACGCCTCGCCGATGGCATGGCTGCCCGACGCGCACGCGCTGGTGGTGGTAAAGTTGACCCCGCGCGCACCGTAGCGAATCGAGATTTGGCCGGGCGCAAGATTGCCGATCAGCTTGGGGATGAAGAACGGCGTGATGTGACGCAGCCCGGTGCTCATGAAGACCTTGTGGTACTCCTCGATCGTGCACAGACCGCCGATACCGACCCCGATCAGCACGCCGACGTTATCCGCGTTGTCTTCGGTGATCTTGAACCCGGACTGGCGCATCGCCTGCTCGGCCGACGCGACCGCATACTGGATGAAGGGGTCCATTTTTTTGACATCGCGCTTTTCGATCCAGTCTTCCGGATTGAAACCCTTCACCTCGCCTGCTATCCGGGCCGGAAATTCCGAGGCGTCAAAGCGATTAATCGGGCCAATACCGGACCGCCCCGCCATCAGGGCTTCCCAGTTCTTCTCCACTCCGACTCCGAGCGGAGTCACCAGTCCCATTCCGGTGACCACCACGCGGCGCTCAAGCATCGGTCTCATCAGGCCCCTTCATCCTCCATCGAGTTCGCGGCTTAATAATCTATCAAACAACGCCGCCGGTCGAGAATCCGCGATCTGCCCCGGATCGGCGGCCTTCGGTCCGAGGGCACAGGTTCTTCTGCCGTCTCGGTGAAATGCGCGGGTCTGCCGGCGAAAATATCGAGCTGCGCGAGCGCAGAGGCTTCCACTGGCTGCCGCCCAACTACGCTGTCATCCTCAAATTCCGGATCCAAAATGGCGTCTTGCGGGCTAGCCGCAGCATCACGCTGTGTGTAGGATCGCACAATTGTAATGATCTCTGTCACGCAACTCCTTGCTTCATTTCCAGCGAGAAATGACCCGCTGTGAACTCCCTCGTGGTTTTCCCGCAAGGTGATGGTCTGACTCAAGGCACCATCTTCAGCTGCGCAGTAGCTGAAGATTATCTGGGTTGCAGGACTCATGGGTTGATCATTACTGCGCGTTGCGATGTCGCGAACGATAAGGTCCGTACGTACAATTATGTCCCGATCGTTACACTCGACGATTGGTTACACAGAGACGGGCGCTTGATACTAGCGGAGCGTTTCCGCGCCGAGGCCCTCGGAAACTTGAAAGGCGCACTTAAGGACGCCGGCTTTTCTCCTTCGATCCTTGAGACCGAGAGTCCGCGATCCGTGCTCAATACGCTATTTCTTCCCGCGACTAAAGCGGGGAAGGCTGCGAAGGCCAGAGATCGCTTCGAAGACCTGTGCTCCCGGTTTGATCTCGCTAACCTTGGGATTTCGAGCTCCCCCTCCGACGCAGTCTGCGTCCGTATAGCCGACGCGGTGCCTCGGCTCAAGGATGTAATGATCTCCGAGCTCGTAAATCAACGCCTCAACGGTTATTACTTTCTGAGTTGCATAGAGCCGGATGGCGCGGATACTGGTTCTGTGGTGCTCTTGCGCGAGATTCAACATATGCCCAGAGGTCTTGCCCACGGGGTCGCAAAGGGTCTAGACGCTGCGCGCTTGGCCGAAATGTGCGGCTCCGATCCGTCGATGCGCGGACGGCTACAGATCGGCTGCAATGATCTTGCCATGCCAATCGGACTTCTGGCGTCGCCATATTTAGAGCATCTTATGCAATCCTTTTCTCTTCTGTTCGGCCGCATTGGCATCGCGGATCCTGATCCTTCCTATGTCGCTAGGCTTTGGTCGCGTCAGCTTAGCGTTGTTAAGGCTGGTGAATTATGAGGTTTCTAGCCGTCGATCGTCTAGCAGCTCACGAAATCATCTCCGACCGCCTACTTCAGTCCGTTGAATACAAGAGTGGACAGATGTTGGCCGCTGCTCTTGAGGACGATCTTCCCGAGGCCCCGCTCAGCTCACGACTACGATTGATACCAAATTCAGATGGACTGCTCTTCATGTCTACCTCAGGACGGTCAGCCGATTACGTTGTGTTTGACCTCGAGAGCTGCGATCTGTTCGGCAAGAAGCATTCCCCTGCGGATGAGATTCTTTACTTCCAGAAGGTACTGCGCTTCGCAACAAAGATCTGGGGCAACCTCAAGCTTAGTGCCTATGAGCGACCGCTCGCGGGCTCCTCGAAGGCGGTTATATTTCCATATCCCATCAGCCAACAGACAGCCTTTCGGATCGTCGTTGAGCTTGCGCCAGACAGTAAACGGTTGGAAAAACGACTTCCCCACGGGCGCTTTCTGCTCGTCTATCGTTGCGGCACCGATGACGGAGGTGGGCCGCAAGAACAAGTGAAGGTGACCAATTTCAGACGCTTTTACGAAGCACTCCAGTCGCTTCCGCAGCAGGCAAATACGCCCAATGAAGCCAATCAGCCAGCGATCACGTCCCTCGCTGTCACTGAGCTTGAGACCCCGGTAACAGGACAGATTAATCCCTTTCAAGGTTATGACCGGTGGCTTCCGCTTTTAACTGAAAGGCAAAAGAACTTTGTAACGGCGGAACTTCGTGCCCCTCACAGAATAGAAGGACCCGCTGGAACGGGCAAAACACTGAGCCTGATCCTGAAGGCGATCACTGGTCTTCGCGTAGCGAAGCACAAAGGCCTCGAGTACAAGTCTTTGTTCATTACTCACAGTGAGGCAACTCGACGCACCGTTCAGCAGATGATCGCATCAAACGATCCGGACGGTTTCCTGGACGCGGAGAGTCAGCAGCAAGCGCAGACTCTCACACTGACCACGTTGCAACAGCTTTGTGCAACATTGCTAGTACGTAAGATCCACGAAGCTGAGCTTATCGATCGCGACGCGATGGAGTCAAAACAGCTTCAGTTGGTTTATGTTAAAGAAGCGCTAGAGGCCGTGATTGCAGAAGAGTACCAAACCCATAAGCGATTTCTTTCCAAGCGGTTCGATGAGTTCCTTACGAAGACTGACGGCTGGATATTGGCGGAAATGCTCCAGCATGAGATTAGCGTAGTCATTAAGGGTCGCGCGGGGGAGAAGCTGGAGAACTATCGAAAGCTCCCGCCTCTCAAATATGGGTTGCCAACAGAGAATGCGGCCGACCGAGGATTAGTCTGGAGAGTATTTTCGAAATATCAAGAGCAACTGCAAACAGCGGCCCAGTTCGACACGGATGACATTGTACTGACCACCATAGGACAACTAGACACTCCGATTTGGCGGCGGCGGCGGGACAGGGAAGGATACGACGCGATCTACATCGATGAAACACACCTGTTCAATATGAATGAGCTCTCTATCTTTCATTTCCTTTCGAAATCTGCTGCACTGCACCCGATAGCATATTCAGTAGATCGATCGCAGGCCGTAGGAGATCGAGGTTGGAAGGACGAGTCATTTGAAGAGGTTCTTGCGCCAAACCTTGATTCCAGTAACGGAGGCTCACGTACGGAAGTCCACAGCGTCTTCCGTTGCTCCCCTGACATAATAGATCTCGCTTTTTCGGTTACATCGGCCGGCGCGACATTGTTCACAAACTTCGATGATCCCTTGAAGCTAGCCGGGAGTATGTTCACCGTGGATCAGGAACGCAAATGCGCTCCTCCTTCCTTGGCTAGCTACCGGAACGACGATGATTTGATTGCTGGTGCCTTCACGCGCGCGGAGAACCTGGTAAAAGAAATGGATACGTCGCGATGTGATGTGGCACTAGTTGCCTTCAGTGATGAGTTGTTCCGAAAGGCAGAGGCGTACGCGCGCGACCAGAACAAGCCAGTGGAAGTATTGAAACAGCGAGGCGACATCGAGGTCGTTCAGCGTGCTCAGAAATCGAGAAGATTCGTTTTATCGACGCCCGAGTATGTCGGGGGCTTGGAGTTCGATGGTGTCATCTTGCTCGGCGTAGACGAAGGACGAGTGCCGCCTACTCAAACGATGGACTCCGCTGATAGTGCCAATTTTCTTTCCTACGCATTTCATAACCGCCTTTACGTCGCGATAACGCGTGCTCGGTATCGGCTTGAGATCCTGATTAACAAACTACGCGGGCCAAGTTCGCTGTTGCACGGCGCAATCCAATCGGGACTTCTGAAGATGCCCTGAGGTTAAGGATACGTGGCTGGCGGTCGAGAAACCGGATTTCGCCGGCTACGATTTCCCTCCGGTAGCGTTTGCGGGTGCCGCACTTCGCCTCGTAGTCGCGATCGCCTCGCCGCGCGCGATTTCGTTCGCCGCGAGGCGCCGGCCTTGCATCCAAACTTGTACCGATGAAACAATCTTCCGGTGCCGCTCAGCAATCCCGCAGACGATCCGTTCACCAAACTCGCGCAAAACCTGGGCGAACTCGAGGTCGTGATCGGCGAGCGGGCGCGCCCCGCGATCGCCCAGGTCCGCGAGGGGCTCCGCGACGCGCTTGCATGCCGCGAGCGTGGCGATATGCCCGGCTCGCTCGCCGCGATTCGGGTCGCGATGGAACGGCTGGCTAATCTCGGCAGCACGCTCGACCCGGAAGAGGGCGCGATGATGCGGTTTATCGCGCAGCGGTTCACCGCTGCGCTCGGCGCCGGCGATAAGGGTGACGCGAAAAGCGTCGTGGACGTGATGCGCCACAAGGCCGGCGACACCAAGGACGACGACAAGAAGGATTGGTGACCGCGGCCTCGGAATTGCGCTACGCGCGCCTTCCGCGCGCGGATTTGACGAGCATCCGAAAAAGTGAAACACCAACACCGGCGGATTCGATAACCGCCCGATAACTGCGCATGGTGAAATCTTGGCACGAGCAGCCGAAATCAAAGTGAACCAGTCCGCCCTGGACCAAACCTGTATCAACGCAATTCGCGTGCTGACGATCGACGCGGTCCAGAAAGCCAACTCAGGGCACTGCGGATTGCCGATGGCGATGGCGCCGGCGGGCTATCTGCTCTACACGCGCTTCATGCGCCACAACCCGAAAAATCCGGAGTGGTTCGGGCGCGATCGTTTTGTGCTGTCAGCCGGCCACGGCTCGATGCTCCTCTACGGCCTGCTCTATCTCACCGGCTACGACGTTTCGCTCGACGACCTCAAGCAATTTCGCCAGCTCGGCAGCAAAACCCCCGGACATCCCGAGTACGCCGTGATTGACGGCGTCGAGACAACCAGCGGCCCGCTCGGCCAGGGCTTCGCCAACGGGGTTGGGATGGCGATGGCGGCGAAGCATCTCGAAGCACGCTTCGAGCGCGACAAATCGGGGCTGTTCGACCATCGCATCTTCGCCATTTGCAGCGACGGCGACTTGATGGAAGGCGTTGCCAGCGAGGCGGCGTCGATCGCGGGCCATCTCGGCCTGGGCAACATCATCTATATCTACGACGACAACCACGTGACCATCGACGGGCCCACCGAACTCACCTTTGGCGAGGATGTGTGCAAACGATTCGACGCCTACAAATGGCATACGCAGGTCGTCGAGGATGCGAACGATCTCGCGGCGCTGTCCAAAGCGATCGAAAAGGCAATCAAGGAGACCAGCCGGCCCTCGCTGATTCGAGTCCGCTCGATCATCGGCTATGGCAGCCCGCACAAGCAGGGGACCTCGTCCGCGCACAGCAATCCGCTCGGCGTCGAAGAGGTGAAGCTGACCAAGGAATTTTACCGATACCCGGCCGAGCCGCCATTCTTCGTCGCCGACGATGCGCTCGCGCATTTCCGCGAATGCGTCGAGCGCGGCGAGGATTTGGAGCACGCCTGGAACGCCAAGTTCGAGGCTTACGCCAAAAAAAATTCCGCAGCGGCCGCCGAATTCCAGGCGGCGCTGGCCAAGGATCTGCCCGAAGGATGGGACGCCGAGCTTCCCGTCTTCACCCCCAAGGATTCGCTCGCAACCCGGGTCTCAGCCTCGCAGGCCGCCGCGGCGATCGGAAAAAAAGTCTGGAACCTGTTCGGCGGCTCCGCCGACCTGGCCGAGTCCACCTTCACCGACGTCAAGGACGGCGGCGATTTCGAGCGCGGGCACTTCGATGGCCGCAATCCGCATTTCGGAATCCGCGAGCACGCGATGTGCGCGATCCTCAACGGCCTCGCGCTGCACGGCGGGTTCATCCCTTACGGCTCGAGCTTCCTGTGTTTCACCGACTACGGACGCCCGTCGATTCGGCTGGCCGCGATGATGGAACTCCAGGTCGTGTTCGTCTTCACCCACGATTCCATCGGCGTCGGCGAGGACGGCCCGACTCACCAGCCCGTCGAGCATCTCTCGTCGCTGCGCGCGATTCCCCATCTCACCGTGATTCGCCCCGGCGACGCCAACGAGGCGGTCGAGGCCTGGCGCATCGCCATGACTCACACCCACGGCCCGGTTCTGCTCGCGCTCTCGCGCCAGAAAGTTCCGACGTTCGATCGCACCAAAATGGCGCCCGCCGCCGGCGTCCGGCGCGGCGCGTACGTGCTGACCGAGAGCGCCGGACGGCCCCCGGAAATCATTCTCATCGGCTCGGGCTCGGAACTGTCGCTGCTCGTCGATGCGATGGCCAAGTTGGAAGAAAAGGGGATATCCGTCCGCGTCGTGAGCATGCCCAGCGACGATATTTTCCTGACGCAGGATCAGGCCTATCGCGACTCGGTCCTGCCGCCGAACATTCGCCGCCGGCTCGCGGTCGAGGCGGGCTCGCCGATGTCATGGTACCGATGGGTCGGACTCGACGGCGACGTCATCGGGATGACGACTTTCGGCGCCTCGGGCAAGTACGAAGAGGTGATGAAGCATTTCGGCCTGAGCCTCGACAACGTCGTCGCGCGCGCGCTGAAATTGCTCGCGCGCTAGCGGACTCGCATGCCTCAACCGAAATTGATCATTCTGAACGACGCGGAGGAACTCTACGTCCGTGCCGCCGAAGAAACGGCGCATATCAGCGGCGAGGCGATTTGCACTTACGGCGAGTTCACGCTCTGCCTCTCGGGCGGCTCGACTCCCGCCGCCACCTACGATCTGCTCGCGACCCGGTTTCGCCTCAGCGTTGATTGGAAGGAAGTGCAATTTTTCTGGGGCGACGAACGATGCGTCCCACCCGATCACGCCGAGAGCAATTACGCGATGGCCAGTCGCACGATGCTGAGCAAGCTCCCGCTGCGGCCGGATCAGGTGCATCGGATGCGCGGTGAGGACCCGCCGGCGTCGGCCGCCGCGGCCTACGAAGATGAGTTGCGAAAACGGTTCGGCCTTGGCGACGGTGAATTCCCGCGCTTCGACCTCGTGATGCTCGGGCTGGGCGACAACCGCCATACCGCGTCGCTGTTTCCGGGCGATCCCGCGATTCACGAAACGCAGCGTATGGTGGTTGCCGTCGAGGTTGACGCCGAACCGTCCAGCCGTCTCACGATCACGCCGCCGGTGATCAACAATGCGAGTTGCGTGATGTTCCTGGCGGCGGGGCAGACGAAGGCCGCGGCGGTCAAGGACGTGCTGGAAGGACCGCGCGACCCCGACAGGTTCCCCGCGCAGATCGTTGCGCCGCATGGCGGCGAGATCATTTGGCTCCTCGACAAGGCCGCCGCCAGCCTGCTTTCGCCGCGCTGAATCATTCCAGCCGCGTGCCGGGTGGAGTGATGGGCGGAGTGATAGGATAGACGCGATGTTGCGATTCGTATTGCGCCACTTCACCGCGATTCTCGTCGTTGCCGCACTCGCCGGCTGGGCGCTGTTTTATCTGCCGGGTACTCCAAGCTGGGCTGTGCTCCGGATGAAGCAGGCCATCGACGCGCGCGACGGCGAGGCCGCTTCCCGATTCGTCGATTTCGAAAGCGTGGTGAAGCACGCCGGCTACGAGATGGTGCGCAAGAATGGCGCCACCGACCCGCTCAGCTCGATCATCGGTAACGCCGCGATCGATCTTCTCACCAGGCCGATGGCGCAGGTTACCCGCGCGTGGGCGGTCAAGAAAGTCGAGGACGGCGCGCGCGAGGTGCAGATGCCCGGCGCGGCCGTTGCGGCCTCGATCGTCCTCCTGCATCGAAACGGCGACACCGCGTCCACCGACTTCAAGGACAGCAAGGGCCAGGAGTGGGAAATCCACATGGCGCGCGGCGAGGACGGCGCCTGGCGCGTTACCGAAATCGAAAACATCGAGCAACTGCTCCAAAAGCTCCAGCACGAGCAACCCAAACATCTCTCCCCGCCCTAGCCCGCGAGCTCCTTCCTTTTCTGTCATTCTGAGCGAAGCGAAGAATCCCGAATCTTTCTCGGCGCAAAACACTTCGACTTCACTGAGGCCCCGCGGAGCCGATCTGCTCCGAATTCAATATGCAGTTACGCAAAGCTCTGTGTTAGGGAGACGCAGAATCCGGGATTTTTCGCTTCGCTCTAGAATGACACAATAAAAGTTCTAACAGGGCCAAGCCCTATCTTTGTTTTAACACTGGGTGCAGGGGTCAGCCCCTGCTGCCCTGCGTTTACTCCGCGTCCAGCAACGGCTACAATAGAGTCTGCGCGCGGGCGAACCTGCTGAGGCTCGGCCGCGCTTTAGCATCCGGCGCAAAAATGAGACGTCCAGACATAAGAAATTTAGCAATCGTCGCCCACGTCGATCACGGCAAAACCACGTTGGTCGATGCGATGCTGCGGCAGTCGGGCGTCTTCCGCGCCAACGAGCAGGTGATCGATCGCGTGATGGACTCCAACGCGCTCGAACGCGAACGCGGCATCACCATCATGGCCAAGAACACCTCGATCCGATGGGGTGACACGCGCATCAACATCGTCGATACTCCCGGCCACTCGGACTTCGGCGGTGAGGTCGAGCGCACGCTGTCGATGGTGGACGGCGTGTTGCTGCTGGTCGATGCGTGCGAGGGGCCGCTGCCGCAGACCCGCTTCGTGCTCAAGAAGGCGCTCGAGTCCAACCTGCCCGCGATCCTCTGCATCAACAAGATCGATCGCGCCGACGCGCGCGCGCCCGAGGTTCTCGACGAGGTCTACGATCTGTTCATCGACCTCGGCGCCAACGAAAGCCAGCTCGATTTCCCGGTGCTCTACACCCAGGCCCGCGCCGGCACCGCGTCGCCCAGGCTCGACCTCCCGAGCGAAAACCTGGTCCCGCTGTTCGACGCGATCGTCGCGCATCTGCCCGGCCCCGAAGTCGATCCCGAAGCAACGCTCCAATTCCAGGTCAATAACATCGACTACGACGATTACGTCGGCCGCCTCGCGGTCGGCAGAATCATCGCCGGCTCGATGACCGCCTCGCAGAACTATTCGCTGTGCCGGCGCGACGGCAAGACCGCGGTGTGCAAGGTCGCCCACATTTACGGATGGCAGGGGCTTACGCGCGTCGAGCGCGAAACCGCCAGCGCGGGCGAGATAGTGATCGTGGCGGGCGTCGAGGATATCGCCATCGGCGAAACGATCGCCGACCTCGAGAACCCGCGCCCGCTGCCGCCCATTCGCATCGACGAGCCGACCGTGGCGATGACTTTTTCGGTGAACAATTCGCCCTGGGCCGGCCGCGAAGGGGATTTTGTCACCTCGCGCAAGCTCGGCGAGCGAATCGAATTCGAAGCGCGGCGCAACGTCAGCGCCCGCGTCGAGCAACTGACTCCCGACTCCTGGCGTGTGATGGGCCGCGGTGAATTGCAGCTCGCGGTGATCGTCGAGACCATGCGCCGCGAAGGCTACGAGATGCAGGTCTCCAAACCCACCGTCATCACCAAGCAGGCTGGCGGCGAGGTGCTCGAGCCGATGGAGATGCTGGTCATCGACATCCCGGCCGAGTGTATCGGCGTGGTTACCCAGATGCTTTCGGCGCGCAAGGGCAGGATGCGCACGATGGTGACCCACGCCAGCACCCGCGTGCGCCTGGAATACGACATCCCCGCGCGCGGGCTTATAGGCTTTCGCGGCCGATTTCTCGAAACCACCCGCGGCAACGGCCTGATGAATTCGTTGTTCAACGGTTACGCGCCGTGGTCGGGAACGATTCGCTCGCGCGCCAACGGCGCGATGATTTCCGATCGTGAGGGCGTCACCACGGCTTACGCGATCTTCCATTTGCAGGAGCGCGGCATATTCTTCGTCGGACCCGGCGAGCCGGTTTACGAGGGGATGATCGTCGGCGAGTATGCCCGCGAGATAAACTTGCCGGTCAATGCGTGCCGTGAAAAAAAACTCAGCAACATGCGCGCGTCGGGCCACGACGAAGCTATCCGGCTTTCGCCGCCACGCATTCCCACGCTGGACACGGCGCTGGAATGGATCGACGAGGAAGAGCTGGTCGAGGTCACGCCCAAGTCGGTGCGCCTGCGCAACCGCGTGCTCAAGACCGGGCTTAGGAACAAGCATCGTGCGGGATACATCGACGCGCCGCCGGCGGAGATGGCCGGAACCAACTGACCAATTCGTGACCCCGGCGGACGGCCCCACCGCGGACCTGCGGATCGCGCCGCGGCCATCATGAGACTGGCCCGTATTGCCGCGCTTTGCGCGCTCGTCGTGGCAGTTCTGCTCGGCGCTTCGGCGGCGCTGATCGGATTCAACCAGTCGCGCATCGTCGTTTACGTTCTGACCACGGTTCGCAACCGCACCGGCGTCGATATCATCCCGCGCGCCAGCTCCGTTCGTCTCGGCACTCACCTGATAGTCGACCTCGACCAGCCCCAGGTCATCGCCAACGGCCACGAGCTGGTCAAGCTCAAGTCGCTCCGCGCCCTGGTCTCCTACCATTCGATTTTCATCGGCACCGGGCTTCCGCTCTATCGCCTGAGCGCGGCCAGTCCCGAAATCACTCTGCCCGTGGCCGCTTCCGCCGCCGCCGCGGTGCCCATACCCCGTCCGGAGGCGCAAACGATAAGCGCGCTGCAGGACGTGCTGCACGCGCTGGCGCGGATAACATGGCGCGTTGACATGATCGACGCCACGATCCGCTACGCCGACGGCGCCGAGCTGGCCAACCATGTTGGAATCATCGCCTACCACGCCCACCGGGAGCCTGACCTATGGCGGCTCAGGTTCAGCGGCTCGATTCCTGGATCGCCCGTTTCCGGAGCGAAGATAAGCGGGAAGATGAGTGTCGGCGCGGGGAAAACTTTCGAGCCCGGCGTATTTGCGCATGGCCAGTTGTGGGCCTGGGACGTCCCGCTGCAAGGAATCGAAGCCGAGGGTTTCGCAGTGACCGGCGCGATACAGGGCGGCCTCAAGTTCTCGCTTCATCACGACGGCTCGATGACCGGCGAGGCCGATGCGGGCGCGCAGAAGCTGATGCTCACGGGCCGGCGGCTCGCCGCGCCGTTCGATCTGGGCGGCTACTCGCTCCACGCCGGCTTCGACATTAGCGACGGCAAGTATGCCGTCACCCAAATCGTTTTGCGCCGGGTCAACGCGCCGGTGCTTTCCGCCGATACCGAGCTGCTGGCTCCCCAAACCGGGAATCCGGAATTGGGAATCCGCGTCGGCGGGTTTCATTTCGACGCCGCCGCGGTCAAACAATCGATCCTCTCGGTCCGTCAGCTGCCTGCCGACCTCGTGGATGCGCTCAACCGGCTACGACCCGGCCGGGTCATTGTCGGTGGCGCGACGCTCAGCGCCGCGCTCAACGAGATTAGGACCGCGCCGCTCGACGCGATTCGCAAGAACCTGGTGGTCAGCGGGACCATCGAGAATCTCGGGTTTACCATTCCCTCGGATACCAGGCTGCCGCCGGTCGAAAATCTCAGCGCCCAGCTTGGTTACTCCAAAGGCTTGCTCACCATCTCGCAAGGCACCGCCAAGTTCGGAAACTCTGCGATCCGCGACCTTGCCGCCAGCGCCGACCTCGGGAGGGGAATCGACGGCGCGGACTACCGAACCAGCGTGAAGCTCGACGCGGACCTTGCCGAGCTGTATCCGGCCATCGCCAAATCGCTCGAGTTCTATAAACTCAAGGAACGCGATCGCCTCGAACGCCTGAGCGGCCGCATCGAAATGGTTGCCACCGCCTCCGGAAAGCTGAGCGCGGAGACCCCGGATGCGCCCAAGGACTATCAGATCCGCGCTGATGCAATCGGCGCCGTCGTCACTATCAAGGGTTCGCCCGGACCGCTCAAGGTTTCTCGCGGCACCGTCGCCATCGACCCGGGTTCGATCAGGTTCGACCATGTGATGCTGGCGGCGACCGGCGGCGATGCGACCCTGGACGGCTCCGTGAATTTCGTCAAGCAGGGCATCGCCGTACACGAGCTGACACTGGGACTTCATGATTTCCCGTCGGAAACGTGGCTGGCGCTGCTGGTCGATCCGTCCGACTTCGGGGTGACCGGGCCAATCGGCGGTAAAGTGGTGGTCAACAGCGATCCGGACAATCCCGGCGCCATGACACCCGAGGGCAAGCTGACGCTCGCAAGCGGCGACGTCAAATTCAACTTCCTGCGTTCGCCAATCCTGGTTCAAGGCGCGACGCTCACGATGAGCCGCAAGCAGGTGGTGTTGTCGATGCCCGGCTCGAAGCTCGAAAACCAGCCGATCGATTTCCGCATCACCGTGCCCGACTACACCAATCCGTCGCTTCGGATCGATGCTACCGTGCAGAAACTCGACCTCGAGGTGATGAAGTTTGTCCGGATGCCGTGGTCGCCGGCCACGCCGCCGTTGCGCTTTCCGGTTCCGTGCAGCGGCCACATCGAAGCGCGGGCGGGAAATCTCGCCGCCTTTCAGATGACCGACCTCAAGACCGATTTTACCCGCTCCGCGGCCGGCGATTGGCGCGTTTATAACATGAGCGCGACCGCTTATCGCGGAACGATGAAGCTCGATCTTACCGGCCGTGCTCCCGACAACTGGATCCACATTACCGGCAGCGCCACCGACATGGACCCTGCGCCGCTGTTCATGCTGAGCGGGACGAACACCCAGTCGCCCTTGATGGGTCATCTCTTCCTCGCCATCGATCTGTGGGCCAACACCGACACGAACTTCTTTGAAACTCTCGCCGGCCAAATGTCGGTGACGGTCAGGGACGGAACCCTCAACAAGTTTACCCTGCTCTCGCGCCTGCTCAGCTTTATCGACATCAAGAATTGGCTGAGCGCGAAGATTCCCGACCCGCGCGTCAACGGAGTTCCGTTCAAAACGATCATCACCGATTTCAAGGGCAAGAGCGGGCTCTTCTACACGGATAATTTCGTGTTGCAGGGTCCGATCATGGATATCACGGCGATCGGCAGCGTTCAGTTCGGCGCGGGCGCGCTCGATATGCAGGTCGGCATGTTTCCCTTCGACACGGTCGATTGGGTGCTGAACCATATCCCGCTGATCGGAGAACGCATCGGTTCGGGTACGGGTAAGCTGGTCGCGGCCTACTTCCACGTCAGCGGCCCGGTGAGCAACCCGTCGATCACCCCGCAGCCGATCACCTCGGTGGCCGAGTTCGTCAAGAAGACCCTCGGGATGCCGATAAACATCATTCGCCCCAACACCATCAAGTGAGCCTGCCCCGGCCAGCGCTGATCGTGTTTTGCCGCGAGCCCGTCGCGCATCAGGCCAAGACCCGGTTGATCGGGGCATTGACGCCCGCAGCCGCGGCGGCGCTGTCCGGCGCCTTCATTCGCGACGCGCTCGCCAAGGCAGTCTCTTTAGGCCCCCACAGAATCGTTATCGCGGCGAGTGCAGCGGGTGGCGCCGGGCGCAGCAGCTACTTCCGGCGGCTTGCGCGGCGATTCGGCGCCGAACTGATCGATCAGGGAGATGGATCGTTGGGCAAACGGATGGCACGGGCGCTCGAACCCTTCTCATCTTCCGGCGCGATCCTGTTCGGTACCGATACGCCTTCGCTTCCGGCCGCGCTGCTCGCGGCCAGCGTCGAGGCGATGCGCCGCAGCCGGATCATGATCGCGCCGAGCCTTGACGGCGGCTACTACGCTCTCGGCGTGCGCGGCGCGATGCCGCCGATCTTCACCGCGATTCGATGGGGCAGCGCCTCCGTGTTCAATTCAACCGCAAAGCGTCTCAAACGCGCCGGCATCAGCTACGCGCTCGGTCCGGCGTGGTACGACGTCGATCGATGGGGCGACGTGATGCTATTGGCGGCGCATCTGCGCCTCCTGGCGCAAGCGCGCCGTCGCGGGGAGGCGTCGCCGTGCCCCGCAACCGAGGCCGTGCTCGAAAAGCTTGGAGTCCTGCGCCACGATCGCTAGAGTACCCCGATGCGCGCCAGGACGGCCGCTGATTCATGATCGAGCTGACTCTCTACACCCGAAACGAATGCGAGTTGTGCCACGAGATGGAGAGGACAGTTTTGGACATCCTTCCGAAATTCCCCGCCCATCTCGATCGGATCGAGATCGACGGAGACCCTGGCCTCGAGGCTCGCTTCGGAATCGAAGTGCCCGTTCTGTTCGTCAACGGCCGCAAGGCGTTCAAGTATCGATGCACTCCCGGCGAGTTGCGCAAACGCCTGGCACGCGAGGCGCGCGGCTGAGATGGCACTTCGAACGCCGCATCGTCTCAACGCGGTGCTCGTGACCACGGGCAGCGAGCAGCAGGCAGTTTCGATCGCGCGTGCGCTGGTGGGCGAAAGGCTGGCGGCCTGCGTCAACATCGTCGGACCGGTTCGATCCATTTATAGATGGTGCGACGGGGTCGAAGACGGTCGCGAGTACCTGCTGATTATCAAGACTCGTGCGGCTCTTTACGCGAAAGTGGAGCGGCGGGTTCGCGAGTTGCACACCTACGAGGTGCCGGAAGTCCTGGCGTTAAGCGCGGATCGCGGCTCGCCCCCGTACGTCAAGTGGTTGCTTGAATCGACCGGCAGCCGCCGCCGGCGGTGCGGGGTTCCGTCGCGGACCGGTGGTCGAATCGAGCCGCCGCTCGATTCATAATTCACCCATGTTTCGGGAATCGATCAAAAAGATGGCGCCGTATCGACCCGGCGAGCAGCCGCGCCCGGGTCAACGCTTAATCAAGCTCAACACCAATGAAAACCCGTATCCGCCGTCGCCGCGAGTGCGGCGCGCGGTTGCCAGAGCGATGGCGGGAGCGGCGCTGCGCCTGTATCCGGCGCCGCGCGCCGATGAATTCGTCGCGAGCGCGTCGGCAATCTACTCGATACCGCAAAGCATGATAATGGCGGGTAACGGCTCGGACGAGCTGCTCGCGATGGTGTTTCGCGCGACGCTCGGAAGCGGCGACACGGTGGCGTATCCGGTGCCGACCTACTCGCTCTACGACACTTTGGCGCTGGTGCAGGAGGCGCGAATCATTCACTGCCCGCTCGGCCCCGATTTCGAGCTGCCGCTCGACGCACTGGCGGATGCGCGCGCCAATCTCACGATCGTGTGCAGTCCCAATTCGCCGTCGGGCACCTCAACTCCCACTCGCAGCCTGGGCGCGCTGGCAAAACGCCTGGACGGCAGATTGCTGGTGATCGACGAAGCGTACGCGGACTTTGCCGGCGAAAATGCGCTCGGCCTGGTGCGGCGCCATCGCAACGTGGTGGTTCTGCGTACCCTGTCGAAGTCCTATTCGCTGGCCGGGATGCGGCTCGGCCTGTGTTTTGCGCATCCACCGGTGATCGACGCGCTGCTGAAGGTCAAGGATTCGTACAACCTGAGCCGGCTCGCACTCGCCGCGGGAGCCGAAGCGCTGCGCGACTCCGGCTGGATGCGCCGCAACGTCGCGAAAGTAATTCGGACGCGCGCGCTGACCGAGGCGCGGCTGCGCAAGCTCGGTTTCCTGGTGCCGCCGTCGCAGGCCAATTTCGTACTCGCGCGGATGCCCGGCCGCGACATGGCGCCGGTCGCGCGAGGGTTGCGCCGGGCCGGAATCCTGGTCCGGCATTTCCCAACACCGTTGCTTCAGGACGCGCTCAGAATCTCGATTGGAACTCCGGCCGAGATGGCAGCGCTGTTCAAGGCGCTTGAGCCGCTGGTTCGCGCAACTCCGTCGAAACCGAAGCGCCGCGTTCGTACGTGAGCCGGTTGAATTTGATGGCGGCGATCAAGCGTCTGTTTGGGAATTTCCGTCTGTCCCGCCAATCGGGAAAGAAGTCCGAAGCCGAAGCGCGCTCATCGTTTCAATGGGTGGTGGCCGGGCTGGGAAATCCCGGCGAGGAATACTCGCGCGCGCGTCACAACGCCGGATTTATGACGATCGATCGAATCGCGAGGGCGAAGAGCGCCACGCTGAGTCGGCGCAGATTCAAAGGCGTCACTGCCGAGGTCATGCTCGCCGGAAAGGCGGCGATACTTGTCAAGCCGCAGACTTTCTACAATCTGAGCGGTGAATGCATTTCGGACCTGCTCGGATATTTCAAAATTGCCTTCGATCACTTGATCGTGGTGCATGACGAACTCGATCTCGAAGCGGGGCGGCTCAGAATCAAGCAGGGGGGCGGCGATGCCGGCAACCGCGGGGTTCGTTCAATCGCCGAGTCGCTTAGGACCACGGAGTTCGTTCGGGTCAGAATAGGAGTCGGCCGGCCGCCGGAGAACGAGGAAAGCAAAGACTACCTGCTCCGTCCAATGACGGCCGCTGAGCGGCAGGCGCTGGCGCCGATCCTCGATCGGGCGGCGAGCGCGGTCGAGGCGATCGCGGAGCACGGACTCGAAGCCGCGATGAATCGCTACAATCAGCGCAGCTAGAATGTTTTTTGCAGCCGCTGCGATAACAAATTGTCTTATAGCATAATCATTCTGTTGACTTGGCGACTCGCGCCGCGCTAGAGCAATCAAGCAGTGGAGCCCTCGTCGCGTTGGGCGGGTAAATTTCACGCCCCGTTCGGATCGCTGCGCCATTTGTGCAGATGCGAGAGGGGCGTGGGTTGGCCCGGGTCGGCGACACGCTTCGTGCGCTCTCATAATTTGGCATCCAGGGATAGGGGCTGCCCATGTTTGATGAAAATAAGACTCGCTTCAGAAGAGCGGAGGAAGCTTTGCGCTTCTATTTCCGCTTGCGCGAGCTGCTTCACAGCGGACGGGCGAGACGGTTGGTGGCGGACGAATTGCCGGCCGATGCGTGCACGTTGGCTGCCAACGCAATCGACGACTACCAATGTATCGGATGGTGCATGCGCGGTCTCGACGAGATCGCTCTGTGGTTGCTGAGCGAACTGTACGGGCCGACCTGTTTCGGCGTGCGCCGGCGCACATTTGCGCACGCCTGCAGGGCAGGCAGGCTGGAGTTCCCCGATCGCGAGTTCCGCCTGCGCGAAATCGGCACTCTCCACGAGCATGCACTTGGCGTGGTGGAACGGCGCTTGCGCAGGCTGGGCATGGTCCCTGTCTGCCAGTGGGAAACCGCGAATGATCGCCGCCGCCGCATTCGGGCCGTGGGAAGGCGAGCGAACTATCAAGGTCGGCGGGCGGCCAATCGCGGATAATCGGCACGCGGCCGGCCCGATAGCAGCGGTGGGTGGGCTATTCCGCGCCGTCAATATTCCTGTACGCTTGAGAGCCATTGAAGCTCCGGCGAACGGAATTGACGAAGCGGGACGTGGACGAAAATCAGGCAAATGAACAGGCAGCCGCGCTGGCCAGGGGCAGCAGCGAAGTCATTTCTGTAGCTGAGCTCGCGGCCAAACTCGTGCTTAACCGGCCGCTCAGGATCAAGCTCGGGATGGATCCGACCGCACCCGATCTGCATCTCGGCCACAGCCTGACGCTCAAGAAGCTGCGCGACTTTCAGGATGCGGGCCACACCGTAATTTTTCTGGTCGGAGACTTCACCGCGATGATTGGCGATCCCACCGGACGTTCCGAGACGCGCAAGCCACTGTCGCGCGATCAGATCGAGCGCAACGCGGAAACCTATCGCGTTCAGGCGTTCAAGATTCTCGATCGCGAACGGGTCGAGGTCCGCTTCAATAGCGAGTGGATGAATGAATTGGGCGTGCGCCGCCTGATCGAAATCGCGGCCAAGGTGAGCGTTGCCCGTCTATTGGAGCGTGACGACTTCGAGAAGCGGCTCGCCGCCGAGGAACCGCTGTTCCTGCACGAACTGCTGTATCCCGTGATTCAGGGTTACGATTCGGTCGCGCTGGAAGCGGACCTCGAGATCGGCGGCACCGACCAGAAGTTCAACATGCTGGTTGGCCGCGAGCTGCAAAGGCACTTCGGACATGCGCCGCAGGCGGTGATGACGATGCCGCTGCTCGAAGGTCTCGACGGGGTGCGCAAAATGTCCAAGTCATACGGAAACTACGTCGGGCTGACCGACAAGCCCGAGGACATGTACGGCAAGCTGATGTCGGTGCCCGATCAACTGATGGTTCGATACTACGAGTTGCTCACCAAGGCCACGCCGGAAGAGATCGCGGCGGTCAAGTCGGGCGGATTGCATCCGATGGAAGCGAAAAAGCTCCTCGCGCGCACGATCGTCACCGAATACCACGGCGCGCGCGCCGCAGATCGCGCCGAGCAATACTTCGAGAGCAAGTTCCAGCGCCGGGAAATTCCAGCCAGCGCGCAGGTGTATCGAATCGCCGAAGAGATGTGGATTTGCGAACTGATGAAGCAGCTACAGTTCACGCCTTCGACCAGCGAGGCGCGGCGCCTGGTGAGCCAGGGAGCTGTGCGGGTGGACGGCCGCACGATAACCGATGTGAATTTTCGCTTCGTGCCGGGCGAGCACAAGGTGCTCGAAGTGGGCAAGCGCCGGGTGGCGCGGATCGAACCCTGACCGGCGCGGCCGGGCGGTCAGTCTTTTTTTTCTTTTTCTGCCTTTTCCGCCAGGGCGACTGCCTGGCGGAGCGTTTCCATGGTCCGGGCCAGCGCCTTGGTGTAGCGCTGCTTGGTCCAGGTTTCCTTGGTCCGCATCTTGAGCCATCCAAGCTTGACTGCGTCGGGCTTGTTGCCCATCTCGCCGGTGGAAACCTCGATGATCGCGCGTTCTTCGACACTTAGCGAATCGAGCACTTCGCGCTTGAGGTTTTGCAGAAATCCGGACTTGAGGTCGATATCGATCTTCATCGAAAGTGCACTTCCATCACCTGAGCCTAAACCATCCCATGCGGCTGCTCAACCGCCTGAAAGATGAACGCCCGCAACAACGCAGTTGCGGGCGTTCCGATGGCCGGTCGCAGCGAGTTCCTCAAGGGAATCGGCGAGCGACCGGCAACGGGCAGATGAAAAGTCGAAAGGCTGAAGCGCGAGTTCGGCTATTCCTCTTCGACCGCCTGGCGAATCGCGTTCAAGATGAACAGGAACTGATTCGGCGCCGATATGTGGCCGAGCATGTTCACCTTCTGAAGGACCTTGAGCTCCTGATCGGTCACCTTGTGACGCGCCAACGTGCCGCGATCGCTCGCAAACTTGCGCCATGCATTTTCCCGAGGCTTGGCGGGCACAGAGTCGCGCTGCTTGCCGACGATCCAATGCGCCTCAGGATGCGCGAGCAGGAACAGGCGCTGCTTGTCGAGCTCGAGCGTATCCGCGATCCGCGACAACAGCGACAGGGAAGGGCGGCGCCGTCCGTTTTCGAGATAGGCGATGTGACTGGCCTTGACGCCGAGTTTGCGCGCGAGTTCGCGCTGGGTGAACGCGTAAGCACCGCGACGCTGTTTGAGGACCTGACCGAGAGTTTCTTTTTTCATAGATCGTATTCCACCAATAGTGCCCATCGGAGTTTTGCGTAATGAATCATTCCGGTCAGATAATTGAAGCTCTGGCCGGGCGGTAGTGAAGGGACAAAATCAAATCCGCCCAATTCTCGCACGTGTCTGCGAATCTGCTCGAACGCTTGATCGGGAAGCGTGTCGGCGCGCGCGACCAAGCCCCAATCCCACGGCGTCTTGAAGATTCTACGCGCGAGCAGTTGGGGATACGCCGCAAGGCTGACAAGCGCGTCGGCCACGAGTTCCGCCGGTTGGCCAAGGTGATCGTGATGGCCGGCGTTGAAGAAATAGTGAACTCCCTCGCTGGCGCCCGCCGTGACCTTCGCCGTGACGTGATGGCCTATCTCATGCATGAAGGTCACCGAGACCGCTGCCGGATCATGTGCGGTATTGAGAAAAATGAGCGGATGCTTCAGCACTTTGGGGGCTTTGTCCACGTAAAAGCCTCGCACCGCCATGCCTTCGGGTCCCCGATAGGGGTTGGCCTGAAGATGGATGCGCAGGTCCGACGAAATGGCGGCGAGTTGACTGAGCGGCCTGGGCCGAAACTGTTCGCGATTCAACTGCGGCCATATCTTCTTTACCTCGTCGACGATAGCGCACAGCACGCGGTAATCGAGCGTTCGGCGCATCGCGCGGACGTAGTCGCGGCGCGCCAATTCCCGCAGTTCTCTTTGAGGCTTCTTCCACGCATCGATTTCGCTGCGGCCGGCTTTGTGCGCCCGTCCCAGGATCTCTTCGACCAGTACATCTACCGAAGAGCTTCGCTCAGACTTTAGTGCCACAACCAGACACTCTCCCGACTATCAACATCCAGTGTACGGTGATAGCTACCCGCCTTGCAAGTGCCTAAAAAAGACCGCAGAAAGTTATGCTTGCGCTAACTATATGACTGTGTTAGCAACACTTTCAGTTAGCTAGTGACTCTGGATTTTACCATCTGCGTTACGTAGTAACCATTCGTGGGGACCACGATCGGCAGAGGTAGCTGGGACCGCATTCTCCGGGCACCGTCCAATCCGATTCACATCGAAGGCGAGCGTGAAAGAGGGGAACCTTGCCCTTTACCGGGCGACGTTCGATTCTCATGCCGCCTCCTCAAGCCTGCGGCGAGGGGCGGGCTCCCTCGCTCGCCGGCCGCCCCGGTCTCCAGTTCCATTCGGCAACGACGGGGAGAATCAACTCCCCGCTGCAGGAGGTACGAAGGCAATGGAACTAAGGCAACTCACGAGCGAGGGCGAACGGCGGATTTTCCACGAACGGATGGAGGAGGCGCGCGCGAAGCGGGGCGCACGCTTTCGGGAGACGCAACGGTCCAAGCTCGGGAAGATTCATCTCGAATACGGGCTCCTCTACGGGCTGTTCGAGTACGACGACGATCCCCCTGAGCAAATGATGTCGGGATTTCTGTTCCACGATCTCGCCAGCTTTCCGCAAAGTTGTCCGCGGCCCGACATGAGCCATCTGCCGGCCCGGTCGGTGATCGAGGGCGGAGAGCTGTGGTCGTTCGCCAAGGGAGCCGGTCTGCTGGCACAGCATGGCTCGATTATTCTGGTGGGCCTGATGCAGGCCCGGGCAGTCCTGGTTTACCCGACCTTCAAGCCATGCGACCAGTCGGTCCCATATGCACGGGCCAACTTCGTGAGGGCTGGCGATCCCTTCGTGTGGCCATACTGCGAGACGACCGATGGGGGCGAGATCTTGGTGCAACCGATGGTACTGGAGGGTGAGCGGCTGGCGGAGTTGCTGCATGCGGTGTTCGCGCGCGGCTTCACGACGAGCGAATCGATGCGGCGGATTCGGTTTGACAATCCATTCCCGGTCCAGCCGACGTTGTCCCGTCCTGCAATTCCAACCGTGGATCGTATTGCGGGATTTGAGCCGGCGGTTGCGCGCAATCACGAGATGAACGGCGACGCGCACGCCTAGAAAAGCGATGCGCTAAGAGAAGCGGCGGCCGATCCGGAAATCGGCCGCCGCGTCATCCCAGTTTCATGAATTGCCGGCTAGCCGGCTGATCCCGGCGGCGGAAGCTCCGGCTTGCGGCAGGCGCCGCCTCCCACGCAATTGACGCCAGCGCCGAAATAAATCGCGGCGGCCTTGACCGGAAAGAACAGATAATTGAGCGGCGTCTCGATCGGGTCGAACTCTGACGGCGGCGCCACTTCCTCGCGAGCCTGCTGCTCGACGCGCTGCTTGGTGTTGGTCTCGACGTCCTGGATGCTGGCGACGCGATCGTCGGAACCGAAGATTGCCGCCTTGCCCGGCTCGAGCCAGACGTAGCGCAACACCGTGGCGCCGCTGTGGTTGGGATCGGCGATGCTATCCTTCAGGTCAGGCTGACCCATCGCATCCACCGCCTGAATGGGCGTCATGCCGGTGCTCAAGGTCCCGCTCTTCAATACAGAGCATCCGACGGCCAATAGGGCAAGCAATCCAACGGCCGCGCGCGCGAAAAATCCCGGCTGCATCATAATCGATATCTCATCAAGCCTCGTATGGAGCTAACATAACGAGGATACATCCGGCAACCTGACTGTGTTTCAGCCCGGTGGCACAAACCGACGCGTAACGATTTTGGATAACGGCGACGAACTGCTTTTCGTGTACGGCACCCTGATGAATCCAGCCGAGCGCGTGCTGATACTGGGCCGGCCGATCGACGCGAGCCCGGCGCGGCTGCCGGGCTACGCTCGCGGCCGCAAGGGTCACTACTTCGTCGCCATGCAAGCGGGAGCCGTCACCGATGGCGCAATCCTCGAAGGTCTGAGCGGGCGCGAGCTGGCGATCCTGGACGAATACGAAGAGGCGCCGGCGCTATACACGCGCGAGCGAATCGAGGTGCTTGCCGCCGGCGGGCGCAAAATCGAATGCTGGATTTATCTGCCGACGGGCTGGGCGAAGAGCTGATCGCGATAAAGACCGCCGGTGGGGCCGGTCACTTCGCTTCCGCCGGGGGCGGCTTGGGCTGTTCTCCGCGCTTCAAGCCGAATTTGTCGATCCGGTATTGCAGAGTCCGATAACTCATGGCGAGCATTTTTGCCGCCTTGGCGATTACCCAGTCATTGCGCTCGAGCGCCTGCAGGATTGCGTCGCGCTCGAAGGTTTCGAAATTGAAGCCCTCGCTCGGAATTTCGTATCGGTCCCCGCGCTGGCTGTCCATTCTGCGGCCCGGTTTCTTGCGCGACAGGACTTCCTCGGGCAAATCGCGCGGCATCACCTTGTCCCCTTCGCAGAGCAGAATCGCGCGTTCGAGCGCGGACTCGAGCTGGCGCACGTTGCCCGGCCACGAGTAGTCGAGCAGGACTTCCATCGCCTCGCGGCCGATCTCCTTCACCCGGCCTTCGGCAAGATGTCCAAACTTGGCCAGTGCATGGTTGGCGAGCAGCGGGATGTCGCCGCGCCGGTCGCGCAGCGGGGGCAGGGTGATGGTCACAACGTTGATGCGATAGTACAGATCCTCGCGGAAGCGGCCCTCGCCGACTTCCTCGGCGATGTTGCGATTGCTGGCGGCGACCAGGCGCACGTCGATGCGAAAGGACTCGTTGCCGCCGACACGGCGGAGTTCCTTTTCCTGCAGGACGCGTAGAATCTTCGCCTGCATTCCCTGCGGTAGATCGGCGATCTCGTCGAGAAACAGCGTCGATTTGTCGGCGCTCTCGAACAGCCCTATTTTGCGCTCGTTGGCGCCGGTGAACGCGCCGCGCTCGTGGCCGAACAGTTCGTTCTCGATCAAAGTTTCGGGAATCGCCGAGCAATTGATCGCGACGAACTGGCGCGCCGCGCGCGGCGACAGCCGATGGATCGCCTTGGCCACGATTTCCTTGCCGGTGCCGCTTTCACCCTGGATCAGGACCGTCGAATTCGACGGCGCGACACGGCGCACCAGCCGGATCACTTCCTGGATGGCGGGGTCCTGTCCGATGATGCCCTCGATCTCGAAGGTGCCCTCCAGGCGCCGCTTAAGCAACTGGTTTTCCTGTTGCAGGTTTGCGAATTCCGCGGCCTTGGCGACGCGGGTCACGAGTTTCTCGCGATCGGTCGGCTTTTCCAGGTAGTCGAACGCGCCCGCCTTCATCGCCTGCACCACGCTGTCGGTCGAGCCGTGCGCGGTGAGCACCACCACCTGGCTGCCCGGATAGGTGCTGCGCACTTTGGCGAGCAACTCCTCGCCCGACATCCCCGGCATCATGAGGTCCGTCAGCACGACGTCGAAGCGCGAGAGCGCCAGCAACTCGATCGCGCGCTTGCCGACCGCAGCCTCTTCGACTACGAAGCCCTCTTCGCGCAAGGTGTCGGCGGTGATTTGACGTTCGAGGTCGTTGTCTTCAACGACCAGTACTGAGGCCTGGGTCATGATTGTGTCCATACACCGCGCTGGGCGGGAAGGTGAAAGTTACCGTGGTTCCGGATCCGTCCGCGTTGGGTCCGATATCGATTGTACCGCCATGGGTCTCGACAATCGCTCTCGACAGGAACAGCCCGAGGCCGATCCCTTCGCGCTTGGTGGTGAAAAACGGCTCGAAGACGTGGTTCACGACTTCAGCCTGGATGCCCGCGCCGGTGTCCGAAAAAGTAATCACCGTCGAGCCGTCGAGGCGCCGGAATGCAATGCCCATGGTGCCGCCTTCGGGCATCGCCTGGATCGCGTTGGCGACCACGTTGATAAAGCAGGTGCGCAGTTTCTCGGCGTCCACGTTGAGAATGGGGAACGGCTCCTTGCATTCCTCGACCAGCTCGATCCCCTGGCTTTTCATTTTCGATTCCGACAGCGCCACGACTTCGCCGACCAGCCGGCGCACGTCGGTGGGCGCCGGGAAAATCTCGATCGGCTTGCCGTAATGCAAGAAGCTTTGCACCAGCTCCGACAAGCGGCGCAGCTCGTCCTTCATGATCACGAGCTGACGCAGAAACGCCTCGCGATCGTTGGGCGGCTGCGGCGCATAGCGGGCGCGGAGCTGATCGAGCGCGAGGCTGATGAAGTTCAGCGGGTTCTTGATTTCATGCGCGAGGCCGCCGGCCAATTGCCCGAGCGCGGTGAACCGTTCGAGCCGGTTCAATTCCTGCTCGCGCTCGCGCGCGCGCCGGAGCTGGCCGACCATGTCGTTGAAGCTGCGGGTCAGCAGGCCGATCTCGTCGCGCCGATGCGCCTCGGGAACCGTTTCCAGGCCGCGCGCCGCGATATTCTGCGCTGCGTTCGCGACCGCATGAATCGGCTTCACGTAGCGATCGGCGAGGATGTACGCGAAGACCAGGCCAATCGCGAAGATCGCAAACGCGATCATCAGCTCACGGCTCCGGCTCTGCGCCAGCGGCTGTGCGAAGTCGGCGAAATTCGCCACCACCTGCACGTAGCCGAGCAGATGATCTTCGACCTTGACCGGGATCAGATAGACCGTGGTCTCGGGCGCGAGCGGGCCGAGCTTGCCGGGCGGAATGGTCACCAGGTCGTCGGGATGCTTGAGTTGTTCAGGCGTAAGCCATTCGGCCTGCTTGGGCCGCAGCGCCGCGCCGATCAGGCGCGGATTGGAGCTGTTGAGGATCAGATTTTCGCTCGACGCGATCGACACTTCGAGTCCCTTGGTGTGCAGGTCTCCGACGTAGCTGTGCAGCAGGTCGCGGTCGGTGCCGCCCACCGCGGTCAGCTCCTGCACGCTGATCTGGATGACGCGCGCCAGGTCCTTGACCCTCTCCTGCGTGGTCGCGACGATCGCCGCCTGCGTGCCCAAGCTCATCCACACCTCGGCGCCGAGGGTGAGCCCGAGCAGGGCCACCATCAGCACGATCAGCTTGGCCTTGAGATTCAGCGCGGGAAAGTATGATTCCATTTTCGATATCGCCGGGCTGGCCGATGCGCCCGCGCAATAATTCGACCTATCCGCTCTTGCCCACGGGCTCGGTGGTCTTGCGCAGAACCAGCAACCGGGTCCCGTACACCGCGATGCTCAGGATCGCGATGATCACGATCAGCCGCTCGAAGCTGCCGATGTATCTGACGATCATCTCGATTTGCTTGCCGAAAACGTAGCCCAAGGTTACGACGATCGGCACCGAGATCAGCGCTCCGAGCAGATCGTAGAACAGAAACACCGCCGGGCGCACGCCAAAAGAGCCCGCCGATAAGTAGACCAGGGCGCGCAGCCCAGCCAGGAATCGCGCGTAAAAGATCGCGCGAGCGCCATGACGCTGCATGAAACGCTCGATACGCTCGATCTGATGCTGCCGGCCCGGCCACGCCAGCGTGAAGTAGCGCACCAGTCCCGAGCCGAAGCGCCGGCCCATAAAGAACAGCGAGTTGTCGCCCGCGACCACGCCCAGCAGCGAGACCGCCATCGTGATCGGGTAGTGCGTGATCCCGCGATGCGCCAGATAGCCACCCGTGAGCATCGCCACGTCTTCCGGAATCGGCAGCCCAAGCCCGCAGAGCATCAGCACAACGAACAATCCAAGATAAGTGAAGCGTTCGATGTACGCGGAGATCAGCCCGGCCAAGCTCAGCTCCCGTGGGCGTAACGCGCGCGCAATGCGTCGCGAATTTGCTCGAGCGGCACGCCCTTGCCTGCCATCGACTCGGCGTCGTGAGCTTCGCCGACGCAGACCGCACACTTGCTGCCGTGCGTATCACGGTAGCAATCGAGCAGGTTCTTGTGCCCGATCTCCTTGTCGCATCCGCAGTAACAATGCAATTGCGCCAGCAGCGCGGGATCGCGTTCGGCGATCTCGTATGCTTCGCGCACGATGCCCTGGAAATTGCTGGGGTCGAGCGTAATCCGCAGCCGCGCCGCAGCATCAAAGCCCGCGGCCATCCGGGCCGCCGGCGGCTCGGCCCGAGTCCACACATAGCCGGCATAAGCGAGTGCCACCACCGCAACTGCGGCGGCCGTTAGTGCGGCAATCCCTTTGACACCTTTGAACATGAGCCTCTCCGCAGCCGGAAATTATAGCATCTCGATGAATCTTAGGCTTTGATTCGCAAAGCTGTACAGAGCGGCGGGGCGATGCGGTCCGCGGCGCGTATGCGGCAGGCACTTGAGCATGCCCATCGCGAGAATCCGGCGGCGGAAGTTTCGCCGATCGAGCGGGCGGTCCAGGATTAAAGAGTACAGCTCCTCGAACTCGGCGAAAGTGAATTCCCGCGGCAGCAGTGCGTACGCGATATTGGTGTACTCGAGTTTCGACTTGAGCCGCTTGACCGCATACGCAGCCATCAGCGAATGATCGTACGCAAGCTGCGGCAGGTGCGCGACTTCGTACCATCTGCCGGTCGCGTATTTGTCCGACGGCGCGCCGACGCTCTGCGCGTCGGGGATCAACGCCATGTAGGCGACCGATACCACGTGCGCACGCGGGTCGCGCGACGGATCTCCAAAGGTGAACAGCTGCTCGAGGTAGGCGCCGGTAAGTCCGGTCGAGCCGTAAAGCTCGCGCCGGGCCGCCTCGTCGAGCAGTTCTCCCACGCGCACCAGTCCACCAGGAAACGCCCACCGCCCGCGGCCCGGTCCGCGGCGCAGCTCGACCAGATAGGTCTGCAGGCGCCCGCCGTTGATCGCGAACAGCACCGTATCCACCGCGACCATCGGGCGCGCCAGCCGTTCGCCGCGCACGGCGCCACCTTGCGCGTTCGCGCTCAGACGCTCAGCTCGAGCATCCGCTCCAGGGCCCGCTTCGCGCCCGCGCGCACGTCCTCGGTAAGCTCGATTTCGTAGCGCAGATGGCGCAGCGAATTCAGGGTGCCCTCGAGCGTGATCATCTTCATGAACCGGCATAGCTTGCACACCTTGTAGAAGTGCTTGTCGGGAATTTCCATCAGCAGGCGGTCCGAGAGCCCGCATTCCGTCACCACCAGGAACTTGTCGGCGTCGCTGCTGCGCGCGTAACCGATCATCGCGCTGGTGGACAACACCGCGTCGGCCAGCGCGAGCACGTCGCGGCGGCACTCAGGATGCGCAATTACCTTAATCCCCGCGATCGCGTGCTTGATCTTGCCTATCTCCTCGGGAGTTATCTGGTGATGGACGTAACAGTTACCGTCCCATGAAATTACCCGCTTGCGCGTCTGCCCCTGTACGTAGTTGGCGAGATTCTGATCGGGCACGAACAGGATATTGTCCGAGTCGATCCGCTCGACGATCTTCGCCGCGTTGGACGACGTGCAGCACGCGTCCGACAGCGCTTTGACGTCGGCGGTGCAATTGACGTAGGAGACCACCTTCAGGTCGGGATAAATCTTGAGCAGTTCATCCTTGCGCTCCGCCAGCCGCTCGGCCGTCACGCTGTCCGCGAGCGAGCATCCGGCCTTCAGGTCGGGCAGCAGCACTTTGCGGTCGGGGTTGAAGACCTTGGCCGTCTCCGCCATGAAGTGAACGCCGCAAAAGACGATTACGTCGGCGTCGCGCACGTCGCGCGCGCTGCGCGCCAGCTCCAGCGAGTCGCCGATAAAATCCGCGACCTCGAAAATCTCCGGCCGCTGATAGTTGTGCGCGAGCACTACCGCGCGCCGCGCCTTTTTGAGCTGCTTGATCTCCGCGATCATGTCCGCGTAGTGCTCGCACGTGCCGGCGGTGTAGGTCTCGTTGCCCAGCACCCCGAGCTTGTTGCGCAGCGCGCTCCCGCTGACCGCGGTTTCAACCGATTCGTTCACCGTCAATCCTCCTGGCGCTTGATGCCATTACTTTGCGTCAATATGACACTTACTATAGCACGGCCCGCTTTGCAAGCCGCTTCCGCACTGGCGAAAGGGCTGGCCGCTCTGGTAAATCCGTTGCTATTGAGCGAAACGCCGGCTTTTCAGGAGTTAATGTGATGGATGAAGTTATGGACCGCGGGACTCCGTGAGCACCAGAGCATGAGCCGCCCAATCGCACTCGCCATTGTCCGCGACTTGTTCTTCCGCTCGAAAATCGACGCGGCCGCCGCGGCCACTGGCGCCGAGGTTGGCTACGCCTCGACCCTCGACTCCGTCGGCTTACGATGCGCCGAGTTGAAACCCGCAGTCGTCTTTAGCGACCTTTCAGACGACGCCTTTCCCGCGCTCGAGACCCTCAAACGAATCCGCGCGGCGGCGCCCGGTGCGCGCGTGATTGGATTCGCCTCGCACGTGGATTTGAATTCCCTACGCGCGGCCCGCGAAGCCGGGTACGAGTTGGCGCTCTCGCGCAGCGAATTCACCGCCCGTCTTCCCGATCTCCTGCGCCCCTGAGCGGTGCTGGTCGAAAGCGCTCGTGTCTCACGGAACATCCGGGCGTGGATCGGGTACGAAGGCGTCGCGATTCGGCATCCGCAGCTTGGGTAACGAGTACGCGTCCACAACGTCGCGTTCGCCGATTAGTCGGTTCGCGTACAACAGATACGCCGTGACCGCATAGATCTGGTCATTGCTGAGTGTTCCCGGATGATCGAAGGGCATCGCACGATGGATGTAATCCCAGATCGTTGTCGAATAGGGCCAGTAGTTGCCGACGGTCGCATTGGTCAAGCCTACTTTGAAAGGGCGGGTGTCAACGAGCGGCGGGGTTGGACGGTTTCCGGTCTTGCCGCCTTCCTTCCCGGTGGGGCCGTGGCACTTTGCGCACGTTTTGGTGTACACGCCCTTGCCTTCGACGGCCGCTCCTCGTCCCTCGGGAAGACCGCGACCGTCGGGCCGGACGGAGAATGCAGCATAGCGGGCCAACTCCTGCGTCGTCGCAGCCCGGCCGATTCCCAGCGAACCCTGGTCACCGGCCTGCGCCGGGAAGGCTGCGAGCAGGACGGCGCCGGCCAGCAGGGCGAGCTTGCGCACCGGCTTATGCACCGGCGTTCGTGACCTTGCCATCGCGGCTTACCCTCCAGGGCTGGATGCCATTGAAGTGGTACTTGGACCCGGTCCCTCGGGCCTTTACGAGCTGCGCTCGCGTCGGCTGGACGTAGCCTGTCTCATCGATCGCGCGGCTCTCGATGACAGCTTCCTTTCCGTCCCACTTCCACGGGAACCGAAATCGCGTGTGCGCCATCGGCAGGACCGGCTCATCGAGTGTTGCTGGAAGCCAGGCTCCGCCGCCATCCGTGCTGACCTCGACGCGTTTGATGCGCCCGCGTCCGGACCAGGCAAGGCCGCGGATCTCGCAGAACCCTGGACCTTGCAATGTGTGCCCGCCCGACGGAGACGTGATGATCGACCGCGCCTCGATGACGAAAGTGAATTGACGCACCTTACCGTCAGGCATGGGGTCGGTATAGGACCCGGTCTCTTCCTTATGCATGAATGGCGCGTCGGACAGCTCAAGACGGCGGAGCCATTTGACATTCGTGTTTCCTTCCCAACCGGGGAGCAGAAGCCGGGCCGGGAATCCCTGGGCGATCCGCAGCGGCTCGCCGTTCTGACCGTATGCGACCATCGCGTCCGACATGAGCTTGTCGATCGGAATGCTGCGTGTCATCACAGCCGCATCCGAGCCTTCCGCCAGCGCCCATTTGGCGCCAGGTTTCACGCCGGCCTCCCGGAGCAGAGTCGAGACGGCGACGCCTGTCCACAGGCTGCAGCTTGTCAGCCCGACAAGTTTCTGCGCGGTATCCTCCGGACTGGCAGCACCGCGCCAGGCGAAGGGACCGTTCCCGGAGCACTCCAGGAAGACAATCCGGCTAAAGGATGGGAACCTCCGTAAGTCGTCGAGGTTGAGGACGATCGGTCGTTCGACCATTCCGTGGATCGTGAGAGTCCATCGATTTGGATCGATCACCGGCGCGCCTGCGTGATGGACCTCGTAGTGAAGATCAGACGGAGTGATGATTCCGTCGATGCTATCCAGCGGCGTGTAGGACCAAAACGTCCAGCCGGCTTCGCGAGTCAGTCTGACAAATGGCGAACGGCGGCCCGCCGCATCGCCCGGTGGGAGGCCTTGAACCTTCGTTGGGTCGGCGGGCGCTTCAGGCCCTGCGATCAACGAGGATCGGCGACATGCGGTGGCGGTCAAGCCGCCGACGGTAGCGAACGCACCTGCAAGAACTTGCCGCCGCGTAATCTGCCCGGGTCGCTGCGCCGAGCGTCCCGGCTCCTGGTGCTTGGCCATGCCATCCTCCAATTGGCGCCTCGACCGGCATTGCAAACCCGTTCAAGCGCATCGCCCCGTAACCTGTGCCTCCCGAATCGCCCAGCGCGTCTTCCGTGAACAGCCGCGGGGCCGCCCGTCGCACCGGATGAGGTTTTCGGCAGGCACAGGTTTCGATTCCGCGGCGCTCGCGATCGCGCCGCCTATTTGCGCTGCGCGATGAACCGCCCCTGCGCGATCTTGCCGGCGTGCGCCAGCCCGCTCAGGAAGCGGAAACCGCCGAGGAACGTTTCCAGCAGGTCGGTGCGGAACCCCAGCGGCTTCAGCGCATCGTACATGAACTGCATCTCAATCATGTTGAGATATAAATCCGCGTGGCTCGCGAACCGCCCGGTGTCTTCGGCGACACTTACCTCGCAGCCGTTTGCCGCGAGCAGCTTGGCGTAGCCGGGGATGTCCTCGACGTTGGCGAACGTCATCAAGCCGAGAAAGCCCTGCGCCTCGGAATCGGATAGTCCCGCGGGACCCTCAACCCAGTCGGTGAACGCGATTACGCCCCCGGGACGAACGATGCGCGCCGCCTCCGCGATCAACTTCGGCTTGTCGGGGACGTAGCACCACGCATCCTCGCTCCAGATGAAATCCGCGCTGGCCGAGGGCAGGCCGCTCTGGCAGGCATCGGCGTGCACGAATCGGATTTTATCGTCCAGGCCTTCTTCGTGGGTCAGCCGCCGCCCCTGCTCGACGATCGCTTCAGTCACATCCACGCCGACCATCGAGGCTACATCGCGAAACCGCACCAGAAAGCGCATGTCCGCGCCGTTGCAGCAGCACAGATCGACGCCCTTCGTCCCGGCGGCAATTCCGGCGCGATCCGCCAGATCGATCGACGCCTTCATTCCTCCCACGTGAATTTGCTGCCCAAACATAAGTCGAAAGAGCTCGGCAGGCGCACTACTATAGACCGCGACGACATCCGCCGTTTTGACACCGCTTATGGATTTCACGATTTCCTCCCTGCGACCGGCTTGCGCGCACGGACGAAGGCGCTCATGAATTTGCCGTCCGCCATTGGTGCGAATCTAGCGATCTCCGGATTATCCGCAAGGAATCCCTGCGCGTCCGCCGCAGTGTAGATCCGCGTCGGTTCAACTTCGATCTGCTCGAATCCCGCCTTGGCGAGCTTCGAGCGGTATTCTGATTCCTCCAGCGCACCCGCGATGCATCCGGCCCACAACTCGACGCGGCGGCGAATCTCGGCGGGCATCTCACCGCGTACCACGATGTCCGAGACGGCGAATCGCCCCCCCGGTTTCAGCACCCGGAACGCTTCGCGCAGCGTGCGATCCTTGTCGGCCGAGAGATTGACGACGCAGTTCGAGATGATCACGTCCACCGAATTATCGGGCAGCGGGATATGCTCGATCTCGCCTTTGAGGAATTCGACGTTCTGTACGCCCGCTTTGCGCTGGCTATCGCGCGCGACCGCGAGCATCTCGTCGGTCATGTCGAGTCCGTACGCCTTGCCCGTCGGCCCCACTCTTCGCGCGGAAAGGAGCACGTCGATCCCGCCGCCCGAGCCGAGGTCAAGCACGGTTTCCCCCGGCTTGAGCTCGGCCAGTGCGGTTGGGTTCCCGCATCCCGCCCACGCTGCAACCGCCTCGGCGGGAAGCGACGCAATCTCGCCCTCGCCGTAGAGATCAGAGGCCCGGGGCGCGATCGGGTTCCCCACCGGCGCCGCTGAGCCGCAGCATGAGCCGCCCTGATTCGCGGCTCGCCGCGCCACTTGCGCGTACTCCTCCCTGACTTTTTCCCTTATCGATTCATTACTCATCGTGACCTCCGCGCTTGCGGGTTATTTTACGGGAAAGGCGATTGGTTGATGGCGAACTGCCCGGCGATGCGCCGAGCGTCTTGTGAAGGTCGGCGCAACAGTCCTCGGTCATGAAGCGGATCAACTTTGCGGCTTTCGGCCAGTCGATCGCGTAGTAGATGAACCGGCCGACGCGATGCGCGGTCAGCAGCCCGCATCGGGTCAATGCGTCCAGGTGATGAGACAGGGTCGAGCCGGGCATCTTGACCCGATGCTTGATCTCGTCCACGCAGGTTCCTTGCGGTCCCGCGCGCACCAGCATGCGGAAGATCGCGAGCCGGTCTTTCTGCCCCAGGGCGCTGAACTGTTCGACGTACCGATTCACTACGACGCTTCTAGTATCATCGAAATATAAACGACGCAAGCGTCTCCTCACCAAGGTGCGGGGATGACCCCCTGCTTTCACATTCAAAGTAATTTCTGCTGGACACCACCCCGATGATATACTTCGCTTAATGCGCTGCGCGCTCGACGATTTCCATCCCGCCGTTCGCACCTGGTTCGAGCGCCGCTTCACTGCGCCCTCGCGCGCGCAGGAGCTCGGATGGCCCGTCATCGGCGGCGCCGGCTCGGCGCCCGGCTTCGACGTCCTGCTATGCGCGCCGACCGGCAGCGGCAAGACGCTGGCCGCCTTCATGTGGGCGATCAACGGCCTGGTCCTCGAAGCGGCGGGCGACCGGCTGCGCGACGAAGTCTCCGTCCTGTACGTTTCGCCGCTCAAGGCACTGGCCAACGACATCCGGCTCAACCTCGAGGAGCCGCTCGGCGGCGTGCGCGACGCCGGCGCCGAGTCGGGCCTCGATCTGTCGGGCATTCGCGCCGGACTTCGCACCGGGGACACCTCGGCCAGCGAGCGCACCGCGATGCTCCGGCGGCCGCCGCATATTCTGGTCACCACGCCCGAGTCGCTGTTCATCATGCTGACCTCGCCGAGGTTCCGCGAAAAACTCGCGGCCGTCCGCCACGTGATCGTAGATGAACTCCACGCTCTGGCCGGCAACAAGCGCGGTGCGCATCTCGCGCTGACGCTCGAACGCCTGGAACGGTTCGTGACCAGTCGCGGGCGGGCGCGGCCCAATCGAATCGGCCTGTCGGCGACGTTGAATCCGATCGAAAAGCTGGCGGAGTTTCTGGCCGGCTGCGACGTGGCTCGCGACAATTCGCGTTCACCGCGTCCAATAAAGATAGTTCGCGCCGACGATCGCGTCCGCACGATGGATCTTCAGGTGATCGCGCCCGGTCCCGAGCTTGGACCGTTGGCCACTCATCAACATTGGGAGGCGATGTACGACGAAGTCGCGCGCCTGATCGGCGAGCATCGTACGACGCTGGTTTTCACGCTGAGCCGCCGCTTTGCTGAGCGGGTAGCATTCAATCTGGGCAAGCGGCTCGGCGCCGGCGCGGTGATGGCGCATCACGGCAGCCTCGCGCGCGCCGAGCGCATTCTCGCCGAGCAGCGGCTCAAGCGCGGAGAATTGAAGGCGATCGTCGCGACCGCGTCGCTCGAACTCGGCATCGACGTCGGCGCGGTCGAGCTCGTATGCCAGCTCGATTCGCCCAAATCCATTTCGGCCGCGATTCAACGCGTCGGCCGCTCGGGACACAGCCTCGGCGCGACTTCCAAGGGACGCTTCTTCGCGCTGACCACCGACGATTTGCTCGAATGCGGCGCGGCCGTGCGCGCGATTCGCCGCGGGCATCTCGACGAAGTGGAAATCCCGATGGGATGCACCGATGTTGCGGCGCAGCAAATCGTCGCAATCGCCGCCGAGGAAGAGGAAATCTCCGAAGCTGAGCTGCTGCGCATCCTGCGCGGCGCCTACAGCTTCCGCGATCTCGACGCCGGCAAGCTGCGCCATCTGCTCGAACAACTCTCGGCCGAGCTGCCCGAGCGAATCGCCGGCGCGTCGCCAAAGATTTTCTTCGATCGGGTCAACGCCCGCGTCCGCCCCCGCCGATCCGCCCGCCTCGCGGCCATCACCTCGGGCGGAACGATCCCCGAAGCCGGCAACTACGACGTCGTGATCGAGTCCGAGGGCGGAAAGGTCGGCGATGTCGAGGAGGACTTTGCGCAGGAATCATCGCGCGGCGACGTGTTCACGCTGGGCTCGGCGCCATGGCAGATTCAGCGCATCTCGCGCGGGCGCCTGATGGTCGAGCCGGCGCCCGGGATGACGCCGACGGTGCCCTTTTGGCAGACCGAAGCGGGCGGCCGCTCGCAGGCGCTGTCGGCGGAGATTTGCGATCTTCGCCGCGAGATTTGGCGCCGGCTCCAACGCGATCAATCGGCCGCCCGATGGCTAATGAGCGAATGCGCGATGTCGGATCGCGCCGCCGCGCAAGCCGTTGACTACGTCCGCCGCGGTGTCGAGGCGCTCGGCGCTATCCCGGACGAAAAGACCGTCGTCGTCGAGCGCTTCTTCGACGGCCTGGGCGGCACGCAGATCGTCATTCACACCCCGTTCGGCATCCGCCTCAATCGCGGACTTGGCCTGGCGATGCGAAAACGCCTGTGCCAGTCGTTCGATTTCGAGATTCAGGCGTCGGCGATCGACGACGGGGTGCTGCTCGCGCTGAATTCGCGGCATAGTTTTCCGCTCGACGCTCTGTTCGGGATGCTGAAAGCGCGCCACGCGCGCGAGGTGCTAATCCAGGCGATCCTGGCTGCGCCGATGTTCGAAGTGCGCTTTCGTCACGTCGCGACCCGTGCGCTCGCGGTGATGCGCTCGTCGCGCGGGATGAAGGTGCCTGCCTGGATTCAGCGCCTGCGCTCGCAGGAACTTCTGTCCGCGATTTTTCCCGGCCAGCAGGCCTGCTTCGAGAACCGCCCGCCTGCGATCGAACTCCCGGACCATTTTGTGATCGAGGAAACGATTCGCGAATGCCTGGAGGAGTCCACCGACCTGCCGCGCACGGTGCGGATGCTCGAAGGGATCGAGAGCGGCGCGATTCGCACGGTCGCCGTCGATACGATCGCGCCGTCGGTTTTTGCCCATCGCCTTCTGCTCGCCTGGGACTATTCGTTTCTCGACGACGGCGAACGCGCCAACCGCCGTTCGCGGACCGTGACGATGAATCGCGCCATGGCCGAGGACGTGTTCCGAAAAGAAGACCTTTCCGATCTGCTCTCTGCGGAGGCGGTCGACAGCGTCGTCGCCGAAGTAACGGGCCGTGCCGCCGCGCGCAGGCCGCGCTCGCACGATGAATTGTTCGAATTGATTCGGGCGCACGGCTCGCTCACGCAAGCCGAGGTCGAGGAACGCGCCGGCGATGGCTGGCGCGCGATGATTGCGGAGTTGGACGCGGAGCGGCGAATCGCACGGGTCAGCTTAAGCATCGAATCGCCGGAGCGGCTGATTGCCAGCGAAGATAAGGCGCTCTTCGCCGCCGCGTATCCCACCGCATTGGTTAACGGCGGCTCACAGCCGAGCCGCGAGGGCCGCGATCGCGACGACGCGCGCGTCGAACTCGTGCGCCGCGCGCTGAAGACTTGCGGGCCCGCGACCGCCACTGAAATCGCGGCGCGACTGCATCTTGTGGAATCGGACGTCGGCCGGTTTCTCGTGGCGTTGGAAGGGACTGGCGCGATTTTTCGCGGCCATTTCACGCGCGCCGGCGCGATTCAGTGGTGCGACCGCTACAACCTGGAACGGATTCACCGGATCACGCTGGCGCGGGTGCGCGCCGAAATCGAACCGTGCGTGGATCACGAGTACGCGGCGTTTCGGCTGCGATGGATGCGCGTCGGCGGCGCTGAACTGCCCGCCGATCAGAGCGGCGTCGCGGCGGTGCTCGAACAGTTGTCAGGCATCGCGGCGACGCCCGAGATTTGGGAGCACGCGATTATCCCCGCGCGCATCGCAGCGTATCGCCCCGAGATGCTCGATCTCGTCTGCATCAGTGGCCAGATGAAGTGGGTCGCCGTTGCCGAAGAAGGTATCGAAGGCGCGCGCCGCGCAAGCACGCCGTTGCGGATCACATTCGTCGCGCGCAAGGCCGGGCCGTTCGTGCCGCGCGAAAAACCCTCGCCGCCGGACGCGAAGGAGAATGCGGTGCTGGATGCGCTGGGAGCCGCGGGTGCGCAGTATCTAGACGAGGTCGCGGAGCGCGCGAATGTTTCGGAGCGCGACGCGTTGTCCGCGCTATGGCGGATGGCGGCCGAGGGGCGCGTGAGCAACGACAACTTTGCGCCATTGCGGATGTTCGCCACCGATCGCGGCGCCGAGCGCGCGCTTGAGCCGGTCGCGCGCCGCCCGGCGACCCGTCACGACGCGGCGGTTCGCGCGCGGCTGAAGTCGAGCTTGGCGGGCCGCTGGTCGCTGGTGCGCGCGGGCGAGCCGCGCGCCGCCGCCCCGGATGACGCGCGGGACCTCGCGCTTAAATTGCTCGAGCGCCACGGAATTCTCGCCCGCGAGATGCTCACCGTCGAATCGGCGCAAATCTCGTGGAACGAGACCGCGTCCGCGCTGCGGCGGCTGGAATACAGCGGCGCGATTCGGCGAGGATGGTTCGTCAGATCGATTTCGGGGGAGCAATACGCCCTGCCCGAGGCGGTCGAGATGCTCCGTGCGGCGCGCAGCTTCAATCCGGCGCGGGAGAAGCCGGTGGCGCTGAGCGCAATCGATCCCGCCAATCCGTATGGCGCCGTGATTGCCGGATGCGGTATCGCGCGCGAGGCCGGCAACGTCGTGGTGATTCGCGCCGGCCGCGTGATTGCGGGATTGCAGGGACACGCGATGATCACGGTGGGCGAGGGCGCGTGCGACGACGAGAGTTTCAGCGCGGCGGTGGCGGCCATTCTGGCGCTGAAGCCGCGCATCGCGATCGATTCGATCGACGGCGTGGAGGCGCTGCAATCGCCGCGGGTCGGGATTCTGGCCGCGATGCGATTCCATTCCGACGGGCGCTCGCTGGTGTTCGACGGATTGCATGGCCCGATACCGGCGCGCGCATCGCGCCGCAGCACCGGCCCCCGCTAGAGCGCCGCCGTCTCGCGCAATTTTGCCGGTTGATTGGGCGCGCTCGCGGCGTATTCTGAACGCATAGCAAATCGAATTTGACCATCGCACGAGGAGGGAAGGCTCGATCAATGGCGACTAACAGTTTCGGTGCTCGCTCGACGCTTTCGGTGGAAGGCCACAGCTACACGATCTTCAAGCTCGAAGCGCTCGAGAAGCGCGGGTTCTCGCTCGCGCGGATGCCGTATTCGATCAAGGTGATGCTGGAGAACGTGCTGCGGCGCGAAGACGGCGCAGTCGTGACCACCGGGCAGATCGAGGCGCTGGCCAAGTGGAACGGCAAGGGCGGAGAGCGCGAGATCTCGTTCATGCCGGCGCGCGTGCTGTTGCAGGATTTCACCGGCGTGCCGGTGGTGGCCGATCTGGCGGTGATGCGCGACGCGATCAAGAAGCTCGGCGGCGATCCCGCCAGGATAAGCCCGCTCCAGCCGGTTGACCTGGTGATCGATCACTCGGTGCAGGTCGATTCTTTTGGCGCCGCCGATTCGTTCGCTACCAACGCCCGCCTGGAATTCGAGCGCAACCGCGAGCGCTATCTTTTTCTGCGCTGGGGGCAAGGCGCATTCGACAATTTCCGGGTGGTTCCGCCCGACACTGGAATCGTTCACCAGGTGAATCTGGAATATCTCGCGCCGGTGGTTTTTTCGTCGAAGGACGGCCAGGCGTATCCCGACACGGTGATCGGCACGGATTCGCACACGACGATGATCAACGGGCTCGGCGTGGTGGGATGGGGCGTGGGCGGAATCGAAGCCGAAGCCGCGATGCTCGGGCGTTCGGTGCCGATGCTGATTCCCGAAGTCATAGGGTTTCGCCTGGCGGGCAGCTTGCGTCCGGAAGCGACCGCTACCGACCTGGTGCTGACGGTCACGCAGATGCTGCGCAAGAAGGGCGTGGTCGGCAAGTTCGTCGAATACTTCGGGCCGGGGCTCAAGTCGCTGCCGGTCGCGGATCGCGCGACGCTCGGCAACATGTCGCCCGAGTATGGCGCGACGATGGGATTTTTCCCGGTTGACGATCAGACGCTCACTTATTTGCGCCTGACGGGACGCAGCGACGCCCAGGTCAAGCTGATCGAGGCCTACTGCAAGGCGCAGGGCCTGTTCAATTCCGCCGATGCGCCCGAGCCAAAATTTTCCGACACCCTCGAACTCGATCTCGGGATCGTCGTGCCGAGCATGGCCGGGCCGCGCCGCCCGCAGGATCGAGTTGCGCTGACGGCGTCGAAGAGCGGTTTTAGGCGCGAGCTTGCCAAGGAATTCGAGCAGCATCCGGGCGTCGATCGCGAGGAGCTGGCGAAGTGGGTCGCCGAAGGCGGCGACGGTGTGGCGGCGGGCAAAGGGGCGGTCGTCGAATCGAAACTCGGCCATATCGCCAACAAGGTCGAAGTGCGCTCCGACGGCGCACCCTTCGCGCTGACCCATGGCTCGATCGTAATCGCGGCGATCACGAGCTGCACCAACACCTCGAATCCGTCGGTGATGCTCGCGGCGGGAATCCTTGCGAAAAAGGCGGTGGCGCGCGGGCTCATGGTCAAGCCGTGGGTGAAGACCAGCCTTGCGCCCGGTTCCAAAGTCGTAACGCAGTACTTCAAGCGCGCGGGGCTGACCGAGGCGCTCGACAAGCTGCGCTTCAACCTGGTCGGTTACGGATGCACGACCTGCATCGGCAACAGCGGGCCGGTCGCGGACGCGATCGCCGGGGCGGTGAAGCAGGGCAACCTGGTGGCGTGCGCGATCCTGAGCGGCAATCGCAATTTCGAGGGGCGGATCAATCCCTCGGTGCGGTTCAACTACCTGGCGTCGCCGCCGCTGGTGGTCGCATACGCGATCGCGGGCACGATGGATATCGACCTCGAGCACGAGGCGCTCGGCGCCGGCTCCGACGGACGTCCGGTGTATCTGCGCGATATCTGGCCGTCGCACGAGGAAGTGGCGGCGGCGCTGGCGGGTTCGGTTGACGCCGCGGTGTTCAAGGGCGAGTACGGCCAGGTGTTCGATGGCGACGAGCGATGGAAGGGCCTGGCCGTGCCCGAGGGCAACCTGTTCCGCTGGGACAAGGATTCGCTGTACGTGAAGGCGCCGCCGTTTTTCGACGGCGTGACCGCCAAGGTGGGCGAGTTATCCGATATCAGCGGAGCCCGGCCGCTGGCGGTGCTCGGCGACAGCGTGACGACCGATCACATATCGCCGGCCGGTTCGATCGCGGCCGACAGTCCGGCGGGCAAGTATCTGATCGGGCATGGCGTGCAGCGCGCCGATTTCAACTCATACGGGTCGCGGCGCGGAAATCATGAAGTGATGATGCGCGGGACGCTGGCGAATATCCGGCTCAAGAACCTGATGGTGCCGGGGGTGGAAGGCGGTTTCACCGCGCATATGCCGGACGGCGAGCGGATGACGATCTTCGACGCGTCGGAGCGTTACCGCAAAGAAGGGACTCCGCTGATCGTGATCGCGGGCAAGGAATATGGAACGGGCTCGTCGCGCGATTGGGCCGCCAAGGGCGTGCAACTGCTCGGCGTGCGCGCCGTAATCGCGGAGAGCTTCGAGCGAATCCATCGCAGCAATCTCATTGGAATGGGCGTGCTGGCGCTGGAGTTCAAGGCCGGCGACAGCCGCGAGAAGCTCGGACTCACCGGACAGGAAGTGTTCTCGATCACCGGATTGAAGGCGGGAATCAAGCCGCGCCAGACCGTCAAGGTGCGCGCGCAATCCGCCGCCGGGACGATCGAGTTCGACGCGACGTTGCGCGTCGATACGCCCGAGGAGGTCGAGTATATCCGGCACGGCGGAATTCTGCCGTTCGTGCTGCGCGAATTGCTCCGCGCGTGACGACGCATGTGGGAAGGGAAAATCACTTTATTAGATGTGGAACCCACCGTGGGTTCCACACCTCCTTGGGCAGGGGTGACCCCTGCACCCAGTGAAAAGTGAAAAGAGAAGATGCGGGCTTCGCCCTGTTAGAAGGGGGTAAGGGAGCGCCATTTTCCCGCGATTGTTCCCTTTCCCATGTGGGGCACCGGAACAATCGCGGAGAGCGCCGGTAACAGCCTATTGCATGTGGCCGGCGGCGGCGCCGGGCGCCGCCGAGGTGCTTGGGGCGCTTGCGCCGGGTTCAACTGCGGCCTGCGCGGGAGCCTTGAGCGCAGGGTCGTCGCTTTTGACGCATTTGTAAAAGGACGGCATCTTCTTCAATCGCGCCTTGCAGCCGGCTTCGGACCCAAGCGTTTTGAACTTGATCCATTGGGACATCGGCGCCCCGCTATTTACTTCGTAATTTCCCGCCGCATCCTTCACCGGTGGAAAGACCGGCGGCGGCAGCATCAGGAACCAGCTAATCAACACCAAGGCAGTTGGATAACACTTTCGCATCCCCAAGGAGTTACAGATTTTTTCGGCTGAATGCGAGAGGCCGGCAGGGGCTGACCCCTGGCCGTGGCGACGGCAGCGCAGTATTAAGCCGAGGGCAGGGGTCGCGCGCGACATCGGAGCGCGTTCTTAACGGTGAGTGCAGGGCTCAGCCCTGCCAGACCGAGCCAGCCTATTTGAGACCCTTCCCCTTGATTGTGAACTTTGTGTTCGCGGATTCACTGTAAGGGCCACCGCACTGGGCAAGTGCTCCTCCAAGCGTAAAGACATTGGTGTTCGCGAGGATGCACCCGCCATTGAGAAATGGCGCCGCGAATTCGTTCGGGGAGAGGGTGCCACAGTCTGATCCTGTGAACGAGATACTCTCGACATCCTTCGAACCTGTTATCTCCATGTCACCGTATGCAGGTGCGCACCCGGTGCTATACTCGTCTATTTCGCCGCCCCCATCGTAGGTCTCATAGAACGCCACCGCGCCCGTGCCCGCGGTACCACTGGCAGTCCCCGTGTACGTGTAGCAAGTGCATTTACCGGTTGGGCAGTAATTAGCCAGGCCCGCCCCGCCTGTGCAGGGACCGCTGGTGCCCGAACCACCCCCACCTGCGAAAAGGGTCACGGTAACGCTGTAGGTCGAGGGTTTCGGTGTCTTGGAGTTCGACACCGCCCCCTGCCGATCGGCAGAGCTGTGCGAAGCTGCCCAAGTCGGCGCGGCGCAAAACACGGCGGCGAGTATTGCGATCGTAAGGAATCTGGATTTCATTGGCATCCTCTCATTGTTACGCATCCTGATGCGCGTTTTACGATGTTCATCCTGGAATCTTCGCGCTTCCCGACGAACGAGACAAGCCGGGTCGATCGAGTCGAACGACTCGCGGCAAGAATTGCAGCGATCGCCACAATCCGCCCTTGGAATATGAATGAGGCCGTTGCAACGGCGGCGGCTTGGGGTTTCCGCAGAGCCGTGCGATAGAAATTCAGCTTACGCCAACTGCGGCTCGGCGATACCCGCCGTGGCGCCGCTCTTGCGCGTGGCGTAACGGCTCAGCAGTCGCACGACCGCGGGCGTGACTTCGCGGATCGCCTCGCGGCGGAAGCCCACGACTTCCGGACCGTGCGCCCGCATCATCCCGAGCATCGACAGCCGCAGCAGCGCCGCGACCGCCTGGCAATAACGGAAGCGCTCGAAGTCGATCGGCGCCATCGCATGATACAGCGGCATGTACATCGCCCCAAAGCTTGCGCGCAGCCCGTTGCCGACCAGGTTGTCGCGCATCCATCGAGGCTGCTCCATCGCCGACGACGACAAAATCACCGCCGTCATCGCGGCGTCGAGATGGCGGTCGCCGACATCGGCGTTCATCCAATCGAGCACCCCGGTCACCCGCACCCCATCCACCATCACGTTGAGCGGGTGATAGTCCATGTGCACCAGCGAATCCGCGCTGTCGCGAAACCTGGCCGCGCGTTCGTTCACCAGATTGAGCGCCTCGCGCAGGCCGGGCAGCGGGCCGGTCTCAATACGGTTGGCGATGGTCGCGAGCACGCGGTCCAGCAGCGGCGAGTCGGCGCCGGAGCTTTGGACCGGCGCAAGCGCGCGCGGAATCTCGCACAGGCCCGGGCACTTCGGATCGAATTTGTGAAGCGTCGCCTGCGCGCGGACGAAGGAAAAAAACGCCATCGAGAAGGTCTTGAATGCGCGCGGAAAGCTGCGGATACCGAACAGCGTATTGCCCGCCAGCCGCTGCATGATCAGGAACGGCGCGCCGAGCGCGCGATGGTCGCCTTCGAAGACGTAGGGACGCGGGACGCAGTAGCCGGCGGCGTAGAGGCGATCGATAGTGGTGTGTTCGCGGGCGCCTTTGGCGTTGGCGGCGGGGCCTTGATAGAAGCGCAAAACGATCGATTGGCCGGCCGGGATCGCGGCGAACGCCTTGGACGCCGATCGGAGCGTGAACTCGAACACCGTGGTTTCCCATCCGCTGGCAAGGACGCCGACGCGCGCCACCGGTGCGGATAGATACCGGGCGAGGCGCTGCTCAATGTCGCGAGGGTCGATCATTAGCTAAACCGCGGGAGTAAAATCCGTGCGACCGGGAGCCTAGTACATGCGGCGAAAAGTCGCAAACGAACTGACACGCGTGTCAGGCAGGGGCAGGGGCTGACCCCTGGCAGGGGCTGACCCCTGCACCCAGTGTTAAGGCCGAGCTCCGTTGTCGCGCGCGATTCAAGATTTTGCGGTTCCTCCTTCTGATTCTCTCGCCCGTTCGTCGGGAGAGGGATAGGGTGAGGGACATTTGTGCGGCGCGGTTGCTTGATGCGCCGCACATTCGCAATCACGGCACATGCGGTCCCTCACCCGCGCTGGAGGCGCGGCCGAGTGTCTGTGACACCTCCCGACGGGGCGAGGCAAGAGATTCGGGATCGCGGGCGTGCCGTCAACGGCCAAGAGTGAGGGTTTAGCGCCCGGGGCGCGGGATAAAATGCTGCTGGGTTGCGCCGCCGGGCGCCGGTTCGTCCGCCGTCCGGGGTATCGGCGCCATCTCGAGCGTCTCGTTGGGCAGCGTCTGGCCGTCTTTCTGGTAACCGCGCTGCATGATCGACGAGAGCAACGGCCCGCTGCGATCGCTCAGATCGATCGCAACTTCGACCGACAGTCCCAGCCGCAGCGGCTTGTCTTCGGGTGCGGGCCCGTCGATGACAATCTTGACCGGCACCCGCTGCACGACCTTGACCCAGTTGCCGGTCGCGTTCTCGGGCGGCAGGATCGAGAAGGCCGCGCCGGTGCCCATGCTGATCGAATCGACGTGTCCGCGGTAGACGTAGTCGGGATAGATGTCGGCGACGATCTCCGCCTTTTGACCGACGCGCACGTCGGTGAGCTGGGTCTCCTTGAAGTTGGCGGTGAGGTAGAGCTTGCCCAGCGGGACGATGGCCAAAAGTGGCTCGCCGACCTGCACCCGATTGCCGACGTGGGCGGTCTTATGGGTCACCACGCCGGTAAACGGCGCGGTCAGCCGGGTGTAGCCGAGATCGAGCTTGGCGGCTTCCAGAGCGGCTTCGGCCTGCTTCACGACCGGGCGTGCGTAGTGCGAATGGTCGTCGTTGCTTGATCCGAGCGCGGCCTCGGCCTGGGCCAATTGATGCTGCGCCAGCGCTTCATCGGCCATCGCGACATTGAGCCCGGTGCTGGCCTGATCGTATTGCTCGATCGAGACGACGCCTTGTTCCTTCAACGCCTTGGCGCGGTCGAAATCGATTCGCGCCTGCTTGAACTGCGACACGGTGAGCGACACGCCCGCCCGCGCCGCCTCCACCAGCGCGTAGAGCTCATCGACCGATTGCCGGGCGCGCTCGAGCTGAGCCTGGGCCTGCTGGACGCGCACGTCGAAGTCGCGCGAGTCCAGGGTCAACAGCAACTGGCCTTCCTTAACCGTCCAGTTGTCCTCGACATAGACGTTGGTGACGGTGCCGTTGACCCGTGAGGAAACCAGCGCGACGGTGCCGTCCACGTAGGCGTCGTCGGTGCTGACGTGGCTTTCGAGGTAGCGATAGTAGCGAAAGCCGGGAATCGCGGCGGCAGCCGCCACCGCAACGATCGCCACCACCAACAGAACCCGGCGTACGAGCTGCGAATTCATAGAATGATTTCAGAGGCGGGAAGATCTAACTGCGTTGTCGAATAGCTCGTTCAATTGTCACAGAGGCTAACTATGACGAATGCGCAAGGCTGTCAAACGAACCGGGACGATCGAGCGGCGCATCGGCGCGTCGAAAGCCATGCGCGCGCGGATCGCAGCTGCCGCGGGCGATGACTCAAGCCGGGGCGCGGGTCATGGCTCGCGAATGGTCGCGTTGGGGCCCGCAACGACCGTTGCCACCACGACGCCGCCGAGCGTCATGTTGAGATTGAAACTGCCGTAGTCCTGGTTTCCGTAAAACGTGCCATCCACCTTTGCGCTGGGGTTGTCGAACAGGTCGAACAGGATCAACGTCGGCGCGCGGGTGCCGATTATCCATCCGGCGGTGCTGTCCTCGACCAGCGCGCTGTAGCGCTCCTGGGCGGGACCGGCGACGAAAATGCGCAGGTCCGGGGAGGCGTGCGGCGAGATCGAGCCGAGTGTTCCTCCGACCTGCAGCGACACCGTGCCAAAGGGCGCGCTGGTGGACTGGAGGCCGGTGATGGTGTTGCCGCTGATAATTTCCAGGCTCAGCAGGTTGCTGTTGCTGGTGGTTTTGGTCACGACGATCGAGGCCGGCATTACGTTGTTGCAGATTACGATGCTGAGCGGGACGTTGCCCTGAAACGTCCACGACGATTGCGAGTCGGAAGCGGTCGCGGTAAACGGCGTGCCTGCCGTGCCCAGAATTTCGTACGAAGCGAGCGGCGGGCCGTTGGGGGTATTACCGACGCTGCCGGAAAATCCAGTCTGGTTGTTGCAGGCCGCGACGGAAAAGGCGATCGCGGCGCCGAGCGCGCTCATCGCCAAGCTCCGCACGAAATACCGCATTGCCTGCCTTGCCATCGCGCTCACAGCCCCTGGATTACGCTGTTGCAGATGCCGGGGCATGTGCCGTTGGCATTCGTCGAGCAGGTGGTCGGGCACTTGATCGCCGGGGTCGGAGTCGGACTCGGACCACCAGCCGACGGCGGCGTCGGAATTACGACGGAAATCGTGGGCGTGGCCATGGGCTCGGGTGTGGGCGCCACCAATGGCGTCACACTGGACTCGGGCGTCGGCATTTGCACGGTTTGCAGCCAATAAGTGTCGGCCGGAGCGCAGAAGGAATAGAGGTTGTTCGGACCGGTATTCGGCGACTGATTCAGCACTTGGGTATTCGTAATCTGCACGAAATTGCCCAACGCGTCTTCTTTCGACAAGACGACCGAGGTGCCGAGGTCGGCGTTGCCGACGAGGCCGGCCACGCTGCCGTGACCGACGCAAGTGATCGTTTGGTCCGCGGAGAAAGCCGTCGTCACGATGCTGCACGCCCCCGGCGCAGAGGGCTCCGCGGGCCCCGTAACATCTGACAGCACCGCGATGGTGTGGCCCGGATAGGGATCGGAAACACCCTGATAGTTATCGACCGTGGTCGCGAACAGGTCGAACTTTCTGACGCTGGCTGGCGGAAGCAGGGCAGTCGGAACGTTCAGGGTGAAACTGACAGAGCCTTTGTTCGAGTTCGTCACGCTAACCGGCGAAGGGAGCGCGCTTACAATATTGTTGGTTCCGGCGTCCTCGGCGAATACCTCGACCAGAGTGGTCTGCCCGGGATTTGGCGGTATTATCGGGATACTGCCGCTGATGTATCCCGTGTTCAGCGCGAGGTTACACGCGGTGAAAGTGGTGCCGGCCGGGCTGTCCTTGGGGGCGCAAGTGCCGCCGCCTTTCTTGCTGCTGCCCGAGCCCGGCTTTGCCTGGACGATCAAGGGATCGTAGCCCGGCGCGGTGATCTCCATCGCATAGGCGCTGTTCAGATTTGACTTTGGCGCCGGCGGAACGTTGGCGAACGCGGGGGGGATCGAGAGGGTGCCGGGTAGCGGGAAGTTGCCTGCGTTGTCGGTATTGGCGGTCGCGACGGCGACGCATTGCTCGGGCGAGTCAAGACAGAAGGTTGACGACGGCGAGGCGATACTATTGGGCGGGATCAGCAACTGGAGCGTCGCGCCGGCAATCGCCTGGGTGGCGACGCAATTGTCGGTGATCGTGCCCGTGATATTGCCGAGCTTCTGGCTTCCGGTGATGGTGAAGTCTTCTTTTGAGATCTGCTGCCCCGGGTACAACGGCACCAGCCGGTCCGCGGCGTAGGTATCCGCGCCTCCGGCCACCGCGAGGTCATAGAGCGTTCCAAACCCAGGCGCCGCCGGGCCGCCGGCCGCAGGAAGCTCCAGGGTATACACCCCGTTCTTGACCAGAGCGCTCGCGATCGGGGTATTGGTTCCGATCGCTTCGGCGGTCACCGCCAGCTTGAGGAACTTTCCCGACGTCGAACTCGCCGTGCCCGAACCTGCGTTGACTTTCACGGACCCTGTTACGGTGCCCAGCGGGTTAGTTGGAAGCGTCGCCAACGTGATCGTTACCGTGTACGCACCACCGGGTGTCGTAGGCGCCGAATTGATAGCCATCGACACTTGAAGGATCAACGGCGTCGTCTTCCCTTTTCCCGGCTGGATCAGCCCGCCCGGACCGCTGTTCGTCACGCTGATCACGTTGGTGTTGGCCGACAGCTGGATCGGGTAATTGATGCATCCGTCGTTGTTGGCGCCGAGCGGCGGCGCTAGCGGACAGTTGGGGACGATGCTGCCGGGATTCGCCGAATCGAGGACAAGCTCGGCAATTCTGTAGGTGCCGGGCTGCACGCCGGCGGTGTTGAAGAGCTGCGGTATGTTCTGCGAAGTGTTGAGATCGATCTGCAGGTCCGCGTTCTGGCCTTTGCCTCCGATCGCGGGAGGCACCGGGATGCTTTGCCATTTGGCATTGCCGGGAGCCGCATCCACGTTGGGATTGATCCGGACCGACCGAACGTTGAGAAGAACATCCTGATAGAGCGGCGTTCCAGACTCGCTCTTGGGCGGAACGCCCACAAATCCCACCTCGACCTGCGCGGATTTGCCGGCCCGGGCCGGCCCGGCGCCGGCGAGCAGCACGCAAATCACGGTGATCAAGGGAATAATCGGGCCGCGCGCAACGCGATGCACAAACGAATCTTTCACACGGAATCCATCTAAGGAGAATTGGGTCAGCGTTTGGGATAACCTAACCGGTGTGCGAACGCAAGAATACAATCACTTGGGCGAGCGTCAAACAGATAGCGGAGCTTGACTGATCGCCTTCCCGATCTGGAGAATCGATCCCAGCGATGAACTTGTTCAATCGAAACGCGCGCTGCCGTCTTTTTGTATTTTTCTTCCTATTCTGCTTCGGACTTCGAGTGAGCGCGGCGGATGCGAGCTTGAAAATCACGACCGGAAATCCCGGCCTCGAGCATTTCGACACCGACGGCGGGGTGCAACTCGACTTCGGTCTGACCGATTCGAACGGCAATCCGGTCGGCAGCCTGCGTCCCGACAACGTGAAAGTATTTGAAGACGGCAAGGAAGCCAAGATTCTCGATTTTCGGGGAGTCGGCCAGGGCCGTCCGGTCGATATCGTGTTCGTGATGGACGTGACGGAGTCGATGCAGCCGTATATCGACGCGGTCAAGCAGAACGTGATCGCGTTTGCGCAGGATCTGCAATCCAACAGCCGCGACTACCGGCTCGGACTGGTGACGTTCGAGGACTACGTGGTCTCGGCGTACCCTGATTGCAACTGCGCCTATCGCAACTCGTTTACCTCGGACGTCAAGCAGTTCACCGAGTGGGTCGGCGGCCTGCACGCGGGCGGCGGCGGCGACATCCCCGAGGATCAACTCGACGCGCTCGCCTATGCGGCGAAGTTTCCGTTCCGCCCCGAGGCCGAAGGCATCATCATTATAGTCACCGACGCGCCGGCTCATCATGACGGCGACGGCTCGGCCGACACGTCGCACGATCAGGCCTTCTGGGACCATCACGCTCGCGGGGTGCAGGTGACGGATCTGACGGGGACCAAAGTCGCCGACATGCTCAAGAAGGACGGACTCACTTTGTATGCGGTGGTTCCGCCGCCGTTCATCGCGCCCGAGTACCAGGAAATCGTCGGCGCGACGCACGGCCGTTCGTACAATATCATCACCGAACAAGGCCGCTTCCCGTCGCTGGTGCGCGAAATCGGCCATTCGATCGCGACGGAGTATTCGTTGACCTATCGAACGCCGCGGCCGATCGAAGACGGCACCAATCGCAGCGTCGAACTGAAGATCGATTACAACGGCGAAGCGGGCGCGGCTGAGACCGCGTACCAGGTGCGCGGGCTCGGCGGCGCCGCGATTAACGTGCCGGAGGACACGGGCACGGCCGGCGAAAACCCGGCCGGCACGGGGCTTCGGCAATTCTCGTTCAGTTGGTGGAACGGCGCGGTGCCGTTGATCGCAATCATCGGGCTGTTCGGGCTGTCGCGAATGAGATTCGGGGTCTCGGCCGACGAACTCAAGGCGATTGTCGCGGCGCAGGGCGCGCCCTCACTCAGGATGCCGTCTGCGTCCTCGCCGGCGCCGCGCCCGGTCCAGCGCGCACCGGCCAGAGCGCCGCAATCGCCGCCGACCGCGCCGCGCGGGGCGGGAAATACGCAGGGTGCACGGCTGGTGGCGGTCGATCGCGTCGATCCGATAGCGGCGGAATACTCGCTGATGAAAGACGAGATATCGATCGGCCGCGGCGAGGACAACGACGTCGTCATTCCGCACGCGAGCGTGTCGCGCCATCACGGGCGCTTGATCCGCCGTGAGGGTGGATTCGAGCTGATGGATCTTAATTCGACCAACGGCAGCTACGTGGACGATCGGCAGATAGACGGCTCGGCGTTCGTGAGTGCGGGCAGCCGTCTGCGGCTGGGCGACATCCGCTTCGTGCTGCAGCTATAGTTCGATATTCCATCCGCCCTTATGGTCATCATTACATACTAGTCAACATGGGACGTGAACCGCATGCGACGCGGGCGCTCGATATCCGTCCCGAGAACCCTGATCAAGAGGACGCGATCACTCTGATCGCCGCAAGTGATGAATACCTTGCTGCTCTGTACCCCGCGGAAAGCAACCACTCGCTCGATATCGCGTCGCTTGCGCGTCCCGAAGTTACATTCTTTGTGGCACGGCTTGACGGAAAGGCTGTGGGTTGCGGCGCTATCTCCTGTCGCAAAAAAGAGTACGCCGAAATAAAGCGGATGTTCGTCGCGCACAACGCCCGGGGAACCGGGGTGGGACGACGAGTTCTCAAGACGCTTGAACAGGCCGCATTCAAACAAGGATACAGAGTGCTTCGCCTCGAAACCGGCGTCAGTCAGCCGGAAGCAATCGGGCTGTATCGATCGGCGGGTTTTGTTGAGGTCGAACCCTTTGGTGATTATAGGGCCGACCCCTTGAGCCTGTTCATGGAGAAGAGACTCAGCGACGAGTAAAGCGGCGCGATCCCCTGCGCCTTAGACCAGCTCGATCGAGACGCGGCGGCCGACCATCGCTGCTGCCCGCTGCGGGCTGGAAAGCGTGATGTCGTTTTTTGGATCAAGCAGGCGGTCATCCTGGGTGCGGCTTGTCTTGAGCAGCGCGGCCATCCTGTTTCAACGCCCAATAGTTGCGCATCAGTTCGTGCGACCAAGCCGGCTGGCGAACCGGTTGCCGCGGCAGGAACTCAACCATGACCGGCTTAATGTCGAGCACCGGCGTTCCGTCGATCGCGTCGAGTTCGGAAACAAAGAGCTTGGTGTCTTCAACTCGGACTACCCGGCAGACCGTGCTCCCGATGCGATTGGGGCGATTCTTGCCTCGCTGCGCAAAGATACCGATTGAAGGCCACTGTTGGTTGTTTCTCGGGCGACGCGCGCCGGTTACGACTTTTGTGGGTTCAACTTCATGGAACAGGTAAAGGATTTCGACGTGCGAAAAGTCAGTAATGCCCTGGAGCGCATCGGCCGTAAACGGTTCAGTAAGGCGGATGCATGCTTCCTCTCCGCCCCAGAAGTCGTCTTCTGCGTGCGGACGAATTGCTTCGACGAAACCAATGGCCTGGACTTTTTCGATCACGGCATCCCTTTTCAATAATCCGACTCTCGGATGATTGGACTTCCACAGACTACGTTAGCGCGCCCTGTTTTCCCCTGTTAGTGGCCGGCGCGCTCCAGCGCCACCGGCGCCAGAAAGGCGTTGTCCACCACTCCCATATCGATATACCAGCACTCGCGATCGGGCGCGGTCGATCCGGGCATATAGACGACCGAGCTGTAGCCGGTCTGGAGATCCTCATCGACCAGACCGAGCTGGAACATCCGCTTGTATGGATAGATGGCGACTCTCGCGTCGGGCACGGGCCGGTCGCGATAAGTATTGAAGGTCGCGATGGTCTTCCACAGCTTGCCGTCGCGATCGTACTGGTCGGAAGCGGTGATGAACCATCCTTCTGAATCGATGTAGAAGATTCGCTTGGGGATGCTGAGATCGTGGCCCGGCTTCGAGTCCGCTTCGATCACGTACAGATGGCGCATCTCCCAGTCTTCCGGGCAGATGGTTTTGCCGCCGTCGTAAGGGCATTGCGGCTCGGGCGAATGCGCGGCGTGCGCCGACGCAAGCATCTGCTTCTCGCCCAGGAAGCGGTAGTTGAAATCTTCGACTTTGGCGGAGAAGCCGAAGTAAGAGTCGGGGTCGAGCGTATTGGCGAAAGCGGTGCCACCGCCGGCTCCTCCCGCGCCACCACCGCCGCCCCTGCCTCCTCCGCCGCCTCCGCCACCGCCGAATCCCGGCAGCGCGCCGATGGCGTCCGAGAGCACCGCCGCCGATTCACGGCGCAGCTTGCGTGTCATGGGATTGAACACCCATACGTTGTCCTCGATCGCGGGATCGATATGCCGCTGCCGCACCATCCCGTAGCCGCGCAGCGACGCCGGTTCCATGAAAGGATAGAAGCCGAAGCGGTAACGGATGCCGCTGGCCAGGCCGTCGGGATCGGTTGGTATCGGAGGCACCTCGATGCGGCCGATATTGTTGTAGAAGGCGAAGTGACCCACCGTGTAGTAGCTCAGCGGCGAGCCGGTGGCGTTCTTGTCGAAGGCGGCAACCTCGGGATAGCGCATATCGATGTCGTCGCTGTAGAGCGGCCGGTAGCTGAAATTCCACATCACCTTGGTCGCCACTTGCGGGTCGTTGGGATCGACCAGCGGGAACGGCTGGCCGGCGACGTAACCCTTGAGCGTGCCGTCGGGCGCGAGCTGGACCTGTGGGGAATACTTCTCGGTCGCGGTTCTGAACGGCGGCGGCCAATCGAGCTTGTCGCTCGGCACGATCCTGAGCTGCATGCCCTCGCGGACCAGGACGTAGTTGCCGGGGCTGACCAGGTCGGCGACCTGGGATGCATTATCCTTGGTGATTACATCACCGGGTTTGACGCCGGCCTGCGCGGGCGGCAACGAGGAGAGCATCGCCAGCAAGGTTCCGAGCACGATTTGCAACCGTAACTGCCGCATGAGTACCTCCGTTAGCGCCGGCGGGTGAGTCCGTTTCGATCCATGCGCCATCGCAGCAGATCGAAGCGGTCCTGCCCGAAAAACGGCTCGTCGTTGAAGACCATCAGCGGTACGCCCCAATGGCCGGCGCGCTTCTGCGCCGACTCATTTTCAGCGATCGCAGCTTCATAACGATCGGGATCGCGCTCGATTTCCGAATCGAGTCTTGCCAGCTCCGGCCCTGCGCGCTCGGCCGCGCCGGCGAGATGGCCGCCGATATGCCAATCCCTGACGCCGCCGAAGATGACTGCGCTGACTGCTGCCACGAATGGCAGTCCCTTGCCGGCAGCGGCGGCGGCGACGCCCAACCTGGTCAACCTGTGGATGTACGGTTGCTCGCTGGCCACCTCGCCGGTGCGCATGTTCATGACGATCGGATCGGGGCTGGGCCACACGAACGGCATCCCAAGCATCTCTGCGATACGCGAGCAATCGCGAAGCAAATAGGGCGGCCACATCGGGTTCACCTGTTTGAAAAAGCCTGGAATCCGGAGCGCGATCGGATAAACCGGCCGGACGTTGGCCTTCACGTCGTAGTCGCGTTCGAATTCAATCAGGCGCGGGGTAACCAGGTAGGAATACGGCGAGCGAAACGACCAGAACAGATCATATTCGAGCGTCATCCACCTTCTCCGGAAAAGCGCCCCCCGCGATTCGAGCCGCGACGGCCTCGTGCGCCAATTGTAACACTGCTTGCCGCCGCAGATCAGCAGACCCGCTAATTGACGCTGGAAGTTTCGATCGTGTCCGAACCCGCCGGCAGCGTAAGCAGCATCCCGTCGTATCCGAGCACAACGCCGCGCGGCCGGATCGCGCCGACGCCGCGCATGAATGCCATCCGCACGAAGGCGTTGGGAGTAGGCGGCCCGATATGGCTCATCACCAGGAGCCGCACGCCCGCCTGGTTGGCTTCGGCGGCGGCGTCCTCGGGCGTGGTGTGGTAGCGCAGGATGTCGGACATGATATTGGCAACTCGCGCGTTTCCCCGCCGGCTCGCCGCCTCGCCGATAAGTTTCACCATCGTCGCAGACTGGGCTTCATGGATCAGCACGTCGGCGCCGCGCGCATTCGCCACCAGGTTGGTGCATTTGGTCGTGTCGCCGCTGATGACCACCGAGCGCCCCTTGTAGTCGAATCGGTAGCCGTACGCGGGCGCGACCGGCGCATGATTAACGGTGAAGGCAGTCACCTTGAGGCCATTCTCCTGGAGCACGATCGCCGAGCAGCCCGCGCAGGCCGCTCCACCCGGCGCGGCATCGACGTTAACCACGTGCGGCTCCATCGCCCAGCTGGCCGGCGGCATAAGTGCGGCGCCGTGATGCGCCACGCGATAGCCGCGGTCCAGCGCGTACGCCTGCGCGAAACCGCCGACCACCTGCTCGACGCCCGGCGGCCCGAAGATGCGGAGCGCGCTCGCGCGACCCTGCGCCCAAGTCTGGAGGTTAATCTCGCCAAGGTCGCCGATATGATCCGAGTGGTAGTGCGTCAGCATCACCGCTGCCAGCTTGGGCGCCGGCAGATGCCACAGCGCGAGGTTCTTCGCCGCGCCCGGGCCGGTATCCACGAGATACATATTGCCGCCGGCAAAGACCGCCGTGCACGCATCCGCCCGATCGGGATGGGGTAGAGGATTTCCGGTTCCGCACAGGACCACGCGGAGCGCGTCGTCGCCGAGGAGATCGTCGCGCGTTGCGCCCATGGTGCGCTCGACCATCCGGCTTAGCAGCGCATCCTGCACCGCGGGCACGTGCGCCATCCACCACCCGAGTCCGGCGAGCAGCATCAATGCTGCGGCGCAAGCGGCGAGACGTTTGGCTGATCGCGACATGATCGTTGAGTAGCGCCGGTCCGTGCTCCGAGGTGCCGATTAAACCAGACGGCCTCACATTGTAAGGTTTCAAGGTCTTGACCGAAAGTGTCTTGCTTGATCGCTGATCGATGCGCTCCCTAAGATTGAGCAAGCAGCGACGGGGGTCACTCCCATGAAGGAAGCCATTTGGAGGATCGGCCGGTTCGCGATCGCGATTTCGGCGCTGGTATCTATTGCCGCGGGAGCCGATGCGCAGATGCGCCCGATGATGATTCCGCTTTCCACCACGCTGGTCATCACCAAGCCCGAGCCGGGGGAGATCTTCGGAAGCAAGCAGGTGGTCACGATGGGCGTGGGCGGGAAAATTTATAAGTTCGTGCTGAACGACGCCTACGTTGACGATCCCAGGGGCAAGGTCCGATGGCCCGACGTCTGGCAGTTGGTCCGCCAGTACCGGCCCAACTTCAACGTGACCGGTCTCGGAGAGGACACGTTCGAGAAAATGCAGCCGGGTGAGACCCTGACGGTGCGCGGCATGTTCTCCGCGAACAATCAGACATTTCAAGTGATGCGGGCCGTGAGGGGCGAGGGCGGCTTCGATCCCGGACGCTAGAGCGCCGAATCGATCCGAGGTCCGCGGTTTCGTGCGCAAGTTGTGCCAATATCGGCCGGTAGTGTAGCTTTGATGGCTCAAATTACGGGGAAAGTGGCCAAAAATCGGTAAATGAAAAAACTTACGGGAGCACAAATCGTTGTCGAGAGCCTGATCGCCGAGGGCGTCGATGTAATCTTCGGCTATCCCGGCGGCGCAATTCTGCCGACCTACGACGCGCTGCTGGACTCGAAGATCAAGCACATTCTGGTCCGCCACGAGCAGGGCGCCGCCCACATGGCGGAGGGCTATGCGCGCGTCAGCGGACGCCCCGGCGTCGTCATCGTCACTTCGGGGCCGGGTGCGACCAACACCGTCACGGGAATCGCCGACGCGTACATGGATTCCACCCCGATGGTGGTTTTGTCGGGGCAGGTTCCGACCACGATGATCGGCAACGACGCCTTCCAGGAGGCGGACTTTGTCGGCATCACCCGCCCGTGCACCAAGCACAATTTCCTGATCAAGAACGTCAAGGATGTCGCGCGCATCATCAAGGAAGCGTTTTATATCGCCGGCAGCGGACGTCCCGGGCCGGTGGTGGTTGATTTGCCCAAGGACGTGCAACAGGCCGAGCATACCCTTCACATCCCCGAGAAGATTGAACTGCGCGGCTACAAGCCGACGATTCGCGGCAATCCGCGGCAGATCGAGCGCGCGATCGAGGCGATAGAGAAAAGTTCAACGCCGCTGTTTTACGTCGGCGGCGGCGTGCAATGGTCCGGTGCGGCGCCTGAGTTGCGCGAACTGGTCAAAGGACTTGGTATTCCAGTTACCGAGACGTTGATGGGATTGGGATCGTATCCAGCCTCCGATCCGCTCAGGCTCGGGATGCTCGGGATGCACGGCTCGTATGCCACCAACACGGCGGTATGCAACACCGATTGCCTGATCGCAGTGGGAGCGCGCTTCGACGATCGCGTCACCGGCAAGATTTCCGAATTCGCGCCGAAGGCCGAGACGATTATTCACATCGATATCGACCCGTCGTCTATTTCGAAGAACGTCAAGGTCGATATTCCGATCGTCGGCGATATCAAGTCAGTGCTGAGCGACATGCTGACCACGATCAAAGGGCGTGAGAGTATCGCCAAGCGCCGCGCCGATTGGACGAAATGGCATCACCAGATCCTCAAGTGGCAGAAGGAGAAACCGCTCTACGAGAACATTCGTCGTGGCGAGCACGTCTCCCCGCATGACGTTATCGCCGAGCTGTACAAGCTCACGAAGGCCGATTGCATACTAGTTACTGATGTCGGGCAGCATCAGATGTGGGTAGCCCAGATGTTCCCGTTTGAGCATCCCCGGTCATGGCTGACCTCGGGTGGACTGGGTACCATGGGCTACGGACTGCCGGCGGGAATCGGTGCGACGTTCGCCGCGCCCGACAAGAAGGTGGTAGTGGTTTCGGGCGACGGCTCGATTCAGATGAACATCCAGGAACTGGGTACCGCGGTCCAATACAAAGTCGATATCAAGGTAATCATCCTCAATAACTACTTCCTCGGAATGGTTCGCCAATGGCAGGAGAGGTTTTACGCCGAACGGTATTCCTACACCGCGATGTCGGTGCCGAACTTCGTCAAGCTGGCCGAGGCCTACGGTGCGCACGGATTCCGGATTGAAAAATCGAAAGATCTGGTTGCGACGATGAAGGAAGCATTCGCGACCCCCGGCCCGGTGCTCATCGACGTCGTGATCCCCAAGGAAGAGGCGGTGATGCCCATGATTCCGCCCGGCGGCGCGATGTCCGAGATGCTGTTCGCCTGAGCGGGGCCGCGCGGTCAAGGCCGGAAACATCTTTATCCGCAGGAGGCGCACTGATGGCCGCGCGCGTACCATACCTGAATCGCGAAGACCTTCCCGAAGCCGAGCGCGTTATCTTCGACAACCTGGCCGCCGAGGGCGGCGGGACCGTCGGCAATATTTTTCGCGTGATCGCGCATACGCCAAAATTTTTGCGCCGGTTCTGCGGGATGGGTAACGTCCTTCGCAACAAGACCGCGCTCGACCCAAAACTCCGCGAACTCGCGATCCTCACCGTGGGACGGCTGACCGATGCGCAATACGAGTTCGTGCATCATCGCAGCATCGCGCGGCGTGTCGGCGTCTCGCGCGAGCAGCTCGACGCGCTCGCCGATTGGGAGAAATCCGCGAAGTTCAGCGACAACGAGCGCGCCGTGATTCGTTACGCCGCCGAGGCCACTATCAACGTGCGCGTGACCGACGCAACCTGGAATGCCCTGAAGGCGTTCCTCGACACGCGCCGCATGATGGAACTGGTGCAGAACGTCGCCTATTACAATATGGTCGTGCGCATACTGGAGCCGGTCGGGGTCGAGCTCGAGCCCGGCACGGCGATGGATTAGCGCCGCGCCGCAACACCGGAACACCGATTCGCCCCCGCGCCGCGCTATGATCGATCGATGACGCGGCAGCCCCATGCTGACTTCTTCGAATATGGAATCGAGCTGTTCAACCAGGGGCGCTTCTTCGAGTGTCATGAAGCATGGGAGGAAATCTGGAAGCGCTCCGACGGCGAGGCGAAGTTTTTCTACCAGGGACTAATACAGGCAGCGGTCGCAATTCTGCACGCCGAGCGCGGCAACCTCGAGGGCGCAAGGTCGATGTATCAGAAAGCGTCGGCCAAGCTTGATTCAGTTCCGCACGAATACATGGGTCTCGCAGTCGGCGAGCTGCGCGTCGAGCTGAGCCGATTTATCGAAATCGCATGCCGCGCGGACGGCGGCCCGCTTCCCGCTCCGCCGCGCCTGCGGCGAATCCCAAGATCAGGCGCTTAGAACGGCGCTTCTGCTTAGAACGGGATGTCCTCGTCGTCCATCGGCGCGATGTCCTCGCCCGCGCCTGCGCCGCTTGCTGGTGCGCGGCCACGAGCTTCGCCCGCCTCGTCGCCCGCCGGAGCACCGCTGCGCGAGCTCAGGAACTGCACGCGCTGCGCGACAATTTCGGTGACCTTGCGCTTGCCGCTGCCGTCCTTGGCTTCGTATTCGCGGTAGGAAATTCTGCCCTCGATATAAACCGGGCTTCCCTTCTTGAGGTACTGCGCGCAGGTCTCGCCCTGTTTGCCCCACACGATGATGTTGTGCCAATCGGTGCGGTCCTGCCGGGTCCCGCTCTTGTCGGCGAACGACTCCTTGGTCGCAATCGAAAAGTTGGTGACCGAGGTGCCCGAGTTGGTGAAGCGAGTTTCGGGGTCGCGTCCCAGATTGCCGATTAGAATTACTTTGTTTACCGACGCCGCCATCTTCGCCACCTCGTGATCGAAAAGTAGCCCCGCCCCGTGCGCAAGGCAAGGCGGACGCCAGCCCGGCCCCCGCCTTTCGCCTCGGTTTTGTGACCGATATAATTCGCTTCGGTGCGGAGGCAGGATAGGGCGATGGCGGCAAGCACTTCCACGACTGCTGCGGTCCGAATTGTGGCGCTGGGCGGGTTGGGCGAAATCGGGCTCAACCTGATGGCGATCGAATGCGCCGGGCGCGCGATCGTGATCGATTGCGGTGTGATGTTCCCCGACGAGCCGGCGCTCGGATTGGGTACCTATATCCCCGAGATGGCGTGGCTCGAGCGCAACCACGTCGCGGTTGAGGCGGTCGTACTCACCCACGCCCACGAGGATCACATCGGTGCGATTGCGCATCTGCTGCGCCGCTGCAACGTTCCCGTTTATGGAACCGATATAACGCTCGCTTTCACGCGCCGGCGCTTGGCTGATGCGGAGTTCGACGATCCGGTCGATCTGCGGACGATTGCGCCGCGGGTTCCGTTCGAGGCCGGGCCGTTCACGGTCGAGCCGATTCGCGTTACGCATTCGACCCCGAACTCGATTGCTCTGGCGATTCGAACTCCCGCGGGGGTCATCGTTCATAGCGGCGACTTCAAGATCGATGACAGTCCGGTGGACGGCGAGATGTTCGATCGCGAACGCTTCGCCGAGCTTGGCGCGCAAGGCGTTGCCGTCTTGCTCTCGGATTCGACCAACGTCGAGCGCCCCGGCCGCTCGGGCTCGGAAAGTTCGCTCAAGCCCGTGCTGCGCGAGCTCGCATCACGCACGCGCGGCAGGTTTTTCCTGTCGGCATTTTCTTCGCATCTGCATCGGATTCGCCAGGTGGTCGAGGTCTCGCGCGAGTTCGGCCGCCGCGTCGTTCCGCTCGGGCGCGCGATGGCGGAGAGCGTGCGGTTGGGTCTCGAGACCGGCCAGCTTCCATTTGCGCAAGCGATGTTTGTCGAGCCGGGCGAGGCCGAGTTCCTCGATCCCAACCGGCTGAGCTACCTGGCCAGCGGAAGCCAGGGCGAACCGCTCTCCGCGCTGGCAAAACTCGCCGCCGACGCCCACCCGCGCGTGCGTATCGAGCACGGCGACATGGTCGTGCTCTCATCACGCTTCATTCCCGGCAACGAACGCACCATCAATACCCTCGTCAATCGTCTCTACCGCCAGGGCGCCGAGGTGGTTTATGACGCGGTCGCTCCGGTTCACGTTTCGGGGCACGCCGGCCAGGACGAATTGGCGGAGATAATCGCACTCACGCGGCCGCAGCACTTCATCCCAATTCATGGCGAATATCGCCACCTCAGCCGCCACCTCGCGCTCGCAATCGCCGCGGGAATTCCCGAGCACAACTGCTTCCTGCTCGAAGACGGCGATTCGCTGGTTCTGAGCCCCGGTGGCGAGGCGCGCCGCGGATCCACGGTCGAGGCGGGCCGGGTGATGCTCGAAGGTGCCGACGGCGGCGATCCCGCCGTGGTCGGCGAGCGGCGAGTACTCGCGCGCGACGGCACGGTAACCGCGGTGGTGGTTCTCTCGGCGAAAACCGGCCGCATCGTTGCGGGCCCGGATCTGCTGTCGCGCGGGCTGGTGAGCGGCGACGGCACTTCTGCGCACATGCGCCGCGCGAAAGAGGAACTAGCCCGGCGCCTGAGCGCGCTGGGCGGCCCGCTCCACGCCAACGAGCCACGCGTGAAGGAAGAAATCGTGCGCGCGGTTCGGCGCTACTTCGCCGACGAGCTCGGCAAGCGTCCGCTGGTGATCCCGTACGTGACGGAGGTGTGACCCCCATCGCGCGCAAGGACAAAACGCCGATCGATCTGCCTTCTCCACCGACGCGCGAGCCGCGCGCTGCGGTCGAGGAGGTTCTCGCTTTCGTTGCCGTGCATCCGGGCAGCCGTATCGCTCGCGAGCTGTTTGCGCTCGCGATGCTCGCGGTCGCGGCGTTCGGCACGGTGAGCCTCGTAAGTGTCGATATCGCACGTAGTCCCAACCTCGGCGGTCCGGTCGGCGCGATCATCGCGGCGACTCTCGGCGGCCTGGTGGGATACCAGTCGTACACCGCGATGATATTGGTCGCGTGGCTGGCGCAGCGTGTATGGACGGGTGCGCGAATCGTCACGATCGCGCGCGAGATTGGCGGCGGCCTCATCCTGATTCTTGCACTCGCGGCGGCCGGAGCACTGTGGGATCTGCACGACCCAAGGATGGGCGGAGAAATTGGCGCGGATATCGCCAGGCTGCTTAGCGATTCGCTCAATCTGGCCGGGGGTTTGATCGCGGTCGCGCTCGGATTGATCTGCGGGCTTGCGCTGATGCTCAAGCGGGCGCCCACCGAGCTGCTTGCCGCACTCGTGGGCAAAATTCGGCCGCGCCGCGATCGGTTAGATCTTGCCGGCGGCGACAACGTAGCGCGCATCCCGTTCTCACTCGGCGTGGGCGACGAGATCGAGCCCGGCGCGGCGCGGGCGCCGCTGAAGGTCAGGCTGCTGGATATTCGCGATGCGGCGCGCGACAAGCGCGACCGGGCCGCGGCTGCGAAGCCGCGCCAGAAGGGCGCTTTCAAACTGCCGCCGCAGTCGCTGCTGGATTTGCCGCCGGCCGAGCATGCGCAAGTGGACGAGGGCCAGCTCGAACGCAGCGCCCGCGTGCTCGAGCAGAAACTCGCGGACTTCGGCGTCGAGGGGCGCGTGGTCGAAGTGCAACCGGGTCCGGTCGTCACGATGTACAAATTTGAGCCCGGCTCCGGAATCAAGGTGAGCCAGGTTGTCAATCTCGCCGATGATCTCTCGATGGCGCTTAGAGCCGCCGCGGTGCGAATCCAGGCGCCGGTGCCGGGCGAGGCGGTGGTCGGCATCGAGGTGCCCAACCGCAAGCGCGAACGCATTTATCTGCGCGAGATTCTCGAGGGCGAGGAATTCATCGCTGCGCAGAGCCAGCTCACTATCGCGCTCGGCAAGGATATCGCCGGCCGTCCGGTCGCCGCCGATCTCGCCAGGATGCCTCATCTGCTGATCGCCGGAGCGACCGGGACCGGCAAGTCGGTTTCGCTGCACACGATGATCGCGTCGATTCTGTTCAACGCGACCGCCGACGACGTGCGCCTCATTCTGGTCGATCCCAAGATGCTGGAATTGTCGGTGTACGAAAATATTCCGCATCTGCTGGTTCCGGTCGTCGTCGATACGCAGAAGGCCGCGTCCGCGTTGCTGTGGGCGACGCAGGAGATGGAGAGCAGGTACCTGCGGATTCGCGAGCTGGGCGTGCGCAATATCGACGGCTACAACCAGGCGCTGGCCTCGGGCGTGCCGATCGCGCAACTCAAGATGGCGGGGCAGAGCGTGCCGGCGTCGGACGATCCCAATCAGCCGGCGGTCGGCGCGATCGAGCATCGCAAGATGCCCAAGATCGTGATCGTCATCGACGAGCTCGCCGATTTGCTGCTCGGCGAGGGCAAGACTGTCGAGCGCGATATCACTCGCCTGGCGCAAAAGGCGCGCGCCGCGGGAATTCATCTCATCCTCGCCACCCAGCGGCCCTCGGTCGATGTGATCACGGGGCTGATCAAGGCGAACCTGCCGGCGCGAATCTCGCTTCAGGTCACCTCGCGGGTGGATTCGCGCACGATTCTCGATTCGATCGGCGCCGAACGCCTGCTCGGCGCAGGTGATATGCTCTTTATGCCGCCCGGCAGCGTGAAACTTCGGCGCCTGCACGGCCCGTTCGTCGGCGAGCATGAGATTCGCAGGCTCGCTGATTTCCTGCGGGAGCAGGGCACGCCGGAATACCGCATGGAAATTCTCGACACCAAGGCGCCGGGCGAGGAAGAGGGCGGATTCGGCGCCGACATCCAGGACGAAATGTACGATGAGGCGGTACGAATCGTGATGGAGACCAACCAGGCGTCGATCTCGATGATCCAGCGCCGGCTTCGCATCGGCTACAATCGCGCGGCCCGGATGGTCGAGCAGATGGAACGCGAAGGAATCGTAATGCCCCCGGACGGCGCCAAACCGCGCGAAGTCCGCTTGCGCAGCGTGCGATGAGCCAGCCGCGACTTTCCTGAAAATTATGCGCAAGGCGATCTTTCCGGCAATCGTGATGCTCCTGGCCACTGCCGGGTACGTTCAATCCGAGACCATCGCTCCGTCCGGCGCCCCCGCGAGCCGAGACTTGAAGCACGTGCTCGATCGCCTGCAGCGCCATTACCGGGACACCAATTCATTCTCGGCGAAATTCAGCGAGGAGATCGCGACCGTCGGGGCGCCGATACGCAAACGCCAGGGCACGGTTTCATTTCGCAAGCCCGGGCGGATGCGCTGGGAGTTCGCGGCGCCGGAAGTGCAAACGCTCGTCAGCGACGGCGATACACTCTACAGCTACGATCCGGATCTCAACCAGGTGGTCGAAACTCCGCTCAAGCAGGCGCTCAAATCGAGCAGCGCGACCTCGTTCCTGCTCGGAATCGGCAATATCAACCGCGACTTCAAGGCGGCATTCGCCAGTCCCGCGACGCCCACCGGTCTTATCGATTTGATCCTCGACGCGAAGGCAGGCGGCTACAAAATTGAACTCGGACTCGATCCCAGGACCTACAATCTGATCCGGTTGACGCTTACCGACCAGCTTGGCGATATGACCAAAATCGACTTCAGCGACATTCATGATAACGTGGAACTGCCCGATTCGATTTTCGCGTTCAAGGCGCCGGCGGGAGCCGATGTCGTGACAGCGCCGGCCTCGCCGTGACGCCCGAAAAAAGCTGAAGACCACAATCGCCGTGGCCGCGCCCGCAGCCGCGATTGCCTCGCGTGTATGCGCCGGGGTATTTTTAAAAGCCCCATTGGTTTTCCCGGTTCTGACATGGAAAAGGTTCACCTACTGACGCTTGGATGCCCCAAGAATCTCGCCGACAGCGAGCTGATGCTGGGCGCGCTCACCTCGGCGGGATTCGAGATCACGCTCGACCCCGACGAGGCGCAAGTGCTGTTGGTCAATACCTGCGCGTTTATCGAGGCCGCCAAGAAGGAGTCGATCGACGCGATCCTCGAAGCGGCCGAGGTCAAGAAGCGCGGATGCGGCAAGCGGCTGGTGGTTGCGGGATGCTTGTCGCAACGCTACGCCGCCGAGCTTGCGGCCACGATGCCCGAGGTGGACGTGTTCGTCGGCACCGGCAACTTCCTCGATATCCCGGAGCTGCTGCGGCGCACCGAAGCGCCCGAGACGCGCCCGGTTCCGTACGCCGGCGCAGCGCATCTGCTGCCCAGCGCGGCAATCCCGCGAATCAAGACAGGCAATTTCTTCACGTCTTACTTGAAGATTTCCGAAGGCTGCAATCACAAGTGCTCCTTTTGCATTATCCCCAGGATTCGCGGTCTGCATGAGAGCCGCCCGGTTGCCGACCTGGTGGCCGAGGCGCGGATGCTGGTGGCGGGCGGCGTTCGCGAGATCAATCTGATCGCCCAGGATTTGACCGCCTACGGCCGCGACCTCGATAAGCCGTCTTCGCTCGCGGCGCTGCTGCGCGAACTTTCGGCTATCGACGAGCTGCGCTGGATACGGCTGCTCTACTGCTATCCGAATTTCGTCAGCGCCGAACTGCTCGACGCAATCGCGGAGCTGCCCAAGGTCGTCAAGTACATCGACATGCCGTTGCAGCACGCCGACGACGCCATCCTGCGCGCGATGCGGCGCGAGCGCTCGGGTGCGGCATTGGTCAAGCTGCTCGACCGCGTGCGCGGGCGCATCCCGGGCGTCGTGCTGCGGACTTCGTTTATCGTAGGCTTTCCCGGCGAGACGGACGCCGCCTTCGAGCGGCTGGTGGATTTTGTCCGCGACCAGCAGTTCGATCGCGTGGGAGTGTTTACCTACTCGCGCGAGGAGAATACCGCTGCCTGCAACCTGCCAGACCAGGTGCCCGAGCGCGTCAAGCGCGCGCGGCGGGCATCCTTGATGGCGATGCAGGCGGAAATTTCGCTGGCCAGGAACCGCGGCCTGGTCGGAAGCGAAATGGAGGTGCTGGTCGAGGGTCCGATGCCCGGACGCTCCCGCCGGATGCGCGGGCGAACGTCCGGCCAGGCGCCGGAAATCGACGGCGCGGTATTCCTTGCGGGCGACGCCGAGCCGGGCGAGTTCGTCCGCGCACGAATCGACAAGGCGCTCAGCTACGACCTGCATGCAACCGTCGCCGTCGCCGCCGCGGCCGCTTAAAATACCGGGAGTCGCAAATTCAATGGCGAAACAACCTGTTTCCGCAGAGCGAAAGAAGTTCCTTGCCAAAACGCGCGAGCAACTGCTGGAAACGAAAACCAAGCTGCTCGGCGAGATCGATTCCGAATTGCGCGCCGAACGCGAAAGCACCAAGGACGAGGGCATGGACAGCTACGACCTCGCCTCCGAAGAGCGCGATCGCGAGATCAACTTAATCCTGTCGGACCGCGAACGGGTCAAGCTCAAACAGATCGACGACGCGCTCGGGCGCCTCGACGAAGGCGCCTACGGCGTCTGCGAGTCCTGCGGGCTGGAGATCGCCGAGGAACGGCTGGTGGCGATGCCGTTTTCGCGGCTGTGCCGAGATTGCCAGCAGGATCAGGAGCGCGAGGCGAAATCGCAGCGCCGCTTCGACGACGAGCGCAATACCTACCGCAAAATAGGCTCGACCGACGCCGACGACGAGAGCGCCTAGCAGGATGCTGGGGCTGAAGCGATACGCGCTGGCGCGCGAGATCCTTCGCCGCGCTCAGGATGACCCAGAAAAAATTCTGACAGGGCCAAGTCCGCATCCCGCGGCAGTGGCCGCGCGCGACAACGGAGCGCGGCCTTAACGGTGGGTGCAGGGCTCAGCCCTGCCCGGCGGAGGGTTGATTAGGCACGCACGCTACGGAAATGCCCGATGAGACCGCTTGAGATACTCCTGCTGCTGGGCGAGCTGTTCACGCTGGTTACGTTGGCGGTCCCGCGGTTTCGCGCGGTGTACGGGATGCGCGACGCTGACTTGGCCACGATGGTGATAGCCGCGGCCCAAGTGCTGCTGGAAGGCCCGCGCTGGCAAATGGTTCCCGCCTACGGGCTCGCCGGCGTGTTCTTTTCCGCGGCGATGCTTCAAGCCAGACGGCCGGCTCGTCCGGCCGGCGGGCGGCGATGGATGCGGCGGCTCGCGGCCGGCGCCGCGGTGGGAGTCGGGACGCTTGCGCTCGCGCTGGCGGCGGCGATTCCGGCGGTTGTCCCGATCCCGAAGCTTCCACCCCCACACGGACCTTACGCGATTGGCACGCTGACCTATCACTGGACCGATGCCTCCCGGCTGGAGGTATTCACGCGAGACCCAAACCGCCGGCGCGAACTGATGGTGCAGGTCTGGTACCCGGCGCGGAAGATCCCGAATGCAATCCACGCGCCCTATGTGCAGCCCGGCATTGATTTTTCGCCATTGGCCGGGTTGCTTCATCTGCCCGGTTTTTTCTTCGATCACCTGAAGTACGTAACCACGAATGCGGTGGCCTTGGCGCCCATGGTCGAGGGCAAGACCGCGTTTCCCGTACTGATCTTTTCGCCAGGCCGCAGTGGCTTTCGCCAACACAATACTTTCCAGGTGGAAGAGCTCGTCTCGCACGGCTACGTCGTCGCCGGCATTGATCATCCTTATGCCGCCAGCGAGGTGCTTTTCCCCGACGGACGCCGGGTGGATTTCGATCCGCGCATGCTCAATCGCAAGTTCATGAACGGTATCTTCAGCTACCTGGGCGAAGACGCCGTGTTTGCGCTCAATCAGCTCGCCCTCGTGAACAAATCCGATCCCAGCGGTATTCTGACCGGCCGCCTGGATCTGCATCGAGTCGGCATCTTTGGCACATCTCTGGGCGGTATCGTCGCCGCCGAAGCATCCCGGCTCGACCAGCGCTTTCGCGCTTGCCTGGTGATCGATGTTTTCATGCCGTCCGACGTGGTCCGGAGCGGCTTGCGGCAACCCGTCATGTGGATCAGCCGGGGTGCCGATCCGATGCGCCAGGAAGGCTGGAAGGCTGCGGACATCAAAGAGCACCAGTCCACGATGCGGGCCGTGTTCGAGAGCCTTCCGGGAGATGGCTACCTCGTGCTGATAGACGGCATCTTCCACGCGAACATCGCGGATTTCCCGATGGCGGTTTTTTCTCCGCTCGCGCGCTGGGTGGGCTTCATCGGACCGATCGATCCGCGCAGGGCGCACGCCATCATCAATGCTTACTCGCTTGCGTTTTTCGACAAGCACCTGAACGGCGCGCGCGAGCCGCTGCTCGACGGTCCGGCAAAACAATATCCCGAGGTGCATTTTGAAACGCGACGGCACTGACGGCGCGCCATCCGCAGCCGGGGATATTGCGGCATCAGCGCATCCAAGTTGATGGCCGCGCCCGCCAACGGCGGGCGGCCCTAACATTGGGTGCAGGAGTCACCCCTGCCTGCCGTTGTTTACCGCGATGCCTAAACCAGTCATCCTAAGCAGAACACCTTGCGGGGGAGCGGCAGTGGCAGCGATCTCTGACGATCGCTGCATCAGGATGTTAACCACCGGCCGATGAGAATATTTTCCGATATCAAGAGCGACGGGTCCGCTGGACCGTCCCTCGATTTAGCCGGCGTTCGCGAGCGGATTCGCAGCAATCTTTCCGCCGTCGGCGCGACGATCGCGCTTGCCAGCGCCAGGGGCGGGGTCGGCAAGAGCATGCTCGCCGTCAATATCGCGGCGGCGCTGGCGATGAAGGGGCGCAAGGTCGCGATTGTCGATGCGGACCTGAATTCGCCCAGTGTCGCGGCGATGCTCGGGATAAAACGGCCGCGCCGCTACCCGATGATCGAAGGAATCGAGTTGGCGGCGGGGCCGCATGGCCTGCGCGTGGTTTCCAGCGATCAACTTCCCGGCGGCGAAGCGCCGCCGATCAGCTTTTTGGATGAATACAACGAAAACGAAAATCGAATCGGGGCCACCAATAACGGCACGCCGCATGTGCCTGCTCCCGAGCGGCCCGTGGAACTTAGCTATCGCGAAGCGCTCGGGCGAATCCTGGCGCAAGCGCAATTCGGAAGCGTGGATTGGTTGATAATCGATCTGGCGACCGGGCTGGATCGATTGAGCCTGGCGGTTTCGATGGTGGCGCTCGACGGGGTTTTGATGCTGAGTCATCCGTCGGCAGAGGGCGCCAATGCCGCGCGTCACGCGATAAAAATCGGCCGCGCGATCGGCGCGCCGGTCATCGGTATCGTGGAGAATATGGCCGGGTTCAACTGCGATGGATGCCGCGCGGTGCGGCCGCTGTGGCCCGACGGCGATCTCCACGCAGTCGCGCGCGAGACTGCGGCGCCAATCATCGCGCGGCTTGCGTTTGAACCGCGGCTTGCGGAGAGCACCGACCGCGGCGTGATATTCGTTCGCGAGTACGGCTCCACGCCGACTGGCAAGGTGCTCGCCGATATCGCGGGCCGGGTCGAAGCGACGGTCCCCGCACGCCCCCGCGCCGCGATCGCGCCCGTCTAATTTAGCGCCTCAATCAGAATCGCAATCGTATTCGTCATTCTCATCGGCGGCGCTTGGCGGTCACACAACGACCGGAACAGCCGCCTCGTTCCCCTTAACCCTCCTAACAGGCCGTCAGGCCGCATCTTCTCCGCTGGGTACAGGGGTCACCCCTGCCCGTGGCGACGGCAGTGCGTAGCGGGCTTCGTCGCGGGTGAGTCTGCCGCATGGCTCCCGGTTCCGCCGCGTGACGGGTGGACTCGCAACCGCTATGATCTGAACCGGGACATCTCTGGCCTGCCGAAGGCGTCTGGCACAGGCTCATAACTCTCGCGATTCTTTCATGGACGATTCTACAAAGACTCAGCCTGGTGAGAGCCGCGCGGCAAAGATGCTGCGCGAGATCTTCCAGTCAGGACGGCCGCTCACCTACATCCGCTCCGCCGAAGAGCAGCGAATCGGAAGGGTGCTGCGCGAGGTCGGCCGGGCGCTGCACGGGTCCCAAACGGTGCCCGTTTGGACCTGGAGCCTCACCCAAGGATTGCTTGGCGATGACGGAGTGGCCGAGACCGGCACGCTCGATCCTCGCGAAGCTCTGGACTTCATCGGCGCCCACAAGCACGCCGCCATCTTTCATCTCAAGGACTTTCACGAGCCGTTGCGCGAATCTCCGCAGCTCAGGCGCCGTCTTCGAGACCTGTACGAAAGCTGTCTCGATCAAAGGAAGTTCGTAGTCATCAGTTCGCCGGTGCGATTCGTTCCTGAGGAGATCGCGCGGGACATCGTGTACCTCGAGCTGCGGCCGCCTGATCTCATCGAACTGGTCGAGTTTTTGCGCAGCGAGGCCGAGCGACTCTCGGCGCCCGAAGTGAGCGATGAAATCCTGCATCAGCTCGCGCGCGCGCTGCAGGGAGTCACGCTCCAGGAGGCGCGCCACGCGGTGCGCCGTGCTCTGGCTGTGAGTCGAACGCTGGGCCCCGAGTCGTTACCAGCCCTGCTCGAGGAAAAGCGGCTCCTGGTCAACCGCGGCGGTGTCATCGAGTTTGTTGCCGACAGCACGGGCATCGGCGAGGTCGGCGGCCTGGAGACGCTCAAGCAGTGGCTGCTGGAGCGTCGTAAACTGTTTCAACTCCGCGAGAGCCTGAGCACTGACATAGTACCCAAGGGCGTTCTCGTCATGGGCATCCCGGGCTGCGGCAAGAGCCTCTGCGTCAAAGCCATCGCCTCGCACTTCGAGCTTCCTCTCTATCGAATCGACATGATCGAGGTCTTCTCCGGCAGGCATGGGGAGCCCGAGGGAGCATTCGTCCAGGCCTGCAAGACGCTCGAGGATATGGCGCCCGCGGTGGTTTGGTTCGACGAGATTGAGATGGGGATTTCATCGGGGGATCCGGGCGGCGAGCAGGGCAGGATCTTCGCCTTCTTTCTGACCTGGATGCAGGAGAAGGCGCGTGGGCTCTTTGTCGCCGCCACCGCAAACCGAATCGACCTTCTCCCCGCCGAGATGATTCGCAAAGGACGTTTCGACGAGGTCTTCTTCGTTGACCTGCCGCTGGTTGCCGAACGGATGGAGATCCTGAAGATTCACCTCGAGCGCCGGGGAATGGATACGGCCAAGTTCAATCTGGAACGATTGGCGGCCTATATGAGGGGCTGGACCGGCGCCGAGGTTGAGCAGTCGGTCGTGTCGGCGCTGACCAAGGCGCGGCTGATGGACCATGAGGTTACCGAGCAGGATCTCTTCCTGGCCGCCGGTGAGTTGATTCCGCTGGCTCGCACCATGAAGGAACAGATCAATCACATTCGCAGCTGGGCGTTCGAGCGCGCGGTCCGCGCATCTCCCGTCCTCAGCGGCGGGTAGGCCTATGCGCAAATGAAAAGGCTCAGAATTACTCGCCCACAGACGGAAAATCGAAGTGACGCGCAACGGCTTACCATCTGAGCGTTTTCCGGTGCCGATGGGCCTTTAATACTGGGTGCAGGGCTCAGCCCTGCCGCGAATATTCGAACATCCCGGCGCCGCGATGGGCGCCGATGCGGAAGCTTGCGAATCCTAGCGAGGTGTAGATGCGCGCATGCCCCGGTCCGGGGCGCGAGAGCGGAATGAAGCATTCGACGACGCCCTTTAGTTCACTTGATGACCCGTCGGGGAGCGTCAGCGACGCGAAAATGCGATGCGGCGGTTGCTCGACTGAAGCCGTATCGATCGTGAGATCACGCAGCTCGCACGCTGACCAGCCGCCGGCACCGAGAATCCTGGCGCTCCGAATTGGGGGCGTGTCGCCGGTCTCGATCGAGCGAGCTTCGAGCGCGGCCGGCGCTTCTTTATCGTCGAAACAAGCCCAAATCATCCGGCGCGCGGTGAATTTATCCGGCCCGAGTCCGGTGAATGACATCCCTGCGCGCGCAAACCCGTTCACTGTCCGCACAACGCCGTCAATGCGAACCTGTCCCGAAATTCGGCCGAATGAAACGCTCGACGACCCGCGGTCCTGCGTTGCGCCGGAAGGGGAGAGAGCCCGATCGAAGTCGAAATCGCCGCCGGCAGGGTCGATATCGAAACGCGCGCTGACTTCGGTGTTGGCGTCGAGCCGGCCCGAGGCCAGCGCGTGCTCGATGCTTAGATAGGCGGCAGCGTCGGGCACGATCACGGATGGTCCGCGAAACGCGAGCACGATCGATTCGCCCGCGCGCGTGAGCGAGAGCGAGCCGTGAGTGACGGCGCCGAGGGAACGTGTCGGCCTGCCTTCGGCCGTAAACAAGGCTGCGCGATGGCGGTCGAACAGGATCATGATTCGCGCGCCCATTGCGGCTCCGCCCACGTCGAAGCTCGCCATCGCGCCGATCCGCGCGGCGGGGTCGTAGAACTCGATTCCGACGCGTCCGGGCGCCGCGACCGATGCGGCCGCGCCGATTTCGGATCTGGCGACCGGCGGGCGCGGCGCGCGATTTACAACGATAGGTGCGCGCGCGGTGTGCGGCTCGGCGCCGTTCGCCGAGAAGGCCTGGGCGATAGCGTCTTCGCATCGGGCGCGCAACTCGCCGGGCATCCTGAGCGCGACCGACAGTTCGAGTTGGGCCGCATCGACGGCTCCGCTGGCGGCAGCTTCCGAAATCGACCTGAGCGGCGCGTTCGAACTATCGCGATGGCGCGCGGTGAATGCCTGCAACAGGTTCTGAAAACCGCCGCCAGGGTAACGCATGCCATAGGTGGGCTTGATTCCATGACGATGCAGGCGGTCGGCGAGTCCGGCGAGCCGGCCGTTGATGAAATCGTCGCTGGCCGAGACGCATGCGGAACCGGGCGGCCGCAGTTCGCCGCCCCAGTGGCGCAGTCCGAGTCCGAAATCGACGCGCGGCTCGATAATGTTCCATCCGTGGATGAGCAGCACCGTGACGCGGCCATGGCGCGCGACGACTGCGCCGACCCGATCCGCGATCATTTCCAGCAGCCATGGCGCGCGTTCGATTATTTGCGAGAGACGGTTGCAGTCGAGCCGATTTCGATCCATCGCGACGTTGATCAGCGCCGACGCCCCAAGCCGCGCCGCCAGTCCGCGCGTGATGTCGGCGGTGTGAAGGTCGTTGACCTTGGGATTGGGGATCGAGCGCGTGCGCGGCTCGGCACGGCCGCCGTGCGGCGTAATCAGGAGCACGGAAGAATCGGAATCGATCACCTCGAGCCACGACTCGCAAGCGGCGGCCGCGGTATGAAGCGCGGACTCAGCCATTCGGATTGACGCGGCTGCGATTGGACTTGAGCGCGGCGCGCGCCTGAAGCGCGAACGACGCAATGAAGTAGTAAGCGATGAAACTCAGCCCGGCCCACAACATGACGGGATTCACCGCCGGCAGCATCAGCACCGCCGCCACCGTCACGAAGGCCCAGATTATTCCAAGCGTGAGCGTGATCGGGCGCAGCGGCACGGTTCGATTTGGATAAATGAACTTGAGCGGCATGAACACCATCACGCCGAGCAGCATCAACACGGCGATATTGAAGACGGCGCCGGCATCGAGACAGAAAAGATAAAACGCGACCAGGTTCCAATAGTTCGGGAAGCCGAGGAAGTAATTGTCGTCCGTTTTGGCCTGCGTCCGACAAAATCCGTAAACGCTGGCGAGCATGATGAAACAGGCAAGCCCCAGACCCCATCGCGAGCCCGGCAGGATACCGGCCTCCAGCATCAGGAACACCGGCGCCACGGTGTAGGTGAGGTAGTCCACGATGTTGTCGAGCAGCGCGCCGTCGAAGGCCGGGACGCGCGTCTTGACCATCAGCCAGCGGGCGAGAGGACCGTCGCTGGAATCGATAATCGTCGCCACGCCCATCGCGAGGAACGACGCGCCGAATTGGCGTTGCGAGGCGGCGTAGATCGCGAGCAGGCCGAGCGCCGCGCCCAAGGCGGTGTATAGATGCACGGCCCACGCGCAGGCCGTGAGAAATATCTGCCTCGGGCGGTCCCGCGGCAAACTTGCGGCTGCGCGTGATGAGGTCAATTCATTTGTCCGGCGTATAATCGCGCGGCCCGAAATACTCTTCGAGCACCGTCATGAACGGCCCGCATGCGCGCTGCTTCTTCACCAGGATCATCGCTTCTTCGAGTGACATTTGCCGATAAGCGCGCAAAAACGCAATCGCAAGCGTGGGCGCGCGATTCATCCCGGCGTTGCAATGGAGATAGACGCGGGAACCGGAAAGGACCAGATCGCGAAGATCGTGGAGCGCAGCTTCGAGCCGCTCGGCCATCGCGTCCGCGCTGCCATCCTGGATGGGCGTGCGGACGTAATAGATCCCGTGCGCGGTGTACTCCGCGCTCAGGCGGCGGTCGTCCAACCCGTTGATGCGGAGATCTTCGTCGTCCTGGAGATTGTGAACCGCGGTGATCCCGTAGGTATCCTTCAGCCAGCCGATATCGTCCTGAGCGGGATATTCGCCGACCAGCAATTCATCCGAGATTACGCTGACCGACGGCCGCCGTCCGATCCGAGCCGGCTGCGGCCCGCGGTCGCGGTGGATGCTGAACCAGTCAGTCATAACCCAAATGTAACCATCCGGCGGGCAAGTATTCCAGCATCACCTTAACGCGGGAGGCACTACAGGGTTGGAGTAGGCCGCCGCGCATCCGGCAGGACTGCCGGCCCGCTTCCATTCGTATAGCCATATCGAGGCGAGCACGGACGCGGCGCGCGCGATTTGTCCGACAATCATCGGCCGCGCGCGGCTGATCAACGCGTCGTCGTAGGCGCTCCGGGCGCGGGACGGTTGTCGGCGCGCCGCGCGATCGGCCTCGAGCAGTTCGGCGATGTGCGAGTTGGAGTCGCGAATTTCGGCGATGGCGGTCTGCCACACCGAATCGATTTCGACCAGGTGAGTCTGGCGCTGTGCGGAGGAGGAAAGTTCATGGACCTCGTCATCGACGGCCCCTTCGATTCGCGCATGAACGCCGCGATCACCCTCGTAGCCGTCGTAGTGCATCGTGGTATGCAGCGGCTGGCTCGCGTCGGCGACGTAATGGGCGAGGAACCCGGCGAGTCGAAGCAGTTCGTTGCAATCGCGGCGCGACCACTGCTGTTCGACCGCATTGGAGAAATCGAGGATCGTCCATGGCAGCGTGCCGGAGCGAAGCAGCGTCGAGGCGCCGAAGCGCCGGTTCATCGCATCGCGGTCCGGTACGAGCGCGTCGAAGGGATTGGCGCCATAGTACTCGAGGTCGATGTAATGGCGGATTTTCTCGGCCTCATCGCCGTACTTCGCGCGGATGACGTCGGGTTGGACGGAAAAATATTCGAGCTGCGAGAGGTTCTTGACGAATAAATTCTTGAGCGGCGAGGGCGGCAGCGTCTGGACGGCCAGGTCGGCGATCTCGCGATGCGTTCCGGCGTCCCACGCCGACGCCGGCGAGCACGCGAGCACCGTCGCAAGCATCGCGAGCGCGAATCTGCGGAAAAAACCAGGCATCACGCTTTGGGCGTCACTTTGCGCTGGTGCGAACTTCAAATAGCTCGGGACGCGCGACTCCCCTTAAGCCGAAGCCGAGTATTTCCTCGACCAGCGCCGCGATGTCGGGGTCGTCGCTGCGCGAGAGCATCGCAATCACTTCCTTGATTCCGCCCAGGATAGCGTACGAGACCGCGCGCGTATCCGAGTTGCGCACCAGGTTCATCTCGATTCCAAGATCGAGCGACCGCTTGATCAGCGCGGCGATCCGGTCGTAAAAATCCCGAATCTTCTCGTCGAGCTCGCGGTCGAATCCGGTCGAATGGTTGAGCAGGATGTCGGTCAGTTCGCGCTCGGCCAGGACGTAGCGCAATACCCGGGTCAGGTTCGCGCGCAATTGATCGACGGGGTCCGGCTCTCCCGGTCCGGGGCGCAGACGTTGAACCCTCTGTGTCAGCTCGGTGACCACCTGCTCGAGCAATTCCTCGAAGAGGTCCTTCTTGTTCTCGAAATAGAGATAGAAGGTGCCGCGCGCGATGCGGGCGCGGGCAATGATGTCCGCGACATTGGTCCTGTGATATCCCTTGCGGGCAAAGATGCGCTTGGCGTGGCGCAGCACCTGCGCGCGTCGGGCGTGGCGTTCCATTGCGCTGCTCCGTGCTGAGCTTTCAAGCTAGTTGGGGAGGCTCACGGTGTCAAACCAGTCCCCGGCCGTGTTACGAAAAGGTTGCGGAGGTATTCAGATGAGCGATTCAAAATTTTGGAAGAAGGCCCGCGCGGCCGCCGCCAAGGCGACCTGGGCGTATCTCGCGACCGCCGACGGAGCTCAGCCCAAGGTCCGCGTAGTGCATCCCGCCTTCGAGGGGGAGCGGGTATGGATCGCAACCGGACGGAACTCGGCGAAGGCCCGTCATATCGACAAGAACCCCAGGGTGGAACTCTTCTACCAGATCGGCGCCGAGATGGTTCATCTGACGGTCACGGGCAAAGCCAAGTTCGTTGAGGATCTGGCTGAAAAAAGGCGAATCTGGAACGGCAAGGTATTCGACTACGATCTCGCGCAGTTCTGGCCCGCCGGTCCCGAGTCGAAGGACTTCGGCCTTATGCTGATCACGCCCGATCGCGTCGAGTTGACCTCGCTGCCCGAAATGACCACCGGCCGCAAGCCCGAGGTCTGGCGCCCGTCGCGCAAGTAACGCAGCTATCGCGTGAGACGATTTGTTTTGGAACTCTTGTCGATCGACTGGTCATGATCGCCCGAGCCGCGATCGAAATAGAAGGCAAGTGCGACCAGTCCAACAAGAATCAGCATGCCAACTGGCATAGACCATCGCCTCCTTCAGTAAGGGCCAGCCGCGTGATCCAGCTTAATGATAGCGACGCTTTCCGGCTGAACATTTTCGATCATTTCGTGCACGATTAGGGTAGCCGCGTCGTCGGCGACAATGAGATCAACTCTGAGGCGTTCGACCAGGTCGAGCACAGACTCCCGGCCACGGTACAAGCGTTGGCATTCACGCCCGTTCGGCTCCGGGGTGCGGCGAACTTTGGTCACGTCGAAATCGCACAGTTTCAAGGCTTGAGCGGATTCGGTCAGGCGGTCGAGAGCCGCTGGCTTGATTACTAGCTCGATTCTCTTCATTTCTTCCCCGGCGTTAGCCGATACTCAGTTCAAGGACCACCCAAGTGGACCCGCACGGCTCATGCCGACGAAAAAACCTTGTATTTAACGGGCTGTTTTACACCGGCGGGGTGCGGAGCAGTGCCTTTTGAATTGAAGCGAAGTTTCCGTTTTGAAACACGCGAGGAAGGAGAGAACCCTCCGGCGTAGCGGGTGAAGCAAGCGCGCGCGGGGAATACGACTAACGTTTATTGCCGGCTGATGCTTCGCGAAGCTAGCCGCGAACGCGGTCGCGCGCGAAAATTGCGCGCTCTTCGGCGTTGATTTTCGCGCGGATGCGCGATCCCTTTCCCAGATGCCGATACGCTCCGCCTTCTGAAAAATATTCCTCGTAAGGCTGCGCCGGGATCGGCTCGGGAGGGGGAGTGTCCGTGATCTTCACGCCCAGCGCATCCTCGACCAGCTTGACGTCGTACATCCTGACCGCGTCGTAGTCCGTGAGCAGCGCGCATACCTCGACGCAGATGTAACATCCGATACATTCCTGGAAGCGATCCTGCACCGGCTGCACGCCGCGCCGGGGAACCGAACCGGGCGCCAGCGGCTCGATGCATTGCACCGGGCAGAACTCGGGGCACTTGCCGCACGGGAAGCACAGGTTCACGTCCATGAACGCGACTTCGCGCGGGCGCTTCTTCTTTCGTCCGACCTCTTCAGGAGTCTCGGGGATGCGGTCTTCCTTGAGACGGCGCTTGATTACGTCGATGGCGCTCATGCTTTTACAGTCACGCTTTTTCGGCGCGCCCGGTCAAGCGGCTTCGAGGGAACGGTGAAACAGAGAAAGAGCGAAAAAGTCAAAAAACACTGAAAACTATCGTCCGACGGCAAAGATTCACCTTGCCGTAGGAGGTCGTTTAGTTTACAAGTCCAGTCGAAGCCCGAGAGCAGACTTGAAAATCGCGGATTAGCTACTCGGGCCGGCCCGTGTACGGCTCAGAAGGGAGTGCTGAGGCGGATGCGGGCGTGGAGCCGCGCAAAACATCTTCCTGGAACAAGGCCATCAGGCTACTTCCCGGTAGCGCACTGGAGGGGAAATTTATGCAGACACGAATCGTCCAGATGGGCGCGGCAGCAGCCGCGATCGTACTTGCTCTGATGGTGGCTCGCACCGAGGCGTTCGCGGCCTCGGACAAAGAGCATTGCTCGGAGACCAACAATAACATCACGATCACGAATCCCGTCGACGGTACTGAGGTCGTCTGCGATGCTTCAGTCGGCTCGCCCAACAAGGCGACGGCCAAGGCCGTGAACCAGGGAAAGGCGGGATCACAGGCGGAAGACGGCGGCACGGCCAAAAGTTCCGCGTCGGGAGTGGGCACCGAGGCCGTAGCTGAGACAGAAACCGGCAGCGCCACAGCAACTGCCTCGGGAACCGACGCCAAGGCGCAAGCCGCGGCAGCAAGCGCCGGCAGCGCTGCGGCAACCGCAAAGGGAGACGGCGCCAACGCGGATTCCGAGGCGTTGGCCGGCGCCAAGGCCGTCGGTTCTGCGTCGGGTACGAGCGCCGTGGCGTCGTCTGGGGCAGCAAGCGGCGCGAGCAAGGCGACCGCCAGCGGCGACGATAGCGAAGCCATCGCGACGATTGAGGATGCCGGCGGGGGCAATGCCACTGCGACCGCCAGCGCCGCCGGTATTGCCGAGGCGGAGCTTCCATCAGGCGGGGGTGGCGACGCAGTCGCGACGGCGAAGGGTGCGGGAAGCGAGGCTGTGGCCGGGGCAAAAGATGGCGGTGCGGCCAAGGCTACCGCGAGCGCAGGGGGATTGGCTGCGGCAGGCGCGGCGGCATCGGCTTGCAAGGCGACCGCCACCGGCTCGACGGGAGGCGAAGCGGAAGCGGAATGTGCGAATCCCGGGAGCGTTGTAACTGCGGTCGCGACCAAGGGCTCCATCGCCATCGGCAGCGACACCGCTGGGCCGACCTGCACGGTAAAGAACGGCGGTATCGCCAGGGTCAAGAGCCCGAAGGGAAACTGCAGCTGATCGCGGCGAACGAACTCATTTGCCTGGAACTGCCGCGGTCGTTGCGCCCCTGATCCTGACTTGCGGCACGCCGTCGCGGTTTTCGTAGGCGCGCTCGGGCTGCGTTCAGCAGTCCCGCGATGTCATCTGACGGCGAAGATGCGGCCGGTCGAGGTCCCGACGTACAGCATCCCCGACGGCGACGATGCAGCCGTCGTGATCTTGCCGAAGCTTCGCGCGGTCCAGACGTAGCTGCCGTCGCCCATGATTACCGCGCCCACATCTCCCGTCGCCGCATCGAACACGCTGTCGTAGCCAAGCGCGAGCAGGCCGGCCTCGCCCGGTTTCAGCGTCGGATCTTTCCATCGGAGCTGGCCGTCAGGAGAGACGCCGTAGATCGTATCGGCGCCGGCGAAGATTGTTCCCGACAAAGCGACTGCCGGTCCCGTGGTTACCGCATGCGCGGAGTTGACGTGCCAGATCGGATTGCCGGTTCGCAAATCGAGCGCATAGACGCCGCCGCTGGCCGAGCCGGCATAGACCACCTCGCCGGCGTACGCAACCGATCCCGAAAATCCGCCGTCAGGCGTAAACGTCCAGACCACGGCGCCGTCCGACGCAAGCGCGGTAACCGCGCCGCGCGCCGTGCCCACCACGACTCCGTCGGGCGTCGTCGCGGCGGTAGTCACCGGTCCGACGCTCACGCGCCAATTGAGAGCGCCCGAGGTGCTGACCGACACGAGGTCGGCGCCCGCTGATGCGTAAATCGCGCGATCGGTCGCGGCGAGCGGTCCGGCGCTCTCGCCGATTTCGAGATGCCAGAGCGCGGCGCCGTCGGGACCGAATGCCGCAAGCTCCGACCGGGACGACATCGCTGCCACGCTCCCGTCGGGCAGCACCGCCGGCGACGAACCGCCGGCATCGCGATGCAATGTTTCCTTGCCGGCGGAATTCAGCCCGTGCAGCACGCCGTCACGCGTGATGAAGAATATCGAGCCGTCGGCGCCGGTCGCGATTCGCCCGCGCAACTCCGCGCCGGGATCGAAGGTCCACATCAGAATGCCCGCACTGCGCGCCGATGGCGCGGGCGTGCTCGAAGCCGCCGGCTCTCCGGCAGCTTTGGGCGTCGGCGTCGCGGTAGGGAGAGGAGTCGGGCAATAAAAGGGGCCTGCGCCGGGTCCGCAGGTGTTGACGTCCTCGTAAACGCCGATGCCGACCTGCTGGCTGCTCACTCCGGAGCTGCTCGCCAGAATGCATACGCATCCCGCAAATCCCGTCGTGTAAACGCCGCCCAGAGGCCCGGATGCAGGCGCTTGCAGCACGGTGTTGTCGCTGGAGGTCCAAAATGTGAGCGGTCCCGCGGTGATGTCCTGGTACTGGGTCTTGGATCCCTTCGTGAACGTACCGATTACGTTGAATGCGACCGGGCCGCCGGTCGGCACGGAACTCGGAACGTTGGTGCTGGTTGCTGCGGGACGCGGCGTCAATGTGGGCGTCGGTTGCTTCGGCGTGCGTGTGGGCGACCCTGACGGCGTGGGAGTGAACGTGGGCGAGGTCGGGGGACCATTGGCGATCGTCATGGACTCGAGCGCATAGCCCGGACCCGGGGTTGGGGTAGCGCTGCTGCTGCCGCCGCCGCCGCAACTGAGCATCATCGCTCCGAAGACGAAGAATACTACCGGCGCGACCACCAGCCATCTGAGCCACCGTGAAAACATCAAGTCATGAGCTATGACGATGCCGGCTTGCGATGTCAAGTTGAGCCGCGGTTTCTGAACGAAATCTGCGAGTTGATCTTCGCTTGCCCGAATGCTGTATCGGAAGTTGGTGACGATGGAGACTGCCGAAATAAAAAAATGGCGGGCATGTGGAGAGGGGGGGGACTCTCCAATGCCCGCCTGTTCGTAGCGGCCGTCCGCTTACGCGGCGGACGGAATCCGGTTGGTGGGGAGGAACACTCAACCGGAGGGTGCCAGAGCCGTTTGCACCCATTTATTGAGACGATTCATTTCAGCGATTATTCAATGTCGAAAGCTTCGATTTGTATGCGCCAATGGCCGGGCTAGACTCGGCCGCGGAGGAATCAAAAAAGCCATGGAATATCGGCGATTAGGTGGCACCGGGCTCAAAGTTTCGGAACTTTGCCTCGGCTGCATGACGTTTGGACGCGAAACGGATGAAGCTACGGCGCGAAAAATTCTCGACCGGTTCGTCGAGGTTGGCGGCAATTTCCTTGACACCGCGAACGTCTATGCGGCTGGCGCGTCGGAGGAAATTCTCGGCCGAATCATCGGCGAGCGCCGAAAAGATTTGATCGTTGCGACCAAAGTCCGATTCAACGCCAATGTCTTCATGGGCAAGACGGTGGCGCCCAATCAAATCGGACTCTCGCGCGGGCATATCATGTCGGAGGTCGAAGCCAGTCTGCGCCGCCTCAAAATGGATTACATCGATCTGTACCAGGTGCATTCGTGGGACTTCGAAACGCCGATAGAAGAGACGATGCGCGCGCTCGACGACCTCGTGCGCCAGGGCAAGGTCAGATACCTCGGCGCGTCGAATTTTACCGCGTGGCAACTGATGAAGAGTCTGTGGGTCAGCGATAAACACGATTTCGCGCGCTTTGACTGCCTGCAGCCCCAATACAGCCTGATTTCCCGCGAGATCGAGCGTGAAATCCTGCCGCTATGCCGCTATGAGAGCGTCGGCGTGATTCCGTGGAGTCCGCTCGGCGGTGGATTTCTGACCGGCAAGTATCGCTCGGGGCAGCAGCCGCCCAAGGACAGCCGTCTGGCCAGGATGGATATGTGGAATCGGCTCGCCGACGAGCGAAACTACGCCACCCTCGAAGCGGTCGAGCGCGTCGCTCGCGAACGAGGGCGCGGTGTCTCGCAGGTCGCTCTGGCGTGGGTGAACCAGCAGCCCGGCGTCAGCTCGGTGATTTACGGCGCGCGAACCGAAGAGCAGAACGAGCAGAACCTGGGCGCGATCGGATTGCGACTCGAGGCTGCGGAGATCGCGGCGCTCGACAAGCCGAGCGCGTTGCCGCTCGAGTATCCCAATGCGATGCAGGCGCGGCTGCCCGGCTACCCGCGCATGTAAAAACCAGTTGCTACCGCGAACCTCGCGCCCTAAAGGAAATGACGAAGCGCGCCCGCTCGGACGCGCTTCGTCGTTTCGCGTGAGCCGGCGTGGCGCCGGCGCGGACCTGTCACCCTTGGAACGACGGCCCCATGAAGCCGCTGGGCGCGATCGCCGACAGCGCGTTGTCTCCTCCCGCCTCGACGAACGCGGCGCTCACCGTCAGTCCGCCGTCAACGACTAACGCGTGCCCGGTGACGAATTCCGAATCGTCACTGGCGAGGAACAGCGCCGCCCCGGCGATATCCTCCGGATGGCCCGCGCGCGCAATCGGCTGGCTCTTCACAAACATCTGTTCCATCGCCTCCTTCATCCCGGGGAGGTTGCGATGCAGGATCGGGGTATTGATTACGCCCGGGCAGATGCAATTGACCCGGATTTTATCCTTGGCGAATTCCAACGCCGCCGAACGCGTCAGGTTGGCCACCGCGGCCTTCGCCGCGCAGTAGGCGTGCAGTCCGACGACTCCGCGGATGCCCGCGATCGACGCGGTCGAGATTATCGAACCGCCGCCTGCTTTTCGCAGCTCGGGTGCCGCATGCTTCATTCCCAGGAACACGCTGCGCACGAGCACGGCCTGGCTCTTGTCCCAGTCTTCGACCGAAATTTGTTCGAGCGGTCCCACCGCGCCGCCGATTCCGGCGTTGTTGTACATGATATCGAGCCGGCCGAATTCCTTGATCGCGCGCGCGATCAACGCCTTGATTTCAGCTTCTGCGCTGACGTCGGTCTTCTGGAAGATCGCGTGCCCGGCGTTCTCCTTGCAATCGCGCACCGCGGCTTCGCCGCCTTCCTCGTTAAGGTCCGCGATCACAACCGCCGCGCCCTCGCCCGCGAACTTGATTGCCGTCGCCCGCCCGATTCCGCTCGCCGCGCCCGTGATAACCGCTACTTTGCCGTTAAGCCTGCCCATTTCAGATTCCCTCTGCTTGAAAGATTACGATGGCACGCAACCCGCGTGACACGCATCGAGCTAAGTAGCAGACCGCGGCCGCATGCGGGTAGCGCCACAATCCGCCGGTGCGAGGCTTTCGAATCGGGGGCGCGACTTTCCGCGATACAGCGGATACTCGGCGCCCCGATGATATAATAGCCGCGACGATGGCCCCGGGAGATGAAAGCGAGAAGCGCGGCGTAGTCGGGACTCCGCCTGATCCGGCTGGCGGCGAGCCGGCCGGCCCGCACCACGGCTCGCTGATCGACTATCCTGGCGACCCGCCCGCGCACACCGGCCAGACTGCGGCTTCCGATTCGCGCGCATCTCGCGACGAATCAGCCTCTATGGGCCAAAAGCTCGAGGCCGCCTCGACCGAGCCGGGCGTCTACCTGCTTCGCGATCGCGCTGGCAAGGTGCTGTACGTCGGCAAGGCCAAGTCGCTCCGCTCCCGCGTGCGCGCATATTTCCGCGACGGCGGCGACGGGCGCTACCAGGTCCGCTTCCTGATGCGGCGGGTGCGCGGCTTCGACACCATCGTCACCGCGAGCGAGAAGGAGGCGCTGATCCTCGAAAACAACCTGATCAAGCAGTACCGGCCCCGGTACAATATCCGCCTCAAAGACGACAAATCCTACTTAAGCGCGAAGATCACCAATCACCCGTGGCCGCGAATCACGGTCACCCGCAAGATAGTCAAGGACGGCGGCCGCTACTTCGGCCCGTTCGGGTCCGCCGACGGACTGCGCGAGACGATCGACGTCATCCGCAAAGTCTTTCCGCTGCGCACCTGCACCGACGCGGTGTTCCGCAATCGCTCGCGCCCGTGCCTCGAATATCAGATCAAGCGATGCCTCGGGCCGTGCTGTCTGCCGGTCGATCGCGACGAATACGGCCGCCATTTGCACGCGGCGCAGATGCTGCTCGAAGGAAAAAATCTCGAACTGCTCCGCGAGATGCGCGAGCTGATGAAGGCCCACGCCGCGCGGCTCGAGTTCGAACAGGCCGCGCGCATCCGCGATCGCGTGCGCGCGATCGAAAAAACCGTCGAGCGCCAAACCGTCCTGCATCACTGGGGAATCGACCAGGACGTGTTCGGAGTCTACCGCGAGGGCGGCTCGATCGAGGCGATCGTTTTGATCGTCCGCGGCGGAAAGCTGACCGGCACCCGCGGATGGAGCTTTCAGGACCTGGAATTCCCGGTTCACGAAATCCTTTCCGATCTGCTGACTCAGTATTACTCGGGCCCGCGCGATATCCCCGACGAAGTGATCGTGCCGGTCGAGCTCGAAGACGCCGCGGTGCGCGCAGAGCTGCTCTCGGAGCGGCGCGGCAAGAAATGCCAGGTCTTTCAGCCGCAGCGCGGCGAGAAGCTCCGCCTGCTCGAAATGGCGATGGATAACGCGCGCCAGAGCTTTGCCTCGCGCCGCGACAACGAAAAAACGCGAGAGCGCATGCTCGAGGACCTGCGCGCCAAGCTCGGTCTGCGCAACACGCCCAAGCGGATCGAATGCTACGACATCTCCAACCTGCAGGGCTCGATGGTGGTCGGGTCGCAGGTCACTTTCGACGAAGGTGAGCCGCAAAAAAATCTCTACCGCCGTTACCGCATCCGCAGTTTCCAGGGCCAGGATGACTTCGCCGCGATGTATGAAGTCTTGAAGCGCCGGCTTGCGCGCGCGATCCGCGAAAACGAGTACCCCGATTTGTGGGTGATCGACGGCGGCAAGGGGCAACTCAACGTCGCGCTCGAGGTGATCCGCGAGTTCAAGCTCGCCGACCAAATCGATTGCGTGTCCTTGGCCAAGCAGCATGTGCTGAACGACCGGCGCGAAAAAGAAGTGGCGAAATCCGAGGAGCGCGTCTTCCTTCCCCGGCGCAAGGATCCGATCGTCCTGCCGAAAAATTCCACAGCCCTGTTCCTGCTCGTCAGGATTCGCGACGAGGCCCATCGGTTCGCCATCGCCTACAACCGCGAACTCAGGCGCCGCGCGCGGCTGCGCTCGGTCCTCGACGATATCGACGGCGTCGGCCCGGTGCGGCGGCGCGCGATGCTCCGTCATTTTGGAAGTCTCAAACGGATTCGCGAGGCGACTACCGACGAGATTGCGACGGTCAAGGGGCTCAATCGCGAACTCGCCGCCGAGATTCGCCGCCATCTCGACCAGATGACGGCGCTGCTCGACCTCGAAGAATCCGGCGACGGCGCGGACCAGCCGCCGGCTGCGCCCACTGTATCCGCTATCGTCGCAAATAATGCCACCGCTTCAGTCAACGACACCCGCGCCGGCGATTGACGCGAAAGTTCCCCAGAGCACACATCGTCGGTCGCGCTGCCTGCCTGTCTCGGCGCATAATCTGCGAGTCAACATCGGCCTCGCGCCGCCGCTGATGCACAAAGGAGTGCGTGCCTATCGCTGCGGGAGCACGTTCCGTAAATCGCGCCGCGATCCGGCCTGTCGAAGTCGGCTCGATCAGGCCCCGCGAGAGTTTACCTCCGATCCCCCAGTTCAGCCTGCTCGAACGGATTGCGCCGATCTACGCCGTCGCAATCTCCGTGGCCGTGGGCGACGCGCTTGGCAATCTTCACCTTACGATTCCAATCCCGCTTGCGGTTGCGCTCGGCGCCCTGGCGCTCGGCGCATTTCTCGCCGCTCGACCGACGCTTGGCCTTGCCGCGGCGTACTTGGCGTTGGCCGTGGCCGCGGCGGCCGCCGTTGCCAGCGTGCTTGATCCGCCGCGCACGCCCAATGGCATCGTCGCGATGGCGGACGGTTCGCGCGTCACCGTCGAGGGACGTCTGTATCGCGAGATGGAACGCGAGGCTTACGGCGAGCGGCTGTACCTTGCGGTGAAGCGCGCCGCCGCTGGTGGCGGCGCGATGCGGCCGTCGAGCGGCAATGTCCGAATCGCGGTGCTCGGCGGCGGGGTCTTTAAGCTGGGCGACGAGATCAGGCTGAGCGCGCGAATTCATTTTCCGCGCAACTACGGCAATCCCGGTGAATTCGACTACGCGGGACAGATGGCGCGCGATCGCATCGACGCGACGATGACCGCGCCGAAAGGTGCGCTGGGCTCGGCGGCATTTCAAATCGTCTTGCATCGTTCGAGCTTTCCCTCAAGCCAGATTGAATCGATAAGGGCGCACATCGGCGAGTTCTTCGATCGCAACCTCGCCTATCCTGAAAACGCCGAGATGCGTGCGCTGGTGATCGGCGATCGCGGCGAAATCGGCGAGCCGCTGCGCAATACCTTCGCGCGCACCGGAATGGCCCATCTGCTGGTTATCTCAGGACTGCATCTGAGCCTCGTCGCCGCCGCGGTCTTCGCCGTGGTCCGGCTTGCGATGATGCTGTTCCCGGCGCTGGCGAACCGCGGCTACGCCAACAAGGTGGCCGCGATCGCCGCGATGCTCGCGGTATGCGCGTACGCCTCGATCGCCGGGCATCACGTCTCCACGATCCGCGCGCTGGTGATGGTGCTTGCGTACATGCTGGCCGTCGCGATCGACCGTTCGCGCGAGGCGATCGCGTCGCTGGCCCTTGCCGCAATCGTGATCTGCGTCGCGCTTCCCGGTTCGACCGCCGATGTCGGATTTCAGCTCTCGTTTGCGTCGGTGATTGCGATTCTGCTCGGGATGCGCCGCTTTGCCGCCTGGTTCGCGCGCCGCACGCGCATCGCGAGGCTCCCCGGCGAGCCCTCGTCGCCGCGATCGCGGTTTCTCGAAGCCCCGGCCGGCTATCTCGCGGTCTCGTTCTGGGCGATGCTCGGGACGGCTCCGCTCACCGCGTTGCACTTCAACCAGTTTGCCGTGGTCGGCATGGTCGCCAACGCTGTGGTGGTGCCGATCATGGCATTCGCCGCCACCATCAGCGGGCTGGTTGCCGCCGCATTGAGTTTCTTTTCCGAGCCTGCGGCGCGCCCGATTCTGCTATTCGGCGCGCACGCGCTGGCGGCCGGCAACTGGCTGGCCGCCTGGTTCGTCGATTGGCCGTTGGCATGGTTCCGCATCTTCACCCCGACCATTCTCGAACTGGCAATAGTTTATGGATTGCTGATGATTTGGTTACTCGCCCCGCTTGCCGGATCCGTAACGGTGAAGCGATCGCGCGACGATGCAACTCGCGGATACGTTCTCGGCGATCGTTTGCGCCAGCTCAGGTTCGGATGGCATGCGCGATGCGCCATTGCGCTCGGATTTGTTTTGATCGCTGACGCGGGATTCTGGACTTACGACCGCTTCTTCAATCCCGATCTGCGCGTGACCTTCCTCTCGGTGGGGCAGGGCGACGGCGCGGTGGTGCGATTTCCCGGCTCGCGCGTGATGGTGATCGACGGCGGCAGCTCCTACGGCGGCTTCGACGCGGGCGAGCGAATCGTCGCCGCATACTTATGGTCGCAAAAAATCATGCGCGTCGATTACCTTGCGCTGAGTCATCCCGACCTCGACCATTTCGGCGGTCTGGATTTTATCGCGATGAACTTCGCGCCGCGGGCGCTCTGGACCACGGAAGTGACGAGCGCGGACCTAAGTTACGCGCGCCTGACAGGCGACCTCGAGCGCGCCAAAATTCCGATGGTGCAGGTGGGCGCGACGGCGCCGGTCGCGGCGATCGGAGGCGTCGCGATTTCGTCGCTCAACGGGAGCACCGGCGCCCCGAGGACCCACAACGACAGTTCGATGGTGTTGCGGTTCAGCTTCGGCCAATCCGCATTGCTGTTCACCGGCGACCTCGAGTCGGCCGGCGAACGCGCGATGATCGACAACCGTGCCGATCTTCGCGCGACGATCCTCAAGGTGCCGCATCATGGCAGCGCGAGTTCCTCTACCCAGGAATTCATCGCGGCCGTGCATCCGGGGGCTGCGGTCATCTCGGACGGATATTTGAATCATTTCAATTTTCCGTCCGCCGCGGTTGTCCAGCGTTACCTCGAAGCGGGCGCCATCCTGATGCGCACCGACCTCGACGGCGCCGTGATGGTCGATGCGACGCCGAATCGGATGACCGTGCGAACTTTCCGGGCGCACTCCGGCGATCCAATCCACCTCACCCCGTAACCGCACCGCGACGAAAGTACAGCTTTCTTACATCTAGGCGGGCTCTGAAAGTTATAAGCTTACAGTAGGTAGGTAAAACTTGCTGTTTGCTTTATCTATTGGGCTTTTTTGCGCGTTATCGCTCGTTTAGACTTGCTTTTTGCGACGCTCAGCGTAAATTATGCACTGTTATGAAAGCGAATTTACAAGGTCATATGGCCGTAACTACAGAGGAAGGGAGCGACTTCCTCGATCAGATTCGAAACGACCGCCATCTCATCGAGCGCCTCAAGATAACCCCGGAGGAGCTCGAAGCGTTGTCGAAATGCTCGCTGTTCGGAACCCTGACCTGCAAGCAGGACATGCTCTTCATCCTGCGCCAGATTCGCGAGGCGAGCGGCCGCCCGGCGGCGGGCGGTCCCCTCGATCAGACGCCGCTGTTCGCTCAGCCGCCTGCGCCCGCGGAGCAGGAGGAGGATCCCGTCCCCCCGCACTGCCGCCGGATCGCGGTCTCTCTCGATAGCGTCCCCGCGCCGCAGCGCTCCAGCGCTCTTTTCTGGACGATGGTCGTGGTCGCGGGCGTGGCCTTCAATTTCCTGATCGCACTCTCGTTCTGGCGCGGTGGCTTCATGACCAGGGTCGGAATGTTAACCGCTCAGGCTCGTCCTTCGGCTGCGTGGTACGGCAATCTCGACCGGCCCGACATTCTGTTCCTGGGCGAAGTTCTGTTCGTGGTCGGTGCCGCGGTGATGATTTACCTCAGATCGCGCAGAGCTTACCGCCGCTTCAGAGTCCGGCCGGGCCGAGGCTCGCGCTAGCCAGTCCGCCCGCCCGTGTCATTCTGAGCGTAGCGAAGAATCCCGGATCCTTCCTGGCGTCTCTCTGCTAGGAGAGCCTTGCCTAACCCGGCGAGGCTTCTGTTTCCTCGTCCTATTAGGGCGAGAATGAAGGTTCGGAAAGCGCCGGGTAATAAGTTATATTCCGCCCCGGCGCCGGATTATCCGTCTGCCGCAATCCTCAAGGAGTTCGTACCATGCCCAAGCCAGCGAAGAAGAACCAAGAGCCCTCCGGACCATTCGGAGATATGTTCCCCTATCGCGAAACCTTCGAGACCTTCCACGAGCTGCCCAGCAAGGGACGCCCGCCCGAGGAGGTCATGCGCAAGTTGCGCAAAATCGCCCACCTGGAGGACGCGCGCTGGCAGACCGGCCAGATCTCTGGCACCTACTTCCACGGCGGGATGGAGCACTATGCCTTCCTGAACCGCGTGTTTGCGCTCTTCTCGCACGTCAACCTGCTGCACCGCGACATGTGCCCGAGCGGCACCAAGTTCGAGGGCGAGATAATCGCGATGACCGCGCGAATGCTGGGCGCGGAGCTGGCGCGCGAGAAGGACCCGCAGGCCGACGTGTGTGGGGCGATCACTTCGGGTGGCACCGAGAGCGTGATCCTGCCGATGCTGGCGTATCGGGAGAAGGCCAAGGCCGAGCGCGGGATCACGGCGCCCGAGATGGTGGTGCCGGAGACGGCTCATCCGGCGTTTTCCAAGGGCGCGCACTTTTTCGGCATCAAGCTGATTCGCGTGCCGGTCGGAGCCGATTACCTGGCCGACGTGGACGCGATGCGCCAGGCGATCGGGCCCAACACTATCGCGATCGCAGGCTCGGCGGCGAATTTCCCGCACGGGCTGATCGATCCGATCGAGAAGTTGTCCGCTCTCGCGCTCGAAGCCGGGGTCGGGCTGCACGTCGATAGCTGCTTCGGCGGGTTCATCCTGCCGTGGATCGCAAAGCTTGGCTATGACGTTCCGGTGTTCGACTTCCGCCTGCCGGGCGTCACCTCGATGTCCTGCGATACGCACAAATGGGCCTACGGGCTCAAGGGCGCGTCGGTTATTCTCTATCGCAATCGCGCGTTGCGCCGGCACATGTACTTCACGATGAACGATTGGCAGGGCGGCTTGTACGCGGCGCCCACGGTGGCGGGCACCCGCTCGCTGGGAATCGCCGCATCGACTTGGGCGGCGATGGTCACGCTCGGCGAGGAGGGCTACCTGAAGGCGACTCGCCGCATCATGAAGGCGGCGGACACGATCAAGTCGGGAATCGCAAAAATCCCGGAGCTCAAGATTATCGGCAAGCCGACCTACTGTATCGGGATTACGTCGGACAAGCTGGACATCCGCCACGTCAACGATTTCATCGCGGAGCGTGGATGGCGCGTCAACGGGCTGCAGCGGCCCGCGGGCTTTCATATGTGCGTCACCTTGCTCCAGACAACTCCGGGATTGGCGGCGCGCTTCGTCAGGGACCTCAAGGCCGGGGTCGAGTACGCGAAGAATCCGCCGGCGACGCCCGCGCGCAGCGGCGCGATGTACGCCGGCAGCGCGTCCTCGCTCGATCCATTAATGGTGAATGAACTGATGCTGGCGTATCTCGACGCAAGCACCGAAGTCCCATAACCGCCCCGCGCCGACGGGGAAAACGGCCTATGCCGGCGCTGGACGTTTAATGCGAACCGGCGGCTTCGTATCCGGGTTGCGCAGTGCAAGGAACAGGCGTTCTCCCTTCCAGGAGAGTTTTGTATAACCGGGTGCTCGAACTGAAGCGATACGCGCTGGCGCGCTTTTATTTGTGTCATTCTGAGCGAAGCGAAGAAACCCGAATCTTTCTCGGCGCAAGACACTTCGACTTCACTGAGGCCACGCGGAGCCGAGTTGCTCCGAATTCAATACGCAGTTACGCAAAGGCGATTATCCCGCTCTTGACACCCATACTGTCATCCGGCAGAATCGGAAGGGACAGGTCGGCGTTCCATTTCTAATGGGGCTGGCGCTCGTGCTGGCCCTAGAATTCATAATCCAGTTCGGAATCGTGAGTAGTAACGAATCGCCGCGTAGGGCGGTCGAACCGGCGACAAAAGGCGGTCTTGTGATCACGGCCGAGGTTATCGCTATAGAAAACATAACCGAAAGCCCAGATCGCGAGGGTGCCCGCGATCATCCCTTCTAGATGCGCGGGAGTGAGCGCGTGATGGAGTCGCTGGTAAACGGGCGTAGTCTGGCTTCCGGCCTCCAAGAATTTCCCTTTCCCGAACATGAAGTCGTGTGGCCCTTTATACGGCTCAGCAATGGTGCGGAAGTCCCCAAAGTTTTTGACTTCATTAAATTCCACAACCTCAAAGCTGGAAACAGCAACAGTAAAGTTACCCGCCTTAATAGTAGCTCGATCATTTCCGATATTGGTCATGGACAAGCCTACTTCGATCGGTTCGTTCATTTGAATGTTGCCAACCAAAACGAACGCTCCAAATCTCAGTCTAGGTCCATGAGCCAAAATCCGCTGCGCTTCATAGGTGCGCCATTGCAGGCGACCGACACAAACCAGAACGCCAGTAAAAACTGCGACAAGGATTGCGGAGATTCCGGCGATGGCGTCCCGGTGTCTTGTCCAAAAGCCTTCGGCACCTGTGGAACTTTCTCTGGAGACATAATTGAAGTTGCCGTAGTAATTATAGGTTTCGGGCTTACCGCGATCAGTGGGGGTGTCGCGACGTATTTCAGTCTGCGGTCGTGGTATTGGAGTGCTTGTGGTGTTCTTATCTTGGGCGTTTGTTGCGCTATTCTTTCTCTGATTTGGGGCGTCTGCGTTCCCGCTTCTTGCGGCGCTTAGGAGTAAGACCGATGCGATCGGGATCAGCGGAAACAATTTTTTTAATCGCATCTTCAAAACTCAACGGGTGCAACGATAGGCGTTTTGCATACGTTTTTGGCATGGCATCACGCTCAAAGGCAATCGATATTGACCGCCCCTGTCCACAGTTAATTTGCTGGCATTCAGCTTCCGCTGAGGTTTCCGCCAGCGGGGTTGCCTCAGCATCCTGCTATGATCTCCCTGAAAATATCAGGATTGTTGCGATTGTTGTATCGGAACGAAAATTCATTCAGATACAGCGGCAGATAATCCTTGCTTACTTTGTGATAGGTGCCAACGATTCCGCGCTTGAGCAGGCTCCAAAAGCCCTCAATCGTGTTCGTATGGATTGCTCCCACAACATATTGCTTGTCGGCGTGATGCACCACTTGATGAGGATAGCTATTGTCCAGACCGCCGTAGCCGTAGGCTTCATCGGTCGCAAGCAGGCTGACTGTTTGGGAAACGGCATCGCGCACGAATCTATCGAGAGTCGGCTTGTCTGTATGCTCGATCATCCTGCAAACGACGTTGCCTTTGCGCGAGATCGCGCCGATAACGGGAATCTTCCCGCTACCATGCGGGCCGTGAGTGTTCGGTTCCTTTTTGTCCCAATGCTTATTTTTGTTCTTCCCGCCAAGGAAGGTTTCGTCCACTTCGACTTCGCCGGTGAGAGGCAGTACGTCACCCTGCATAGCCGCTCGAATCCGATGCGTCATGTACCACGCGGTCTTGTAAGAGCCGGATCGAATCTGCCGATGAATCTGCAAACTACTCATGCCCTTCTTGGACTGGCCGAGCAGATAGATCACCTGAAACCAAGTGCTGAGCGGGTAGTTGGTGTTCTCGAACACCGTCTTGGTGATGACGCTGAATCGATAGCCGTTGCGCCCGCCGCAGTCTTTGTTTTTGCAAACCCAATGGAAGGGCCGCGATGCGAGCGTATAGACTTTCTTGCTGTGGCATCGCGGGCATTCCACGCCGTTGGGCCAGCGTTGATCGCGCAAGAATGTTTTGCACGCATCTTCGCTGGAAAACTTCTTGACGATTTCCGCGAGCGTAATGTTCGGCTGCGTGGTGAGCGGCTTGGACTGTTTCGTTTTGCTCATATTAAAAACAATAGCGCAAATCGCGCCGGGTGTCAAGAGCGGGATAATCGCCTACGCAAAACTCTTCTAAAGCGGATTGAGGATAAGTACCAAAACTGGTACTATCCTCCGTCTCAAGCGTTTGCCTGCGTCCTTCTACCGCTCCGATAAAGGACGCTGGGGTTTCAAGGAGCAGGCCAGTCAAACCCAAAGGCTCGATGCACTCGCGCATCACAACGCCGCCGGGATGGGGTGGTTTCTTCATCGGCATGGCTCAAGTCCTCTTTCAGTGATAATCGACGTAATCAACCTCCAGCGCGTCCCGGTCCTAACAGTCGTTCAGCGCGCCCTCTTTTCTTTTATTAATACTGGCCTCCCGTGCCCACGGGGGCTACCCGTGCCCACGGCTCCTGATACTGGCCGGCCCGTGCCAACGGGGTCGACCGCGCCATCGCTCTACGCTACAAATGGAGCCGGATGGATCTCGAACTCACTCAGGCGCAACGCGGCGCCCGCGACGTCGCCCGCCGCTTCGCCCGCGAAAAGCTAGGCCCGATCGGCGTCGAGGCCGACCGCTCGCATCGCTATCCCGCCGAGGCGATCGACGAACTCGCCCGGCTTGGGATGCTCGGCATATTCCTCCCCGAACAATACGGCGGCGCGGGCCTCGACCACGTTGCCTATTCGCTCGTGCTCGAGGAACTGGCGGTCGAATGCGCTTCGACTGCGGTCATAATGTCGGCGCACTGTTCGCTGGCGTCGTGGCCGATTCTCGGACTCGGCACCGCGAAGCAAAAGAGTCATTTTCTGCCCAAGATGGCGACCGGCAAATGGCTCGGATGCTTCGCCCTGACCGAACCGGAGGCCGGCTCCGACGCCGCGGGTCAGAAGACGCGCGCGGTGCTCGACGGCGACTCGTACGTTATCAACGGGACCAAGAATTTCATCACCAATGCGCCGAATTCGAAGGTCGCAATCGTCTTTGCGATGACCCAGCCCGACAAGGGCCATCGCGGAATCAGCGCGTTCGCCGTCGAGACCGACACTCCCGGATGGGCCGTCACCCGGGTCGAAGACAAAATGGGAATCCACGGCGCGCAGTCCGCGCAGTTGAGCTTTTCCGATATGCGCGTGCCCCGCGGCAATCTGCTGCTCGAGGAAGGGCAGGGGTTCAAGGTCGCGATGAAAACGCTCGACGGCGGCCGGATCGGGATCGCCTCCCAGGCGCTCGGAATCGCGCGCGCGTCGCTCGAGGCGTCGCTGAAATACGCCAGCGAGCGCCAGGCGTTCGGCAATCCGATCGCGCATTACCAGGCAATTCAGTGGAAGCTCGCCGACATGGCGGTCGAGATCGACGCCGCCCGCCTGCTGACCCATCGCGCTGCCACGCTCAAAGATCGCGGCGAGCCGTGCACCACGCAATCCGCGATGGCGAAGCTGTTCGCCGCTGAAACCGCGATGAAATCCGCTACCGAGGCGATCCAGATTCATGGCGGCTACGGCTACACCACGGAGTTCAAAGTCGAGCGCTATTTCCGCGACGCCAAGATCACCGAGATTTACGAAGGAACGTCGGAGATTCAGCGCCTGGTAATCGCCACCAGCGTGCTCGAAAACCGGTGAAGGTCGCACGGTGGGCAGCAAAAAGAAATGGCTTGAGACGACCTACCGCCAGGCGAGCGAGCGCCCGGTCCGTTTCTCGACCGTGTCCGACATGGAACTCGACCCGCTCTACACCCCCGGCGACGTAACCGGCTCCTACGACGACGCGATCGGCAACCCCGGCGAGTTTCCGTACACACGCGGTGTGTACGGCTCGATGTATCGCGGACGGTTTTGGACAATGCGCCAGTTCGCCGGCTTCGGCCTCGCCGAGGACACCAACGCGCGGTTCCACTTCCTGCTTTCCCAGGGCCAGGACGGGCTTTCCACCGCCTTCGACATGCCGACCCTGATGGGCTACGACGCCGACCACGAACGCGCACTCGGTGAAGTGGGGCGCGAGGGCGTCTCGGTCTCCACGGTTCACGACATGGCGGCGTTGTTCGATCGAATTCCGCTCGACCGGGTCACCACCTCGATGACGGTGAATTGTTCGGCGTCGATCCTGCTAGCGATGTACCTGGTGGTGGCCGAGCGCAACGGAGTCCCGTGGGAGCGCGTCGGCGGAACCATCCAGAACGACATGCTCAAGGAGTTCATCGCGCAGAAGGAATGGATTTGCCCGCCGCGCCCAGCGCTAAGAATCGTCGCCGACATGATCGAGTTCTGCGCGCGCAAGGTTCCGCGCTGGCATCCCGTGTCGATCTCCGGCTACCACATCCGCGAGGCCGGCTCGACCGCCGTGCAGGAGCTGGCGTTCACCATCGCCGACGGCATCTGCTACGTCGATGAAGTGATCAAACGCGGGATCGGCGTCGACGAGTTCGCGCCGCGCCTATCGTTCTTCTGGAATCTGCACAACGATTTTCTCGAAGAGGTCGCCAAGCTGCGCGCCGCGCGCCGGATGTGGGCGCGAATCATGAAGGATCGCTTCGGCGCCAAAAATCCGAAATCGATGATGCTGCGCACGCACGCGCAAACCGCGGGAGCGTCGCTGACCGCGCAGCAACCGATCAATAACGTGGTTCGCGTGGCGATTCAGGCGCTGGCCGGAGTGCTGGGCGGAGTCCAGTCGCTGCACACCAATTCGATGGACGAGACGCTCGCGCTGCCGACCGAACAGGCGGTGACGGTCGCGCTGCGCACGCAACAAGTCATCGCCGAAGAGACCGGCGTGACCAACACGATCGATCCGTTCGGCGGCAGCTACGCGGTCGAGGCGCTGACGGACAGGATGGAGCGCGAGGCGACCGGCTACATTCGGCGCATCGACGAGATGGGCGGGATGGTCAAGGCAATCGAGACGGGCTACCCGCAGCGCGAGATCGCCGAGGCCGCATTTCACTTTCAGCGCCAGTTGGAACAGGGAATCAAGACGGTGGTCGGCGTGAACAAGTATTCTGTGCCCGAGGAAATTCCGATCGCGACCCTCAAGATCGATCCCGCGATCGAGGAGCGGCAGATTCAGCGCGTGCGCAAGGTCAAGCGCGAGCGAAACTCCGTTGCCGTCAGGGAGGCGCTCGCCCGCGTCGCCGACGCGTGCCGCTCGGGCGAGAACCTGATGGAACCGATTTGCGAGGCGGTGCGCCGCGACGCCACCGTCGGCGAGGTCTCCGATATCTTTCGCGCCGAGTTCGGCGTGTACAAGGACCCAGGCTGGATTTAGCGATGGCGGACAAGAGACTCAGAATTCTGGTCGCGAAGCCCGGACTCGACGGTCACGATCGCGGCGCGAAAATTATCGCGCGCGCGCTGCGCGACGGCGGCTTCGAGGTCATCTACACCGGGCTTCATCAGACGCCCGAAATGATCGCGGAGGCCGCGGTGCAGGAAGACGCCGACGCGGTGGGCTTAAGCGTCCTTTCGGGCGCGCATATGACGCTCTTTCCCGAGGTGATCCGCCTGCTCAAGGAGCGCGGCGCCGGCGAGATCGCGGTTTTCGGCGGCGGGATTATTCCCGACGACGACGCCGCCAAGCTCAAGCAGATGGGCGTGCGCCAAATCTTCACCCCCGGCGCGTCAACTGAAGAAATCGTCAAGTGGGTGCGCGAGAATATCGCACCTCGCGTTTGAGTCGATATGAACTTCGATCTGACCGAAGAGCAGCGGCGCATCCGCGAAACCCTGACCGCCTTCGCCGAGCGCGAAATCAAGCCGCATTCGACCAAGTGGGACAAGGAGGGAACCTTCCCGCGCTATATCGTCGAGCAACTCGGCCAGCTCGGCTTTCTCGGTGTCGCATTTCCGGAAAAATTCGGCGGCGGCGGCGCCGATACACTCTCTCAGGTGCTCGTGGTCGAGGGGCTCTCGCGCTACGACGCATCGATCGGGCTCACCTGCGCCGCGCATATGTCGCTCTCGACCGGGCACATCGCCGCTTTCGCATCCGATGAGCAGCGCGATCGCTACGTCCCCGCGATGCTCCAGGCCGGGAAGATCGGCGCGTGGTGCCTGACCGAGCCGAGCTCGGGTTCGGATGCGGCCGCGATGCGCACCAAGGCCACGCGCGTGGGCGACAACTACTCGATCACCGGCTCCAAGATGTTTATAACCAACGGCTCGGTCGCCGACGTGTACGTAGTGATGGCGATAACCGATCCGTCACGCGGACGCGACGGCGTGTCGGCATTCATCGTCGATCGCGGCACGCCGGGGCTCTCCAACGGAAGGAAAATCGAAAAGCTGGGGCTGCGCGCGTCCGATACCGCCGAGGTTATCTTCGACAACGTGACCGTGCCGGCACACAACCTTGTCGGCGAACTCGGCGCCGGCTACAGGGATACGCTCAAGGTGCTCGAAGCCGGAAGAATCGGCGTCGCCGGATTCGCGGCGGGAATCGCGCGCGGCGGATTCGAGGAAGCCCGCGCCTACGCGCTCCAGCGCGGGCAGTTCGGCAAGAAAATCGCCGAGTTCCAGGCGATCCAGTGGATGTTCGCCGACATGGCGACCCGAATCGACGCCTCGTGGGTGTTAATCTGCCGCGCCGCCGCGCTCAGGGATGCGGGCAAGCCGTTCGCGCGCGAGGCCGCGATGGCAAAGCTGTTCGCGTCGGAAACTGCGATGTGGTCCACAATCAAAGCCGTGCAGATCCACGGCGGCTACGGCTACGTCACCGATTTCCCGGTCGAGCGCTACATGCGCGACGCCAAGCTCTCAGAAATCGGCGAGGGCACCAGTGAAGTGCAGCGGATGATCATCGCCAAGTCGCTGCTGCGTGAAGGCTACCTGCCCGCCTGATCGCTTATCCTTCCAGCAAATCTTCCCGAATGCGCGAGAGGTCGCCGGGCGCAAGCCCGATCACCTCGCGCATGAAGCCTTCGATGCCACCGTTCTCATCGATCAGTTCGAAGACCGGATCGAGTTGCGCGGCGGCGAGCGGAATCTGGGTATAGACGCGGTTGCTTTCGAGAAAGTCGGCGACGATTCGATCGCGCTCGACCCCGAGCATCGCGAGCAACATCGCGGCGCCGACCCCGGTGCGGTCGCGGCCGGCCGAGCAATGGAAGAGCAGGGGGTAAACGTCGCGCTCGGCGAGCAGTTTGAAGAAGCGCCGCCAGTCGTGTCGAAAGAGCATCACCAGCGCCAGATGCTCGCGCCCCGGTTGAGCGGGCATCGGCGTGTAACCCTCGTCGTTGAACCATTCGTCGCCCATCGGGATATGTTCCCATCGCACGCCGCGGCGCGAGGCGGGCTCGGGCGCGCCCAGGTGTTTCACTTCGGCGCGGCTCTGGAGAGTGACCAGGGTGCGGAGCTCGAGCCGGCTGATGGGACTCTCGGGCGGGACTTCGGCCAGATGCGACGAGCGGAATACCCGGCCCGAGCGGACCCGGCGGCTGTTGGCGGCGGGATGGCCACCGAGGTCGCGGAAATTCTGCGCGGCGTAGGTGCGCAGCAGCTCGAAGTTGGCGACGACGCGCGAAGGCTCGGTATTTTCAGCCGTTTTGGCTCCCTCCGTCGCGGCGCCGGTCGTTTTTATATTTTTCGGCAAGGGATCGATCCAATCGTGCGCGTCTCTCTAGACCAAGTTTAACAGGCCGCGCAGCTACTACAAAATGCGACCCGTCCAGCGCCGGAAATAGCTTAATTTGAGCTGAGAACGGGCTTGCCGTTCTTGATGATGATCATCGGCAGCGCGTACACGCTAGCGTTGCGCAGTTTGGATGCGGGCTCGCGCAGGCCGAAAGTATGAGTGCGTCCGCCGCCCGCAGCGCCCGCCTTGCTGCCTTCGTATTTCCAATCCTTTTTGCGGATGAAAACGACATCAACGCGCCAGATAACGACCGGTTTCCCAGTCTTGATCGTTTTGGTTGAGTCTACGAGGTAGCGCCAGACGACGTACCAGCCTGGATGATCGTAGTGCGATTGCACCGCCCATGGTCTGATACTGCCCTTGGATTCCAACGCCAGTTCAGGCGGTGGATCGAGCTGTCCGCCGTAAGAGAGATCGGGAAACCGCTGCTGCGCAACGTCGGGATGCTTGTGGCGTTTGTATGGGCTGAAGGCGTCCAGCGCTTTCACACCGAACGTGCCGACGATTCCGCTGAACACATTGGCTTGCTCGAAATAAAGCTCAACCAGTTCGGCCGCGCGAGTCTCGACGTAATCGACAGCCTTCTCAATGTGAACGAGCTGCAAGCCCTTCGGTAGGACCGGAACCGCCGCTGGGGATGCCACGGCGTGAGGATGCACTCTCCACGGCTATTCGAGCAAGAGCGGGGATCGCCTTTTCCGCTATGCGAAAGTACGCGGGATCGTGCTCAACGCCGATGCTGTCATAACCAACGGCCATCGCTGCCGCGAGGGTCGAGCCACCGCCCATGAAGGGATCCAGAACGGTCCCAACGCCCAGCGGCAATGCGGCGCGCACGATCTGGCGCATGAAAGCCTGGGGCTTGAGCGATGGATGCGGCGCGATTGCTCTTTCCTCTTTTCGTGTGGGCGACGATCGGATCACATCGGTAAACGGTTCAGTATCCGACACTCTGCGCAGTCCGCCGGTTTTCCACTTGCGCAGGTTGTCTTGTACGCGGCCCTCGCATGGCTTGCGGAATAATCCCCACGGCTCCCATTGCGAGCGCGGCATCACGGTTACTCCGCTGAATTCCTCATGGGCGTTCTTGGGCCTATCGCCGCCGCGAAGCGTCTGTACCAGTCGAATAATCTCGCCTCGCTTTTCAAAGCCCGCATCGAGCAAGGATAAATAAACGAGTTGCGATAGCAGCGGATTCGTGGCGATGAAAATATGACCGCCCGGCGCCAGCACGCGCAACGCCATCGCTGCGAACCGTGCAAAGAACTCGCGCAACGCGCTCCTGTCCGCTTCGTCCAGAACCGTGAAGCGCGGCAGCGGACTGCGCTTGCAGCCATCGAACGATGGCGGGATGCGCCACACACCACCGCGGCCGCGCCGCAGCTTTTGTTTTTCGACTTCGCTATATTCCTTAAGGCCGTACGGCGGGTCGGTCACAATCGCATGGATTGAATTGGCCGAGCAAGATTCCGCCCATTCGAAAACATCCGACAGATGCAGGCTATAGTTCGCGTGTTTTTGCGTGCTGGTCTGTCCCGTCACCATGCTCCCACCGCCGCATCGCTGGACAAAGAAGCTGCCGTTTCGATCAATTCACGGATAGAGCATAGCCGATCTGTAATTCGCTGTCGCCATCGCCGGGTAAACGGGCGTGGCCGGGGGAGACCGTTTGATGGTAACTTCGCGGGGCCGGCGCGCGCTTGTCCAAATTCGCCACCGCGCGCGGAAAAGGAGCGAATCATGCCCGCTTTAATCTTCGAAAAACGCAATCACGTCGCCTACCTCACCCTCAACCGGCCCGAGGTCCACAACTCGCTGAATCCCGAAATGATCGTCAGCCTTGCCGCGGCGTTGAAGGAAATCGACAGCGACACCGCAATCCGGGCGGCGATCGTGACCGGCGCGGGCAAGGTCGCGTTCTCGGCCGGCGCCGATCTGGGGCGCTTGATCCCGCTGTTCACCGGCGCGCGAAAGCCCGAGGACGAGTGGGACCACCAGCTCCTTGCGGATCGTAAGCTTGGCGACATCCCGTTCCTGCGCAGTTACGACATGGACAAACCCATCATCTCCGCGATCAACGGATTTTGCATCGCGGGCGGAATGGAATTGATCGAGGCAACCGATCTTCGAGTCGCGTCAGAGAACGCCAGCTTCGCGCTCCAGGAGGTGAAGTGGGCGATCATCCCGGCCGCCGGCTCGCTGGCGCGCCTCCAGCGCCAGATTCCGTACTGCAAGGCGATGGAGATTTTGCTGACCGGCAACCGGATCGATGCGCAGGAGGCGTGGCGGCTGGGACTGGTCAACTACGTCGTGCCGCAGGAGCAACTGATGGCGAAGGCCGAGGAACTGGCCGCGACAATAGCGCAGAACGGGCCACTGGCGGTGCGCAAGATCAAAGAGGCGGTGCGGCGATGCTCGGGGCGCCCCTTCGAGGAGGCGTTCAAAATCGAGAACGAAATTGCGCGCGAAGTGATGAGGTCCGAGGACGCGAAGGAAGGTCCGCGCTCATTCATGGAGAAGCGAAAGCCCAACTACCAGGGCAAGTAAACGGCGCCGGCGGCGGTCAAGCTCCCGCCAGCGCCCGCATCGTGTTTGGATAATCGCGCGATGCGGTGGCCCCCGGCCCGATCGGAAACACCACCGGGTGGGTCACGCCGGCGGCGCGGAATCGCGCGACGAAATCGCGGCCTGCCTGAGCGTTGCCAAACACCGCAATCTTGCGGCACGACCCTTCGCTGATGGCTCTGGAAGCCTCGTCGCGCTTGCCTTCGCGCCACAGCCGGCGCACCTCGTCGAACTCCGCCCCAAGCCCGTAGCGCGCGAACATCTTGCTGTAGCTGTCCACGAAGGCGTAGCCGGCCAGCTCGCGCCGGAACGAATCGACGGCTTTGTCCTCATCCTCGGTGATGCACATGCGGATGTAGACGCCAACATCAACTGCGGACGGCTCGCGCCCCGCGGCCCGTGCGCCCTCGTGGATATGATTCACCATCGGCGCGATCGCCTCGGGCGGCGAGTAGTTCATCAAGACCCCGTCGGCGACTTCGCCGGCAAGCCGAAGCATTGGCGCATTGAGGCCCGCCAGATAAATTTTCGGCGGATTCGGCGCCGTGATCCGCATGCCGAGGCGGAAGTCGCACTTGTACACTTCGCCCTGAAACTTCGAGCGGCCCTCGGTGAACAACTGGCGCATGATCGTGACGCATTCGCGCATCGCGGTGACCGGCTTGCGATACGACGCGCCGTGCCATCGTTCGACTATCACCGGACTCGACACGCCCAGCCCGGCGATCGCGCGGCCGCCGGATAGCTCGTTGATCGTCAGGAATCCCATCGCCATCGCGCCCGGCGTGCGAATCTGAATCGGTATGACTCCCGTGGCCAGTTCGGCTTTGCGGGTGTTGACCGCAAGCGCGGCGAGGCTGACGAACGCGTCGGGGCCGGCGACCTCCGCCACCCACAACGAGGTGTAGCCGAGGTCCTCGGCCTCGCGGATGAGTGCGAGGCGGTCGGCGAGCGGGCCGGCGCCGATGGAAGTTTGAAGTCCGAGTTGTTGGTTTGATGCCATCTGAATTTCCACGCCAGTTTGATTTGCGCAAATTGTCCGGTTATTCGACTATTGCCGCAAGGCAGGCTTTCGGGATTCTTTCTTCGCCCAGAAGGCCCTAGTCCAAGCAGGAGCGTTGAACGATGGCGTACTTCGATTCCAACGGCGTGCAGATTTATTTCGAGGAACACGGCGCGGGCGAGTCTGTTGTGCTGGTGCACGGCTTCGCGGCGAGCGCGGAGCATAACTGGGGCGCGATGAATTGGTACGCCACGCTGGCTCCCCATTACCGCGTCGTCGCGCTCGATTGCCGCGGTCACGGCAAGAGCGGCAAGCCGCACGATTCGGCGGCCTACGGCGGCGAGACCATGGGCGAGGATGTGATCCGGCTGATGGACCATCTGGGAATCAAGCGCACGCTGATCATGGGCTATTCGATGGGCGGGCGAATCGTGACGGGCCTGCTGATGTCGCATCCCGAGCGTTTGCGCGCGGCCGTGCTCGGCGGAATCGGGGTGGGGTCGGCGGCGGCGCCATCCTTCAGCCGCAAGCCGATCGTCGATGCGCTGCTCGCCGAAAATATTTCAGGAGTTACGGATCAGCGCGCCAGGGAGTTTCGCCTATTCGCGGAGAGCACCGGCAACGACTTGAAGGCATTGGCTGCGTGCATGGCCGCGGTTCGCGACGATTTTACCGCCGAGCATATAGCGGCGAAAAAAATTCGCGTGCCGGTCATGATCGTAATCGGCACCAAGGACCTGCTGATTCCCAAGCCCGCGCTGCTGCTCGATGCAATCGAGGGCAGCAAACTGGTGATGCTTGAAGGACGCGATCATTTGAGCGCTCCCGCCGACCGGCGTTACAAGGAAGCGGTGCTGGAGTTCTTCAAGTCCGCGCCGGCGTGAGCGGCCATGCCAATCCGTCAACTGATTCGCGGGGCGTAGAGCGTGCCAGTCAAGCGATAGGGCTGCGGGCCCGGAGGATGAGGCAGCATCGCGAGCAGGATCGCCAACTGCGAGGCGGCGGCAGGAGCCGGAGAGAGAGTGAATTCGATCGCGAGTTCGCTTTGACCCGGGTCGGGCGCGAGCTGGATGGTTCCGGAGGCGCTCAGCGCCAGGTCGCCGCCGCTGGTCTTGAATTCCTCAATCGTCAGGATGCCTTGATCCAATTTGAACTTTGAATGGCCGTCGCCAAGGCGAATCGGCGAGGTCGCGAACGGCGACGTGAGCGTGAGTCCCGCGGCGCTCAATTCACCGTCGCCGCTATCCGCGATTTCACTGGAAGCGAGCCACAGATTGCCGCTTCCGGAAAGCGTGCCGGCAGCCGCCGCGCCGGGAATCGCGAGCAGGCGCTGGCGGGCGAGATCCACGGAATCGAGATCGTAGCTGATAGCGGTGCCGCCGCCGCCGGGGCGGAGCGTGAGGTTCACGACGCCGTCGTAGAGTGCGGCTTTCACTCGAACGCCGGGATGCAACGTCAGAATCGAGAGGAACGCGGGCGTGATCGTGACCGCCGGGCTCTCGATGAGCGGAGCGGCGGACGCGGGCCTGGTCGAGCTCAGGCGGACGCCAGCCAGCCGGGCGCCGAAGGGAAAGCTGGCGCTCTGGCCGGTGCTGGAAAGCTCGAGGCCCATCGGCGCGAGAACCTTGGAGAGAGTTGCGGAGTAGGGAAAGGTGGAAATCAGGTACGCGGCGAACAGCGTGACTCCGACGGCTGCGTAACCGATTCGGACGAGACGGGTACGTCGCGCTTGCGCGGACGAATCCCCGGCCGCGTCAGGTGTTCTTGGCGAGCGCGACACAGGTGAGGTCAACGTCGTACGAATGAGTGTCCTGGGTGCGGCGCTGGATGCGGATGTTCGACACGCCGATCGGCATCGACAGCGAATTGATTCCGTAGAGCGCATCGACCAACTGCGCGAGGTTCACGTTGTCGAGCTTCAACTGCACGCTGTACTCGGTGAACCCGTCGGCCAGCTTGCGATCGGAGCCGGGCGTGATCGATCCGATCTTCTGCCGCCCGACGCTCTTGGTCAGCGATGCCTCGACCACGGAAAACAGCGAGAAATCCTTGCCCAGCGGAACCGTGCGGCGCTCGGCGGTGGCGAGGTTCGCCTTGATCTGAGCATACCTGGCGGCGAGCCCCCGAACTTCGGCCAGATCCTGTTGTCGCTGGACGATCTTGTTCTGCAGCCCCGAGCTTAGATCGACGATCGGCATGTAGATCAGGTTGTAGATGAGAAAAACTCCGACCAGGCCGCCGGCGATTTGCACCAGCATGCGTTCGCGCGGCTCGAGCTTCTGGTAGCGGCCGCGCGCCTGCGCAATCAGCGGATCCACGCGCGTCGCCGCTTGCTTGAGGTACGGCCGGATCAAATCCATTGCTCGCGCGCGCAAATTGTCGATCCATTCTCTGAGCATCGCAGCTACTCGTCGCGCTCATCGCCCGGCTGGTCGCGCTTGGTGACCGGCCCTGCGTCCTTGAAGTTTGCGTCCATCCGAAAATCCACCTTGCTCGGATCCGATCCGGCCTTGGCGTGCGCGACTTCGATCGAGCCGAAGTAGCCGTTCTTTTCCAGCGCGGTTTTCGCCTGATCGACGGTGGTGAACGAATCCGCCTGCCCGGTCACCCGCAAGCCGTTGGAATCGATCTGTACGTCCGCCATCTCGACCGGAAATCTCGGTGGCAGCGCCTCCGACACCGCCACCAGCGTGTCGAGCGGCGAATGAGTCAGGTTGCCGCCAATCAGCGCCAGCCGGCGGTTCATCTTCGCGATTCCGCTCGTCAACTGCGCCTTGGCGTTGGCGGGATCGGTTTCGCCCAGCACCGGTCCTGCCACCGCGGCGATTTCTGCGTTGACCCGGCTGAGCCGGCGCAGATTGGCCGACACGCCCAGCGCGAAATGAAAAATGATCGCGCCCAGCACCGCGGCCGCCAGGATTCCCGAGGTATAGAACGGACTGAGATCGCCGCGCACCCGCCCGCGAAAAAGGAACTCGCCCTGCCGAAAATTGATCAAATCTAGCGGCTTGCTCGGCATCTCGCCGAGCAGCATCGCCACGCACGACGAATACTTGCCCGTATTCGCCACCGCGCCTTCGAACATCCCGCTGAGATCGAACGCGCCGCCGTCGCGCACCGCCGTCGCCAGCGCATCGGAGAGCAGTCCGCGCACTTGCGGATACCCGGCCGCCGCTCCCGCGACGATCACCTCGGTCTGATCGATTTCCTCGCCCTGCGCGAGCAGGGTCTGGCGCACCGAGTTGAGAATCGGCGCCGCTGCCTCTGGCGAGACTGCCGATCCGTCGGACGTCATCAGGCCGCCGCCCATCGAGCGCAGCGCGCGCGGCGTTCCCGCCGGATCCACCAGCACTAGCGTGGTCGATTGCTCGTCGCTTTCGACCACCACCTGCGCCATCGGCTTGGCGCCGTTGCGCCCGCGCGTGTACATCGCCGCCAGCGCGAGCGGCGCAATCGTCACGGTCTTGGGATCGAGTCCCGCCTTCTGCAGCAACTCCAGATGATGCTGCAGGTCGCTCTTGCGCACCATTGCCGCCATCACCAGCGTGTGGTCGTCCTCGCGCCCGATCCGGGTAAATGCCACCGTGCCATTGTCGATCGGAAAGGGCAGATGCTCCTCCAGCGCGAACGGAACCACCTGATGCAGCCGGCGCGCATCCTTGAACGGCAGTTCCAGGATGCGGTTGGCGATCCGATCGGCCGGGATCGCGGATATCACGATGTCGGGCTGCCCGGTCTCGGCAATCAGGCGCGCGAGCGCGCCACTCAGATCGGCCTCGTTGTCGGCGCGAACCTTGTCGTACATGCCGGCGAAAGTGAACGAATTCCACGAGCGATCCGCCACCGCCGCGAGCACCCGCTCGCCCGCCAACTCCAGCGCAAGTATTCGTTGAGCCATTAGGCGCCTTGGACCCTAGTCTTCATGCCACGCAGCAAGCGTGCCGACGCCGGTGGTCTGGCGTTGAAAGGTTGCGGTAATGATTTTGCGCGCGCCCGCATAGGTCCCCCTCCCGTTAATCGTAAAAAAGTGGCTCGACACGGCTACGTCTTTCTGCAGCCGCTGTCCCACCTCGCCGATACCCGGAAGATTTCCGAGGTCGGTGTTTTTTGTGAACGGCCGGGTCGCGCGTTCCTCGACGATCTCCACCACGATTTTCTGATCCTGCATCAATTCCGGCTCCAGCGACGCAATCACCTGCGGCGGCGCAGTGTTGATGTTTACCGCCGACTCGGTCATCACGGTCAGGAACGGGCTGACCCGATTGAAGATTTCCTCGTTGAATCCCTGGACCATCTGCAAGTCGCCAATCGTCGGCATCGGGCCGTAGCGCGGCTGGTACGGCGGTCTCAGTCCCGCGTAGAACTCGCCGCCACCGCCCATCCCGTTCGCCCCGCTCGGCGTAATCCACTCGATGATACCTTGAACCAGGTCGGGATTCACGTCGAGGATCGTGAACAGCCGCTGTACTTTCGCAATCGCAGCCGCGTTGAGCGCGCCCGGTTGTACGTTGGCAGAGCCGGTTTGATTGACCATCGCATTGATCGGGAGCTTGCGGGCTTCGTCCACGATCGACAACGATACGTTGCCACCTTCCACCGCCATCGGCGGAAACGCCACCGCCCACGCGTCGTTCAAGGTGTCCACCTGGGGACTATTCGTTTGCGTGTTATTGCGCACCGCCTGGGCCAGCAGCGCCAGCCCAATATTGACACCCGACCGCGCCAGGTAGCCGGCGCGCATCTCGTTGGCCTGATTGGCCGCCGACACGAATCCGAGCCCCGACGTCATCGCAAAATCCACCACGATTAGCGTCATCAGCGCGATTCCCACCAGCACCGCCAGGATCGCCACGCCGCGCTCTTTCTTTCGCGCCTTGCTTACCATTGGGCCATCGCCATCGGCACCGTGACTTGCGTCGCGAAGTGCATCACGCTGCCGCCCGGTGCGGCCAGCGTAATCTGGATCGCCACCGCGACCGGCAACTGCGTATTCACCGGCATGCTCGACGAATCCCAGCTCTCGCCCCAGCGATTGCCGTCGAAATAACGGAAATGCAGCGAGAGCACATTGTCCGCCAGCACCATGGATTGCGCTGCGGCCGTCGTGGTCAGCAATCCACTTTGCTGCGAACGTTGCAGCAGGTAACAGCCCGGCAGCTCGCGATTCGCGGTTAAATTGTAGGTGACAATATTCTCCGGCGTCATCCCGGTAAGCGCGCGGCGATGCCCTGCGGTGAACGTGGACATCGTGATCGTGTCGATCGGCAGGCCATTTCCCATGTGTCCGCTACCGAACAGCGCGACATGGCTCGGCGCGAACCGAGTCTGCACCGCGTTGCTCACTTCCTTGCTAATTTGCCACAGCAGGGCGCGCCCTTCGCGATCGACCATCAGCCGTCCTTCAGCGTGGACCTTGCTCTGCGCGATAGTGTGGAACGAGCTCGCCAGCATCACCATGATCAGCGCCATCACCCCAATCGCCAGCATCATCTCGATTAGCGTGAAGCCGCGCGCCCCCGCTCGTGTCATTCTGAGCGGATTGAGCCGGAGCCCTGAGTCCTCGAAGGGGAAGAATCCCGGATCTGCGTTCCTTTCTTTTCTGTCATTCTGAGCGAAGCGAAGAATCCCGGATCTTTGCCTCTCCCTGGCAGGGCGAGGCCGCGCCTCCGGCGCGGGTGAGGGTCCGCTTTCCAGGATGCCCTTCTGCCCCTGCCCGCAACGCGCACGATGCTTACCCAAAGCTCTTCTCATCATTGCGTTACCGGCTGTCACTGGGTGGTGCTGGGCGGAATCGGCGAGTGCAGGAACTCAACCACCGAGAACGTTTGCGTAAACTTGGGGCCGTAGTGGATCGCCACCATCACCTTGCGAATGTCGGGAAACGTGCCCGACGCCTCGACCATCCGTTCCCAGCGGAAATCGGGGAACTCGCCGCGGAACGACGCCTGGAAATTGCCGCTGGTGTAGCCGAGATCCGGAAATCGCTCCAGCTCCGCCTCCGTCATCACCGCCTGCGCAAGCATCGAGGCTCGCGTCGCATTCTGCGCGCGAATCACCGATTGCATGCTCTGATGTTGCAGTCCGAGCAGTCCCATCAGCGCGATCCCGAGGATCGCAATCGCGACCATCACCTCGATCAGAGTGAACCCGCGCCCCGGCTGCCGTCCTTGTGTCATTCTGAGCGAAGCGAAGAATCCCGAATCCTTTCCTCTCCCTGCAAGGGAGAGGATGAAGGTGAGGGTCCTTGTACAGCGCGCATTGTTCGCGCGCGATTCAGGATTCTGCTTCTGCGCTGAAGGCACGCGCTGTTTATGCAAAGCTCTGCTCTTGGGGGGGCGATGAAGCTTCACGGCGTCATTCCCTGCGGCATCACGTCGCCGCTGAGGATCGCGACTTGGCCCGTCAGCGGAGAAAATTCCAGCGTCATCACGTCGCCCGATGCGTCGTCGAGATGCACCACGGTCGCATCGACGTAGCCCTCGGGATAAAAATTGGTCGCGACCATGCCCCGATTGACGGTGCCGATTCCTTCCACCGTTACGTCGCGAATCCGAATCGCTGCCGGCATCATTACCGGGCGCCCCGCAAGGCTGGTGTCGGGCGCGAACTCGGGTTGCACCGCGTACGGATCTAGCTGCATCGCCGCGTAGCCGTTATGGTCCAAATCGAAGACCAGCCGCAGCACCAGTTTGTGCCCGGTGGCCTCATCGAACATGTAAGTCGCGCGCCCCGCCAGCCGGCGCGCCTGGCTGCGCAGCGCAACCTGTCGAAATCCGCCCAGATACGGCATCACCAGCGTCACCATCAGGCCCATGATGAAGATTACGATCGCCAGTTCGAGCAGGGTGAAGCCGGGCGATCCGGATTGAATCGAAACGCCCGGCCGCGCGCGCGCGACCGCTCCGCTGCGGCGGGCAGCTTTACCCGGCCTCGGCTTCATGGCGCCATCACGAGGATTGGCTGGCGTCTATATCGTCCGAGCTCTCCACCCCGTCCGGGCCGAACGACTTCAGCACGTACGTGTTCCCGTCGCTCTGGTAGAAGTAAGCCGTCCCCCATGGATCCATCGGCAGGCGCTCGATATAGCCGCCGCTCTCGTAGTTGGCGGGCACCCGGCCGTTGGTCGGCGGCGAGACCAGCGCGCCCAAACCCTGATCGGTGCTCGGGTAATAGCCGTTGTCCAGGTAGTAGCGATCCAGCGCGGTCTTGATCTCGGCCAGATCGGCCTGCGCCTTGGTCCGTTTGGCCTTGTCGGCGGCGCCGCGCAGACTCTGAACCACGATTGTCGCGAGCAGGCCCAGAATCAGAATGACCACCATGATTTCAATCAGGGTGAATCCATCCTGTTTGTAGCGGCGTGACTTCATCGCAGTTACCTCCGGGCGTTCGTCATTGCATCAGCTGGTTCAGCTGGAAGATTGGCATCAGCACCGCCAGCATCATGAATACAATAACAGCCGCCATCGCAACCGTCATTAGCGGTTCCAGCACGGTCGTCATCTGGCTCAGCGAGTGTGACACTTCACGCTCGTAGTTGTCGGCCACCCGCTCCAGCATCCGCTCCAGCTCCCCGGAACGTTCGCCGACGCGGATCATTTCGATCAGCAGCGGAGGAAAAAGCCCGCTCTGCGACAGCGTCTGACCCATCCCCTTGCCTTCGCGGATACTTTCGCGGCTCTGCTCGACCGCGTCCTTGAGCAGGCCGTTGGTCACCACGCCTTTGACCGCGTCGAGCGCCGGCAGCAATTGCACGCCGCTGGCGAGCAGTGTCGCCAGCGTCCGCGCAAAGCGCGCGCAGATGATTCGAATCATCGTCGGCCCGATGTACCACATCTTCAGGATCGCGGTGTCGTACACCCGCCGGCCGCGCGGTGTCGCCATCGCTGCGCTGATTCCTCCGACTATCCCGGCGATCAACAGCAGGATCGGGATCCAGTAGCCGGTGATGATCCCCGACAATCCAATCAGGATCTTCGTCGCGATCGGCAACGCCGCATGCTGTTCCGCGAATACCGTCGCAACCTGCGGCACCACGTAGGCCACCAGAAACCCCATGATCGCCGTGCCCACGCACATCATGATGATTGGATAGGTCATCGCGCCGCGCACTTTGGTCGTGAATTCGGATTGGCGCTCGCTGTACTCGGCCAGCCGGTCCAGCACCGCCTCCAGCGCCGCCGCCTGCTCGCCCGCGCGCACCATCCCGATATAGAGGTCGGAAAAGGTGTCGCGATGCGCCGTCAGCGCGTCGGCCAGCGACGATCCCTCGCGCACCCGCTCGCGCACCTGCGACAGCATCCGCTTGGTCGCGGCGCGCGCCGATTGCTCGCTGAGCGTTCCGAGCGAATCGACCAACTGCACGCCCGCGCCCAGCAGCGCGCTCAACTGGCGGGTCAGCAGCGCCAGGTCCGACGCCGGCATCTTGTGCCGCCAGAGCGAGGGCAGCCACTCGCGCTTGGCCGTCTCGCGCTCGGTGGCGTTGGATTCCTCGTTGAGATCGGTCGGGAAAATCCCCGACGCGCGCAGCTTTCCGCGCGCGGTCCGCGCGCTGTCCGCGTCAATCACGCCGTTGACCGCGCGGCCGTCGGCGCCAAGTCCTCGATAAGCAAATACTGGCATCGGTGAAAAAAGACTTGAGCGGGCGCGCTAGTCGATCTCTTCCTGCGTCACCCGCAGCAGTTCTTCGATCGAGGTCTCGCCGTGCAGCACGCGCGCCGCTCCGTCCTGGCGCAGCAGCGTCATCCCCTGGCTGGTGCACTTGCGGCGGATTGTCGCGGCGTCGGCATTCTGCATCACCAGCGCCCGGATATCGTCGTCCATGATCATCAATTCCTGGATAGCCATTCGGCCGCGATAGCCGGTGTTGCGGCAATTGCGGCATCCCTTGGGACGGCAGAAGTTGGCCTTCGGGTCTGCGCCCTTGAGCCCAATTCGCGCCAGTTCGGATTCGCCGGGGAGGTACGGCTCGCGGCAATCGGGGCAGAGCTTGCGGACCAGGCGTTGCGCGAGCACGGCGAGAATCGAGGATGAGACCAGGAATGGCTCGATCCCCATGTCCACCAATCGCGTAACCGCGCCAAACGAATCGTTGGTGTGCAGGGTCGAGAACACCAGATGGCCGGTCAAGGCGGCCTGAATCGCGATCTCCGCGGTTTCGCTGTCGCGGATTTCGCCGACCATGATCACGTCGGGGTCCTGGCGCAGAATCGAGCGCAGCCCGCTGGCAAAGGTCAGCTCGATCTTCGGGTTCACCTGCATCTGGCCGACCCCGCGCAACTGGTACTCGATCGGATCCTCGATCGTAATGATGTTCTTTTCGGGCGAGTTGATTCGGGAGAGGCAGGCGTACAACGTGGTCGATTTGCCCGAGCCCGTCGGCCCGGTCGCCAGGATGATCCCGTGGCTCTGCCGAATCAGCCGGTCAAGCCGCTTGAGGTTCTCGCCGGAAAATCCAAGATGGTCGAGATTGATGGCTTCTACCGCCTGCGCGCGGTCGAGCAGCCGCAGCACGATCCGTTCGCCGAACGCCGTCGGTATCGACGACACGCGGAGATCGATGTCGCGGCCCGCGATCCGCAGCCGGATTCGCCCGTCCTGCGGCAGGCGCTTCTCCGCGATATTGAGCCCCGCCATAACCTTGACCCGCGAGGTGATCGCCGGCTGGAAGCGCTTGGGCGGCGACAACACGTCGTACATCATCCCGTCCACGCGAAAGCGCACCACCATTTCCTTTTCGAAAACTTCAACATGGATGTCGCTCGCGCGGTCCTTGACCGCCTGCGACAGAATCCCGTTGACCAGCTTGATGATCGGCGCCGAATCGTCGGACTCGAGCAGGTCCAGCGGCTCCGACGCCAGTTCGCTGGCGACCACGTCGAGCCGCTCTTCCTCGAGATCGATCATCAGGTCCTCGGCCGAGGTGGCCGAAGCCTGGTCGTATGCGCGGTTGATTGCTTCTGCGATTACTTCGGCCGGCGCGACCAGCGGGTTTATCTGCGCGCCATACAGGATTCGCAGGTCGTCGAGCGGCTCGTAGTTGGCCGGGTCGGCGATCGCCACGGTGACCGCGCCGTCGGCGTTCGTCAGCGGCAGCAGCCGGTTCTTCTTCGCGTAGTTGATCGGGACCTTCGAGACCAGGCCTGGGTCGAGCGAATGCTCGTCGATATGCGCCTGGAACGGCAGCCGGTATTCCTGCGCGAGCGCGCGCGCCAGCCGCTGTGGCTCCAGCGCCCCCATCTCGACCAGCACGTCGGCCAGCTCCTGGCCGGGCTTCTTGCGTTGGCGCGCCTTGTCGAGGTCCTGCGCCGAGACCCACGAGCGGTCCAGCAGGATGGCCTCGAAGCTCTTTCGTGCGGTCGCCATCAGGCAACCCCCCGGCAAAGTCCGGGGACCGCCCGCGCCGCGCCCCATGCATTCAAGTCATATTTGGACATCTTCAACGACGATCCCGCCACACCCAACTTACCACCATTTTACCCCCGTTTCGGCTCAATTAGACACGATGGTTCCCGATAGTTGCAAGTACATACCGCAATGGCGCTGACCGATCGCGCAGCCGTTGGCCCCGCTAGTAATGCACTGCTCCGGGCTGCACCTGCGTCCCGTTTCCGATCGGCCCGCCGCCGATCCCCACGCCGAAGCCGGTATGCCCCTTCAGGGGCAGGGTGTGCTCGGCCTCTTGCCATGAGACGAGCTTGCCCCCTACAAACTTCAAATCGAGAAAAGTTCCCTTGTCGCCGTCCTTGGACGAGGTGTACAGCAGCGCCGCTGTAATGTCGTTGCTGTTGGGCTTGTAGGGGTAGCTCCAGACCTCGGTATCGCCCGGCAGATAGGTTCGCAGATCCGGTTCGCCCCACGCGTGATGCACCTCGGGCGAGGTCTGCCCGGCCTGCAGTGATTCTGACATCCGCGTCACCTTGATTCGAGTGCCCGCCTGGTACGCCAGACCGCATCCGGCCAAAGCGGAAATCAGCCCCGCCGACATGACTGCGAGCAGCGCGAATCGCGCCCGCCGGAAGAACCGGGAAAATTGGACCTCAGTTGACATTTTACCCATCGGCGCGATTCTGTGGGCGCCATCCTTGATTGTCAACGTTATGCTATAGAGCAACCGATATGAACGAGGGAGAGCCCGATGGCGCGTAAGCTGACTTTGGTGAAAGGCGCGTCGCAGCGCGGAGCGCTGGTTTATGGGATGCGGATTTTTGACCACGGTAGCGTCGCGGGCGTCGAGGATGCGCGCGTCAACCTGGCCGACGGCACCAGCGGTCGGGTCACGATGCATCTGATCGAAGGCAGCCGCGCACAAATCAGGCGGCAACTGATGCAAAGTATCGACGCGTTTTTCGAACTGCTCGACGAGCAGTAGAATGCGCACAGAAGAATCGGAGAGGGAGCGAAAAACCGAAATGGATCTGAAATTCATCAAGTACGAGAAGCGCAACCATGTCGCATACATCACGTTCAACCGGCCCGAGCGGATGAACGCGTTGCATCCGCCGTGTCACCTCGAGATGGACAGCGTGTGGGACGACTTCGTTGCAGACAAGTCGGCGTGGGTGGCGATCGTGACTGGGGCGGGCGACAAGGGGTTCTCGGCCGGCAACGATTTGCGCTGGACCGCGGAGAATCCCGACAAACTCGCCGAGATCATCAGCGGCAAAGGCGGCTTCGCCGGGATTACCTCGCGCTACGACATCTACAAGCCGATCATCGCGGCGGTTAACGGATTCGCGCTCGGCGGTGGATTCGAGATTGCACTCGCTTGCGATATTATCATTGCGGCCGAGCACGCGCGCTTCGGATTGCCGGAACCGCGCGTGGGGCTGATGGCCGCGGCCGGAGGAGTGCATCGCCTGCCGCGCCAGATTCCGCTCAAGATCGCGATGGGCATGATGCTTACGGGCAAGCACATCACTGCTGCCGACGCGCTTCGCTTTGGAATCGCCAACGAGGTGGTGCCACTAAAGGATCTCATGGCCACGGCTGAGAAGTGGGCGGCGCAAATCATGGAATGCTCACCGTTGTCGCTGCAGGCCACCAAGCAAGCGGTGATGGATGGGCTCGGGGTGCCGGTCGAAGCGGCGCTCGCGAAGCATTACGATTTGCAGTCGAAGCTGTTTCGATCGAAGGATGCGGTCGAAGGGCCGCTGGCATTTTCGCTGAAACGAAAGCCGAACTGGACGGGAGAGTAAAGCGCGGCACGCGCGCGGCGGGGCGCTTTAAGGCCCCCAGGCGCGATCAAGATGCAGGAACTCTGGCTGTTGCGCGACGCAATCGCGATGCTGGCCGTCGGAGCGGCGACGGCGGCGTTCCCGCCGGTCGGGACCGGCGCGTTCTGGACGATCGTCGCATTCTACGGCGTGGTGTCGGTGCTATTCGACGATGAAACGCCGCGCGGCGTTCCCGGAATCGATTTCTTTTACGCTACCCGCCCCCATCTGAAGGACCCGCAGGGTTAGGTTTCTACTCACTGACAAAACGTCCCCGTCTGCAGCAGACTCCTTCCGCCTTGCGAAGAACGCTCGCGGATCGCAGCTTATTCAATTTGTTTACGCCTCAGCAGACTAGGGGCCGAAGCTCACCAGCACCGGCTGCGAAATATTGGTTGCGGCGGAGTTCGAATCCAGAAACACCGCCGGAACCGGGCTTCCACTCGCGGCGAGTTGAGCGAGCGAGAACTCCGCGATGCTGCCTGCGTTGTCGCTGGTTGCGTTGCTGACCCACAGATTACCATTGTGGTCGAACGCCAGACCCTCCGGGCAGGCAAGGCTCGGCGCTGAACCGGATGGTGTCGTCACCGGCGTACTTGCTATCACAACCAGCGGCGTGGGACTTCCGCTCGCGGTCGGCGGCGCGAATTCCGTCACCGTGGGACCCAAACAGTTCGCGACCCATTGATTGCCCGCCGCATCGAATGCGATCGCCGACGGTCCAAGCAAGCTGGCCGACGAGTTGATAATGTCAGGCGTCAGCAACGCGATCGTACCCGAGGCCGCGGTAAGGCTCGCCGCGGTGAAGCCATAGATCTCGTCCTGTGCGAAATCCGTCATCCAAATCGTATCGGCTTTATCGAAATTGCTCCCCAGGGGCGTGTCGAAATCCGTCGAGGTGATTTGCGTGTTCGGGAACTGGACGCCGCCGGCCGCCAACTGCGCGGGCGTGAATTCGATCAGGTTCCGGAGGTACCGGTTGACCGTCCAGAGATTTCCCGCCTGATCGAAATCCGCGCCGTACGGGCACTCGAAGATGTCGCCATTGCCGTCGTCACTCAGCGTCACGAGCGGAGCCGGCGCCGGACTGGTGCGCAACTGCTCGAGTTGCTGGTGGCTGAACGCGGTAATCGTCCCGTAAAGAGTGACCGGATCCTCACAGTTTGTCACCCACATGTTTTTGGATTCATCGAAAGTCACTCCGTCGGGATCGCCCAACGAGGTGCTGGTGTTGGTGAGCGCCGGCGTTGGCTCCCCGCTGTGCGCGCGTTCTTGAGCGTCGAATTCCACGATGTTCGAGGTCGCGAAATTGGGCACCCACAGCCCCTCGGAGCTTGGCGGCGGCGGCGAGGACCGACCACCTCCACCGCCGCATCCCGCGATCGCAATAGCCAGTGCCGCGATCATCGGCCACCGGATCGAGCCTGACATGGCAGATAACCTCCGGACTGTGGATTTCTTCATCGGTCGTCTCTCCCCGACATCACGGAGTCAGCAATCGACGGAGTTAGCAATCGCGCGTCGTTCTCACTTGGCTTGGGGCAGATCACCGGCGGCGCAGGCGCGGTGCAGAACGTCGGCGCCGGCGGAGTGGAACTGTAGTAGCAGGAACCCGCCAGAGCTGACGAAGCGGGGGTGAAGGCGAGGTTCCAAGGCGAAGGCAAGGTCAGTGGTGGCGGCGTCGGATTCGGAATCGTTTGCGGGAAGCATCCAGTCAGCGCGGGCCGCGGGTCCGGCGTCGGCGGCAGCGACTTGGTGAACCCCGAAGGCAGCGTGAAGCGGAATCCGTACGCCCCGTTAGTACTGGGATAATCGATGTCCTTCACGCTCCAGGCGCAAATCGCGCTGTTGCCGGCCTGACAGTCATTATAGAGGTAATTCGTCTTATCCGTGATGTTGCACTGGCACGCCGAACCGCTCCACGAACACATACTCGACGGCTGGCAGTAGCTAGCTGCCGAGCCATTATAGTCATCCACGAACGCCTTGAAATCCATATTCATCTGAACGGTCAAAATGCCAGAGGTTGAGTTGTAGCAAGTCGTCCAGCTCGACGGCAGCGCTCCGGTACCGTCCAGGAGTTTGAACACAGGAGACCCGGCATTGAGATTTACGGTCTCGGCCTGGAGCGTGCCCTCGTCAAAGCCGGGGCCGACGTAGAGCTGAAAGGTTTCAGTGGTAGCCGGCTTCGCAAACAGCAGAAACACGTGGTAGGTCTTACTTGATTCAAAGACGTTCACATCGTTTCCGAACGTCTGCTGGGTGGTTTTGGGAACGGTGGTGTCGATGTAGTAAAGACCGTTGTTGGGGACCATCGTTTCACGTTGGCCAGTGCCCTGTGACGACATCTTGATAGGCAGCGGCGGCGTCGTATCGCTTGGGTTCAGGTATTGGCGATACAGCGGAACGCCGTAGCATGCCCCATTGCCGCAGTTGTAGTACCAATTTGTGTTGCCGTTGCAGGCCGGGTCAGGGCCAAGAGGTTTGGCCACGGTGCAGTCCTGAGGGAAAACCACCGCGGTTACGTAGTCATAGGGACTGGTGTTGGCCGTTCCCGCTGCATTGTGCGAAACGTCGGATTCACACTCGGTGTCCTGAGTAGGCGCCTGGAAAAATGGATCCTCGTTGACCGAAACCGTATTCTCCAGACCCGTCAATGACCCATCGTCGTCGTTCAATTCAGTCTGCCGGTCGATGTCGGTGAAATTATTGAACGACGTGTCTTCGATGTTGCAATAGCGGGCTTGCGCCGCCGTAAGGTTGGTCTGATAGGTTCCGGGCTTAAACTGCGGTTCAATTACATAGTGACGGATAGCCACCTTGTCGAAAAACAGATTGCTGGAGTGAAAGGCGGGCGGATAATAGAATCCGTTCGGCTGTTTCCAGGCGATCGCCGCGTTGGGAAGATAGCATCCACTCGGGGGGCTTGTTTCGCCGGTGAAAAATCCGGGCAGGCCCGCGACAACACCCTCCATCCATTTGCTCTTGGTGCATCGCTTTTGAGGAGCTTTATCGGTCAAGTCGCAGTCGTCTAGAATGGTCGGCTGGACATCGAGGTAGGCATTGGAGTCCTGGTACGCAGGCCCGTCGTAGATGTTGAAGAGCCGCTCATTCGTCGCAAAGTTTGTGAGCGGGAAGAGCACGCCCTGATCAACACCATTGGAATCGGCCGCAAGGCAATAGTTGATGTTCTTGTTCTTGCAACTCAGTCCAGAGGATGGATTTACCGGACCTCCGGTCAACGCGTATGAGCTGCCCGCGGGAGCCTGAGTATTCCCGATAAATACGCTCTTGCGTGCGAGGTCCCACATTCCGGGCGGGAAGTCCGATCGCGTGTAGCCGCCGCCGGTGACGAAGCTCAGTCCGCCGTTTATTGCATCGGTGATCACGCTGTTCAGGACGAGGTGCCAGAGCGGACGCAGCCAGATTGCCCCAAAATTCTGTTCCGCCCAGTTGAACGAGGTCGTGAAACGGTCGAGAACCGTGACCGCGCACGGACCTTCGTTGCCATTGCCGCATGCAGTCACCCCGGTGCAGCTGGCGGTGTCGCTGGGACATAGGGTCGCCTTGCGGAAACCACCATGCACGATGGGATAGAACATTTCTTTGGAGAGATCCCGTTTCGTGGCATCCTTGACGGCGACTTGCGGCACTGGCAGCAAAGGGTTGTCAATCGGAGCGAGTGTAACATCTCCGACCGTGGTGCCGAGGCAGGTCGTGACATCGGCGATGTCGGTAAACCCGCCCATCGCGGTCGAGCAGCTATTGCCCAGAAATTCCTTGATCGGTGTAAATCCGTCATTGCCGAACGGCACCTGCTCGGAGGCGTATCCGGTCCAGTTCATCATCTTGGACCCCCCGCTCACGTTGGCAGCGACCATCCAGTAGCACAGCCCGCAGGTCTCGGCGCCAGCAGCCATATTGTATTCCCAGTCGTTCCAGCCGTTCAGGCTCCAGAAGATAGCGGGGTCGTCGATGTCGGTCTGATACGGTACCTGGGCGATCCCAACGTCGTCCGTGGGGTTGGTGTAGTGTTGCGTTTTGTAGAAGGCGAGAATGCCGGGGACCTGACGGTTGTTGGCGGCGTCGTTCACCGCGGCGATCGCTGACACGCCGAGATTCGCGTACAAATGGTTGTTCGTTTCGGTGCCATCCTCGAGATAGTAACCGTGCCCGATCGAGCGGTAACCGACATTGCGCGCGAGCAGCACCCCTTGGGTTGCATGGACGACGATCCAGCGGGTCATCGAATCCCAGATCGAGCTGTCTTTGACGAAGGTTGGTCCTGTCGGCGCCGTCGCCAGCGTCGGCACTTTGCGCGCCATGTGGAAATGGATCGGGTAGTGGCCCATCTTTCCACCCTGACCCAGATGGAGGAACTGGACGCCCTGGATCTGCACTTCCTGGAAGCCCTGTCGGATAACGACATGCCCGCCAAAAATGTAACTTGGATTTTTGGGGTCGGGCGGAACGACCGCCGCCGGGAACGACTCCATGTACGCATTTCCCTCGCCAACAATATTGATGCTGCGCGAGAGCAGTCCGACTGCCGCCCGCGTGTCCGCGGTCGTGAGATCGGTAAGTCCGGTCGTTCCAGCAAGCCGCGAGCTCAAATTGATCGCGGCGGCATTATGGGGAAACGCGAGCGGCTTGGTGAGCGTAATCGTCGTGCCGACCGCGTCTGCCGCGAGTGTCATCTGCTCGGAGTGCGAAGGCAGATAGTCCGTCGTGGTTACGATGACCTGATCTCCCTTTTTCCAACCGAGTGGTACCGCGCTGTCAATAATTAGCGGGATGGGGGTGGGGGCGGCGGTGGGGGTGGGGGCGGCGGTGGGGGTGGGGATGGGGGTGGGCCCGGCACCGGGGGGCTGAAGTACGGTTCCGATACAGCCTAGTACCCCTACCGCGCAATTGTTCAGCCGCGCCCAGCTAGTGCCAGTGTTGCTCGCAACGACGGTGGTATCGGGATAGGTCGCGCCTTTCAAGCCGTAGAGCCGCAGCGTGGCGCCGTACGATACTCCAAGGACCTTGTAGCCGAAGTAGCCAGGAACAAGTCCGCCCCCGTCGTCGTAGGGTAGGGTGTCATACTTATAGAAGCAGTCGTTGACGCCGCCCGGCAAATCGGGTGTGGGGACGCACGAGGCCGGAGTGCTCTTCGCGTTCCCTCCCCAGATACCAGTAGTGGCGGTGCCGGGCACGCCGCACTGATTTACGCTATCGCTCTTGCAGGTGATGCCTGCTCCGTGTATGCCCTCGTCCTTGCCATAAAGATGAAAGGTCAGGTTGCCGCCGGCGGTGCCGATCGGAACTATAGTCCCCCCAGATCCATCAGAAGCAGCTCCGACCACGCCGGCCGTGAGGCTGCCTTGGTTTTCGATCAGGATCCCGTGCGCCCAGAAATCAATAACCGCATCGGAAAATTGCAGCGAGCCGCCTTTGATGATGTTCACGTCGTGATAGTTATAAGTGCCGGCGTTGACGGTGCACTTGACGTCGATCAGAAGGTCGGCGCCAGTACCCTTCGCCAATACTCCGTCCTTGCATTTGTCGGCGGCAGCGGCTATGCCGGCGGCAGCGGCCAGCGAATGCGGCGCCGCTGCGCAGAGAATCACCACCAGCAGAGCGGCGGCCACCTGCTGCAGCCGCGCGCGAACTGAATCGGCCCTTGATGCTTGCCACTTTGCCAATCGCTCCATCGATTCCCTCCCCGGTGCCCGGATACTCGCGAACCAGCTCGGCTCAGACCTCCGATAGCATATTAGGACGCATAAATTATGTAATTCGTTTATGTCCAGGTCTGTTGCCGTTGGATACAGCATCACGCTGCAAATTACCGTAATTCGTCAGTCACGTCCAGAAACTGTTGCCTTTGGATACAGCATAACGCAGCAAACTCTATAGTCTCCCAGTTACCTGCAGGCGAACTCATAAAGTTTTCTGTAACGGGAGTCGATTTTCGAAAAACAATTTTTAGTGGGGAGCAATCCTGTTGCGGGCAGCGGATGTATTCGGCTCGAATTAGGGCATGCAAGGGATCGAGCAGATTGTGCTACGATTAATGTATTCGATTAGCGCATAGGTGAAGGCATGGCGATTAGTTCTGTGATTCCCTCCCCGATTCTCGAAACGCTCAGGGACTCCGAGGATACCCTGCGGACCACGCTCGCCGAGCTGGCCCAAGACAAACGAAAGCAGAAGCCGAATATCTCGGATCGCAAGCTGGCCGAATATCTGGCCGATCAGATGGGCTACCGCGGCGCCAAGAACGTGGAGGCGCTGGTGGCCTCGCGCGAGCGAATCGCGAAGTCCCGCCAATCCGTGGGTTTGAACAAGTAGCGTTCTCTAATGCCCGAGGTGGCGGCCGAAGAACGCTTCGATCCGCTTCCAACTGTCTTCGGCGGCCTCGGGATTGTAAGCCGCCTTCATCGGGCCGATTTTTCCGATCGACGCGAGGATTCCGCGGTTGCGGCTCATGAAGCTGTGGCCCGCATCGTCGTAAATCTTCACGTCGTGATCGATGCCCATCTCGGTCAGCAGCTTTTCGAGCCTGCGGCCCTGCGGCGCGAATAGCCTGTCCTGACCGCCGTAGCCGCCGAGCACCGGGCATACGCCGCGCAACTGTTCGGTGGTTTTGGGCACGTCGCCGTAGAACGTCGCGGCGACGCTCAGCGGAGTGCGTGCCGCGAACATCAGGGCGAATCCGCCGCCCATGCAAAAACCGATGACTCCGATGCGCGCGGCATCGACCCCGGGCTGCTGCTGCATGAATTTGCGTGCCGCGTCGAGGTCGTGGAACGCGTCGCCCTCGCCGCGATTGAGCGTCATCATGGTGCGCGCGACGCAGGCCAGCCGCATCCCGTCGCGGTCGTAGAGGTCGGGCGCGAGCGCGGCGTAGCCCAAGTCGGCGACCATCCCGGTGATTCGCCGGATGTCGTCGTTGAGGCCGAAGATTTCGTGGATGACGATTACGCCGGGATGCTTTTGCGCATCGGACGGCGCGGCGTACGCAGCGCGCATCGGACGGCCGCCGGCGGCGGGGAAAGTGATGTCAGCGGTGATCATCGATTGGCCTCATAGGGCGTCGCGGGCGTTTCACTTGCGCTTGCCGTTTTTTGCGCCTGCGCCTTTGCCGGCGCGGGGTTTGGCGGAATTTTTCGATCGCGGCCCGGAACCGTAGTCGCCGAACGGATCGTCACGCTCCCGTACCGCCTGCCGAAAGCCCGCCTGTTGCGCGCGCGCCAGGAAATCGAGGCCTTCCTGCGTATGCCGCGCGATTCCGTCGAATAGCGAGCCGACCAGCCGTGAACTCGCCAGGCCCATGTTCTCCGCGGTGTGATTGCATAGCAGCTTGAGCATCTGAAGTTGATTGACCGGCACCTGCGCCATCCGTTCGGCGAGCCCGGTCGCGCGCGCGTCGAGTTCGCCGTCGGGCACCGCTTCGAGGATGAGTCCGATGCGCGCGGCCTCGGGCGCGGGGATTTCATCTCCCGTCAGCAAGTAGCGTTTGGCGCGCTCAAGCCCCATCCGATACACCCACATCGCGGTGGTCGGAGTGCCCCACACACGCGACGGCGGATAGCCGAACGAGGCGGACTCTCCCGCGATTATCAGGTCGGCGCACAGCACCATGTCGGTGCCGCCGCCGATGCACCATCCCTGGACGGCGGCGATGGTCGGTTTTCGCGCGTACCAGAGCTTCATGTACACGTTGACGAATTGCGAGATCATGCCGTAGTCCGCGACCGAGTCCCACACGCGCCCGCGCGCAGGCTCGCCCGATTGCGCGCGGGTGGACCAATCGAGCCCGTAACCGGCGCAAAACGCGGGGCCGTCGGCGCGCAGCAGGATCACGTGGACGCCGTGGTCGGCGTCGGCCTGATCGATGGCGGCGGCAAGCTCGTCGCGCAGTTCGGGCGTGATGGTGTTGTACTCGGCGGCGCGGGAGAGAGTAATCGTGCCGACGCCGTTGCGGGTCTCGATGCAGAGCGTCTTCATGGCAATCGCATATAGCAGAGGAACAAGGGGGAAGGGGATGGGATCACTAAGCTCAATTTGAAGCCCGGCCTCGTACATCGCATTTGCAAACTGCCCAGTGCCGGTGCGAGTCTGAATCAGATTGTTAAAATGGAAATTCCGGTTAATCAGGCTTGTGAAGTGTGGCCTTCGACCCCAAGGGGAGCGGGGCAAGTTTTGACCGCAGTGGCGCCGCGCTACGCTTGAGCCGACAGAGGAGACCGCCATGCAGATGAACGTTAAACCCATCCCGACGCTCGAACCCAGGATCAACGAGATTCGCGCGCTCACAGCGCGGATCGTCAACCGCGATATCCTGCCCAACGAGGGCAAGCTGTGGGCGGGATGGCGCGACGGCGCGACGGAGGAAGAGCGGCGCAGCGCCCGCGAGCTGCGCGACTCGATCAAGGAGAAGGTGAAGCAGGCGGGCCTCTGGGCGCCCCATCTTCCGCCGGAGTACGGTGGCGCCGGGCTCGGCTTCCTCGAGCATGCGTACATGAACGAGGTGCTGGCTTACAGCATGGGGGCGGCGGCGCTGTTCGGCGTGGTCGCGCCCAACTCGGGCAATCAGCAAATTCTGCTCAAGTACGGCACCGAGGAGCAGAAACGGAAGTGGCTGGTGCCGCTCACCGAGGGCAAGATGGAGTCGGGCTTCTCGATGACCGAGCCCGACTCGGCCGGCTCGGACCCGCGCTCGATCAAGACCACGGCGCGCCGCGAGGGCGACCAGTGGGTGATCAACGGGCACAAATGGTTCACCTCGAACGGATTTCGCGCCGACTTCCTCATCGTGATGTGCCGCACGGAAGGCAAGGGCGCCGACAACGGCCGCATGACGCAGATTATCGTGCCCAAGAACACGCCGGGCCTTCGCATCGTGCGCGGCGTCGAGATCTGGGGCCGCCCGAGCGACCATTGCGAGATCGTTTACGACGACGTGCACGTGCCGCTTAGCAACCAGCTCGGCCAGGCCGGTTCGGGCCACCAGGCCGCGCAGGATCGTCTCGGGGCGGGGCGCGTCTATCACTGCATGAACTCGGTCGGGCAGATGTGGCGAGCGTTCGACCTGATGGTCGAGCGCGCCACGATGCGCGAGGTGCACGGCGGCAAGCTCGAGACCAAGCAGTTCATTCAGGGGTTCATCGCCGACTCCTACATCGACATCCAGGCGGCGCGCTTGATGACCATCCACTGCGCCGAGCGGATGGACGGCGGCACCGACCCGCGCACGGACATCTCGGCGATCAAGGTTTTCGTCCCTTCTGCCTACGAGCGGGTGGTTGACCGCGCGATCCAGGTGTGGGGCGCGGCGGGCGTCTCGGGCGATCTGCCGCTGTCCGCGATGTACCAGGGGGCCAGGACGCTCAGGCTCGCCGACGGCCCGGACGAGGTCCACCGGATTCTGATCGCGAAGAACGTGCTGATGCGGTATCACGCCGGCGAGAGCTGGGACTTCGGAAACTGACCGGCAGGGGTGACCTCGGATGGTGGCTTGGTCCTGGTGCGGGAGTTAGACGAACGTTTGAGCTTCGGGGCAACCCCATGTCGGGTCTCGAATGACGAAAGGAGAACAGCATGAGCGAGAAAGAAGAGTTCGAGAAGCTCCCGGAAGGAATGCCGAAGTGGATCAGGGACCATGTGGAGCTCTACCTCTCTGATCCCGAGAGGGCTCACCTCTGGGACTCGACCCTTGGCGGCGGACCGGGCCCGCTGCCGACACTGCTCCTGATCGCGCGCGGAGCGAAGAGCGGGAAGCTCCGGCCACTGCCGCTTCTCTACAAGGAGATGGATGGGAAGTACGTCGTCATCGGCTCGAAGGGCGGCGCGCCGACGCATCCCGGATGGTACGTGAACCTGAAGGCGAATCCGGAGTGCGAGATCCGAATCGGCGCGAAGCGGATGCGCGCGCGGGCGCGGACGGCGAGCGGGGACGAACGAACGCGCGGCTGGGATATAATGGCGGAGATGTATCCGCCGTACCGCCAGTACCAGAAGTGGGCGGGCTCGCGGCAAATTCCGGTTGTGATTCTTGAGCCGATTGGCTCGGCCTGATCGCGAGGCTCGTCGAAGCGGCTCGCTCCTTACCCTCACCGGTGAGACCGATCGCGCGCGCCGCAGTTTGCGAGACGGATGAACCCAAGGCGCGCCGGACCGGCCATTTCAGAAGCTTCGAGGCAATCAAAGCGCGCCTCGCTCCCGCGCATGAAGAAAGTGCAATTGTGGAACTGATTTTGGTCCGGCACGGCTTGCCGGAACGTAGCGTTCACTCTTCCGACCCGCCTCTGTCGGCACGGGGGCGAGTGCAAGCGGAGCGAGTCGGAGCGTTTCTTGCGCGAGAGACTATTGACGCGGTTTGGTCGAGCACCCAGAGGCGCGCCATCGAGACGGCCGCGCCTCTCGCCGCGGCCGTCAAGCTCGACCTTCTGACTCATCCCGGAATCCGCGAGTACGACAGGGATCATACCGAGTACGTCCCGGACGAGGCCCTCAAGCTCGAAGATTACGCTGCCTGGCTCGCTCAGCGCACGGGACGAGGTGTCGAGCTTGGAGCATTTCAGGTGGAAGTAGTCGATGCCATTGAGCACATCATCGGCGAAAATGCCGGACGACGAGTAGCCGTTTTCTGCCATGGCGGCGTGATCAACGTTTGGACGGCGCATGTGCTGCGGATGCCGGTGCGGCTCTTCTTCGATCCAAACTACGCAAGCGTCAATCGGTTTTCCTGTGCGCGCAGCGGCGTGCGCACCATCGTCTCGCTCAACGAATTTGCCCATTTGGGGGACCTCGCTCGACGCGAGATTTAACCTCTGCCTCGCCAAAACCTGATCCTGATCACCGATTGCTCAAGCTGTGGCCAGTACTAAAAGACCCGTGCCCGCAGCGCTGCCCGCACGCGACAACGGAGCGCCCTCTTAATACTGGGTGCAGGGTCAACCCCGGCTCACTCCTGGCTGGCGCGACGGCAGCGCAGTATTAACCGTTGGCAGGGGTCGCGCCCGCCAACGGCGGGCGGCCTTAACATTGGCTGCAGGGGTCACCCCTGCTCAGCCCTGCCTAGCCGATGATCTTGTTGAGCGGGAACTCGACGATTCCGACGGCGCCGGCTTCGAGTAGCTTGGGAAACAGCTCGCGCACCGTGTGCTCGGCGATGACGGTCTCGACCGCCAGCCATTCCACGCCCTTGAGCGCGGCAGACGGGTAGAGGTGCGAGATGGTGGGCGCGGTGATCGACGGCAGCAGCGCGATCACTTTTTCGAGGTTGTCCCTGGCGACGTTCATCTTGATGCCGACGCGGCTGTCGGCGTCGAGCGCGCCGCGAATCAGTATCCCGAGCTGGCGAATCTTGGCCTGCTTCCAAGGGTTGGTCCATGCGGCCGGATTGGCGACCAGCACGGGATTCGAGACGAGCAATTCCTCGACGATGCGCAGTCCGTTGGCGCGGAGCGAGGAGCCGGTCTCGGTGACGTCGATGGCGGCGTCGATGATCCCCTCGGCGACCTTGGCCTCGGTCGCGCCCCATGAAAATTCAACTTGTGCTTTAACTTTGCGCTCGGCCAGGACTCGGGTGACGAACTGCACCAGCTCGGTCGCGATTCGCTTGCCCTGAAGATCCTCGAGCCGCGTGACCGGCGAATCATTGCGCACGCATAGCACCCACCGCGAAGGCGTCAGCGTGGCCTTGGCGTAAACGAAGCTCTCGACCTGATGGAGCGTCACGTTGTTCTCGACGATCCAGTCGCTGCCGGTGATGCCCGCGTCGAGCGAGCCGTCGGCGATGTAGCGGGGCATCTCCTGCGGGCGCAGGATGCGGCAGCTGAGCGCGGGATCGTCGATGGTCGGAATGTAGGAGCGCGAGCCGACGGTGATGCGCCACCCGGATTTGCGCATCAGCTCGAGCGTCTGCTGCTCCAGGCTGCCCTTGGGGATGCCGAATTTCAGGACTTGATCAGCCATGTGCTTTCCCGATTGCGATCAACCGGCCGGCTTTTTGGGTTGATGCCCGTAGCCGGGGCCGTATTTTACGGGATCGACTTTGCGTTGCTCCACGATTTTCCATGCGCCCGCGTCGAGCTTGCGGAAAAAGCACGACTCGTAGCCCATGTGGCATGCGGTGCCGTCGCCGAACTGCTCGACGGCGACTACCAGCGCGTCGGCGTCGCAGTCGATGCGAATCTCGTGGACCACCTGAAAATTTCCCGACTCCTCGCCCTTGCGCCAAAGCTTGTTGCGCGAGCGCGAGAAGTAACAGGCGCGGCCGGTGGCGACCGTCTCCTCGAAGGCTTCGCGGTTCATGTAGGCGACGGTCAGGACGCGGTGGCTCAGGTGATCGACGGCGATTGCGGCGACGACACCGCCATTCTTGTCGAAATCAATTGCCGCCGATGCGGGAGATGCCTTTTCTGCCTGCGTTGCCATTGCCGCCACCGAGTTGAAATAGCGCGAGTGAAAAATTGAAACGTAAATCGATACTTGCGCTTGCGAACCAAGAAGTATCGGTCAAACCCCGGCGCGATTCAATCTGCAATGTTGCGGGGAAATCACTACGCTGTTTTCAATTGATGATAACGCGAGTAGATTACGGAACGATGTCAGACGACCTGTCCAGCCCATCACCTCATTTATCAGCAGAGACGTTCGCGGCTCCCGTGCGACGGCTGGTGAGGCTCTCTATCGTTGCGATTGTGCTCGCCGTGTCGATGCTCGCATGCCGGATTCCGGGCAAGTCGATCGAGTCGGGTTACAAGAACGTCGATCAGTTCAACTTCGACGTCGCGATGGGTCCCAGGAATTACCATATCGAAGGCTACCTGACCCGCAGCGCGGAGAACGGACGTCGGCCCGGACTGCTGGTGCTCAACGGGGGCGAGGGCAACGTCGAGCGATGCGTGAAGATGAGCCAGGGCATCGCGGCGATGGGTATCCAGGTCGCGTGCGTGAATATCCCGGGCTACGGCAGTTCGTCGGGGCCGAGCCGGTTCGTGGGACAGCCGTCGGTGCTGGCCTCGCGCCGCGCGCTGGACATCCTGGCGGGGCGCACCGACGTCGACTCGACGCGGCTGGCCGTATGGGGACTCGGGCACGGCGCGGTCGCTGCGGGCCTGTTGATGGATTACGACTCGCGGCCGCGCGCGCTGATCCTGGAATCGGGATTCTACGATCCGGTCACGCTATGGCCGCGAGCGCCGCTGCGCACCAAGCTCTCGATCCTGCGCGAAGTATGGCCCAGCAAGCGCATACTCAAGGAACGCAGCGTGATCGCCAATTTGCCGCCCAAGCTCGGGTGCAGCGTGCTGATCATGCACGGCGAGCGGGATAATCGGGTGCCGGTGGAACAGGCGGTGAAGCTCGCCGACGCGTTGCGCGTGCGCGGCGCCAAGGTATCGACTCGCTATTTCCCGCAAGCCTCGCACGACCTCGGCAAGCGCGTCGAGCCCGAACTGCGCGCATTCCTGCGCGACAACCTGCTCGATACCAATCGCGCCGCCGCTTCCTGAGCAGCCGCCGCTATCCGATCTCTTTGAGCGCTGCGATCACTTCCTCGGTGTGCCCGTCCACCTTGACCTTGGGGAACACCCGGCGCACTACCCCCGCTTTGTCGATCACGAACGTGGTGCGCTCCACCCCCATGAACTCGCGCCCGTATAGCGACTTCTTCTTGTACACGCCGTAGAGCCGGCACACCTGATTGCCGGGATCGGCGAGCAACGGGAAGTTGAGCCCGTGCTTGGCGGCGAACCTGGCGTGCGAATCGCTCGAGTCCCCGCTGATACCCGCGACGTTTGCGCCCATCGCTTTGAGCGGCGTCAGGTTGTCGCGAAAGCTGCACGCCTCGACGGTGCATCCGGGGGTCATATCCCTGGGATAGAAGTACAGCACCAGGCTCTTCGCGCCGATCAGCTCCTTCAGCGCGACGCTCTTGCCCTCGGCGTCCGACAGCGTGAAGGCGGGCGCCTTTTTTCCTTCAAGCGCGGCGCTGGCGCCCTTCGACGCGGCGGGGCCGCCGGCCTTGGCGCGAGCGGAGGCGGTCTTCTTCGGAGTTTTCGCGGTGGTTTTTTTGGATTTAGCCATGAGATTGATCTACCGGCGTTGCGCGCTTGTGGCAATTTGCACTTTATCGCGGCCGTCTTGAAGCCGCTTTCCGAATTCACGAAACCCCCTTTTTAACAGGGTTTTCTGACCCCTAGTTGACGAGCCTCCAGTCACCCCTTAGACTTGGCCCGCTGACAGTCCCTCTCGATCGATTGCGCCCTCATGGCCGTTTACACCGAGTTAAGCAAACCGTTTCTTAAGGAGCTCGCCGACGATTACGGCCTGGGCCGCGTCGCCGGCGCCACCGGCATTCCGCAAGGATCGGTCAACACCAACTACCTGCTCGAAGCCGCCAAGGGCAAGTTTCTGCTGCGGTTGGACGAGGTCAAGCGCGAGAACGAACTCAAGCGCGAAATCGACTTGCTTTCGTTTCTGCGCAAGCATTCGTTTCCGTGCCCGCATCCGATGCAGGATCGAATGGGGCGCTTTTTTCGCACTTTCAACAACCGCTGCGTGTCGCTGTTCAAGTACCAGGAGGGCCGGCTGCTGCCGCCGGCGCGGCTCAAGCCGAGCCAGCTCGAAACCATCGGCCACACGCTTGGCGATCTCCATGTAATCGGCAAAGCGTACAAGAAGGGAATCGACAACCGCTTCAGTTTCGAGCGCATCGCCGACCTCTACCTCACGGTGCGCAGCCGCCTGCCCAACTATTTCCGCAAGATTTGCCGCACGCTCGACGACGAGATCGAGTATCTGACCCGCTATCTCGAGAGCAAGCTGCCCAAGGGCGTCATCCACGGCGACATCTTCGCCGACAACCTGCTGTTTCGCGGCGAGCGGCTGACCGCGATGCTCGATTTCGACGCCGCATGCCGCGGCAAGTTCATCTTCGACATCGCCACAGCGGTCAACGCGCTATGCTTCGTCGACGGCGCCTACTCGCTCGACCGCTTCCGTTTTCTGCTCTCAGGCTACGAGTCGGTGCGCACCCTGTCGCTGGCGGAATGGGACGCCTTTCCCAACGAGTTGCGCTTTTCCTCGCTGCGCTTCACCGTGACCCGCCTGCACGATTTCTTTCTCCAGCCGGTCGATGGCCACAATCGCGTGGCCAAGGACTTCCGCGAGTTCTTCGATCGCCTGCGGGTGCTGCGCCGCGAGCGCCAGGGCGGGATGGAACCGCTGCTGATGGCGATGGCGACCGGATACGACTACCGCAAGTATCAGAAAGTCAAAGCGACCGAGCGCCGCCAGCCGTGAACTATTGAAACGGTGAAAAACGCGGCCTGACTCGCGCATCCCCGGAGGACTCCCTTGCCTTCAATTCTTGACAGCATCAACGCCGCTGCACCCGCGCTATGGCTCGAGGTTTCTCCACCGCGCGGAGTCAATCCCGGTCCGCTGCTTCGCCGCCTCGCCGCGCTGGTCGGGCACGTCGATGCGATCAACCTGACCGACAACGCGCTGGGCAAGGTCAAGATGTCGGGGCTGGTGTTCGCCGCCGCGATCAAGGGGCGCCTGAAAATCCCGGTCGTGCTCAACCTCTCCTGCCGCGACCGCAACCGCTTCGCGCTGAAATCCGATCTGCTCGGCGCCGCCGCCTTGGGCATCGATGCGATCGTCGCGCTGAGCGGCGACAAAATTCCGCCCGGCGCCGACGGCGTCGCGATCGCCTCGCATGACCTCGACGCCTGCCGTCTGCTCGCGATGATCGCCGACTTGAATCGCGGCGACACCGGCGAGGGCAGGCCGCCCCTGGCCAGGATCCCGTCGATTGTTGCCGGTGCGGTCGCCAACCCAAATCGCAAGAACATCGAGCGCGAGTTCGATCTCCTCGCGCGCAAGGCCGCCGCCGGGGCGCGCTTCGTGATCACGCAGCCGGTGTTCGACGCCGACACCGGGCGCCGCTTTATTGCGAAAGCCAGCAGTCTCGGCGTCAGCACGATGCTCGGAATCCTCCCGGTCAAGCGCGAGGCGATGGCGAACTATTTGATCGACCGCGTCAAAGACTTGAAGGGCGCCCGCGGCTATCTGGACAGATTCGGCGGGATGAGCGAAGAAGAGGTGCGCGCGACTTCGCTGCGCGACAGCATGGCGCTGATGACGTCGTTGGCCGATGAGGCCGCCGGCTTCGTCATCATGAGCGGCGGCGGCCCCTCGCTCGCTATCGAGCTGGCTCTTGAGTTCAGCAACTGGCGCATGGAGACCGGCAAATGAGCCGTATTCGGGCAGATAAGAATCGCGCCGGCCGGGAATTGAAAGTGGAAAAAGCGGACGCCGAAACCCTTTCCCCGGACGACCGCCGCGCCGAGATCGAAGATGCGGTCCGCGTCATCCTGCGCCATATCGGCGAGGACCCCGATCGCGAGGGCCTTAAGCGCACCCCCGCGCGCGTCGCCAGCGCCTACGATTTCCTTACCAGCGGCTACGCCAAGGATCCCAAGGAAGCGATCAACGACGCGCTGTTTGCCGAGCAAGACTACCAGGAAATGATCCTGTGCAAGGATTTGGACTTCTACTCCCTGTGCGAGCATCACCTGCTGCCGTTCATGGGCAAGGCGCACGTCGCCTACCTGCCCAATCGCAAGATCGTCGGTATCTCGAAGCTGGCGCGCTTGGTGGATATCTACGCCCGCCGGCTCCAGGTGCAGGAGCGCTTGACCACCCAGATCGCCCACACGCTCATGGCGGAGGTCCAGCCGCTCGGCGTCGCCGTGGTGATCGAGGCCGAGCACCTGTGCATGCGGATGCGCGGCGTCGAGAAGCAGAATTGCTATGTCACCACGTCGGCGATGCTTGGCGCGTTCCGCACCCACACTGAGACGCGCCAGGAATTCATGCAACTCCTCCGCCACGGCAAGCCGTGACCGGGTCGCGAATGACCGATGCTCAGGCGCTCAGCACGCGCAGCCCAAGGTGGCGCTCGAAGGGATCGAAGTCGCGGTCGCGATGAAGCAGGTCATGGCCCCCGGCGATACAAAATGTCGCGATAATCGTGTCGATGGTGTTGCGAGGCGTCACCCCGCGGGCTCGCAGCGCGCGATGGTTGCGCGCGGCGGCAATCGCGATCTCACGGCCGAGCATCCGCCGAAATTCGAACGCCGCGAAAATCCTTTCTGCTCGCCGAAAGTCGCTCTCGGCCGCAAAGCCCTGCAGCACTTCAGCCATGATCAAATCGCCAATCACCAGCCGTTCCTGGCCAAGCCGGTCGAGCGCGTCAGCTTGGGCGGTGGGTCGGCCGTTGAAATAGTCGATCCATACGGAGGAATCGACCACGATCATCGGCTCAATCTACGGTCGCGGCGCATCGCAGCGAGGTCACCCTCCCAGTGGAGTTTACCGCGTGCCGAGCGAAGTAACCGCTCTTGCTCGGCCAAACGCACCATCAGTTCGAGCCCCCGCTGTACCGTCTCCCGCTTGGTGCTCGCGCCCGATACGCGCATCGCCCGCCTCATCAACTGGTCGTCAATTACGATATTAGTCCGCATGGGGTATCACTTGATGTGTATGTTAGGCCAGATTAGTACACACCACAAGGGCCAATACTGATGCCTGCCAATTACGCACCGCTTGACGCTCTCGGCCAATACGCGCTCCGCTACGTCAAGCCCGGCCATACCATCGGACTTGGCACTGGCCGCGCCGCCAGCGCGTTCATTCGCGCTCTGGGAGCGAGCAGGATTGAAGTTCGCGGCGTGCCGACTTCCACCGCGAGCGAGCAGCTCGGACGCTCGGTGGGAATCCCGATCGTCACGCTGGCCGATGCTGGCAAAATCGACACCGACTTCGACGGCGCCGACGAGGTCGATCCGCGTCTTAATCTGATCAAGGGCTACGGCGGCGCGCTGGTGCGCGAAAAAATCGTGGCCGCGTCGTCGCGCCGGTTCGTCGTGCTGGTCGGCGAGGAAAAAGTGGTCCCGAAACTCGGCCATCGCGGGAGCCTCCCGGTCGAAGTCCTCCCGTTCGGAGTGCCGCTCGCGATCGCTGGGATCAAGGCGCTCGGGATGAAACCGCGAATTCGCCAAAACGGCACGTCGCGATTCGTTACCGACAATGGCAACTTGATTCTCGACTGCGCGCTGACGAAAATTGCCAATCCCGCCCGGCTGGATCAAGACCTGCTGGCAATTCCGGGCGTGGTCGGCACCGGCTTGTTCATTGCGATGGCGGATGTAGTCCTGGTCGCGGAGTCATCGGGCAAAATCCGCGTGCTCAAGCGCTAGCAAGGCGAGTTCACCAGCTACAGATTCCGATTCCCAACGCGCGGCGTTCGGGCACGGTCAGTCGTCCGCTCCAAACAGCTTGTCGGGTACCCTATTGGACGGCATACGTTAGGACAACGTTGGCGTAGACACTGACGTCGGAGGGCCGAATAGGTGCGGATGCCCCCGACGCGGCGATGCCTGCGCGCGCGCCGACCATGCCACCCACGGGCGCGGTCGGTCCAATGTCAACACTCGAGTTGAGCAGTGGTCCTAGATGAACGCCCAGCGCGGCAGCTTCGCCCTGCGCCTTAGACTCCGCGTCCTTGGTAGCATCGGCAATTGCCTTATTTTGCGCGGCCGCCCGATCTCGTAAGAGGAACGTCGCGGAGTTCACGCGAGTGCTGCCGATGCTCGTCGCAATCCGCATCAGTTCGGGCAAGAGATCTATCTGCTTGGACTCGACCAGGACTTCACTGCGGGCAGCGTAACGAGAGGGAGTTGCAGGCCTCTGAATGCCGGTAAGGATGGTCAGAGGGACGGCTCCAGCACCAAGCCTGGAACTCGTTTTGAGCGTCGCTCGATCACCAAGCGTCGCCTTGAGCGCCTGGATCACCTTTGCCGACCGGTCATCATTTAAGCGAACTGCCTCGGCAGCGGTTGAAGCGGTGCTGCGCACTTCATACGCAAGCGTGCTGTGACCCTCGTCGTCATCGTCTGATTCCTGTAGCCTCACGAAATCAGATACAATCGTATCGGTCAACTTTGCCGACTGCTCGGGTGTGATCATCCCCTTGGGAAACACTACCGCGATCTGCTCATCTGCAGAGAAGCCCGTCGGTTGGGATGGCCTACCGTAGTCGTACTGCGGGGTGAGAAAGTAGTTCGTCCTGACAATCGTGCATCGGTCGCCGAGCGTGGCCTTTATAGCATCTGTGGCCCTGGCGACCTCGTCTGCGTTCTCTTGAGTTGCATCGGAAGCCGTGGGGGCTTCGCTATCCACCGAAATGCTGATCGAAACAGTGTCCGCCGCAGCGCGCACCTCGCCGTGACCCTGCGCCTGAATAGTCGGTGGCTTGTTCGCTTTCTGCGCACCGACCGGTGCGGATAGAGCAAGCGTCGAGACTACGAACAGAGCGGTCAAGCGGCTTCTTCTATTCACGGCTTTCCCTCCGGCGCCTTCGTGTTGAGAGACACATTGTTCAATCAGCACATGAGCGGTACTTGATTAATATCAGACAACGAGTCAAAGACGATGGCTCATCTGGTCGATTCAAGTAAGGTGAGTTCACCGGCTACAGATTCCGATTCCCAACGCGCGGCCCGCGCGGACCTGGAAACGATCTATCGCGCCGCCGTTGCCGCGGTCGATCCCGCCCGGCTCGTCGGGCGCGCGATGGACGGCGATTGCCACGGCGCGGATCATGTTCCCGATTTGATCGCGGGCGCGTCGCGAGTCTGGATGCTGGCGGTGGGCAAGGCGGCACTCGCGATGGCGTGCGAGATCGAACGCCGCATCGGCGACAAGCTCGCCGACGCGATCGCCGTCATTCCGAAAGTTCAGCACACGGGCGGAGCGGTGATGCTGTGGCCGGGCTTGCAGATACGCGTCCTCGCGTCGGGTCATCCCGTCCCCGATGAGTCCTCCGAGGCGGCCGCGCGTGCGGCGTGCGAGATGCTGCATCATGCGGCGGCGGACGACCTGGTGATTGTCGCGCTGAGCGGAGGCGCGTCGGCGATGTTCACGTGGCCGGCCGATGGAATTGCGCTGGCGGACAAGATCGCGGTTAATCAAGCGATGCTGAAGGCCGGCGCGCCGATTCGCGAACTCAACATCGTGCGTAAGCATCTTTCGGCCGTGAAGGGCGGACGCCTGCTGCGCCATTGCGGCGGCGCGCGCGTGCTCGGCCTGATTCTGTCCGACGTGCCGGGCAACGACTTGCCGACTATCGGCTCGGGCCTGACCGCCGGTGACTGGAGCAGCGCCGATGACGCGGTCGCCGTGATGAAGCGGCGCCGCGTCTGGGGGCGTGCTCCCGAGTCGGTCCGCGATTACCTGGAGCAGGCGGCGGCGGGCGAAGGGGACCCGCCTGTAAAAAGCAACGATCCGATCCTCGAACGCGTGACTAACGTGATCGTTGGCGACGGCGAGACTGCGCTTGAGGGCACCGAGCGCGCCGCGGCTGCGCTTGGCTATCATCCGGATCGATCCAACGAGCTGCGCGCCGACTCCAACGACGCCGGCCGCGCGATCGCTATGTACCTGTGCCAGCTCACGCGTGAGCGGGTATGCGTCGTCGGATGCGGCGAGCCTGTGGTGACGGTGCGCGGCGGCGGACGCGGCGGACGCGCCCAGCAATGCGCGCTGGCGGCTGCCATCGAGCTGTCGGAGATCGCACCCGGGCGCCGAATCACGGCGTTGTTCGCTGGCACGGACGGAATCGACGGGCCGACCGACGCGGCCGGAGCATTCGCGTCGCCGGGCACGGTCGCCCGCGGCGATCGCGCCGGAGTCAGCGCCGCGACAGCATTGATCCGCAACGACGCGTATAACTTCTTCAAGGCCGCGGGCGGGTTGTTCGTCACCGGGCCGACCGGGACCAACGTCAGCGACATTTTTGCCGCTCTGGTGAATTACTGAAGCAGGGTCAATCGATGACGTTGAACCGTCAAAATAGCCTGGCGAGATTTCGCGGCGAGGAATTCGACCTCGCGGTAATCGGCGCGGGTATCAATGGCGCCGCGGTTGCGCGCGACGCCGCGATGCGCGGCTTGCGCGTTGCGCTTATAGACCGCGGCGATTTCGCCGGCGCCACCTCCTCGCGATCCTCCAAGCTGATTCACGGCGGCTTTCGCTATCTCCCGCAGGGGCAGTTCAAACTGGTATACGCCGCCCTGCGCGAGCGCGAGCGCCTGCGCCATCTCACCGCGCCGCACCTGGTGCATCCGATTCAATTTCTGTTTCCGGTGTATCGTGGGCGCGGCTTCAATCGGTTCACGATGGCGATGGGTCTGACCCTGTACGACCTGTTCGCCGGGATGCCGTTCAAGGAGTGGCACTCGACCCTGAGCGCCGCCGAGGTGCGCGAGACTGAGCCCGCGCTGAGCCGCGACGGCCTGACCGGCGGCGCGATGTACTTCGACGCGTGGGCCGACGACGCGCGCCTGACCTTCGAGAACGTGCTCGACGCGGATATCCACGGCGCGGCGGTCGCCAACTACGCGGCGGTCGAAAATTTCAGCACAGCCGGCGCTAAGATCGCGTCGGCCGGCGTGCGCGATCTGCTCAGCGGCGCCGGCTTTGAGCTTCGCGCCAAGACATTCCTGAACGCCGCCGGCCCCTGGGTGGACGAGATTCGGCGGATGGACGATCCGTTGGCGAAGCCGTGCGTGCGCTTGACCAAGGGCGCGCATCTGGTGTTTGCGCGAACCGTTCTGCCGGTGCGCGAATCGATCGTGCTCGGTGACGAGCGCGGGCGAATCGTGTTCGTGATGCCGCACGACCGTTACGTGCTGGTGGGCACCACCGACACCGATTATCCGGGCGATCCCGCAAGCGTCAGCACCGAGCCGGCCGACGTCGAATATCTGCTCGCGGTGCTGGCCGAGAGCCTGCCGGGGATCAAGCTTAAAAATACCGATGTGGCGACCAGCTTCGCCGGACTGCGCGCGCTCGTCCGGGCGGAGAAGGGGTCCGCTGCGCCGTCGGCGGTGCCGCGCGAGGAGGTGATACTCGAAAGTCCGTCGGGGTTGATCACGGTGGCGGGAGGCAAGTTCACGACCCATCGCGAGATTGCGCAGAAACTCGTCGATCTCGTGATGAAGCGGCTTGCACGTCCGGCGGGAGTTTGCCCGACGCTCGCGACGCCGTTTCCCGGCGCCCGCCCGCTGGGCGCGGTCGACGAGCCGGGCGCCGCTGCCGCGATGAGAAGCATCCCGGCCGATGCGGCTCAAATCCTCACAGCGCGTTACGGGACGCGCGCGCCGATCGTCGCGCGAATTGCCGCCACGCGGCCCGAACTCGCCGTGCCGCTGGCGCGCGGCTGTCCCGCTTTGGCCGCCGAGGTGGTCCACGCCGTCGGGATCGAGATGGTGCATTCGGTCGGCGACTTCTTGATTCGCCGCACGTCGTTGTCGTGGCGTTGTCCGGTCGAGGCGGACGCGGCGGCGCCTGTCGTCGCGCGAATCATGGCGGGTGAACTCGGATGGGATCGCGCGCGCGAAGACGCCGAAGTCTCCCGCTTCAGGCACGAGCAGCAGCGCTTGCGCGCCATCGCCTGAGGGTTCGTGGCGGCGCGGGAATCAATCGCAGACTTGAAAAAACGCGCGGGCGTGGTCGCGCGCGCGCTTGCCAGGCTCTATCCCCAGGCGCGCATCAGCCTCGACTTCAAGACGCCGTGGCAATGTCTGGCGGCGACGATTCTTTCGGCGCAATCCACCGACACCGGCGTCAATCGCGTAACCCCCGCGCTTTTCCGCGAATACCCCGACGCGCGCGCGATGGCCGCGGCGGACCGCCGCCACGTCGAGGAGTTAATCGTCAAGACCGGATTCTTTCGCCAGAAAACAAAATCGCTGATCGGCGCCGCGCAGAAGATCGTCCACGACTACGGCGGCGAGGTTCCGGCCGAAATGGAAGAATTAGTGCGACTCCCCGGCGTCGGCCGCAAGACCGCCAACGTGATTCTCGGGCATATATACGGCAAGCCGGGTTTCGTCGTCGACACGCACGTGCGGCGGCTGACGTATCGGCTGGGATTCACCAAGCGGACGGATCCCGCAAAGATCGAAATCGACCTGCAGAAAATCCTGCCGGCCGGCGATTGGACGGCGTTTTCGATGCGCCTGATTCTCCACGGCCGCCAGGTATGCATCGCGCGCAAGCCGCGATGCGAAGTCTGCGCGGTAGCCACGCATTGCCCGAAGATCGGAGTGCGGACTGCGCCGCGCGGCTAGTGCAGTTCCACGTCGAGCGCGCCCGTGCGTGCGATATCGCCAAGCCATTGCGCGCTCGGTTTGAGCGATCGCATCTGGGTGTCGCGATCGACGGCGACGAGTCCGAAGGTGGGGCGATAGCCCAGGTTCCACTCGAAGTTGTCCAAAAGTGACCAGTAACAGTAGCCGCGAACGTCGATGCCGTCGCGGATGCATCGCGCAACACCGCTCAGCGCGCGGCGGACGTACTCGATGCGGCGATCGTCCTTGTCGGTGCCGATGCCATTCTCGGTGACGATCACGGGAACTTGGGCGATTGCGCTGGCCTGGCGGATGTTGGCCTCGAGCGCCTCGGGCCAGAACTCGTAGCCCATCTGCGTGGTCTCGACGCCGGGTTCCGGGGGCAGGGCGCCGTTGGCGCCGATGCGATCGCGAGTGTAGGTCTGCACGCCGACGAAGTCGTCACCGCGCGCCGCCTCGAAGAAAATATCCTGGCATTCGGCCTTGATGTAATCGCGCCGCTTTTCGCAGCCGGGCATGGCCTGGAGGTCGCCCAGCGCGAGGCAAACTCCCACCGGATATTTGCCGCGCGACGACTTGAGCGCGCCGGTGGCGAGCCGATGCGCCTCGAGCATCGTGTCGCGCGCCTTCATCTGATCGCACATCAGGTACGGCGCGAAGCGACTGGGATCGGCGCCGATGCGCCGCGCCGCCTCGGCGAACCATGGCAGCTCCGCCGGGTCGAATTTCGCCGGCAGCGCGCCGAGCAGGTACTGGTAGGCGCCGAGGTTGGCCTCGTTGATGGTGCAGGCGACGCCGATCAAGTCGCCGAGATGCTTTGCGGCGCGCTCGCAATAGCGGGCGAATCGCTCGGCGGTTTTCTTCTCCTGCCATCCGCCGTCGCCGGCAACCCATTGCGGCGAAGTGAAATGATGAAAGGTTACGACCGGCGTGATCCCGTGCTCGTGGCAGGATGCGAGCACGCGGCGGTAATGGTCGAGTGCGGCGCGCGAGAAGTGGCCCTGCTCGGGCTCGATGCGGGCCCATTCAATGGAAAAGCGGTAGGCGTTGAAGCCGAGCCGCGCCAGCATCGCAATGTCGTCGGCGTAGCGATGGTACTGGTCGCAGGTGTCGCCGGACGGCTCGACGAAGGGGGCGCCGGGGGTATGCTCGAGCAGCCAGAAATCGCTGTTGACGTTGTCGCCCTCGACCTGATGGGCGGCAGTGGCGGTTCCCCAGAGAAAATTGCCGGGAAAAGTGAAACGCTCGGTTGCCATCGCTAATCTACCTTTCGAGATGAAGTATCGATGAAGCTACAGGGAAAGCGGCGATTGCGCCAACCCACGTATTTGAACATCGCGCTCGAAATGCAATAATTCCCCTTCTACTATTCAGTCAAGGCGTCACGTGAGCGGTGAAAATCCGAATCGAGGACATAACGGCGGATGCCAAAGAGATGGCGTTCGCCGAGCCGGAGCAGGAAATCAACCGGATCCTGGCAGATGGACCGATCCGCGAATATCACCTGGAAGGACCGGTGGAAGTGTCGGTGTCGTTTTATCGCGCGGGGACCGAACTGTTCTTCGCTGGCATGCTGAAGACCCGTACCGGGGCCGTGTGCGCGCGATGCCTGGAGGATTTCGAGCTGGCGGGCGATCGCCCGTTTCGCTGCGTGCTGTCACCCAAGGCGATCGGATACGACGACGACAATCTTCGCGCCGAGGACCTGGAATTCTCGCTCTATGAGGGCGAAGAGGTGGACTTGAGCCCGCTGATTCGCGAGCAGGTCCTGCTCGCGTTGCCCACCCGTCCGCTTTGCCGGGAGGACTGCCGCGGTCTGTGTCCGCATTGCGGCGTGAATCTGAATCGCAGCACGTGCGGATGCCGCCTGGAAAAGTTCGATCCGCGCCTGGAAGCCCTAAGGTCGCTTAAACTGCCGCGCACCTGATAAGCTCACCCTCAACATTAGGAAGTAATTCGTCATGCAAGCACCCAAACGCCGTACTTCGCACTCCAAGAAGAACATGCGCCGCGCGCACGATGCGCTCCGCGCCGTCAACCCGGGCGTCTGCGCGTCGTGCGGCGAGCCCGTGATGCCGCATCGCATCTGCCGCCATTGCGGCTCGTACCGCGGCCGCCAGCTCGCCGAGATAAAGGAATAGGCGCGGGCGAGGCACGGCCGTGAAAATCGCGCTCGACGCGATGGGGGGTGATTTGGCGCCCAAGGCGACCGTTGAGGGCGCCGTGGACGCGGCCCGCGACTTCGGCATCGAGGTCGTGCTGGTGGGCGACGGCGAGGTCCTCTCGCGCGAGCTCGCCGATCACGAAACCGCCAACCTGCCAATCCGAATCGAACACGCGCCCGAAGCCGTGGCGATGGACGACTCGCCGCTGGAATCGGTGCTGTCCAAACCGCGGTCGTCGATTCACGTCGGACTCGATCTGGTCAAGCGGGGAGACGCCAGCGCGTTTGTCAGCGCCGGGAATTCGGGCGCAGTGATGACGGCGTCGATGATGATCCTGGGCAATCTGACCAACGTCGATCGGCCCGCGATCGCGGCGCTGGCGCCGACCAGCGAGGGATTCAGCCTGCTGATCGACGCGGGCGCGAATACCGAAGTGAAGCCGATCAACCTCGTTCAATTCGCGGTGATGGGAAGCGTGTACTGGCGGTACGTGCGCAACGTCTCGCGCCCGCGCGTCGGGATTCTCTCCAACGGCGAGGAAAGTTCCAAGGGCACCGAGCTCACGCGCGCGGCGGCCGCGATGCTGGCGCAGATGCCGACCTACGTGAACTACGCCGGGTACGTCGAGGGGCGCGACATCAACCGGGGCAAGGTTGACGTGGTGGTCACCGACGGATTCACCGGCAACGTCGCGCTCAAGACAATGGAGGGATTCTCGTCGTTTCTGCTAGGCGGCCTGCGCGGGGCGTTCGCCGAAAACTGGCGCGGGCGGCTGGCGTATCTGATGGTGCGCAAGAATCTCGCCGCGATGCGCGACCGGGTCGATCCGGCGGAATACGGCGGCGCGCCGCTGCTGGGCGTCAACGGCGTGTCGATCATCGCGCACGGTTCGTCGAACCCCAGGGCCATCCGCAATGCAATTCGAGCGGCGGCCAACGAGCATCTGGTGCATCGCGTGAACGCCGAAATCCTGGAGATTCTTGCCAAGATTCAACCGGTTGGGCCGGCCAAGCCTGCCGCGGGCAAGGGAATCAGGGCGTTGTTCGGCAAGATGCGCGAGCGGTTGCATCGCCGCGACAAGGAAGCCGAGGCGGCCAAGCGCGACGACGCGCACAATCCGCCGGGACGCGATACCGGCTCGTTGCGGGACCGCTCCTCGGAGCACGGCGCAGAGCATCATGCCGACGTGGCCAAAATCGAGCGCGCCAACTACGAATCCACCCACTCCCGAGCGCGCGGCAGCGGCCCCCTTAAGAGCGAGCCGCCGGTCGAATCCGCCGACAGCGGCGCAGAATCGCCGCTGCTCAACGGCACGGCGCCGGACGGGGACAAGCGGCGCAAGTCAGGCGAGTTGCCCACGCACGACGAATCGGATGAGGGCGCGAATTCGGCAGACCGTCCCAAAGACCGTCCGAAGAGCGACTCCTGAGGCACCGGCCCAAGATGAAACTGGCGTTTCTTTTTCCGGGGCAGGGATCGCAGCGGGTCGGGATGGGCAAGGAATTCGCCGATAACTTCCCGGTCGCGCGCGAGACGTTCAAGGAAGCCGACGACGCGCTTGGCTTTGCGCTTTCCAGGCTATGCTTCGAAGGCCCGGAGGATGAGCTGCGGCTGACGGTCAACACCCAGCCCGCAATCGTCGCGGCGTCGATCGCGGCGCTTGGCGTCTATCGCAAGGAAATCGGCGGCGAGCCGGAAATCGCGGCGGGCCACAGTCTGGGCGAATACAGCGCGCTGGTCGCGGCCGGAGCGATCGGGTTTGCCGATGCGATCCGCGCGGTGCGCGAGCGTGGGCGCTTGATGCAGGAAGCGGTGCCGCCGGGGGATGGCGCGATGGCGGCGCTGATCGGGCTCGATCTGCAACAGGTGCGGGAAATCTGCGATGAAGTTTGCGCCGAGGGCAAGCTGGCGGTGCCCGCGAACTTGAACGCGCCCGGCCAGGTCGTTATCGCCGGACATGCAGAGCCCGTCCGCCGGGCGCTGGAGATCGCCAAGGAGCGGGGCGCCTCGATGTCGGTGGAATTGAAGGTCAGCGCGCCGTTTCATTGTCCGCTGATGCAACCGGCGCGCGACGGGATGGAACCGGTGCTGCGCGGGTTACGGGTCGGCGAGTTCAAGTTCGGCGTGATCGCCAACGTCACCGCTGAAGTGAATCGCGATCCCGCCCGGGTGGTGCCGCTGTTGCTCGAACAGATAACCGCGCCGGTAAGGTGGGAAGAATCGATGGGCGTGGTCGCCCGCAGCGGGATCACCGATGCGGTCGAATTCGGCTGCGGCCGCGTGCTGATGGGGATGATGCGCCGGATGTATCGGACGATTCGGGTGCGCCCGCTGGAAGATATGGCGTCGTTAAAAGCGATTTCGCAGCCCGCCCCCGCTGCCAAAACCTGAGTGCCGCCTTGCGCTGGATGCTTTTAGTCCTTATGCTGCCCTGATAATTTAGTTTCCCAGCCGTTACCTCTGGTCTTTGCGGCACGGGGACAATGTTGGAATATTCATTGGCGGCCTAATCACGGCTCGCTGCCAGGAGGAACGACAGCACGATGGCTCAAGACATCGAAACCAAGGTTCGCGAGAAGATAAGCGAGCAGCTAGGTGTGTCCGCCGACGAAGTAACTCCGGAGGCCTCGTTCATCGAGGATCTCGGCGCGGATTCGCTCGATATTGTCGAGCTGGTGATGGCGCTGGAAGAGGAGTTCAACATCGAAATCTCCGACGAGGACGCCGAGAAAATCCGCACGGTCAAGGATGTCGTCACCTATATCGAGGCTCACAAGCACTGAAGCCGCGCGCCTCAACACCCGCTCGTGATATATCGCCAGCTCCGCGGCGCGCCGCCCGCGGGGCGCGGAGCTAGGCCATGCGGTGCCCATTCTGCCGCAATCGTGGAAACCGGGTCGTCGATTCGAGGCTCTCGAGCGACGGCATGATGATTCGGCGCCGGCGCATGTGCTCGGCATGCAAGCGGCGGTTCACCACCTACGAGCGGGTCGAAGAAGCGGCCCCGATGGTGGTGAAAAAGGACGGACGGCGCGAGCCGTTCGACCGCGACAAGATAATCGCCGGCCTCAAGCGCGCCTGCGAAAAGCGGCCGGTCTCGATGGAAACGATCGAGCAGATTGCCAATAGCATCGAGGCGATGCTGGCGGAGCAGGGCGATCGCGAGGTCGCAAGCAGCGCGATCGGATCGGCGGTGATGAACGAGCTGCACAAGATCGACCAGGTCGCGTACGTCCGCTTCGCCTCGGTTTATCGCTCGTTCAAAGATATCGACGAGTTCATGCACGAGCTCGAAGAACTGATCAATCAACGCAAGCAAGGGTCCGCGCCGCACGCCGCCGGTGACAAGAAAGCCGACGCTGCCTCCTGATTCGCCAATGCGGGCGTCGGGCGGGCGACTGGCTCCAGATAAGGCCGCGACTGGGGACGTTCGCTTCATGCGCGAGGCGCTGGCGCTCGCCCGCGAACGGCTCGGCCTGACCTCGCCTAATCCCTCGGTAGGATGCGTAATCGTGCGCGGCGGCAAAGTCGTCGGCCGCGGCGTCACCGGTATCGGCGGGCGTCCGCACGGCGAAACGCAAGCGATTGCGGATGCGGGCGCGCTCGCTCGTGGCGCAACCGCCTACGTATCGTTCGAGCCGTGCGCGCATTTCGGCAAGACGCCGCCGTGCGCGGACGCGATTGCCGCGGCGGGAATCAAGCGCGTGGTTATAGGATGCGTGGATCCCGATCCGCGTGTCAGCGGGCGCGGAATCGCAATCCTGAAACGGGCCGGGATTGAGGTCGCGGGCCCGGTGCTCGAAGACGAAGCGCGAGCCTTGAACGAAGGCTTCATCACGCGGACGGCGCGCGGGCGATCGATGGGAATACTCAAGCTTGCGATGTCGATGGACGGCCGGATTGCGGCTGCAGGCGGCGATTCGCGATGGATCAGCTCGGCGGCGTCGCGTGAACTGGTGCATCGATGGCGCCGCGAATGCGACGCGGTGATGGTCGGCGCGGGCACCGTGGTCGCAGACAATCCACGCCTGACGTGCCGAATCGCGGGCGGGCGCGATCCGGTTCGCGTCGTTATCGATGCGCGGCTGCGCACCGCGCCGGACGCTCGCGTATATCGGGGCCGTTCGCGTGCGTCCGCTATCCTGGTCACCACGCCGGGAAATCTCGCCCGCGCGCGGCGAAAATACGAGCGGCCCGGAGTCGAAGTGATCGCCGCTCCGGCGCGTGATGGCAAGATCGATCTGAGCCGCTTGATGCGCGAGTTTGGGCGGCGCGGATGGTGCCGGGTGTTGATCGAAGGGGGCGCAATTCTGGCAGGGTCGGCGTTGAGCGCGGGCGTCGTGGATCGGGTGGCATTCTTCGTCGCGCCGATAATATTGGGCGCCGGCCTTCCGGCGATTGACGCGATTAAGTCGCGCCGCGTGCGCGACGCGCTAAAGTTTGCCGATCTCTCGGCGCGCCCGGTCGGCGACGACTGGCTGCTGGAGGCCCGCGCCGGCGCGGGAAATCGGCGCACTCACGCCGGCCCGGCGCCACGCACTGGTTAGGTCTTCGAGCCGGTGATAGTATCGCGATCGTTGAGTTGAATCAGATGGCATCGGTTCCTTTTGAAGAAATTTTCTCCGCGATCCGCGACGGAAAGATGGTCGTGATGATTGCGGAGGAGCGCGAGGACGCCGAGGGCGACCTCGTGATGGCGGCCGAGAAAATCACCCCCGACGACATCAATTTCATGGCGCGCGAGGGCCGCGGCGTGATCTCGGTGGCGATTTCCGACAAGCGCTTCCGCGAGCTTGGAATTCCGCTCCAGCCCTCGACCGACAACGGCGATTCCAAGCAGCAGGCGGGAGTGCTGATCGACGCGCGCGAAGGCGCCACCACCGGCATTTCGGCCGCCGACCGCGCGCGGGTGATTTCGGTGGTCGCATTCGACGAATCCCGCCGCGACGATATCGTCATGCCCGGCCACATTTTGCCGCTGATGGCGCTCAGCGGGGGCGTGATGGTGCGAATGGGGCGGGCCGAAGGCGCGGTGGATCTGATGCGGGCGGCGGGGATAAGTCCGGCCGCGGCGCTATGCGCGATACTGCGCGAGGACGGCGAGGCCGCGCGGCTCAAGGAACTGCGCGAGTTCGCGGCGCGCCATTGCGTCCCGATCTGTTACGTCAAGGAACTTGTATCGTACCGCCTGACCAATGAAGTTCTGGTCCGGCGCGTTTCCGAGCAGCCGTTTCCGGTCGCGGGCGGGATGCTGCAGGCCGTGATCTTCCGCAACGTGGTCGATGGCCGCGAGCATCTGGCGCTGATCAAGGGCAATGTCGGCGGCGGACGCCCGGCGCTGGTGCGGCTGCATTCGGAGTGCCTAACGGGCGACGTATTTTCGTCGTCGCGATGCGACTGCGGTGAGCAGTTGCAAGAGGCGCTGGAGCGAATCATGGCGGCGGAGTGCGGCGTGGTGATTTATCTGCATCAGGAGGGGCGCGGAATCGGGCTCGGGAACAAGATTCGCGCCTACGCGCTGCAAGACAAGGGGATGGACACCGTAGAAGCGAATCTGCATCTCGGCTTCGACGAGGACCTGCGCGATTATGGAATCGGCGCGCAAATTCTGCGCGACCTCGGCGTCGGCGAAGTGCAGTTGCTGACCAACAATCCGCACAAGATAGAAAGCCTGCGCCGGTACGGGGTGAGCGTCTCGCGCGTGCCGATCGAAGTCGCGCCGCATGCGGGAAACATCGGATACCTGAAGACCAAGAAAGAAAAACTCGGCCATCTGTTCTCGGAGCTGAAGCTGAACACTTGAGAGAGTATGCCGCTGCTGCGGCGCCTGAAGGCGCAGCTCGCGGCGGTTGAATCGCTATGGGACTAAGACATCAGGGGCGCGAGCTCGCGCTTAAGGCGCTGTACCGGATAGATATCTGCGGCGGCGCGAGCAGCGACGATCTGAGCGCGCTGTTCGAAAGTTTTCCGGCCGAGGAGAGCGCGCGCAAGTTCGCCGTCCAGTTGATGGAGGGAGTGCGCCGCGAGCAGCCGGAGCTCGACCGGCTTCTGGCGGACGCGCTGGAGCATTGGTCGGTCAAGCGGCTGTCGCGCGTCGATCACAACATCATGCGGATCGCGCTCTACGAATTGCTCAGGATGGAGGACATCCCGGCGCGGGTCACGATCGACGAGGCGATCGAGCTGGCGAAGTGCTACGGCGACATGGAATCGGGGCGCTTCGTCAACGGAGTGCTGGACGAAATCGCGGGACGGTTGGGGCTCAAGCAGAAGGGTGAGGAAACCACGCAATCCAAGGCCGAGTAGGCTGCTCGGCTTCGTGCTCGCCGCAGGGCTGTGCATTTCGGGGTGCGGCTATCACTTCGCGGCATCCGGCGATGCGCTCCCGCAGGGCGCCCGGACGATCTACGTCGCGCGCTTCGGTAATACCACGCGCGTGACCGGAATCAACGACGAGTTCATGCGTTACATGAAGGACGAAATCCAGCTGCATCACAGGCTCAAGCTGGTGGATAGTCCGGACGATGCCGACCTCGAGCTGGCGGGATTTGTCAGGCTCGTTACTCAGGCGCCTATAGGCTTCAACACGGTGTACGAGCCGACCACCTACCGCAATAGCGTGAGAATCACGGCGGTGCTCAGGGACCTACACACGAAGAAGACGATCTGGAGCACGGGCAACGTCGGCGGCGGGCAGCATGTTCCGGTCGTAGCGACGAGCATCGTGACCACGACGCCAGGTTTCTTGCAGGGAAACCTGCGCAGCGGCGATATCTCGCAGATGTCCGATATCCAGATTGCGCAATCGGAAACGGCGACGGCGCGCGACGTGATGATGCAGCGGCTCGCGCAGAACCTGTACACCGAGATGGCCGAGGGCTTCTAGCCGGGCGCCGCCCGGATGGACGATACCGCATGCCGCTCGAAACCGCGCTGGCGTACCTCCGGGGAGCAGGCGCGCAACGCCAAATCCCGCCGGTGGTGGTGATCTTCGGTCCGCACGCATTCCTGCGCGAATACGTTCTCGATTCAATCGTTCGCAAGCTGGTGGGCGATGGATGCCAGCATCGCAGTTTTCAGATCGGCGCGGGCAGCGATTACGCCGCCGTGCTGGCCGAGCTTCGCGCTCCCGATTTGTTCGCACCCAAGCGCGCGATCGCATGCCGAATCCTGCGATCGCGCCGCGACCTGTCGGAGACTGCAGAAAAGGACGCCGGCGCCCCCGCCTCTGCGAGCGCCGGCTCGGAGGCGGCGCTGGTGGCGGCGATCGAGACGGCGCGCGGCCCGGGTCACCTGATTTTGCTCTACGAAAAAGACAACGCGCCCGCGAAGATCCGCCGCGCCGCGGAAAAGCCGGCGCTGCTGGTGAATTGCATGCGTCCGTTCGACAATCAACTGGAGCAGTACGTGAACGCATTCGCGCAGTCGCTTGGATTAAAAGTGTCGGCTGCCGCTATCGACCTGATTATTTCACGTCACGGCGGAGATTTGGCCGCCGTCGCCGGCGCGCTGGGCAAGGCCGCAATCTTCGTCGAGCCGGGCGCGGCGGTGCAGCCGGACGATTTGGACCAGGGTGCAAGGCGGATGCCCGAAGCGTTCGAGCTCGCCGACAGTCTCGCGCGCGGCCGCGGCTCGGCGGCAATCGCGCAGTTGGGCCGCGCAATCGCGCTCGGGCGCGACGTTTTCGAAATCCTCGCGGTGGAGATCATACCGATGATGCGCCGCATGATGATCGCGGCCTCGATGATCGCGGCGCGAAGAAGCGACGGGGACGTCGCCGCGGCCATGGGGCTGGCGCCGCAAAGCGGCCTGGCGACCCGCGCAATCGAAGGCGCGCGGCGCTTCGGCTTGGCCCGCCTCGAACGGGCTTACTGGCGCGCGTGCGCGATGGATGCGGGATTCAAGAACGGCGCGATCAAGGAGCGCGAACAAGCGCTAGCCGGATTGATCCTCGATCTGATGAACACGCCCGGCTAGAAGCCGCTGCCCCGAGCGGGCGGCTTACGCTTCTTTCTTGCCGAACTTGCGATGCAGGCTGGACGACAGCCGTGCAACCTTGCGCCGCACCGTGTTGCGATGCATCGTGCCGCTGGTGATCGCCCGGTACAGAACCCTGGTGGCCTGCTTGAGCGCTTCGCGCGCCGCGGCTTCGTCGCTGCCCGACGCGATAGTTTCCGCCGCCGTCTTGGCCAACGTGCGGGCACGGGTCTTGACGACGCGGTTGCGCTCGGCGCGCTTAATGTTTTGCCGATGGCGCTTCTCGGCCGATGGATGAACTGGAATATGAGGCATAACCAGTCATTTCTAACAGTGCGCGAGCGCCGTAGCAATACGCCCGTTCAATTCATCGCTTCAGCGCCGGCCGCCGGCACGCGCCGCAGCTTTCGCTTCGTTCCACAGGGCGTCGATTTCCGGCGGCGTCATCGCCTTGAGATCGAGCCCGCGCGAGGCCGCGATTGCCGCGACCTGGTCAAATCGCGCGACGAACTTGTCGCAGGCGGCGCGCAGTGTCTCTTCGGCGTGCGTCCCGATGAAGCGGGGCGCGTTGGCGACCGCGAGCATCAGGTCGCCGATTTCCTCGGCGGCGCCGGCGGTGTCGCCGCGATCGAGCGCATGCTCGATCTCCTCGATTTCTTCGCGGGCCTTTGCCAGCACCTCGCGAATGTTGGCCCAATCCATCCCGGCGCGGCGCGCCTCCTCGCCGAGTTTCTCCGCGCGCATCGATGCGGGCAGGCCGCGCCCGGCGTGCGCCAGACTCATCGCGCCCTGCGGATGCTTGCTCGCGCGTTCCCGCTGTTTGATCTGACCCCAATTTTCAAGAACCTGCTCGGCGGTATCGGCGCGTGTTTCGCCGTAAATGTGCGGATGGCGCCGAATGAGTTTGTCCGCGGCGTTTTGCAGGCAGGTGGCGATACCGAACTCTGACTGTTCGCCGAGTATCAGTGCGGCGAACAGGCATAGCACCGTCAGGTCGCCGAGTTCCTCCGCGACGTCGGGAAAGTCGGTGCGGGCGATCGCGTCGGCCACCTCGTACGCTTCCTCGATCAGATGGCGCGGGGTGTCGGCGAGTTTCTGTTCGCGATCCCACGGGCATCGCGCGCGCAACTCGGTAACGACCGCGAGCAGTTTCGCAAACGCCTGCGCTGAACGGGTGTCATCGCTCATGGCGCTACACCGTGACGATCGATTCGAGCACTTTCTCGGTTAAGAAGTGTGACAGATCAACCAGCCCCTCGGCCGTGATTTCGTGGCCGCAATCGTACTCGCGATAAGTCAGCGGAACCTTCAGGGCGCGGAGCGAATCCGCCGACGAGCGCCCGCGCGCGATCTCGATCATGTCGTCAGCGCGGCCATGCTGAACCATCGTCGGCAGCGCTTCGAGCGCGGTGGGATCACTGACCTCATCCTCCAACTCGGGCGGAAAATAGGTCGAGAGCGCAACCAGAGCCGCGAACTTGGACGGGTTTCTGAGCGCCAGCCGATACGCCATCATGCCGCCCTGGCTGAACCCCAGCACCACCAGTTTTTTCTTGTCCACCGGATAGTTTTGCAGCGCGGTATTGAGAAACCCGGTGAGCATCTTGTTTGCGTCGTCGATCGCGGCGCGATCGGGTGAAGCGCCCATCCGAATCGGAAACCAGGCGTAGCCGCGGGTGGGACCGATCGGCACCTCCATCGGACCCTGCGGGCAAATCACCATGAAGCGGCCGTCGGCGATATACGGCGCGAGTCCCAGCAGGTCGAGCGCGCTGGAGCCGAACCCGTGAATCGCGACCAGCGTTGGATGAGGTCCGTCGCCGGCGGGCTCGTACACGGTATGGATCAGTCGCATCGATGCGTTCTCCTTCGCGGCAGTTTCGCATCATAGACTGCGGCCCAATCGCCTCGCCAGCCGGCTTGCGGGCGCGCAGGCTGCCGGTTGCCGTCCGCGATCTCGCGCCCGCGGCTGTTCATCGCAGCCTCAATAACCGCTATCTTAACGGCGCGCGATATGGGCAACAGCAGGAAGATCGGGCGTTGAAGGTTGCGGGCGACAGGCCTTGGCGGCGGATTGCGGAGGCGCGATTTTTGCGCTGGGCCGTTGCCGCGTTGGCGATATTTTCGATCGCGGCCGCATCGGCTCCCGATGCGCCCAGTGGGAAAGTGCCGGGATTCATTGCCGGTGCGATTCTGATCGCGCTGGTCGGCTACGCGCTGCTCGACTACCTCCGCCCCCTCATCGACGATCGCGACTCCGGGCTTACAGCCGCGTTGCTCGTGCTGGGCGCCCTGGCCGCGGTGAAGCTCTTGCTGATGCCGCTGTTTCCCGGCTTCGGCCCCGACGTTGGCGATTACCAGGCGTGGGCGGGCCAAATCGCGACCTTCGGTCCCGCGCATACCTATCAGCAGGGATTCTTCCTCGACTACCCGCCGGGCTATCTGTACGCGCTATGGGTCGTGGGGCTGATTGGGCATGCAGTGGGCGCGACGGGAAATGTTTACCGGGTCATAATCCAGAGTCCCGCGATCGTTGCCGACTTCGCGCTGGCGCTTTTGATGTATGCCTTTGTGCGGCGCGGCAGCCGGCCCGGGATGGCTCTGGTCGCGATGGCGATGGTCGCGCTGAATCCGGCGCTGCTGTTCGACACCGTCGTCTGGGGTCAAAGCGATTCGGTGATGACGTTCGTCATGCTGCTCAGTATCGCCGCGATTCTCAGCCAGCAGTACGAAATCGCATGGGGACTGGCCGCGATTGCGGTGCTGGTCAAGCCGCAGGGATTGATGATGCTTCCGGTGCTCGGCGTCTGGACGATGCTCGAGGCCGACTTCGCGACGTGGTTCACGTCGGGAGCCGCGTTTATTGCGGTCGCGATGATCGGCATCGCGCCCTTCCAAATCGGACGCGAATGGAACTGGATCATCAAGCTCTACGGTTCCACCGCCGCGTACTATCACGAGACTTCAGTCAACGCGTTCAACCTGATGGCGCTTATCGGCGGGCTGCGCCAGGCGGATTCGGGAACCTTTGCGGGCGTGTCGTACTTTGCGCTCGGGATGAGCCTGCTGGTGCCGCTTTACGGATTCATTGCGTGGGTCTTGTGGCGCGGCCGCACGCCCACGCGCCTGCTGTTCGCCTCGTTCCTCGCGATTTTTGGATTCTTCATGGTTGCGCCCAGGATGCACGAGCGGTACTGCTACGCGGCGATCGCGCTTGCGGCGCCGCTGGCTCTGGAAGCGCCCGAGATGCTTGCCGTCTTCGCAATCATCTCGCTCACCGGCTTGATCAATTTGGCCTACGTCCTGCACACGCTTAACACCGTGGTGTTCCTGGACGGGCGCGACGGGCTCGCGATGGCGACCTCGCTGCTCAACGTGGGCGCGCTGGCGATCGCCGTTTACTACGGCGCGACGCGCCTGCAGGGCGAAAGCGGTGCCGCCAGCGCCGTCGCTGCGTTCTTCGAGAGATTCGCAACGCCCCGGCCTGTCCAGGACTACGTTCCGGAACCGGCGGCCGCGCCCGCGCCCCCGTGGATCGCAGCCGATACAATTATCATCTCGGCGCTGTTAATCCTGGCCGCAATTACGCGCTTCTGGCACCTTGGGCATCCCGCCGAGATTGTGTTCGATGAAGTCCATTTCGTCGGCCAGGCACGCCACTATTTGCACGGCGAGTCCTTCCTCGATCCCCATCCGCCGCTGGCCAAGCTCGTGATCGCCGCCGGCATCCTCCTCTTTGGCGATCATCCGTGGAGTTGGCGGGCCGGCAACGCAACGCTCGGGACGGCGCTCGTGGGAATCACCTACCTGCTCGGGCGCCGGATGTCGGGCTCGCGGCTGGTCGGTGCGCTCGCGGGCGCGATCATCCTTTGCGACGGAATGTATCTGGTCGACTCGCACTACGCCGTAATCGACATTGTCTATCTCACCTGTGCGGCAGCCGCGTACCTGCTATTTTTCAAATTCGCGCAAGCGCCCAATCCGGGCGCGCGCCGGCGCATCCTGCCATGGATTGGCCTGGTGCTGGGGCTTTGCCTGGCAAGCAAATTCTATATCCCGGCGATAACCTTTCTGCTGGTGATCGGTTTCATTCTCTATGTGCTGGCGAGGGACCATCCCGTCGCCGCGCCGGTTGCTGCGCCGCCGGTCGAGCCAAAGGCGAGCAAGAGCCAGTCACCGGTCCCGATTGGAATCGAGTCCTTCGGTTGGCCCGAGGTCGTCTTTACCGCGCTGATCTGTATCGTCCTCGGATTGCTGCTTTTCATTCTCGGCGAAACGAGCGAGCGGGCTTTTCTGATCGTTTTCGCAGTGTTGGCAGTGCGGGCTGCGGAGATCCTCTGGCGCAACGGCTCGTTGCGGATGCGATCGATCGCGGGCCTGCTCGAACCGATGAGCGTTGGCGCAGTCCTGCTCGTGGGATCGGTCGCCGCGATTACATACCTGGCGGTGTTCTTCCCGCACTACTGGCTCGGCTGGTGGGGCGGAATCTCGGACCTGTTCTCTTACTACAAGGACATCGTCTGGTACGAGAAGAGCGTCTCGTCCGCCACCCATCCGTACTCGTCGCCGTGGTGGAGCTGGCCGCTGATGCTGCGGCCGATCGCCTACTGGCAGAACTTCCCCAAGACCGGCGACGTACAAACCGTGTGGGGCGGAGGAAATCCGCTGCTATGGTGGGGCGCGCTGACCGCGATCACGATCACCGCCGTCAGTGCGATCGAGCGCCCGAGCCTGACCCGCTCGTTTCTCGTCATCGGCTATCTCAGCTACCTGCTGATCTGGGCCTGGATCGGGCGCACGCTCTTTCTCTACCACTACATGGCCTCGGTTTACTTTGGATACCTCGCGCTGGCGATTCTGCTCGCCGAATGCTTCAAGGAGCGCGCCGAGCCTTGGGAGCATCTGGCGCTGTTGCTGACGATGACGCCGGTGTTCTTCCTCGGGATGCCGCCTAAGTGGGGATGGATCACTTTCATCGTCGTAATCGCCGGGTACGGCTATTCCCTGCTGAGGACCCGGTACGCGGGCCGATACGTTGCCGGCGTGTTTGCGCTCGTCGCGCTGGTTCTGTTCGTGTACTACTTTCCAGTTTGGGTCGGCATGCCGATCAGCCGCGACGGATACTATGCGCGGATGTGGCTGTCAGCCGGGGGACTGCGCAGTTGGATATGATCGCTTGCAGGGCTTCGTATCGTGGCCGCCGCGCGATTTTGCTCTGCGCAGTTTTTCTGAGCGCAGTGCTTGCCGCCGCGCTATCCGCGCCGCGCCCGGCTGCAGCCGAGCAGAACCTGCTGCTCAACGGCGACTTCGCCAAGGGCTCCGAGGATCAGCCCGATTTGTGGCGTACCGAGGCCTGGATTAACAAGCCCGATACCTTCACCGCCCATTGGCATTCCTACACCGACAAGCCCAACGAGCTGGAGGTCGATAACCTCCAGGCCGACGACGCGCGCTGGATGCAATCGCTGACCGTGCAGCCGGGATGGTATCAGCTGAGCGTCGATGTCCGCACCGAAAATGTCGGCGCCAAGGAAAGCGGAGCGTCGATTTCGGTCATGGAAGACGGCATCATGTCGGCCGACATCCACGGCACCACCGGCTGGCAGCGCGTGAACCTGTACCTCAAGGTCGGGGGTCACGGCGCGGACATCGACGTGGCGCTGCGGGTGGGAGGATTCGGCAGCCTCAACACCGGCAAAGCATTCTTCAGAAATGCGTCGCTGGTCCGGATTGACGCGCCGCCCCCCAAAGCCACGCCTACTTATGACTTGCTGGCGATCCGGCAACAGGGCGCTCCGGCGCCAATCGGCTCGCCGATCTCGCTGGTGTTCACGCTCGTGGCCCTGGCGGCGATCGCATGGGCGGGCTGGCGCATTTTCGGCGACGACGACTTTCGCATCTTCAATGTATTTCGCGCCGCGATTTCCGAGCGCCTGAACAAGCGATGAACTCGGGCGCTGCAAACTCGCCGCGCGCGATCGCCCCGGAAGATCGCACTGGCCAAATCGAGACTGCGGTCTTCCTCATCCCCTTCATCACCTACGCCTACTTTTATCAGGGCTCCGACCAGAGCATTGCCTGCCGCTTCGACCTGCTGCGCTCGATGCTCGAGAAACGGGTGCTCTGGATCAACGATTTTTGCGGCTTCAACACCGCCGACATCATCACCGTCCACGGCCATATTTATTCCGTCAAGGCGCCCGGCACCTCCTATACCGCGTTGATTCCGTGGCTCGTTTTCCGATACGCGCTGCAACCTCTGAGCGCGGCGCACGAGCTGCTGTACTGGGCCTTTGTCACGTACCTGACCACAGTGTTCACCACCGGGCTGCTGATCTCGGCGCTGTGCGTCGTGATGTTTCGCTTCGCGCGATTTCTCGGCGCCGGCGAGGGCCGCGCGGCCGGCGTCGCGCTGATTTTTGGCCTCGCGACGATCGCATTTCCGTACGCGACCGAGCTCACCGGCGAACCCGTCGCCGCGGTATGCGTTTTCACCGCGTTCTACCTGCTGGCGACGTTCGATTCCCGTCGGTCGTGGATGCGCGCGTTTGCCGCCGGGTTCCTGGCGGGATGGGCGGTGCTCAACGATTACCCGGTATTCCTGGTCGCCGCCGCGATCGGAATCTACGCGCTGTTCAAACTGTCCGGCTGGAAGTATCTTGCGGCGTTCTCCGCCGGCGCCGCGATCACCGTCGTAATCATGCTCGCTTACAACTGGGGCGCCTTCGGCAATCCGCTGTTCTTCAGCTACCAGGCGTTCAAGCTCTCGCCCGCCGAAAATCGTCAATTCCCCGAGCAGGCGGCCGGATTCGTCGGCCTGACCTATCCCAGGGTCCGCATCCTGTGGAACGTGCTGGTCGATCCGCAGCGCGGATTGTTTTTCTGCAACCCCGTGCTGTTGCTCTCGATCGCCGGCGTGGGTTATTTCGCGCGGCTCAGGCGATGGCGCGCGGAATTCGTCGTCACCGTCTATTCGTTCGTGGTGCTGTTCCTGTTCAACGCCTCGTACGGCCAATCGATCGTATCGTGGGGAGGGGGGACGGCGACCGGGCCGCGGCAGATCGTCGCTTCAGTTCCCTTCATGGTTCTCGCGCTCGCCTTTCTTCCTGCTGCGTGGGACTGGATGCTCGGCGCGATCGGCGCGCTGTCAGCCGCGATCATGCTGATGGCGACGGCGACCAATCCGCATTTTCCCTACGAATATGACAACCCGGTGCGCGACTTCGCGCTTCAGCAATTCATGCGCGGCGACTTCGCCACCAACCGCGACGCATTCTTCGGCGGCGGCATGATCATCCGCGACTCGGTCGCCTTCAACCTCGGCAAGCTCGCCGGACTGCCGGGCCCGTTTCAGCTCTGGCCGCTGGCCGCGGTTTGGATCTTCGGCGTGTTGGCTCTGTCGGAATCGCTCGAGCTGTGGGGAATCGGCGGGTCGCGCGGCTTGAAGCAAATCGCGGCGGCGACCGGGATCGCGGCGGTGTTCCTGCTCTCGATGAGCCAGCGAATCATGCAGCCGTTCGTGGCTCGCGCCGACCACGGATTGCTCGGCAGGTACTACGTGGGCGAGCGATGCGCCGAGTATCCGCCGCATATTGTGCGAGTCGATCGCCAGCTCGACTTCGACGATATCGCCGAGATGGGCGCGATGCCGTTTCCGTCGTGCGACATCTGGCGCGGCGAGCTGATCGCGCCAAAGACCGGCGAATACGAGTTTGCGATCGACGTCGACGATTCGGGATGGGTCACGATCGACGGCACCGATGTGATTCGCGATCCGGGCCTGGTGAACAAGGGTCACGACGCGGGCCGCATCCAGCTTACCGCGGGGCCGCATCAGATCGAGGCCGGCGAGCGAAATGTCGGCGGCGGTTCGTACCTGCATCTGTATTGGAAAATTCCGGGCGCGCCCGACAATCAGATCGTCCCGGCCGCAGCGCTAATTCCCGAGCGCCCGCCAGCTAGCAAATGGTAGCGACACCGCATTTTTGCAGGTCGCTCTTCAGGTTGATCCATCGCTATTAATTTCGTCGTTCTAGGAATTGACGTGGCATAGGGCTAGTCTCTACCAACTTTTACGGGGACTTGGTTTCTGAACATTCCGGGCACGCTCGTGGGGCAGCGGCCCGGTAAAAACTGGAGGGGACCCAAATGGACAGTCAGATCTGCGCCTTGAACGAACGAGTCGCGCGGCTCGAAAAGGCTAATCGGGCGATGAAGGTGGTCGTTGCCGTCGCGGTGCTTGGGATGGCCGCGATGAGCTCGACTCCGCAGTTGCTCGCCAAGACGGTGAAGAAGCTGAAAGCCTTCGACGCCGGGGTTATCAACGCAGAGCAGATCAACCTGGTAAACGGATCCGGCCAGATCGTCGCCGTACTCGGCACCAGCAGCAGCGGCGCCGGGTTGGTGTTCGTCGATCAGTTGGGCAGGTGGATCCTGGCGCTGGGCGCCAGCGACAACGGAACCACGAAGACCGCCGGTCTGGCATTGTACGACGGCAATACGGTGCTGCCGGGAAAGGGAGTGACTCGCGCCACGGTCGGAATCAGCAAGGATGGTGCGGGCTTGGTTGCGCTCAATGGCGAGGGAAATCCGGCGCTGACCAGCGGCGTCAGTGCCGACAGCACCAGTGCCGGCTCAATTGTATCGGATAGCAACGGGTATGCACGTGCCGGTTTCGGAAATGCCTCAAACGGCTCGGGTTTCTTTGCGACCGATTCGAACAACGTGACGCGCTACGTGGCCGGCATCACGCCGGGCGGAACTCAGGCTGGATCGGTCACCTACGACGCGACCGGCAAGCCGCAGCTCGAGCTCGGCGGAGTCGGCGACGGCTCGGCCAACGGGATGCTCGCGCTCGACGCGACGGGCCAGGATCGGCTCGACGCCGGCTATTCGAGCACTGAGGGCGGCGGCGCGCTGGTCAAGGATTCCACCGGAAGCGTGATCTGGACCGCGCCCTGACCGCAGGGAGGATTTCCCGTCTTCGGTTCACTCGGAACCGAAGACGGAATTCTGACATAGCCCGGATTCAAGGGGCCGCATCGGCTTGAGGCCGGCGAGCGAGATATCACCGCCGGCTCCTGTCGGCGCCCGTTCGGGAAATCCCCCGCGCCGGACAATGAAATCGTGCCCGCCGAAGCGCTAATCCCCGAGCGCCCCGGCACCTGGCTTCCGACAGATAACGCATGCGTGGTACGCTGCCCCGGCAGTAGGGACATACGCCTTTTTCGGGAGCTGATATGCCGCTGTATATGGATGTCCACAACCTGCAGGGAGCAACCACGACGCAGCTTGACCAGGCACACGTCGCTGACCTCAAGGAGCAGGGGAAATACGGCGTCAAGTATCTCAAGTACTGGTTCAACCAGAACCACGGCAAGGCATTCTGTCTCGTCGATGCGCCCAGTCCTGAGGCGGCGCAGTTAGTGCATCGCCAGGCACACGGGCAGGTCGCAGAGAGAATTATCGAGGTCGAGCCCACGCTCGTCGAGGCATTCCTCGGCGCAGCGGAAACCGACCCGTCAGGAGCAGTCGTCGCGCCTGGTGGCGCCGGCAACGAGCGCGACCCCGCAATCCGGACGATTCTCTTTACGGATATCGTCGGCTCGACCAACGAAGCCCTAGGCGACGATGCGGGCATTGCTCTGCTAGACGTCCACAACACTATCGTCCGGGACGCTCTGGCCGCGGAGGATGGTCGTGAGGTCAAGCATACCGGGGACGGCATCATGGCGTCTTTCGTATCGGCCGCGGCCGCGGTCCACTGTGCAACCCGGATTCAGCGCGCCTTGGCCAAGCATCGCGAGGAGCACACAGAGCGTCCGCTAAAGGTTCGGATCGGCGCCGCCGCAGGGGAGCCCGTCGAGCGCGAGCACGATCTCTTCGGAGCGACGGTGCAACTGGCCGCGCGGCTTTGTTCCCATGCCGAGCCCGATCAAATTCTGGTGTCGAACGTAGTTGCCGAGTTGTGCCTTGGAAAGGGTGTGCCCTTCAAAGACCTGGGAGATGTCTCGCTAAAAGGTTTCAGCCGCCCGATCCGAGTTCAAGTTGTCGATTGGTCCGTCGCGGCATAGAACGCGGCGGCAATCCCATAGAACCCTTATGGCTTGATGTTCTGGTTCAGGTGGAACAAGTTGCCGGGGTCGTACTTTCTCTTGATCGACACCAGCCGGGCGTAGTTGCCTTTGTAGTTGTCCCCGATGCGGCTCTGGTCGTCATCGGCCATGAAGTTGACGTATCCGCCGGCCAGTGAGTGGGGCTCGAGCGCCTTGTAATAGTCCTTCACCCACTTGATGTTCTTTTCATTGTCGGCGGGATCGGGCCACATGCCGGCGATCACTGTCGCGAACTTGGCCTCGCGGTAGGCGAACGCAGTTGCATCTGCGGAGACACGGTTGCAGGCGCCGTTGATCGGATAGATGTGCACAGTCGAATTCACTACCGGCACCTTCGGCCCGAACTGCGTGTGTGCCGCAATCGCGCCGTCGGTAAGCTCCGTCGCAAAAGAGGACTTCCAATAGTGCTGCAGGCCCGGCGGGAGTAGGGGGTCGAAAAGGCTGTTCATCGCGTAGAAGGGCATCGGTGCAACCATCTCGGCCACGGTTGGCGCGGGCTTTCGCATCGCCGCCATCTGGCTCTGGCCGTCCTTGGGCGCGCCGGCCCAGCAGGCAACGATCGCACAGAACGTCTTGCCGTGTTCCTTCTTTGGGATGAATGGTAGCGGCGGCGCGATCTGAAACGCCGGGAACAGGCCCATCTCCTCCGGCGCTGTCGCCACGTAGTCTCGGTAGAAGCTGAGCACGTCGCGCGCCTTGTCGATCGGATAGAAGAAGAGGCCTGCGACGACATCTTTGACCGGGTGCAGTTGGAACTCGAACGATGTCACAACGCCGAAGTTGCCGCCGCCACCCCGCAGCGCCCAGAACAGGTCGGCGTTCTCCTGCGCGCTTGCGACGACGAATCGCCCATCGGCGGTGACAACGTCCGCGGAAAGCAGGTTGTCGGCCGAGAGGCCAAAGCTCCGCGACAGGTAGCCGATCCCGCCGCCCAGCGTAAGGCCGGCAATCCCGGTGCTCGCGATGATGCCGCCGGTTGTCGCCAGTCCGAACGCGTAGGTGGCGTGGTAGAAGTCGCCCCAGGTGCAACCGCCTTCGGCTCGCGCGGTCTGCCGGTGGGGATCGACGCGAACTCCGGTCATCATTCCGAGATCGATCACGACGCCGCGGTCGCAGGTGCCGAAGCCGGGCACGCTGTGCGAACCGCCTCGCACCGCTAAATCGAGTTTATTCTCGCGGGCGTAGTCGATGCCCGCCGTCACGTCGCCGACGTCGCGGGCCCTCACGATGACCGACGGGCGCCGGTCGATCATCCCGTTGTACACTTTGCGCGCCTCTTCGTACCCCGCGTCGCTTGCCGTTATCACCTGACCACGGGCACGCTCTCGCAACATTTCAAGCGTCGGCTTTCCCATAGCGGCAACTCCTTTTCCGGGCGAATTTAGCCAACGGTGCGACCAAGAGATAGGGGCCTCAAACGGCGCGGGGGCGGGTCTCAATGCGACGGGGGAGGGGGCGGCGGACTGGGCGTGTTGGAAAGGTCGGCGAGCGAGATATCGCCGCCGGCTCCTGTCGGCGCCCGTTCGGGAAATCCCGCCGCGCCGGACAATGAAATCATCCCCGCCTCGGCACCTAATTCCTCAGGATCGCGATCATTGTCTCGCCGTCTTCGGGCGATTCGCCAACCTCCGGCTTCGGCAGCTTGGGCGCAAGTTCAAGGTTCTCGCGCGGCCCGGTGCAAAAGACTTTGCGGCACCGGGCCGCACGTTCCTTCAATCTTGCCGAAGCACGCTTTGCACTTTATTCCTATGGCGCTTTATCAGGCCATGAATAGTCGGTCCCTGGAACGTCAAAGAAGGTTTCTTTGGGATCCTCAAAGTAACCGCTTTTCGTCGGTCCGTAGTAATAGCCCTGATCCGCTGGCCGCGAGCCGCCGTGCATCGCATATATATACATCCTCTCAAGATCAAGCGCATATGTCACAGATACGTTATAAGCCGGGCGGGAGTTATAGGTATCGATCGGCATTCCACCCTTCACCTCAAGTGTTCTGCCCCAACCGTACGAGGCATTCATAGTCACCGCGTTAAACAAGAAATCCTCCCAAAACGTACCCTGCTTTGAAACAGAGTAGCGGGAATCTGCAGGAAGAACTAATGCTCGCAATTGCTTCAGAATCGGCTTGTTTGTATAACCTACCCCGAGCAAATAAGTGTTAGTAGCTGTTGTGGTGAGTTCAGCTCCAGGATTCTTCAAGAGCGCATTTCCGAAGGAAGCCGAATTCCCATAACCTGTCGTTGCCGAAACCCCCGCGTTTTCCAATATTAAACGCGTCACAGGTGAAAGAGCCTGACAATAAGGCGACAGGACACCCACTTTGGCCCGATACATAAGCTGGTCACCGTTTGAATTGAAGACTTGCAAAACAGTGCTATCCAATCTCGGCTGCATGAACAACTCTCGCGGAAAGACGATTGCGGCATGCTTATCGTCGAGCAGGACATGTCCATCAGACAATCGCAACATGCCAATTTTCAGTTCTTCTGGGTCGTCCAGAACGGGCTCTCCGTTCTCTTTCCTTTTAGCGATGATAACCGGGCCGACAGCTCTGCCCCCCGCCGAGTCGGTTGCCGTGTAGCGGAACGGCACCAGCTTCGGCGTCCCATCTGCCTTCCTTTGGAGCCCCCCTTGATCATTTAGTTCAAAGGCCACCGGCGGAACCTGCGCTAATCCCGCGGGCGTGAGATCGATGAGGCTTACCGTCAGCGGAATGGGCTTCAGTGTGGGTCTACAGCTTAGATCACTAGGAGCGTTAGGATCGGTCGCACTGTAGGAAGGCGGTTTGTCGGTGGGCGGCGGTGATTTCGGCATGTACATAGGTTTGATGATGGCCGGTGAAGCGGCGGCCACCGGAGCAACTTGCGCCGCAGGACTCTGAGGTTGGTTGCTGGCACACCCCCAAAAGCAGAGCGCATTTATGGCAAGTAGCAGGAGAAAACATTCATGGCGTTTCCATTTGCGATATGAATTCATGAGCTCATTCCTCTCGATGTCGAGTGTCGTGTCTACTGGCGGGCGAGCTATCGCCGGACTGTCCCGAAACCTGCGGTCGCTTTTGAACAACCCAGAATTATCAACGCGAACGCCGATCCCTACGTTCCTGAAGAGATAGTCTTCCCACCTAGCCTTTCTGAGAGTCGGCCAGTGCGCGCCTAGCCATCGGGTCTATAGCAATGGTAATCCGGCATGCCAACCTCCTGACTAGGTCGGGTAATCTAATAGTCAGCGGTCTGTACCAAAAACGCAGAACGTATTGCAAGATACGGCTTTACGCTCTCAGGCGTAATCTGGCTTGGTAAAGTCAGGAATCCGGCGCGCGCGTCCGCGGTGGCTTTGATTGCCTAGCTTGCCGGTACCATCCCCTTAGTGCTGCCAGGCGGCCAGCCAGCGCTATACGATGCTTCTGGCCAACGTCGTGTGGCCGACGCTGCGACGCTTCGCCAAATGCCGAGGCCGCGCGAGTTCTGCGCTTAATGCGGGGGAGGCGGGGGGAGGCTGGGCGTATTGGAAAGGCCGTTGAGCGAAAAACCTCGCATCGAGAGCGGCAAGTCGCTTTCAGTCTTATCGATCGAGGATGGGGGCCTGGCTTGATTGCGCACCGCCGCCGGCGCCGGTGTTTTCGCGGGCGATTGTGCCCCCGCTGACGACGACGAAACAGCCGGTTGCGCCGGGGCGTTCGTCTTGGCGAAGGCCGGGCGATGGGTCTGCTTGGCCGCGACCAACACCTCGCGGAGCAGATTCGATTCCTGGATTCCGTGCGATACGCAATCGACGTCGGTCGCGGGATGCAACGGGACCTTGACCGCCGAGTTGAACGTGGCGCGCACCTCGACCAGGCTCGCTTCCGGACCGCGCGGCCGCACCAGGAAGTTATACACCGACGACGAATCCATCTCCGGCTCGGCTGTGTAGGTGCCGGCGATACTCTTTATCTTTCCGCAATCGGCGTCGTGCAGGGTGAAGCGCGGACCGACCGCCTCGATGATCCCGTTGGTCATGTCCTGCGCCTGTACGTGGAACGCATTTTGGTGGACGACCGTGTTCACCGCATCCCAGGCGAGATCGTACGGCAGCGGAATCACCACTTCCTGCTGTTGGTCCGGCGGCGGCTGCGTAATCGGCGGATAAAAGCATCCGGCGATACACAGCGCCGCAATCAGGCCCAAAATCGAAGCTCTCATCGCAAAAATTGCCCTGCTCATCGAATCGCCCGAAATCGCATGATATCAGAAGCGGGCGGCGCCGAGACCCAAGTTTTTCACAATCGGCGGTCGTGGCGCCATCGCCTCCGCGCCATTCCCCCTTGGGCGAATCTTTATGATAATCTCGGCATCGTCGGGAGCCGCCCGCGATCGCGGCCCCGGGAGAAGGTATTTGTCATGTCGGGTCATTCGAAATGGAGTTCGATCAAGCACAAGAAGGCGATCACCGATTCCAAACGCGGCCGCGCCTTCACCAAGCTGATCAAGGAAATCACGATCGCGGCGCGCCTGGGCGGCGGCGACCTGAATTCCAATCCGCGCTTGCGCACTGCGGTGACGCTGGCCAAGAAGCAATCGATGCCCAACGACAACATCGATCGCGCGATCAAGAAGGGCACCGGCGAAATCGCGGGCGCGTCCCTCGAGGAAATCACCTACGAGGGCTACGGCCCCGGCGGCGTCGCGATAATGGTTGACGTGCTCTCGGACAACCGCAATCGCACGGTGGCGGAGTTGCGCTTTATCTTCTCGCGCCGCGGCGGGAACCTGGGCGAGGCGGGATGCGTCGGCTGGATGTTCAAGAAGCGCGGCGTGATCGGAATCGAAAAATCCGCGATCGACGAGGACAAGCTGCTCGAACTCGCGCTCGACGCGGGCGCCGACGACGTGACCGGCGACGGCGATACGTTCCAGGTCCTGACTTCCCCCGACAAACTGAACGCTGTGCGCGACGCGCTGGAAAAAGCCGGGCTTGCGATCGCGCATTCGGAACAGACGCGGATTCCCGAAAATACGGTCGCGGTTTCCGGCCACGTGGCCGAGCAGGTGCTCAAGCTGATGGAAGAATTGGAGGATCACGACGACGTGCAGAACGTCGCCGCCAACTTCGACATCAGCGACGAAGAGATGGCGCAGTTCTCGGCGGCCTAGCGGCGCGCGGGTGCTGATGCGGAGGTGGGGAATGCGGATACTCGGGGTGGATCCCGGGAGTGTGGTATGCGGTTACGGCGTGGTCGAAGCTCCGGGCGCGCGCTACGTGACCGCGGGCACGATCCGGTGCGGATCGATCGCGCCGGGACCCGGGCGCCTGCGGCGAATCCACGAAAATCTCCTCGCCATCATCGACGAGTTCCGTCCGGATGCGATCAGCCTCGAGCGTCATTTCGTCGCCGCCAATGTGCAGAGCGCGTTTCGCATCGGCGAGGCGCGGGCGATGGCGATGCTGGCGGCGGCGGAGCGCGGGCTCGCGATGTTCGAATATCCGCCCAACGAAGTTAAGCTCTGCGTCGCCGGCCACGGACATGCCGACAAGGCGCAAGTGAAATACATGGTGCGCAAGACGCTGAAACTCGACCCGGCGATCGAACTCGCCGACGACGCCGCCGACGCGCTCGCGCTGGCGATCTGCCATCTCGGCCGCGGACCCGCGCCGAACCTGGCCGAGGCGATCGAGCGCGTGCGTCCGCCCCGCGCGGCGCGGGCGGCCAAGCCGAGGATGGCGCGGCAATGATCGCGTCGCTGACGGGCGCGCTCGCGGTTCGCGACGCGGGCCGGATCGTGGTCGAGACCGGCGGAGTCGGCTACGAAGTGATGATTCCGCTCAGCACCTACTATCGGTTGCCGCAACTCGGCGAGCGCGTCACCCTCGAAATACGGCAGGTCGTGCGCGAGGATGCGCTCACGCTTTACGGATTTTGCAGCGCCACCGAGAAACGCGCCTTCGACCTGCTGATGAGCGTGCAGCACGTGGGCCCGAAGCTCGCGCTCGCGATCCTGTCGGTGCTTGCGCCCGAGGAACTGGCGGGCGCGATCGGTAAAGGCGACGTTGACAGAATCGACGCGGTGCCGGGGGTCGGTCCCAAGGTGGCGGAGCGGGTGGTGCGCGAACTGCGCGACAAAGTCGCCGACTTGAAGATGGCGGCGCCGTCAACCGGCGCTCCGGGCGGCCATATCGGCCCCGCGCCGGATGGAAGCGCGAGACCGGCCGGCCCGGCCGACGAAGCGGTTTCGGCGCTGGTGAACCTCGGGATGAAACCGGTTGAAGCCAAACGCACGGTTGACGCGGTGGTCGCGGCGGACGCCGGCGCGGCGGAAAATCCGGAATTGATAATTCGCAAGTCATTGGCGGTGCTGCTTGGCGAAAAATAAGCCTCGCGAAGATTCAGCCGCGGCTGCGCCCGCCGACGAAACGCGGCCGACCGCCCGCGCCGGCCACGAGGACGAGCGCCGGCTCGATCTCGCGCTGCGCCCGCGCGCGCTCGGCGAATTCGTCGGCCAGAAGCGCACCAAGAAAATTCTCGGCATGTCGATCAAAGCCGCGCGCGGACGCGCCGAAGTGCTCGATCACGTGCTGTTTGCCGGACCTCCCGGGCTGGGCAAGACCTCGCTCGCGCACATCATCGCGCGCGAGCTCGGGGTCAATCTCCACGTCACCTCGGGTCCCGCGATCGAACGCGCCGCCGACCTGGCCGCAATCGTGAACAACCTCGAAGCGCACGACGTGCTCTTTATCGACGAGATTCATCGCCTGCAGCGGGTGGTCGAGGAGCGGCTCTACTCCGCGATGGAGGATTTCGAGTTTCATATCGTGGTGGGCGAGGGGATGGGCGCGCGCACGATGAAGCTGTCGGTCAATCCGTTCACGCTGGTAGGCGCGACCACGCGCTCGGGGCTGCTGAGCTCCCCGTTACGGGACAGATTTGGACAACATTACCATCTCGACTTTTACGATCACGCCGAGCTGGGCGAGATAGTGCGCCGCTCCGCCGACTTGCTGAAGGTGGTGATCGACGAGAAAGGCGCCGCTGAAATAGCCTCGCGCTCGCGCGGGACGCCGCGCATCGCCAACCGCCTGCTGCGCCGGGTGCGCGACTTCGCGCAGGTCAACGAGGCGCCGGTGGTGACGCGCGAAATCGCGCTGGGCGCGCTTGAGCTGCTCGAAATCGACGCCGCGGGCTTCGACAAGATGGACCGCGCGATTCTGGGCGCGATAATCGACAAGTTCGACGGCGGACCGGTTGGCGTCGAGAGCCTAGCCGCCGCGGTGGGCGAGGAATCCGACACGATCGAGGAAGTTTACGAGCCTTACCTGTTGCAGGAGGGATTTCTGGCGCGGACCTCGCGCGGTCGGGTCGCGACGCAGCGCGCCTATACGCATCTCGGCCGCATCCGCCGCGGCGCTCTGCTCTAGCGATTTGTTTCGAGCGCGTCAAAGGAGCACTCGATGGCCAAGATTTATGTTTTGCAGCATCACCCGGTCGAGAATCTCGGGACCATCGCCGACGCGCTCGAAGGCGCCGCGCTAGCTTGGCAATACGTGCGCGTTTACGACGGCCAGCCCGTGCCGGCGAGCATCAAGGGCGCCGGCGGCTTGATCGTCATGGGCGGTCCGATGGGCGTTTATCAGACGGATCGGTATCCGTGGCTCGGCGACGAGATGCGGTTGATCGAGGACGCGATGAAATCGAATCTGCCGGTGCTCGGCGTATGCCTGGGCGCGCAGATTCTTGCGGCGGCGCTCGGCGCGAAGGTCGATCGCAACCCCAGCGGCAAGGAAATCGGATGGTATCCGATCCAGCTCAGCGGCTCGGCCAAAGACGATCGCCTGATGCGCGAGCTGCCCGCGACGCTGACGCCGTTTCATTGGCATGGCGACATTTTCGATCTGCCGCGCGGCGCGGTATCGCTCGCGTCGTCGGAAAAGACGCCGTGCCAGGCGTTTCGCCATGGCGACAAGGCGTACGGCTTGCAGTTTCATTTCGAGGTGACCCGCGAAGGGGTCTCGGCGATGGCCGGCGCGTTCGCGAAGGAATTAGATCGCGAGAATATCGCGGCCGATCGAATCATCGCTCAGGCCGACGAGTTCGCGCCGGCGCTGGAAAAAATTTCCGACCTCGTATTCTCGCGCTGGGCCTCGCCGATCCAGGGCACCTGACAAGCTCCGCGGCCTAACTGCGGGGCAGCTTCAGCACCCGCTCGCCGATAATGTTGTGTTGAATCTCGCTCGAGCCGGCCGCGATCGTAAGCCCGCGCGCCGCGAGCGTGCGATGCAGCCAGCGGCCGCCCTCGATCGCGCCGGGGCTGCCGGCCTGGATGCTGCCGAACGCGCCCAGCATCTCATCGGCGAACATCGCCGCTCTCAAGTTCAGCTCGGTGGCGAAAAGTTTGCCGAATGAACTCTCCGCGCCCGGCATCTTGCCCTTGAGCTGCGCGGACAGCGAGCGGTAGCGCGACAGCCGCAGGCATCGCGCCTCGGTCGCGAACCCGGCGAGTTTCTGGCGGACGTAGGGATGCTTCCACGCGGGGAGGCCCTCGAAATCCACTTTCTTCGCGAGCGCGAGCAGCTCGCCGATCGTGCGTTCCACCGGATGGCGCGTGCCGCCGGACACTCGTTCGTACATGAGCGTCGCGATCGACACCTGCCATCCCGCGTTTAGCTCGCCGACCAGGTTTTCCTTGGGCACGCGGACGTTGTCGTAAAAGACCTCGTTGAATCCCGCGTCGCCGGTGATCTGAACCAGCGGGCGCACCGTGATTCCGGGGCTATGCATATCGACCAGCAGGTAGGAAATCCCCCGGTGCTTGGGCGCCGCGGGATCGGTGCGCACCAGCAGCACCTGCCAGTCCGCGCGATGCGCCAAACTGGTCCATACTTTCTGCCCGTTGATGACGAAGGCGTCGCCGTCGAGCACCGCGCGCGTCTGCAAGGCCGCCAGGTCGGAGCCCGCGCCGGGTTCGGAATAGCCCTGGCACCAGATTTCCTCGCCGGTCAGCATCTTGAGCAGGAAGCGCTTCTTCTGCTGTTCGGTGCCGAGATGCATGATGGTCGGGCCGATTCGATCGATCGCGAGCTGATTGGCGCCGTAGAGCGGCAGCGCCAGGCCCAGGACCTCGTCCTGGTAGATGGCCTGTTCGATCATGCTTGCGCCGCCTCCGCCCCATTGCACCGGCCAGTGCAGCGCCGCGTAACCGGCCTGGTAGAGGCGGCGATGGTAGTCGAGCAGTCGATTCCATCCCGCGTCGTCGCGCACGTCGAGCAGGCTGGCGGTCGAGCCGCCGAGCCCCTCGCCCGAGCGCCCGAAGGCTTCCGCGGAGTTTTTTTCGAGCCAGCGCCGCAATTCGGCGCGAAATTTTTCCTGTTCCGGCGTGTAGCTGAAATCCATCGCATACTCCGCTTGATTGGTCCGCGCGCAGTATAGCGCGATCGCCGCGGCCCCGTTAACGAACGGCGGCGGCGGTGTATCCTTCTAATACACCGCAGGGGCAATTATTAGGCTATGGCATCGCTGACCCATTAATGTATGATGTCCGGATAAATCCGAGCGGCTGCGCGACGCCAAGGAAATCTGCAACTTCGGGTCGCGTTCGCGCTCAATCATTCACAAGAGAGGCGAAGCGAGACACCGATGGCATACCAGCACATCAAAGTTCCCACTAACGGCGAAAAGATTACTCTTGGCGCCAACCAGACCCTGAAAGTTCCTGACCGCCCGATCATTCCCTTCATCGAAGGCGACGGCACCGGCCGCGACATCTGGCGCGCATCGCAGTACGTCTTCGACAACGCCATCAAGAAAATTTATGGCGGCAAGCGCCAGGTCGCGTGGATGGAAGTGTACGCGGGCGAGAAGCCGTTCGAGAAGTGGAAGACCTGGCTGCCCGACGAAACCGTCGAGGCGTTCCGCGAATTCCTGGTCGGGATCAAGGGCCCCCTCACGACGCCTATCGGCGGCGGCATCCGCTCGCTCAACGTCGCGCTGCGCCAGATGCTCGATCTCTACGTATGCCTGCGCCCGGTGCGCTACTTCGCGGGCGTGCCCAGTCCGGTCAAGCATCCCGAGAAACTTGACGTCGTAATCTTCCGCGAGAACACCGAAGACATCTACGCGGGAATCGAATGGCCCGCGGAGTCGCCCGAGGCCAAAAAGATCATCAAATTTTTGCTCGAGGAAATGGGCGTCAAGAATATGCGCTTCCCCAATACCTCGGGAATCGGCATCAAGCCCATCTCGCGCGAGGGTTCCGAGCGCCTGATTCGCGCCGCGCTCAACTACGCCATTAGCCATAAGCGCAAGAGCGTGACCTTTGTCCACAAGGGCAACATCATGAAGTTCACCGAGGGCGCCTTCCGCGATTGGGGCTACGAACTCGTGAAACGCGAGTACAAGGGCAAAGCCGTGGGATGGGACGATTGCAACGGCAAGCCGCCCGCAGGCCAATTGCTGGTCAAGGATGCGATCGCGGATATCACCCTCCAGCAGATTCTGACCCGCCCCGACGAATTCGACGTCGTCGCCACCATGAACTTGAACGGCGACTACCTCTCCGACGCGCTAGCGGCGCAGGTCGGCGGACTCGGAATCGCTCCCGGCGCCAACATCAACTACATCACCGGCCACGCGATCTTCGAAGCGACCCATGGCACCGCGCCCAAGTACGCCGATCAGGACAAAGTCAATCCGGGCTCGGTTATCCTGTCGGGCGTGATGATGTTCGAGCACATGGGATGGCAGGAAGTGGCCGACGGGATCATTCGCGGCATGGAGAAGACCATCGGCAAGAAAGAGGTGACCTACGATTTCGAGCGCCTGATGACCGGCGCCAAGCTGCTCAAGTGCTCGGAGTTCGGCAAGGCGATCGTGGAGAACATGTAGGGCTTTTTGCCTCTGCCTGACTAAGGCCGAATCGTTTACCCGGGGCTGACGCGCGCGATGCGCGCCAGCCCCGTGCCGTTGCGACGGCAGCGCAGTATTAAGCCGTTGGCTTGGGGCCGCGCCCGCCAACGGCGGGAGGCCTTAACATTGGGTGCAGGGCTCAGCCCTGCTCACACCTGCCGTTGGCTCTGATCGGCTTCAGAGCTTAGACTCTGAGGCGGAGAAACCACGCAATGCTCCTGCGAATCCCGGCTCTGAAAATCCCTCTTGCGATCGCCGCGATGATAGCCGTATCGATCCCGGTTGCCGTCGAGGATACGAAGGGCATGGCCATGGGTGCGCATGACGTGGCGCAGATGCCGGGCGACGTGACACCGGATCCCGGGGACCTGAAGGAGGGGGAGACGGAGGCGATGTCGGGCGGCACGGAGATGGATCACGACATGCACATGGGCAATGGCGACATGAAGAATATGTCGCTGCACATGGCATACACAGAGCTGCGGCCTGAGAACGACGCCGACAAAGCGCGGGCCGCGGCCCTGCTGACCGATCTTCAGCATGCGCTTGCCAAGTACCAGGACTATCACGCCGCCGAGGCCGACGGCTTCCAGCCGTTTCATCCCGAATTCAAGCTACCCGTCGTGCATTTCACCAATAACTGGTACGGCGCCAAAGCCGCCTTCACCTTCAGCCCGACGCAGCCTACTTCGCTGCTCTACCAGCACACGCCAGACGGCGGCTACAAGCTGATTGGCGCGATGTACACCGATCGCAAGGGCGCCAGCGAGGACGAACTCAACCAGCGCGTCCCGTTGAGCGTCGCCCGATGGCATCGGCACATCAATCTGTGCTTTCCGGTCCGCCGCTCTGTCGCGAAGACAGCGAATGTGGATTGGACGAGGTTTGGCTTCAACGGTTCGATCGCAACCAAGCAAGCCTGCGACGCCGCCAACGGCCGTTTCTATCCGCAGGTGTTCGGCTGGATGGTTCACGTCTATCCCTGGGAGCCAGACCCCAAACTGGTCTGGGCGCGCTAGTTCGCAGTGACGCCGACTGTCGAACTGATCCGGGTCCGAAAGTCGTATGGCGGCTTTACCGCCGTTGACGATCTCTCGTTCGAGATTCCGCCGGCGCACATCTTCGGCCTGCTCGGACCCAACGGCGCCGGCAAGACCAGCACCATCCGCATGATGGTCGGCATCACCGGCCCCGACAGCGGATGCGTGCGGATCTTCGGCGAGCCATTTAGCCGCCGCGCGTTGCACCGGGTAGGTTATCTGCCCGAGGAACGCGGCTTGTACCGCCGGATGACCGTTGGCGACAATCTGGTTTTTCTCGGGCGGCTTGCGGGGCTGTCGGTCGCCACGGCGAAGGAACGAATCGGCGCATGGGCGCGGCGGCTTGAGATTGCGGATTGGATCGATCGGAGGGTCGAGGAGTTGTCGAAGGGGATGCAGCAGAAGATTCAGTTCATCGCGGCGCTGTTGCACGATCCAGACTTGATCGTGATGGATGAGCCGTTCGCCGGCCTCGATCCGGTCAACACGATGCAGCTCAAGGACGTGCTGGTCGGGCTTCGCACGGCGGGAAAGTCGATTCTGTTCTCGACTCATCGGATGGACCAGGTGGAAAGGCTCTGCGACTCGATCTGCCTCATCGATCGCGGCAAATCGGTGCTGCAAGGAAGCCTCGGCGAGATCAAAGCCGGCAACGGCCGGCGCTTCGTGCAAATCGACTACGAAGGCGACGGCCGATTTCTTTGCGGCAATCCGCTGGTCGATTCGTTGAATGACTACGGCAACCACGCCGAAATCCGCCTCAAGCCGGGCGCCGACCCGCAAGAACTGCTGCGCACGGCGGCGCGCGGGTTGCGCGTGCTCCGATTCCAGGTGATGGACCCGTCGCTCGAACAGATTTTCATCGATCGAATAGCCGGCGCCGATGACTGAGTTATCCATTCACAAAGTCTGGATCATCGCGAAACGCGAATACCTCGAGCGGGTCGGGACGCGCTCGTTTCTCCTGTCAACATTCGCGACTCCGGTGTTCATGGGCTTATTGCTGATCGCGCCCGCAATGATCAGCGCATCGACGGCGCGCGGTATCGTGAGCGAAGGCGCAGGCGCAGCGCGAATCGTGATCGCGTGCGACAATCGTGCGCTGGCCGAACTTGCGCGCGGCGAATTGATCCGCCACGCGGGCGCGCGCTACCAGCCCTCGGTCGTTTCTCCCGCGTCCGCGGGTGAACGCGAGCGCCTGGACAAGCTGCTCGACGCAGGCGGGATCGACGGCTACGTGTGGCTCGACGCCGCGGCGCGCGCTTCCCGGCATGTGGTCTTCGCAACCGCTCTCATCGGCGATTTCATTCTTCAGCGCCGGCTCGGTGACGCGCTGTCGTACGCGTTCGCCGCCGATAGCATGGTGAAGCAGGGCGCCAGCGCCGCCGACGTGGCCGCGACGCTGGAGCCCGTCGATCTGCGCGCGGTCCGCGCGGGCAGGCCGTCGTCGCTGTACAACGCAATGCGCGGCGCCGCGGTGGTGCTGGTTCTCATGTTCGTGATGTTTTTTTCACTGCTGTCATACGGCGTGATGGTGATGCGGTCGGTGATGGAAGAGAAGCACGCGCGCATCAGCGAAGTGTTGCTGTGTGCAGCGAGCGCGCAGGAACTGATGACCGGCAAGATTCTCGGCACCGGCAGCGTGGGCCTGACGCAGATCGCGGCGTGGTTCGCGATGGCGGCGTTCGGCGCCTCGCGCAGCCCGTACCTGCGCGCCGCGATGACGGCGCTCGACGTGGGTCCGTCGCTGATTGTCTATTTCGTCGTCTTCTACATATTGGGGTACCTGCTGTACAGCGCGATCTTCGCCAGCGTCGGCGCGATCTTCAATTCGATCGACGAGGCGCAGCAGTGGAACTTCGTGGTGATCCTGCCGCTGATCGCTGCGTCGGCGATGATTCTGCCGGTGGCGACGGCGCCGGATTCGCCGCTCTCGCTGGCGGTTTCGATTTTTCCATTCTGCTCGCCGATCCTGATGTTCGAACGCCTCGCGGTTCACCCTCCGCCGCTGTGGCAGATCGCGCTGTCATTGGTGTTGCTGGTCGCGGCGATTGGCGCAGCGATGCTCATCTGCGGACGAATCTACCGCACCGGAGTATTGATGTACGGCAAGCGCCCGACGATTCGTGAACTCTCGCGATGGCTCCGGCACGCTTGAGGATGACGGGACGGACGGCGCGCCCGCGCCATCGCAGATAGCCCGATCCGATTGCTTCACAACGTCAGCGAACGCTGCTATTTATTCGGACGTTTGGGCGCCGCGTCCGGAGGGCACGCGCGACGCGGCGACGGCCGGGCAGGTCCGGCTGCCTCGGCCGCTTAAGTCTTGCTCATTAGCAAATACACGAATATAAGCTAATCTTCAGGAAGAAACGGAAGATAAGGACCGGAAGTCAGGAGCAAGCCATGGCTCGCAAAAAAATTGCATTCATCGGGGCGGGTAATGTCGGCGCGACTTGCGCCCATCTATGCTTTCTGCGCGGACTCGGCGATATCGCGCTCTACGACATCATCGACGGACTGCCGCAGGGCAAGGCGCTGGACATGCTCGAATCGGCGCCGGTGCTTGGCATCGACGTCAACGTCATCGGCGGCATCGACATCAAGCTCATCGAGGGTGCCGATTGCTGCGTCGTCACCTCCGGTTCGCCACGCAAACCCGGCATGAGCCGCGACGATCTGCTCAAGATAAACGCGAGCGTGATGAACGACGTAGGCGCCGCGATCAAGAAACATGCGCCCGGCGCTTTCGTGATCGCGGTGACCAATCCGCTCGACGCGATGGTTACGCAGCTCAAGCGCGTGACCGGTTTCGCGAAAAGCCGGATCGTCGGGCAAGCGGGCGTGCTTGACTCGGCGCGCTACCGCACTTTTCTGGCGTCGGAGCTGGGCGTGTCGGTGGAAAGCGTTTCGGCGATGGTGCTCGGCGGGCACGGCGACGACATGGTGCCGATCCGCAGTTACACGACGGTCGGCGGGCAGCCCGTCGACCGGTTGGTCTCGCCGAAGCGGCTGGACGAAATTGAGAAGCGCACGCGCGGCGGCGGCGGCGAGATCGTGCAGTTGATGAAGACTTCGTCGTATTACGCGGCCGGAAGCGCGGTTTACCAAATGGTCGAGGCGTACATGCTCGATCGCAAACAGGTGCTGCCGTGCGCCGCGTATCTTGACGGCGAATACGGGGTGAAGGGACTCTTCGCCGGAGTTCCGATCGTGATCGGCGCGGGCGGCGTCGAGCGTGTGGTCGAAATCCAGCTGAACGCCGCGGAAAAGGCAGCCTTCGACAGTTCGGTGGGACACGTGCGCGAACTGGTGGAGGCGATGGACAAAGTAATCGCGGCCGGAAAGCAGGGCTAACGGTTCAGGGAAGGCTTATGGCAGAAGCAGAAGCAGTTGCGGCGCCGGCGATAGCGGCGGGGATGACGGCGGACGAGAGGCACTGGCTGCTGCGCAGGTTGCACTCGCTGTCGGGAATCGTTCCGATCGGCGGATTTTTGTTTTTCCACTTCTTCGAAAACGCCTTCGTGCTGAAAGGCGGCGCGATGTGGTGGAAGGAAACCGAGTTCACGCGCAATCTCCCGTTTCAGATCGCGGTGGAAGCGTCGGTGCTGTGGATTCCGATTCTCTTCCATGCGATTTACGGAGTGGTGATCACGGCCAGCGCGCAACCCAACGACTACCCGTACCAGCGCAACTACCAGTACACTCTGCAGCGCATCACCGGGATAATTGCGTTTGCATTTATCGGCTTTCACGTGCTCTCGACGCGCGCGATGTACTACGTCGCCAACGTGGAGACGGATTACCTGCGGATGCATAACTTCATGATGAATCCGCTGATTCTGACGGCCTACCTGGTCGGGACGATTGCCTGCGTCTATCACCTGACCAACGGCATTTTTACCTTCACCATTACCTGGGGAATTGCGGTCGGCCCGAAGGCGCAAAGGCTGGTGAACCGCATCTGCGTTGCGCTGTTTATCATCATGGCGATCGTTGGCGTTTCAATTCTGTTTGCATTTCGCGCGCCCGCCTGAGGAGAAGAGACCAATGCCAGGGCATCACATAATCGTAGGCGGGGGGCTGGCGGGTTTGACCGCGGCAATGAAGCTCGCCGAGCACGGCGAGCAAGTCGATCTGTTCTCGATCGTGCCGGTCAAGCGTTCGCATTCGGTGTGCGCACAGGGCGGAATCAACGGCGCGGTCAACACCAAAGGCGAGGGCGACTCGCCGATGATTCACTTTGACGACACGATTTACGGCGGTGACTTTTTGGCGCATCAGCCGCCGGTCAAGGCGATGTGCGAGGCTGCGCCGGCGATCATCTACCTGTTCGATCGGATGGGCGTGATGTTCAATCGGACGCCCGAAGGCCTGCTCGACTTCCGCCGGTTCGGCGGCACCAAGCATCATCGCACCGCGTTCGCGGGCGCGACCACCGGGCAGCAACTGCTTTACGCCCTGGACGAGCAGGTCCGCCGCTACGAGGCGGCCGGCCAGGTGCGCAAGTTCGAAGGCTGGGAGATGCTGAGCATCGTGCAGGACGAGTCGGGGAGCTGCCGCGGGATCGTTGCGATCGACACGCGCTCGCTCGAGATGCGCGCGTTTCCGGCCGACACTACGATGGTCGCAACCGGCGGCCCGGGGCTGGTTTACGGCCGCTCGACGCAGTCGCTGGTGTGTACGGGATCGGCGGTCAGCGCGTGCTACCAGGCGGGCGCGACCTACGCCAACGGCGAGATGGTCCAGGTGCATCCGACCGCGATGCAGGGTGAGGACAAGAATCGGCTCATCTCGGAGTCGATTCGCGGCGAGGGTGGCCGGATCTGGACCTATCGCGACGGCAAGCCGTGGTACTTCCTCGAAGATATGTACCCGGCGTACGGAAACCTGGTGCCGCGCGACATCGCGACACGCGCGATTCACAAGGTGGTGTTCGAGATGAAGCTCGGGGTTGACGGCAACCCGGTGGTTTATCTCGACGTGAGCCATCTGGATCCCGCGGAACTCCAGCGCAAGGTGGCGGGCGTGCTGGAAATCTACGAGAAGTTTGCCGGCCAGGATCCGCGCAAGGTCCCGATGAAGATTTTTCCGGCGGCGCACTACTCGATGGGCGGTCTGTGGGTCGATTACAGTCAGCAGACCAACATCCCGGGACTGTTCGCGGCGGGCGAGTGCGACTTTCAGTATCACGGCGCCAATCGGCTGGGCGCGAACTCGCTGCTATCGTGCATCCACGCCGGGATCATCGCCGCGGCGCCGATGATCGGCTACGCCAAGTCGCAGAAGAGCGCGGCCAGTTCGCAGATTTACGATCAGGAGCTGGCGCGCCAGCGCGAATCATTCGACAAACTTTTCAAGATGAGCGGTCCGGAGAACGCGTTTGCGGTGTGGCGCGAGATGGGCGAGATCATGACCGAGAATGTCACCGTGGTGCGTTACAACGACAAGCTCAAAGCGACCGACAACAAGCTGCTCGAGTTCAAGGAGCGATGGGGCCGAATCGGGCTCAACGACAAGAGCAAGTGGGCGAACGAGGAAGTGCTGTTCGTCCGCCAGCTATGGAACATGATAGAGCTGGCGCGGCCGATAACGCTCGGCGCGCTCAATCGCAATGAATCGCGGGGCGCGCACTACAAGCCGGATTTTCCCGAGCGCGACGACGCGAATTTCATGAAGACCACCATGGCTGCATGGTCGTCCGACGGCCCGCGTTTCAGTTGGGAGCCGGTTGACGTGAGCCTGATCAAGCCGCGGCCGCGCCGCTACGACATCGAGAAATCCGCCGCGTAGTCCCAGCAGGAGCATCCCAGTGCCAGAAAAGACGCAGGTCTTGAGAATCAAGCGCCAGGAAACGCCGAACTCCGCGCCCTACTACGAGGAGTTCGAGGTGCCGTATCTGCCGCATCACAACGTCGTCTCGATGCTGATGGAGATTCGGCGCAACCCGGTCACCCGCCAGGGCAAACGCGTCGCGCCGGTCACCTTCAACGCGAACTGCCTGGAGGAAGTTTGCGGCGCGTGCACGATGGTGATCAACGGGCGGGTGCGCCAGGCGTGCTCGCAACTGGCTAACGGGCTCAATGGGCCGGCGACGGTCGAGCCGATGACGAAGTTCCCGGTGGTGCGCGATTTGTGGGTCGATCGATCCAAAATGTTCGACTACCTGAAGAAGGCGCAAGCGTGGATTCCGATCGACGGGACTTACGACCTCGGCCCGGGGCCGAGAGTCGCGCCCGACGTGCAGCAGTTCGGGTACCTGTTCTCGCGATGCATGACCTGCGGATGCTGCCTGGAGGCGTGCCCGCAGATTAACTCGCATTCGAAGTTCATGGGCGCGTCAGTGATCGGGCAGGTCTATCTGATGAGCCAGCATCCGACCGGCAAAATGAATCTCGACGAGCGGCTCGAGGCGATGATGGGGGAGGGCGGAGTGGCCGACTGCGGCAACGCGCAGAACTGCGTCGAGGTTTGCCCCAAGGATATTCCGCTGACGACGGCGATCGCCTCGGTCGGGCGCCAGACGACGATCAAGTGGCTGCGCGACCTCTTTATGAAATAACATAGCCGCCGCGCTAATCTCATCGTGAGCGAGCGGATCGAGTCGAAGGATCGCGGATCCTTATTCAAAATGAGGAGATGCCCGGGTAACTGAATGAACATCCACGAATATCAAGCCAAGCAGATTCTGGCGCGCTTCGGCGCCGCCGTCCCCAAAGGGCGGTTCGCGACCACGCCTGACGAGGCGGCGGCTGCATTCACGGCGCTGGGCCAGCCCAAGGCGGTGGTCAAGGCGCAGATCCATGCGGGCGGCCGCGGCAAGGCCGGCGGGGTCAAGCTGCTGACGACTGCCTCCGACGTGCGCGATTTCGCCGCCAAGCTGCTGGGCAAGCCGCTGGTGACGCATCAGACGGGCCCCGAAGGCCGGATGGTGCGCCGGGTTTACGTCGAGGAAGCAAGCGACGTCGCGCGCGAGCTTTACCTCGGGATGCTGGTCGATCGAAAGGCGGGAGCAATATCCGTGATCGCGAGCACCGAGGGCGGCATGGATATCGAGGAAGTCGCCGCCAAGACGCCGGAAAAAATTCTCACCGAGGCGATCAATCCGCTGGTGGGCATGGCCGGATATCAGGCGCGCAAGATCGCATTCGCGCTTGGCCTCAAGGACAAACAAGTCGGCCAGTTCGCGACGATCCTCGGGTCGCTCTATCGGGCGTTTAACGAAACCGACGCGTCGCTCATCGAGATCAATCCGCTGGTGGTGACGGCCGACGGCCGGGTCATCTGCCTCGACGCGAAAATGTCATTCGACGACAACGGCTTGTTCCGCCATCCGGACATCCGCGAGCTGCGCGACCCCAACGAGGAAGATCCCGCCGAGACCGAGGCGGCAAAGTTCGATCTCAGCTACGTGCACCTCGACGGCAACATCGGATGCATGGTCAATGGCGCGGGCCTGGCGATGGCCACGATGGACATCGTCAAGCTTTACGGCGCCGAGCCGGCCAACTTCCTCGACGTTGGCGGCGGCGCCAATACCGAGAAGGTCGCGGCGGCATTTCACCTCCTGCTGGCGGACAAGCGCGTCAAAGGCGTGCTGATCAACATCTTCGGCGGGATCATGCGATGCGACGTGCTGGCGCAGGGCGTCGTCGAGGCGGCCAGGCAGGTGAAACTGAACGTGCCGCTGGTGGTCAGGATGGAAGGCACCAACGTCGTGGAAGGCAAGAAGATCCTCGCCGACTCCGGGATCAAGGCGGTCACCGCCAGCGACATGGCCGACGCCGCCCGGCGCATCGTGAAAGAAATCGGAGCCTAGATTCTCAGATGAGTATTTTAGTTGACAAGAACACCCGCGTGCTGACGCAGGGAATTACCGGCGCGACCGGCCAACTCCATACCCGCGCGTGCAAGGAATACGGCACGAAGATGGTCGGCGGAGTGGTGCCGGGCAAGGGCGGCACCGATTTCGAGGGCATCCCGATCTTCGACACCGTCGAGCAGGCGCGCAAATCGACCGGCTGCAACGCGACCGTGATTTACGTGCCGCCGGCGTTCGCCGCTGACGCGATGCTGGAGGCCGCCGCCGCCGGCATCGAGCTTATCATCTGCATCACCGAGGGGGTTCCGATCCTCGACATGATCAAAGTGAAGGCTTACCTGGCGGGCACCAAGTCGCGCCTGATCGGTCCCAACTGCCCGGGAATCATCACGCCGGGTGAATGCAAAATCGGCATCATGCCGGGCTACATCCACAAGCCGGGCGATGTCGGCGTCGTGTCGCGTTCGGGCACGCTGACCTACGAAGCCGTGTATCAGCTTACGCAGCTTGGAATCGGGCAGACGACCTGCATCGGGATCGGCGGCGACCCGATCGTCGGGACCACGCATATCGACGCGCTCAAGCTGTTCAACGAGGACCCCAAGACGCACGCGGTCATCATGATTGGCGAAATCGGCGGAACGGCCGAGGAAGAAGCCGCCGAATACATAAAGCAATACTTTAAGAAACCCGTGGTGGCATTTATCGCCGGGCAAACCGCGCCCAAGGGGCGTCGGATGGGTCACGCCGGGGCGATTATCTCGGGCGGACGCGGCACGGCGGCCGATAAAATCGCGGCGCTCAAGGCGGCGGGCATCACGGTCGCGATGAGCCCGGCGGACCTTGGCTCGACGATGAAATCAGTACTCGAAGGCAAGCGGTAATTCGATGGAGCGAAGCCTGGCAATCGTCAAGCCCGACGCGGTGCGGCGCGGGCTCACCGGCGACATCCTGAAACGAATCGAAGCTTCGGGGCTGGCGATCGTTGCGATCCGCAAGCTTCAGCTCTCGCGCGCCGAAGCCGAAAAGTTTTACGCGGTGCACAAGGCGCGGCCCTTCTTCAGCGGGCTGTGCGACTATATGACTTCCGGCCCAGTGGTCGTCGCGGTGCTGGCGGGCGAGAATGCGATCGCCAAGTGGCGTCAACTGATGGGCGCAACCGATCCCAAAAAGGCTGACGCCGGCACGATTCGCAAGGACTTCGGAATCGACGTCGAACAGAACGCCACGCACGGCTCGGATGCGCCCGAGACGGCGGCTCAGGAAATCGCCTTCTTTTTCCCCGCGCGGGAGATTCTTTCCTGAAAAACCGTCCTGCTTTCACGGCGACGTTCGATTAGAATAGGTGGCCGTGATCGCAAATCGCCAAACATTGGCCGAGCCGGCGCTTACCGGCGCGGATTTCCGCGACCTGACGCTCGACGAGGTCGAGCAGATGGTCGCCGGCGCGGGTGAACGTTCATATCGCGCCCGCCAGATTCTGCATTGGGTGCACGGTCGCGGCGCTGAGTCGTTCGACGAGATGCGCGATCTGCCGGCAGCGTTTCGCAATTATTTGAAGGATAGCTTCACCATCGGGCATCCGGTGTCGTCGCTGGTTTCGCGCTCGTCGGACGGCACCCGAAAAATCCTGATCCGGCTCGCCGACGGGGAAGCAATCGAATCGGTGATAATCCCCACCGAAAAACGGGTTACGCTTTGCATGTCGAGCCAGGTGGGATGCGCGCTCGCCTGCGAATTCTGCGCGACGGCCCGTATGGGACTGCATCGCAACCTCAGCGCTTCCGAGATGCTGGCGCAGATACCCGCCGCTCGACGCGAGCTGGCCGCGGGCGAGGAACTCACGAATTTTGTCTTCATGGGAATGGGCGAGCCGCTGGCAAATTACCCGAGCCTGGTGCGCACGCTCGCGATAATGACCTCCGATTGGGGGATGGGCATCTCGCCGCGGAGAATCACGGTCTCCACCGTTGGTGTGGTCCCGATGATGGAGCGGTTGCTGGGCGAAACTCCGGTCAATCTGGCGGTGTCGCTGCATGCAACTACCAACGAGCTGCGCGACCGGCTGGCGCCGATCAACCGCCGCTACCCGCTGGAAGTATTGCTCGACGCATGCCGGAACCTGCCGATCAAGCGGCGCAGCCGGATCACCTTCGAGTACGTGATGCTGGCCGGAGTGAACGATTCGATCGCAGACGCGCGGCGGCTGGCGAAGTTGCTTGGGCCTTTGCGCGCCAAAGTGAACCTGATTTTTTACAACCAGCTCGCGGGGGAGGCGCTTGTGCCCAGCTCGCGCGCGGCGGTCGAGGCCTTTCAAGCGATCCTGAAGAACGGTAATTTGACCGCTACAATCCGCGAAAGCCGGGGCCTCGATATTGCGGCGGCATGCGGCCAGCTTTACGCCGAACAGCACAATCCCGCCTGACCCGGAATAGAGATGCCAGAAAACATACTCGGAGTGATCGGGGGCAGCGGCTTCTACCAGATGAAGGGTCTGGAGAAAGTCGAATTGACGGAGCTCGAGACGCCGTTTGGCGGTCCGTCCGATCCGTTTTACCAGGGGCGAATCGGAGGCATCAAAGTCGTTTTCCTCGCGCGACACGGCCGCGGCCATCGATTGTTGCCGGCCGAAATAAATTATCGCGCCAATCTTTTCGGGATGAAGCAGCTCGGCGTGACCCATCTTATTTCGGTATCCACGGCAGGCAGCCTGAAAGAGGAAATTCATCCGGGCGAATTGGTGGTTCCGAATCAGTTTATCGATCGTACAATCAAGCGTCCCATGACGTTCTTCGGTGACGGGCTGGTGGCGCACGTTTCGATGGCCGATCCCGTGTGCGCAAATCTCGCGAGCGATCTGGCCGCCGCGGCGCGCGCGGGCGGCTCGATGGTTCACGACGGCGGGACCTATCTATGCATGGAAGGTCCGCAATTCTCGACGCGCGCCGAGTCGAATCTTTACCGCAGTTACGGCGCGAGCGTCATCAGCATGACCGCGATGCAGGAAGCACGGCTCGCTCGCGAGGCCGAGATGTGTTACGCGGCGCTGGTGCTGGTGACGGACTACGATTGCTGGCATGAGACGGTCACGGCGGTGGATATCGGCGAGATCCTGCGCGTGATGAAGCTGAACGTGGACAAGGCGCAAAGCGCGGTGTCGGCGCTTGCGCATGCGCTCGGCAATCGTCCGCAGACTTGCGGGTGCCAGGACGCGCTCAAGGACACGATAATTACCGATCGCGCGGCTATTCCGCAGCGCTTGATCGACGACTTGCGGCCGCTGGTAGGCAAGTATCTCTAAGGACCATCGAAATCCCCGGAGGCTGAAGGTGCAATAGATGAGTATCGTTGTGGTCGGGTTTCTAGCCTACGACACGGTCGAAACGCCCAATGGAAAAGTCGAGGAAGTGCTTGGCGGCGGCGCCAGCTATTTTTCGATCGCGGCGCGATTTTTTTCACCGGTCAGCATCGTCGCCGTGGTCGGTACGGACTATAAGCCCGAGGATTTCCAGTTGTTCACCGATCGGAATATCGACGTGCGCGGAGTAGTCAAACGCGAGGGGCTGACCACGCGATGGCACGGCCGTTATCACGAAGACTTGAACGTGCGCGATACGGTCAAGCTTTCGCTCAACGTGCTCGAAAACTTCGCGCCGGAGTTGCTCCCCGACCAATGTCGCTCAGACTACCTTTATCTGGCGCCGAACGACCCTGCGCTTCAGGAGCGCGTGCTGGACCAGGTGCTTAGTCCCAAAGTAGTCACCGCCGATCTCTATGATTATTGGATCCAGAACACCCGCCCCGGCCTGATCAAGATGCTCGAGCGAATCCATATTTTGCTTTGCAGCGATAGCGAGGCGCGCACGCTTACCGGCGAGCACAACCTGGTGAAGGCGGGGCGCGCGATCCTGAAAATGGGCCCGCGCACCGTTCTGATCAAGCGCGGCGAGTACGGGGTGCTTCAGTTCAGCGAGGGAGGCATGTTCGCGGTGCCGGCATATCCGCTGGAAGAGGTCGTCGATCCTACCGGAGCGGGCGATACTTTTGCGGGCGGCATGATGGGGTTTCTGGCACGGCACGGGCAGGTAACAGAATCCTCGCTGCGCCGGGCGGTCGTGTACGGCAGCGTGATGGCGTCATTCGTAGTTGAACGTTTTTCGCTGGAAAGACTGTTAGCCCTGACCTGGGAAGAAATAGATAATCGCTATCGAGAGTTTATCGAGCTAATCGACTCTCATCATTCAAGATGGACTACTCAGTAGTTATTCCGCTCTACAACGAGCGGGATAACCTCGCCCCGCTGCATGCAGAGCTAAGCCGCGTGATGCAGGCGCTGGGACGCGCCTACGAACTGGTGTTCGTGGACGACGGCAGCATCGACGGGAGCCTCGAGGTGCTGCGCCAGATTAAGTCCGCGGACAAAAATGTGCGCGTGCTCTCGCTGGCGCGCAACTCCGGGCAGACGGCTGCGCTCGCCTGCGGTTTTGCGCACGCGACCGGCGACGTGATAATCGCGATGGACGGCGACGGACAAAACGATCCCGCCGACATCCCGCGGCTGCTGGCTAAGCTCGACCAGGGCTACGATCTGGCCAGCGGCTGGCGCACCGAGCGCTGGCAGGCGGAGCGGTTTACACGGCGGCTGCCTTCGATGGCGGCAAATTCGCTCATTTCGGCGATGACCGGCGTCAAGCTTCACGACTACGGCTGCACCTTCAAGGCTTACCGGCGCGATCTTGCACGCAGCCTTCAGCTTTACGGCGAGATGCATCGATTTGTCCCCGCGATCGCGGCGGAGCAGGGTGCGCGAATCGCGGAAGTCGAAATCGGATTTCGGCCGCGCCGCGCGGGCATCTCGAAGTATGGCCTGTGGCGCATCGTGCGCACGCTGCTCGACCTTATCACCGTCAAATTTCTTTCCGGCTATTCCACCGCGCCCATACAGGTGTTCGGCCTGATCGGAATCGTGCTGGGCGGACTTGGTAGTCTATGGACGTTCATCCTAGTGCTGGAGAAGATACTACTGGGACGCGAACTGGGTAATCGGCCCGCGTTGCTGCTGGCGGTTTTGTTGATAGTTGTCGGAGTGCAGTTCGTGAGTATAGGACTGCTGGGCGAGATGCTCGCGCGCACCTATCACGAATCGCAGGGGAAGCCGATCTACGTAATCAAGGAAGAATTCTAGAGGCTATCGATGAACATCGCAGTCGTGGGGAGTGGATATGTCGGACTGGTGAGCGGCACCTGCTACGCCGAAAGCGGCAACGAAGTATTCTGCGTGGACATCGACAAGGATCGAATCGCGCAGCTTTGCGAGGGCCGGATTCCGATCTATGAGCCGGGACTCGAAGAACTGGTGCGCCGCAATTTGAAGGAAGGCCGGCTTCATTTCACCACCGATATCGCCGAAGCGGTCAAGCAATCGATGGTCTCGTATATTGCGGTCGGCACTCCGATGAGCGCGTCGGGCGCGGCGGACTTGAGCGCGATTTTACAGGCGGCCGAGGATGTCGCAAAAGCGACCACCGGCTATCACGTCGTGGTGATCAAGAGCACCGTTCCGGTGGGCACCAACGACCGGGTGCGGGAAATCGTCGGCCGCTTCGCCAGACACCGCGCCGATGTGTGCTCGGTTCCGGAATTTCTCAAGGAAGGCTCCGCGATAGAAGATTTCATGCGGCCGGACAGAATCGTGATCGGAAGCCTGAGCGAGCAGGCGACGGCCATCCTCAAGGAAATTCACAGCCCCTTCGTGCGCACCGACAATCCGATCCTGGTGATGGATCCGCGCTCGGCGGAGCTGACCAAGTATGCGTCCAACGCGATGCTCGCGCTGCGCATTTCTTTCATCAACGAGATGGCCAATCTGTGCGATGCCGTGGGCGCCGACATCAATTCCGTCCGCCGCGGACTCGGCTCCGACAAGCGCATCGGCTCGTCGTTCCTGTTTCCCGGGATCGGTTACGGCGGCTCATGCTTCCCCAAAGACGTGCAGGCGATGATCCATACCGGCAGCGAGTACAACCTTGATTTCGCGCTCTTGCGCGCGGCGGAAGCGGTGAATTCCCGGCAGAAACGGCTGATTCCCGCGCGAGTCAAGCAGCATTTTGGAGAAAACCTGAGCGGCCGCACCTTCGCGGTTTGGGGACTCGCCTTCAAGCCGCGCACCGACGACATGCGTGAAGCGCCTGCCCTGGTCGTGATCGAGGAGCTGCTGCAAGCGGGTGCGAAATGCCGGGTGCACGACCCTGAAGCGCTGGAAAATGCGCGCAGGATTTTTGGCGATCGTGTCACCTACCACAAGACCAACTACGAGGCGCTCAAGGGCGCCGACGCGCTGCTGATTCTGACCGAGTGGAACGAGTTCCGGCATCCCAATTTCCAGCGCATCAAGGCCGAGCTCAAACAGCCGGTGATATTCGACGGCCGTAACCTGTATGATCCGGATCTGATGAAGGCGCTCGAGCTGCGGTATTACTCGGTTGGACGCCGCCCGGTTTAGGACGAGGACCCTTCGATGAGAATTCTGGTGACCGGCGGGGCCGGCTTTATTGGTTCGCACACGGTGGATGCGCTGGTCGCGGCCGGCGCCGGTGAAGTGTCGGTGCTGGACGATTTGTCCACCGGCAAGCGCAGCCAAGTCAACGCGAAAGCCGCGCTCTATCAGACCGATCTGCGCGACGCCGCGGCGGTTGCGGCCGTCGTCGAGAAGGCGCACCCCGAGATCATCTTCCATCTCGCGGCGCAGATGGACGTGCGGCGCTCGGTCGCCGATCCTGCGTTCGACGCGCAAGTGAATCTGGTCGGATTTCTCAACCTCGTCGAATCGGCGCGCCGTCACGGCTTGAAGCGCGTGATCTTTTCTTCGACCGGCGGCGCGATTTACGGCGAGCAGGACGAGTTCCCGTGCACCGAAAACCATCCGCGCCGCCCGGTGAGCCCCTACGGCGTCGCCAAGCTGGCGACCGAAGCGTATCTGTTCTTTTACAAGGCCGAGTACGGGATCGACTACCTGGCGCTGCGATTCGCCAACGTTTACGGCCCGCGCCAGGATCCGCACGGCGAAGCCGGCGTGGTTGCGATCTTCTGCGGGCGAATCCTCGACGGCAAGCCGGTGACGATCTACGGCGATGGCACGCAGACGCGCGACTACGTTTACGTCGGCGACGTGGTGCGGGCTGTGGTCGCGGCCGCCAACTCGAGCGCGTCCGGAATCGCGCTCAACATCGGCACCGGGGTCGAGACCAACGTGAACGATCTTTATTCCACGCTCGCGGGTATCGCCAATTTCCCCGCCCGCGCCGAGCATGCGCCGGCGCGCCCCGGCGAGCAGAAGCGCTCCGTCATATCGGCGGCGCGCGCCGAGCGGGAGCTTGGATGGCGCCCCGAAAAGAAGCTCGCCGACGGACTCGAAGAGACGTTCAAATATTTCAAGCAGCAGCGCGGCCGTTCGAGTTGAAATGACCGAAACTGGCTCGATCCGCAATTTTTCGATCATCGCGCATATCGATCACGGCAAGTCCACGCTGGCCGATCGAATACTCGAGCGCACCGGCGCGCTCACGATGCGCGAGTCGAAGGACCAGTTCCTGGACTCGATGGACCTCGAGCGCGAGCGCGGAATCACGATCAAGGCGCGCTCGGTGCGGCTCAATTACACGGCCAAAGACGGAAAAGTCTACGTGTTGAACTTGATCGACACGCCCGGTCACGTCGATTTCGCCTACGAGGTTTCGCGCAGCCTGGCCGCGTGCGAGGGCGCGCTGCTGGTGGTCGATGCGAGCCAGGGGGTCGAGGCTCAGACGCTCGCCAACGTCTATCTTGCGCTCGATCACGGGCTCGAAATAATTCCGGTGATCAACAAAATCGATCTGCCCAGCGCGGATGTCGAGCGCACCAGGCATCAAATCGAGGAGATCATCGGGCTCGACGCCTCCGACGCGATTCTTACCAGCGCCAAGGAGGGCGTGGGGATCGACGACGTGCTCGAAGCGATCGTCGCGCGAATTCCCGCGCCCAAACCCGCCGGCGGGGACGCGTTGCGGGCGCTGATCTTTGACAGTTGGTACGACGTGTACGAGGGCGTGATCGGATTGGTCCGCGTCTTCGACGGCGAAATCCGCGTCGGGATGAAAGTTCGGCTGATGGGCACCGACAAGCTGGGCGAAGTGATGCGCCTGGGACATTTCACGCCGCACGAACGCGCCGCCCAGGCGCTCGGTCCGGGCGAGGTCGGCTTTGTCGTGGCGGGGATCAAAACCGTCGCGGACATGCGCGTGGGCGACACGATTACCGACGCGGACAATCCCGCGGCCACGCCGCTGCCGGGCTTCAAGGAATTGAAGCCGATGGTGTTCGCGGGGCTGTATCCGACCGAGGCGAATCAGTACGGTGCGCTGCGCGATGCGATCGAGAAGCTGCGGCTCAACGACGCCAGCCTCATCTGCGAGCCGGAAACCTCGCAGGCGCTCGGCTTCGGCTTCCGCGCCGGATTCCTGGGCTTGCTGCACATGGAAATCGCGCAGGAGCGGCTCGAACGCGAATTCGGAATCAACCTGATCGTGACCGCGCCGACGGTCGCCTACCAGGTGCGCACCGTCTCGGGCAAGCTGACCACGATTGACAATCCGGCGCATCTGCCCGACGAGAACACGATCGAGGCGATCGAGGAGCCGTTCATCCTCACGTCTATCCACATGCCCGAGGAGTACCTGGGCGCGGTGATGAAGCTGTGCGAGGACCGGCGCGGCACCCAGCGCGATTTGCGCTTCCTGGGCGAGAAGCGCGTGATCCTGCACTACGAGCTGCCGCTGGCCGAAATCGTCTTCGATTTTTACGATCGGCTGAAATCGGTGAGCCGCGGATACGCGTCGCTGGACTACGAGTTTCTGGACTTCCGTGCCGGGCCTCTGGTTAAATTGGACATTCTAATTAACGGCGAGGCGGTGGACGCGCTTTCGATTATCGTGCACCGCGACAAGTCCTACGAACGGGGCCGGGCGTTGTGCGAAAAGATGCGTGAGCTGATTCCACGCCAGATGTTCGATGTCGCGATTCAAGCCGCGATCGGCTCCAAGATTATCGCGCGGGAATCAGTGAAGGCGCTGCGCAAGAACGTCACCGCCAAGTGCTACGGCGGCGATATCACGCGAAAACGAAAACTGCTCGAAAAGCAAAAGGAAGGCAAGAAACGGATGAAGCAGGTGGGGCGGGTCGAGATTCCGCAAGAGGCTTTCCTGGCCCTGCTCAAGGTCGGGGAGTAGGGACCGCAGTGGCACAACCAGCGCGCAGTATCGCCAAAGCACAGCCGCCAAACACCCCCGAGGCCGCCGATCGCGCGCCCGCGCAGAAGTCCGTCGCCCGCGAGTATGGCGAGGCGATGTTCATCGCGCTCGTGCTCGCGGTCTTCATCCGCACCTTCTTCGTGCAGGCGTACAAGATTCCGTCGGGCTCGATGGAGCCGACGTTGCTCATCGGCGACCACATACTCGTCAACAAGATTGTTTACGGGCTGCGGATGCCGGACTCGATTTTCGGGCTTGAGGTCCCCGGCCTGCCATTGGGCAAGTACCTTTTTCATCTCACCCCGGTGCGCCGCGGCGACGTCGTGGTGTTCGTCTTCCCGCCCGATCGCACCAAGGATTTCATCAAGCGCGTGATCGGTGTGGCCGGCGATACGGTTGCGGTAAAGAACGGCGCCGTGTGGCTCAACGGTGCGCCGATGCCCGACCCGCATGGGCATTTCGAGGTGGCCGCGGAGGATCGATCTCCGGTCTCGCCGCGCGACAACTTCGGACCGGTTACGGTGCCGCCGGGCAAGCTGCTGATGATGGGCGATAATCGCGATCGCAGCTATGACGGCCGCTTTTGGGGCTTCGTCGATCTCAACGACGTCGAGGGACGCGCCACGGTCATCTATTTGCCCTGGAACGAGGAGAAAGCGGCAGCAGCGTCGCCGCTGAGCGAAGTCGCGTTCTGGTTCGAGTACGTCCGATGGGATCGGCTCGGGATGGTCGTGTACTAGACCGGGAGCCGAAAAGGGAGCACCAGGTGGCGGACGAAGCGGTAAACAGGATTGGCGCGATCCTCGAGGAGCTGGGGGCCAGATTTGATCTCGTGGTCGAGGCGGTCTCGGGTTTCGGCGGACGCCTGGACACGCTGCGCGATGAAATCTTCGAGCAGTTCGCGGAAGTCGGCGGCCAGATTCGCTTCCTGTCCGAGCAAATTGCCGAGAATCGCCGCGGCGTCGCCGCCACGCGGGACGACCTCGGCGCTGAGATCGTGCGGCTGGGTGAGGCGCTCGGCAAGGCGCGCGTCGAGTTCCGCGACGAGCTGGCCGCTGCAGAGAAGGGCCTGCGCGGCGAATTTGCCGCTCGCGCCGTCGAGTTCCGCGAGGAAGCCGCGCGCGCGGTGGCCTCCACCGGCAAACAGGCAGCGGATTCAGGCGGCGAGACGACTAAGGTTCTCAAGCGGGAAATCGCGGCGTCGGCCGAGATGGCGGCAAAGAAACTTGGCGCGGAACTCAAGCAGACCGGCAAATCGCTGGCCAATCTAGCGCGCAAGTTCGACCGCTTTGACGACCGGATTACGGTTCAGACCCGCGACCAGGATCAACGCTTGAGAAAACTCGAGCGCAAGCGCGGCGCATGACTGTCGTCGCGCCGCGTTGCGGGGTTGACCGCGAGCTTTCGTGATCGTAAATTCTAGTCACCTTTAACCCGCCACTGAGATGGCGAAAAGGGAAGACAATGAAAGTGTGTATTTCCGGCCCCGGCTGTTTTAGCAGCCGGGATTTTTTTTGGGCGCCGCGATGAGCGCCGCGCCCAACGTCGCACTCGACGCCGCCCAGCTCGGGCGCTCGCTCAAGCGCATCGCGATGGAGATAGCCGAGCGCAACGGCGGCGCGGACAACGTCGTGCTGGTCGGGATCGTCCGGCGCGGCGCGCAACTTGCCCAACGGATCGCCGTCGAGTTGCGGGCCAATGGCCGGCGCGAGATTCCCGTCGGCACGCTGGACATCTCTTCCTACCGCGACGACGGCAAGGGCATCCCCGGCGACCCCCGGCTAATCGGCCGCGACATTCCTTTTTCGCTGGACGCCAAGCGGGTCGTGCTGGTTGACGACGTTTTGTACACCGGGCGAACCGTGCGCGCCGCGCTCGACGCGATCTCCGACTTGGGCCGGGCGGAATCGGTGCAGCTCGCGGTTCTGGTCGATCGCGGCGAGCGCGAGCTTCCGATTCGCGCCGACTACGTGGGCAAGAACATCCAGGCCCCGCGCGGCCAGCGCGTTTTCGTGCGGCTCAGCGAGATCGACGGCGCGGACGCAGTCGTTATTGGCACCGCAAGATGAGGCGAGAGCATCGGCGCGCGATGAGGGACGAAGGATACAGTGTCACGGCTGGCAAAATTTGACGTCGTTTCGATCGACGATCTCGAAACCGCGGACATCGAACGCGTGTTTGCGCTCGCCGACGGCTTTTCCCGGCAGCTCGCGCAAGGCGATCAGATTACCACCGCCGCCGGACTGATCATGGCGACGCTCTTCTATGAACCTTCGACCCGCACCCGGCTCAGCTTCGAGTCGTCGATGCATCGCCTCGGCGGCGCCGTGATCAGCTCGGCCGACATGCACGCGAGCTCGGCCGCCAAGGGCGAGAGTCTTGCCGACACCGTGCGCGTCGTCGCCGGCTACGCCGACCTGATCGTGCTGCGCCATCCGCACGACGGCGCGGCGCGCGTGGCCGCAGAGTACGCGCCGTGCCCAGTGCTGAACGCGGGCGACGGCAGCCGCGAGCATCCCACCCAGACGCTTTGCGACCTCTACATTCTGCGCAAGAAGAAAGGCCATCTGAAGGGACTCACGGTCGCGCTCTGCGGCGACTTGAGGTTTGGCCGCACGGTGCATTCGTTGATCTATGCGCTCGCGCGTTTCGGCGCGAACATCGTCGCCGTGCCGACCGCCGGAATGGGCGTTCCCGACTACGTGCTGGGACGGCTTGCCGCCGAACGCAACTACAGCTTATCGACGGTCACGATGGATGAGCTCAAGTCGTTGGCGGGTGGCCTCGACGCTCTTTACCTGACCCCCAGCGCGCCGCATCAGATGGCGCTCTTTACCGGCGACGGGACGCTCGGAAAACTTCCGGTGTCCGAGCCTCCGGCCGCGCTCGATGCGTTCTACGTCACGCGGCTGCAAAAGGAGCGCATCCCGGGGAAGGAAGCCGGTCCCGCGGAGTACGTCCGCTTTGACGCGCGTGCGCTTCGCACCATCCGCACGCAGGAAGCCGTGGTGATGCATCCGTTGCCGCGCCTCGGCGAGCTGGCGTACGAACTCGATACCGACCCGCGTGCGGTTTACTTCGAGCAGGCCGCGGCGGGAGTGCCGGTCCGGATGGCGTTGATCGCATTGCTGCTGGAGAAATCCGCCGGCGTATCCGCCGTTGCGCGGCCCGCGGCCCAGCCGATTCGCTTCAAGGCCGAGCCGCCGCCGCGATGTTCGAATCCGGGCTGCATCACGCGCTTCGAGGGCCCCTACCTGGCGCCGCGCTTCACGCTGGGGCGCGGCATGGATACCACGGTGCTCGCGCTCAAGTGCGGCTTCTGCGAAAGCGAACTCAAGATCGAATACGTCGGTCATGCGCGGTCGCATCGCTACTATCGCTTCGACGAAAACCTGCAAGGCTATGTCCGCCAATGGATCGAAGAAGGCTCGCTGGCCGTATTCGACAGCGTCAAGCACGCCGAAGAGGCCGGCTACGAACCGTACCGGCGCGGTCCGCAGCGCGAAATCATGAACCAGAAGGAAGTGGTCAGCGCGATCGAATCGCTCGCCGACCAAGTGATCGCCGACGTTCACGACATCACGGGAGTGTCGATTGTGGGCGTCGTCAGCCACGGGGCGATGCTCGCGCTTCGGCTGCGCGACCTGCTCGGAGCGAAGACCGGAGTTCTTCCTCCGTGCGCGGCGCTGGATGTGTACCAGCCGGCCGACCCGATCCGTCCGATCGACGGCGCCGAGAATTTCAACGTCGAAGACCGCACAATAATCCTGGTGGACGACGTGATTAACAGCGGCTGGACCGTGCAACGCGCGATGGCGACGATCTGGCAGCGCGGGCGTCCGGCCGCGGTCAAGCTGGCGGTCCTGATCGATCGCGGACATCGGGCAGTCCCGATTCGGCCGAACTATGTCGGCAAGAATATCCCGACCTCGCGCGGCGACCGCGTGCAGGTGCGCCTTGCCGCGGCGGGCGTGGAGAGCAAATCGCACGATCGCGTGATGATTTATTCAATCGTCGAGCCGCTGAAAGAACCCGAGGCGGCGCATTGAACCCGATCCTGCTCACCGGAGGACGGGTGATCGATCCCGCAAACGCGCTCGATGGCCAGTATGACCTGCTGGTGCGGGACAGCGAGATTGCGGCGGTGGAACGCGCCGGGACCCGGATGAATTCGCTCGACGCCACTGTGGTTCAAATGAGCGGGTGCTGGATCGTGCCCGGCCTCGTCGATCCGCATGTGCATCTGCGCGACCCCGGTTTCCCCGAAAAGGAAACGATCCTGACGGGCTTGCGGGCGGCGGCGGCAGGCGGTTTCACGACGGTGGCGGCGATGGCGAACACGTCGCCGGTCAACGACAGTCCGGCGGTCACGCGCTACATGCTCGAGCGCGCCAAGGAAGCCCATTGCGCGGGATTGGTGCCGGTTTCGGCGGTCACGCGAGCGCTCGGCGGGATCGAGCCGGTGGATTTCGCGGCGATGGCCGATGCAGGTGCGCGGTTGTTTTCCGACGACGGGATTCCGATCGACGATGCTGCCGTTCTGTCGCGCGCGTTGGATGAAACCCGGCGGCTTGGATACGCGATTGCGCTGCATGAAGAAGATCGCGGGCTGTCATGCGGCGGAGCGTTGAACGCCGGCGCGGCATCCAAGCATCTGGGCGTCAGCGGCTATCCGGATTCGGCGGAATGGCAGCGCGTGCGCCGCGATCTGGCGATCGCGATCGGCTCGGGTGCGCCGGTTCATGTCGCCCACGTCTCCACGGCCGAGTCACTCGAACTCGTTCGCGCCGCGCGCCGGCGTTACGCGCAAGTCACCTGCGAGGCGACACCGCATCATTTCACCCTGGACGAAGGCGCGGCGCTGACCTGGGGTCCGAACGCGAAAATGAACCCTCCGCTTCGGAGCCGCGAGGATGTGGAAGCGCTCCGTGCAGCGATTAGCGACGGCACGGTTGACATGATCGCGACCGACCATGCGCCGCACGATCCGAAATCGAAGCGGATGGAGCAGCTCGGCGCCTTTTTCGGTCCGGGGCGCCAGGCGGCGCGCCTCGAGCATGACGCCGCCGAGCTATTCGCGCACGCGGCGAACGGAGTCGTGGGACTGGAGACCTCGCTCGGCCTTGCGCTCGGCCTGGTGCATCAATCGCTGATCGAACCCGCGCGCCTGGTCGAGCTGATGTCGCTCAATCCCGCCGCGCTGCTGCGGCTGCGGGCAGGCACGCTGTCGGTCGGCGCGGCCGCGGACATCACGGTGATCGATCCAAATCTCGAGTGGACGGTTGCGCCGGATAAATTCCTGTCAAAGAGCCGCAACACTCCGTTCGCAGGGATGCGGCTGAAGGGCAGGGCGGTGATGACCATAGTAGCGGGCGAAATCGTTTTCGACGCGAGGAAGGCATAGCCGATCGATGAGCAAGGGGCGCGAAGCGATACTGGCGCTGGCCGACGGGCGGATTTTCCGCGGCCGCGCATTCGGCGCGGTGGGCGAGGCCGTCGGCGAGGCGGTCTTCAACACCGCGATGACCGGCTACCAGGAGGTGCTGACCGACCCGTCGTACAAGGGCCAGTTGGTCTGCATGACCTATCCGGAAATCGGCAACGTCGGAATCAACGCCGAGGACGCGGAGTCGCGCCGGGTGTACGTCGAGGGTTTCATCGTCAAGGAATACTGGGAGCGGCCGTCGAACTGGCGCTCGGAGATGGCGCTTGGAAAGTACCTGGAAGAGGCGGGCGTGGTCGGTATCGAGGGTATCGACACGCGCGCGCTGGTACGCCATCTGCGCACGCGCGGCGCGCAGGAGGCGGTGATCTCCAGCGTCGATCTGGACGCCGACTCGCTGGTGCGCAAGGCCAAGGCCTCGCCGGGGCTGGTCGGGCGCGATCTGGTGAAAGAGGTCAGCTGCGCCGCGGCATACGATTGGGACCTGGGCGCCTGGGAGCTCGGGCGCGGCTACGTCCGGGCAAGCCGCGAGGCGATGCGCGATGCGCCAGCGATCGTCGCGCTCGACTACGGAATCAAGCTGAACATCCTGCGCCGGCTGGTGGCGACCGGCTTTCGCGTGAAGGTGCTCCCGGCGGCGTCGAGCGCCGAGCAGATACTCGCACACAACCCCGCCGGAATTTTTCTGTCGAACGGACCCGGCGACCCTGCGGCGCTGCCGTACGCTTTCAGAGCCATCGCGGGCGTGCTCGGCAAGAAGCCGGTGTTCGGCATCTGCCTTGGCCATCAGTTGATCGGGCTCGCGCTGGGCGGCAAGACCTACAAGCTCGATTTCGGCCATCACGGCGCCAATCATCCGGTGATGGACTTGCGCACGCGGCGCGTCGAGATCACGGCGCAGAACCACGGCTTCGCGGTCGATGACGAGTCATTGAGACGGCGCGCGACGCTTTCGCACCTGAACCTCAACGACAACACCGTCGAGGGCTTGCAGGGAACCGGTGTGCCGTTTTTTTCCGTGCAGTACCATCCCGAGGCCTCGCCCGGGCCGCACGATTCGAGCTACCTGTTTGCGCGATTCAAGAAACTGGTCGAAGCGTTCCCGCATTACGGCGCCGCCGCGCTCGACCGAGTCCTTGCCGCCGAGGCATCGGCGCTATGACCAGATCAACGCATCGACTCGACCTAACGGGACCATCAAATTGCCGCTGCGTAAAGATTTGAAATCGGTGTTGCTGATCGGCTCGGGACCAATCGTCATCGGGCAGGCGTGCGAGTTCGACTACTCGGGCACACAGGCGGTCAAGGCGCTGCGCGAGGAAGGGCTCAGGCTGATCCTGGTCAATTCCAACCCGGCGACGATAATGACCGACCCGGATCTGGCGGATCGCACCTACATAGAGCCGATGACCCTGGCGGTGCTGACGAAGATCATCGAGCGCGAGCGTCCCGACGCGATGCTGCCGACGGTCGGCGGGCAGACCGCGCTGAACCTGGCGATAGAGCTGGCCGAGGCGGGCGTACTCGATCGATTCAAGTGCGAACTTATCGGGGCAAAGCTCGGCGCAATCAAGAAGGCCGAGGATCGCGACCTGTTCAAGCAGGCGATGTTGAAGATCGGGCTCGAGGTGCCGCGCTCTGCCATTGCGCGCTCGGCCGCCGACGGCGAGCGGGTGCTGGGCGAGCTTGGCCTGCCGGTGATCATTCGGCCGTCGCGAACGCTCGGCGGAACGGGAGGTTCGATCGCGCGCGAACTGGAGGACTATCGCGCCAAGCTGGCGTTCGGACTCGAACAATCGCCGAGCCACGAGGCGCTGATCGAGCAATCGGTCGAAGGCTGGAAGGAATTCGAGCTCGAGGTGATGCGCGACGCGGCGGACAATGTCGTGATCATCTGCTCGATCGAGAACCTCGATCCGATGGGCGTGCACACCGGCGATTCGATCACGGTCGCGCCCGCGCAAACGCTGACCGACAAGGAATACCAGATCATGCGCGACGCGGCGATCCGGATCATCCGCGAGATCGGCGTCGATACCGGCGGATCGAACATCCAGTTCGCGATCGAGCCGGGCACCGGACGAATGGTCGTGATCGAGATGAACCCGCGCGTGTCGCGCAGCTCGGCGCTTGCGTCGAAGGCGACCGGATTCCCGATCGCCAAGATCGCCGCGCGCCTCGCGGTCGGCTACCGGCTCGACGAAATTCCCAACGACATCACCCGCATGACGCCGTCGTGCTTCGAGCCCACGATCGATTACGTGGTGACCAAGATTCCGCGCTTCACCTTCGAGAAGTTTCGCGGCGCCGCCGACGAGCTGGGGCCGCAGATGAAGTCCGTCGGCGAGGCGATGGCGATTGGGCGGACCTTCAAGGAGTCGCTGCAGAAGGCGCTCCGGTCGCTGGAGATAGGCTCGCATGGGCTCGAGAGCGGGCTCGCAAAGCCGCCGGGCGCCGATGCGGTGGCGAAGATTTGCGCGCAGGTCGCTACCCCCAGCAGCCACCGCTTGTACCATCTGGCGGACGCTATCCGGCTCGGAATATCGCGCGCGGAAGTTTACCAACTGAGCAAGATCGATCCGTGGTTTATCGACGCCGTCGCGGAGCTGGTGGCGGAGGAAAAGCGCGTCGCGCGCGAGCCGCTGGGCGCGGCATATTTCCGCGAGTTCAAGCCGATGGGATTTTCCGATCGGCGAATCGCGGAGCTGCGCGGGATCGATGAAGCCGCCGTGGCGTCGGCGCGCCGCCAAGCGGGCGTAATCCCGGTTTTCAAATCGGTGGACACCTGCGGCGCGGAATTCGAGGCCTTCACCCCCTACCTCTACTCGACTTACGAAGGAGAGGACGAGGCGCCGCCGACCGCGCGCAAGAAAGTGATCATCCTGGGCGGCGGGCCCAACCGGATAGGGCAGGGGATCGAGTTCGACTACTGTTGCGTGCACGCGAGCATGGCGCTCAAAGAGGGCGGCTTCGAAACGATCATGGTCAACTGCAACCCCGAGACCGTCTCCACCGATTACGACATTTCGGACCGCCTCTACTTCGAGCCGCTGACCTTCGAGGACGTCATGGCGATTGCGGAGCGCGAGAAGCCGGTCGGCGTGATCGTGCAGTTCGGCGGGCAGACCCCGCTCAAGCTGGCGGTGGCGCTGGAGCGGGCGGGCGTGCCGATCCTGGGCACGACTCCGGATGCGATAGACCGCGCCGAGGATCGCGAGCGGTTCAACGCGATGGTGGCGCAGCTGGGGCTGCGGCAGCCCGAGGGAGTGCTGGCGCGCACCTTGGAGGATGCTGTGGCGGGCGCGTCGAAGATCGGCTACCCGGTGCTGATTCGGCCGTCCTACGTGCTGGGCGGCCGCGCGATGGAGGTGATTGCCAACGAAGAAGAGCTGCGCAGATACGTCACGCAGGCTCTGCAAGCCTCCGAACGCCATCCACTGTTGATCGACCGCTACCTGCAAGGCGCAATCGAAGTGGATGTGGACGCGATCGCCGACGGCGAGACGGTGGTGATCGGCGGAGTTATGGAGCACGTCGAGCACGCCGGGATTCATTCGGGGGACAGCGCCTGCGCGCTCCCGCCGACCACGCTCAGCGCCGCGATTCAGGATGAACTGATGGCCGAGACCAAAATGCTCGCGCGCGAACTCGGCGTGATTGGGCTGATCAATATCCAGTATGCGATTTACCGCGGCGAAGTGTTTATCCTGGAAGTCAATCCGCGCGCGTCACGCACGATACCCTTCGTCAGCAAGGCGATCGGCGTGCCTTTGGCCAAGCACGCGGCGCTGGTGATGGCGGGGAAGAAGCTCAGCGAGATTGGCTTCACCACCGAGCGCGTGCCCAGCCACGTCGCGGTCAAGGAGTCGGTGTTTCCGTTCGGGCGGTTCCCGGGCGTCGATACGATTCTGGGACCGGAGATGAAATCGACCGGCGAAGTGATGGGAATCGACACGACGTTCGCGATGGCGTTTGCCAAGGCGGAGCTGGCGGCGTCGTCGAACCTGCCCGATGGCGGCCTGGTGTTCATCAGCGTCCGCGACGAAGACAAGCTATACCTCGAGCCGATAGCGCGCGGGCTGGTTGCGATGGGATTCGATCTCATCGCGACGCGCGGGACCGCCAATTACATCCAAAATCTCGGACTCAAATGCGAACGCATCAACAAGGTGCTCCAAGGCAGCCCGCATATAGTGGACGCGATGAAGGATGGGCGCGTTGCGATGGTCGTCAACACTCCGGACGCGAGCGGCACCAAGGATTCGTTCTCGATTCGACGCACCGCGCTGGAACTTCGGCTCCCGTATTTCACCACGATGGCGGGGGCGAAGGCTGCGGTCGAAGGAATTTTCGCGCTGAAGCATGAACCCTTCGAGGTCCGCGCGCTTCAGGACTACCATCGGCAGGGCTGACCCTGCACCTTAGTCAGGAAAACAATATAAATGCGGCCTGGCGGCCTGTCAGAAGGGGTAATAGGCGGCAAGCGCGAGACGCTTGGAATTGAGAGCCCGGTTGCCGCGATGGCGGGGATCGGGCCCAAGCGCGCGGAGGCTCTGCAGGCGCGGGGGATCGCAACAGTCGGCGACGTTATGTTCCATCTGCCGGCGCGTTACCAGGACTGGCGCGAGCGCACGCGGCCCCAGGACTTGCGCGTCGGCAACACGGTCGTGGTCGAAGGCGAGTTGGGGTTAATTTCCGAGCGGCCGATGCGCGGTTCGCGTTGGCGCCGGCTCGCGTCGGGATGGCTCAACGCGGGCGGGATGCAAATTCGCGTCGTATGGTTCAATCTGCCCGCTTACATGCGCGGCTATCTTCGGGGCGGCGAGCGCGTGTTGGCCCGCGGGCGTGTGGCGGCCGGACCCGACGGCGGAATCGAGATAGTGCAACCGGAGTTGCATCGGCTGGCGGATGGCGAGCCGAAAGCGATCCGCCCTGTTTACCGTATCCCCTCGATAGTCGGGCAGCGTCTGTTCGCAAGTCTGGTCGCACGTGCGCTAGCGGAGGCCGGCGCTTCGATCCGGGCGGCCGTTCCCGACATAGTGCGCGGCGAACTTCCCACTGTTAGCGAGGCGCTGAGCTACATTCACGGCCCGCCGCCCGATGCCGACTTCGCGGCCCTCGCTGGCGGGGAGTCGCGCGGCCATCTGGAGCTCGCATTCGATGAACTGTTCGCGTTCGAGCTGGCGCTTGCGCTTGAACGGCTGCGCAGCGCGCGGCGCGTCGGAATAGCGCTCGATGGCTCACAGAGCCTCAGCGCGAAACTGATGAATGAGCTGCCGTTTGCGCTGACCGGGTCGCAGTCGCGCGCGATCGAGGAAATCGGCGCCGAGCTGGCGCGGCCGAATCAGATGAACCGGATGCTGATGGGCGACGTCGGCAGCGGCAAGACGATCATTGCGTTCTGGGCGATGATCCGGGCGGTCGAATGCGGGCAGCAGGCGGCCATGATGGCGCCGACGGAACTGCTGGCGGAGCAGCACTACAGAGGATTCGCGCGCGTGTGCGGGGGACTCGGCGTAAAGAGCGCGCTCCTGACCGGGAGCGTGACGGGCGCGGCGCGCAGCGAGATTTTGCGGGGGCTCTTAAGCGGCGAAATTGGCGCGGTGTTCGGAACCCATGCGCTGCTCCAGGAGCGGGTGCGAATGCGCGGACTCGCGCTCGCCGTGATCGACGAACAGCATCGATTCGGCGTTTTCGATCGCGCCAAGATGAAAGCATTGGGGCCGAAGGCGAATCTGCTGATGATGACGGCGACGCCGATTCCGAGAAGCCTGGCGATGAGCCTGTTCGCGAATCTCGACGTTTCGTTTCTCGACGAGATGCCGGCGGGGCGCACGCCGATCGCGACCGAGAGTTACGCCGAGGACGACATCCCGCGGCTCCATCAGGAGCTGCGCGCCGAGATCGAGGGCGGCGGGCGCGCGTACTACGTCGTGCCGTTCATCGACGGCGACGAAGACGAAGCCAAGTCGGTATCCGCCACCGCGGCGCGGCTTAAGAAGGGCGCCTTGCGCGGCGCGAGAGTTGGCACGATGCACGGCAGGATGGCGGCTGCGGAAAAGGATCGCGCGATGCGTGAATTTCGCGACGGCGCGATCGACGTGCTGGTCTGCACCACGGTGGTCGAGGTGGGAATCGACGTGCCCGAGGCGACGATAATCGTGGTGCTCGCGGCGGATCGCTACGGGCTCGCGCAATTGCATCAGTTGCGCGGCAGGGTCGGTCGCGGCGAAAAGCCGTCGCGATGCTGTCTGGTGGTCTCGAACGACGCGGACGAAGCGGCGCAGGTGCGCCTGGGAGTCATGCGCGAAAGCATGACCGGCGCGGATGTCGCCGAGGCCGACTTGCGGATGCGCGGTCCGGGCGATTTGCTCGGCGCACGCCAGGCCGGGGCCCTGCCGCTGCGCCTGATTCACCTGATTCGCGACCATCGCACGATTGAACGTGCGCGCAAGATGGCTGACGACTGGCTTCGCCGGGATCCGTCGCTGGCGAGCCGCGAATCGGAAGGCGCGCGGGCGGCGGTCAAGAAAATGCTCGCGCTCGGGTTCAGTCTCGGCAACGTAGGGTAGGGCGGCGCCCTATTGAGCGGCCGACACGGCCGGGCGCCCGATGCGCGCAGTCACGCCGCCTGATTCGATCGCGCTGGCGCTCCAAATGGCGGGCGCGAGAGCGCCGAAATAGTTCACGCCGGGTCCGATCACAACCAGCACCGCATTTGCGCGGGTATCGACGCGATGCGGCGTGGAGCCGCCGAGGAGGCGATCGAGCAAAGCCTGATAGACGGCGGCGAAGCGGCCTGCCGTCTGCGCGTCGCTGAAGGTCAGCATCCAGATCACGCTCACGGCGCGGCCGTCCTGCAGGATGACCATGCGGTCCGCGGTCCATCGCGAGGCGAGCGCGACTTCCTTGGATTGTTTGCCCAGATTGCGCTCGAGGATGACGCGGATGAGCAGCTCGCCATAAGTGTCGTCGTCGGCTTTTTTCCAGCCGCGCATGATCCGGTCGTAGCCGGCAAGCTCGATTCGCGGCTGGGGCACGGGACTGTCGAAGTAAAGCGCGGGATGGATAATCTGGTGGCTGGACTGCGGAGGGTTCCGATAGAGCGCATCGACTCCCGCCCATCCACCGCGGCGATAAGCCTCGGCGACGAAGCGGACGCCCTCGGAATATTGGAACAAGAGCGGCGCGCTGAGGCCCTCGGGCGTGCCGGGCGCCTCGACGGCGAGCGCCTGCGGCAGCTTCTTGAGATTGTCGGCAAGCGCGTCGGCGGTGCTGTCGTCCATCCTGCCGAGCGCGTAGGCGAATCCGGCGATCGTCGCATCGCCTTCGGCGACAGACTTTAGCGCGAGCGCACGATCGTCGTCGTCCTTCACTTTGTCCAGGCTCGATTCGAGATCGAAATTCTGATCCTGGAGCGCATGCGTCAGTTCATGTGCCAGCACAACCTCGCCGGTGACATCGCGCTGAATCATGAACTGAGCCGCGCTGTTCCAGACGCCGACATTGGCGCCGCCTTCGACCAGAACCATTTCCTTGCCGTGCGGATCGTAAAATCCCGCCACCTCGCTCTTGAGCAGTTTGAGCGACTCGGCCTTGAGATCGAGGTGCGAGGGATACAGCCCGGTTAGCGTGCCCGCGACGGCGTCGGCCTCGAGCTGGTTGTCGGTGTAATCGCGCATCAGGTCGGCCTCCATCATCGCTCCGGCCTGGTCGGGGGATTTGACCACGAGCGGAACCACTTGCTTGAAGCGAAGCTGGCGAAGGCCCTGGATGCCGGTCGCGATTTTTTCGGTCTGCCGCGAATTGATCCGGTCGCCGTTGATGACCGAGTAGGCGCATCCCCAGAGAAAGATCAGGGTGGTGACAGTGCAGGTTAGCCACCAGAGCCGTCGTGTGAAGCAGATGGCTCGGCTAATCATTCGCTGACGATCACGATCGGAAGTCCAAACCGGGCGGAGTCGGACGCGCGCGCCTCGGCGGCGTCGCGGGTCGCGAAAGCGCCCATGCGTACACGGTAATAGCGGTGATGGTCAGCATCAAGTACGTCGGTGACATGAACGTCGGCGTAGTAGGCGGCCAATTTGCTTCGCAGTTGCTCGGCGTTGCGTTGCTCTGAGAATGAACCGATCTGGACCCAGTAGCGCAGAGGAGCGCCAACGTCGCGAGTACCGGCCGGTTTGCTGATCAGCGAGATACGCACGCGCGCGGTGCCCTGATCGAGCATCCCGATCATGCTCGCCGCCTTGTGCGAGAGGTCGATCTTGCGGCCCTTCTTGAACGGCCCGCGGTCGGTGATAGTCACTTCGACGGAACGGCCGTTGTCGAGATTCGTGACCATCACTCGGCTGCCCAATGGAAACGCGACCGAGGCCGCGGTAAGGTCCTCTTGGTGGTAAAACCCGCCGGCCGCGTTTTTGTGACCGTGGAATCCCGGCCCGTACCAGGAGGCCATCCCGACTACCTGCGGCGTCGGAGTTGGCTGAGGCACGGCGACAGGCGGCGGGGGCGGTGGAGGTGGAAGTTGGGCCGGACGGGATGTCGCGCAGGCGGCGAAAAGCATGCTCACGGCGATCGCCAAAGCGATTTGCCGGATAGCGCTGCGATTTCCAATGCCAGACACGTCAACAACCCAGTCTACCGGGGTCGGCCGACGCACTTCGAGAGCCGCCGATAGCGTGGTAGCATCTCGCGTTAGGGCTGCGATGCTTCGAACAAGGGAAGAATTAGAAGAAATAGAGGCCCGCACGCTGGCACCCTACGCGATGGCGTCGCGGGCCAGTCGCGGCCGCCGGTTTCCCGAGCCCGAGCATCGGATTCGCACTGTCTTTGCGCGCGACCGCGACCGCGTGATCCATTCGGCAGCGTTTCGGCGCCTCGAATACAAGACCCAGGTCTTTGTCAATCACGAGGGCGATTACTACCGCACACGGCTGACGCATACGCTCGAAGCCGCGCAAATTGCGCGCACAGTGGCGCGGGCGCTCGGTCTCAACGAGGACCTTGCGGAGGCGGTAGCTCTGGCGCACGACCTGGGGCATACGCCGTTCGGCCACGCCGGGGAAAAAGTGCTCAACGAGCTGATGGCGCCGTACGGCGGCTTCGATCACAACGCGCAGAGCTTGCGCACGGTGGACTGGATCGAGATCCGCTACCCGAATTTTCGCGGACTCAATCTGAGCTTCGAAGTGCGCGAGGGGATCATCAAGCATTCGCACTTCCAGGACCGTCCGCAAGCGCAGGAGTTTGACCCGAGCACATACCCATGCCTCGAAGCGCAAATCGTCGATCTGGCCGACGAAATCGCATACCTGGCGCACGACGTCGACGACGGATTGAAGGCGCAGATGCTGACGCTCGAGGAGCTTAATCAGTCGGCGCTGTTCAGAGAGTCGGCGGCGGCGGCGCGCGCGGCGGACCCGGGGGCCGAGATGCGCGTGATCCGCTATCAGACGGTCATCAGGATGATCGACGCGATGTCCACCGATTTGATGACCAATCTCGCCGCCGAGCTGGAGCGCAACAAGATTACCAGCGTCGAGGACGTGCGCAAGGCGGGCAGGGCGCTGGCGGGTTTTGGTCCAGCGGTGGGAGCGAAGGTCGGCGAAATCAAGCAGGTCATGCGGGATCGCTTGTACCGGCATTACAGGGTCAGCCGAATGACCGAAAAAGCGGGCAGGGTGCTGGCGCAGCTTTTCAATACCTACATGACCGAGCCGCGCCAGATGCCCGAGCACGTGGTCGCGCGCGCGCAGCGCTACGGCGAACCGATTTCACGCGCGGTGGCGGACTACATAGCCGGAATGACGGACCGCTTCGCGCTCGACGAATATCGAAAACTCTTCGATCCCAATGAGCGCGTCTGACGGACATAGCCCGCACATGAGGATGCGGGCGCGGCGATCGCTCGTGATCCGGCGAATCGATCACGTCGGCGATCCTGTGGGGCTGGCATTCCTCGAGTCGCCGGAATCCAACGCCGACGCGTTGCTCGAGCGGCTGCGCGAATACCTGGGCGACAAGCTGAAGCTCGTCAAGGCAGAGGTATCGCGCGGCGAGATTACGGTGGAAGTCGAAGCGCGGGGATGGACCGAGGAGGGCGCGCGGATGACAGCCGCAGCGCGCGATCTATATCAGAAGGGAGGCAGGCGTGGAGCGTTGTCGATGTATCGCGACGCGATCGAACTCGACCCGCTGAATGCGGAGGCAATTTTGAGATTTGGCCTGGCGCTTACCGAGCAGGGAAAATTTGCCCAAGCGTTCGCCGCGCTCAAGCGCGCGCGTGAGTTTGGCGCCACCGGCGTCGAGCTGCTAAACGCGATGGGCCGGTGCGCGGCGGGGTTGGATCGAGGCGCCAATGCGGTCGCGTACTACGAGGAAGCGCTCCAGATCGAGCCGCGCAATTTCGTGGCCCGCAGGGCGCTGCGCGCCCTCGGCCACAAGTCCGCGGCGCCCGCCAAGGAACCAGGCGCTGTACGCAGCCGCCGCGATTAGCTAAAACTGTGCCGACTTTGTTTTTCACGTTTCGCCGTGAACTTTTTTCCGGGAGCGTTCATTGGCAATGGTCAAGATCGTTTATTGCATCAGCAAGCTGCCGCGTCTGAGCAACGAGGAATTTCATCGCTACTGGCGCGAGACCCATGGTCCGATCGCGGGTAGGATTCCAGGCTGCCGCAAGTACGTTCAGAGCCACACGATTCATCGCGCGCTAGGCGCGCGCGAGCCTGCGTTCGACGGCGCCGCGGAGCTTTGGTTCGATGATTGGCAGGCGCTGGAGGCGGCGATGGCGTCCAAGGAAGTCGCAGCCGCGCTCGAAGACGAGCGCAAGTTCATCGATCACTCGCGTACGGCGTTCTTCATCGCCGAAGAGCATCACGTAATCTGAGCCGGATAGACAAGCCAAACGTGGAGGGTTGGAGCACCTAATGATTTCAGGCATTTTTGGGTTTTCAGCCGCAGTGTGTAGTTTACATAATACTTCTTATGCGAAGCTATGTTACAGTAAAAAGATAGCAGCAACGTGGGCATTCGTTGGTGCCGCGATGCTGTTGGGCGCCGGGAGCTCGACGCTCGCCCAGGACGCGCCAGCGGCCTCCCCTGCCAGCGCTGTCGCGGTCCCTACCGACCCCTCGCGTGACGCCGCCTTGAAGACTTGGCTGCAAAAGCACTTCAGGATTCCCCGTGCCGAGCAGATCACTATGGGGCCTGCTTTTAGGGCGGCGATTGAGGGACTGCTCGGGCGCCAGGTGGTCGTGATCAACGACCAGGGACAGAAGATCTCTACGACCATGTTTTTCGACAAAAATGAGACCAAGGCGGTCCTCGGCCAGTTTATCGACACCAGTACGGATCCATGGGGACGAGCTAACATGGGCGCCGTGACCTTGGACGATCGGCCAACACTGGGGCCGGCAAATGCCCCGGTGACGATAGTTGAGTTTGCCGACTTCGAGTGCCCGTATTGCGCACACGCGTTCAGCGTGATCGAGACCCTGGTCAACACGACCTACAAGGGCAAAGTGAAGACAATTTACAAAGATTACCCGCTCAACGCGCATCTGTGGGCGTTCAAAGCCGCGGAGGCGGCCGAGTGCGCGCGGTTGCAGAACCCGGCGGCGTTTTGGGAGTTCGCACGCTACTTCTACGCGAACCAGGGTTCGATCAACCCGAAGAATCTGCAGGAGCAGGTAAACAAGCTGGCCAAAGCTCAGAAGCTCGACCAGCCTTCACTGATGGCGTGCATGGAGAGTCCGCAGACCGAGGTTCGGGTGAAGCAGGATCAGAACGACGGCAACTCGATTCGAGTCACGTCGACGCCGACCTTTTTCGTCAATGGAATACCGGTCGTGGGATTGCCCGACGAGAAGGTGCTGGAACTGGTGATCAACTCGGAGCTCGCGGGGAAATCGCCGACGGCCTCGGCGAACTAATGAATGACGACGGGCTGCGGGCCGCCCGCCGCGGCTGAGGGCGCCGCCACCTCGGCGGAAGCGCCCAGCAGCGCCAGCGATTCCATCACGTCCTGGCGCTGCTGCGCGAACGGATGGGCGGCGAGAAAACTGCGGTAGGCGGCGATCGCACCCTGCTTGTCGCCCGACTTCGCCAGCATCCGTGCGACGCCCAGCTCCGCCCTCGCCTGCTCCAGCCCCTGATCGGAGGCGGCCTGCTGATACGCGCCGGCCGCTTTCTTCCAATCTCCCATTCGCTCGTAAACCACCGCGAGGTTGGTCAGCGCCAGACTGCGGAAAATCGGGTCGCGCTCTTCGGCGAGAAATGCGACCAGCGAATCGCGCGCACCCGCCAGGTCGCCATCGGCCAGATATGCGCTCGCCATGTAAAAGCGCGCCAAACGCCCGAGCCGGCGGCCCGGCTCTTCATCGGCAAGCTGCTTGAACTGTGTCTCGGCGAGTTTGTTCTGGCCGCCGTTGAGCGCGGTGATCGCGCCGTAGAAGCGGGCGGACGCGAGATTGTCGCGATGGCGCTCGTAGTAGTACACCCCAATCGCGATCGCTCCGACGACGGCGACGACCGCGGCTGAGGCCAGCACCTGGGTAAGGTTGTTGAGCAGGAAATCGCGCGCGCCGTCGACGAGCGTTACGAGCTCGTCGGGCTCCCTGAGTTCTTTTTGGGTTAATTTGCGGCGATGGGTGGTCGGCGGCATCGAATGCTCCAGCGGGCGCCGCCCGGCAGAGGATCAGAGAAGCTTGGCGCGCTCTTGCTACATTTTGTATTTGAAATCCTCGGGCGACATCCGCTCAAGGATCTCGGACCATTTGTCGCGCGACACGCCGGCGAGGTTCTGATCCGAAGTTTGCTGTTCGCCCTGGGATTCGTGCAGCTCGCTGGAAGCTTCGAGCACTTTCTTGGCCACGTAGATGGGCGACTTGGTGCGCAGGGCCAGGGCGATCGCGTCGCTCGGCCGCGAATCTATCTCAAGCGCCTTGCCCTCGCGGGTCTTGACCTGGATGCGGGCGAAGTAGGTGTTTTCGCGCAACTCGGTGATCTCGGCCAACTCGACGGTCGCGCCGAACTCGGCCAGCAGATTGCGCAGCAGGTCGTGCGTCATCGGGCGTTGCGGCTTGATCCCTTCGAGCTCGGTGGCCATCGCGGTGGCCTCGAGCGGACCGATCCAGATGTGCAGGTTGAGCTTGTTGTCGGGGTCCTTCAGGACGACGATAGGCATCTTGGTCGAGGGGTCGAGCGTGATCCCGCCCACGATCATCAAAATGAAGTCTTCCCTGTGACCAGCCATAGACGGGCTCTTCAACCGTTTCTCCTCGAGCACGCGCGGCTTGCGGTCAAAATTCCCCGCGTCGCCCCGTAGAAACATTTTGGCCCAAAGACGCCTTGTGGTCAACCGAACAAGCAGCGCAGCCGCGCGGATCGAGTCCGTCAGCCTGCGACCAAGCGATCGACCACCCGATAAAGCTGGTTCAGATTGCGGCACTCTTCCACCAGGTCGCAGTGCGGGGCGTAGCGGTCCATCTCGCTGTCGCCGAAGCCCCAGGTATTGCGGCTTTCAGGATTAAGCCAGATCACTTTTTTGGCGCGCTGGCGGATTTCACGCAAGGACCCATCGTGCGGGAGATTGTAATTGTTGCGCGCATCGCCGAGCACGATCACGGTGGTGCGCTTGTTGACGGCGCCCAGATGATCGGTGACGAAGCTGCGGAACGCGTAGCCGAAATTCGAGTGGGCGTACACGTTGATGATGTCGCCGGTGAGCGCGACGTCGAGCGCTTCCTTGGCGTCGTTGTTGCGGAAGCACTCGGTCACTTCTCCGATGTCGGCGACGAAGATGAAGCTGCGCACGCGCGAGTAGAGATCCTGCAGCGAGTAAACGAACTGCAGCATGAATCGCGACGCGTTGCGCACCGAATCCGAAACGTCGCACAGAATTACGACCTGCGGCTTCTCTTTCTTGCGCTTCTCGAAGCGCAGCTTGAACGGCACGCCACCGTATTCGAGGTTCTGGCGAAGGGTGCGCTTGATGTCGAAGCGGCCCTTCTTGGAACGCTTACGGCGCACGGTGATCACGTTCTTGAGGCGCTGCGCGAGGCGCGTCACCGCCTCGTTCATCTTCTTCAGTTCTTCTTCGCTCAGGTAATAGAAACTCTTCTCGCCGATCTGGTTGAGGCGCTGATCTTCCTTCTGCTTGATGTCGCGCTTCTCGCGCTCCATCCGAACGTAGCGGCGGATGATGTCTTCGAGCGCCTTGAGCCGGCGCTCGAGATATTCTTCCATCCTGGCCTTGAGCTCGGCGCCGAGGTCCATCTGCTCGAGCTGCTCGCGTAGTTGCCTGATCTCGGCTTCGACCTTGTCCAGCCCGAGCTGGCGGGCGAGCGCGCGGGCAAAGTAGTTCTCCTCGATCGTGCGCTCGATCCCGTCGAGCTTGATCGCGCGCGAGGCCTGGCGGATTTTCCGCTCCAGCTCGCCCGAGTTATTCTGCAACAGTTGCTTTGCAAGCTCGGAGAGACTCTTGCCCTCCTTCTGAAGCATCTTCTCGACTTGATCGAGGAATTTCTGGAATTCCTGATCCGACATCGAGAGCGCGTTCTGCACGGCCTGGCTCGCCTGCTTGATAATCTCGCCCAGGCCGGAAAAGTAGATATCGAACAATTCCTCGAACACGGGCAATTCGCCGAACCGCTTGACCATCGTGGCCCGCAGCGCGGCGCGGAACGCATCGCGCTCGCCGAGCCCGGTGATTTCGGCGGCGCTGAATGCGTCGAGCGTTTCCGCCAGCGAGACGCGCACGCCGTTCTCGCGCAGCAAGTTCGCAAATTCTACGAGCTTCTCCTGCATGGTGTCGTGGCGCCCTACCCTGCCAGCCGTTCAAATCGCCGCGCGGAGAGATCCTTCGCCAGGCTCAGGATGACCGCTCGGGCACGCCTCGCGGTCAATTTAGAAAATCCTTGTCGCTGCCGGCCTCGGTGCCGCGGCGCGCGCGCACGCGGCGCACGTAGTCCTTGAGCTCTTCCTGCGCTTTGCGCACGTCGCCCTCGTACTTGACGATGGTATCGAGGGTCTCGGTGACGAGTTCCTGATCGAGACTGCTCACGTTGAGCAGAGTCAGGGCCTTGACCCAATCGAGCGTTTCGCTGATGCCGGGGGTCTTCTTGAGGTCGAGTTTGCGCAGCGATTGCACGACGGTGACGACTTCCTCGGCGAGCTTGATCGCCGCCTCGGGCACCTTGAGCTTGACGATCGCAAGTTCCTGCGCGCGATCGGGAAAATCGATGTACAGATGCAGGCATCGCCGCTTGAGCGCGTCGGACATTTCGCGCGCGTTGTTCGAGGTCAGCACGACCAGCGGAATGTGCTTGGCCTTGAGCGTGCCGAGTTCGGGCACGGTCACCTGGAAATCGGAAAGCAACTCGAGCAGGAACGCCTCGAACTCGGCGTCGGCCTTGTCGATCTCGTCGATCAGCAGGACCGACGGCTGCTCGCTGGAAATAGCCTTGAGCAGGGGCCGCGGCAGCACGAAGCGCTCGGAGAAGAAGACTTCGTCCTGCGCGGCGATTCGATCGACCGCCTCGGTCAAGCTGCTGGCGCCGACCAGCACTTCGCTGATTTTGTCCTTGAGAATCTGGGTATAGAGGAGCTGCTTGGCGTACTCCCATTCGTAAAGCGCCTTGCCCTCGTCCAGGCCTTCGTAACACTGAAGGCGGATCATATCGAAGCCGAGCGACGCGGCCAGCACCTTGGCCAGGTCAGTCTTGCCGACGCCGGCGGGACCTTCGACCAGGATGGGCTTGCGCATTTCAGTTGCCAGGTAGATGACGGTGGCGATTCGCCGGCTGGCGATATAATTGTTCTTGGCGAAACGCTCGATTACGTCCTCGATCGATGAAAACATCCATCCTCCTCGACGCCGGAAGCTGAAGCGGCGAACTCCGCGCGAAGTAGATTAAATATCATGGCTAATTAACCCGAGGGAACCAACAGGAATTGACAATTCTGCGTCACGGAGGATATGCGGGGGTTTCGAAGAGCCGTTTGAAATTCTGAGCCGGGGGATTCTGCCTATGCCATCGATTCGCGTCCTTCAAAATCGGCCACGTGCTGCAATTTTCAGCGTGGTTCTGGCTCTGGGCGCCTGCTTTGCTAACGCCGCGCCTGCCCGAGCGCTGACATCGCTGACCGCATGCATCAACAATAAGAATCACAAGGTCAGTTTTCCCGAGGTCGGAAAATCCTGCAAGTCGGGCGAAACCGCAATCGTGCTCAGTGGCGCAGGACCGACGGGAGCGAGCGGACCGACTGGACCGGAGGGTCCGACGGGTACAAGCGGACCGACTGGCCCGACGGGCCCAGCGGGGCCCGCCGGAACCGGAACGGGTGCCATCAGCTCGGGCGCGGCCGGGCAGATTGGTTATTATGCCAGCAGCGGCACGACGATCAGCGGAGAGAGTGTTGTACCGGTCGCACAAGGCGGCACTCAGTGCGGCCCACCGACTGTTTTCGCCAGCCTGCCCGCCTCACCTACCAACGGCGAAATCTGCAACGTAACCGATGCGCCGGCCTGTAACGCAGGCACGGCGGTGACAGTCGGCGATGGTTCTACCAAGTGCCAAGTTACTTACAACGGCACAGATTGGATGCCCGCCGGCGGTGCGGCCGGCCCGGTGATCACGTCAGCCACGCAGTGCATTCTCTACAGCGATGTCACGGGGATTCACGACCAAGATACGGAGTTGTGCGGCTGGGATTTTGGAGCGGCCCTCCCTGCCGGGCAATATGTTGTCGTCATGACAGGTGAAGTTGCAGTTACGATTGGCGCTACGGCGCCAACAACACTCGGCATCGACGTAGCGGATGCCGGAGGGCACGATTTATTTGGCTGGGAGCCTAGTTGGGTTCCAGATGCGCTGCTCGTTCCTAACACCACCATCAGCTTTGGCATAAGCGCAACGGACAATTTTACCGTTACTTCAGAGCAGGCACCAACTGCCTTTCCAGGTCCGGCCTGTCAGGTATACCCCGTGGCCGAGGATGTCACCGTAAAAGAGCATAGCGAATGCACGTTTCAAATTTTCCAGACGACGGAAGGTTACTGAGGCGGCGGGGCAATGCGCCGAGGGCTGTGCGGTCCGCAGCCCGATTGTTTCAGGTTAGGCCGTCGAATGCCGGCTAGAACTCCTCGGGCCATTTTCTGGCAGCATGAAAGACGCAGAGGATCTCGCCGCTCGCAGCTCATTCTGCAAGCGGCGTTAAGCGCGGGTGAGAGCTTGCCAGTCCCTATGGCACGGGAATGACCACAACTCCGGCGGGGCCTTGGAGCCCGGTGCTGGAACCGGAGAGGGTGCTCAGCAGGTTCCCGCTGGAGTCATATACCGTGACGCTGCCCGTGTAGTCAGCCACGAAGGTGAGTTGCTGCCCGCCTACGTTAACATTCTGAATCCCCACGGGTGAGCTGACATTGTTGGTGATGGTGGAAGCAGGCGAAGGGTCGCCGCTAACCAGCGGTGGCGGATAGATAGTTACGCTGTTGGCGGCGTTGTTCGTCACGAGCAGGTCCCCGGACGGATCGAACGCGAGTCCGTACGGGTCATTGAGACCCGTGTTGTCAGTGCAGGAACCGGTCCCCGTACCGCTACAACAGCCCCAGGGAACGCCGGCGGCCGTACACGCGCTGTTGAATTGACCCTCGATCGTGACGCTGGGGGTTTCGTTGAGGGTCCCGGTGCTGCTTCCCAGCGGCGCAAAGCGGCAGACGCTGCCGGAGTTAGCCGGCCCGCCAAAGTAGTTCGCCACCCAGATGTTTTTGGAGGCATCGAGAATAATGGCGTCGGGGTCAATGAACCCCGTATTGGGACCAGCGATGGTAAACGTGGGGGCCTCGTTGAGGGGCCCGGTGCTGCTTCCCAGCGGCGGATAGATGGTGACGCTGTTGTCAAAGTTTGCCACGTAGATATTCCCGCTTGAATCGAGTGTAATGCCGACGGGGGAACCAAGCCCGGTGTTGTCAACGCAGGTTCCTGTCCCCAAACCGGTGCAACAGGAGCATGGCGTGCCGGCGGCCGAGCAATAGCCGTTGGATTGGCCGCCGATGGTTGCGATAGGCGCCTCGTTGAGAGTCCCGGTGCTGCCCACCAGCGACGGATAGATCGTCACGCTGCCGTATTTGCTGCACCCGCCATTCTCATTCGCCACGTAGATGTTGCCGGCTGAATCCAGCGCCATGCCGACGGGACCGGCGAGACCGGTGGCGGAGCCGCCGATGCTGGCGACCGGCGCCACGTTGTCGGTGCTGTCGGGCACCACAGCGTCGCCCGCCGGGGAGAAAGCTGCATTAGCCGCGTTGCCGTAGTAGTTCCTGTAGAAGTCGTAATACCTTATAAGGGCGCCTTCATAATCCGACACGTAGACTCTACCTATCAGCTTCGGGGTCGCGGTCGCGGTTGGCGTCGGCGTTAAAGTAGGCGTGGGCGTCCCGGTCGCCGTGGAAGTAGCTGTCGCGGTCGCGGTGGCAGTCGCGGTGGCGGTGGCAGTCGCCGTTGGGGTTGCGGTTGCGGTCGGAGTTTCGGTCGCCGTCGGCGTCGGAGTCTCAGTCGCCGTTGGGGTCGGTGTACCACGTGTCGGCGTCGCCGTTGGAGTGGCCGCGACAACGCCTATCCCCTCCAGCGAATCCTTACTCGACTCCCCCTTTTCCGAATTTGGGCATCCGAGGTATGCCACTTCGAGCTTGCCGCTAGCTTTTCCTTTTTTTTCGGGCGTGAAGTCAAGCACGACCTGGCAAGCCTTGCCCGGCTGGAGAGTGGCACAGCTATTCGAGAAGACGCTGAAAGGAGGGGTCTTCTTTGCAAAAACAGTAACCACATCCACCGCCGGGTTCGTGGCTGGATTCGTGACTGCCACCGTCGCCGATCCGGTCTTGCCGACTTCGACCTCGTGGAAATTAACCGGGTCGGGCGTCAATTCGAGTTTTTCGCATTTCTCTTTCTTTCCCTTGTCTGCGTGGACCCCATCGCTCGCCTGCATTTGAGCGGCGGTTTGCGCTTCAGCCTGCGACGTTACCGCGGCGAAGGCCAGCAAAATCCCGAAGAATAGCGCGCCGATTATCGACCCGAGCCGATTTGCCAATTGACGCATCATGGACCCCCCGCGCGATCGCGATTCTGTCAACTCTCTGCGACAGGCGCCCGAAGATAATCATGTGCCATACTTAGAGCAATAAGTGCCCGGATTCAGTTCCACCCCGCGAATGGCCCCTTGTGCGGGCACCCAGCGGACTGCCAATTTTATTTTGATGTGCACGCTGGCGATTTACTTTCAGGCGACCCGCGAATTTCCGGTGGTGATCGCCGCGAATCGCGATGAATTCCTTGACCGCCCCGCGGGCGACCCCACTACCCTGCTCGAGAATCCACACGTCGTCGGCGGCAAGGATCTCAGGGCGGGAGGCACCTGGCTCGGAGTAAGCGAGCACGGAATTGTCGCGGGACTGCTGAACCGGCGCGCCGCCAATGGCGGCAATCCGCAGGCGCGATCGCGCGGGCTGCTATGCCTGGACGCTCTGCGGCGCCGGACCGCGGCGGAAGCGGCAGAGTTCGCCGCCCGCGAGCACGGTTCCGACTACAATCCTTTCAACCTGCTGATGGTCTCGCGCACTGAGGCGTTCGTCGCGTACAATCGCGGCGTTTCGATCGAGGTGGTCGCACTCAAGCCCGGGCTGCATCTGCTGACCAATCTCGACGTGAATGATTTCGAATGTCCGAAAATCAGCGCGTCGTACGGCAAGTTTGCGGAGCTCGGCAATCGCGCCGATTTCCAGCGCGATCCGATCGGACAGCGTGGCGCGCTGGGGACGCTGCTGGCCGACCATAATACGCAGCTCGATCCGCGAATCGGCGCCGGCGCAGGCGGACGGCCCAACGCGCTCTGCCTGCATCTCGAAAACTACGGCACGCGGTCGTCAAGCCTGATCTTCATCCGCGGCGACGGGCCTGAAATCGCGCATTACTTCGCGCCGGGGCCGCCGTGCCGAACGGCGTACAGCCCCGCAATCGTTCCGCGCAGTCCCAAGCCGCGGCCGTGAATCAAAAAATTCGCTTGACGCCAAGGCGCGCGCGAGTATAGGCCGTGAGCTCATCGAAGCGGTTGCCGATCCCAGACGGGGACCGGTTGGGGATTTTGACTTGATGCACAGTTGCTGTCCAATCTCGCGGCGAAGACCGATCGCGTCACTGATCGCCGCGGTCGCTATCGCTTTCGTTGTTGCAACCGCGCATCCGATCCGCGCGCAACTGGGTCAGTCGGGGCTCGGCTGGCAACAACGCTTCCTCGGCATCATTCCGCTGGTCAAGCCCGACCCGAAAGACCCGGTGATGGTCACAGTCAACGGCGCTCCGATCACGGCCGCGGAAATCGCCGACTACGCCAAGACCGAAGCGCGGATGATCAACGCAACCAGCACCGAGGAATCCAAGGCGGTGTTTCGCGATGCGGCCGACAACCTGATCAACCGGCAGCTTCTGCTGCAGGAGGCGGGAAAGCGCAAGCTCGCGGTTAGCGACGGCGAAGTGGCGAATCGTGCGCGCGAGTTCCAGGTCGCCGGCGCAGGCGGCCAGGCGGTCGCCACCGGAGGCGCACCGGACGCGCAGTTGATGGCCGCGGTGCGAGGATCGATGCTGATCGAGAAAATGCTCGACGTGGAATTCCGGGAGCACCACGTGCAGCCCACCGACGCGCAGATCAAGCAATACTACGAGGAGCATCGCGACCTGTTCGTCAAGGATCCCGGCGAGGTGCAGATCGCGCATATCGCCGTGAAGTTCCCGCCCAACGCGACCGACGCGCAGAAGAAGGCGGCGAGCGAAAAAATAATCAAGCTCTACCGGCAGGCGCTCAAGAGCAAGGACTTCGCCGCGCTCGCAAAGCAAAACTCGGAGGACACGCAGTCCGCGCCCAAGGGCGGCGAGCTGGGCTATTTTCGGCCCGGGCAGTTACCGCCGGTGGTGGACAAGATGGTGTTCGCGACGCTGACCGGGCAACTGACGCAAATCCTCGAGTCGAATCTCGGCTACAGCTTTATCAAGGTGATTTCGCGCCGCGGCGAAACGATCGCACCGCTGGCCGAGGTAAAGGCGAAGATCGCGATGTTCATCCTCGACGAAAATGAGGACGCGGTGGTGAAGGCGCTGATCAAGAAGATCGCCAAGGGCGCGAAGGTCGAGTTCAAGAATCCGCCCGGCGCGAGCAGCTAACGGCCTAGACCAGCAGGCGGCCGCCATCGAGCGCCAGGGTCGCGCCAGTGGCAAAGTCGGTGGCCTCGCAAAAGAAGATTACGGCGCGGGCGACGTCTTCTGGCGAGCCCATTTTTTTGGTCAGGGTGCGGCTGACCAGCCGCGCGACTTCGGTCTTGCTGTATTCCTCGGGCGGCATCACCATCCCGAGCGCGATGCAGTTGACTTGAACCTCGGGCGCAAGTTCTTTGGCAAGCGCCCGCGTCAGCCCAATCAGCCCGGACTTTGACACCGAGTACGGCAGGAAGTCCTTGTACGGGCGCGTCCCGGCCCAATCGCCGAGGTTGACAATTTTGCCCGCGCCCATCCGGCGCATCGCAGCGCCCGCAAACTTCGACAGAAAGAACGGCGCCTTCAGGTTGGTGTCGAGGGTTGCGTCCCAGTCGCGCTCGGTGATTTGCCGCAGCGGTTTGCGCGCGAAGACCGAAGCAGAGTTCACGAGGATGTCGATTCGGCCGAACGCGTCGAGCACGCCCGCGATCATCTGCTCGATTTCGGCGACATTCTCGAGGTTGGCGCGAAACGCCTGCGCCTTGCCGCGCATCGCCACGATCTCGGCCACGACGGCGTCCGCCTGGGCGTGCGAGCTGCGATAGTGAACCGCGACCGAAGCGCCGTGGCGGGAGAAGTTTATCGCGATCGCGCGTCCGATGCGGCGGCCGGCGCCGGTTACCAGGGCAACTTTTCCCTTGAGGTCCATGCGGAAGGTTCGCGGGATCGGCTCAATCGAGCGCCGCCGTTCGCGCCCGGCTCAGCTCTGGAGCGACGCGTGAATCGCCTTGACCAGCGCGAGGTTGTCGGAATGTCCGGTCTTCGACGCCGTGATATGAGCACGCAGCGGACGCGCGAGCAGATAGAGATCGCCCATCAGATCGAGGACCTTGTGGCGCGCGAATTCGTCGGGGAATCGAAGCGTGGTGTTTATGATTTTCTCGTCGTCCACGAGGATCGCGTTGTCCAGGCGGGCGCCGCTGCCAAGGCCCAGCTCGGCCAGCCTGCGAAATTCCCATACGAAGCCGAAGGTGCGCGCCGGTGCGATCTCGCGGGTGTATGCGTCGGGCGAAGTAAGCTCGAAGTGCAGCCGCTGGACGCCGATCGGCTTGGGGTAATCGAGCGTGTAGTCAATGATCAGGCGGTCGGCGGGCTCGGCCTTGATAAACTCAAGCCCCTCGCCTTCCTCGCCGATGACGATCGGCTGTTTGATTTCAATCGGTTCGACGATCGCGTCCTGCTCGGTGAGTCCGGCTTCGCCAATCTGTTTGCAGAACTCGAGCGCCGAGCCGTCGAGCGCGGGGACTTCGTCATCGGTCTTGATCAGGAGATTGGTGATTCCAAACGCCTGGAGCGCCGACAGCAGATGTTCGACGGTGCGGACCGAGCGGCCGCCGCTGGTCAGCGTGGTGTTGTAGCCGGTGTCAGTGACGTTCTCGAAGCAGACGGAAATGGCGGTCTCGTCGGCCAGCGATGAGAATACGATTCCAAATCCCGGCGGCGCGGGATGCAGTATGACGCCGGTCTTGAGTCCGGTGTGAAGCCCCTGCCCGGCCATCACGATCGATCGCGCGACGGTTCGCTGCGGGATCGCGCCAGCGCGGATTGCTCTGCGGCCGGCGGCGCGGGCCTCGGCACTCAAGCCTCGCGGGTTGGACGGGTCCGGCCCGGCGGAGTCACCCTCCAGCGCGCGCGCGATCGAGGCGAGCAATCCGCTGACCGAGAACGGCTTCTGGATAAAATCGGCGGCGCCGAGTTTGGTCGCCGCGACCGCGCTCTGGATATTGGCGTGGCCTGAAATCATGATCACCGGAACGCGCGGCTGTTCGGATTTGATCCGCCGCAGCAATTCGATGCCGTCCATTTCAGGCATCCAGACGTCGAGCAGAACGATCGCGGGACTTTCGCACGCAATCAGGTCCATCACCCCGGGCGCGTGGCCGGTATCGACCACCCGAAAGCCTTCGTCGCTCAGGATTCCACGCAATGCCGACCGAATCCGCTCCTCATCATCGACCACCAACACGGTCTCATTCACGTCAAATTTTCTCCGGGAATCGCGCCTGGCGCGGCAAGGATCGCATCAGCCGGTGGCCTTTGCGAATTGTAAGTCTTTTACAGGAAACTCAAGCACAAATCTACTTCCACGCGGCTGGTTGTCGATCACGCGGACGAAGCCGCGATGGTCGGTTACGACCGCGGATACGATCGCAAGGCCAAGCCCGGTGCCGCCCTTTCTGCCCGAATAGTAGGGCTCGAAAATGCGCGTACGCAGGCGCGGATCGATGCCCGGGCCGTTGTCCGCGACTTCGAGAGTTACGATTGAATTGTCGGGCCGCCGATGGCTGCGCACCTCGATCAGCGGACCGGCGCCGTTATGCTTGATCGCGGTCACCGCGGCGACCGCGTTGTCGAGCAGGTTGACCAGCGCACGCTTCAACGCCTCGCGGTCGATCGGGATGAGCGGAATCGCGGAATCGAGCGCGAGCGCGAACTCGACGCTGGGATGCGCTGCGCGGAAATTGGCGACCGTCTCCGCGGCCAGCGCGTTGATGTCGCCGGGGACCGGGTTCAGATGCGGCATCCGCGCGAACGCCGAGAACTCATTGACCAGCCGCTTCAGATCCTCGACTTCGCCGATGATCGTTCGCGTGCATTCCTCGACCAGCGTGGTCTCGATTCCCGGACGCGTGGCGAGCTGGCGCCGAAGCCGTTCGGCTGAAAGCTGGATTGGCGTCAGCGGATTCTTGATCTCGTGCGCGATTCGCCGCGCGACTTCGCGCCACGCCTCCATCCGTTCGACCTTCGCTATCTGACTCACGTCCTCGAAGAACAGCACCGTTCCGGCCGGCTCGCCCGGGACCTCGCCCAGCGGACTTGCGGTCATCATCAGCTCGGTCTCGCCGCCTGCGACTTCGAGCTTGACGGTCGAGCGAACCTCGCGCGGACGTGTGGCGAATGCGAACACGTCGTCGAGCACGCGGGCCAGCGCGAGCGGAAACGCCCCCTGGTAGTTGCGGCCTATAATGGCGGCTGCGCTCAGATCGAGCAGCCGCTCGGCGCACGGATTGATCGCGGTGACGACGCCGTCGTGGTCCAGCCCCACGACGCCCGCCGATACGTTGCGCAGCAGCGTCTCCGTGTACTGGCGTCGGCGCTCGAGTTCGGCGGCGGAAGCGCGCAGGTCGGCGGTCATCTGATTGAAGGAATCGACCAGTTGCCCGATCTCGTCGTCGCCTACGGCGGGGATGCGGAAATTGAGGTCGCCGCCGGCAACCGCTTGCGTCCCGCGTGCGAGCGACTTGATTGGGCCGGTGATTCCGCGCGAAAGAAATATTCCGAACCAGCTCGCCAGCGACACCACCACCAGCCCGATCAGCACCAGCGTCAGCAGGTAGCTGTTCATGATCGGCTGGCGAAGAATTCGCAGTTGGAAGTAGTCTTCGGATACCCGCGAAATGTTGGTCGCGCGCGTCGCCACGCTCTGCGGCAGATAGTAGTCGACCAGCACCGCGCCGAGCACGTTGTCGGTTTCGCTCGACACGTAAATCGGCGCGGAGCCCCGGATTACGTCGGCGCCGCCGAGCCGGTCGGTGCGAGTGAGCGCCTGTCCCTTCAGCGTTTGCGAGATAATCGGAGAATCGGGCGACGCGCCGATGCCGGTGGGGGTCTTCGGGCTGATGTCGATCAGCAGCAGTTTGCGATCGGCGGAGAACACCTCGATCGTGCCGAGGTTGTATTCCTGCTGGCGCTTGGCGATGAACGCCTTGAGTTCGTCGCGTTTTTGCGGCGCAAGCAAGCCACGCGCCGAGATCTCCCCCGCCAGCACGCGGGCGAAATGCGATGCGTTGTTGGCCGAGTTCAGATAGTAAGTCTGCGCGATTTCGAGCGAGTCGTTGAGAATCTGCTGGTACTCGGGATTGAACCAGCTGTTGATGTCGGCGTGCAGGAACACGCCCGACACGTAAAGCAGGAACGCGCTCGGGATCAGCGCGACGGCGATGAATCCCGCGACCAGCCGGACCTGGAATTTCGAGCCAATCAATCCCCGGCGGCGCTCGAAGATGACCTTGGCGAGATTGCGACCGACCAGGAACAGCATCAATCCGAGCAGCAAAAAGCTCAGGTTGAAGAGCGTGATGACCGCCAGATTGGAGCCCAGCGACGTGTGACGCGTGAGCGGCGGCAACTCGGTCTGCGCGAGCACGAACGCGATCAGGGTCGCGCCGGCAACGCCGACCGCGATCAGCTCGCGGCGGCGCCGTTTGCGCTCTGCAAGCCGATGCGGGCTTACGGGTTTCTTCGCTGCCAATTCGTCAACGCCTCATCAGCGAAAAGAGAATGGTCGCGGCGATGCTGACAAGAGCGCAGGTGGCGAGCGGAAAATAGAAGCTGAAGTTGCCGCGCCGGAGGTAGATGTCGCCGGGCAGCCTGCCGATATATGGCGCCGCCGACAATCCCCATAGCGCCAGTCCCACGACCGCGATCGCGAAACCGGCGAAGACCAGGCTTTTTCCTATCGGCGCCATCGGATTGCTGACCCAGCACCGATTGTACAAGACCGGCGGCCCTGGCAATACCCGCCCCCCTGCTCCGCGGCGCTATGCGTGAGCGTGCGATTTGGCGCCGGCGGCTTCGCGCGCCGCGATCGTCTCCTTGATGATTTTCTCCGCGACCGGCCCCGGCGTCTCCTCGTAATGCGAGAAGTGCTGCTCGAACGAGCCCCGGCCCGACGTGATCGAGCGCAGGTCGGGCGCGTACTTCAGCACCTCCGACATCGGCACCTGCGCCTTAATCACCTGGCCGTGGCCCTTGCTGTCCATCCCCAGCACTTTGCCGCGGCGCGAGTTCAGATCGCCGATTACGTCACCCATGCATTCGTCGGGACACGCAACCTCGAGCGCAACGATCGGCTCAAGAATGATCGGTTTGGCTTTCTCCAGCGCCGCCTTGAAGCCCATCGAGGCTGCGATCTGAAACGCCATGTCCGACGAATCGACATCGTGATAGCTGCCGTCAAAAACCGTGACCTTGACGTCCACCATCGGATAGCCGGCCAGATGTCCTTCGACCAGCGTGTTGCGCACGCCCTTTTCGACCGACGGAATGAAGTTGCGCGGGATCACGCCGCCCACGACCTCGTCGACGAACTCGAAGCCTTTGCCGCGCGGCATCGGCTCGATCTTGAGCCAGCAATCGCCGTATTGCCCGCGTCCGCCCGACTGGCGCTTGTACTTGCCTTGCGCTTCGGCGCGTCCCTTGATGGTTTCCTTGTAGGGAACCTTGGGCGCCTGAAGCTCGACGTCCACGTTGAATTTCCTGCGCAGCTTCTCGACGGTAATTTCGATATGCATCTGGCCGGTGCCCGACAAAATGATGTCGTGGGTTTGCGGGTCGCGATGCATTTCCAGTGCGAGATCCTCCTCGATCAGCTTCTGCAGCGCCGACGACGACTTCTCCTCATCGCCCTTGGTCTTTGGATGAATCGCGAAAGACATCACGCCCGCCGGGCGCGTCAGCGGCGGCATCACCAGCACCGGCGCCTTCTCGTCGCATAGAGTGTCGCCGGTGGTAGTGTCCTTCAGCTTGGCGACGGCGACGATCTCGCCCGCGATCGCGCCGGCGATCGGAGACTGCTTCTTGCCCTCGAGCCGCAGCAACTGGCCGAAGCGCTCCTTCGATTCTTTGGTCGAGTTGAACGCCGCCCCGTCGGTTTGAGCGTGGCCCGAAATGATGCGGAAGATGGAGAGCTTGCCGGCGAATGGGTCGATTATCGTCTTGAACACCAGCGCGGCGAACGGCGCCGCCGGATCGGCGGGACGGCTCACAGGCTCGCCGGTCGCGGGATTCTGGCATTCCACCGGCGGACGTTCGTTGGGCGCGGGCAGATACGTCGTCACGGCGTCGAGCAGCGACGCGATACCGATATTCTTTGCGCCCGATCCGCAGAAGACCGGCGTGATCTTGCGCCCGACCACGGCCGCGTGCAGCGCCGCGCGAACTTCACCGTCGTCGAGCGTCCCCTTGTCGAGATATTTTTCGAGCAGCGCGTCGTCGGTCTCGGCCACCGCCTCGAACAACGCGGTGCGCGCGGCTTCCGCGCGGGCCTTCAGCTCGGCCGACAATTCCTCTTCCTTGAATTTGCCGCTGGTGTCGGCGTAGGTGAGCGCCTTCATCGCGAGCACGTCGACGACGCCCTTGAAGCCGAGCTCTTCGCCAATCGGGATCGTCAGCGCGACGGCGCGCGCGCCGAGAACTTTTTCGAGGTCCTTCATCGCCGCGTCGAAGCTGGTGCGCTCGCGATCGAGCCGCGACACGAACGCGATCCGCGGCAGTTTCAGCTCCTCGGTCGCGGCCCAGATTTTCTCCGATTCAATCTTGGTGTCGGCGCCCGGGCTTATCAGCATCACCACGCCGTCCACCGCGCGCAAAGTCGTAATCGTTTCAGGCAGGAAGGCGGTGTAGCCGGGCGTGTCGGCGAGAATTACTTCGGTTTTTTTCCAGTTGAGATGATTAAACGCGGAACTGATCGAAATGTGATGCTTGGTTTCTTCGGGTTCAAAGTCCATCGCCGCCGAGCCGTCGTCGGGCCGCCCCAGGCGCGGCGTCGCGCCCGCCGTGAACAGCATCCCATCGGCGGCCTGCGTCTTGCCGGTCCCGCCCTGGCCCACGATTGCGATAGTTCTAAGCCGTCCGATTTCCTCCACAGCCATAGAGAGCACCTCTCAAGCCTGCCCGGCGGGACCAGCGCCGATTCCGCAGCGCCGCGCGCCCGCTGGATGCAGTTTATTTCGCTTTGATCACATACGGCCTACTCGTACGCCCCTTCCACACTCACCTCACCCGCGACGATTCGCTCGACCCGGTCTCCGATGTCTAGCAGCAGTGCACCTGTCCCGTCGATTCCCTTTGCTACTCCCGACCGGCGCCGCCCGCCTTCCACGATTGCGATGCGCTTGCCGGTCAGCGCCGAGTAGCGTTCCCACGCGGGGATAACCGACTCGAAACCGCGGGTCAGGGATTCCATATAGCGGGAGTCGAGCAGATTAAAAAGCGAATCGGCGATCGCAATCCGGTCGCACGGATGCCCGGTCGCGATACGCATCGAGGTCGCCTTGTCGCGCAACTCGGGCGGGATGTCGTCGGCCGCGAGATTGATGTTGATTCCGATGCCCAGCAGCACGCAGTCAAGCTTCTGGCGCGCGTCGGTCACCGCCTCGGCGATTATGCCGCCCGCCTTGCGCCCGCGAAGCCAAACGTCGTTGGGCCATTTGAGTGCAACGATTCCCGGCGCCTCGCGCTCCATCGCCTCCGCCGTCGCGACTCCGGCCACCAGGCTTAAGCGCGGCACGTCGGCGATTGGAATCGGCGGGCGCAGGATTATCGTCGTGTATAGATTGGCGCCCGGCGGCGAATGCCACGTGCGGCCCATCCTGCCCCGCCCGGCGCTCTGGCGCTCCGCGATCACCGCGGTACCCTGGTCGGCGCCGGCCGCGGCCAGTTCGCGCGCAGCTTCCTGGGTGGAATCGAGTTCCTCGAAATAATGTATCCGCCAGCCGATGCGGCCGGGCGCGCCTCGTTCGATTGCAAGATATGGATTCTGAGGCATTACTTTAAGTTATTGACGGCGCACCCCGGCGGCCATTCGCATCGGGCGCGCACGGCGCCCGCCGATCAGACCGCGTCGATTCTCATGCTTATATCTTGAAATCGGGCGCTGTGAGTCACGGCGCCCACGGAGATTAAATCGGCGCCCGCCTCCGCGATTGCGCGGACGGTTTGCAGTGTCACGCCGCCGGAGACCTCGAGCTGAACACCCGGTCCCGCCATCGCGCGCGCCTTGCGCACATTGTCGAGCGTCATGTTGTCGAGCAGGATCGCGTCGGCACCGGCTTTGAGTGCTTCTTCAACCTGCTCGAGCGTCTCACATTCGACCTCGATTTTGAGCGTGTGCGGCGCTGTGTGGCGCGCGCCCTCGATCGCTTTCGTCACTGTGCCCGCCGCGGCGATATGGTTGTCCTTGATCAGAACGCCGCTGTCGAGGCCCAGGCGATGGTTATGCCCGCCGCCGACGCGCACCGCGTACTTCTCGACCACGCGCAGACCGGGATGAGTCTTGCGTGTGTCGAGAATCTTCGCACCCGTGTCCGCGATCGCATCGACGAACGCGCGCGTCGTGGTCGCGATTCCCGAGAGCAGTTGCACGAAGTTGAGCGCGGTGCGCTCGCCAATCAGCAATCCCGCGAGCCGGCCCTCGATTTCCGCGATAATCTCGCCCGCTTTCAGTTCCGCGCCTTCGGGTGCGAGCGCAGCCATTCGCGGCTCGGCGCCCGCAATTCGCATCACCGGCTCAATCAGGATGCCGCCGGCGAGAATCATGCGCGGCTCTTTGACTGTTATTCGTGCGCGGCCCATCGCGCCCGGCGCAACGGTCGCAGCCGTTGTGATATCGCCCTGCCCCACGTCCTCGACCAGCGCCCGCTTGATAAGGTCGGTGAGGTCAAGTTGTTTGAAGAGTTCCATCAAACCACTGCTGCGTCCAATTGCTGGATCTGGTCTCGCAATCGCTGGCTTTGAGCCTTCAATTCCTGAGAGCGCGCTCTGACATTCTCTACAGTCTCGGCGTCAGCCTTCTGCATGAACATCGAATCATTGAGCCGCGCTTCATGTTGTGTCGCGTGTTTCAAAACGTCTGCTAGATCCTTCTGAAGCTTCTGCCTTGTCCGTCGGTAGTCGAATTCAGGAGGCACTCTAATTCCTATGTCCGCCCAAGCCAGGTGAATGAGGACGATACCCTGTCCCGAATTTTGCACCTCAACCTTCCCTAGCTTGCCCAGGACCTTCGCGTACTTCATCCACAAATAGGTGTCGTCAAGCGGCCCGCGTTGCAGGATTACGCCGTCCACGAGTTGGCCCGGATGCCAGCCGAGCAGCGAGCGCAGCGAGTTGATCGCCTCCGTCGCCTCGATGCAGTGACTCATCGCGGTTTCTTCCGCCGGCGAAAGCGAATTCTTCGCCGACGGCTCCGGATACTTCACAAGCGGCAGATGCGCCGCGAGATTCGGCTCGTCGATGTACGGGCGAATCACCTGCCAGATTTCCTCCGACACGAACGGCATGAACGGATGCAGCACGCGCAGCATCTTGTCGAATACGTTCACGAGCACCCATCGCGCCGCCGCTTGCCGCTCGCCACCCGCCTTGAGCGGCTCCTTGGAGAGCTCGATGTACCAATCGCAGAACTCGTGCCAGATAAACTGGTACAGCTTCATCGCCGCGACGTTGAATTCGTAAACGTCGATCGAGCGGGTCACTTCACGAATCGTGTCGTCGAGGCGCGACAGAATCCAGCGGTCGGCGAGCTCGAGCTTGTCCCGCGATGGCTCCACGAGCGGCTGCGGAGCGCCGTCGAGATTCATCATCACGAAGCGCGCCGCGTTCCAAATCTTGTTGGCGAACGCCCGCGATGCCGCGAATCTGTCGTGCGAAAGAATTACGTCGCGCCCCTGCGCCGCCAACTGCGCCAGCGTGAAGCGGACCGCGTCCGCCCCGTACTGTTCCATCAAATCGAGCGGGTCAACGACGTTGCCCTTCGACTTGGTCATCTTCTTGCCAAGTTCGTCGCGCACCAGCGGCGTGATGTAAACGTCCTTGAACGGCACCTTGTCCGTCAGCTCCAGCCCGAACATCATCATCCGCGCGACCCAGAAAAAGATGATGTCGAATCCCGTCAGCAGCAGGCTGGTCGGGTAGTACCTTTCAAAGTCGGGCGTATCGTCCGGCCATCCGAGCGTCGACATCGGCCACAGGCCCGAGCTGAACCAGGTGTCGAGGACGTCCTCATCCTGGATGAGGTCGGAACCGTCGCACTCGCCGCATCGCGACGGCCGCTCGGCCGCGACGACCAGGTGGTCGCATCGCGCGCATCGATAGGCGGGAATCCGATGGCCCCACCATAGCTGGCGCGAGATGCACCAGTCGTGGATGTTCTCCAGCCAGTTGAAAAACGTGTTTTCCCAGAACTTCGGATGAAAGGTCGTGTCGCCCTTGCGCACCGCTCCGATCGCGCGATCGGCCATCTCTCGCATCCGCATGAACCATTGTTCGGAGAGCATCGGCTCGACGATCGTGTCGCATCGCGAGCACACGCCGACCGCGTGCGAATGCGGCTCGATCTTTTCAAGCTCGCCGGCCTGCTCGAGGTCTTTGACGATTTGCTTGCGCGCATCCTCGCGCGTAAGCCCGCGATATGCGCCCGCGTTCTCATTCATGTGCGCCGTGCCGTCGAGGATCGCGATCTGCTCGAGGCCGTGACGCTTGCCCAGCTCGAAGTCCACCGGGTCGTGGGCGGGAGTAACTTTCAAGGCGCCGGTGCCGAATTCGCGATCGATCGCGGCGTCCTCAATGATCATTATCTCGCGCCCCGTCAGCGGCAGGCGAACTGTCCTGCCGACGTACGATTTGTAGCGCTCATCGCCGGGATTCACGGCGACCGCGGTGTCGCCCAGCATCGTTTCCGGGCGCGTCGTTGCGATCGTGATCGCGCCCGTGCCGTCGGCAAGCGGGTAGCGGATGTACCAAAGGCTGCCCGCAACGTCCTTGTGATCGACTTCGAGATCGGACAGCGCCGTCTCGCATCGCGGGCACCAGTTGATAAGCCGTTTGGCGCGGTAGATGAGACCCTTATTGTAAAGGTCGACGAACACTTTCGTCACGGCGCGCGACAGGCCCGGGTCCAAGGTGAAGCGCTCGCGGCTCCAGTCGCATGACGCGCCCAGCCGGCGCAACTGGTTAAGGATTCGATCGCCGTAAGTTGCGCGCCATTGCCAGACGCGATCGACAAATGCGTCGCGGCCGAGCAGGTGACGGTTTTTGCCATCCTTCGCAAGATTCTTTTCGACCGCGTTTTGCGTCGCGATTCCGGCGTGATCGGTGCCGGGCAGCCATAGCGTGTTGTAACCCTGCATCCGGCGCGTGCGCACGATGATGTCCTGCAGGGAGACGTTGAGCGCGTGGCCGAGATGGAGCTGGCCGGTGATGTTCGGCGGTGGAATCACGACCGAGAAGACCTTGCCCGCGCGCGCGGGATCGGCCTTGAAGTAGCCGAGCTCGATCCACTTCTGAAACCATCTTTCTTCAGCGGACTTCGAATCAAATGTCTTGGGCAAATCCACCGTGAGTTTCCTGTCTCCGCCGATCCTGCGATATTTTCTCCGACCGCGGATTCACCCGGTCGAAAAAAGGGCGCGGTGCGCCCTTCGTTTAAATCATATTGTCCTCGCTGTCGCCTCTCAAGCGCGATCCTTTGACGCCGTGGCGCCCCGTCGAACAAGCGGCTTGTAAAAGCGAGCCGGTTAATAATATCGTTCGCATGCTTGGACACTCGGGGACGGCTCGAATTCGACTGGGGAGGGGATATCTCGATGGCTCACACGTTTGGCAAATTGGGGATGGCAGCCGCGCTTGGAACGTTGCTTCTTGCGGGCGGAATGTCGGGTTGCGGCTCGCTTTCCACCGACCACGTCGATTGCAACGTGGTGAAGTTGCAGACGGAATCAGGCCGCACCGATGCTGAGATCGCGTCGGCCATCGGCGGCAGCGTCAAGGACGTCGCAAAATGCCACGGACCTGAAAAGTCGGGGAACAAGACCTCGAATTCCGCGATCCCGTCGGACTATTGAGCACGCCGCCATCTCGCGGCGCCGGTGAAAAGCGGAAAGCGGTTTGGTGCGAGAGAGGGGACTTGAACCCCTACGAGCTTGCGCTCACAAGGTCCTGAGCCTTGCGCGTCTGCCATTCCGCCACTCTCGCGAGCGACGCCAAGAGTATAGGGTTTAATCGGCTGATGATGCCAATTCAAGACGCGATTCCAATATTCGCGCGGCAGCAGTGAAAAAGTGAAACACGATCTGCGGTTACGATGAGTGAGCGGGTTCGCGGCGCGATTGCGCTTGCGCCGGCGCCGGGGCCGTCATCGCTCGCGCTGGACTTGAGCGCGGGCGACGGCCTTTCGAGCCGCCTCCTTGCGGAGCGCGGATGGCGGGTCGTATCGACCGAATATCGAACCCGCAAACCCGGATGGGTAGCAGTCAACCTCGATCACGACCTCCCGTTTCGCCCGGCGCGCTTCGAGCTGGTGATGATGCTCGAAGTGATCGAGCATCTCGCCGACATCCCGCACGCGCTCGGTGAAATATCGCGGGTGATGCGGCCCGGCGCGGTCGCGATTGTCACCACGCCCAATCGGCTGAACGTCAGCTCGCGAATACATTACTTGCTGAGCGGCTACTACAAAGGACGCCGTGCGCCGCTGGCGTACCGCTATCGCGTCGCGGACGGCCGCAACTGGCACGTGATGGGCCTCAACGACCTGCATTGGATCGCATGGGGGGCGGGGCTTCGGATGGAGGCGCTTGGGCGCAGCCGGCGCAAGTTGCGATCGCGAATCCTGGCGCCGATTATGTGGCCGCTGATCGCGGGGTTCTCGTGGATGCTTTACGGGCGGGGCGCAAAAGAACCGGCGCAGCGCGCAATCAATCGCGAGCTGCTGGGGTTCATGACCAGCGCGAGCCTGCTGATGGACGAAAATATCATCATGCGATTTCGCAAGGTGGGTGGCTCCGATTCGCGTCAAGATTGAAGAGCATTGAAGACCTCTGTCATCGTCGCGACTCACGCCAGGCCCGCATCGCTTCGGCGCCTCCTCGCAAGCCTCGCGGCCGAACTCGCCACTGGTTCGCGCGAGATTTTCGTCGCCGAAAATGGAACCCCGGCGCCGATGGAGCTGTCGCTCGAAGGCGTGGCGCTCAAGCATCTGCACGAACCTCGCGCCGGAAAATGCCGCATTCAGAATCGCGCAATCGCGCAGGCGGCCGCCGAAAGCGAAATCCTCGTCTTCCTCGACGACGATCTGATCGTCGCGCCCGGCTATCTCGAGGCGGTCGAGCGGTTCTTTGACCTCCATCCCGAGTTCGCCGCGATGAAGGGCCGAATCCTCCCGGCCGAAGACCCCGAGAAAAAGGCCGGACCGATGGCGGTGTACCTGGACCTGCCGATCGCCGACCACGGCGAAAAAGTAATCGAGGTGCGCGGAGTGCTCGGCGCCAATATGGCTTTTCGCGCCAGCGTGCTCAAGCAAGTGGGACCGTTCGACGAGCGCCTGGGCCCGGGTGCCTGCGGGCATGAGGAAGAAAGCGAGATGTCCCAGCGAATCCGGCGCGCGAGCTTTCGCATCGGATACGCGCCGGCGGCCCTCGTCTATCACGAAGTTGACGCCGCACGCGCCAATCGCGAACGATTCATTAGAATTGCGCGCGAACGCGGGCGCTGCCGGATGCTGCATGAGAAGCACTCGGCGCTGGAGGTGATCGCCAGGAACGCGATCGCGATCACGCGGCTGCGGATCGCACAGTTGATGGGCGCCGGCCTGGCGCGAATTGCGCGCGAGGAACGCAGGCGCGCGGTGGCGCGCGGAATGTTCGACGGTCTCGCCGGCTAGAAACGCGTCGCCCGACCTACCCTATCGATTCAATCAGCGCGTTCAATTCGTTTGCATAGCGCGCCCAGGTGAATTTCGCGGCCGTCTCGCGAGCCTCGGCGCCAAGGCTCGCGGGCGCGTCAAACAAGGCGCCTAGACGAAGCGCAACCTCGCCCACGTCATCGGGATTCTCCACTCGAAACCCGCGCATCGAGCGCGGAATCAACTCCGCAACGCCCGAGAACGCGCTGGTCATCACCGGCAACCCACTGGCCATCGCTTCCATTACGACGTTGCCGAACGGTTCGAACAGCGACGGCATCGCAAACGCATCCGCCGCGTGAAACACAGCCTCGACGTTGAGTTGCGGGCCCGCGAAGACTACCCGAGCGCCGACGTTGAGCGCCCGGGCGCGGCGCGCAAACTTGTCGGCGGCTCGATCGGCGCCGGCCACCAGCAGAAACGCGCCCCCCGCGACCAGCGGCCATGCTTCGATGAGGAAGCCCAATCCCTTGCGCGCGAAGCCGTTGCCGACAAACGCGACCATCCGCGCGCTGGCCGGAACTGCAAACTTCTGCCGGACCACCGCGCGTTCGGACGGATCGGCAGCCGGCCGGAAGCGATCGATATCGACGCCATTGTAAATAGTCACCGTTTTTTCGGGCGCGAGACCGAATTCCCGAATCAGATCGTCGCGAACGAAATTCGACACCGCAATCGCACGCTTCAGCCCGGGACTTCGGAAGGCCCGGCGCTCGACTATCATCTGCACCTGATGATACGGGCTGATACGCATGGCAGCCGCGCCGAGCGCGCCGCGCCATTTCTTCGCCGCGCGGAGGAAACTGGCGTGCACGCCGCCGCCGGATCGCATCACGTCGGCGCCGACGCATCGCGCAAAGCTCAGCACCAGGTCCGCCCCCGCGCGCCGCGCCGCCGGCGCGGCGGTCCATGCGAATCGCATCAGCGACAGCGCCCGTCCCAAGCCTGGTCCCGCGCCGGCGCGACGAACTTCCCAGTCGCCGGTCGCGCCGCGAATCTCGTCTGCGAAGATAGTAATTTGATGGCCCGCCGCGCGCAGGCCTTGCGCCGTAACGATCAGATCGCGCTCGGTCCCACCGCCCGCGCTATCGAACCGGCGCGTCAGGATCGCTATCCGCATTGAATGACCCTGCGCGGCATCGCCGCCGAATCGGTCCGGCGCGACGCGCCCAAAAGATGCGCCAGCACCCGCCGTGTGATAATTTTTTGCGCGGGATGCGAGGTGGGGGAATGATCGAAATTCAATGCACCAGTTGCCATACCCGCTACCGGATTGATGAGCGGGTCCTGCCCGACGATACACCGACTTTCAAGTGCTCGCGATGCGGCCATGTGTTCAACGCGGACGCGATACCCGCAAGAGTGCGCAGACCAGCGCCACCAGCGGCCGAGAGTGAATCTCAGCCGGCGCGCACGATCCGCCCCGCCCGCCCGCGCGCAGGCCCACTCAAGTCTCCGGTCGAAAGCGGCGTCGTCAAACGCGAGCATAGCGCCGAGCTGCGGCCAACGATTGTGCCCGAGCCGCAAGTGCGCGTGCGGCAATCGGCCCTTGACCAGCCTGAGCCTCTGGAGCACACAATGCCCGAGGCGCCGGCAAATGAGCCAACCGGTCAGCCACAAGATCGACCCGACGAAACCCGACACGACGAAGACCGGCGCCAACTGGACCCCGATGATCCGCTCAATCGACCCTTCGGCGATCGCGAGCAAAAGGCCGACACCGGAGAAAACCTGAAATTCGATTTCAGCGACGAACGGATTGAAATCGCCGACGCGCCCCCCGAGCACGAGCTCGAACGCCCCGAGCCCGACGACGGCGGATGGCAGGTGGGCGATGCGCCCGAGGAGTTCGATTCCGCGCCGATTCGCGAGATCCCGACCTTGATAGCCGAGCTGCAGCCGGCCCCGCGCCCGGCGCCCCATCCGGAGCGTCGGGCGGCTGCGCCTCTGCGCGCGCCGGCGCCTCGATTCGCCGAGCCGCCGCCCGCGGCGAAATCCGTCGGGTTCCAACTGGGCCAGGCCGGCGACGAGGGCGCCGATGCCGCGGTGGCGCCGGGCGCAACTCATGCCTCGGGAGTTTTTCTCGCGACGTTTTTCTTCATAGCGATCGTTTTCTTCGCCGCCAGTGCCCTGATTTGCGACGAGCCCGCCGCCAGCGTGCGGCTGCTCAGCCAGGCTCCGCGAATCGGCGGTTACTTCGCCCGTCCAATCGTACCCGCGATGCTGGTGGCGCTGCATGACGTCCGCTCGGAGTATCACACGCTCAAGGGCGGCCATCTCGCGCTGGTTATACGCGGCAACGCACAGAACGTCGGAGCGCGTCCGTTGCATCTGGTCCAGATCGACGCTGATCTGATCGGCGTCGGCGCCCGTCCGATCGCCAGCCAGAGCGTCTATTGCGGCAACGAGCTCTCGGCCAAGATGCTGGGCGAGATGACCCCGCGCGAAATCGAATTCTCTCAGGGCTTGAGTCCGCAGAAAGCGTTCGCGATGGAGCCAGCGGCGTCGGCTCCCTTCCTGATGGTCTTCATAAATCCTCCCCCTCGCGCCGGCAAGCTTAGAATCTCGGTGTCAAAGGCCGTTGCGACGCCGTCCGCTCCCGATTCCGGCGCGAGCGCCCGCCCGCCGGCCTGATTCGCAGCCGCCGCCGATTATTCCTTCTCGCGCGCCAGCAGCTCCGCGTATTCGTCGGCGTCCATCAGGTCATCGAGATCGCTCATGTCCGTGATCTTCACCTTGATCAGCCATCCGTCGCCGTACGGGTCCTCGTTGACGGTTTCCGGGCTCTCGGGCAGGTCTTCGTTGATCTCGATCACGGTTCCGGTGACTGGCGCGTAAATATCCGACACCGCCTTGACCGACTCGACCACGCCGAACGGATCATCCTTGCTGATCTTGTCGCCGACCGCGGGCAATTCGATATATACGATCTCGCCCAACTGGTCCTGCGCGTGATCGGTAATTCCGACAGTCGCAACGACATCTTCAGTCGCGACCCATTCGTGCTCTTTCGAATATTTGAGCCCCTGCGGGATCTCCATGACTCCTCCCAAACTCGTGAGCCGTCCGCTTCTTGCGCCCGTTTCGCGCCAATCCGATCGCGATCACGTCCATGCTCATGAAAGGCAGTGCACTGAGTCTTGTCAAGTTCCGCTTCGCACCGCCGCCGCCGTCGATCGTGCTCGCGACTCTTGACTGTTGCGTGCAGATCGCATTAACGGGGTGCATCCGCCGCGATTGCCAGCCCTGGCGATGCGCCATATCGTCGAAGCCGGGCGCAACAGATTTCGCGCTTCCGCGCAAACGGAGGTCCTGTCCGCATGAATGTTGGAATTCCGACCGAAGTCAAATCCGACGAGCGGCGCGTCTCGCTGACTCCGGCGGGCGTGGCCGCGCTGCGGATGCACGGTCATCGCGCGATCGTGCAGGCGGGCGCCGGCGTCGGCAGCGGATTTGCCGACAGTGACTATCGCAAGGCGGGCGCATCGATCGTAACCGGCGCGCCCGGCGTGTGGCGGGGCGCCGACATGATCCTCAAGGTCAAGGAGCCGCAGGCGCCGGAATATCCGCTGATGCGTCCGGGGTTGATTCTTTTTACCTATCTTCATCTGGCCGCCGACCGCCGTCTTTCGCGCGAGTTGATTCGCCGCCGCGTGACCGCCGTCGGCTACGAAACGATCCAGCTCGAAGATTCGAGCTTGCCGCTGCTCGCGCCGATGAGCGAAGTCGCGGGACGGCTCGCGATTCAAGCTGGCGCATGGTGCCTGCAAGCGCGCAGCGGCGGCCGCGGCGTGCTGCTCAGCGGAGCGTCGGGCGTGCGCCCCGGCAAGGTGGTCGTTGTCGGCGGGGGAATCGCCGGGCTTAACGCATGCCGGGTTGCGGCAGGAGTCGGCGCTGAAGTGACGATCATGGATACCAATCCAACCAGGCTGCGCTATTTGAGCGACCTGCTTGGCGGGCGGGTGACCACCGTGATGTCCAATCGCGCGACGCTCGACGAGGAAGTTACGAACTGCGACCTAGTGATCGGCGCGGTGCTGGTCCCGGGCGCGCGAGCGCCGCGCCTGGTCAGCGCAAAGATGGTGGCGCGGATGCGCCGCGGGGCGGCGATCGTGGATTTATCGATCGATCAAGGTGGAATCGCGGAGACCTCCACGCCGACGACGCACGCCCGCCCGACCTTCGTTCGCGCCGGCGTCGTGCACTACTGCGTGACCAACATGCCCGCGATGGTGCCGCACACCTCGACCTACGCGCTCACCAACGCGACGCTGACCTACGCGCTGGAGATTGCCGATCACGGCATCCTCGGCGCCGGAACACACAATCCCGCCATTCGCCACGGACTCAACGTCTTCGACGGTCACGTCGTCCATCCCGCGGTCGCCGAGGCGCTCAAGATGAAGCCGCACTCGCCGTGGGAATAGCGCGTTCGTGCCTTGGCGGACTTAATGATGGGTGCGTTACTGACTAAGCTGGTGGCGTCGATGTTGATGTATTGGAAATACGCGATGGCGGCGATGGCGGTGATCGCCGTTGCAGCCGGTGCAATCACCTGGTGGGCGCTCGAGGGCCACGAGGTTGTAGTCATTCACACCATCAGCGCCGCGGGTTCCCCCCGCGCAACCCGAGTATGGGTTGCCGATGAGGGTGGATTCTCGTGGATCGAAGCGGCAACTCCCGAGCGTCCCTTCTATCGAGACCTCCTCACCAACCCACGCGTCGAACTCGACCGCCACGGCCAGCGCAGCCGCTACCTCGCCGAGCCCATCCCCAATCCGGACGGCCATCGCCAGATCCGCCAGCTCTTGGCCCCGAAATACGGCATCGCCGACTGTTGGATCGGCCTTTTGCAGGATACCTCGCGCTCGCAGGCAATTCGGCTTCAGCCCTCTGCCGATTGACGCCGCACGCGCTCCGACCAAACTCCCGGCGCTGCACAGGGCAAACTCCGCCCGCATCTTTTCTTAACATTGGGTGCAGCGGTCACCCTTGGCCGTGGCGACGGCAGCGCAGTATTAAGCCGTTGGCAGTGACCGCGCCCGCCAACGGCGGACGGCCTTAATACTGGGTGCAGGGGTCAGCCCCTGCCAGGGGTCAGCCCTGCCCTGCCTAGTAGATGCCCTGAGGGCCGGTGTTGTAGCGCTGCTGCCCGGACTTGAGCTCGCCGTAGCTGCCGGTTTCGAAACGCTTGACGTTTTGCGACAGGTTGAGATCGCCGTGAAGGTTGGCCACCGCTTCCTTAACCCCCTCCAGCGCGATCTCATGCGCCCGAACCCAACGCCCGGAACGCTGCACGAAATTGGCCAGGTCGAACACATTTTGGCTCAAAGCCGCCTGCGTCTTGGCAAACTTCGCCGTCCAGACCACTTGCCCGCTCTTCAGATCAACGAACTTCAGTGAGAACGCCACCGAAGCCGGACTTGCCGCCGAGTAATCCATCCCGACCCGTTCCTGGTAACGTTCGACGGTGCCGTAGATCACGCCGTCGGCCGACACGTCATGGCCGAGCCTGAGCGCATTCCCGTCGAGGTTCGCGATCGTGGTCGGCGCCATCTTCTGCATCGCGCCTGCGACATCCTGCTCCGGTATCGGCTCCCATCCACCCGCGACCGCGACCTGGCTATAAAGCTCGGCGCTAACCGCCTCTGCCGCTCCTGGAGCCATTGGCTCGCCGCCACCCGGCGCCGCTTCTATCAGCGGCATCACCGCGACGCGGTTGATCGTTAGCGTCTTGATCGAGATCACCGCATGCGCCTTCACGTCGCGTTGGTTGATCACGTCGCTGACCGACTCTGCCGTGGAGGTAACCGCGTCCGCCGCGAGCGTGGTGCATCCCGCCAGCCATAGCGCCGCCGCCGCAAGCGCCAGCCGCGCCGCTCCCGCCGTCCAGCCGGCCTTCATGACGTCACCTTGATCGACAGTTCCTTGAGTTGGCGTGGATCGACTTCCGACGGTGCTCCGCTCATTGGGTCAACCGCCCTTTGCGTCTTGGGGAACGCGATCACGTCGCGCAGCGACTCGGCGCCGCACAGCATCATGCAAATCCGATCGACCCCGAAGGCGATTCCGCCATGCGGAGGCGCGCCGTATTTCAGCGCGTCCAGCAGAAAACCGAAGCGATCGGTCGCTTCCTCGCGCGTCAGCCCCAGCAATTCCAATACCTTCAGTTGAAGCTCGCGGCTATGGATACGAATCGAGCCGCCGCCGAGTTCCTGGCCGTTGAGAACCACGTCGTACGCGAGCGCGCGAGCCTTCAGCGGCTCGGCATCGAGCATCGCAAGATCGTCGGGATTCGGCGCCGTGAACGGATGGTTCACGGAAACGAGGCGCTTGTCCTCGGCGCTGTAATCGAACAGCGGGAAATCGGTCACCCACAGAAATTTGAGCGCGTCGGATTTGTCCAGGCCGAATTTCGCCGCGAGTTGCAACCGGAGGTCACCCAGAACCGGCCGCACCTTGTCCTGCAGTCCCGCGATCATCAACAACGTATCGCCGGCCTTCAATCCGGTGGCCGCAGTCGCCGCCGCTTTCTCGCCGTCGCTCAGATGCTTTGCGATCGGCCCCTGCCATCCGCCCTCGCCCGCCTTTATCCACGCCAATCCCATCGAATGCTGCGACTTTACCCATTCGGCAAGCTCGTCGAGTTCGCGCCGGCTGAGCGCATGATCGCCGGTGACGTTTATTCCATATACCGATTCGCCGCGCGCGAGAATTTCCGCGAACACCTTGAACGAGGTCCCCGCGAACGCGCCCGTCAGATTTTTCAGCTCGAGCCCAAAGCGCATGTCGGGCTTGTCCACCCCGAACCGCTCCATTGCCTCCGCATACTTAAGCCGCGGGAAAGGCGTCGTCAGGTCAATGTCGAGCACCTCGCTATAAACCGCCGCGATCATTCCCTCCGCGATCGATTGGATATCCTCGGGCCGCGGACACGTCATCTCGATATCGATCTGGCTGAATTCGGGCTGCCGGTTCGCGCGCAAATCCTCGTCGCGGAAGCACCGGGCTATCTGATAATAGCGGTCCAAACCGCCGATCATCAGAATCTGCTTCAACAACTGCGGCGATTGCGGCAGCGCGTAGAATCTTCCCGGGTTCACCCGGCTCGGCACCAGGTAATCGCGCGCGCCCTCGGGCGTCGATTTGAAAAGTATCGGCGTCTCGACGTCGATAAACCCCTTTTGATCGAGATGGTTGCGGACTGCGTGCAACGCCTGATGGCGCCGGCGCAGGTTGCGCTGCATCTCGGGCCGGCGCAGATCCAGGTAGCGGTACTTGAGCCGGATTTCCTCGGCGGTCGAGCCGCCCTCGGCAATCTGAAACGGGATCGGCGCCGACGCGCTAAGCGTCTCGAACGCGCTAACGAGCACTTCGACTTCGCCGGTCGCAAGCTCTGCGTTGACCGTGCCCTCGGAGCGATGCAGCACCTTGCCCTTGACCGCGACGTAAAACTCCGAGCGCGTGTGGCCGGCGGCCTCGTGCGCGTCGCCGTCGTGCGCGGGATTCAGCACCAGTTGCACGATACCGTCGCGGTCGCGAAGATCGATAAAGATAAGTCCGCCGTGATCGCGCCGGGTCTGGACCCATCCCCACAGCGCAACCTCGCGGCCAACGTCGCTGGCGCGAATCGCGCCGCAGTAATCGGTTCGCGGCCACGGCGGCAGCGGTGAGTATTGCTCAGTTTTCGCCATTTTCCATCACAGTTGGATGCTGCTTGTCGTCGAAGGATACCTGTGCCCACCCGCCGGTGAAACAGTCACTCTGCCGGGGGCTGCGCAATCGCGCGGGCCGCCTCTGCCTGCGCGACCTCGCGCTGCGTGCTCTGCTTCAAGTCGCGCACCTGCACCACCCCGCGCGCAATTTCGTCGTCGCCGATTATCACCGCAAAGCGCGCGCCAATCTTCGACGCGCGCGCAAGCAGCGCCTTCATCTTGCGCTCGGGCGAGAGCATCTCGACCGTCAGATTCGCCGCGCGCAGATCGCGCGCCACTGCGATCGCATGGCGCGCCGCCGCCGGCCCCATCGCGATTATCGCCGCGTCCGGCGCCGCGCTCGGCGCAAGCCCGGCCGCTTGCATAGCCAGCGCCATCCGATCAACGCCGATCGCAAAACCGATTCCCGCAACCGCCGCACCGCCCATCGCCTCGACCAGCCCGTCGTATCGTCCTCCCGCCACCACCGTGCTCTGCGCTCCGAGACCGCCCGCCATCACCTCGAACGCGGTGCGCGTGTAGTAGTCCAGGCCCCGCACCATCCGTGGATTGACGACGAACTCGACTTTGGCGGCCAGGAGCAGCTCCTTGACCGTATCGAAGTGTGCCCGGCATTCATCGCACAGGTGATCGAGGCTGCTCGGCGCCGACTCGGTGAGCTTCGCGTCGATTTTGCAGTCGAGCAGGCGCAGCGGATTGCGGTCGATGCGGTTGTGGCAGTCGGCGCAGAGTTCGTCCCAATGCGCCCGGCCCCATTGCACCAGCGCCTCGCGGAAGGCCGGCCGGCATTTCTGGTCCCCGATCGAATTGATTTCCATGGTGAAGGGAACTTTAAGGCTGCGGCAAAGCTCGTCGGCCATCATCAGGACCTCGGCGTCGCAGGCCGCATCGGGCCGGCCGAATATCTCGACGCCGAATTGGAAGAATTGGCGATAGCGGCCCTTCTGCGGCCGTTCGCGACGGAACATCGCACCCGAATAGAACAGCCGCTGCTCGGGCTCGGTGCGATCGAGTCCGGCCTCGATGTATGCGCGCACCACGCCGGGTGTGCCTTCGGGCCGAAGCGCGACCACGGTTTCGCCCTCGTCGCGATCCACGAACGTGTACATCTGTTTTTCGACGATGTCCGAGGTTTCGCCGGTCGAGCGCTGGTAGAGTTGCGTGCGTTCCAGCACCGGAATTCGAACCTCTTTCATCGAATAGCGCTCGGCTAGCGCGCGCGCCCGCTGCTCGACCAGACTCATCGCACGCGCGTCGGCGCCGATTAGGTCTCTAAATCCTCTGAGTCGCGTCAGTTCCAATTGGTCACACCGCTTTCAATTCATCACGCGCGAGCCGACTCGCCGCGCATCAGGTCGCGCAGTTCGCGAAAGCCGGCCAGCTCGACGCCCTCATCCGCGATCAATTGGCGCGCTTTTTCGGAAGTGAAGTACCGGAGGTCAGCTTCGCGCTGGAAAGCGTCATGCGCGCAGCTCTTGAGCTCGTCGCGCGCGAGCGCCGGATGACACAAAAGTTCAGTCACGCCCTGATCCAGCGTGCAAATAAGATTCGTCCAGTAGGACTCGGTCTCGTCCACCGACGACGGCCCGTTAAATATCAGATGATCGGGCGTAACGACTCCGAGCGAATCGAGCTGATCGAGAATCGCGCCCATCCCTGCGTCGCGCATCCGGCTGCGCGACAGCAACCTGATCGGCACGCGATACTCGTTCGCCAGCCGCGCGTAAATCTCGTGATAGTCGGCGCGCAATTGCAGGGTCCCCATGTGCGAGTCGAAGTGAGTCGCGTCGATTCCCGCCGCCAGCGCCTTTTCGATTTGCGCGCGCAGTTCCGCCTCCGCCTCGTCGAGGCGCGCATGCTCATAAACCTGCGCGACCGTCTGCCATAAATACCCGCCCGCATCGACCAGCGACGGCACGGCTCGCCGCCCCAGCACCGGTCCCCACTTGTAAGAATTCCATTCCGCGGTAAGCGTGAGATGTACGCCCAGGTCGGCGGCGGGATTGCTCCGCGCGAACTCCGCCGCCTCCTCGAACCACGGGCACGTCACCAGAATCGTTGACGACGTAAACAGCCCATCTGTGAGTCCCCGGATCACGCCCTCGTTCTGATCGTGGCACATCCCGAAATCATCGGCATTGACGATGAGCACGCGCGCGTCCGCCGGGTAGCCGAGCCGTTCAGCCGTCGGTTCCGGGCGATTGCGAATTTTCCCCTTCGGTTCCATCGAATACTTCAATCGGTCGAGTTCGAGCTTTCGAATTTATCGGCCCCATCGGGAAAGAAAAAGGGCCGCCTCTATGGGCGGCCCTCTCTCGAAGCGCCGATTAGGCGATGCTTCCTGAATTATACCGTCAGGACATGGATCGTGCAGGCGGAACCCAGCCCGATTACGTGGGCCTGGCCCGCCTTGGCGTTAGGCACCTGGCGATCCTTGGCGCGATCGTCCTGGGTCAGATGCCAAACCACCTCGCAGATATTCGCGACCCCGGTCGCACCGAGCGGATGGCCCTTGGAGAGCAATCCACCCGAAACGTTGACCGGAGCATGGCCGCCGAGGCTGGGATGCACGCCGCCCTTCTCGTCGATGAACTTGCCGGCTTCGCCGTCGCCGCACAGTCCCAAGTTTTCGTAATGCACCAGCTCCGCGGTTGCGAAGCAGTCGTGCAGTTCGGTAAGCGCGATGTCCTTGGGTCCGAGGCCGGCCTTCTCGTAGGCCTGCTTCGACGCGCGCCGGGTGAGCGTGCTGACGTCGGGAAGCGTGAGGTCGCGATCGGTCCACGGATCCGAGGTCAGGATCGACGCCGCCACTTTCGCGCGCTTGCGTCCGCCGGCGAGCTGTTTGAGCTTGTCCTCGCTGACCAGAATCGCCGCCGCCGCGCCGTCCCCGGTCGGGCAACACATATAAAGAGTGTTGGGAAAGCCGACCATGCGCGCATTCATCACGTCTTCGAGCGACACTTCGTTGCGATACTGCGAAAACGGATTCTTGGTCGCATGCTTGTGCGACTTCACCGAGATTTTTGCGAAGTGCTCCAGCTTGGTGCCGTACTTGCGCATGTGCTCGATGCCCGCCTGGCCGAAGACCGCGGGCATCGTGCCCGAGCCGAGCTTGCCCTCGGTCAGGTACGCGGGATCGCCGCCGCCTGCCCCGCCGAGCAATCCCGCCTTGCCCATCTGCTCGACGCCCACCGCCATCGCGATGTCATACATCCCGGCCCCGACGGAAATGTACGCCTCGCGAAACGCCGTCGAGCCGGTGGCGCATGCGTTGGCGACGTTGATTACCGGGATTCCGGTCTGGCCAACCTGCTGCAGGATTCTCTGTCCGACCATCGCGTTGGACTGCATCAGATTTCCGCAGGCGAACATCTCGACGTCCTTGATCGAAATTCCGGCGTCCTTGAGCGCGAGCAGCGCGGCCTCGCCGCCGAGTTGCGGAACAGTCTTGTCGGGATAGCGTCCGAATTTGATCATCCCGGTTCCGAGAACATAAACATTTCGCATCTTGATTCCTCCTGACGGCCCGGCCCCAAGCTCGGGTCCGCCGTAATATTGCGCGGGCGCGCCCTTGCCGGGCGCCCTAATTCTTGCTCGGCCGGTACGAAAAGGCGATTACGTCGTGCCCCTCGCGATCCTTGGACGCAACCGCGGTCGTCAACTCAACCGGCAGGTTGAAAATCTTGTTGGGTTCTTTCTGAGCCTCCAAGGCGTCGACTTCCGTCAGATTCGCGCGCACGCTGATGCCCTCGGGCAGATCGACAATCACCGTCACATACGGCGTCTTGATTCCCGGATACGACTGATGCACGACCGAGAAGACGTACACCTTGCCTTTGTCGGACAAAGTGATCGGATTGAACTTGTCGCTCGCGCCACACTTCGAGCATGCGACGCGCTTGGGATCGAGGTACATTGCGCCGCACGCGCACTTGAGAGCTTCGAGATGGGGCTTGGGCGTCAATTTCAGCCATGGAACAATTGGGCGCGGTCCCGTGTCGGTAGCTTGAGCCTGCTCAGCCATACAGATCCTCCGAACGATTCGATGATCGTGCTGCCAGAATGACTAACGCCGCCCCTGCGGCGGCCCGGTCCTTCTTTTCGCCGGAGTTTCCCACAGCGCGCTGGAAGTCGTCAACCCTCGCCCCCGCACCGCGAATCGAGCCCTAACGGCGCGCGGCGAGCCCGCGAAATTCGCTAGCCGAGTCGATCCGCGAGCCAGTTGCGCAGAACAGAAAAGAATTCGTCGCGCGCGGCCTTTTCGAGCCAAGGATAATGCCCGCATCGCTCCCACTGGCGATACTCCAACTGCGGGATGTAGCGCTGCAGGCTCGCTCTGATCATTTTCCCCGGATGAGGATCCACCGCGCCGTGCAACATGAGCACCGGCGATTTGATCGCCGCGAATGCCGCTGGATACACCCCCTCGTTCTGCAGCCGCACCATGTCTTCCCATGTCTCGTGATTCGAGCCCGGCTGCGACTCCTCGATCTCCTGATCGGTCGTCGCCAGATCGTAGGAATACAGCTCCAGGGTCAGGCTGCCTAGCGCGCGGAATCGATCGTTTGGATCGGGCAATTGCTGCGTGCGTTCGATTCGCCGCCTCAGGCTTTCATCCATCCGCTTCGCCAGGTTCGCGGTCAGCCGATCGCGCGCGGCCAAATCGAACGTACCTGAGCATACGAGCACGATCGGTCCCACCGTCCCTGGATGCGCCGCCGCGTAAGCGAGCACCAGCATCGCTCCCCACGAATGTCCGACCAGGGCGGGCGCCATGCTCTGTGAGCATGCTTTGACGACTTCGTCCAGGTCCGCGACATGGTCGGCGACAGTAGAGCTGATGCCGCTCTGAAACGGCTCGATCACGCGGAACGAATCGGCAATTCCGCGCGCCACTGGCGCCATCGATCCGCATGCGCCCGGCCCCCCGTGCACGACGATCACCTTGGGGCCCGAGCTGCCGTATGAGCGAACTTTCAACAAACAACTCTAAAGGTTACTTGTGCTGCCACTTGGGCGGGCGCTTCTCGACGAATGCGCTCGTCCCTTCGACCCGATCCGCGCTGCCGAACGCCACCCCGAACGCCTCCTGCTCGAAGCGCAGCCCGGCATCCTCTTCCATCGTGAACGCGGCCCGCAGCGCGGCCTTGGCCTGGCGGATCGCGAAGGCGGATTTGCCCGCGAGTTTCTCCGCCAGCTTGCGCGCGCTCTCGATCAGATCGGCAGGCGCGACGACCTGGTTCACGAGGCCCAGTTCAAGCGCCGTCTTTGCGTCGAACATCTCGCCCGTCATGATCAGTTCGCGCGCCTTGTTATGGCCGATTCGATGCGGCAGGCGCTGCGTGCCGCCGAAGCCCGGGATGAGTCCGAGATTTATCTCGGGCTGCCCGAAGCGCGCCTTTTCGCTTGCGATAATCAGGTCGCACGTGAGCGCAAGCTCCAGACCGCCGCCGAGCGCAAAGCCGTTGACCGCCGCAATCACCGGTATCGGCAGATCCTCGAAACTTTCCATCACGCGATGACCCAGGCGCGAAAAATCGAGCCCGTCAGCCGCCGACATTTTTGACATCGCCGCGATATCCGCGCCCGCGACGAACGCCCGATCGCCCGCGCCCGTAACGATTAGCACGCGCACCGACGAGTCGTGGCGGACCTCGCGAATCACGCGGGCCATTTCCTCCAGCACCTCGCGATTCAACGCGTTCAGCGCCGCCGGACGGTTGACGGTCAGGGTCGCAATCGCGGCTTTTTCGAAAATGATATTTTTAAGCTCCACTTGGCCACTCCCTGGGAAATCGCGACGCCCGCGCTACGGCACGGGTTCCGCGCCACTAGTTCTGCCCTGCGCGCTTTGACTGTCAAGGCCCCCGCTGGAGCGCGAAGTTTGCCGGACCGGTGCTTGCGCGAGACTCCTCGCGCGCGAAACAATGCGCACGTGCCAGATAACTCCAGAGTGCATGTCCGCTCGAGCACCGGCGCGATCGCCGGCTTGCTCACGTTCGCCGTCGCGCTCGTCGTTGTATCCGGATGCGCTTCGCGGGCGGAGAAATTTGTCGATAAGGTTCGCGCTGAAGCAACCGAGCAATGCAACGCAGGCAACCAGCCCGCCTGTCATACGATCGTGCAGCTGCTCCCCGACGGCAAGGTCGCCATCGAATCCACCGCGCTGGTCGAGACGCAAACCCCCGCTTGCAACGCTGGCAATCAGGACGCATGCCAGCAGCTCGCCGTGCTGCAAGGCGAGTTGAGCTCATGGTGCTCGATGGGAAACGGCCAGGCGTGCGCGACCGTTAACACCGGTCCGTGGCCGGCGAAATGGGACGAGCCCGCGCTGATCGACGCGGCCAAGCTGTCGTGTCTCGCCGGCCGGTTCAAGCCGGATTCAAACACCTGCCAGGCCTTGGAACTGATGTAGCCGCATCCGCTCAGGACGCGACGCGCTCGGCCACGATCACCATCCGCTTACCGAACAGCAGCGCCGGCGACAGCACGTGGGCGATGATCTCGCGGGTGACCTCGTCGCGCGGCGGGCGATGGCCGGGCCGGCGCGCGTTGCGGGTGGACGCAGCCGCGGAAAATTTCATCGCCACCCACAGAAACGGGACGATCGGAGACATCGCCACCGAGGTGGGGCTGAAGCGGTCGGTGTAAACCTCGAGATGTCCAAAACCGGCCAGATGCATCATGTAGCGCGCGCGGTAGTAGTCGAGCATGAAGGCGTGGCCGTGATAGACGCGGCCCGGATTTCGGCTGCGCGGGGTCTGAATCTCGTTGATCAAGCCGCGGCGCAGGTTGCGCTGCCCGGTGAGAAAGGCGCTGGCCCGGGCCGACAGATGCATGAGGTTGGGCGTGGTCAGCACGATCTTGCCGCCGGGCCGGATCACACGCGCACAATCGCGGAGAAACCCCATCTGATTCTCGAGATGCTCGATGCCTTCGCGGGAGAGCACGTAGTCGAAGCAGCCGGAGCGAAACGGAAGCGTCTGGTTGGCGTCGGCGCAGACCCATGCGGCCGCCGGTTGGCGGCGCGGTGCGGGAAAGAGGTCGACCGAAACGACGCGGTAGCCCAAATCCGACAGCGCGCGCGACTGGATCGCTCCGCCAGCCGGGATGTCGAGCACAATCCCCGGTTTCATCGCGGCGAACAGTCCGTGGCTTCGGCCGCGCCGGCGAACGGCCACGTCGCCCTCGATCGGCCGCGATTGCGAATCCGGCAAGGGCTAGTGCCGCTCTTCGAAGCCGAGCGAAATCATTAGATCGCGCAGCGATTGATCGACGACAATGTACTCGGTGAGGGAGAAATAGACGTGGCATCCGCGATGCCCTGCGGCTTCCGGGTGCTCCACGATTTTCAAGACCAAGTCGGCGTTAATCATCGCCGGCTTGTCATCCATCGTCACGCGCAGCCACATTTACGACTACCTTTCCGCGAACCGGCTTAGTACTCGGGCTTGAAATCGAAATGATGAATCGCTTCGATGAAGCGGATCGTTTGCGTTTTCGAGCGCATCACGACGCTGTTGGTCATCGCGCCGCCGGAGAAAAATCGGACGCCGCGCAGATAGTCGCCGGTGGTTACCCCGGTCGCCGCGAACATCACGTTATCCCCCGCCAGTTCCTCGAGCGTGTAGCGATGCTTCAAATCCATGATCCCCATCGCCAGGCACGCCTCCGCTTCCTCCGGGTTGCGCGGCACGAAGCGGCACTGCATCTCGCCACCGGCGGAACGAATCGCGGCGCCGGCCAGGACGCCCTGATGGGCTCCGCCGATTCCGATCAGCATGTCGATCTCGCTTTCCGGGCGGGTGGTCGCGATCGCGGCGGACAGGTCACCGGCCGAGATCATCTTGATTCCGGCGCCGGCGCGGCGCACTTCATTGATCAACTTCTCGTGGCGCGGGCGATCGAGGATCGCGACGCGCAAATCCTCGACGTAAACTTTTTTCGCTTCGGCCAGCGCTTTGAGGTTGTCGGTCGGCGACTTGTCGATATCGATCACGCCGCGCCCGGCCGGTCCGCACGCGACCTTGTCCATGTAGGTATCGGGGCAGCGCAGGATTCGGCCGCGCTCGGCGAGCGCGATGCACGACAGCGCGTTGGGACCGCCGGTGGCGCAAATGAGCGAACCTTCGATCGCGTCGAGGGCGAGGTCAATTTCGGTTCCGGCGCCGGTGCCGACGATTTCGCCCTCGTACAAGAACTCGGCGTCACCCTCTTTGCCTTCGCCGATCACTATTTTGCCGTCCATCGCGACCGAGTTCAGCGTCTTGCGCATCCCGTCGCATGCCGCTCGATCCGCCAACTGCTCGTCGCCCTTGCCGATGAAGCGCGCCGCCGCCAACGCCGCGGCTTCGGTCGCGCGTACCACTTCAAGCGCAAGATTCCGTTCCATCGCGGGCCTCCAGATCAGTTCGACGCAGTCTTCAACGGGCGTCCGAACAAGGATTCTATCAGGTGATAGCCGTCGGCGACGAGCAGGCCGGTGGCAGTACCGTCGCTTTCGGTGTAGCGGCGCGGCGCGCCGCCGGCCGCCTTGAACTCGGCCGAGGTCATCAACGCGAACGGGACGGGTTCGGGCGAATGAGTCTTGAGCTGGCTCGGCGTCGCATGATCCGGCATCAGCAGAATGGCGAAATCGCCCAAGGCGGCAAGCCCCGCGAGCATCGGCCCGAGGATCAGCTCGTCGATTCGCTCGATCGCTTCCTTCTTGAGATCGGCGCGGCCCATGTGACCGGCCTCGTCAGGGGCCTCGATATGGAGCAGCAGGAAGTCGCGCGCTTTGAGCGATTCGAGACCGTAACGGGCCTTGGCGGCGTAATCGGTATCGAGAAATCCGGTGGCGCCCGGGACCTTGATCAGTTTGAGTCCGGCCAGCCGGCCGAGCCCGTTGACCAGATCGACGGCCGATATGACCGAGCCCTCGACGCCGAAGCGCTCCTTCAGCGTCGGCACCGCGGGGCGGGTGCCCTGCCCCCAAAACCACGCCGAAGTCGCCTCGGGTTTGCCGGCGGCGCGGCGCGCCTGGTTGATCGGATGCTCGCGCAGAATCTCCACCGAACGCCGCATCAGATCGCGGAGCAGATCCGCCCCCGCGCCCTTGGGCAGATAGCCGAAGACCGGCTTGCCGGTGATGTCGTGCGGGGGCGTGAGCTGGGTGTCCGCGATTCCGCCGCGCCACATCATCAGATGGCGGTAGCTGACGCCGTTGAAGAACTCGATTGGGCCGCCGGCCAGTTTCGCCCGCAGGTCGGCGACGATCTGGGCGGCCTCTTCGCTGGAAATATGGCCGGCGGTGAAATCGTTCATTATCATCGCGCCGCCGTCGCCCGGCTTGAGCGACACGAGATTCATGCGAAACACCACGTCGCGCGGCCCCATCTCGATTTCCTGGCTCGCCGCCTCGATCGGCGCGCGCCCGGTGTGATAGCGCGCCGGGTCGTAGCCGAGCATCGTCATCGTGCCGACGTCGCTGCCCGGGGGCATCCCTTTGGGAATCGTGGCGACCATCCCGAGCGTCCCGCGCGTCGCGATCAGGTCCATGTTGGGCTTGTGCGCCGCCGCAAGCGGCGTCATCCCGCCGAGTTCCTCGCACGGCCAATCGGCCATCCCATCTCCGTGTATAATGACGTACTTCATCGCGTATGCGCGGCCGCTTCGCGCCGGGCGGCTTATTCGCGCTCCAGAACTTTCATCACTTTCGCCAGCTCCGGCTCGACCACGATCGTGTTGCTCAAGTTCTTGAGCGCGGTGTCGGGATCCTTGAGGCCGTGTCCCGTGAGCGTGCATACGACGACCGAATCCGGCGGGAGCATCCGGGCGCCCGCGTATTTGAGCAGCCCGGCTACCGACGCGGCCGAGGCCGGCTCGGCGAACACGCCGCCGGCGGCGATCAAGCGATAGGCCGCGAGAATCTCCTCATCGGTGACGATGTCGATGATTCCGCCCGACTCGTCGCGCGCGGTGGTCGCACTCTTCCAGCTCGCGGGATTGCCGATTTTGATCGCCGTCGCAATAGTATGCGGATCCTCGATCGGATGGCCGAGCACGATCGGCGCCGACTCAGCCGCCTGGTAGCCCATCATCTTCGGCAGACGCCCGCTCAATCCCACCGACTTATATTCCCGGTAGCCCGCCCAGTAGGCGGTAATATTCCCGGCGTTGCCGACCGGCAGGAAATGATGCGTGGGCGCGTCGCCCAACTGATCGCAAATCTCGAACGCGGCGGTTTTCTGCCCGGCGATGCGATCGGGATTGACGCTGTTGACCAGCCGAATCCGGACCGGGTCGCGCTCGGCAAGATCGCGCACCAAGTTCAGGCAGACGTCGAAGTTGCCGATCACCTCGAGCACGCGCGCGCCATGCATCACGCTTTGCGACAGTTTGCCAAGCGCGACCGCACCCTTGGGGATCAGCACGTACGCCTTGAGCCCGGCGCGGCCCGCGTATGCCGCGGCGGAGGCCGCGGTGTTGCCGGTCGAGGCGCAGATGACGGCACGCGCACCCTCGCCCAGCGCCTTGGACATCGCCAGCGTCATGCCGCGGTCTTTGAACGAGCCGGTCGGGTTGGCGCCCTCGAACTTAAAGTAAACCTTGATGTTCTGCCCGAGCCGCTTTGCCAGCGCGGGCACCTGGATGAGCGGCGTGTTGCCTTCGTTCAGGGTGACGACCGGGGTCGAATCCACCACCGGCAGGAAGCGGCGGTAATGCTCGATCAGTCCGGGCCAGTAAGACAAACGCTGCCGATTGGATCCGTGGCTGGAGTCCGACGCCATCGCCTAAAGCTTCTCCTCGATTCGGATAAACGCGGGCGCCGAATCCACGATTTTCTTCCTTCGAATCTCCGCCAGCGCGCGTTTGAGGCTGCGCTCGGGCGCTTCGTGGGTGCGCATGATCACCGGCACCGTGCGCTCGGCTTCGCGGCCCTTCTGGATCACCGACGCGATCGAAAGCCCGTGCCTGCCCAGTACCGACGCGATGGCGCCGAGCACTCCGGGCTTATCGGGCGCCATGAAGCGCAGATAATACTCGCATACCACGTCGTCCATCGGCTTGACACGGGCGCTCTTCATCAGGTGGATCGGGAATCCAAAGGCGTGCGGCCGCGCCGAGCCTTCGGCCAGGCGATGGCGCGCGATATCCAGGATGTCGGCCACGACCGCCGTCGCCGTGGGCATCTCGCCCGCGCCGAGCCCCGAATACATCGTCTCGCCGAGCGCGTCGCCGTGAATATAGATGGCGTTGAACGCGCCGCCGACGCTGGCCAGCAGATGGCGTTGCGGGATCATCGTGGGATGCACGCGGGCCTCGATCGCGCCGTCAACATCCTTGCCGATCGCGAGCAGTTTGATCGCGTAGCCAAGCTCGCGCGCATAGGCGATGTCGGCCTGGGTGATCCGGGTGATCCCTTCGGTATAAATATCCGCCGGCTTCACCATCACGCCAAAGGCAAGCGTGACCAGCAGGCAAAGTTTGTGGGCCGAATCATGCCCCTCGACATCGAGGGCGGGGTTTTGCTCGGCCAGGCCCTTGCGCTGCGCGTCGGCGAGCGCGGCGGCGAACTCGACGCCGTCCTCCGTCATAGTGGTGAGGATAGAATTGCAGGTGCCGTTGACGATTCCATACGCCGAGCGCTGGCGGTCGCCGGCCAGCGCCTCACGCAGGGTGCGGATGATCGGCACGCCGCCGCCGACGCTTGCCTCGAAACCGACCGAGAGGCCGCGCTTCCCGGCCTCGCGAAAAATCTCGCCGCCATGCTCTGCGAGCAGAGCTTTGTTGGCGGTCACGACGTCCTTGCCGGCAGCGAGAGCCTTCATGATCAATCCGCGAGCGGGTTCGTGGCCGCCAAACAGCTCGACCACGATATCGATATCGGGACGGGTGACAACCGCGGCGGCGTCGGGGGTAATCGATTTGGCCGGCACGCCAAGCGAAGCGGCGAGCTTAACCCTCAGATCCGCCACCACCGCCAACTCAACCGGCGCACCGAGCATGCGCTCGTATTTGTCGCGGTTATGCAGCAGCAGCTTGATTACGCCGCCGCCCACGGTACCGCATCCGAGCACAGCAATCCGTACCGGTCTCGATTTGTTCGCCTTCATTTTTGCGATTGCCCTTATCAGGCGCTGGCCGTGCGCACCCTGATCTCGGCTTCGCCGATCCGGAGCGCCTGGCGAATCCCGCGCAGCGCCTGGCGGGTGCGATGTTCGTTCTCGATGAGCGCGAAGCGCACGAATCCGTCGCCGTCCTGGCCGAAGCCGATTCCCGGCGACACCGCGATCTTGGCCTCAGCCAGCAGGAACTTCGAGAATTCGAGCGAACCCATCGCGAGAAACGGCTCCGGAATCGGCGCCCACACGAACATCGTCGCCTTGGGTTTCTCCACCGGCCATCCAGCCCGGTTGAGTCCGTCCACCAGCACGTCGCGGCGGCGCTGGTAGCGCGCGACGATCTCGGCGACGCAGTCCTGCGGTCCGTTGAGCGCCGCGATCGCGGCCACCTGCACCGGCGCGAACATCCCGTAGTCGAAGTACGATTTCAGCCGCGCCAGCGCCGCGATCATCTCGCGGTTGCCGACCGCGAAACCCACCCGCCAGCCGGGCATGTTGTAGCTCTTGGACAGGGTGAAGAACTCGACGCCGACGTCCCTGGCGCCCGCCACCTGCATCATCGACGGCGCCTTGTAACCGTCGAAGCACAGGTCGGCGTAAGCGAAGTCATGCGCGACCATGATGTCGTTCTCGCGCGCGAACTCGACCACCCGCTGCATGAAGTGCAGATCGACGGTGGCGGTGGTCGGGTTGTGCGGAAAATTCATGATGAGGAACTTGGGCCGCGGCCAGCATCGCGTCACCGCCGCCATCAATTCGTCGAAAAATTCCTCTCCGCGCCGGATGGGAACGCCCTGCACCTGCGCGCCCGCAATGATGCATCCGTACTGGTGAATCGGATAGGTGGGCGTGGGCGCGAGCACCACGTCGCCCTGGTCGAGAATCGCCAGGGTCAGGTGGGCGATGCCTTCCTTCGATCCGATCGTGACGATCGCTTCGGAATCGGGATCGAGATCGACGCCGTAGCGCCGCTTGTACCAATGGCAGATCGCAAGCCGCAGCTTGTACACGCCGCGCGAGACCGAGTAGCGATGGTTGGCGTTCTTGGAGGCCGCCTCGATCAGCTTGGCCACGATGTGCGGCGGGGTCGCTTCGTCGGGATTTCCCATCCCGAAGTCGATTATGTCCTCGCCGTCCCGCCGCGCCTTCAGACACAAGTCTCCGATCGCGTTGAACACGTAGGGTGGCAGCCGTTTTATTCTTGGGAAATCCATTTGGCCCTTGCGGTTGGCGATTATGCGCGGACTTTGGCGTCCGCAAAATACGCGAGCTATAAGTTTTAACGGACGCCCGGCTACACCGCTAGTGGGCGCGTACCGCCCGGATTCAGGATCACTTCGCTGCGCTCGCCGGCGCGGGCTCCACGCTCCGGCGCCGGCGCGTCGCCCAATAGACGGGAGCCGCGCACACCGAGATCAGTCCCGCGACCTGCCAGGCGAAGGGTATCCCCGCGGTATCCGCGATCCGCCCGCCAACCAGCAACCCCATCGCGCCACCCATCGTCTGGAACGTACTGTTGAACGAGAGCAGCGTCGCGCGATTGCCCGCCTCGATCTGCTCGTTGAACCAGCTCTGCACCAGCGGCGTCATCGCCCCGGTGAACAGATTCATGCCAAACAGCATCACGAGCGAGATCACCGGCCGGCCGCCGAACAGCCCCGCCAGGAAAAGCATTGCGCTCGTGCCGATAACCATCATGCTGACGCGCGCGCGGCGCTGCGCATGGCTGGCCGGGATGCGCGCGCTTACCTCCGCGCCGACCAGGCGCGCCGCGGACAGCGCGCAATAGATCCAGCCGACGATCCACACGCCGACCCCGATGCTCTGGTTGAACATCACCGGCCATTCCATCCAGTACGGCGCCCACGCCGCAAAGGTGACTGCGCCCGCCACGCTCAGCATCAGGACCGTGTGCGCGCCCAGCCCGGCGCGGATGCCCTCGGCAACGTTGGCGGCGACCTGGCGCGGGATCGCGGCGAGGCTGACGTTGGTGGCGCGCGGACGCTCGTCGTGCATCAGGATTGCGCCGACCGCACCGCTGAACAGGTAGCCGGCCGCACCAAGCAGCCACGGCCACGCGATATTGATGTTGGCGACGTAGGCGCCGATTACCGCCGAGCCCATGAAGCCAATCGTGGTCAGTTGCGAGATGCGCGAGAACAGGCGGTCCTTGAGCCCGTCGTATCCGGCGGCGTCGAGCGCATCGACACCCCAGGCATCGATCGCGCCGTTGCCGAAAGTCGTGCCGATACCGTCGATGCTCTCGGCGATGAGGAAGACGTAGTAATGATGCGCGAGGAAGTACAGGACGAAGGCACAGACGCGCAGCGATGCGCCGAGCACATACGAGCGGCGCCTGCCAAGCAGATCGGCGAACGCGCCGGTGGGCACATCGGTCAGAAACAGGACGACGAAATACGTCGCCAGCACGCTGTTGGTCTGGAACTGGTTAAGCCCGCGCGAACGGAGAAAGATCGGATAGACGCTGAAGAGAAAGCCGCCGGCGAACGAGTACATGGCCCACACCGTGTAGTAGCGGCGGATGATGTCGCGAATGGTCGGAGCATGCGGTCGTGCGGTTTCCACGGAAATTTTTCACCCATTCAGCCGCGCAAAAAGAAAAAACCCCGGGGCTCTCAAGCGCCCGGGGCTTTTTAGAGCCAAGTATCGATGTCCGTCTCAATTCAGGAGGACCCTCATTGAATTGGGGACGCGACGTACATCACCACTCGGCTTCATGGGCGAAGAATAATCGAGTGGCCGATCATCAGTCAAGCCGCTGCTCACGCTGCAAACCGGACGCTCTGTTCTCTAAGCCGCACGCATCGCATAGGATTTAGGCTTCGCGCGACCGGAGCGGAAGCCCGGCAGCGAAATCCTCGCATGAACACCCCGAGCGTCGAGCGCAGCTTCGATTTTCCTGCTGAGGTAGCCGAGCCCGGACTCGCGACGCGCCTGTGGCGCTTTTGCAACATCGTATGGCTCGCGGCGCGCGTGTACGCGGGCTATAAGGGCACCCAGCTCTGGACCCGCTTCGTCACCGATCGCAACAAGGCGGAGCTCTATCGCCGCCAGGATCTTCGCGCGGCGCAAGCTCTGAATCGCACCGCAATCCGGCTGGAAGGCCTGCTGATCAAGGCGTGCCAGTTCATCGCAACTCGCGCCGACGTGCTGCCCGACGAATGGGTATCCACGCTCTCCGGCCTGCACGATCGCGTCCCACCGCGGCCGTTTGCGATGATCCGCGAACAGATCGAGCGCGAACTCGGCCGACCACTCGCGGGCGTTTACGCCGAGTTCGATCCCGTGGCGCTGGCGTCAGCCTCGCTCGCGCAGGTGCATCAGGCGCGCCTTCACGACGGCCGCCGATGCGCGGTCAAGGTGCAGTATCCGGGAATCGACGGGATCGTCCGCGCCGATCTCCGCAACCTGACGATCGTGTTGCGATGGCTCGCGATCCTCGAGCGTGACTTCGACTATCGGATTCTGATGCGCGAGGCGCTCAAGTACATCCCGATGGAGCTGGACTTCGATCACGAGGCCGGCAACTCCGAAACGATGCGCCGCAACTTCGCCGCCGACTCCGATGTGATCGTCCCCGAGGTATATCGCGAGTTCACCACCCGGCGCGTACTCACGATGGAACTGGTCGAAGGAATCAAGGTAACCGATGTCGGCGCGCTCGAGCGTGCGGGGATTTCCAAGCACGCGGTCGCGCAGAAACTGATCGAAATTTTCTGCGACCAGGTCCTGCGCGACGGCTTTTTTCACGCCGATCCGCATCCGGGCAACATCCTGGTTCAGCCCGGCCCGCGGATCGTGCTGCTCGACTTCGGCCTGGCCAAGGATTTCCCGCCCGAGTTCCGCGACGGCATCGTGCGGTTGACGTTTTCGATCCTTGCGTCGAATCGCGACGCAGTCGCCGCCGCGTTTCAGGAGCTGGGCTTTCGCACGCGCAACGGCAATCCCGACACGCTGCTGGCGTTTTCCGACGCGTTTCTCGGCAGCACCATCAAGTCGAAGAAGGCTTACGCCGACAAGGACATGGTCGAGAAGTTCTCCGAGGAGCTTCCGCGCGCGATTCGCGCCAATCCCGTGGTCGAAATCCCCGCCGACGTCTTGCTCGTCGGCCGCATGATGGGTCTGCTGAGCGGACTCGGCAAGACACTAGACAGCCAGGTCGATCTGTTCGCGACGATCATGCCGTATGCGCAACGCCTCATGCTGGCGCAGCCCGCCCGCCCAAGCGCGATAGTCGGCGTCGGCCTCGCCGGGACGCCGCGCTGATAGACCGAAATCCTGGTGCGCATCGCCGCCTGTCGATTGATCTGCGCCGCGCGGTGGACGGCCCTCCCCGCGAGTAATATCGTGCCAAAGCTGTGAACAACGAAATCGAACAGGTTGCGCTCCGCGCCGCGCGTGCCGCCGGCAGAATCCATCTCAAACGGCTCAGCCGAATCACGATAAACCGCAAGTCGAACTCGATTGATCTTGTCACCGAGGCCGACCGCGAATCGGAAGCCGCAATCATCGAGGTGATCCATCGCGCCTTTCCGACCCATGCGATCCTCGCCGAGGAAAGCGGCGCCAGCGCGCATCAAAGCGACCATCGATGGATTATCGATCCGCTCGACGGCACCACCAACTTCGCCCACGGTTATCCGCAATTCTGCGTGTCGATCGCGTACGAACGCCGCGGCCGTCTGCAATTCGGCGTGGTCTTCGACGCGCTGAAAAAAGAATGCTTCATCGCCCAGCGCGGACAGGGCGCGCGATTAAACGGCAAGCCGATTCGCGTCAGCACCACCCCGAACCTCTGCGCCGCGCTGCTGGCGACCGGGTTCGCCTATGACCGGCGCGAACGCCGGCACTTCTATCTATGCTTCTGGGAAGAAATCATGGCGCGCGTCCAAGGCGTGCGCCGCACCGGGTCAGCCGCGCTCGATCTCGCCTACGTCGCGGCCGGACGCACCGATGGATTCTGGGAGTTCGGGCTGCGCCCCTGGGACGTGGCGGCCGGCGCAATCATCGTCGAGGAAGCGCGCGGACGCGTGACCAACATGGACGGCTCCGAGCTTGACCTTGCCGGCGGCAATATCGTGGCGACCAACGGCCGGCTGCACGAAGATCTCATCGAAGCGATTGCCCAGGCGCGGCCGGAAGCCAATCGCCGCCACGCCGAGATGATCCGTGAGACCAAGGCCTCGGCCTAGAAATACTTGCTTGATTTTCCGGGCTCGGCCCCGGATGAACGCGCAAATTCGACGCGCGCCGCCGCGGCTAGCGGTGCGCGATGAGCATCCCGGTGTCCTTGCTGATTCTAATTTCGCCGTGCGCCGCGATTTCATTCTCGAGATACCGCCGCAGGCCAGCAAGCTGTTCGTCGCTGACTCTGCTGCGCACCCGCATCGAGCAGATATAGTCCATCAACGGCGCAGCTTCGGTTACAACCAGCGAGTCGGGGTAGCGTTCGATTTGCACGTCGCCGAAAGCTGCGCGCATGTACGCCGCCCCGCTCTCCAGCCCGAATCGCGCGCTTGCCTCCGTCATTCGCGGAACCGAAAGAAAGCGCGCCGCAAGCTCGTCGATTTCCCGCATGTTCCCGGCGCCCATCGTGGCCGCATAGCAGAACCCCGACGGCTTGAGCACGCGCCGAACCTCGCCAAGCGCGCGTGGAATGTCGGGCACATGGTAGAGCATGTGATTGGCGATCACCGCGTCGAACGATGCGTCGCGAAACGGGAGCGCCTGCGCGTCGGCCTCAGCGAAGGTAAACGGATGGCCCGGCCGCGCGAGATTGGCCCGCGTTTCGCGGATCATCCCGTCCGACATGTCAGTTAGAATAACGCGCCATCGCGGCGGAACCCGCACCGGGCTGCGCCACAATATGCCGGTGCCGCAGCCGAGCTCGAGTACGCTCGCGTTTTCGGGAATCCGAAAAAAATCGAACATCCAGCGCATCAGCCCGTAGCGATTGGTGCTGAAGCGATGATGCAGCCGTATCCGGGCCGACAGCTTGGAGCCGTCCTTGTATTGCTCGCGCAGGCGCCGCGCCGAGTCGGTATCGGTGTTTGCCGCCATCGCCGCGATGTTGGCGCGTGAATCTTTTTCCGTCAACCAGTCGCGCTTTCTTGTCAGCCGCGTTTCCTTGCTATAGTGCTTGCCTGTGCCGCACCGTTCGCCCCGGTAGTGAAAAGGACATCACGGAGGTCTCCGGAACCTCAAGTCCGGGTTCGATTCCCGGCCGGGGCATTTTTTAAAAGATTCCACCCGCGTTTTTCCCGGTTTCGATCGTCGGGCGGTTCGCCCGGCGGGGAGACCGCGGGCCGTGCGAGAGTAGAATTTTTCGACGATTCCACCATCTCTGGGAGTCACATACTTACAGTAGGTAGACAATTCTTACTGTTTGCTCTAACTATCGGACTCTTTCAGACTGCTTATGTGTGTTTTAGTATCCTATATATCTCATGGCTCCTCTAGTCTTGCTTCAAGGCGCAATCAGTGACACGATCTGGTGCGATGAAGGCGGAGACACAAGGCCAGCTGATTCCAGTGCCGAAAGAGGAGTGCGAGGTCCTCAATCTGATTCGTGAGGACCATGAACTGATCGAGCGCCTCCAGATAACCCCTGAGGAACTCGAGGCGCTGTCGAAATGCGCGATGTTTGGAACCCTGACCTGCAAGCAGCATATGCTTGCCATCTTGCGCCAGATTCGCGAGGCAGGCGGCCCCGCGTCGGGCGGCCCGGAGCTCAATCAGACGCCCCTCTTTCCTGAGCCGGCGGTTCCGGAGGAAAAAGAAGGAGTTCCCCTTCCGGACTGCCGCCGCATGCTGGTTCGTCTCGCTGGCGACGCCGTGTCCGAACCCGGTTCGCTCGAGAGTACGGTTCGCCGCCGCGTGCCCGAGCAGTTCGGGATTCATTTCTGGATATTCGTCCTGGTCGCAGGGCTGGCGTGGAATTTTATGATCGTGATGTCACGCTGGCGTAACAATTTCTTGACCAGCGTCGGAATGCCCGGCGCCCAAGCTGCTCCTTCGACAGCGTGGTACAGCAATCTCAACCAGACCTATCTTCTGCTCTGGGGCGAAGTTCTGATCGTGGTAGGCATCGCGCTTGTGATGTACTTCAAATCCCGCAGAGGGTACCGCCGCCTCAAAGTCAGACCGCGGCGAAGCTGGCTTTAGCCGGTCTGGCCCTTTTCTTCCATTTCTTCCCCATTGGTTCTTCCGCACCGGCAAGTGCGCGCCGACAGCGCGCGGAACTCACGATACGCTGTGCCAGAATTCCTGGAGCAGTACGCTCATCAGCCGGGGATGCTCTTCGGGAAAGAACAGCTTCGCGCGCGGCACCATGATCACCCGCCGCACGCCGCCGACATTGTGCTTGAGCCAATCCACCGACTTGATGTCGAAAAGCGGGTCGGCGTCGCCCCAGACAACCTGAGCCGGCACGGTGAGTTGCCGCAGTTGCGGAGCGATCGAAGCCGTCACCCGAACGTTGGCGAGACTCGCAAAGCGCCGCACATCGAGGCTCCGTTGCTCCGACGACAGCAACGGCTCCAAGTAGGTCTTGAAAGCTTCGTCGAGGATGCGCTCGGGATCTTCATAGACTGAACTGAACGCCTGGCGCGCGGCCGCCGGCGACTGCATCGCCGCGTTCAGCAGCGCGATTACCGACGGGTCCGCGAACTGGCCGAGCACCGATTTCAGCATCGCATTGGGCCACAGGTCGTGGACCTCGCAGTTGGTCAGCGTGAGGCTGCGCAGCCGCGACGGATACCGCGCCGCGAACACCTGGCTGATACCGCCACCGGTGTCGTTGCCGACCAGGTCCACCTGGGACAATCCCAGCCGGTCGATAAAAGCGGCTATCATCCGCGCCTGATGGTCGAATTCGAGCGCCTGATCCGCGGCGACTTCGGTGTAACCCAACCCCATCAGGTCCAGCGCGATACATCGCCGCATCGCAGCGAGGTCATCCAAGGCGCCGCGCCAGGCGAAGCCGTTTAAGGGAAAGCCGTGAATGAACAGGGCCGGCGGCCCGGCGCCATTTTCGACGTATGCGATTCGGCCGAACGCGGTCTCGGCGAATTTCCGCGCCTGATGGAACTCGGCTGCCTTCATTGCTAGCCTTCCTCCCTCGGCAGGGGCCGAGCAGGGCTGACCCCTGCACCCACCGTTAAGGCCGCGCTCCGTTGTAGCGCGCGGGCAGGGGTGAGCCCTCAACCCCATATTGTAGCATGGAAATTCCGGGCAAATTGAGGCCACAAATTGGCAGAAGATGGGTCACGGCCTCGCTCATTGCGCTGTTAGCCAGCATAGCAGCAGGTTTCCTGTGCGCCTCGCCGGCCAGGGCGGCCCCGTGGACGGAGCCGGGCTACCTCTATCGCTATTTCGTGTGGGGCGCGCAACGCGCGATTTCACCGCGTTCCGACGAATACAAGCGTTACGGGTACCACACAATCGACAACGCGCCGGACGCATCTCACTTTGCGCCGGGCAAGGGCGATTTTGTTCCGGATGTGGTCGAATACGAAGACAGCGCAGGCGTGAAGCGGGTCGCGCTACCTCAGTTGCTTAGCTCGACCGGCACTCATGCATTCATCGTCGTAAGAGACAACCAGATGCTGTACGAGAATTACTTCAACGGCTTCTCGCGCGACTCTCTCAGCACCTCATGGTCGCTATCAAAGTCCGTCACCTCGGCACTGGTGGGCATCGCGATCTCCGAGGGCCATATCAAGAGCCTCGACGATCCGATTATAAACTACCTGCCGGAACTGAAAGACCGGGGCTTCGACGCGATTACGATCAGAAATCTCCTGACGATGGGATCGGGGATTCAATACCGGATCAGTTTTTTACCGTGGGACGAATTTGTGCTTGCTGGCTACTACCCCAATCTAAGGCAATTACTGCTGTCGAACCTGAAGATCATGGAGCCGCCGGGACAATCGTTTCACTACAACAACTTCAACGCCGAACTTATAGGCATGATCCTGGAACGGACTACGCATGAGCAGCCCAGCAAATATCTTCAAGAAAAGATCTGGAAACCTATCGGTATGGAATACCCAGCCACCTGGAGCATCGACAGCGACGCCGACGGCTTTGAGATAACGCCCATACTGCTCAACGCGAGAGCGATCGATTTGGCCAAGTTCGGCCGGCTTTACTTAAATAAGGGCACCTGGGACGGCAAGCAGATCATCCCGGAGCGCTGGGTCGCGGAATCCACTATCAAGGATCCGAACGACCATCGTCCATGGGAAACTTTCTCTCGATGGCAGGACAATGGCGGTTACTACAAATACTTCTGGTGGGGTATTTCGCACGGCGAAGGCGCCTACAGCTACATGGGCATCGGCAGCTATGGCCAGTTCATTTTCGTTTCGCCCAAGACGAACGTTGTGATTGTGCGAACGGCCGGCGAGGACGGAATCGACCCGCCGTATTGGTGCGAAGTCTTTCAGTATATCGCCGACCATATTAGCGAGACCCGTAATCGGCGAGAAACAACCAAAGTCCCACAGTGACGAACCGATCCCGGTATCGGATGGCGCTTTGTGATTTAACGGCTTCGCGCGACGCGGCGGACTGGCGCGGGCGGCACCTGCTAAACCCCTGAAGACATTTCTCTGCTTGGATGTGTTGGGCCCGCGGCGCGGTGCGAACCTTCGGGTCGTCGGGAAAGGGCCGCCGACCCCCGGAATCCGGGGTTCCTTCCGTCTCAAACGCCGGCGCTGAGTATTTTGTTAACAGAGTGTGACCCAAATCACGAAAGACCCGCTCCCGAAACTTGCGCTGCAGGTGAATTTGGATTAGCAACGTTTTGGCCGGTACACGCATCAGTTAAACGTTTCAGGTGGAACACCTATGAAACCGCATTCACCTCGACGGTGGGCAGCTTTGGGAGTCGTCACTCTAATGCTTCTGCAGTCGGCATGTAGCGTGGCACGCGACCACGAACCGGAATGTGAGCCGCCAGATCCTGAGGTGCATATGGTTGCCGTTCCGATTACACCTGCTTGCCTGGCGAAGATGACAGCATTGGCGGACCAGCTTCGCGACTGCGAGAATCAATGGCGTTGGATCCCTGAAAACCTTAAGGATGTAGATCGCGTAAATAGAGTCATCGCTAATTTAAGTTCACGTCAGAGTTTACCCTGGATGCAAAGGGTTTCTTGGCTGCAGGTAAGAGATACATGCAAGGACCTTAAGAGAGCTTGTTTCTTGGGCTTAGAGACAGATACCGACTTCGCGGCGATGCAATGCCAATTGTAAGGCAGAGCCTTCAAGCCAGTCCCACGCGTTAAGTTTCGACGCTGCAGCGGTCATCATTGCACGCGAATCCACGGAGAAATTCATGTTAGGTCCTGCGCTAAGGATCACCCTCGGTATCGGCGCGCTCGCAATGATCGCGACGGGCGGGCGTGCCGCGGGTGCGGAAACGTCCAACCGCTGTCCAGGGGATGCGGCGCTCGAGCATCTCGTCATCATCTTCGACGAGAACGTATCGTTCGACCATTACTTCGGCACCTATCCAAAGGCAGCAAACCCGAAGCCCGACGCGAACGGTAAAACGGAACCTCAATTCGACGCCAAGCCGCACACGCCACAGGTCAACGGGCTATACGGTGAGGGGTTTTGGACCAATAATCCGAACTCGAAGGACCCGTTTCGACTGGACCGCAGCCAGGCCGCTACTAGCGACCAGGACCATGGCTACCGTGACGAACAGGAAGCGTTCGACAATGGACACATGGACCTGTTTCCAGAATCGACGGGCTCGGTGAAAGGCGGACCGGACTACGGGCACGGCAAAGGAATCGTGATGGGAGTGTATGATGGAAACACGGTGACGGCGCTTTGGAACTACGCGCAAAACTTCGCGATGAGCGACAACTCGTTCGGTACGACATTCGGACCGTCAACGCCGGGCGCGCTCAATCTTGTCGCAGGGCGCACCGGTCCCGTGGAGGAATCGAACTGGATGCCGGCCGGCAATGACGTTGCCAACCCTGGCAAGCCGACGGGCGAAGGCGGCGCCGTGATCGGCGACAGCGATCCACTGTTCGACGTGTGCTCGGATCCGAGCGCCTACCAAGTACGCGTCCAGGGGCCGAATATCGGGGATCTTCTGAGCCAGGCCAAAAAGCCTGTAACCTGGGGCTGGTTCCAGGGCGGATTCCGGCGGGTCGATCCGGACCTTCCGTACGGAAAGCGAAAGTGCACCTCCAGGCACAAAAATCTCGGCGGTTACGAGGTCTATGACTATGTGGCGCACCATGAGCCCTTCCAGTACTTCAAATCGACCGCGAACCTCTACCATAAGGCGCCGAGCGACCCTAAGCTTATAGGAACCAACCTGGATGGCACGAACCATCAGTATGATCTCGAGGATTTCTTCTGGGCAATCGATCACAAAAGAATGCCGGCAGTGAGCTTTCTCAAGCCAGCGGCGTACCAAGACGGTCACGCGGGAATTGAGTGGGAGTCAGATCCGCTTGACGAGCAGAAGTTCCTGGTCGATACGATCAACAAAATTGAAAAGCTTCCGGAGTGGAATACGACAGCGATAGTCATCATGTGGGACGACTCCGACGGCTGGTATGACCACGTGATGGGGCCGATCGTAAGTCAATCTCACACTCCGTATGACTCTCTTAGCGGGCCGCAGTCGCCACGCGGCGTAGCGAGTCCGGATCGCATCCCGAGCGGCAGGTGCGAGGGCGATAATCCCAAGCTGTCGAGTCCGGGGCGATGCGGGTATGGTCCGCGGCTTCCGCTGCTCATAATATCGCCATTCGCCAAGGTCAACTCCGTTGATCACAGCCTGACCGACCAGTCGTCGGTGATTAGGTATATCGAAGATCGGTGGCTTGGCGGCAAGCGACTTGGCAACGGATCGACGGATGCGATCGCGGGATCGCTATGCAAGATGTTCGATTTCGTCGATAAGCCTGCACATTCGGTTTTTCTCGATCCGGAAACGGGGCTGAAGAAAACGAATCAATAAGCCGCAGCATTCAGAGCGCGACTTGGCCGCGTAGCGGCGACGCCTTGCGTATCGACGGTTGGGCTGGGCGTCATCGGGGTAATCGACCACGGATTGCGCGCTTGCTCTCGCCCGGCTACGACTACGAACTGCAAAACCTCTGGCACCAGGAGTTGCGATGGAATATCGAATCACGCCTGGCAGATTGGAAATCGGCGAGTTCTCGCTCTACTACGAACGCGTCGGCGCCGGCGCGCCGATCGTCTTCCTCCACGGCCTGGGCGGCAGCCATCTCTCATGGTGGCAGCAAGTGCCCTACTTCATGCGGTCGTTCGAATGTATCACGGTTGACCAGCGCGGCTTCGGCCTGTCGCCCGACCCCGAGGGCCATTTCAATCGCGCGCATGCAAGCGACCTCGCCGCCCTGCTCGACCATCTTAAGATCGATACTGCCGTGCTAGTCGGGCAATCGATGGGCGGATGGACGATCGCCGGTTATGCGATCGAGCATCCCGAGCGCGTCGCGGCGATGGTGATGGCGGATACACCGGCGGGAATTTTCACGCCCGAGATGACCTTTGCGGCCGGGCGAGCCGATCCCGTCGGTGCGACGCCACCAATCGCCGTCGATGCGACGCCACCGATCGGATCGCTGCCGACCTACGCCGCCGATTATTTCTCGCGGCGCCCCGAGATGGCGTTTTTGTACGACGAAATCCGGATTCATGGCGCGCGGCCTCCGGCCGACGCGGGCATCCGGCTATTCAGCCTGCGATACGATCTGGCCGCGGTGAAGCGACTCCTGACGATGCCGATACTTTGCATGGTGGGCGAGCAGGACACGCTTATCAGGCCCCAGATCGTCAAGGCGCTGGCATCGGCGCTCCCGAATTCGCGGCTGCGCACGGTCCCCGGCAGCGGCCATTCGATCTATTTCGAGAATCCGGCGGTCTTCAATCAACTGGTGCGCGATTTCATCGTCGAGATCGGCTACGCGCAGGGCTGAGCAGGGCTGAAGGAAGAATCACCTGCGGCCGTTGGCACGGCTGGCCAGTATAAAAAAACCGGGCGGCAGGAGCTGCGGCCCCTGCACCCGCATTGAGAAGACGCGAAAATCTGCGCAGCGCATCTTTTCGCGACTACGCGTTGGCGGGCGCGGCCCCTGCCGCGGGCGAGGCATAGATAGCGAAACGAAATAGCGCGGAATTCGTCGATTTGGTTGGGTAGTGATGCGGGACTATAATCAAAGCGTTATGGGTCGTATCGCAAATGCCCTGGCGGCCTTCGGGCTGGCGGCGGCTATCGCGGGATTGGCCTCTTGCGAGCCCGTGCAGAATCCCTATGGCACCATGGGTGCGGCGAAGGCGGCGCCTGTGGGGACCTCGAGCCGCTCCAATTCGAGTCTGCCACCGCCGTCGAGCGCGGGCACGGTTGCCGGCGGCACGATCGATTCGCCGGACAGCCAGGGTCTGTCCGATTATCTCAAGCATCACTCGCTGCCGCTGGTCGGGGCGCAAGTCGTCACCAGCCCGAGCGGCGGCAAGCAGGTAATCCTATTTGGCTTCGTCGCAAGCGAGTTCGGCAAGGCTGACGCCGAGCAGAAGGCTCGCCGCTATCTGAAGGATCCGTCGATCGTGGTGGACAACCGGATCAAGATCAGCCCTGAACTGGGCGGGGGCGGATCGACGATCAACGGAGTCCCGCCCGGGAATGGGGCGGCGCCCGACGGCTCCAATCCGGGCGATGCGACTGGCTCGATCCAGGATTATGAGAACAACGAACCGCCCGGCGCGCAGTCCTACCAGGCCCAAGGCCAGCAGCAACGGCAGTATCAGCAGTATCAGCAATACAACAGCCCGCCGCCCAGCGCGCTGAGCACCCTCCTTCCGCTGCTGCTCGGCGGAGGCGTGTCGATGGGCAGCGGCGGCTTCGGCGGAAGTACGGGTGGGTTCAGTTCCGGATACGCGCCTGGTTACGGCAGTTACGGCTATCCAACTTATCCGCCGCCGATGCCGGGTTCCGGGTTCGGCCCGCCGGGAAACCCTTATTGAACGGGCCGCAGGCTTTCGATCGGTCGCGCTATCTCGCCAGCTTGAACCGCTCGCCCAAGAACACCTGGCGCACTTCGTCGCTGGCGACGATATCGCGCGGCTTGCCCTCGAACAAAATCTTGCCGGCGTGGATGATATAGGCGCGATCGATGATCGACAACGTCGCGTGCACGTTGTGATCCGACATCAGCACCCCGATGCCGCGCTCTTTGAGATAGGTCACGACACGCTGAATCTCGACGACGGTGATCGGATCGATTCCGGCGAACGGCTCGTCGAGGCATAGGTACACCGGATCGAGCACGAGCGCGCGGGTGATTTCGACGCGGCGGCGTTCGCCACCGGAGACCACGCCGGCCTTGGCCTTGGCCAGTTTGGCGATTCCGAGTTCGTCGAGCAGCGAATGAAGGCGGGCGTAACGCTCCTCTTCGGTAAGCGGCAGGGTTTCGAGAACGGCCAGCAGATTTTGCTCGACGGTCAGCTTGCGAAAGACGCTGGGCTCCTGCGGCAGGTAGGAAATCCCGCGGCGCGCGCGCTGGTAGAGCGGCAGGGTCGTGATGTCCTCGCCGCCGAACATCACCCGCCCGTGGTCGGGCTTGAGCAATCCGACCAGCATGTAGAAGGTGGTGGTCTTGCCCGCGCCGTTGGGTCCGAGGAACCCCACTACCTCGCCCGGCTTGACGACTACGTTGACGTTGTCGACGACCGCGCGGCCGCCGTAAACCTTGGTCAAGCCTTCACCGCGAAGGGCAAGCTTTTCGGCCTTGTCAGCCGTGGTGTTGTCGCCGATCTCGCCCGATTTAATGCTTCCGACGGTTGCCATTATCGAACACCGCTTGGGTGAACATCCTAGAACTTATCGGCTTTGATCGGGATTTGGAACGTGTCGGCGGAATTGGCCATGTGTGATTTAAACACGATCGGGCGGCGCGCCGGGCCGTTATTATCGATGCGATCCAATTGCGGCTGTGCTAAATTGCGGCGCGATCGAGGAGGGTCCCAATGGTCAAAGGATTATGTTTCGCGAGCGGCGTCATCTTCGGAATCTTGCTGACTTGTGCCGCGTGCATGCAGAGCCCGGCGTACAGCGGCGCCGGCTATTACGGTCCTCCTCCAGCACCTCCGCCCGGCAGTCATCCCGCAATCTCGCAGGCGATGAACGATCTGCAGCATGCTCGCTACGTGCTACAGGTCGAGGCCGCAAGCGATTTCCGCGGGCATAAGGCCAACGCCGTCGGCTTCATCGACAACGCGCTCGGCGAATTGCAAATCTGCTTGACGATGCCGTAGCCGCGCCCAACGGGCCGGGAATTGGCGCTTTTGCGCGGCGTGATGGGATGCTACTGGATAGGATCGTGGCCAACGAAAACGAATATGACAGCGGGCGCTTTCCCGGAAATTTCTACCAGGGGATGATTCTCACGCTCGACCGCGCCCGCGGCCGCGGCGTGGTGCGCTCGCATAGCGGCAAGGAGATCCCGTTTGAGTTTCCCTTCGTGGCCGTAGTGGGCGCGCCACTTGGCGGCAAGATGCCGGGGATAGACCTGATCCGCGAAGGCGATATCGTGGGCTTCGATGTCGGCTGGACCTCGAAGGGACTGCGCATCACGACGCTCAATCCGCGGCAGGTGCAGGGGCAGGCCTGAGCCCTGGCCGTGGCGGCGGCAGCGCAGTATTAAGCCGTTGGCAGGGGCCGCGCGCGACAACGGAGCGCGGCCTTAATACTGGGTGCAGGGCTCAGCCCTGCGGTCAGCCATGCCGCTTACGCTGGTACATCAGCCACTGCTTGACGCCCAAGGGGTAGAGCTCGCCCATGATTTCGTAGCCCTTGGAACTGTAGAACGCGACGTTGGCCTCGGTCCCGGTCTCGAGGTAAACGCCGGCGATCTCAGGCCGCACCCGAGCCTCCAGCGCGAGCCGGTCGAGCAACGCCTTTCCGTAGCCTTTGCCCTGAAAATCGGGGGCGACGCCGAGGGTTTGCAGATACAGATGCGGCTCCTTGGGATGGTGCTGTGCGAGGATGCCGAAAATCCTCAGTGCGCGGACCATCCCGCTCCATCCGACCCCCCGGACCAGCTTCGGCAACTGTCCAAACCCGGTGACCATCAGGCCGAGCAGCGCCGAATGCTCCACGCCTTCGGTCGCCGCGGCTGCAACGACTCGTCCATTATTGACGATACCGAAGACCGGCTGTCCGGTCCGGCGCTCGATCGCCAGTTGCGCGCGGAACAGGTTCGTCAGATGCTCGGCGCGCGCGACCGGCTCGGTAATATCGGGAAGGACCACCTTGAAGACCGGATCCTTGATGAAGGCGCGGCCGAGTGCGACCGCGGCCTGCTCGTACTGTTCGGGGTACAGGGTGGTTACGATCGGCTTTCCATTCTCAGGCATTTCTTTTTTTCCTTGATTCAATCCGACGGCCTGGTGAGCGCGCGGCCCACCGCGTCGCGCCATCCGGCGAGTAATTCTTCACGCTCGGCGGCTTGCATTTTCGGCCTGAATACTTGCGCCCCCTCGACGATCGCCCGCAAGTCATCCGGCGTTTTCCATACTCCCGTGGCAAGCCCCGCCAGCATCGCCGCGCCCATCGCGGTGGTCTCGGCGATCTTCGCACGCCGGACCGGTTTGTCAAGGATATCGGCCTGGAACTGCATCAGGTAGCGATTGGCGGTGGCGCCGCCGTCGGCGCGCAGCTCGCTCATCGGGCGGCCGGTGTCGGACTCCATCGCCACGATCACGTCGCGCACCTGGTAGGCGATACTGTCAAGCGTCGCGCGCACGATATCGGCGCGGGTGGTGCCGCGGGTGATTCCGACGATTGCTCCCCTGGCGGATGCGTCCCAATGCGGGGCGCCAAGTCCGACGAACGCCGGCACAACGTAGGGATGCGTGCGATCCTTGTTTTTCGCGAGACTGGCGCGCGCCTCGGCGTATGTATCCGCGGCGCTGCGCACCAGCTTCAAGCCGTCGCGAAGCCATTGCACGGCCGCGCCCGCGATAAACACCGAGCCCTCGAGCGCGTACGCGGGCTCGCCCGCGGGGCCGAGTGCGGCGGTTGTGAGCAGACGATTGCGCGACGGCACGATCTCCTCGCCGGTGTTCATCAGCAGGAACGCTCCGGTGCCGTAGGTCGCCTTCGAGTCGCCGGCCGCGACCGCGCCCTGCCCGTAGAGCGCGGATTGCTGATCGCCGATTACCGCCGCGATTGGAATCGCACGCGGGGCAATCGTGCCCGGCGCGGCCTCGGCGATCGGGCCGCGCGAGCTCGCGGTGCGCGGCAGCATCTCGCGCGCCACCCCCAGCATCGCCAGCATCTCGTCGTCCCAATCCCGGCGCGCCAGATTGAACATCATGGTTCTCGACGCGTTGGTGTAATCGGTCACGAACTCGGCGCCGCGCGACAGTTTGTACACCAGCCAGGTGTCGATGGTGCCGAAGCACAGCTCGCCGCGCGCGGCGCGCTTGCGGATTTCGGGATTTTCGCCGAGCAGCCATTTGAGCTTGGTGCCCGAGAAGTAGGGATCGACGAGCAGGCCCGTGCGGCGCGCGACTTCGGGCTCGCGCTCGCGCAAGGCGTCGCAGATCGAGGCGCTGCGCCGGCATTGCCATACGATCGCGCGATGGATCGGGCGCCCGCTGCTGCGCTCCCATACCACGAAGGTCTCGCGCTGATTGGTGATGCCGATTGCGGCGATCGCAGCGGCCGGCGCCTTCGCCGCGGCGATCGCTTTTTTCGATAGCGTTACGACCGAGCGGTAAATTTCCTCCGGGTCGTGCTCCACCCATCCCGGCTTCGGATAGTACTGCCTGATTTCCGCGTAGGCTCGGCCGCGGATGCGGCCGGCGGCATCGACGACCAAGACCGTCGTGCCGGTTGTTCCCTGGTCGATCGCCAGTATCAGTTCAGGCATCGTCGTATTCTCCCGCGCCACTGTTGCACGGCAGGGGTGACCCCTGCACCCAGTGTTAAGGCCGCCCGCATTGTGCTTGCCTCGTGTGTTTGCTGACGCCATTATACCCGCTTGGCGGAGCCTCTTCTCAGGCAGTCGCGCTTGGGTTTGATTCATGAGTGAGTTGCTCGAAAAGAAAGAGGACCTAATCCGCTACTTCCAGCAAGGCGGCAAGCCGCGCGCGAAATGGCGGATCGGTACCGAGTACGAGAAAGTCGTCGTCCGCAGCGCCGACGGCGCCGCCATCCCCTACTCCGGTCCCGCCGGCGTCGAAGAGCTGCTGCGCCGGATGGCGGCCAGCTACGGCCTGGAGCCCGAAGACGAGCACGGCCACATCATGGCGCTCAAGAGCGCGCGCGCGGCGATCACACTGGAGCCGGGCGGACAGATCGAGTTGTCCGGCGAACAGTGCGACACGATCCATTGCGCGCACGCAGAGTTTGCGCTTCACGTGCGCCAGCTAATCGATGTAACCAGCCAGATCGGCGCGACGGTAATTGGACTGGGGATGCAGCCGCTGAGCCGCATCGACCAGATCGAGCTGCTGCCCAAGGCCCGCTACCACATCATGTACCCGTACATGAAGCGCGCTGGGACGCTGGGCCAGCGGATGATGAAGCAGACTGCGGGCGTGCAGGCCAACCTGGACTATAGCGACGAGGCCGACGCGATTCGCAAGCTGCGGGTCAGCATGGGTATCGTGCCAATCCTCTACGCGATCTTCGCCAACTCACCGCTGAGCGACGGCGGCCTCAACGGCTATCAGAGCTTCCGCGGTCACATCTGGACCGACACCGACAAGCAACGCACCGGGGTTCCCGAGTTCGTGTTTCGCCCCGGCTGTTCTTTCGAGGATTATGCCGAGTACGCGCTCGACGTGCCGATGTACTTCCTGATTCGCAACCATGAGTACATCGATCTCACCCAGCCGCCGGGCCTCACCTTCCGCCAATACCTGGCCCGCGGCTACGGCGCCGAGCGCGCTACCGTTGACGACTGGACCAATCACCTGACCACGATTTTTACCGAGGTCCGGCTCAAGCAATACGTCGAGGTGCGCACCGCCGACAGCCAGCCACCGCAATTCATGCTTGCGCTGCCGGCCCTGCTCAAGGGCATGCTTTACAACGACGATTGCCTCGACGCCGCATGGGACATGGTCAAGGGATGGAGCTATCCCCAGCGCCTGGAGATCACCGACGCCGCTCACAAGATCGGGCTCGGCGCCCGTGCCGGAAAAATCAAGCTGCAGGCGCTCGGTTACGAATTGCTCCAGATCGCGGCCAAGGGATTGGAGCGCCAACAGGCGTTGAACATTAGCGGCCAGGATGAGAGCATCTATTTGTTGCGCCTGATGGACCTGGTCCGCAGCGGCCACAGCCAGGCCAGTCTTGTGATCGGCCGCTGGAAGGGTGAATGGAACTATGACATGCGCCGTCTAGTGGAGGGATGCGCTTACAAAGCTGAATCGATCGTCTGAATGAAACTCAGGTTCACACAACTTCACGTCACGATTCTGAACTTCGTCCTGGTCGGAGCACTGGCGATCGTTCTGGCCATGTGCGTGCGGGACGTCATCGAGCGCAGCGTTTCAAACGAATCCGACGTTCCCGCCGTCTCGTCGGCCGCGCCGAAGGCCACGGGCGGCCTGCGCACCCGCGCCTACTACGACGCGATCGTCAAGCGCGACATTTTCAACGAGGTCCCGCAGGAGACCGGCGCCGCGCCGGTGGTGGAAGAGGACCTGAATCTGAAGCTGATTGGCACTTCGCTGCAGAGCAAATCGAAACCGTACGCGATAATCGAGGACCAGGCCAACAACGAATCGCTCTACCAGCTGGGAGAGGACATCCCGGATGCGGGCAAGCTGGTAGGCGTCGAAAACGGCCGCGCAATCATCGACCGCGGCGGTCATCGCGTCGCGCTTGAGATCCCCGCCGCCGACCTTCCCCAAGCGCCGCCTGCCGCTGTGGGCGGGCCGATTAAGCCGCGGTTCAGAGGCCTGCCCGCTGCGCTGCGGCACGGAGTGCCCGGATTTGGCCATCATCATCCTGGACCCGGTAATAACAACGCCGACAACGACGACAGCAGCGCCAGCAACACCAAACTGGAGCTGAAAAAGGTCGGCCCAGGAAAATTCCAGGCCAGCCGCGCCGACGTTCAGCAGACGATGGAAAATCCTGCCCAGTTCTTCTCGCAGATGCGCGCGATGCCCCATTTCGTTAACGGCAAGACCGACGGCTTCTCGATCTCTCAGGTCGCGCCGGGCTCCGTCTTCGACCAACTCGGGCTGCAGAGCGGTGACCTGGTCACCTCGATCGACGGCAAGCCCGTGACCAATCCAATGCAGGCGATGGTCCTGATGCAATCGATGAAAACCGAGTCGGCGCTCGATCTCACGATCAATCGCGGTGGAGCGCCAACCTCCGTTCATCTCGATCTGCGCTGAGCGATGGAACTCCGGGCTGCGCACCACGGCGAGCGTGACGAGGTGCTCGACCTGCTCGCGCGATGGTACAACGACCGCGAATTTTTCGCCCGCTACAACCATAACGATTCCCGCTTTCGCGATGCGTTGTGCCTAGTCGCGCGCGATCGCGGCCAACTGGTTTCCACCGTCCAGATTTTCGATCGCGCCATCAATCTCGACGGGCAGGCGGTTCCGATGGGCGGCATCGGCTCGGTCTTCACCCTCGAGGAGTACCGGCACAAGGGCGTCGCCTCGGCGCTGATGCGCCTGGCGGTCGATACGATGGTGCGCGAGGGCTTCGAAGTATCCTTGCTGTTCGCGGAGCGCCTGACCTTCTACAACCAGTTTGGATGGCGCGAGATCGAGCGCAAGTTCAGCCTCCTGGGGGGAGCCGCTTCACTGAACGCGCCCGATCGTTTCGTCATCGACAGTTTTGAGATTGGGCGCGACCTTGCCGCTGTAGCCGCGATTCATCGCGGCTACAGCGGCCGATTTAACGTCACCGCGGTCCGCGACGACGCCGCATGGCGCGCCAATCTCAAATTCGCCGGCAATCAGCCGCTCGGTCCCGGCGAAGGCTCCGAGGAGTACTTCGTGGTCTGTCGCGACGGCCCGCGAATCGCGGCGTACGCGCGGGTGACGCGCTTTTACGGCCTCTCGATGGTGATGGAATACGGATACGTCGCCGGCGCCGTTGACGCGATGCTCGCGACGTTCAAGTGCCTCGGCGAGGAGGCGGCCGGCACCCCGGTCACGAGCCGGCGCATCGGGGATCATCGGCGCGCCGCCCTGCTCCACAGCGTTTCGGCGCCCGCCGCGCCGTCCACCCTCGTGACGCATACCGCGCACGATCCCGCACTGGAAAAAGCGCTCGACGCCGCGGCCTGCCCGGTCGCGCATCACATCGACAATTTTTACATGTGGCAGGTTCTTGCGCCGGATAAACTCGCGCGCCGGTTCGCGAGCAAGCCGGAGGCGGCGTCAGCGCGCGCGTTCGATATCTTCGCCGATTCGCGATCCCTGTTCTGGACCGCCGACCGCTTCTGACCGAAAAATCATCCCGCGCCTCGCGCCGCGCCGCTCGCCGTGACACGAATTGTTGGCTACTATTCATTCGTTCTTTCACTTTTTCACTTTTCCATTCTTTCACCGGGTCGATGGGTTGGGAGGTGGTGTGATGAAAGCTTTTTCAGTTTCGTTGTCCGGCGAATCCGTCGCCGGGATTTCCGCCCGCCGCAAATTCCGCGGACGATTTGGATTGATCGCCGTGTCCATCGCGCTCGCCGCGTTGACGTTGCCGCGTACTGCACTTGCTGCGCGACGCCATCATGCAATCGCCGCGCCCGCCGAAGATGAGAGCACCGCCAGCGCGTCGAAGGCCGGCCTGCAAGGTCCTTACACCGAGGCATGCGTGCTCGAGCCTGTCACCGGCACGGTCATCTTCGAGGCCAACGATCACGCACCGTGGCCGACCGCGTCGCTGGCCAAGATGATGCTCATGCTGATCGCCGCCGAAAAAATCCACGACGGCTCGCTCAAGCTGAGCGACAATGTAACCACCTCGCGCAAAGCGGCCGAGATGGGCGGTTCGCAAGTCTATCTCAAGGAGGGCGAGACGTTTTCGCTGGACGACATGATGAAAGCGATCGTCGTCCACTCGGCCAACGACGCGTCGGTGGCGGTCGCCGAATATATCGCTGGCTCGACTGACGCGTTTGTTGTGATGATGAACCAGAAGGCCGCCGCGCTCGGGATGAAGGACTCGCACTACTACAACGTTCATGGTCTGCCGCCCGCGCGGGGACAATCGGCCGACGTCGCCAGCGCCTACGACCAGGCAATTCTCGCGCGCGAGCTGCTCAAATACCCCGACGTGATCCGATGGTCGTCGATCGACACCGCGCCGTTTCGCGCCGGAGCGTTCGAGCTGCGCAACACCAATCACCTGGTGCGGACGTATCCGGGATGCGACGGGCTCAAGACCGGCTTCTATGACAAGGCGGGGTTCAACGTGGTCGCGACCGCAAAACGCGGCGGGCTGAGGCTGGTCGCGGTGGTGCTCGGCAGCCAGCACAAGTTGACGAATTTCAAGGAAGCGGCCGAGATGCTTTCGCAGGGGTTTCTCAACTACGAGATGCATTCGGTCGCAAAGAAAGGCATGCCGATCGCGCAATCCATCGCGGTGACCGGCGCCGAGACTGCCAGTATCAAACCCATTTGGGGCGCCGATGCGGGCGTCTTCGTCAAGCGTGGCGACGCGAACAACGCGATCAAGGTGGATTACAATCTGCCGGCGTCGATCGAGGCCCCGGTCAAGGCCGGCCAGCAGATCGGCACGGCCAACGTTACCGCCGGCAGCAAACCCGTGGCCACAATCGCGTTGCTCGCACCTTCCGATATCGCCAGGAAAGCCTCGCTGACTAAACGGCTATTAGGGATATTCTGAGTCCGAGTTGCCGCGCCTTGTTCCCCGCGGACATTCTCAATTAGGTTCTGAAGCTCGTACCTGCTAGCCTTGAGTGTGCAGTCCCGCCCGATGATCCCCAAAGAAAAGTTTTACCGCGCCTATATGGATTTCTTCGAGACCGCGGAGCGCAAGCGCCGCTGGAATCTCTTCGAGGATGTCCCGTGGGACAAGCTTTCTCCCCGCGCCAATACCGAGGAACGCGCGATCCGCATCGAAACCTATTGCGCCGAGGAGATGTACCTGCCGGACTACAGCGCAGCCGGCATCAAGTTGTTGCGCGGCGTGTTCGGGCTCTCATGGTTTCAGGCCGCGTGGAGCTACGAGGAATCGCGCCATGCACTCGTGTTCCGCGAGTACCTGCTCCGCTCCGGGATGCGCACGCAGGAGCAATTCGACAAATTGGAGACCGACGTATTCTCGCGCTCGTGGAAACTTCCGTTCACGACGCAGCGCCGGATGAGTTGCTACGGAGCGCTGCAGGAAGCGGCGACCTATCTCGCCTATCGCGCGCAAAAAGATCGCGCGGAACTGGAGAAAGACCCGACGCTCGAGGCAATTTTCTTTCTGGTCAGCCGCGACGAGGCCGCTCACGCCGGCTTCTACCGCGAGATGGTCGCGATCGAGATGGCCGAAGACCGTAGCGGCACGCTGGCGGACCTCGCGCACGTGATCGCGAATTTCAAGATGCCAGGTGACGGCCTGATCCCGAACTATCACGAAAACCTCAGAATCGGCGGTGGCGGTATCAGCCCGCGCCTGTTCTTCACGCGGGCAGTCCTTCCATTGATCAAGCAATTGGGCACCAGCCGCGACGAACTCAAGCGCGCCAGCGCCGCAGCGCCTCCACTGCGGGCTGCGTCTTAGCAGACGCGGCCCGGCGCGATATAGTTTGATTCGGCAAACTCGCTGCTTGATGCCGACTCCATTGCGATGAACCGAAACCGATTCCTGTACGGCGCCGCGGCCCTGCTTCTGATTTGGGTGGGCGGCAACCTCGCGCTTCATTTCGGCCAGAAGCGCCACAACCGTCTCGACTACAATATCGACCAGCTTTTTCCGCCCGACAAATCGCCACCGCCCGGCGAGATTTACGCCTCGACGCTGGCCGCGATCATGGACCATGAGCTGCACACCGGCTTCGGCTGGCGTCCCAACGATTTCTTCCTGTGGGGCCCGAAAGTCGCAGCCGACAACAACTCCGACCGCCAGCTCGGAATCATCCAGGCCGTTCGCGAAACCACGCGCATCTTCAAGGATCACCTGACCAAGGTTTCCTCGAATCAGTACGATCCAAATCTTGTTATCGCCGATACCGACTTTCGAAACGACGCCGAGCGGTGGATATTGCCGTCGGCCGAAAGCAAGTACGACGACGGCATCAAGCATTTGCGCATGTACGTCGCCGGGTTGCACACCACGCCGCCGTCGTCGCGCGAGCTCAACACCCGGGCGGTCGAGTTAGTCCGGTTGGTCCAGACGTGGACCGATCTGCTTGGCGACGCGCATGCGAACCTGTACCGATCCACCAAGGACGACGGCAGCCCGGTTCATAGCTGGGACTGCGACCATTATTTCTATCACTCGCAAGGTTATGCGCACGTGATGTATCACATGATGCAGGCGCTTGAGCGCGAATACGCGGGGCAGCTCAAGGACGACCCGGTTCTCAAGACGCTATTCGACGAATCAATCGACGCGCTGGGCAAGGCCGCCGTCCTGAAACCGTTGATCGTCATGAACGGCTCGCCCGACGGACTGTTCGCGAATCATCGCCGCAACCTCGACGCCTACATCACCGAGGCGCGCCAGAAGATGTACTCGATACGCGAAGAACTGGAACGCTCCCCGCTCTAGCGAAGCCGCTACAGGCCGAGGAACGGGCAGAGCAGCATCGCGCCGCCGCGCACCAGCATTTCGAGCATCGCGGGCGCCCACCGGCTGGGGATTCCCAGCGCGCCGCCGGCGGCGGCAATCGCCCAGGGCGTCGAGGCCTCCGCGATCCCGGGCCGAAGCTCCAGCCATCTGCGCTCGGCGCGATAGGTCACCAGTTGATGGCGCTGATGCTCCGGTATCTGTGCGCGCGCTCGCGCGATCGCCACCGCGGTTGACAGCCCGCCGACTTCGTCAACCAGCCCGCGCTCCTTCGCCGCGAGCCCGCTCCAGATGCGCCCCTTGGCAACGGCTTCAGCCTGATCGGGGCTGAGGCGGCGGCCTTGCGCGACCTTCGCGGTGAACGCCGAGTACAGATGACCGAGGGTTTCATCGAGCTGTGCGAGCTCGCCGTCGGTCATCGCGCGCGCCATCGACATCGCATCGCTGACCGGCGCGCTTTTCACGAAATCGAAATGGACGCCGAGCTCGCCGAGCAGATTGCCCAGATTGAACTTCGCGTACACGACCCCGATGGAACCGGTGATCGTCGCCGGTTCCGCCACGATCGCGTCGGCGCCCGCCGCCACGTAATAGCCGCCCGAGCCCGCCACATCGCCCATCGAGACCACGACCGGCTTGCCGCGCCCTTGCGCCTCGCGCACGGCCCGCCAAACCAGGTCCGAGCCGACCGCGGAGCCACCGGGTGAATTTACGCGGAACACTATTGCTCTCACTCGCTCGTCGCGCGACGCGCGATCGATTTGCGCGGCCGTCGAGACGCCGCTGATGAATTCGCCGGCCGCAGGCGCCTCGCCCGAAATTACCGGCCCGCTGGCGTGCACCAGCGCGATTCGCGCACGCCGCCCGCGCTCACGGGCAAAGATTGCATGGCGCCGGTATCGCGCCGCGGTGGTGAACACTTTGCCCTTGGCGTCGGGATCGAATTCGGCACGGATGTCTTCGATATAGCCTTCGCGGTCGATCAGGTGATTCTCGACGGCGAACTTTGCGGTGACGAATCCCGCCGCGACGAGCTCGCGCGCGCGCTGCGCCGTCAGTTTGCGGGCCGCTGCGATCGTCTCGACCAGGATTTTCTCCCAGTCCGCGACGATCGCCTCCATGCTCTCGCGCACCGCCGGCGACATCGTGTCGCGGCCGAGCATCTCGGCGGCGCCCTTGTACTCTTTCCATTGCAGGATTTGCGCCTGAATCTTGAGCTTGGCGAGCGCGTTCTTCAGATAAACGCCGCCGGTCGCCACCCCGAGCATCGTCAGCATCGTATCGGGATTGGCGACGATTTCCCCCGCTCCTGCCGCTACCAGGTATTCGCGCAGCCCCGCGCTATCGCCCCGCAGCAGCGCGATCACCCGTTTGCCGCCCGCCTGCGCGGCGCGCAGCAGGCGATGGATTTCGTGTGCGGTGGCCAGACCGGCGCCGAGTTCCGCGATCTCGACCACGATCGCGCGAACGTCGTCATCGACCGCCGCCGACTCAAGCACGTAGCGCAGATGGTCGAGGCTCAGCGCACCGCGACGCATGAGCAGATCGAGCGGCGAGCCACTCACGTCCTCTTCGATCGGACCCGCCAGGCGAACCATTACCACCGCGTCACGCGGGATTTGCGCGGGCCTGACGACAGCAAACCAGAACGCCGCGACCATCGCCGCCGCAATTCCAAAGATCGTAATTCCCGTCTTCCATTCGCCGGTCACGCAGGCAACCGTGCCGGCGGCGCTCAAAATCGCGACGACAATTGCGAGCCGAACCTCGCGGCTTATCCACAACCGTTCAATAAACGGATTCTTCATCGGTCGCCTTTTTTAATCGCGCCTAATACACTACCGTTTTTGCATGTCCAAATCTGTCCTCATCGTGACTCTTGCGCTGGCTGCGGCGAGCCTTGCGTCGTGCTCGACTGCGAACGGGCGCAAGTCCATCCCTCCCCCACTTCCCGGCCGTTCGACCACGCTGGAGGTCACCAAGGGCATCAAGGTGCTGACCAACGTCGAGATGCCGGAGGGATTCGAGCCGATTGCCACGCGCCCTCCCATCTGGCTCCAGCAGGGCGAGGAAATCGGCGTGATCGGGACCCAGGCGGGGCACACGATTATGTATGGTCTGGGAGGCGCCGCGTGGCGAACCGGCCGGATCCTGGCAGCGGAGACGGGCCCGGCCGCGGCCGAGAAGGGAACTATCGAAGACCTCGCCGCGAACCCCAACGGCCTGACGCTGGCGACGGCAATGGTCGCGCCGGACGGCAATCGGGTCGATGTGATTATTCGCGATCTGATCGCTACCGGTCCGGGCAACGTGATCGCCAGCTTCAACGGCCGGTACGATTCCATCTCCATGAGCTGGCTGAACAACGCGACGATCGCGCTTGCGCTACGACGCCGTCCCGAACCGCTCGAAGCCGGGGTCAGCGGCGAGGCAGCCAAGTCCGAACCAACCGAAGCTAGCGAGGAGCCGCCGCCGAACCGCGCGGACGGATTGCAGTTGATCGTCGTGACGGGAGCCGGCTCCGTCGCACCACTGAAGTTCTCGTGCCCGATGTCGGCGCTCAGTTGGAGCACGCACGGTGTTTATGCGGTCGGCCAGGGCGATGCGGGCGCTGCTCCGGTTATCTTCGATCGGCGCAACTCGACCTGCAGCAAATTTCATGTACGCGAGCCGATCCAGGTGCTCGATTGGGACCCGGACGACGAGGGATCATTCCTGTACGCCGCGCGGGAGGCCGCAGGCGGCACGATTGGCGTGTTCAAGTACAACATCGCGACCGGCGCCGATAATTTGATGGGCGTATCGACCGGCGCGTCCGCGTTCGCAGGCAGCAGCCATACGATCACGCTGGGCAATCAGAAGCTCACGTTCAAGACGGCGGTCGAGCATCCCGAAGCGCCGCTGCTTGCGCAACTCGCAATAGCGCGCCCCGAACAAAGCGCGGTCGATCTGAAGCCGCTTGGCTTCGACAGTGAGCCGCAGATGTTCGCGCAGAGCACGATGGAGTATTCGAGGAGCGCCAGCGAGGTCGCGATACAGACCTATACGCCGAGCCTGCCGGTGGCGTGGCGAAGAATCGTCACCTATTCGCTCAAGTACGACAGCGCGTTTATCCTGGCCCAGGGTCCGGCGCGCGGCACCGTCACGATGAGCTGGTCGCCGAGGGGCCGATGGCTGGCGTTTCTGGACGGCGACGCGACGGCGGGCACGGTGATGACGGTGCTCACTCCGCCCCGGTAGTTTTTCTAGCTGCCCAACTGGGCGCGGTTGCCCCAGTAGTCGGCCGCGGTCCGGAATGCCGCGGCAGCGCGCTCGAAACTGTCGAACACGACCAGGCCACGCGCGCGCGCAAGCTCCTTGCCCTGCGCCACGATCGCCTCGAGGTGGGCAGGATGCATCACGACCGCAAACGGCCTGGCCGAGCGTCCGGCAAAATCCGCCAGCTTGTCGAGCAGACCGGTGAGCTCATGCTGGTGCGTGGCCCATCGCGCCGCGCGCAGGCCGGTGCCGATCTCCAACACGACTCCGTCGATCACCGGATCGCGTTCGAGGATATCGAGCATGCGATCGAGATTGCCCGGTTCGTGCCCGATGCCGATGGTGCCGCCGGCGTCAAGCGGATTGCGGTAGCTGCCGCCGATTATGTTGAAGAACGTCTTCAGCTCGTCGTAGGAGGACTCCGATAGCGTGGGAATCTCGAGCCCCGCGGTGGCAAAGGTGTCGGTGATTACCACGGACTGGCCGCCGGTCATCGCGACCAGCCCCATCCGCCTGCCGCCGAGGCGCTTGGCGCGGGCGAACAGCTCGACCGCGTCCAGCATCGCGTCGAGGCTCGCCACTTCGACCGCGCCGCTTTGGCGCACGACGGTGCGCCAGGTCGCTTGGGGAGTCGCGAGCGATCCGGTGTGGGAAAGCGTCGCGCGCGCGCCCGCCTCGGTCACCCCGCCCTTCCAGATGACCACGGGATGGCGCTCGGCGGCGTGCCTGACGCTGTCGAAGAAGCGCCGCCCGTCGCGCACGCCTTCGATATACATCCCGATAACGGTGGTCGCCGGGTCGGCCGCCATCAAGTCGATATAGTCGGCGGCCTCGAGCACCAGCGCGTTGCCGATCGACGCGGCCTTGTTGACTTTGATCCCGCGGGTTGGCGCCTGGAGGCAGAAGTTGATCGTGTGGGTGCCGCTTTGCGAGATGAAGCAGACGTCGCCAGCGTCGCCGACTTTTTCTTCGGGAAAATTGCACAGGCCGGCCGCCGGGCTGTACAGGCCCATGCAATTGGGACCGACCAGGGCGATTTCCGAGTTGATCGCGATTTCGCGGAGCTCCGCTTCGAGCCGGATTCCGGGCTGCTCGGACGTCTCCGAAAATCCCGAGGTAAAAAATCCGACCGAGCCGACGTGGTTGGCGACGCAATCCTTCAAAATTCGGGGCGCGATCTGCCGCGGGACGGCGCTGACGGCGTAATCGATTGGCTCGGTGATTTCCGCCAGGCTCTTGCGATTGTCCACGCCCATCGCTTCGATGCCAGCAATTTCGTTGGGATCGATTTGGACCGAGTAGACCTTGCCCTTGAGATGCGCCATCGCGCGCAGCCACAGGTAGCCGTTCATCAGTTTGTCGCCGATGACGACAACCGCGCGCGGGTTGAAGGCTCCTTTAAGATTTTTGAGACGCGCCGCACGATGGGGGTCCGGCTGCGGCGTCTCGCCGGCGGAGGCGGCGAGCACGATTCGCGCGTCGAGGATCGCCAGACCGTCCTCGTAGGCGACGACCGGATTAAGATCCATCTCGGAGATTTCCGGATGGGTCGCGGCGATTCCGGAGACGGTCTCCAGGAGCGAGACGATCGCGTCAATATCGGCGCCGGGCTGACCGCGGACGCCGCGGAAAATCTGAGCGCCGCGCAGCCGCGCCAGCATCGAGGCCGCCTCACGCCCGCCAATCGGCGCGAGCGCGAGCGCGGTATCCTTCATCACTTCGACCAGCACGCCGCCGAGCCCCACCATCACCATCGCGCCGAATCGATCGTCGCGGTACGTCCCTGCCAGCAGCTCGACCCCCGGCTTCGCCATCGGCTGGACGGCAACGCCCTCGAAGCGCGCGCCGCCGGCGCGTGCCGCGAGATTGCGCGCGATGCGCTCGAACGCGTCGCGCACCGCGCCCTCGTTGTCGAGATTCAGCTCGACGCCGCCCACCTCGCTCTTGTGGTTCACATCCGGCGACAGCACTTTCAGCACCACCGGGAATCCGATGCGCGACGCCGCCCGCACCGCGTCGTCGGCGGTTGAAGCGGCTTCCGGCACTACCACGGGCAGGCCGAGCGAATGCAATATTCGCTTGCTTTCGACTTCGGTAAGCACGGTTCGTCCGCTGGAACGAGCCGACGATATCAGCGAGGAAACGATGGGTTCAGTCACGCTTGTGGCGTATAGCAGAGCCGGGGAACTATTTGAACTGCCGGGGACGCCAGCATGGTGCGTGCGCCGCCCGGCAGGCTGTTGAAAAAGGAATTTTCAACGCCTGCTCCATCGCTCTTGTCTCCCCCAAAGGGGTTCGCGTAACTGCATATTGAATTCGGAGCAGCTCGGCTCCGCATGCCCTGAGTGAAGTCGAAGTGCCTTGCGCCGAGAAAGATTCGGGATTCTTCGCCGCGCTCAGAATGACACAAAAAAGAGCGCGTCAGCGCATGTAGCTCCAGCCCCAAGACCCGGTTACGCAATGGTCCCCTTTGGGGGAACCGATAGCTGCGCGATCTTTTTATTTCGAAAGGCGCAGAAGAATCTTCGACGCGATAACCTGGAACACCGAGTTTAGCTCCGCAGAGGTGGACGCAAACACCGCCTGTCCCTGCGGCAGGCTGGGACTGAAGATGGGGCTGGCGGGATCGTTGGCGACCTCCTGGAGGAATTGCTCGGCGGTCGGCTGGCCGGTGATCGCGGTTCCCATGCCGATCGAGTAAACATAGACATTTTGCGCCAGCAAGCCGGTAGTGGCGGCGGTGGACACCTGGACCGAGCGATACATTGCCTCGCTGTACTGCGTTGAGGTGCCGCCACAATAGTTGATATTGCTAAGCGATTCGCTCGCGCCGATATACAGATCCGGAAAAGTCGTCGGGAAAGCCAGCTTTGTAGATCCTGTCGATCCACAGTAGGACGATGGTGCGGTACAGGTATTGCCTGCGGTGCAGGTAGTGGGATCAAAGAAACAAACGGGCTGGCTGCTATCACCGCTTTGGGCGCATGGTGTGTTCCTGCACAACCCCAGAGCTTCATCGCCCACATCGCAGCCGCAATATATGAGGTTGGTTTTGTTTGAACCCGCAGGACAGCCTGGGCTGGTAGTCGTAGAGCCAGCACACAGCAGACAATCCTGGATTACATTGGGCCAGCCGTCGGTGAAAAATACCAACACTTTCAGCACGTTCTGGCCCGTCGGCACCTTCGCGAACTGCGTGGCGATCTGATTCTGCCCGGCCAACAGTCCCGCTTGTGAATTGGTGAACCTGGTTCCCGCCCAGCTTATTGAGGAGACCGCATTGTCAACCGGAGTCTTGAGCGGCTGCGTATTGGCCAGATTCACATTTGAGGATGTGCCAAAAGTGACCAGTGAGACGTAATCGACGGTATCGTTGTTGTCCGGGTCGAAGTCAGCGATGAAGTTTTCGACGGCGGGCGCGAGCGCCTCCTCTCCGCCATTGGATTCCATGGAAGACGAATTGTCGAGCACCAGCGACATAATCATCGGATTGCGCATGGCTGTGGCGCTTTCCGTGATGTTCAACGTCTTGTAGTTGGATCCCAGCACACCGAGGAAGTAAGTGGGGAGCGCGGCGGAGGCAGTGACGGTGATCAGCTTGTTGTTGTTGGCGTCTGTGCTGAAGGTCACTACGGCCCCCGAAGTAGTACCGAGGCCGGGCAGTGATTGATAGTTGACGTTGAACACCGTCTTCGCGACCGACGTAGCCGTAGCCTGCCCCTCGTTAAAGTTGCGCATCGCCGCAAGTGCGGCAGCATCCACCGACTTGGAGAGGGTCGTCTTGGTGATGTAGGCCATGCCAAAGTCGATCGAGAGACCGAGGAACACGACCAGGACAGGAATCGCGAGAGCGAGCACATAAAAAATTTGCCCACGCTCATTTTTTCTGATTTTCCCTTGATCCAAGAGATTCACCCCATCCTTGTCCTTAGAAATATGTGTAGTCATAGAGCATCGAAGGTAAACCGATCCCGGCGGCGCCTTTCTTCGGCCAGTTTTTCGTCAGTGTCAGAAGCGGAGTGATCGGCGTGAATTGGTAGAATATCTCCGTAATGTACGTCGACTGACTTGCCTGGAGCGTGCCGGCCACGAACGCGGCCGGCATTGTGGCCGTATTTTTGGCTCCCGTGGACGACGAGTACGTCCCCACCCTGCTTGCTTCGACAAGACCCCCGCCAGTTGCCTGGCCAGTCATCGTGTAGGTTGGGCTTGCGGTGGTGCCCGTGTTGGTGACTTGCGTAATGATTACTTCGCCGTAGGTGCCTATATTCAGGCCGGATTCTCCGGCTATCAAGGCTGAGACCGCGTTGGGCAAAGTGTCATCGCGTGACGCCAGATTCGAGCCTTGCCGGGTCAGCTCGGCCATCACCTGCATCGTGTACAGGGCGCGGCCGAAGTCGATCGAGGCGGACACGAGTATCAGGAGCATTGGCACTATAAGCGCGAACTCGACCATTGCCTGCCCTGACTCGTTGGCTGTAAGCCTTCTCGGGGCTGAGCGATAAAACAGTGACATATTCACTATTTCCTAGTCCGTCTGGTCCGGATTAAACGGCTCATTGACGAAGGTGGTGCTCGAGGTGAAGGTGAAAACGCCCCCGGTAAAAAGCTTCGAAAGCCCCGGCGTCATCAACGGCAAGCTCGACGTGAGCGAGATCGTCACGGTGTAACCCGGGCCACCCGCCGCGCCGATAGTGCCGCTAGGGTTCGCAGGATTGTAGCACGAGGCTGTAATTGACGCGGGTGGAGTACTGCAAATAGAAACGTTCGATGCGTTCACACCGGGTATGGCGATTTCGTTTTGAATCTGCTGAATGATCGACGCTATGCGGTTCCCGCTACCGGTTTCCTGCCCGGTGGACGCATACCGTCCTCCATCATCCACCGCCTGCTGCACGTTGAGTTTCGCAAACATGAGCCAGCCGTAGTCCATGACCGCAAAAATCACCAAAAAGAACAGTGCGACGACCATGGCGTATTCCACCATGGACTGACCCTTCGCCAATCCGAATTTCGGCGCTCCCTGCATAAGGGGCGCCTTCCGGCCAGTCTTGTCCAGCGTGCAGCCGCTAAGCTTACCCATGCGCTCCCCCAGCGTTAGCATCGGCACGCATCGGCTGTGCCAGCCGAAATGTCTTTACTTTTAGGGCCTTTTTGCCGGGAATTACGGCGAGTTGTCGCCGTTGCTACGTCGAGGCGTAGCAACGGCGCGACATTCCCGCCAGTTCTAACGCAAGGAAGAAGGGCTATCATCTGCGCTACCCCATACTTTATACATCTCCGGCAGGCGAAACGGTAGCTGCGCCCAGTATCCTTGCACGCCGATCCGGCGGCTGAGCGTCACCCTGTCCGCTCAGCCCTGATCCGGCCGGCACGCGCCACTAGAGTTGGCTGTCCACGCTGCTCAGCACGGTCGTGATGTTCGAACCCATCGTCTTGTAGCCGAGGTAAACGACGACCGCAACCGCTGCGAGAATCAGCGCGTATTCCGTCATCGTCTGGCCGCGCGCAAACTCATTGGCCTTCACGTATAGTTTCCTGATCATATCCATTTTTGTGTCTCTCCGTCCGTTTATTTCGTTCAAACGACCAACCGCGGGAATCCATATTCCCGCGCCCTCTGGAACCTTGCTCTTTGTAGAAACGCTGCTCATTTTGGTGCAAGCGCCTGATGTGTCGAGCAGGAATTCGGCCTCGACCGCAATTTGCTCTTGATTGGTTATGTTTACTTCAGACCATGAATTAACGTCTATAACCAATTGCATTATTATCATCACGCTTCAAACCCGTGTCAAGAGCTTTGCGCTCTCATAGTTCTATTCAGCTCAAAATTTTAGCTATTCTCCCCGATAAAGCGGCTCTAGGCGAAGGTGCATGCTAAAGCATATGTTATTATTATTTCCGGTAGTAATTTGCTGATTAGCGCTAATAAATGCCACCTTGGTGGCGATAGAGAAACCGGAAGGAAAGTCGGAATCGTTTAGGAAGGTGTAGAGTAGCTATAGCGACAAGCGCTTCGACGCTCTGCTAGGCAGCAGCCGCGGACAACGCCTCGCGAAGGCTGAAATTTCCTTCGTACAGCGCCCGGCCCACCACGACGCCCACAACCCCCGCCTGGAATCGCGGCCGAAGAGCGCGAATGTCGTCAAGACTCGCCACGCCACCCGACGCGATGACCGGGATACGGACGGCGCCGGCGATTTCCGCCATTCGCGCCGGATCGACGCCCACCTGCGCGCCATCGCGCGAGATGTCCGTCACGATCGCAGCCGAGACGCCGGCCGAGCGAAACCGATCCGCCGCCTCGGCTATCGTGAGCTGGCTCGTTTCGACCCATCCTTTGACGGCAAGCCGGCCATCGCGAATGTCGATCGAGCCGAAGACCATCCCGGGGAACTCGGCGCAGGCGCGGCGCATCAGCTCGGGATCGAGGATAGCGGCCGAGCCAATCGAGACCCGGTCGGCCCCGCGCGCGATCGCCGCGCGAACCGCCTCGATTGTGCGCAATCCGCCGCTCACGTCGAGAGCGCATCGCACGGCGGCGCGGATTTTCGCGATCGCTTCGATATTTTGCGGCGCGCCGGCGATTGCGCCGTCGAGATCGACGATATGGATCAGCGAGGCGCCCTCCTGCTCGAAACGGCGCGCAGTCTGGCCGGGATCCGCGCCATAGACGGTTGCCCGGTTCATGTCGCCGCGCAGCAGGCGCACGACCTGGCCGTCCTTCAGGTCAATCGACGGAATAACGGTGAAGTTTTCGAACAAGCGGCCTAGCTGAGCGTGCCTTTGGTCGAAAGCACACCCGAAAGCCGCGGCTCGCGGGCCGTTGCCTGATCCATCGCGCGCGCCAACGCCTTGAAGGCGGCCTCGATGATGTGATGCGGATTGCGGCCGCTGGCCAGGTTGAGGTGCAGGTTCATCCCGACTTCGTCCGTCAGCGCCTTCATGAAATCGTGCACCAGCTCGGTCTGAAAGCTACCGACCCGCTCCTGGCTGATCGGGACGTTGTAGCCCAGGTAGGCGCGCCCGCTGATATCGACGATCGCGGTGCAGACGGCCTCGTCGAGCGGCACGGTCGCCTCGCCGAAACGCTTGATCCCCGCGCGATCGCCCAGCGCCTCGCGAAACGCCCTGCCCAGCACGATCGCGACATCCTCGACCGTGTGGTGGTCATCGACGTGCAAATCGCCGTTGGCCTCGACCTTCAAGTCGAAGAATCCATGGCGCGCGAAGCTTTCCAGCATGTGATCGAGGAAGGCAACCCCGGTCCTTGCCTCGGCGCGTCCGGTGCCGTCGAGCTTGAGGGCCGCCGCGACCGAAGTCTCGCGCGTCTTGCGCTCGACCTCCGCGACGCGCTTGGCCTCGGCCGGCGCCGGTTCCGCGACGGGCCGCGCGCGGCTCTTATCTTGATTTTGGGTGCTGGGTTTGCGTTTGTTTTGCATTTCGACTCCGCCGTCCCCGCTTCGCCTTCCTCGCTCAAGTTCTAACGGGCGAAGCCCGCATCTTTTTCTTAATACTGGGTGCAGGGGTCATCCCTGCCGCCGCGCCGATTCGCAGTTCCATCGCGCGCGCATGGCCCTCGAACCCTTCCATCCGCGCCAAGTGCGCCACCGCCGGTCCGAGCGCGGCAATCGCGCCCTTCGACGCCTCGATTATACTGGTTCGTTTCAGGAAATCGTATGCACCCAAAGGCGACGCGAAACGCGCCGCGCCCCCGGTCGGCAGAACGTGATTGGGGCCCGCGATGTAGTCGCCGAGCGGCGCCGGCGTAAGCGAGCCGAGAAAAACCGCGCCCGCCGCCTTGACCTTCGCCACCCATCGCGACGGATTGCGCACCTCGAGCTCGAGATGCTCGGGGCCTATCTGATTGGCCAGGTCGAAGGCCTCGTTCAGATCGTGAACGATAACCATAGCGCCCCGCCTGACGAGCGAATTCTCGGCCTGGCGGACGCGCGGCAGGCTTTTGAGCGCGGCTTCCACCGCTTCGGCGACGCGATGCGCGATGCTCGCCGACGTCGTCAGCAGCATCGCTGTTTCGTCGCCGGAACCATGCTCCGCCTGCGCGATCAGGTCGGCGGCGATCCATTCGGGATGCGCGCGGTCGTCGGCGATCACCAGCACCTCGCTCGGCCCTGCCATCTTGTCGATATCCGCAACGCCATAGACCATCCGCTTGGCCGCCTGTACGAATGCGTTGCCGGGACCAACGATCTTGTCCACCGGCTTGATGGTTTTGGTGCCGTAGGCGAGCGCCGCGACCGCCTGCGCTCCTCCGACGCGGTAGAATTCGTCCACGCCGGCAATTTCCGCAGCCGCAAGCACAGCCAGCCGCTCGCCATCGGCCGACGGCGGCGAGACCATCACGATTTCGGCGACGCCGGCCACCTTGGCGGGAATCGCGTTCATCAGCACCGTTGACGGATACGCGCCGAGCCCTCCGGGCACGTAAATCCCCACCCGGCGCATCGGTTGCACCATCTGGCCGAGCCGCATCCCGCAATGGTCGCGATAGATGAACGATTTCTCCATCGTGCGGCGATGAAAATCCGCGATTCGCCGCGCCGCCAGCTCCAGCACACTGCGATCTTCAGCCGCGATTCGCTTGAGCGCCGATCGGCGTTGCGCCGGCGTCGCCCGGAGCGTGGCCGCGGTAAGCTTCACCCGGTCAAATTTGGCCGTCAGATCGATAAGCGCGCGATCGCCGCGCTTTCGCACGTCGGCAATGATCTTCGACACAGCCCGGTCAATCCCGGCGCCGTCGCCGCCTCGGCGCGCGAGTATCGCGGCCAGAAATTTTCTGAACTCTGGCGTCTCAGACTTAAGCACCCGGGGCCGCATGCGGTTTCATCCCTCTCAGCTGACTTGCGATTTATTCCTGGGCGCGCTCGATTCGCGCGCCGAGATGCTTGAGCTTGGCGTCGAGCGCCTCGTAGCCGCGGTCCAGATGATAGATGCGGCTGAGCTCGGTCGAGTTTTCCGCGGCCAGGCCCGCGATTATCAAGCCCATGCTGGCGCGGAGATCGGTCGCCATCACCGGAGCGCCGCTCAGCTTCGACGGCCCGCGGACCACGGCGGTGGCACCTTTCATCACTATGTCGGCGCCGAGGCGCGCCAGTTCCTGGGCGTGCATGAATCGATTTTCAAAAATTGTCTCGGTGATGACGGAGGTGCCCCCGGCCTGCGTCAGCATCGCCATCATCTGCGCCTGAAGATCGGTCGGAAACCCCGGGTACGGCAGCGTGCGCAGCTCGACCGACTTGAGTTTATCGCCGCGCGTGACGCGCAGGCCCGTGCCGATCGCCTCGACCACGACGCCCGCCTCGCCGAGCTTGGCCACGACCGCGTCCAGATGCTCGATCGGGGCGTTTGAAATCGTAACGTCGCCGCCGGTGATCGCCGCCGCCGCCATCATCGAACCCGCCTCGATTCTGTCGGCTATCACTTCGTACTCGGCGCCGTGGAGGCGCTCGACGCCCTCGATTTCCAATACGTGCGTGCCGGCGCCGCTGATTTTCGCGCCCATCTTGACCAGCACTCGCGCGAGATCCTGCACCTCGGGCTCGCGCGCGGCGTTTTCGATCACGGTGCGGCCGCGGGCGGTGACCGCCGCCATCAGGATGTTCTCGGTTGCGCCGACCGAGGGAAGATCAAGCCAGATCCGCCCGCCGGACAGTTTTTCGGCGTGCGCCTCGACGTAACCGTGACGAAACTGGATCTTGCTCCCGAGCGCGCGAATCCCCGAGATGTGCAAATTCACCGGCCGCGCCCCGATCGCGCATCCACCCGGAGTCGAAACGCGCGCGCGTCCGGTGCGCGCCAGCAACGGACCGAGCACGACGAACGACGCGCGCATCGTCTTGACCAGTTCGTACGACGCCTCGTTCGAGGTAATTTTTGCCGCACAAAGCTCGACGCTATGCTCACCGGTCCAGCGCGCCGCGACGCCAAGCTGGGACAGAAGCGCGATCGCGGTTTTCACGTCGCGCAACCGCGGAACGTTGGTCAGATGAAGCGGTTCCGGCGTCAGGATCGACGCCATCATGATCGGCAGCGCGGCGTTCTTGCTGCCACTGAGCGTGACGGCGCCGCGCAGCGGAACGCCTCCATGAATTATCATTTTCTCCATCGCCAACTACGCCCCGCTTCTTCGCGCGCGCACGACGCGCGGATGCCCCGCGAGATCGTTTATCACAGAGACGGCTCGCAAGCCCGCTTCCTCGATCAGCTTCGCCACCGCCGCTGCGTGCCCCTCCGCCACTTCCACGATCAGCTCGCCCTCGCTCGCAAGATGCCCCGGCGCGCCCGCCGCAATCCTGCGAAGGACATCGAGCCCTCCCGCTCCCGCGCTCAGCGCGGCGCGCGGCTCGAAGGCGCGCACCTCGGGTTCCAGCGCGGCGATCTCGGCGTCATCTAGGTAGGGCGGATTGGAGACGATCAGGTCGAAAGACTCAAGCGCCGCTCCGCCGTCCAGGATATCGAAGCAGTCGGCGCGCCGGAACGTCACCCGATCCTCGACCTGATGACGCCGCGCGTTGCGCGACGCGCTCGCAATCGCGCCGGCGGAAATATCCACTGCCGTCACGCGCACGCGTCGAGCGTTAACCGCGATTGCGATCGCAATCGCGCCGGACCCGGTGCCGATATCGAGCACGCGCGCGTCCGGCGCTCCGGCGATAAACCTAAGCGCCGCGTCGACGACTAGCTCGGTCTCAGGCCGCGGAATCAGGACCGCAGGACTTACCTCGAAATCGAGCGAGTAGAATTCCTTGCGCCCGATGAGGTACGCGATCGGCTCGCGCTTTTCGCGGCGCACGATCATCGCGTCGAATTTGTCTAGTGTCGCGGGCGATAGATCGATCGAACCCGTGATAGCGGCTTCGCGCGTGACTCCCGCCGCCGCGGCGATCAGAAGTTCCGCGTCGAGCCGCGCCGATTCGATGCCGCTTGCCGCGAGCCTGCGCGCGGCCTGGTCTATCTCCTCCAACGCGCGCCGCGCGGGCACCCGGTTCATGGCGATGCTACGCGCTGAGCGCCTGCTCCTGATCGTAGGCCGCCAGCGCGTCGATAATCGGATCGATTTCGCCGTCGAGAAACTTGTCGAGCTGATGAATCGTCACGTTGACGCGATGGTCGGTCACGCGCGATTGCGGAAAATTGTAGGTGCGGATGCGCTCGGAACGGTCGCCCGTCCCCACCATCGAACGCCGCGTCTGCGCGATCTTCGCCTGCTGCTCCGACTGCGCCGCCTCGAGCAGCCGCGCCCGCAGGATCTTCAACGCCTTCGCTTTGTTCTTGTGCTGCGACTTTTCGTCGCGCTGGATTATCACCATGCCGCTCGGGATGTGCGTGATGCGCACCGCCGAGTCGGTGGTATTGACGCTCTGACCGCCCGGTCCCGACGCGCGCATCACGTCGATTCGCAGGTCCTTCGCTTCGTTGATATTGACCTCGACCTCGTCCGCCTCGGGCATCACCGCGACCGTGACCGCGGAGGTGTGGATGCGCCCCGAGCCTTCGGTTTCAGGCACGCGCTGCACGCGATGCACCCCGCCTTCGTACTTGAGCCGCGAGTATGCGCCGCGTCCGCTCACCAGCGCGATCACTTCCTTGATTCCGCCAAGCCCGGTCTCGCTCAGGCTGAGCGACTCGATCTTGAACCCGTGGCGCTCGGCGTAGCGCGTGTACATCCGATACAGGTCTCCGGCAAACAGCGAGGCCTCCTCGCCGCCGGTTCCGGCGCGGATTTCGAGGATCACGTTCTTTTCGTCGTTGGGGTCGCGCGGCGTGAGCAGCTCCTTGAGTTTGTCCTCGACCGCGGCAAGATTTTTCTGCAACGCCGGCATCTCGGCCTTGGCCAGCTCGCGCAAGTCGGCGTCGTCGCCATCGAGGATCGACTTGTGGCCCGCGATCTCGTCGGCGATGCGGATATACTCGCGGGCGCAATGCGCCGCCTCGGAAAGCTGCGCGCGCTCTTTGGCCAACCGGGCGTATTCGCGCTGATTGCCGAGCGTGGCCGGATCGCTGAGCTTGCGCTCCAGCTCCGCCACCCGCTCTTCTATTGCGCTTGCCTTATCCAGCATCGCCGCTTAGCGCCCCGCTTGGAATATTCGCATTGAAACAAAAACGGCGCGGCCGATGCGGCCGTGCCGATAGATTCTCCCCCGCGCACCCGGGTGCGTAGCGCACCGCAGGCGGCGGGAGTTGCTATGCTACTTTTCGGCGGCGGTTGCCGCCGTCTTTTCCGCCGGCTTTTTGATGCCGTACTTGCGATTAAACCGCTCGACCCGCCCCGCGGTATCGACCAGGCGCTGCGTGCCGGTGTAAAAGGGGTGACACTTCGAGCAGACCTCGACCTGCAACTGCTTGAGCGTCGAGCGCGTTTCGAAGGTGTTGCCGCACGCACAGACGACTGTGCAGCGACGGTATTCAGGATGGATTCCAGCTTTCATTTTTGCTTCTCGAACTCTGTTTCCTCTTGCGTCAGAGGATACCATCGGGAGCTATCGCACACAATTCGCGCGTCGCGACCGCCCTTTCGGGTTTTTCGGCTCGCAATCGCCGTTGCCGCCTCGACTGCGGTAATTTTAATCACAATCTGCCCGATTGCCAGCTTCGCCGCGCCGGCCACCACGGCCGCGCCAACGACCGGCTTCGCGCCCGACGATCGAACGCTTTTCGCGCCGATCGTCTATCTTGCGCCGCCCGGCCCGGCACGCGCGTCGCGTGCGATCGCAATCCTGAACCGGCAGCTCGATTTCCAGCGCAAGATCTCGTTCCATCCGACGCTTGCCCCTGCCCTCCAGGATGTTCTCGATCTGCTTCCGCCGCGCCAATCGACGATGATCCGCGCCGCCGCCCTCTACTCGAAACCGTCAATCCCGTGGCGCGACGAGCCCGACGGCACGCATCGGATTTGCGTCGCCGGACGCCCGAGCGACGGCGACTATTTGTACACGTTGTCCGCCGGGTGGCAGCGACCCGAGGAGCCCGCGCAATTTTCGGGCGTGTTCGGCCTCAAGCCCGGCGCCGATTCCTCTCCCACCAACATTTCGACCGTCACCGGTACGCTCGCCGGCGAGTTGATGATCGATACCTACGGCCTCGGCGGGCTGGTCGACGCCGCGGCCGATGCGTTCCGCGAGGTTCACGGCGATCTGAGACCGCCGTGGGATTCTTCGCCCGGCGCATTCAACCATCATGACCGGGCCGCGCTCGACAAATTCCACCGCCAGATGCCGCATCTTGCGGCGAAGTTCGACCACTACTTTAAATTCAACAATCTGCTCGACGAGTTCAATTCGCCCGCCGGCCCCGTCGTGCTGGTGAACGTCGATGCCGAAGTTCGCCAGGACGCGCTCAGGAAATATCCGCTGCTGTACGATTTCTATCGCAAAGTCGTGCCCGCGGTGACGGCGAAATCCGCGATCCTGGATTCGCACGGAAATTTCTGGGTGCGCGAGGCTTTCGATCACGGCCGCATCCACTTCACCATGATGATTCGGGGCGGCCTGCTCACGCCCTTCAACGCCGCGATGCAACCGGCGGGCGACGGTATCGCGCTCGATCGAATCGCGCGCGGCGGTTACCGGACGGTGTCGTCGGCGCAGGTGACCAGTCTCGCGATGAATTTCGGGCTGGCCAACGTTGGATTCGCAACCGACTACCGCCGCGAGCCGGGCTCGGTGACGTTCGTCAATCGGATGGACGCGGTCCCGCAAATGATCGCGCCGCCCGGCGTGCATCAGGTGATGGACTTGATCGCCGGGGACTTTCTGCGCGCGCTGGCTACCGCAAGCGGCGGGATGAACGTAAGCCTCAACTCGCGGATGCTCCCCAACGGGATGTACGATTTCTCGGGCGGCCTCACCGCGCAGTTGAATTACTCGCCCGCGCTTGAGCTGCTCGCGCGAATCGGCGATGCGATCGCGAACAGACACAACGACCAGGTTCGCGCCGAGGAACGCGCATTCGGCGAGGAACTGTTCGACGCCTTCGTCGCCGACTACAATGATGCGCGTGGGGCAATTGTCGCCCTGGATTCGGATAAGGACCGCCGGCAGGGAAAATCCAAATGAGCAGCGCACGACGCAAACGGTTTTTCACAGCGATGCTCTTTGCCGCCGCAATTCTCGCCGCGGGATGCACCGCCGAGGACAAGCCGCCGCCGAGCATCCCCGACGCCGGCCCGCAAGCGAAGCTGCTCAGCGATTTGTCGGCCGTCTCCGACGCCCCCGTCGATCCGCTCGTTGCCAATGCGGTTCCTGCCCCCGGCGAAGGACTGTTGCACGATCAAGCCGCGGTCTCGGCCGGGCCCCGCACCTTTGAGAGCGAGCCCGGCATGTCGCGCCAGATCGGCACCGAAAGAACTCCCGGCACGGTGCGCCTGCTGAACGCGAAAGCCGCCAAGTTCGGGATTTTTTCCACCGCGATACTCGATCGCCTCTATGCGCACCTCAGCATCGCCGAAAAATCCGAGGAGATTTCGCAAACCAGGCTGCCCACCGAAATCAAGCCCGTCGTCATCACCGCAATCCTTGACAAAACCGGCAAGCTCACCGAACTCATCCTCGAGCAACACTCCGGCAAGGCGAAAATCGATCTGATGATGCTCGACGTCTGCAAGAAGGGCCTCTGGTACGAGAATCCTCCCGCCGCCGCGCTGTCCGGTGACGGCAACTACAAGCTGACTATCCGTATGAAGCTCGAGAACTTCGGCACCGTGGACGAGCGTCATTGGACCTTCATCACCGATCTCGCACTGGGCATCGGCTAGCCGCGCCCCCTCGATGCCATCCACGCAGCAGCCACCGCCTGCATCTGCTACAATCGCCGCCGTGGATTCGCTCGACGACTATATCCCGCGCCCGGGCCTCGCCGTCCCGATCGTCACGATTTTCGATGACCGCGGCCACATCCTCGAAGACCAGCAGCGCGCTGTCGTTCGCTATGCGCTCCAGAACGGCGCCGGCGCCGACATAATCTTTGCCGCAGGCACCACCGGCGAATGGGACCGCATCGACAACCCGCGCCGCCAGGCGGTCGCCCGAATCGCGATCGAGGAATGCCGCCGTGCGCGCGCCTCCGCCGCCAAGAAGATCGAGGCATGGGCCGGCATCACCGCGCATACCCGAAGCGACACGCTCGACAATCTCAGCCACGCGCTCCAGGCCGGCGCCGACGCGGCCGTGGTCGCGCCGCTCTCGATCAAGGACGTCGAGCATCCCGCTGAATTCGTCGAGCGTGACATCGGCGCGGTGTTCGAGCGCGCGGGCCGGATGCTTGCGCTGTTCCTCTACGACAACGCCGGCATCGCTGCGCCCGGCAAACCGCCGCACCTGCACACGCGCGACGTCAAGGCGATGAGCCGGCTGCCATACGTGCGCGGAATAAAAGTTACCGCCGGCAAGACCGTGATCGGCAACTACACTCGCGCCGCGTCGCACTTCAAGGCGGGCCACGAATTCGCGATCTACGCCGGCAACCCTTACCTCATCTTCGATTTGTTCGCCCCGCCCGAAGGCGTCGGCGATCGCATGCGCCACTACTGGAACCGCTACCTGACTCAGCGCACGCGCCCGTACGGCGTCGTCGCCGGCGCGGGCAACGCGATGCCGCGCGAATGGCAGCGCGCGTGGCAGGTCTGCCGCTCGGGCGACGTCGAATTGATGCGGTTGTATGCCGAGGCGCTCGGCGAATTTCGCGTCGCATGCACTTTCAGGCGCGGCGCGCGGGCATGGCGCCCGACGATCGCATCGCTTAAAGCCTCGCTAAAGGAAATGGGCGTCATCGAGAGCGACGCCGTCGCCGCGGGAACGCCGGCGCTCAGCGAAAGCGAGCGCCGCGAATTCTCCGCACGATTCTCGGCGCTGCGCGAGCGCGTCGCCGAGACGCTGGAGCGCGGATGGGTCAGCGAATACGATTCGGGGATTGGCGCCGGCGCAAAATCGGTTGGGAGCAATGGCTGAAGAAAAACTCGATGTCGTCGGATGCGGGAGCATGGTGGTGGACATGTTCTACCGCACCCCGCGCATAATCCGCGCCGACGAGAAAATTCTGCTCCGCGCGCATACCGCCAGCGCCGCCATCGAACGCACCCAGGTCGGCGGGCTGGTCCTGAACCATCTCGGATGGGGCCGAATCCTGGGACTGAAAACCGGCATCTTCGGCAAGATGGGCGACGATCGCAACGGCGAGTTCCTCCGCGACGGGATGGATCGCCTCGGCATCCGCCATCACCTGACCTTCGACGGCACCGCCAGCGCGTTTGCCAACATCTTCGTGGACGCCGCCGGCGATCGCGCCATCTACATGGCGCGCGGCGCGACCGGCGAGCTTACTCCCGCCGAGGTTCGCAGCCGCCACGGCGCGTTCATTCGCCGGGCCAATCTTGTTTCGACCGAGATTTCGCAGCTCCCCATTCGCACCGTGCTCGCGATTCTGCTCTTCGCGCGAACCCATTCGATTCCCACCGTTCTCGACGTTGACGTGCCGCCCTCCGACGCGGTCGGATCGCTCGGCACGCGCGCCGAACTCGAACGCGCGTTGAAACTCGCGACCTATCTAAAGCCCGCCAAAGCCGCCGCACGCGAAATCGTCGCGGGCAACGGCCGCGACGCGCTCAAGATGGCCGAAGCGATTCGCGCCCGCTACGGAAATCGCGCGGTCGTAATCACCGAGGGCGACAAGGGATGCTCGATAGCCGCGCGGGACACTTCCCTTCGCGTGCCCGCGTTCAAGGTCAAGCAGATCGATTCGACCGGCGCCGGCGACGCGTTTTTGGCCGGTGTCTTCGCCGGCCTTCGGCTCGGGATGCCGTGGGACAAAATCGGGCGGCTCGCCAACGCCGCCGGAGCGGTCGCGGTCACGCGCCTCGGCGCGTTTCCGTCGGGATTCGAGGTGCGCGAGGAAATCCTCGACTTGTATGGCGAGCCGATCACGCTGCCCATGGCGCGGCGCGATAGCGAGCCGCGCGAATCGGCCATCGTCGATTCGAGCACTGAAGTCGAGAAATTTTTCGATCTCGCGATCGCCGAACTCGCTGCGCTTCGCGGCGGATTGAACATCGCCGCCATCTCGCGCACGGTCGAGATTATTCGCACCGCGCTCGGCCGCGGCGGCCGCGTCCACGTGACCGGTGTCGGCAAGCCCGAGCACGTCGCGCGCTACGCCGCCAGCCTGTTCTGCTCGGTCGGCACGCCCGCCACTTTTCTGCACGCGACTGAAACCCTGCACGGCAGCCTCGGACAGGTGCATCCGCGCGACATCGTCATCGCGATTTCAAACAGCGGCAACACCGACGAATTGCTCTCCACCGCCACCGCCATTCGCGAACAGGGCGCGCAGTTGATCGCGATCACCGGCAACAAGGATTCCGCGCTGGCCCAACTCGCCGACCTCGTCATCCACGCCCCCGTCCCCAACGAAGGCGGCGGGCTCGGACTCGTGCCGCGCATCAGCGTGCTCGGCGAAGTCTTCGTGCTCGCGGGATTGTCGGTCGCCCTCGAACTCGCCCACGGCCTCACGGTCGAGGAGTACAGCCGATGGCATCGAGCGGGCACAATCGGCGAAGCCGCCCGCCGTCTCGCCGAGACCCGCAGCTCCAGCCGCCGCGCCTGAGCGCAATCACCTCGGATCCCGAAACCTCCTCGTGTCATTCTGAGCGAAGCGAAGCATCCCGGATCTTTTCCCCTGCCCGCGCGCGACAACGGAGCGCGGCCTTAACACCGGGTGCAGGGGTGCCCCCTGCCAAGGGTCACCCCTACTCTTTTCACTGGGTGCAGGGCTCAGCCCTGCCCTCCCCGGTGCATACGCTTAAGATAAGCCGTTAGAACTTCGGGTCGCTGCCAGGTGTAAAGGACACGCCGCGCAATACCTCGCCGAATCCGGCGCTGCGTAGTGTCTGAAAGCTTTCTGACGCCGGAAGCGTGGTCGCAGCCAGGTTATCGGTAATCGCAACCAGTCGGTTCGGATCCGCACCTTGGTCGCCGTTTCCGCTGACCGTCGAGGTTATCCCATAGATGGTCGCAGTGCCGTTCATGCGCGCAACGCCGGTAATGTTGCGAAGTCCATCAGTCGCAGGCGACCATGGGAGTCCCGTTGCAGTGTTAATTCCTGTCGGATAGCCGGGGACGGTGTACGGCACGCCCAAACCCAGGCCGTTTTGCAAAACATAGGCGAGTTGCCAGCTCTTTGTCGTCGAATTGAAGATCCACTTTTGAAGTCCTGCGGTGGTTGACGTCCCGGCATCCGCAAAGGTCCCATCACCCTCGTCTGCAACATAGAGAGTGGTAGCGTTCGCGAACCAGATGCCGAAAGGATATCGAGGAGCAGGAGTGGTGGCCTTGGCGAGCGACGTAGGAAAGCCGCTCAGGACGCACATGTTGCTCGGCAAGCCACTGGTCTGCAGGGTTCCGAGGGTGTACGACAGCGGCGACGTCGGCAGAGCCGCACCGGTTGCAGGAAGACCGACGCCTTTCGGGCAGGCCGACCCGGTAGTATCGACAAAATAGACGGTGTTGATACCGTTGCTGCCGCTGCCCTTGGTGTAATAGACAACGTTGTTGAAAACTGTCAGGCCGCGAAAGTTGTCGTCCTTGCCGATCTTGTCCGCCTTGTCTCCCAGTTCCGTAACGTTGAAGCTGGCATAAGGCGTCGGAGTTCCCGGGTCCTGCGAAACCAGCGGAATGCTCTCGGGAGTCATGATCTGAGCGCCGGCTCCGAGAATGATGCCGTTGGGCTGGGGATTGCTGCCGTTGCCGGCGTTACCCGCCGTGTAAAAGACGTCCGCTGCCTCATTGAAGATCGCTGCACGGCCATTGTTGCCGCTGTACGCGTTGGTCGCCGTGAACTGGAACTCGCCATCCCGGGCGAACTGCACCACGGCCCGGTAAACGCTCTCGCTCACCGGATTCGTCGAATCAACTTCCCCCGGAGTGTTGGAATTGGAAACATCTAGAGCGTCGAGCGGCGCAACGTAGCCCATGAAGGTCAGATACTCACCGTCCACGGAGAGGTTCAGCGCTACCTCGGATTTCGAGCTGAAGCTGGTAACCACCCCGTAGTCTGGGGTGCTCGGCACCTCGATCGAGCCGATGCGAACACCGAAGGGAGTTATTTGATCGAGAAAAATCTGCGACGTGATGCCGAAGCTGCCGTCGACCAGATTATTGTTCCACACCTGGGGATACGTGCCGTTATTTTTCGCACTGACGCATCCGCTGGTGCAGTTCGGGGGCAGAGTCTGACCCACAGTAACGTTGTTTGGGTTGTTGTCGTAAACGCTGCGGCTCACTACCAGGTTGCCGGGAAAGAAAGTGAAACCGAAATACTGCCCGCCTCTGGACACTGTTCCGTATGCCGAGCCGCTCACAAGAGCTGCAAGTCCGATTGCCATGAGGCTGCATGCAAAACCAGCCATTCGCCCCCTTGTTCTCGAGGTCTTAGCCATTCGATATTCCTCCAGTAGTTGGATTTCGTACCCTGGCGGAAGCAAATAGCTGAGCCCGGTTACGGCGGTTTGCGACACCTGTTACCACCGCTTGATGGATAACTTAAATCTCAATGGTCACAACAAGATCTCCTATCGGCGTGTCGGGCGATTCGAAGTAAGAACTTCATCTTATCGGCAAGCGCCGTTCACAATAGATCGATAGGCTGTGCGATTATGGGACGAATTGTGATCCCAAGTGGCGGCGATCTCTCAAATTCATTTCGGACCGCCTTGAACACGCTGGCCGGCGCAGGAATCCAGATGCAACCCGGCACAAAACTGGTCACCAGATATGCTGTGATCGTGCTCGATGAAGCCGCGCTCGACGACGCCGTCGCGCAACTGCTGAAGGCCGGAATCAAGGCTCAGAAGGACGCCCCTTAGAGCAGTGGCTGCGCGCGACAACGGAGCGCGGCCTTAACACTGGGTGCAGGGGTCACTCCTGCTCAGCCCCTGCCCTGCTACTTGCCGCGGAACTTCGCCGAGCGCTTTTGCTGAAAGGCCGCGATACCTTCCTTGTAGTCGGCCGTCCGCCCCGCCGCGCCCTGCGCCTGCGCCTCGCATTTCAGAACCGCGAACAGGCCCATCGCCTCTTCGTCGATCCTGCGTACCAGATGCTTGGATTGCATGAACGCCGCGGTCGGACCGAGCGCCACCTGCGATGCGACCTTGCGGGTTTCGGCGACGAGCGACGCCTTCGCGATGCTGCGGTTGACGAGTCCGAGATGGGCAGCTTCGGCGCCCGAGAGCATCCGTCCCGTGTAGATGAGTTCGAGCGCGCGATGGGTTCCCAGGCTCGAGACAAAGAACGAATGGCCGCCCGAATCCAGCACCGCACCGATACGCGCGAAAGGCGAACCGATCTTCGTGTCGTTGTCGTCGGCGGCATAGACCACGTCGCACGCGAGCGCGAGGCCGAGTCCGACTCCCAGGCAGGCGCCGTGAACCGCGGCAAAGGTCGGCGCCGGGAACGCGACGACTCGTTTGATCAGCGGATTGAAGATTTCCTCGATTATCGCTTCGGCGTCTTCGATACCCGCCGCCGCATCCGCAAGCTCTCGTCCCACCGAGAACGCCGGCCCTTCACCGCGGATCATCAGAGCCCGCGCGCCCTGCGACGCCGCGCGCTCCAGGCATCCGTTCAGCTCGGCCGCCATCGCCTCGTCAAACGCGTTCATCTTTTCGGGACGGTTTAGGACAATCTCCGCCAGACCGTTTTCGACCGACAAATCGACGCTCATATTCGTCGTCGGCTGATAAGCATCACGATTAGAATGATCAAAATAACGCCGCCGATCCCGATTCCACCTGCGGGTCCGTAGGCGTAATAACCGCCACCGCCGCCAAACAGCAACAACAGGATTAGTATCAATAGCAATGGTGACATGGGGGCCTCCTCGCGGGTCTAGGTAGTGTCCTGACTTTGATTTTTGGGTCGCCTCAATTGCGTGGCTTCAGAGCCTGCTGGAACACCGGGACAATGCCCTCGGCGGTGATATCGCCCACGGCACCCCCCTCAATATCAAGTTCCGCAATCGCGGGGAACGGGATGCTCGGTCGCTCCGCCGTCGAACGCGCGCCGTTTGCCGAGAGCGTTTTCCAGCAAGCCGCCGCGGGATATTATATTTGCGACTGTTTCACTTGAATGCATTTGCCGAGGGCGGCGTGAATTCACCTCTAGCTCTACTCAAAAGCGACTCCCTGAACCGCCGCGAACTGACGTTCAAGGCGCTTGCGGGCCTGGTTGGCGGCGCGATCGGATGGCTACCGGTCGAGATGGCCTCGCACAACCACACGCTGACCGAGCAGATGACTTCGGCCCAGGCATTGGCCGCGACCATTTCGATGTGCGTGCTTTCGGGATTGATCGGCGGATTTATACTTGCCGCCGAAGGGCAGCGCCTTGATTTCAACCGGGATGCGCAACTTCGCTTTGCCCGCGGTTTCGGTATCTGTGCCTTCCTGGCGTACTTCGGCAACGGATGGTCCAACGCTCTGTTCACCGCGATGCTGAACGCCGGCGGATGGGGCGTGGGCCACCAGGGCTCGGCGCTCTTCCTGGTCATGGGCCGGGTGATCAGCTGGACAGTGCTGGGCGCGGTGCTCGGCGCCGGCGTAGGCATAGCGACGCTTTCCCCGCCCAATATCTTGAAAGGCGGCTTCGGCGGCGTGGTCGGCGGATTCCTCGGCGGACTCACCTTCGATCTCATCAACCTGATTACCGGCGGCGGCCTGTTCGCGCGGCTGGTGGGGCTAAGTCTAATCGGTCTTGCGATCGGATTGTTCATCGGGCTGGTGCAAGAGCTGACCAAGGCCGCGTGGGTAACCGTCGAGCAGGGCCGGCTGCGCGGCCGCCAGTACCGGATCGAAGGCGCGCGCGCGTCGATCGGGCGCGCCGAGGAAAATCCGGTGGGCCTGTTCGGCGATCCAGCCGTGCAGCCGCGGCACGCCGTAATCGAACGGCGCGGCGCCGACTACGTGATCAGGAATCTCGCGGTCCAGGCCGGCACCTTCGTCAACGGCAATCGAATCGAAAGCGTTGAGCTGCACGACGGCGATCGAATCAACATTGGCGGCTACCAAATCCTGTTCCATCTGCGCGCGACGGTGGCGCAGGCCCGCCAGCAAGCGTCGCTTGCCGTCGATGCGCTGAATCCAGCGCGCGCCGCCTCGCGGGTAGCTGCGGCGAACGCGAAGATCGAGGGGCCGAGCCTGGTCGATGCGTCGGGGCAGCCCTACCCCGTCCGCTCCGATACGGTTACTCGCATCGGACGCGCGCTCGACAACGAAATCGTGGTCGGCCATTCCTCGGTCTCGCGCCATCACGCGAGTATCGAAAATTCGGACGGTGTGTTCGCGGTGAAAGACTTGAGCAGCCAGAACGGAACCTTCGTCGGCAACCGGCGCGTGACCGAGCCCACGCGCGTGAGCGACGGCGACACCCTGAGATTCGGCGACGCGCAGTTTACCTTCCGTGGCTGAAGCGGATTTCGAGAAACCGAGGTTTTGCTCGCGATGCGGTCAGCCGATCGTCGTCGCCGAAGCGAGCTTCTGCAAATCGTGCGGCGCGCCGGTGACTCGTTTCGCGATGCTGCGGCGCGGTCGAGGGTTCAGCCCGATGCTGGCGCTCGTGCTAAGCATCGTGCCGGGCGTCGGCCAGATTTATCGGGGCAAACCGTTGCGGGGAATTTTGTGGTTTTTCGGCGTATCGTTGGCGTACGGCGCGGGACCGCCGTTCGGCCTCCTGATGCATCTGATATGCGCCGCCAACGCAGCCTTCTCGGATACGATGCGCGATGACATGTTGGCGCGATAAACATGGAAGAAATGCTTAAATTCTCACTGAACGTATGATCGCGCCCAATACCATCGTCGGCGGCCGATACCGCGTGACCAATCCGCTCGGCGGGGGCGGGATGAAACTCGTCTATCTCGCCGAAGACTTGCGGCTTGCCGCGCGGCCCTGTGCGCTGGCCGAGATGGTCGATAGTTTCACCAGTCCGGATACGCAGAAACAGGCGGTGGCGGCTTTCCAGCGCGAGGCCGACATGCTCGCGCAACTCAGCAACGAACACATCCCGCGCGTGTTCGATCGCTTCAGCGACCAGAACCATCACTATCTCGTCATGGAGTTCATCGACGGGATCACGCTGGAACAGAAACTCAAAGACGCCGGCGGCAAGCTTCCCGAGGACGCCGTCATCGATGTGGCGCTGCAAGTCCTGGACACGCTCGAGTACCTGCACAACCTGGAACCGCCGGTGATCTATCGCGACCTGAAGCCGTCGAACCTGATGCTCACGCCGTTGGGGCAGGTCAAGCTCATCGACTTCGGTATCGCGCGCCTGTTCCAACCGCTGCGCAACGCGACGATGATCGGCACGCAGGGCTACGCGCCGCCCGAGCAATATCGCGGCAAGGTCGAGTCCCGCTCGGACCTGTACGCGCTCGGCGCCACGATGCATCATGCGCTGTCGGGCCGCGACCCCGCGCTCGAGCCGCCCTTCAGCTTTCCACCGTTACGCCCGCTATGCCCTGGAATTACTCCCGCGCTTGCCGACCTGGTCGATCAGGCGCTCAAATATGACGTGGTCTTGCGGATGGCCGACGCCGCGGAATTCAGGCAGCGGCTCATCGCGATCAAGTCGGGCGGCGCGCCGGCGGCGACGGCGGAGCGCAATTCGTCAACCGGACCGGCGCCACGCCCGCAACTCAAGCTGCCGTTAAGCGGCGTCAAGTCCAGAGAGCAGTACGCGTCGGCGCCGACGATACTGAGCAACCAGATCGATACCGAGTGTCCGCGATGCGGCCGGAATATCCCGGTGGATTCAAACTTCTGCTCGTTCTGCGCCGCCGACGTAACCGGACGATTGCCGGCGCCGGATCGCGCCGCGCACGAAGCGCGGACGATCGTGCTCGACGACGTTGCTTCGCCGGGAGATTTTCCGGGACCAATCTTTCACGAGCGCCGTCACCGGCGGCATCCCGCGCGGACGCTGGCGCTGGTCGTTGGCGGATTTTTTCTCATCGGGTACCTTGTGCTCCACTGGTCGCAACCGCAGCCTTCCGACGGCGACACGGGACCCGGCTTCGGCGCGCCTCCGGGAATGCCGTACGGTGGCGCTCCCGACGCGGCCGAGCCGGAGCATACGGAACCACGAGAAATAGCGCTGCGCCGCGTGCTCAACGCGCAGGGCTATACCTCGGTGCATTTCAGGATGGAGGGTGACACGATCATCCTGTGGGGCACCGTGCTGACGGAAGCCGATCGTCTCATGGTGCAGACGCAGATTTTCATGTTTGCGCATATTTTTTCGATCGAGGACCACCTCCAGGTGCGCGACACCTTCGCCGCGCCGTAGCGTCCGACTGATGATCGCCGATCTGCACGTCCACACCCGGCTTTCGTCCGACACCAACGTCGGGCCGGAGCAGTATCTCGAATTTGCGAAAAGCTCGGGCCGCGCGCTGGGCGCGATTTGCTTCACCGAGCATCGCCTGTTCCCGAGCGATCGCGAAGTCGGCCGGCTGTACGCGGAACTCGCGGAGCAATTTCAAATCGCCATCTTCAAGGGAATTGAAGCCGACACTGACCTCGGCCATCTGCTGCTGTTCGGCGTGACCGACGAAGTGACGCGCCGATTCGATCTGACGGCGCGGATGCTCAAGAGCGACAGCCTGATCGAAGTGCTGCATGATCAGGGCGGCATCGCAATTCCTGCGCATCCGTTTCGCGATTCCGGTTACGGCCCGCGCCTGGACGCACTGCTCAGCCGCCATGGCGCGGCGCTTGGCGCGATCGAGGCGCTCAACGGCCAGAACTCGATCGAGGAGAATCGGCGCGCGCAGGACGCCGCGCTCAAGCTCGGGCTCGCGGCGGTCGGCGGCAGCGACGCTCATTTCGCGACTGCCAAATGGTTCATGACGACCGCGACGGAGTTCGAATGCGACCTGCGCACGGTCGAGCAACTGTGCGCCGAAATCCGCGCCGGACGCGCTCGCCCTTATGTCTTTGCGGGTCCGGACTGAGCCGCGCCCCGCGCGGCTCAGTCCGGTTGCGCGCTTTCCAACTCGTACGTGAATTGCCGGATGTCTTGCGGACGCCCTGCCGCGATCAGCTCGTCGCCTTCTTTGAGCGGTCGATCGGGCGTGATCGGCGCGAATCCGCCGTCCGAATTACCCGCTTCCTGAACCCCGAGAACCGTGACGCTGAATCGCGCGCGCGGGTCCAGTTGACGCACCGTTTTTCCCGCCGCGTTGGCCGGCACCGTGAGCCGCGTCACTCGATAACCGGTCGCCCAATAGATATTCGGGTCCCGTGTCGCAAGCGTCGAGATGGAAACCGTCACGCGGTTGAGCGCCTGCGCGATATGCTGCCCGGTGACCAGACCGAGAAAGCGCCGGGTGCCTCGATCGACGACCGGAATCTCGTCGAGGCCGTCGTGCTCCATCAATTGGCTCGCCTCATCGAGATTCGCTTCGAGCGGCACAGTGGGACCATGCGCATTGCAAATGTCGAATGCGTTGACCAGCGGGCCGAGTTCCTGTCCTCCGCCGATCATGGACAGCAAGTCGCGCACCACGATTGTCCCCGCCAGCTCGCCTTCGGTGTTCACCACCGGCAGCGTGGATTGCGCCGTTTCACCAGCGGTGCGCAGCACCTCCATCAGCGAAGCGTTCTCGGCCACTGTCGTCACGTTCCTGGTTACGACGGCGCTGACTGGTATCAGCGCCAGCGCCAGGCGCTCGCGGCCTATTTGCAGCGTCTTGCCCGCGCGCGCCAGGCGGAACTCGTCGATCGATTCGGTTTCGATCGCGCGCGCCACCACTAGCGCCGTAATCGTCGCGATCATCGCGGGCAATGCGATCGTGTCGCTGTGTGTCATCTCCCAGAGCAGGAACAGCGCCGTCAGCGGCGCGTGCGTAGTGCCGGCCAGAAACGCGCCGAGCCCGACCAGCGCGTACGACCCGCGCGGGCCGGTCAGCCCGGGAATCACCATCGCCGACACGCGCTGGAACAACCCGCCCGCCATCGTGCCGATGAAAAAGGTCGGGCCGAAGCAACCTCCCGGCGCGCCGCATCCGAGCGACACGCTGCTGGCGAAAAACTTCGTGCAAGTCAGCGCCGCCAGCATTCCCATGCCGAACTCGCCCGCCATCGCGCGGTTGATCACCGGATATCCGTCGGACAGGTTTTGCGGCCGCCAAATCGCAATCACGCCGACCACCGCAAGTCCCGCTTCGAGCTTGACCCATACCGGGATATTCAGCCTGCGAAACCATGCGTCGGTTGCGTTGAAAAACCGGATGTAGTTTGCCGCGAGCACGCCCAGCGCCGCGCCCATCATCGCGTAGGTGGCCATTTCCCAGTAACTGCGCAGCACGAATTCAGGCACAACGAATACCGCCGCGTTGCCCACGATCGCTCGCGAGGTGATCACGGCGGTGAAGGTGGCGATGATCAGCAATGTCAGGTTGGCGATTTCAGTGTGGCCGAGCAGGACGATTTCCTGCGCGAACATCAGGCCGCCGATCGGCGCGTTGAACGTCGTCGCGATACCGGCGCCCGCTCCAGCCGCCACCAGCACCTTGGCGCGATCGGGTGACAACTTTCTGAGCTGCGCGATAGTCGATCCGATCGCGCCTCCGACCTGGGCGATCGGGCCTTCGCGCCCAACCGACGCGCCTGCGCCCAATGAAATCGCGGCGCCCGCGGCCTTGACGAAGATCCAGCGCCGCTTGAGTCGCGCCGTGCCCAGGTTGACCATCTCCAGGAAATTCGGAAAGCCGTAACCGAGCACGTCCTCGGGGAAAATCCGGTCAAGCAGCAGTATTGCCGCGCCGCCGCTCAGCAGGATCAACGGGATCAGGGCGCGATGCGCTCCGCCGAGCCCGATTCCGAGCGCGTTCCATTCGAGCATCCGAAACAGCCACGAGAAGAACTCGATCAGTTTGCGAAAGCCGAGATTTCCAAGCGCCGCAAGCACGCCCACGGTCACCGCGAGCAGGATCAGTTGAACGTATTCGAACTGGTCACTGCGCAGCGCAAAAGAAGGTCGTCGCATCAGCAATACCGCCGCGTGGGCGCGCTATCCGCCACCGGTCGCCGCTACACGCCCAGGAAGCGGTGCGTGACTGCCAGGAACTCGTCGAGGCGATCGTGATGCACCCAGTGGCCGGCTTTGTCGATCGTCACCGATTCCGCGTGCTTGAAGGCCCCGATCCGTCCGTCCTTGACCCAATCGCCCGCCCATGATTCCGTGCCGCGAACCAGCAGGGTCGGGCAGGCGATGCGGCCCCATATTTCGCGCGCGTCGCGGTTGTTGAACATGTACGGCGACGTGGCGTGAACGTAGTTGTCGAACTTCCAGGAGTAAGTGCCGTTTTCGTTGCGGCGAATTCCCCAAATGGTCAGATGGCGCGCCTGCTCGCGGCTCAACTGCGGATTGGCCTCGATCATGCGGGCCAGCGCCTGCTCGATCGACGGATACTCGCGCACCTTGCGCCGCGCCAGCGTTTGCATCTGGCCGATCCAGTTGTTCATCCGCTCGTGCGCCGGCGAGTCCTTGATCATTCCCGGCGGCGGACCCATCCCCTCGATCGAAACCACGCGCTTGACCGCGTCCGGATGCGTGCCGGTGTATTGCAGAACGATCCCGCCGCCGAGCGAATGCCCGATAAGCGTCGCCGGCTCGGTCGCCACCGCGCTCATCAGTTGCGCGAGATCGAGCACGTAGTCGATCATCGAATAGCCGCTGCCCACGGCCCAGTCGGAGTCGCCGTGGCCGCGAAGGTCGGGCGCGATAATGTGGAAGTGCTCGCGCAGATCGAGCGCGACCCAATCCCAGTTGCGGCAATGGTCGCGGCCACCGTGCACCAGCACCAGCAGGGGCTTGCCGGGATTGCCCCAATCGACGTAGTGCAGTTTCAGGCGTTGCGAATAAAAATAATGCGAAGTCGGCCCGATGATCCTATCGGCCATGTGCATGCCTCTCCACGAATCCGGTAAGCGTTGCGTCCAACGCTATAGGTTGGGCTGGATCTCGTCGAGTGCCGCGCGCGCCGTGCGGATGATCAACTCGATTTCGGCGTCGCCGATGATGAACGGCGGCGTGATCATCATCGCGTCGCCGCCCGCCTTCCCCGCCATCCCGGTCGCCGGATAAAAGAACATCCCTTTTCGCACCGACGCGCCCAACACCCGATTGGTCACTTTTTTTTCAGGCGCAAAAGGCCGCCGCGTCGCCTTGTCCTGCACCAGTTCGATCCCCCAGAACATCCCGGCGCCGCGGATGTCGCCGACCATTGGATGCCCCGACAGTTCTTCCTTCAAACTGGAACCGAGCCGCGCGCCGACTTCCGCCGACCGCTCCACCAGCCGCTCGCGCTCCATGATTGCCAGCACTTCGTCGGCGACCGCGCACGCCACCGGATGCGAGCTGTAGGTGTAGAACATGAAGTCGGCCTTGGCGCGCTCGACTTCCTCGACCAGCGATTCCTTGACCGCGATCATTCCCATCGGCATGTACCCGCCGGTCAGTCCCTTGCCGCCGACCAGAATGTCCGGCGTCACGTCCCAATGCTCGACGCCGAAGCGCCGGCCGGTGCGGCCGAAGCCGGTCATCACTTCGTCGGCGATCAGCAGCACGTTGTGGCGCGTGCAGATCTCGCGAATTTTCGGCCAGTATTCCTTGACCGGCGGGACCACGCCGCCGCTCGAGCCCATCATTGGCTCGGCGATAAACGCCGCGATCGAGTCAGCGCCGTGCTTTAGAATCTCCTTTTCAAGCGCCGTCGCGCAGTCGAGTTCGCATGACGGATAGGTTTTGCCCCACGGGCATCGGTAGCAGTAGCTCGGATCGATCTTCGGCCAGTCGATTAAAACGCCTTCGTAGTCCGCGCGCCGCGCGCTCCCGCCCACCGACAACGCCGCGATCGTGTTACCGTGATAAGAGAAGCGCCGCCCGATTATCTTGTTCTTCGATTTCTCGCCGCGGGCGTGATGGTAGAGAATCGCGAACTTCAGCGCCGCTTCCACCGACTCCGATCCGCCACTGGTGAAAAAGAACCGCGTCAGCCCCGCCGGAGTCCACCGCGCGAGCCGCTCGACCAGCCGCTCGCGCTCGGGCGAGGTCCAGACCGGCACGATATAATCGAGCTTGGCGATCGTACGGGCCGCGACCTCGGCAATTTCGCGGCGTCCTTGCCCGACGTTCACCACCACCGCGCCGGAGCCTGCGTCCAGGAGCTTGAGCCCGTTGGAGGCGTAGAGCCATGGACCTTCGGCGCGCTCGATGCGAAGGGGATCGTGCGTGCCGCGCATGAACAACGGTGGTGGCTGTGACATAGCCGAATCTTAACCGTGATTCGATGCCGCGGGCAACGGAGGTCCCTTCTAGCTAAATATGAATTGCTTCATGTTTCTTGACAAAGGCACCGACAGAGGACCAAATAAATAATGAATGGATTCACTTTTAAAATTGGATAAACCGCTTGGACTCCGTGGCCGGCAGAAGCAGGAGCGGGAGCGGCGTATTATCAAGGCCGCCAAGCGGCTGTTTTCCAGGAAGGGCTACGCCGCGGTTGCGATGGAAGGCGTCGCCGCGCGGGCGGGGCTCGCGGTCGGCACAATCTACAACTACTTTCCCTCCAAATCCGCGCTGCTGCTAGCGATCGTCAGGCGCGAAACGGAATCGGTGCTCGCGCGCGGGCGGAAGATCCTGGAGGACCCGCCGCGTGATCCGCTGGCGGCGGTGTCCGCGTTCACGGGGATTTTTCTCGAAGACATCACTCGTGACGACCGACGGCTGTGGCGCGAACTGTTCGGCGCTGCGATTGCGCAGCCGTCCACCGTGGGACAGCGCCTGTTCGAAGCCGACGTGCAACTGGTATTGCAGCTCTCGTCGCTGCTCGAGCGGTACCGCCGCGACGGAGTCCTGGCATCCGACCTTGAACCGTTGCCCGCAGCGACGGTGCTGTACGGCGTCTGCTTCACCTGGCTCACCGCCTACCTGATGAACGACGCGATCAGTGCCGGGATGGCGCGCGACGAAATCCGCCGCGGCATCGGGATTGCGATGCACGGACTGTTTCCCCGCACCGGCGCGATCTCAATTACTACAGGAGGACACGCGCCATGATCGAGGTTATCGAAGGTCTGCCCGACAATGTAGTCGGAATCCTGGCAAAGGGCGAAGTGACGAGAAAGGACTACCTGGAGGTGGTGATACCGGCCGTAGAAAAGTCGCTGAAGCAAAATGCCAAGCTGCGGCTCTATTACGGTCTGGGTTCGCAATTCACCGCAATCGATTTTGGCGCCGAATGGGAAGATTTCAAACTCGGAATTGAGCATCTTTCGCGTCGGGAACGGGCGGCCGTCGTAACCGCCGTCGCCTGGATCGGGTATGCGGTGAGCGCTTTTCGCTTTCTGATGCCCGGAAAGATACGAGTCTTCACGACCGCCCAGGCATCAGAGGCCCGCAAATAGATCGTCGCGCCGTGAGCAGGAGCCATCCATGAGAATCTTCGGGAATCCTTTTTTTTGGGCGCTGGTCAGCATGTTCGGATTGGCAGGCGCCGAGGCCATAGTGGGCAGCGCCAGGCTGGCGAGAATTCGATCACTGGGAATCGTAACTGTGGTGATGTTCACCTTGGGGCGGGTGGTGCTTGTCCTGCCGGCGGTATCTCAGCCGAGACTCGTGATGGGTGACTGGAGCTGGGTTGTCGGCGGGGCGATCTTCGCGGGAGGAGTCGTTTTCATGCTTCCTTCGTTCGCAATCCGGCCATTCACGGGGCCCGAGGCTGGAGTGAGCCTGACGACCGGAGGATTTTACGGGATCGTCAGGAATCCCATCTATCTTGCAGAGGTGTTGTGGTGCCTCGGTTGGGCAGTGATGTTCCGCTCGGAGATTGGCATCGCTCTCGTCCCCGTGTGGTGGGCGGGTCTGTGGCTGCTGACGATAATCGAGGAGGAGAGCCTCGAGCGCAAGCTCGGTCAGCCGTACATCGAGTACCGGCGACGAGTCCGTGGACGCATCCTCCCCGGGCTGCCGCTATGATCGCACCGAGTCCATATCCGCGCGGAAATGAAGTGGACCGCGCCTGACGCCGGACATATTGCGGCATTTCGGCGATTGCCGGCGTCGCCAACCTCGCGCCGCCGCCAGATGAGCCGCTACTTGATCGCGCCCGCCTCGCGCCAGCGATCGATCTCGTCCTTGCCGTAGCCAAGCCCGCCCAGGATCTCGTCGGTATGCTGCCCGAGTTGCGGCGCGAGCGACCTAATCGATCCCGGCGTATCCGAGAGCTTCACCGACACGCCCACCTGCTTGACCTTATTGCCGCCCGGCCCTTCGACCTCGACGATCATATTGCGTGCGAGCACCTGCGGATCGTTCGGCACCTCGTCGAGCGTGAGCATCCTGCCCGCGCAGATGTCGCTCTTGCTCAGAATCGCGAACCATTCATCGCGCGTCTTGGTTTTGAAGGTCTCGCTGAAGACGCGGGATATCTCTTCGCGCCAGCTGGAATCGAATTCATGCTCGATGAAATCCTCGCGGCCGAGCGCGCGGCACAGGTTGGCGAAGAACCACGGCTCGATCGCGGCGATCGTAATGTATTTTTCGTCCTTGGTCAGATAGACGTTGTAGTTGGGAATCGCGCCATCAGATATCGACTCGCCGCGCCGCGGCACTTTCCCGTTGGCGAAGAACGCCGAGAACGCCTGCGCCAGCAGCGCCAGGCTCCCGTCCATCATCGAGATATCGACATACTGTCCCCGCCCGGTTTGATTGCGCGCGACCAGCGCCGCCAGCACTCCGATCGCGCCCTGCATCCCGCCGCCGGCGTAGTCCGCGACCAGGTTGTGCGGAATTGTCGGCGGCTGGCCCGGCCGTCCGAAAATCGACAGCACCCCGGCGGTCCCGATGTAGTTGATGTCGTGGCCGACCAGGTCGCGATACGGCCCGGTCTGTCCGAAGCCCGTGATCGCGCAATAGATCAGCCGCGGGTTGCGCAACGATAGTTTTTCGTAATCGACCCCGAGCCGCTTGGCGACGCCAGGCCGGTATTCCTCGACGATCACGTCGGCGCGCTCGGCCATGCGAAAGTAGATTTCCTTGCCCGCCCCGCTCTTGAGATTGATCCCGATCGACTTCTTGTTGCGGCCGAGCGCGTTGTACGGCGAGCTGCTGAAGCTGCTCGCCGGCCCCTGCGTGCCGGCGGCGCCGGCTTGCTGCGCGCGTCTTCCGGTCGGAGGTCCCGGCTCCTCGATCCTGATCACTTCAGCGCCAAGATCCGCCAGCATCATCGTGCAGAACGGCCCCGGCGCGAGCTTGGTCAGGTCGAGTACTTTGATTCCGTCCAGCGGTCCGGCCATCGTGGGTCTCCTCGATTAATCACTGCGGATGCCGATGAGCGGGCCAACGACGGTCCCGCCGATCTATTGATCGCTCGGCGTGGCAGTACTGAACGGGTTCATCGGCCGCGGCGCCTGCTGAACATCGCCGGGATTTTCCGGCGCCTCGAATACCTGCGGCGGATTCGGCTGATCGGCGCCGGCCGCATTTTGCTGCTCCGTCTGATTGCCGTCGGTGTTTTGATTCTCGTCGGCGCTCTCGTTTGAATCGCTGTCGTTATCGGAATCGCCGGCGTTCGATTGATCGTCCTGGGCGACGACCATGCCATCCGGCGATTGATGCGCTTGGCGGGTTATCGGCGCGCGATTCGCGCCATCGCGATTCGACGCGCACGCCATCGGCGGCGCCACTATCAGAAAGAACGCGGCTGCCAGGCTGATTTTCGGGAACATGCCAATCTCCCATTCATTTTGATCGACCGCAAGACGCGATCATAGAACCGCTGCCCGCACCCGCGCCATTCTCTCCGCCAGCGACTTGAGCCCCCGCACCATGTGAACGCCGTACCAATGCAGGTCGCGCCCGCTGACCGTCAGCATGCGGCGGCTGAGTGCGGGCGGGAGCAGAGTCTTCAACTCGGCGACGTCGGATTCATCGAATGCATACGGCTCGTCGGGAAGTATCACAATATCGGGACGGCGTTCGACCGCCTGCTGAAGCGTCGTCATCGGGTACCGCTCCCCCGCTGACGCAAAGATGTTGTTGTAGCCGAGCATCCGCAGCACGTCATGCGCGTAGGTGTCGGCGTTGAACGACATCCACGGATTCTTCCAGATCGGGCAGAAAACGCGCAGCCGCAGTTTGCTCCACACTCCGAGCGCCGCCTCGATTCCGCTCACGCTGAGCGTGATCTCCTTGGCCAGCGCCGACGCCGCCGCCTCGCGGTCCAGCACCCGCCCCATCCGCATGATCGACTCGACCGCACCCGGCACCGTGCGCGGATACGTCGTGAACACCGGTATTCCCGCCGCGCGCAACCGCTCCACGTCCTCGCGCCGGTTCTCCTCGGCGTTGGCGATCACCAGCTCGGGCTTAAGCTTCACGATCGCGCCGAGGTCGGGGTTCTTGGTCCCGCCGACTTTGGCAATCGACGCCACCGCCGCGGGCGGCTCGACGCAGAATTTCGTCACGCCCACGACTTCGGAGTTGAATCCCAGCGCGAACAGCGTCTGCGTCCAGCTTGGCACCAACGATACGATTCGCGCCGGCGGACGTTCGAGCTCGACCCGAAAGCCCATGTCGTCCGCTATTTGCATCGAGACCGCCATCGAACCGTTCGTCACTTCGCCTTGCGTTTGAGAATCGCGTCCAGATCGATCCGATCGCCCGGCGTCAGTTGCTCCGAGCCGCCGCCCGCGTCCGAATTTGATTTCGCGTTCGACTCGGCCGAGTCATCCGCGCTGCCATCCCCTTGCGAAGCGGCGGGCGGATTCGCTTCTCTTGCCGGTTGCGGCCGATCGGATGGCCGATATGCGATGTAATGCACCGCCGACGGGATCATCACTCGTTTCGCCAGAAATCCCAAAATCAGCGCCCCAAGCGCCGCCAGCACGAGGATTCCCGGCCGCCGCATCGTCTTCTTTCTCGCCGGCCGCGTCGCACCTGCATGCTTTCGCGCGGACGCCGCTCGTACTCGATCCCCCACCTGATTCCTCTCCACTGCGAGCGCCACCAGAAATGCTATCGCACGGACTCACCTAAAAAAACCGCACGAGCCCATCGAGCGACCAGGCGCCGGGTCGATAATTCGTCGAGACCGCGCACGCCGTTGAACCAATCCACGCCGAGCTCCTGTGCGCGGCGGCTAAGCCCCGCGAGCCGGAAAAAGAGCCGGTGATGAGGGCCGTAAAAATGGCGCGCCGCCGTCGCGAGCTTGCCCAGCTTCGCCCCCACCGCGCCCTCGTGCAGCTCGCGATCGTAGGCCCCGAGCGCCCCGCCGTCGCCGTCCAGATACTTGCAGATCGCATACGCCGCCAGCTTGCCGTGCTCGAACGCGCATGAGATGCCCTCGCCCATCAGCGGATCGACGCCTGCCGCGTCACCGGCCAGAATGACGCGGCCGGATGCGTAGCTGTCGCTGGCGTCGAACCATCGAATCGGGAACGAATGCCATCGCGTCGTGCGGCGTTTGAGGCCGTCGAGCGGAAGCTCGGGAAAGGCCGCGGCAAGTTCCGCTATCATCCGCAATTGTTCGCCGCTCTTCTCGGCAGATTCCCCCGCGCGCTGATCGTAGATGCCCACGTTCAGATGCGGTGCGGCGCCGATAAGGCATGGAAACGACCAGCTGTAGCCGTTGATTCCTCCGCTCACGCATCGGAAGTCGAACCGGTAGCGTCTCTCGGTAAACTCGGGCGTGCGCTCGGGGGCGACCGCGATGTCGGTCATCAATCCGCGCCCGATTGTTCCCTTGTTGGCGCCGAATACCGCTCGACGGACCTGGCTGCCCGATCCGTCAGCTCCCACCAGCACCTGTCCTTGGTAAATGCCACGCTCGGTGCTAACGCGCACGCCGCTTAGGTCCTGAGATACGACGAGCACTCGATCGCGCTCGACTATTTCGATTCCCGCCGCACGTGCCGCCCGCGCCAGCATCGCGTCGAACCGGTCGCGGCGAATCACCGTGCACAAGACCTCGCCGCCCCGCGACAAATCGACGCCGCCAACCGGCGTTACCGCCTCTCCACTGATCACCTCGACCGCGGGCACGTCGAGCGCGATCCCAAGCTCGTTGAGCGCGCGCATCGTTTTGGGAATCAGGCCGCCGCCACAGGCCTTGAACCGCGGATGAGCCGATTTCTCGATCGCGACGATTCGACCGGCCAGGCTCGGCCGGTTCTTCACCAGGTAAAGCGCGGTCGCGAGTCCCGCAGGACCGGCGCCGGCGATCAGCACCTCACCTTTTCCCGAGCTTTCCATCGATCGCTTCAACGCCTGGCATCCGGATTGCGCACGTGAAGGTGCGACCAGGTTCTGCTCCTGTCTCCCAAAAAGACGCGGCGCATCGAGATGTTCGATACGCCGCGCGTTGAATGCCTATGTCTTACGCTCCGATCAGCCCTGCGCCGCGCCGCCCGGCTTGATCACCGTGTACAGCGTCGCGCCGCCGCGCTGGACCAGGATCAGCGCCGGCTTCTTCCCAGCCTGCGCCGCTTTTGCCTTCGCGACGAAATCCGCAACCGCGGCGATCTTGTCGTGATTCACTTCCAGCACGACGTCGCCCGCCTGAAGGCCCGCCTCCGCCGAGGGGCTGTCCGGTGCGACCCGCTGAATCACTACGCCCTTGGTGCTCTCCAGATGGAACTGCTGGGCAAGCTCGGGCGTGATATCCCCGACTTGCATCCCCCAGTTACCGCCCGGCTCCTCGGACTTGGCCAACGCCACCTGCGGTTCCTTGCGCTCGCCAATCGTGACCTCGAGGCTCACGTGCTTGCCGTTGCGCAGCACGTCGACCGGCACTTTCTGATTGATCGATGCTTGGGCGACCAGCCCGGGCAGCTCATGCTCGTCGCCGACCGGATGGCCGTTGAAGCTGAGCACGATATCGCCGCGTTCGATTCCGGCCTTGCCCGCGGGCCCGTCCTTGTCCGCGCTGGCGACCAGCGCGCCCTCGGGCTTGGGCAATCCGAACGATTGCGCCAGGTCCGGCGTCACTTCCTGAATTTCGACCCCCAGCCATCCGCGGACCACGCGCCCGTGCGCCTTCAGCTGATCCATCACGTTGCGCGCCATGTCGATTGGGATGGCGAAGCCGATGCCGTTGTTGGCGCCGGTGCGGCTGTAGATTGCGGTATTGATTCCGATCACCTCGCCGCGGGTATTGATCAGCGGCCCGCCCGAGTTGCCGGGGTTAATCGACGCGTCGGTCTGGATAAAATCGTCGTAGTCGCCGCCCAGGATTCGTCCCTTGGCGCTGACGATTCCCGCCGTCACCGTCATCCCGACGTTGAACGGGTTGCCGATTGCGATTACCCAGTCGCCGACGTCGGTGGAATTTGAATCTCCCAGCGTCGCGACCGGCAACGCGTCCTTGGTGTCGATTTTGATAAGCCCGAGATCGGTCTTCGCGTCCTTGCCGATCACCTTGGCGGTAAACTCGCGCTTGTCCTGCAGCGTTACGTGGATTTCATCGGCGTTACCGACCACGTGATTGTTGGTCAGGATGTAGCCGTCGGCCGACACGATCACGCCCGATCCCAGCCCGTGCTGCTTGTATTCGCGCTGACCGCCATTGCCGAAGTAGCGGCGTAACTGGTCGAACGGATCGCTGGGCATCGCTTCACCGCCGCCGCCTCCTCCGCCGCCACCACCACCGCCGCCGCCATTTTCGTCATCGCCGCCGCCGTTCTCGTCGCCGGGTCCGGGTCCGAGCTGCGGGCCAAACGGCATCCCCGAAACTTTCACATCCTGAACGACGTTGACGCTCACCACCGCCGGTATCATTCGCTTGACCAGCGGTGCGAACGAGGTAATTACTCCGACCTTTTCGTTCGGCTCAGGCGTATTCGGCGGCGCCGGTGCCACATGAACCCCGGGCACTGGAGGCGCGGGCAGCGGCTCGGCGGGCGCTGCCTGTACTTGCTGGCCAGATTGCGCCTTGGAAGCGCCCGAGTCGGAACCCCAAAACGGGAACGCGCCGACGCGCGCAAAGGCAATAATCAGACCGATAAAAACGCCGCCAGCTACCGCGGCGATCTTCTTAACCATGCATTCCTCCTGGAATGTAGCGAAACTCTTGCGTAATGCGGCGAAACTCTTGCGTCATCGGGCAGGGCAAGTGCCGGACCATACTTAATTATCGGACGATAAATTCCGTCCAAAATTCAGGCACACGCCTGAGCGCATGCCGTCCACGCCGCCGGGTCAAGGCCCTTGCCAACCGATCTATCAAATCAAATTCGCGGAGCTAATAAAACGCCCCCCCACCCGCCGCCCGCCGCTTGCAGAGGCATGGCAGAGGCATGAAGGAAGAATCACCTGCGCGGTGGGCGGCAGGGGCTGCGGCCCCTGCACCCGCAGTATCAATCGAAAAGTGCGCCGAAGCGCCCTTTTCTCTCGGGTTCTCGCGCGAGAGCGAGAGACGCGGCTCGCGCGTATCTCGCGATTTACCCTGCGCCCCCGTCGCGCAGTCTTAACACTGGGCCGTCACCGCCGCGACCAGGGGTTACTCCTGCCATCGCGTAGTCGTGAAAAGATGCGCTGCGCAGATTTTCGCGTCTTCTCAATGCCGGTGCAGGGGCCGCAGCCCCTGGCCGTGGCGGCGGCAGCGCAGTATTAAGCCGTTGGCAGGGGCCGCGCGCGACAACGGAGCGCGCCCTTAACGGTGGGTGCAGGGGTCACCCCTGCTAGAACATAAAGGTGATCGGGCTTGCTGCCGCGATCAGCCACGCGAACCATAGCGTTTCGAAAGCCGCGATCAGCGTGAGATTGCGCGACGCGCTGTAGGCCGACGCCGAGAATATTTCGATCATCACGAAATTCAGCGCGATGATCGGCGTGATCAGCGTCAGAAAGAACGGCAGCACTCCCAGGCTCACGCCTAGTGCCATCAGGACCACGATCAGGGCGCGGCCGAGCACCGCCCAAACCGTCGAAATCACAACTCCGCCCCGCCGCACCAGCAGCTCGAAACCGATCCAGAAGGGAAACAGCAACACGCTCGCCATCGCCATGACCATCAGCCGCTCGGGTGAAAGCGACTGGTGATGGAACGTCACCGACATCGCGACCTGGCATACGTAGGCGATCGCGAAGCCCGCTGCCGCGGCAAAAATTGCCGCGCCAGCCCCCTCGCGGACGCGCGGCCAATCCGCCGTATGCGAGAGCGCGAGCACGCCCAGCGCGATCAACCCTGCGACCGCGTACCATGAGAGCTGGATATTGCCGACCACCACCGGCACAAATGACGCCGGATTCGCCGCCGCCAGCGGCATCGCCGCGATCAGCGCGCCGCCCAGCACCACCAGCCCGACCCATCCGGACGGTCCGGTCTGCTCGCCGCACCAATGCGGCGCGATCGAGCCGGATACTCTGCCGATGGGCACGAGCAGAATCACAAAAATCAGCAGCGCGAATCCCGATGCTCCCAGCCGTCCGTCTGCGGTTTCGATCGCTCCGGTTCTTGTGGTTCCAAACGTGCTATCGAGCCATCGGACGATCGTGGCCGCGGCCGCCGCGGAATAGACGATCGTAACGTGATCGACCCCCGGCACCTGCACCGCTTCGACCGCGTTGCCTTGGGCAAAATCGCCGTAGGCCTTGCCGAGCTCGATTTGCGCCACGTCGGCCAAACGCGACGCCAAGGCGATCGACGTGTCCTGGATCACATCGACCGGATCGCCCTGGGCAAAAATGAACAGCGCGTTCTTCGGACGCTCGGGACCCATTTGCCAGCCGCCCGAGATCATCACCGCACCTTTGAGATTGGGATCGTGGGTGGCGTAATCAAGCGTCGCCCCCGCGCCCATCGAATGGCCCATCAAGACGATTCGCGATCCGTCGACAAACGGGCTGGCGCGAAGATAATCGACCGCCTCCTTCACGTCGTCGCGCAGGCTGCCGGCCTCGCCCACGCCGCCGGTGAAAGGATTGGGATTCTCGCCGTGCCCGTTAAGGTCGATCGCCAGCACCGCGTAACCGTTCTCCGCCAGCCGCCGCGCGAGCGCGCTCATCAGCATGCGATCCGCCATGAAGCCGTGAATCAGCACGACCGCCGGTGGCCGCTCGGCCAGGGGCTTAGGGAGTTCCATGAAGAATTGACGCGACGGTCCGGGCATGTACATCGTCGCCGGCTCTTGTCCGGGCAGCACGATCGAGACGTGCGACGGGCCGCCATTTTCCAGCCGCACCAGCCATGCAATCGCCACGATGAACACTGCTGCAAGAGTAACTGCGATGATACGGGAGACTTTCATTTTGAATTAGCTGCCGTCCTCTCGGCCAACATCCCCGATTGGCCATACGATTTAGCAAACGCGCCCGCAGAGGTCGATCACCCCGCCCGCCCCGCGCGCCGCCGGCGATTGCGGGTTTGCGATCCGGGCAGAATGATCCGCAGTCGGATTGCTGCACCCTGGTTAGCGCGAGCCGCTTGACTCATAACTCAAGTCGAGCTATTGCCTCGATAGGTATGCATGAGGTGTCGTTGACATCGGGGCGCGATGGAACGAGGAGCGCTCGCCCCGGCGCGCGGATTTTTCCGGCCAACTCGGCGCCGGAATTCGGCAAGACCCTGCCGCGGATGGACGTGAAGTTTCCGATCCTGGGCTTTCTGATGGAGGCGGAGGCGACCGGCTACGACTTGAAGCAGCGCTTTCAGGATCCGGTGGGTTTCTTCTACCGGGTTTCCGACGGCTCGATTTATCCCGCGCTCAAGAAACTCGCGCGAGACGGTCTGGTCAGGCTGCGGATCGAGCGCCACGGACGGCGCCCGCGCAAGGTCTATGCAATCACGCCGCGGGGACGCGAGCATTTCGGGCGGATGCTGCGCGAGCCGGCGCAGCCGCTGTTCGTGTTCGACGAGGCGCAAGTGAAGATCTATTTTGCCGCCGCCCAGCCGAAAATCGCGCTCGAACATATGGAGCGCTCGCGCCGCGACGATCAAGCCGGCGCCGCGATGCTCGCCCGGATGGTGACCGAGATGCGCCGCGCCGGCACCAGCCCGGTGCGGACAATCGTGGTCGAAATCGGGCGCGCGACCACCGACGCCAAGGCCCGCGTGCTGGCCAGGCTTTGCTCGCAGCTCAAGCGTGAAATACAAATGAAGCGTCGCGCCAGGTCGCGTCCGAAAGCACCGCGCACCGCCGCCGCAGGCGCCAAGTGAGCCGGCCTCGGGTTCAAGAGGTGGAAGAAATGGAAGAAAAATACGCAATTGACCTCGAACACGTGACCCGGATTTACAAGCGCGACGAGTTCGAGGTCCGCGCGCTCGACGACGTGACCGTGCAGATCCCGGCCGGACGCTTCGTCGCGATCATGGGGCCGTCGGGCTCGGGCAAGACCACGATGCTCAACCTGATCGCGGGAATCGATCACGCGACCAGCGGACGAGTGGCGGTCGGCGGCGACGAGATCACCGGGATGAAGGAGCGCGAGCTGGCGGGCTGGCGCGCGCGCCATATCGGGCTGGTGTTCCAGTTTTACAACCTGATTCCGGTGCTGACGGCGTTCGAGAACGTCGAATTGCCGCTGCTGCTGACCCATCTCAACAAGGCCGAACGGCGCGAGCATGTCGAGACGGCGCTTAAGGTGGTGGGACTGTCGGACCGGATGGACCATTATCCGCGCCAGTTGTCGGGCGGGCAGGAGCAACGCGTCGCGATTGCGCGCGCGATCGTCGCCGATCCCACGATTATCGTCGCCGACGAGCCCACCGGCGACCTCGACGCGAAGTCGGCCGAGGAAATCCTGGGCTTGCTGGTCGATATGAACCGCCAATTCCAGAAAACGATCGTGATGGTCACGCACGACCCGCGCGCCGAGCGCTACGTCGATACCGTCTACCGGCTCGACAAGGGCGTGCTGGCGGGCGTCGAGCCGGGCAAGCGCGGCGCGCCGGCGGAAGCCGCGGCGCGCGGCTGAGGCGCGAGTTAACGTGAAGTACACGGGGCTCGTGTTAAAAAATCTGGTGCGCAGCAGGCGCCGTACTATTCTTACGGTGCTGTCGATTGCGGTCTCGCTGTTTATCTTCTCGGCGCTGGTCAGCATCCCGACCGTAGCCAACCAGATTCTGAGCGACACGGCGTCATCCACCCGGATCGCGACGCATAACAAGGCCGGGCTCGCCTATGCGATTCCAATGGCCTACAAGCAGCGAATCGAGACGGTCCCCCACGTCGAACTGGTGGTGGCGGAGAGCTGGTTCGGCGGCGTGTACCATGAAGTGTCGGATCAGTTTCCGAACCTCGCGGTCGATTCCGAGCGGGTCGATCTGATGTGGCCCGACTGGGGAATCAGCAAGGAGCAGTTCGACCAGTTCAAAAAAATCCGCACCGCGTGTCTGGTCGGGGTCGAGACGATGAAGCGCTTTCATCTGCACGTCGGGCAGCAGATCCAGTTGCGCGGGACAATCTACCCGTTCAACGTGACGCTGAATATCGTGGGCACGACCGGCGGCAAGGCGCCGCCAAATTTCCTGCTCTTTCGCCGCGACTACCTGGAAGAGGCGGCCGGGCGGCCCGGTTTCGTCGATCTGATGTGGGTCAAGGCCGACAAGCCGGAGAATGTGCCGCAGGTAATGGCGGCGATCGATGAAGGCTTTGCCAACTCCTCGGCCGAGACCGCGTCGGAGTCGGAGGCGGCGTTTATCGGCAGCTTCATGGACCAGTACCGCACGTTCTTCAGGATGGCGGAGTTGCTGGGATTTATCGTGGTGCTGATGATTGGGCTGGTGGCGGCCAACACCGCGGCGATGTCGATTCGCGAGCGGCGCGGCGAGATTGCGGTGATGCGCTCGATCGGATTTCCCGCGCGCACGATTCTGTCGATGCTGCTGGCCGAGTCGGTCCTGATCGGCCTCGCGGGCGGGATTATCGGATGCGGCTCGGCCTATATCGTGCTGAAAGTGTTTTCGGTCGGCAGCGGCGCGGGCCCGCTCAGCACCATCCGCATGCAGCCCTTGATCGTGGCCGAGACGCTGGTCGTGGCCGTATTGATCGGGTTGTTCAGCGCGATGGCGCCGGCCGGCGCCGCGGCCCGGCGCAATATCGTCGATGCGCTAAGGACGGTCGCCTGAGATGGCCATACCGCTGAAATACAACGTGCGTTCGCTGCTGGTGCGGCGCGTCTCGACCGCGATGACCGGCGGTGGAATTGCGCTGGTGGTCGCGGTGTTCGTGATCGTGATGGCCCTGGTGGCGGGACTCAACTCGGCGATTTCCGACACCGGCGACCCGGACAACGTAATCGTGCTGCGCAAGGGCGCGACCACCGAGACCTATTCCGCGATCCAGCTCGACCAGTTCGACGCGATGAAGTTCCTGCCCCAGATTCGGCGCGAGCCCGGCGGCGAGGTTGACGCCTCGCCGGAACTGCCGGTGCAGGCGCTGATGTACCGCAGCGGCGGCGGACGCGACAATATCGTGGTTCGCGGCGTTCTGCCCATCGCGCTCAAAGTGCATCCCAAGGTGAAGATCGTCGAGGGCCGGATGTTCAATCCATCGGTCAACGAAGTGATCGTCGGCAAGGGCCTGGTCGGCCATTACGAGAACACCGCGCTCGGTTCCACTCTTCGCTTCGGCCGGGGCAAGTGGAAGGTGGTCGGCATAATGACGGCCGAGGGCGGCTCGTTCGAGTCCGAGGTCTGGGGCGACATCCACAACGTGCAGGACGACGCGCAGCGCGGCGCGTATTACGCCGACGTGCGGCTCAAACTTGCGCCCGGGGCGGACACCGATGCGCTGATCCGGCGGCTGGCCGACGATCCTCGAATCAATCTCCAGGCGCAGACTGAGGCCGACTACTACAAGGATCAGGCGGTGGTCGCCAACCAGATGCGGTGGCTGGGGATGATCGTCGCGGTAATCATGGCGGTGGGGGCAATCTTCGGCGCGATGAACACGATGTACGCCGCGGTCGCGTCGCGAACCGCCGAAATCGGCACCCTGCGCGCGCTCGGCTTCGCGCCGATGGCGGTGATGACCTCGTTTCTGCTCGAGTCGCTGGTGCTCGCGGTGACCGCGGGCGCGATAGGAATCGTGCTGGCGATGCCGATCAACGGGCTGACTTCGACCTTCGGCAACTTTGTGACATTCTCCGCGCTGGCGTTCAGCTTCCGCGTGACCTTTGCCATAGTGATCGAGGCGCTGATCTTCGCCGCCGTGATGGGCGCGGCCGGCGGATGGCTGCCCGCGCGACAGGCGATGAAAATGACGATCGTCGATGCGCTCAGGAGCGTCTGAGCTTGTCCAGCGAATCACCCAGAGGACCCAATATCCGCGAGCTCGAGTCGCTGCGGATTGCGCGCGCGGCCGAGCCGAAGAAGCCGGGCCGGATTGTCCCGGCCGCGATCGTGCTCGCGATTTTCGCGCTGGCGGGCGCCGCGGGATTTTTCGTCTATCAGCGGACGATTGGCCGTCCGCCCGAAGTGCAAACCGCGATCGTCACCGTGAAACAGGCGGGACAGGCCGGCACCGTGCTGACCGGCAGCGGCTATATCATTACCAGGCACAAGTACATCGTGATCGGCACCAAGATTCTCGGCCAGATAGTTGAAGAGCCGATCGAGGAAGGGCAGCGGGTCAAGGCCGGCGACCTGCTCGCGCGGATCGACGATCGCGACTACCAGGCGCAACTGAGGCAGGCCTACGCCGATCGCGATCTCGCGGCGGCTAATTTGGTGCTGAAGAAGGCGCGCGCCGGGCGCCTGCGGGAACTCTACAGGCAAGGCGTGCAATCAAAGGACTCGCTCGAGGACGCGGAGAACCAGCTCTCGGTGGCGGAGGCGGAGCTCAAGAAGGCCAATGGCGCAATCGATTTCGCAAAGTTCAACGTGAGCCAGACCGTGATCACGTCGCCGATCAACGGCGTGGTGCTGCAGAAGTATCGCGAACTCGGCGACACGATTAACTACGGCGGCGAAATCCAGGCCGGCGGCGGCGCCACCGATATCGCGCAGTTGGCGGACTTAAGCGATCTGCGCTGCGAAGTCGATATCAACGAAAGCGATATCGCCAAAGTGAAGATGGGAACGCCGGCGACCGTGATCCCCGACGCCTACCCTGACAATCCGTTTCCCGCCCAGGTGGTGAAGATTTATCCCGAGGCCGACCGTCAGAAAGGCACCGTCAAAGTCGAAGTCAGAATCCTTCAGCCCGATTTGAAGATCATCAAGCCGGAAATGAGCGCCAAGGTAACCTTCCAATCGATCATGACGCAGACCGCGACGGCGCCGATGGTGCTGGTGCCGAAGAAGGCGATCATCACCGAGGGCGCCGCCAGTTCGGTCTGGATCGTGCGCGCAGCCGCGGCGTATCGGACCCCGGTCGTGCTCGGGCGCGAGTTCCAGGAAGGCGTCGAGGTCAGGAATGGATTGAGCGGCGGCGAGATGGTGATCGTAGTGCCGCCCGAGACGCTGCATGACGGACAGGCCGTCACGCCGGAAAGTTCGTAGAATGCAACGCATCGCAGGATAAGGGAACCAAGATGGCGGAGACATTTGTACTGGTGCATGGCGCGTGGCATGGCGGATGGTGCTGGGCCGCGGTGATCAATCAACTCGAGCGCCTGGGCGACAGGGCCTACGCGGTCGATCTCCCGGGCCATGGCATGAACCGCGCCGATCGCACCAAGGTAACCCTCGACAGCTACGTCAACAGCGTCGCGGAGTTTATCGAGCGCGCGGATCTGAAAAACGTGGTGCTCGCGGGACACAGTCTCGGCGGGATCACGATCTCCGGCGTCGCAGCGAAGATTCCCGCCCGGATCAAGCGCGTGGTCTGGGTCACGGCGATGGTCGCGCTCGACGGGCAGCCGAGTATAGATCCGGCGACGACACCGCTCGCCGCGGCGGCCGATTCGTTCCCGGAGCGATCGATTACAATCGAGATGCTGGGCAAGGAAGCTATCGACGGACTCACCAGCGACATGGCGCCTGCGCTTAAGGACTACGTGATGGTGGCGCTGGGTCCGCAGCCGCTCGCGCCCCTGCTCGCGCCGGTGCCAATGGCGCCCTACTTCGCCACCGGAATTCCCGCCAGCTACATCGTTTGCGAAGACGATCTGATGCCGGTCGCAGGCGCACCCAACTGGCATCCCCACTTTTCCAGCCGGCTCAGGAATCCAACGCTCAAGTTCGTCAAAAGCGGGCATGAAATCATGTTCACGCATCCGGTGGAATGCGCGCGGGCGATGCACGAGTTGGCGATCGGCGCTTGAGGCCCGGGCGCGCCGGCTGCGAGTGGGCGGCCGGCCGGTGTGATCGACTTCCCGGCGATCGATGCTGCCGGGCGCTCAGATCATGTCGGCGAGCTTGACCCGGTGGGCGGCGCCGTCGCGAAAGCGCGCGGGCGAAAAGGGCGCCAGATCGATCGCGGGCGTTCGGCCCATCACCAGGTCGGCGATCACTTCGCCGGTCAGCGCGGAGAGCAGAATGCCGGTGCGGAAATGACCGGCGGCGTAGAGTACGCCCTCGACCGTCGGCGATTGCCCGAGCACCGGCATCAAGTCGTCGGTGGCGGGGCTGAGCCCGGCCCATGCTTCGCGAAAGGGAATCGAGGCGATCGAAGGGACCATCGTCCGCACCGCGCGTAAAATCCGTTCCATCCCATCGAGCGTAACCGACTTGTTGAAGCCCGCATCCTCGATCACCGCGCCGGCCAGCAGCCGCCCGTCGCGCCGCGGCACCAATATCGCCGCGCCCGAGAACAGCGAAGGCACGACCAGGCCCGGCCGCGCGTCGAAGCACAGAATCTGGCCGCGCACCGGGTAGAAGCGGATTCGATCGTCTTCGAGGCCGCGGATGTCGCCGGCCCACGCGCCGGCGGCGTTGATGATCACATCGCCGGTCTCGATCGATCCGTCGGTCAGGCCAACGCCGGTGGCGCGTCCGGCGCTGATCGCGATCGAATCGACGCGGGCGCCTTCGCGGAACTCGGCGCCCGCGCGGGTGGCGGCGTTGATATAGGCAAGGGCGAGTTTGCGATTTTCCACCCGCCGATTGTTCGGCATGTGGAGCGCGAAGATGATTTTTTCCGACAGCACGGGCGCCAGCTTGAACGCCTGGCGCGGCGATAATTCCTCGACGTCGGCGCCGGCCGCGCGTTGCCATCGCGCCCGCGCTTGCAGCTCCGCGCGCGCCGCGTCGTCAAAGGCAACGTAGAGCACGCCGTGATGGTCGTACTCGGGATCGACGCCGCTCTCGGCGGCAAGCCGTTCGACGATCGCGTCGAAGGATTTCTTGCCCGCGACGGCGAGATCGAAGAACACGCCGGGTTCGTGCGCCTCGGCCTGCGGGCTGATCAGTCCAGCCGCCGCCCACGAAGCTTCAAGCCCGAGACGGCCGCGCTCGAAGACCGAGACCTGCACGCCGTCGGCGGCGAGCCGCCACGCCACCGAGCTTCCGATTATGCCGCCGCCGATTACGAGAGCTTTCATGTTTTCACTTGAGACCCGACGACGGCTAGCTTAACGGCACCATCGGTTTAGTGGAAGCGCGGGCGAGCGTGCAGAGTTTCTTGCGCCGATGCAATCGGGCGGATAATTGATATGCTTCGAAGGACAAGATGAGTACTGATTCGCCCGCGCCGCTTTCCGATTATTCTTCAGCACCACCGGATTCGCCGCGCAATTCGTCCGCCACCAGCGCGCGCCGGTCAAGAAACTTTCTCAACGACCGTGACCACATACTAAGAGCGTGGGCAGCGATCTTGATCGTCGCCACGATCGACTGGGTATGGGTCCGGCACGCGGGCTTCGAGATCGGTGGCGTTATCCCGGCGCTGCCGGGCGTCGCCAGCATCGCGGCGCTCGGCTTCTTTTTCGATTACACCGGACGCGCGCGGCAGGTCTCTGAGGCGGCGCACTATTGCGCGGTGTGGATATCGTTCGCGGTGGCGCTCGAAATTTACAGTTATGCGGTGGCGACCCTCCGAATGCCGATGTGGGATCAGCAGTTTGCGCGGATGGACGCCGCGCTTGGATTTAACTGGGCCGCGGGCTTTGATTTGATCGAATCGTCGAGCTGGATGCTCCGGCGCCTGCTTTCACATGCCTACAACAGCATAATCATCCAGATCTTCTTTTCGATTGGCTATTTTGCGCTGATCAAGCGCAGCGACCGAAATCGGGAGCTGCTGTGGATCGGAATGCTGGCGGCGTTGATCACTACCTCCCTGTCGGGGCTGTTTCCGGCCGTTGGTCCTTACACGACACGCGGCATGCCGCGGTGGTCGGCGGTCCTGCTGACGATACGCAACGGCAGCTTATCGAAATTCACGCTGGCTGACATGACCGGGATCGTGACCTTCCCCTCATTCCATACCGCACTCGCGGTACTTTTGGTGTATGTTCACCGCCCGCCGCTGCGAAGTTTCGTGCCGGTGGCGATTCTGAACGCGCTAATGCTGGTAGCTATTCCATTTGCAGGCAATCATTACCTGGTCGACGTAATAGCAGGCGCTGCGGTTACGGCTCTGTCTATCGCGATCGTGCAAGCTGCCATGCGGCCGCCGAGCGTCGCGCGAGCCGAAGGAGCTTGAGCTGCCCCGCTATCGGCTACTTTCGGGGTCGCGATGGACGGTGGTGCTTTCGATCGCACTCGCGACGGCTGACAATTTCGCCGATCCCGACCTGTGGATGCACCTTCTGACCGGACAGGCGATCCTCCGCACCGGCCATATTGCACGATTCGATACCTACTCCTACAGCGCGGCGGGAATGCCGTGGCGCAATCACGAATGGCTGGCGCAGGTGGCGCTGGCCGTCGCTTACGCGCATCTCGGCGTATTCGGCCTCAAGCTCCTGAAGCTCCTGTGCGCGAGCGTGACGATCCTGGGGTTGGCGATCGGGATTTCCGCCACCCGCGCGTCGAGCCGAGTCCAAAGACTGACGCTGATATTTGCCGCCGTTGCGATAGCGCCTCAGATGCAATTCAGACCTCAGCTCTTCACCTTCATGATGTTGAGCGTGGTGATGGCATCAATCGCAATCGAGGTTTATCGCGGCGGCGGATTACTCTGGCTGCTGATTCCGATGTTCGCGCTGTGGGCCAATCTTCACGGCGGCTACACGATAGGACTTGGCGCGATGATCGTTGCGGCTGCAGTCTTGTTCATCCAGGGTGTCGGAGACACCGGCCGGATGGCCTCGGCGCGCCGGCTCGCATTGGTCACGCTTGGATGCGCGGGCGCGACGATTCTCAATCCGTTCGGCGTCGGCTTGTGGACGGGAGTGGCCCATTCGGTCTCCGATCCACTGATTCGGCAGATAGTCAATGACTGGGTGCCGTTGCCAGAAACGATGCTAATCATGTGGCGCGAATCCAGGCCGGCGCTGCTTCAGTACATTGTCCCGATCTTGCTGTTTGCCGGTTTTATCGCGGCGGTTGCGATAGCGCCCGGCCTCGGGGACGCGGCCTTAATCGCGGTCGCGGCAATCTTCATCGGCGGCGCCTTCTACGCGACGCGCAACGTGGCCCTGGCAGTGATCGCGCTAGCGATTCCGCTCGCGCGCCACGCCACTGCGGCATTGGAACCCACATCCGCGGCCCCTTTCGGACACGCTGAACCGCCGCCATTGCTGCTGGCGATTTCGGCGCTCTTGATCGCGCTGCTGGGCGGAACCTTCTCCACCCGGCTCAAAACCTGGGAGCCAATGCCTGCTGGTGCGGTGGCATTCATGCAGCGCCGTGGCCTGCACGGCAACATCCTCAACCAGTACGAATGGGGTCCGTACCTGGCCTGGCACGTGGGCAATGACAGCCGGGTCTTTATCGACCCACGCTGCGAGCTGGTCTATCCGGACAGGCTGATCCGCCAATATGCGATCTTCTTCTACGGCTTCGAGGGCGCCGATACCGTGCTCGACGCCTTTCCTCACGACTTCGTGCTGATCGGCCCGCGCACCAAGGGCTACGAAGTCGTCAGGAAGGACCGACGCTGGCAATTGATCTATAGCGATGCGACCGCCGCACTTTTTGCGCGAGCCTCGCTACCTGTCGCGGTGCCCCTCGGCAGTGAGGCTGCCGCCACTTATTTTCCCTGACTTGCCGAGCGACGAATCTCACGGCAGTACAGGCGTAGCGCTATGGCGCTACGTATCGCAGAGCTGGACACGCAGTTGATTCACGCCGGCTAATGGCAAATTGGCCCGCGAGCTACGCATTTTGGGACACCCGCCGCGACTGCGTAAACATTTGGTGTGCGAGGCCGACGGCAGGCCGCAATAGCAAGTCGTTGCCAAGGCCCGCAAGGGCATCGGACTTGCTATTGAAGTGTGGATCATCGGATTGATCCGCCTCAAAGGAAACCCGTTGGATGACGAGCGGGCGGACCGGATCAATCGCAAGGAGGGGACATGCCAGACCGAGTAATAGTGGAAGTGGACGAGGGTCTGAGCGACTTGATCCCTGGGTTCCTCACACACAAGCGCGCCGATGTCGCAACGATTTTCGACGCCAATGCGCGCCGCGACTACGCGGAGGTCGGCCGCATCGCCCATCGGATCAAGGGTGAAGGCGCCAGCTACGGATTCGATACGATGACCGAGATGGCCCGCTCGCTCGAGCATGCCGCGGCGATGCGCGACGATGGCGCAGTGGCCACGCTCGCCCGCCAGATGCTCACCTACATGGATCGTCTCGAGATAGTCTTCCAGCCGTCCAGGGATTAGCGCCGCTGCTCAGTTTCCCGCGAGGTCGGCGCCGTGCTCGCCCAGCGTCGCCAGGCTCAGCCCCTTGAAGGCGGGCTCCGCCGCGGCCATCGATGCAAACACCGCGTCCGCCGTGCTCGGGCGATCGGCGCCGTCGAGCGCATGACCGAGCCGCGCGATCGTCTCGATCGCGGCGACCGCGGCGCCCGGCGGCGGGAACGCCGCGTTGATTCGCTGCACCCGGCCCTTGAAGTTCGTAAAGCTGCCGTCGATTTCCGGATACGCCGCGATCGGCCATACCTGGTTTGCCATCTGGCAGGTCTCGTTGGCGTCGGGAGATAACACCAGCATGTAGTCGAGCGCGCCGAAGCGCCTGACGAACTCTTCTTCGCCCAATGCGCGAACCAAGTCGGCGCGCATCACGATGAGCATCTTGACTTCGCCCGACGCGACCGCGGCGGCGAGCCCGTCGAGTCCGCCGGTTCCCAGCGCCAGCGCGGCGAGTCCGCGCGCGTTGGGATTCTTGTTCGCGCGGATCAGCAGGGCGTCATCCCCGCTGGCGCCCGGCGGCGACCAACTGAGCGTCGCGATTCGGTCCGATCCGATCGCGCTCTTCATCAACTGCTTCAGCGCGAACGCTTCTTCGTTGGTGGACTGCGCATCGACCACCGCCGCGATCGAATTGGGACCGTACTGGCGCTTGTAATCCGCGATCATCGACGCCGCGCGCCTGATACCTTCGCCCCAGCTCTCGGTCACCAGTTGGTCCTTGGACTGCACCAGCGGCGAGGTCAGCCGCGTCTCGCCTTGTATCGCGGGGAAACTGTGGCGGCCCTCGTCGCACATCCAGTAGCTGTTGACGCCGGGGTTGAAGCGCGGCTTGAAGCGGTAGATGCGCCCGCGATGGTGATGGATGTCGATCGCGCATCCACGCTCGCATCCGCCGCACACCGACGCGGTGCGATGCAGGTACCACACCCGCATCCGGAAGCGGAATTCCTTTTCCGTGAGCGCGCCGACCGGGCAGATGTCCACGATGTTGCCGGCGTACTTGTTGTTGACCGGCTGGCCGGGGTTGATGTCGATGCGGTTATGGTCGCCGCGCCCGAAAATCGCCAGCTCGGAGGTCTTGGTCACTTCATCGAAGAACCGCGTGCATCGCGCGCACAGGATGCATCGCTCCTGATCGAGCATCACGCCCGAGCCGATCTCGATCGCCTTGCCCTTGTGATTTTTCTTGCCCAGCGGAAATCGCGACGGCTGCTGATCGTAGTCCATGTAGTAGTCTTGCAGCTTGCACTCGCCGGCCTGATCGCAAACGGGACAATCGATCGGATGGTTGATCAGCAGGAACTCGAGCACCGCCTTCTGCGCGGCCCTGGCCTTGTTGCTCTTGGTATGGACGACCATCCCTTCGGCGACGCGCGTGTTGCAGGCGATTTGCAGCTTGGGCGCCTTTTCGATTTCGACCAGGCACATCCGGCAGTTGCCGACGACCGACAAGCCGGCGTGGTAGCAATAGTGAGGAATCTCGACCCCGGCGAGCTCGGCCGCCTGAATCAGATTCAGGTTGGCGTCAACCTCGACTTCCTTGCCGTCAATGGTGACTTTGGGCATCTGCTTTTTTCACTTCTTGCTTTTCGCCGCCGCCCGCGATCAGGCCGCCTGGCTCGTGGAGCCATCCTTGAACGGGCATCGCCCGAGCTTGATATGCGCCTCGAATTCCTCGCGATACTTGGGCACGAAGCTCTTCACCGGCATCGAGAGGCTGTCGGCGAGCACGCAAACCGTGTTGCCTTCCATGTTGGTGGCGACATCGACCAGGACCTTGAGGTCCTCCATCTTGCCGCGCCCCGCTTCCAGCTCGATCAGTAATTTTTCGATCCAGCCGCATCCTTCGCGGCACGGCGTGCACTGTCCGCATGACTCGTGATGGTAGAAATGGGCGATCGTCTTGAGCGCATCGACCATGCAGGTGTCTTCGTGCATCACCATCACGCCTCCGGTACCCATCAGGGAACCGGCGGCGCGGACGGACTCGAAATCCATGTTGACTTTGACCGCCTCTTGCGCGGTGAAGATCGGAAACGACGAGCCGCCGGGAATAACGCCCTTGAGCGCCTTGCCGTCGAGGATTCCGCCGCCGACATCGTAGATCAGATCCTTGAGTGGAAAGCCCATCGGCAATTCGTAAATTCCCGGTTTGTTGACGTGCCCGGAGAGGCAGAAAATTTTGGGACCGGGGCTTTTTTCGGGACCGATCGATTTGTACCAGGCGGCGCCGCGATTGATGATGTGCGGGACGTTCGACAGCGTCTCGATATTGTTGACTACCGTCGGGCATCCGAACGCGCCTTGGATCGCGGGGAACGGCGGGCGGTTGCGGGGATACGCGCGCCTGCCTTCGAGCGATTCGAGCAGGCCGGTTTCCTCGCCGCAGATGTACGCGCCGGCGCCGCGATGGGTGAAGACGTCGAGGTCGAAGCCGGAGCCCAGGATATTCTTGCCCAGGTAGTTGTTGGCGTAGGCCTCGGCGATTGCGGCGTCGAGAATTCTCTTCTGCACCGTAAATTCGCCGCGCAGGTACGTGTATGCCGTATGCGCGCCGACCGCGCGGCACGCGATCGCGATACCCTCGAGGATGCAGTGCGGATCGAACTCGATCTCGTAGCGATTGGCGAAGGTGCCAGGCTCGCTCTCGTCCGCGTTGCAGCACAGATAGACCGGCTTCTTGGATTCTTTCGGGATGAAGCTCCACTTCACGCCGGTCGGAAACGCCGCGCCTCCGCGCCCGCGCAGATTCGAGTTCTTGATCTCGTTGATAATCTCCTCGGGCTTCATCTCGAACAGCGCCTTGCGCAGCGCCTGGTATCCGCCGTTGGCGGCGTACACCTCGAGCTTGCGAAGATCAGGGATATCCAGCCAGCGAGTCAGTATCCGTTCCATCTGATTTAGGCTGCGCTCGCCGTCCGGTCAGGCGGTTTGACGATTGTCGCCGATCGCCATCAGCTTCTGCTTCTGGCCCTGGATTTTCCGCTGCAGCGCCATCAGCGCGTCGAGCACGCCTTCGGGCCGCGGAGGACATCCGGGAACGTACACGTCAACCGGGACGATTCTGTCGATGCCGGGCACGGTCGCGTAGTTGTCGTAGAAGCCGCCGGTCGAGGCGCACGCGCCAAACGCCATCACCCACTTCGGCTCCGCCATCTGATCGTAAACCCGGCGCAAAATCGGCCCCTGGCGAACCGTTACCGTGCCGATCACCATCAGCAGATCCGCCTGGCGCGGAGTGAAGCGCGGCAGCAGCGCGCCGAAGCGGTCGATGTCGTAGGGGGACATCGAGAGCGACATATATTCCATCGCGCAGCATGCGGTCGCGAACGGATACGGAAAAATCGAAAACTTTCGCGCCCAGCCCAGAGCCTTGTCCAGCCGGGTCAGGACCGCAGTGTCGCCGAGGATAATCTCCTCGCCCTTGGACGACTGAAGCCCGCTTTTGATTAAAGCCATTGATGCCTCTAGCGCTCGATATCTACGTTACATCACTTGAGCGAAAAGCTAGCAAGCCCCGCGCCGGCCCGTCAACGAATCCTAATGAAACCGCCGTTCGGAGTGAAGCGAAACTTGCTCTCCCGCGCCTCATCCCCCCGAACAGTTCTAACCGGGACGAAGTCCCACATCTTTTTTTAATACTAACGTGCAGGGCTCAACCCTGGCCGTTGGCACGGCTGGCCAGTATTAACAAAGCGCCCGCCCAAGGCAGGGGAAGCGCCCGCCAACGGCGGGCGGCCCAAATACTGGGTGCAGGGGTCAGCCCCTGCTCACGAAATTCTCAGTACGCCCGCCCCTTTGATCTCGTCGTGCTTGAGCATCTTGAGCGCGACATTGGCCTCGGCCAGCCCGAAGGCCACCGTCCTCGTGTGAATCGGTATCTCGCCCGCCAGCTTGAGGAACTCTTCGCCGTCGGCGCGCGTGTTGGCCGTCACGCTGCGAAGTTCTTTTTCGTAGAACAGATGGCTTTCGTAGTCCAGCGCTGGAATTGGGCTTAGGTAAATTCCCGCGACCGCAAGGATACCCCCGCGATCGAGCGCTTCCAGAGCCGGCAACACGAGATTTCCCGCCGGAGCGAACAGAATTGCCGCATCCAGCGCCGCCGGCGGCCGTTCTCCCGCGTTGCCGATCCATTCGGCGCCGAGGTCCTTCGCCAAGTCGCGATGCGCTCCGCCGCGGCTCATGACAAACACGCGGCATCCCCAATGGCGCATCACCTGAAGCGCAAGATGGGCCGAGCCGCCGAAACCGTAGAGTCCGACGGTTGCGCCCGGCCTGACCTCGGCGCGCTTGATTGCGCGATACCCGATTATTCCGGCGCACAACAGCGGCGCCACTTCCTCATCGCCGAGGCCGTCGGGAAGCGCGTAGGCGAAATCCTCGCGCACCACGGCCCACTCACAGTAGCCGCCGTCGTGGTCGTAGCCGGTGAAGCGCGCATTGGGGCAGAGGTTTTCGCGCCCGCGCCGGCAATAGACGCAAACCCCGCAGGTCTCGCGCAGCCATGCGATCCCGACTCGATCGCCCTGCTTGAAACGAACGGCTCCGGCCCCGCGCCGGTCCACCACGCCCACGATTTCATGGCCGGGGATGATTCGCGAGTGGCGCGGCGGCAGGTCGCCTTCGGCGACGTGAAGATCGGTCCGGCATACGCCGCAAACGCGCACCCGCACGAGAATTTCACCAGGCCCCGGCTCGGGCACGGCCACGTCAACCGCGCGGATCGGGTCAGATTCGATCGGCGCGGGCCTTTCGACCACCATCGCCTTCATTGAGGTATTATCGGCGATTTCCGTTCTCGAGTCTCTGAGATTATTCGTCCACGTCCGAGAGAAACGCCGCCACGGCGGCGCACGTTCCTACCACAAGCGTAGCCTCACGCCTGCCCGGCGTCTTTCCTTCCTTCCCGTGCCGCGCGGAATCTGAGGCATAGCCCCAGAGCTTTTCCACAGCTGTATCCAGCGGCGGCCGCAGGCCGAGCTTTGGAATCAATTTTCCCAGTGTAGGCTTTCGGTTCCCCACCCGCTCGCGGGCCACGGACTCCAACGATGCCATGGCGTGCTGTATTGCGCCTGTCGCGTCGGCATTCGGCCGACGCGAAAGAGCGTTCAACGCCTCGCGCATCTCGGAGGCGGCATTTCGCAGTCCTCCCGAGCCAAGGCTTTTAAGTGCGGATTGAAATGACTGCTCGAATCCTTCGTCCCCGCGGATTTGGAGTTGCCCTTCAATTAATTTCCAGCCAACCCCATTCTGCTCGAAAGCTTCGTTGACCTGTTCTTCAAATTCTTGGATGCGCCTCGGATGGGTAATACCAAAGTTCGCTGTTAGCAATTCGTGAGTTGCCTCAACGCAATCGTAGAATCGAAACCAAGGACACCCCATAAGCTCTCTGTCGAACTCTCGATACTCCAGGCCGAATGAACTTCGCTTTAAGATCGGTGCGAGCGAGTCGAACAAGTTTTGGCTAAAACGTGGGCGGACCAGGGCGTGGTTTCCTTGCATCAAATCCTTGCGGACCAGGGCGCGGTCCCCATACATCAAATCCTTGATGGCAAATAGGATGTCCGATCGCAATTGCTTGGGAGCCGAGTCACGCGCGATAATCCTTTGGCGCGTAAATCCGTGTCTTTTTGAAAACGGCGCACTCACTGTCGGGCTCCGTCAACTATTCTCTGCAAACTTCCAGAAGGGCTCGCGCTACTGCTTCTTTCTCCCGCGCGGCGGCTTCATCCCCTTGAGCGGCAGCGTCTCCGTGACCTTCTCCTCAGCGGGCGCCGCCTGCAACGTCACGTCGCGCCCCGGATAATCGACGCGCTTGCCCTTGAATGCTTCCTCGATCGTGATCAACTGAATCCTCGGATAATCGCGGCCCCACGAATCCGAATGCCAAAGGCCCGCCTTCGCGGCCTCCGAGCGCATCTCGGCCGTCGGCTCGTACATCGAGAGCAGCACGCCGATGGGGGCGTTTTCGCGCTCGACGGTGCCGCGCAAGTCGCGAACCATCCACGGGCCGAGGTTCTTCCCCGCCTTTACCGACACGACAATCCGGTTGCTGCGCTGTGCGGCGGGATTGTCGATGAATCTGATCACCCCATCCACGCCGCGGTCCATCCCCTTCTTTCCCTTTTTTTGGTCCGGTTCCCCGTTAGCGATCGGACGCGCGCCAATCAATGGCAGCGCCCACCATTGAAAGTCGTAGGGATCGGTTTCCGCCAACACGCGCGCACCTTCGGCGTCGGCGGGTACGCCGTGAACTTCGTATTCGATTCCGGGAAAGGCGGTGTCGAGACGATTGCGGATGAGGCCGATCGCAAGGTGCGTGATGTCGATCCCAATCCAGCGCCGATTCAGGCGTTGCGCGGCGTGCAACGCCGTCCCGCATCCGCAGAATGGGTCGAGGACCACGTCGCCTTCGTTGGAGGACGCACTGATAATCCGCTCTAGCAACGCGACGGGCTTCTGGGTCGCGTATCCAAGGCGTTCCCGCGCCTGTGAGTTGAGAGGATCGATATCAGACCAGACATTGCCGAGGAGGGTGCCCGGCATTTCCTCCAAATAGCGCTTAAGTCGCGGGCGCTTATCCTTCGACTCCGGGTACCAAATGCGGCCTTCCTCATCGAGCCTCGCCATCGTCTCGCGCGAGTACCGCCATCCATACGGCGGGGGTGGAAAGCCCCGCCATTCATACGTCATGTTTGGCCGGGGGTTCGGGCTCGTCATGTTGTCCAGCATGTATCGCCGACCGTCCGCGTCCGTGTAGCGGTATTTTGCAGCGACGTACTCCGGTGAATGCGGGTTGTGGATCGGGTTCCACGTAAACTGGTTGCTCTTCGTGTAGAAGAAAATCGTGTCAGAAACTGGGCTCCAACGTCTCGCATCGCTGTGCACGTTGGTCCGGCGCCAGATGATTTCGCTCACGAAACGGTCGAATCCAAACACCGAGTCGAGCACCAGTTTCAGGTAGTGGCTCGCGGTCGGATCACAATGCAGATACAGCGAACCCACCGGCTTTAGCACCCGCCTGAGTTCCGCCAGCCGGATCGCCATCATCACCAGGTAGGCCATCATGTCGCTCTGGCCGAGAAACTGGCGCATCGACTCCATCAGCGTGACCAGCCGTCCAGGGATGCCGCGCTTCTCCGCGTCGGTGTTGGTCAGTTCGGCGTAGGTCTTCTCCGCCGTGATGTCCCAATGCCAATAGTCCTCGAAGGCGCGAATCTGCGCCTCGGACTCGGTGCCGTGCTCCTTGAAGAGTACGTTGTAGTCGCGCTCGGAGTTGAACGGCGGATCCAGATAAACGAGATCGATCGATTCGCTCGCGAGGTTCTCGCGCAGGACGCTCAGATTGTCGCCGTAGAAAAGGAGGTTCCCCGCCATCGGGAGAAAAGCTTATCCGTTTCTCGTCCGCGCCGGGAGTGGGCGCTATGCGCGGGAGGGGAACGGTTGGCTTGCGAAAAACCCCCTTAAGCGATCGAGCGCCCAAGAATTGCGCTACCGTTCATCGCGTGCTCTATTGTGCCGCACGGATGCAGGCGGTCAAACAATCCCTACGGTCGGGCGAACTTTCGTTTGCGCGCTCCGATAACTCCACGCTGGTCATCCGGCTCTCCGGCGATTGGCATCTCCGTCACGGCCTGCCCGAGCCTGAGCTTGTAACGAAACAACTCGACATCGCGCCCAAGCCCACCAAGCTGACCTTTGACGCGGCCGGGCTTCACGACTGGGACAGCGGCCTGCTCACCTTCCTGATCGGCGTCAGCGAGATTTGCCGTACGCGCAAATTGCCCGCCGATTGGAGCCCGCTTCCCGAGGGCGTGCGGGGCTTGATCCAGTTGGCGGAAGCGGTGCCGGAAAAAACCGGCGCGCGCCACGAGGCGTCGCACACTTCGTTCATCGAGACGCTGGGCAAGGAAGCGATTTCTTTTGCCCAGGGGCTGGATGACTTTCTGCGCTTCCTTGGCGAAGTGACGATCGCGTTCGGCAGGCTGGCCGTCGGCAAGGCGCGTTTTAGAAGGGTTGACCTGATGGTCGTGATCCAGGATTGCGGCGCCGACGCATTCGGCATCGTCACCCTGGTCACTTTCCTGGTCGGGGTGATTCTCGCGTTCGAGGGCGCGGTGCAGTTGCAACAGTTCGGCGCGTCGATCTTCGTCGCCGACCTGGTTGCAATTGCGATGACCCGCGACATGGGCGCGATGATGGCGGCGATCATCATGGCGGGCCGCACCGGAGCGGCGTTCGCGGCGCAGCTTGGCTCGATGAAGGTGACGCAGGAAATCGACGCGCTGACCACGATGGGAGTCTCGCCGCTCGAATTCCTGGTATTGCCCCGCGTGCTGGCCCTGTTCCTGATGATCCCGCTGCTGTGCGTGTACGCCGATTGCCTGGGAGTGGCCGGAGGAGCGTTCGTCAGCGCGACGATGCTCCATATCTCTCTGCGCACCTATCTCACCGAGACCAAGAATGCGATTACGCTCACCATGATCTTCGGCGGCATATTCAAGGCCGCCGTTTACGGCATAATCATCTCGGTCGCCGGATGCCTGCGCGGGTTCCAGTGCGGCAACAGCTCGTCGGCGGTCGGTGACGCGGCGACCAAGGCGGTGGTTACCGGAATCGTCTATGTAATCGTCGCGTGCGGAATCTTCGCCGTCGTCTTCAACATCCTGGGAATCTAGGTACTTAACCGGAATTGAGAATCAAGCTGGACAGCCCGGCGCACTGATATAGCCATCATGCACTTCCGAACCAATTCCTCCGACGGCAAACGCGTCTCGGTGGCAAAATTTCCCAAGGACGGTCCCCCTCCAATCACGGTCAAGGATCTGACCATGGCCTACGGCACCTTCGTCCTGATGAGGGAAATAAATTTCACGGTTAATCACGGCGACATCTTCATAATAATGGGCGGCAGCGGCAGCGGGAAAAGCACCCTCCTGCGCCACATGCTCGGGCTGATCGAGCCCGCCAAGGGCGAGGTTTGGTACGGCGACTTCAACTTCACCAAGGCCGAGCCGCTCCAGCGCGAGGAGATGCTGCGGCACTTCGGCGTTCTCTACCAGGGCGGCGCGCTATGGAGCTCGATGACGCTGGCGGAGAACGTAGGCCTGCCGCTCGGCGAATTTACCGATCTGTCGCAGGCGGAAATCCGCGAGGTCGCCGCGCTCAAGCTCGCGCTGGTCGGGCTCAAGGGCTTCGAGGGCTACTACCCGAGCCAGATCAGCGGCGGGATGCAAAAGCGGGCGGGACTTGCGCGTGCGATCGCGCTCGACCCGGAAATACTTTTCTTCGACGAGCCGTCGGCCGGCCTCGATCCGATAAGTTCGCGCCTGCTCGACGACTTGATCCTGGAACTGCGCGACAACCTCGGCGCCACGATCGTGGTCGTGACTCACGAGCTGGCCAGCATTTTTTCAATCGGCAACAACAGCGTCTTCCTCGACGCGGAGAGCAGGACCATGATCGCGCACGGCGACCCCAAGGACCTGCTGGCGCATTGCACCGATCATCGCGTGCAGACTTTCCTCACCCGCGGAGGATCGGAAGCGGAAAAATCAGCGAGGACTCATGGGTAAGCGAATCAATCCGGCGATGGTGGGGGCGTTCGTTTTGGGCGCGCTCGGCCTGATCTTGGCGGCGATAATCGTGCTCGAGGGAGGCTGGTTCCGCAAGACCCACGAATTTGTCATCTACTTCGGCGGCGGCGGCATCAACGGCCTCAGGGTCGGCGCGCCGGTCAAGTTCAAGGGGGTCGAGATAGGCGAGGTCAAACGGATTCTGTTGCGCCTGGAGCAGCAGGTGAGCCCCGAAAACAACATGTTGGCGGCCCAGGTACACATCCCGGTGATCATCGAGCTCGATGAGGACAAGATTGTTTCCCACGGCGGCACCTCCATCGACTTGAGCGACCCGCATACGATTCCCAACCTGATCCGCGAAGGGCTGCGCGCGCAACTGGGCTCGGACAGCTTCGTGACCGGCCTGATGTACGTGTCGTTGGACATCGATCCAAAAACCCCCGTTGTAATGATCGCGCCGCAAGGTTCTCCGCTCCAGGAAATCCCCGCAATTCCAACCCCCCTCGAACAAGCCCAGGCGGTCGCGATCCGAATCTTCGAAAGACTCGACAAGGTTGACTTCGACACCCTGTTCACCCAGATGACCGGCATGCTGGAATCCATCAAGCAAGTCACCAGCTCGCCTGCGCTCAGAGAGACCGTGAACAATTCCGAGAAGACGCGCGTGCAAGTGGACCGCACGCTGGACACCGTCCAAAAGACTCTGAACACGATGAACAGCCGGGTGCCTCAGCTGTCGGACTCTTTCCAGAAAACTTCGCGCGCCGCGGACGCCGCGGCGACCCAGGCTCGCCTCACGCTCGGCACCGTGCAAACGACGATCGAGCCCAACTCTCCGGTGAGCTACCAGGTGCTGCAGACCCTCCAGGATGTCTCCGCCGCCGCGCGCTCGATCAAGCAGCTGACGGACTACCTGCAACGCAACCCGAGCGCAATCATTCGCGGCCGCGATATCGGCCAGGAATAACCATGACTTCGAGCAGAAGACGGTTTTGGACAACTTGTGCGGCTGGCGCGATTGCGATGACGCTGGCGGGATGCTCCTCCGTCGCCAAGACGATTCTCGCCCCGCAGCCGGACATCACCAAGTTTTATCTCCTTACACCCACCGCGGACGCCACCGCGGCGCCACCGGCGGCTGCGCAGGGCGTGGGCGGCGATTTCGCCATCGGACTTGGGCCAATCAAGCTGCCTCCGTACCTCGATCGGCAAGAAGTGGTGACCCGCGCCGCCCCCAATCGTCTCGAACTCTCCAGGAACGAGCGATGGGGCGAGTCGCTGCAAAACGGTTTCGCCGGCGTGATGGCGCGCGACCTTGCCGCACAAACCGGGACGGGGCGCGTGATTCTCTTCCCGTGGTACAACACGGTGCATATCGATTTGCAGGTCCAGATAGACGTCTATCGCTTCGAGACCGACGGCACCGGCAACGCTCAACTGTCGGCGAAATGGACGATCCTCGACTCCACCGGTAAGAACATTTTATATACTGTCGAGTCCAATTTGACCGAGCCCTCCAAGCCCGGCGATACAACGGCGGCGGCCGCCGCGCTCAGCCGCACGGTGGGCGATCTGAGCGGCCAGATCGCAAACATGTTGCACCAACTGCGATCGCAACCGGCTGCGAATCCGGCTTGAGTGCAAATCGGCGCCCGCAAATTTGCGATTTAAGACAGTGCCCGCTTGTAAGGCAGTCTTATTTTGCAACTAAACTTGCCTCATCGTAACTGATCGCCTATAAACGCGATTGATGCCGTCGCTGCATTCATCACTCGCTTCCGAGCCGCGCGAGCGCGCTCCGATTCGCGACATTCTCGACAAAGCACTGGCCGGTGCGCGCTTGAGCAATGGCGACGCGATCGCGCTTATCGAATGCCCCGACGACGGCCTCGACGCACTGCTTTCTGCCGCGGCCGAACTCCGCGATCGCGGAAAGGGCCGCAACGTAACCTACTCACGCAAAGTTTTTTTACCGATAACAAATCTTTGTCGCGATCGTTGTACCTACTGCACCTTCCGCAAAGACCCCGGCGACCCCGGCGCGTGGACGATGACGCCCGGCGAGATTGCCGATTGGTCGCGCCGAGGCACCGAACTCGGATGCAAAGAGGCGCTGATGTGCCTGGGCGACAAGCCCGAGGTCGCATTCAAGGAATATCGCGAGACGCTGGCGAGCCTCGGCGTCCGCAGCACGATCGAATACGTCGGCCGCGCCTGCGAAATCGCGCTGGACGAAGGACTGCTGCCGCATACCAACGCTGGCCTGATGACGCCCGATGAAATGCGCGCGCTGCGTCCGCTCAACGCGAGCATGGGGCTGATGCTCGAAAATATCTCGCCGCGGCTGCGTGCGCGCGGCGGGCCGCATCAGGCCGCGCCCGACAAGGACCCTGCGCTGCGGATTAAGATGATAGACGAGGCTGGCGCGCTGCGAATTCCGTTCACGACCGGAATCCTGCTCGGAATCGGCGAGACCCCCGCCGAGCGCGCGCAGAGCCTGACGGCGATTCGCGACACCCATGAGCGTCACGGCCATATCCAGGAGGTGATCATCCAGAATTTCCGCGCCAAGCCCGAGATTGCGATGGCCGACGCGCCGGAGCCTGACGCATACGACATGGCACGCGCGATCGCGGCCGCACGTCTGGTGCTCGGGCCGGCGATGAACGTGCAGGCGCCGCCCAACTTGTCGCCGCATCAGATCGAGTTGTTCCTGAGCGCCGGAATCAACGACTGGGGCGGCATTTCGCCGCTCACCAAGGACTACGTGAACCCCGAGGCGCCGTGGCCGCACATCGACACGCTCGGCGAGCGATGCGCGCGGGCTGGATTCCGGCTTGGTGAAAGGCTCGCAATTTATCCGGAATACATCAATGATAAATGGCTCGACCCGGCGGTCGCGACTAAAGTGCGCGCGATATGGGATCGACCTGTCGGAGGCCAACGATGAATCTGGAGTACTGGCGAGATTACGTCGACGAAATCGAAGCGACTCCCGTTGACGCCTTGCTCGGCAAGGCGTCCCCCGCGGTGCGCACCGCGCTTGAACACGCCCTCCTGAAAAGAGAACTGACGCCCGAAGAAGGGCTGCTGCTATACACCGCCGGCGGCGACGACTTGCGCGCGACCGTCAGATGCGCCGACATCGCGCGCGCCGAAGACGTCGGCGACGAAGTCACCTACGTCGTTAATCGCAATATCAACTTCACCAACGTCTGTTTCGTCGGATGCCAGTTCTGCGGCTTCAAGCGTCAACGCTGGGAGCCCGACGCCTACGATCATTCCGACCAGGCCATCGTGCGCAAAGTGGCCGACGCCGTCGCCCGCGGAGCGACCGAGATCTGCATGCAGGGCGGCATCAACCCCGAGATGCCGCCGTTCAAGTATCGCGACCTGCTCGATGCAATAAAGGGCGCATTTCCCGAAATACACATCCACGCCTTCTCGCCGATGGAGATAATGTACGGCGCCAGGCGCACGCGGATGGACTATCCGGAATACATCGCGATGCTCAAGGAGCACGGACTGGGCTCGATTCCCGGCACCGCCGCGGAAATCCTGGACGACGGCGTGCGCGAGATTTTGAGCCACAAAAAGGTCGATGTGGCCGCGTGGGTCGAGATAATCACCACCGCTCACGCGCTTGGCGTGCCGACGACCTCAACCGCCATGTACGGCCACGTCGAGACGCCGCAACACGTGGTCAACCATCTCGGCTTGATCCGCACGATCCAGAAGCAGACCCATGGTTTCACCGAGTTCGTGCCGCTCAGGTTCATCCATCAGAACACGATGCTTTACCGCAAGGGCCTGGTCTCGCCGCCGGATCGCGGTCAACTGGATTTTCAGATGTACGCGTTCTCGCGCTTGTTCCTGCGCGGGCAAATCGACAATATCCAGACCTCGTGGGTCAAGTGCGGCGTCGATCTCGCGGCGTTCACGCTCAAGGCCGGATGCAATGATTTTTCGGGCACGTTGATGGAGGAAAGCATCACGGCCCTGGCCGGCGGCGACTCGGGCGAGTTCGTGCCGGTGGATTTGTTCGAGGAAAAAGCGCGCGAGATGGGCCGCGTCGCGGTCGAACGCACCACGCTCTACAAAAAGCTCTACGGAAAAAAGGCGCCCAATGGAGCGCGGCCAATCGCGTCCTCTCCCGTCCCCGCAGATCACCACGCTGGCGGGGGGAGTGGGTGCGGCTAAGTTCATCCGGGGACTCGTTCGGCGTATAGATCCCGAAAGGCTGGCCGTCGTCGTTAACACCGGCGACGACGAAACCTTTTACGGACTTCACGTCTCGCCCGATATCGACACCGTCACCTACACGCTGGCGGGCGTGGTCAGCCGTGCGCACGGATGGGGTCTCGACGGAGAATCGTTCAACGTGCTCCGCGCGCTCGCGCGTTTCTACGGCGAACCGTGGTTCGCGCTGGGCGACCGCGACCTCGCCACCCATCTGTACCGCACCGAGCGGATGCGCCACGGCGCACCGTTAAGCCGAGTCACCGCGGAAATCGCCACCGCGTTCGCGGTCAAGTCGGCAATCATCCCCATGAGCGACGACCGGGTGCGGACCTTCGTGAAATTGCGCGGACAGCGCGCCGTCCCGTTCCAGGAATACTTCGTGCGCGGGCGTGCGCGCGGCGCCGTCGAAAAGATCGAGCTGCGCGGAATCGCCAGCGCGCGCCCCAATCCCGCCGTCCTGCGCGCGATCGCCAAATCCGCCGCGGTCATCCTGGCGCCATCCAATCCGTTCGTCTCGCTCGGCCCGATTCTGAAATTGACCGGCGTGCGCGCCGCGCTGCGCCGGGTGAGACCGCGGGTCGCGGCCATCAGCCCGATAGTCGGCGGCAAAACGATCAAAGGCCCCGCTGACAAAATGCTCCGCGGCCTCGGAATGGAAGTCTCGCCGCTCGGAGTTGCGCGGCTCTATCGCGATATCGCCGGCCTGTTCGTGCTCGACAACGCCGACCGGCGCTACCTCGAACCGATCGAAGGGCTTGGGATGCGGGCGATGGCTACCGACACGATCATGTCCACTCCCGAGCGCGCCGCCGCTTTGGCCGAAGTGGTTCTGCGGGCGCTTGCGGTGTAGTAGGCTGGTCCCGCCGATGCGCACGATAAGTCTCACCGCGATCGAGGGAATCCCAATGGTGAAGGCGGGCGACGATCTCGCCGCGCTGATAGCCCGCGGACTCGATCACACTGGCCTGAAACTCGAACCCGGCGATATTCTCGTCGTATGCCAGAAGGTAGTCTCGAAAGCCGAGGGCCGCGTCGTGGATTTGAAGGATTTCGAGCCTTCCGAATTCGCCCGCAGCTACGCCCGGCGATGGGAAAAAGACCCGCGCGCGGTCGAAGTCGTGCTGCGCCAAACCAGCAGAATCGTCCGCAACGACCACGCAGTCCTAATCGTCGAGACCGGGCCCGGATGGGTCTGCGCCAATGCCGGCGTCGATGAATCCAACAGCCTTGAAGACGGCCGCGCCATCCTGTTGCCCGAGGATCCCGACGCTTCGGCCCGCCGCCTTCGCGACGATATTCGCTGCCGCTTGGGCGTCACCGTCGCGATCCTGGTCACCGACACCTTCGGCCGTCCGTGGCGCGACGGCCTTACCGAGGTATGCCTCGGAATAGCCGGGATGAATCCGATCCTCGACTTGCGCGGCACCAACGACCTGGGCGGCCGCGAATTGCATCACACCGTGGTCGCAATCGCCGACGAGATCGCATCCGCCGCCGGCCTGCTGATGGAAAAAGCGGCCGCCATTCCGGCGGTCGTCGTGCGCGGATACGAATATGAACCGTTCGACGGCAGCGCGAAGGTATTGATTCGTCCCGCCGAAGCCGATTTATTCCGCTAACCGCATCCCGTGATACGTGGAAACTGAAAAAGTGAAAAAAGCCAAGGCAACCCAGCTCGCTGCCGCATCCACGCCTGAGGCTTTGAACCCCGCGCGCCTGGTCGAAGCCGACCTCGCCGCGGCCGAAGCGAAACTTTCCCGCCTGCTCGACTCCAACGAATCGACCATCGCGGAAATTTGCCACTACCTCGTTGACGCCGGCGGCAAGCGCCTGCGCCCGACGTTCATCCTGCTGGTTTACCGCGCATGCGGCGGAACCGACGCCAAAGTCGCCGACGCGATCGACGCCGCAATCGCGCACGAACTGATCCATTCCGCCACCCTGCTCCACGACGACATCATCGATCGCGGCCTGCTGCGTCGCGGCAAGCCGTCGGCCTTCGCGCGCTACGGCTTTGGCCCGTCGCTCATCGCCGGCGACTATCTGTTCTGCCGCGCGTTCGAGGTATGCGGCCGTTTCGAGGAACGCCTGGTGCACACCGCGGCGCAGGCCTGCATCCAGCTCACCGAAGGCGAAGTGATGGAGGGCAGATTCCGTCACAATGCGGGGGCGACCCTGGCCGACTATATCGGGGTGATCGACCGCAAGACCGCGTCGCTGTTCCACGCCGGCGGCAAGGTTGCCGCGGACCTCGCGGGCGTGCCGCCACGGACCGTCGATGCGATGGCGAAGCTCGGAACCGCGATGGGGCTGGCATTCCAGATGGTCGATGACCTGCTCGATATCCTGGGGCCGGAAGAAAAAATCGGCAAACCTGTCGGCTCCGATTTGCGCGCCGGCATCCTCTCGCTGCCGGTCGTGCTCGGCGTCGAGCGCAACGCCGAGCTGCGCACGCTGTTCCAGAACGGAACCAGGATGGAGGGCGCGGTGCTCGAGCGCGCGCTCGGCCTGCTCCGAGACCCCGAGATCATCGCCGCCGCACGCAGTCTTGCCGCCGACCAGGTCGCAATCGCGCGCTCGACGATCGGCGAGCTCGAGCCGTCCCCCTACCGCGACGGCCTGGCAACGTTGATCGACGACCAAATCTCCCGCGAAATCTGAACCACCGCGCCCGCGACACTATCCCCGTTGATATGGGGATTATCCCCCCAAAACGCTCGCGGAAGAGTTGAAAGAATGATGTGCTCGGGCGGATTTGGGGTTGTCCTCCGGCATTTTTCCCTAACGCTTTGGTGAGTTTTTCTGCCCTTGGCCGGTCGGTGTCCCAATTACATAAGTCG